>Ga0335071_10000118_pt1 | contig 92971 bp, 83 predicted proteins | sample Lox_Sample_15_FD_206724 | JGI IMG/M metagenome (GOLD analysis project Ga0335071, IMG submission 206724) | Soil microbial communities from Loxahatchee National Wildlife Refuge, Florida, United States - Lox_Sample_1.5 | ecosystem: Environmental > Terrestrial > Soil > Wetlands | place: USA... | reverse complement strand
TCGCCGCGAGCCTTGGCGGGCTGGCGGCCATGTCGATCACATAGATCTTGTTGTCCGGCACCTGCTTCAAATTGTCGCCGTCCTTGACGTCATCGATGGAGTCGGCGACCAGCGCCACGGTGCCCGTCGGGTCGATGTCGAGATTGACCGGCGGGCCGACGACCGAGTTCTTCAGTGGCAGGCTCGCTACGATCTTGGGATCCTCGGGATTGGCGAGATCGACGATCAGGACCTGGTCCTTGCCGTCGGGGCCGAGGATCGGCTTGCCGTCATCGTCCCACAAGATCTTTTCGTCGAGGCCGACGATCATGAACGGCTTGGCCGAAGCGGAAGCGCTAAGGCCCAGCGGCAACAGCAGCGCAGCAGCCGCCAGCGGAATATGCATGGCGCGAGCAAGAGTCATCATGGCGTTCTCCCGGAACTGACCGGCCTCTGATGGGCCGGTTCGCAGGGATCAACACTACGCGGAGAGCAAAATTCCGGCCAGAGGCCGCCGGAGCAGCGACGATCACCTCTTCGCCCGGGTTGACCTCGCGCCGCCGTTCGGCCAATGCCCTCTGGTCGGCAACAAGGGAGGCGTTGATGGACCGGCTCAAGGGCAAGGTGGCTGTCGTGGTCGGGGCCGGCTCGATCGGACCCGGCTGGGGCAACGGCAAGGCGACGGCGGTCACGTTTGCGCGCGAGGGGGCAGAGGTGTTTTGCGTCGATCGCGATGCGGCCGCCGCCGAGGAAACGGTCAAAATCATCACGGGAGAAGGCGGCAAGGCAAGCGCCTTCACCGCCGACGTGTCGCGGGCCGCCGAGGTCGAAGCGATGGTGGCGGCCTGCCTGAAGATTTTTGGCCGCATCGACGTGCTCGACAACAATGTCGGCATCGCCGAGATGGGCAGCGTGGTGGAGGTCACCGAAGAAAGCTGGGATCACGTCTTCGCGGTCAATCTGAAGAGCGCCTATCTCGCCATGAAGCACGTCATCCCGATCATGGTGCGCCAGGGCGGCGGCTCGATCATCAACATCTCCTCGATCGCATCGATCCGCCACATGGGCCTGTCCTATGTGAGCTACGGCACCAGCAAGGCGGCAATGAACCAGATGACGCGCACCACCGCGGTCGAATTTGCATCGCAGCACGTCAGGGTGAACGCAATTCTTCCCGGATTGATGAAGACGCCGATGGTCGCGCATTCGGCGGGGCTTGCGGCGAGTTACGCCAAGGGCGATGTGGAAGCGATGTGGCGGGCGCGTGACGCCCAGGTGCCGATGGGCCATATGGGCGATGCGTTCGACGTCGCCAATGCCGCGCTGTTCCTCGCTTCCGATGAATCGCGCTACGTTACCGGCATCGAGCTCATCGTCGACGGCGGCATTACTTGCAAGGCAGGCCAATAGACGACGCAACCTTGGCGAGCGCGATTCGTCCGAATTCGTCGCATGCCGCCCGCAAATCTCCCGTGGTGCAAACCGCCTCGCCTGATATTGTTGCCTTCATCTGCGAGATTTGGTCGGTCGATGCGAAGCGGTTTGCTTGCTGTTCTGCTGCTGATGGGAGCCATTGCGCGAGCCCACGCCGTCGGCAGCGAGCCGGCCGTGGATCCGCGTCTTGACCCGGCGCCGTGCCTTGCCGCAGCGGCGGCCAATGACGACGACAAGATCCTGTCCGCGTGCGGTGCGTTGATCGACAACGACAAGACCGCGAAAGCCAATCGCCTCAAGGCGCTGCTGGCGCGTGAAGGCGTATTCGAGCGCAGAAACGACGTCGATCACGCGATTGGCGACCTTGATAGCGTGCTGCGGCTCGATCCATCGCTTGCCGACAGCTTCAACGCGCGCGGCGAGCTCTGGCGCAGGAAGGGCGAGCGCCCCAAGGCGCTGCAGGACTTTGCCGCGGCGCTGAAACTCGATCCGGCGCATGCGGCGGCGAGGGCGAATTTCAGGTCGCTGGCGCTCGAGCTCGAGCGGCAGGGCGCCATGATGGCCGTCGTCAACAAGCCGAGCTTCAACTGCGCCGCCGCCCGCCGGGGCGCCGAGAAGGCGATCTGCGCCAGTCCGGAACTCGCCAATCTCGACCGCGAGATCGATGCCGCCAGCACGAGAGTGATCCTGCGCGCCGCCACGGATGCGCGTGCGGCGCGCGTCCTGCGCGGCGAGCAGGAGGACTATCTGGCGCATCGCAACGCCGCGTTCGGCCGGCCGGGTTTCGATCTGCTCAAGGCCATGCGCGAGCGACTCGACCATCTGCTCGCGCTCGAGCGGCAGTGAGCGCCGGTAGAAACTAGCCGGTCTCCGCGCTCAATTCCGCGCGATCGAACTCTTCCTCGAGCTGGTGAAAGGCGTCATCGCCGATTGCCTCCTCCTCGCGCAGCCGGATGATGCAACGCCGCGCCGCGCCCAGCGCGCGCCGGCGCAGCGGGTCGGCAGGCAGTTCGCCGCTTGCGATCCCGCCGTCGCCCTCCGCCCGCAGCAGCAGCGCGCGATATTCGAGCCGCAGGATGTCGGCCTCGTCCGACGGGTCCCCGTCGATTTCGTCGAGCGCGGCGCGATAGGCCGCGGCGCGTGCGCGGGCGGCTTCGGCAGCCACGGGATCGTCGTCCTTCAGCTGCAATGCCAGGATCAGCGGGCGCAGCGTCAGTCCCTGGATGACCAGCGATCCCAGCACGACGGCAAAGGCGGACAGCAGGATCAGATCGCGATAGGGGAAATCCTCCGGCAGCGCAAAGGCCGCGGCCAGCGTGACGATGCCGCGCATGCCGCACCAGGAAACGGCGAGGCCGCTTCGGACCGTCGGGATCGCCCTGGTGTTCTTCGGGCGGAACAGATGTCGTGCGACCAGTGTCCGCAGCGTAGTCCCGTAGAGCAACACCCAGACGATGCGAACGAGGATCACGACGACAAGCACCCAGCCCGCGGTCACGCTGTAATTCCACCGCACGGTGTCGTCGAGCCTGCTCCAGATCGGCGCAAGCTGCATGCCGATCAGGATGAAGGCCAGCACGTTGAGGATGAACACCACCGTTTCCCACACCGCATAGGACGGCACCCGCACGCGTGCAGGGGTGCGCGCCGGCGCGGCGCGGGAGATCGTGAAGGCATAGGCGACGATGGTGAGAATGCCGGAAAGTCCGATGTGCTCGGCGATGATCCACACCGTGAATGTGGCCGCGAATTGCAGGATGATCGCGCTTGGCACATCGCTGACCTGCCGCGTCACCAGCATCCATAGTCTGGCGCAGACATGGCCGAAGATCAGACTGCCCGCCAGGGCCAGGACGACCGACGGCGCGAACTCGCTCCAGCTCAAATGCTGGGCCGCCACCGCGCCGATGGCAAGGCGATAGATCAGCAGCGCGCTTGCATCATTGAGCAGGCTCTCGCCTTCGAGGATTTTCAGCATCCGATATGGCAGGCGGACCTGGCGCAGGATGGCGGTCGCGGCTGCGGCGTCCGGCGGTGCCACGATAGCGCCGAGCGCGACCGCGGCCGCCCACGGCATGTCCGGAACCAGCCAGTGCACCAGCACCGCAACGGCGGCCGTCGTGACACCGACCGCGGCGACGACCAGTGTCGTCACGGGAATCCAGTTGTGTCGCAGGTCGCGCAGCGAGGTGTCATAAGCCGCATCCAGCAGCACCGGTGCGACGAACAGCGCCAGCGCGAGATGCGGCTCCAGGGTCCATGACGGCGATGCCGGCACGAAGGCCAGCAAGGCACCGCCGATGGCGAGAAAGGTCGGGTAGGGCACCTTCATTCGTCGCGCCAGCGCCGACAGCGCCACGGCGCCCAGGAGGAGCGCAATGATCCATTCGAATGTCGTCAACGAAGTCCCCGCGCGGCTATGTTCCAGTCGTCTACTCTAGCATCGAAGTCGGAGGTTGCTGGAAGCGACGTTCTGCCGCTTGCTTCGTCATGCCCGGCCTTGTGCCGGGCATCCACGTCTTGCTGTCGCGCAAGCCCTTTTCGACCTTGAAATGCCACCGCGTCGCGCGACAATGCGGCCTGGAAAAAGCGGCTAAAATTGATCCTGATCATGGCTCGGCCGGCGGCGGCCGGTCACGTCAGGACAAGGAAAGAGTCATCCGGGAGCGCGCCCATGAACGTCCAGGACAGAAGCCGGTATCACGAGGTTCATGCCCGCTCCCTCGGGGATCCCGAGGGGTTTTGGGGCGAGGCGGCGCGTGAGATCGACTGGATCGAGCCGGCGAAAAAGGTGTTCGATCCGGCCATGGGGCTGTATGGCCGCTGGTTTGCCGGCGCGGTCGTCAACACCTGCTACAACGCGCTCGACCGCCATGTCGCGGGCGGCCGCGCCGGCCAGCTTGCACTGATCCACGATTCGCCGCTGACCAACACGGTCACGAAGTTCACCTACGCCGAACTGCTGCACGAGGTGCAGACGCTCGCCGCCATCATGCAGGATCTTGGCGTCGCCAAGGGCGACCGCGTCATCCTCTATATGCCGATGGTTCCCGAGGCGGTCGCGGCGATGCTGGCCTGCGCGCGGATCGGCGCCGTGCATTCGGTCGTGTTCGGCGGTTTTGCGGCGAAGGAGCTGGCAACGCGGATCGATGATGCGCAGCCAAAGCTGATTTTTTCGGCGAGCTGCGGGCTGGAGCCCGGCCGGATCGTGCATTACAAGCCGCTGCTCGACGAGGCGATCGCTCTGTCGAGCGCCAAGCCGGAGGCCTGCATCATCCTGCAGCGGCCGCAGCAGGGCTGCGACCTCGTCACGGGGCGCGATCACGACTGGGCGAGCCTGCGGCGTGCCGCGCGCGAGGCCGGCAAGCTGGCGGCCTGCACTCCCGTGCTCGCTACCGACCCGCTCTACATCCTCTACACCTCAGGCACGACCGGAAAGCCGAAGGGCGTGGTGCGCGACAATGGCGGGCATCTCGTCGCGCTGAAATGGTCGATGTTCAATCTCTACGGTGTCAATCCCGGCGAGGTCTGGTGGTGCGGCTCCGACATCGGTTGGGTGGTCGGCCACAGCTACATCATCTACGGTCCGCTGATTCATGGTGCGACCTCGGTCATGTATGAAGGCAAGCCGGTGGGGACGCCGGATGCCGGCGCGTTCTGGCGCGTGATCTCCGAGCACAAGGCCGTCGCGCTGTTCACGGCGCCGACCGCTTTCCGCGCCATTCGCAAGGAAGACCCGGACGGACATTTCATCAGGCAATACGATCTGTCGAAATTCCGCACGCTGTTTCTGGCCGGCGAGCGCGCCGATCCGCCGACGGTGGAATGGGCTGAGGCGCAGCTGAAGGTGCCGGTGATCGACCATTGGTGGCAGACCGAAACCGGCTGGTGCATCGCCGGCAATCCGGTGGGGCTCGGCCAACTGCCGGTCAAGCACGGCTCGCCGACGGTGCCGATGCCGGGCTACAAGGTCGAGGTGGTGGACGAGGCGGCAAAGCCCGTTGCCGCCAACACCATGGGCTCGATCGTGATCCGCCTGCCGCTGCCGCCGGGCTGCCTGCCGACGCTGTGGCAGCAGGACGAGCGCTGCCGGGAGTCCTATCTCAGCGAGTTCCCCGGCTACTACAAGACCTCGGATGCCGGCTATATCGACGAGGACGGCTATGTGTTCGTGATGGGCCGCACCGACGACATCATCAATGTCGCGGGCCATCGTCTCTCGACCGGCGGCATGGAGGAGATCCTCGCCGCGCATCCGGATGTTGCCGAATGCGCCGTGCTCGGCATCAGGGACGCGATCAAGGGCGAGGTGCCCTGCGGCTTCATCGTGCTGAAGGCCGGCGTGGCGCGCAGCCCCACCGAGATCGAGAAGGAGATCGTCGCGCTGGTGCGCGAAAAACTCGGACCGGTGGCGGCGTTCAAGCTTGCGATCACCGTCGGCCGGCTGCCGAAGACCCGCTCCGGCAAGATCCTGCGCGGCACCATCAAGAAGATCGCCGACGGCGAGCAGTGGACGATGCCTGCGACGATCGAGGATCCCAAGGCGCTGGATGAGATCGGCGCGGCGCTGAAGGGGCGGGTGTAAGCATCCTCTCATCTCGCATGCCCGGGCTTGACCCGGGCATGCATCGGTCCGCAACAAATGCCTTGATTTTGATGGATTGCCGGGTCAAGCCCGGCAATGACGAAGTCGGATCAGGATCAGATATGCGACCAAATTCCGCACGACTTTGCATCGCGCTTCTGCTGATGGCACCGCTGCTCACGGCCTGCCTGGAGCGCGGTCAGTCGGCGATGCCGGAAGCGCTGGCGCAGGATGACGACACCTACTGCCGCGCGGGCGGCACGGTCGCGCCCGGTTCGCCGCAATACACCTCCTGTCGCAAGGACCGCGACGTTCAGCGCAGCCAGGCCGAGGCGCGCGCCGACCGCCGCCAGCGCGATCTCGGCGAATACATGCTGAACCATCCGGAGCATCCGTAGCGCATGCTGGCATGGACGAGATAGCTCACCTCAACCGTTGGCGAGGCTGCCGAGCTTGAAGCCGATCGCGATGACCAAAAGCGCGCCGCCGGCATAGGCCAGATATTGCGGGTCGTGACAGAAAAGCTTTGACGTCGAGCAGACCTCGACGGCCCATGATGTGCCCAGCGGAATTTCCGCGGCGGCCTGCTTGAATACGAAGGCCGCGCCGCCCAGCAGAAGCGCCAGCAGAAAGAAAAGTCCGGCCATGATCCCCTCCAGCCCGAATCGAAGGTAATTATGCGCGCTTGCCGGTGCAAAAGTAACCGGCGCACGTCATGGATCCCGGCTGCGAGGCGCCATGACATGGTCAGTTCGCCGCAAAACCTGTGCAAAAACCAGCTCGCACGCGCCGGCCTTGGCCAGCACTACTGCATCAGAGGTGGCGACGGGCATATTTGCGCCCTCTCCCCGCTGGGGAGAGGCTGCACTGCGCGCTCAACGATCTCGGTCCGGTGAGGGGCCCCTCACCCATCCATCTTCGTTGACGCTTCGATGAGCCCTCTCCCCAACGGGGAGAGGGCGCAATCATGACCACCGTGTCCCGCGGCGCGTGCCCAAAGACTTTGTGACGCAGTAAGACTAGTCGTCGTCGGGATCCGGCTTCTTGCCGCCGATCGTCTTCAGCTTCGCGAATACGGCGTCGACATTGAGATCGTCGCTCGACCTGGAGGAGACAGGCTCCAGCTCCGGTTCCTTGCGGGTGGTCTCGGACGCCGGCAGCAGCGTCGCGCCGCCATAGGCGGTCTCGGCCGGCTTTTCCTTGGCCGCGCGCTGCACCTCGAAATCGAGCTCGATCTGCGAGCAGAGGCCGAGCGTGACCGGATCCATCGGGGTCAGCGTCGAGGCATTCCAATGGGTGCGGTCGCGCACGCTTGCAATCGTCGTCTTGGTGGTGCCGACGAGCCGCATGATCTGCGCGTCCTTGAGCTCGGGGTGATTGCGGACCAGCCACAGGATGGCGCTCGGGCGCTCGTGCCGGCGCGACACCGGCGTGTAGCGCGGGCCGCGCCGCTTGGCCTGCGGCGGCAGCACCACCTTGGTTTCCTGCAACCTCAGGCGATAATTCGGGTCCCGCTCACCCTTTTCGATCTCCTCGCGGGTGAGCTGGCCGTTGGAAATCGGGTCCATGCCCTTGATGCCCTGCGCCGCGTCACCGTCGGCAATGGCGCGCACCTCGAGCGGGTGCATTTTGGTGAAATCGGCGACCTGATCGAAGGTCAGAGCGGTATTGTCGACGAGCCACACGGCAGTCGCCTTCGGCATCAGCGGTGCGTTGCTCATGGCAAATCTCCTTTGTGCTTTGCCACCCCCTCCGGTAGCCAAGCGGTCTGGTCATCAGCGATGACGGGAATTAACCCCTATATAGCCCTCCTGAGCCCTGCGGCGCAATGGTTGATAAAACGGCCTTGACAGCGCCCGAAAGCAGTCCCAAGTCGTTAATCAACTGACCGTTCCCTGCCCGCCGGCGAGGGGTGATTCGGTCCTTGAGATCGCTCCCATGGCCAAACCAGACCTGAGAATCGTGCTTTGTTCGCCGCGCGGCTTTTGCGCCGGGGTGGTGCGGGCCATCGACACCGTCGAGCGCGCGCTGACGATCTATGGCGCGCCGGTCTATGTCCGTCATGAGATCGTGCACAACCGCTATGTGGTGGACAGCCTCAAGACCAAGGGTGCGATTTTCGTCGAGGAACTCTCCGAGATCCCCGACAACACCAACGCCCCCGTGGTGTTTTCCGCGCATGGCGTGCCGAAGTCGGTGCCGGCCGAGGCGCAGTCGCGCAATTTCTTCTCGCTCGATGCCACCTGTCCGCTGGTCACCAAGGTGCACCGCGAGGCGGCGATCCATTTCAAGCGCGGCCGCGAGATCCTCCTGATCGGCCATTCGCACCATCCCGAGGTGGTGGGAACTCTGGGCCAGCTGCCGGCGGGCGCGGTGACGCTGATCGAGACCGCCGACGACGCCCAGACGTTTGCGCCGAAAAATCCCGACAATCTCGCCTTCGTGACCCAGACCACGCTGTCGATCGACGACACCGCCGACATCGTCGCGATCCTCAAGGGCCGCTTCCCGAACATCTCCGGGCCGCACAAGGAAGACATCTGCTACGCCACCACCAACCGCCAGCTCGCGGTGAAGAAGGTGGCGCCGGTGGTTGATGCGCTGATCGTTGTCGGCGCACCGAACTCGTCGAACTCGCAGCGGCTGCGCGAGGTCGCCGAGCGCGAGGGTTGTCCGATTGCCGTGCTGGCGCAGCGCGCCGGCGACATCGACTGGACGCGGTTCGAGGGCATCACCAGCCTCGGCATCACCGCGGGCGCGTCGGCGCCGGAGGTCATCGTCGAGGAGATCATGGACGCCTTCGCCGAGCGCTATACCCTGCATGTGGAGACCGTCTCGGCCGCGGAGGAGAACGAGTTCTTCCCGCTGCCGCGCTCGCTGCGTCCCGAAGCCGCCGCGGAATAGTCGGGCCACCACATGGCGGTTTACACCGACGTCGCCGCCGAAGAGCTTGCGGAATTTTTGAAAGGTTACGACATCGGCGAACTGATGTCCTACAAGGGCATCGCCGAGGGCGTCGAGAACTCCAACTTCCTGCTGCACACCAGCAGGGGCTCCTACATCCTCACGCTCTACGAAAAGCGCGTGGCGGTGGCGGATCTGCCGTATTTCCTGTCGCTGATGGCGCATCTCGCCGCGCGCGGTGTGAACTGCCCGCAGCCCGCGACCAACCGCAACGGCGAGGTCTATTCGCAACTTGCCGGCCGCCCCGCCGCGATCATCAATTTCCTCGAAGGCATGTGGCCGCGCAAACCGAACGTCGCGCACTGTGGGGCGGTCGGCGAAGCGCTGGCGAAAATGCACCTCGCCGGCCGCGATTTCCCGCTTCATCGTGACAATCCGCTCTCCGTCTCCGGCTGGCGTCCGCTGTTTGCGCGCGCGGCCGACCGCGCCGACAGCGTGCAGGCGGGCCTCTGCGATTTCATCGCGCGCGAGCTCGATCATCTCGAAGCGCATTGGCCAACCGACCTGCCGGTCGGCGTCATCCATGCCGACCTGTTTCCCGACAACGTGTTTTTTCTCGGCGACAAGCTGTCGGGCCTGATCGACTTCCCGTTCTCCTGCAACGACATTCTGGCCTATGACGTCGCGATCTGTCTCAATGCCTGGTGCTTTGAGACGGATCATTCGTTCAACGTCACCAAGGCAAGGGCGCTGCTCAATGCCTACGGCCGCGTGCGGCCTTTGTCCGCGACCGAGCAGGACGCGCTGCCGCTGCTGGCGCGCGGCGCGGCGATGCGCTTCCTGTTGACCCGGCTGGTCGACTTTCTCAACGTGCCTGCGGGCGCGCTGGTGAAGCCGAAAGACCCGCTGGAATATGTCCGCAAGCTGCGCTTCCAGCAGTCGGTTGCGAGTCTTCGCGACTATGGTATCACGCCGGCGGGATGCGCGGCGTGAGCGAGCTTCCAAAGGTCACGATCTACACCGACGGCGCGTGCTCGGGTAATCCCGGGCCGGGCGGCTGGGGCGCGATCCTCAGGTTCGGCGAGGTCGAGAAGGAATTGAAGGGCGGCCAGCCTCACACCACCAACAACCAGATGGAGCTGATGGCGGCGATCTCGGCGCTGGAGGCGTTGAAAAAGCCCTGCCAAGTCGATCTCTACACCGACAGCCAATACGTCCGGCAGGGCATCACGGGCTGGATTTTTGGCTGGAAGAAAAACGGCTGGCGCACCGCGGACAAGAAGCCCGTCAAGAATGTCGAGCTCTGGCAGCGGCTCGATGCGGCGCTAAAACCGCACCAGGTGCGCTGGCACTGGGTCAAGGGCCATGCCGGCCACGACGAGAACGAGCGTGCCGACCAGCTCGCACGTGAAGGCGTCGCGATGGCGCGGTTGAAGCGGTAGCTGCTCCAGCGAATTTGTAGGGCGGGCAAAGCGCAGCGTGCCCACCATCGCGGGTGGAAGTGTGAGAAGGTGGGCACGGCGCAAACGCGCTTTTGCCCACCTACACGCCGCGATCTCGCCATGCATTCCGCCGTCATCGCCCGGCTTGACCGGGCGATCCAGTACGCCGCGGCTTCTCAGCAGAACTCCGCCGTCTCTGGAATACTGGATTCCCCGCCTTCGCGGGGAATGACAGTGATGTTGTGGGGGCTTTCTGCTTACAGCTGCGCCAAGAGCGTGTCGCCGCCGGAGACCTCGACCTTGCCGGGCGCCGGCTCGAGGTTGAGCTTCTTTACCGTGCCGTCCTCGACCAGCATCGAATAGCGTTTTGAGCGGATGCCGAGGCCGTTGCCGGAGGCGTCGAGCTCCATGCCGATCGCCTTGGTGAAGTCGGCATTGCCGTCGGCGAGGAAGGTGGCCTCGTCGCGCTGGTCGGTGTCTCGCTTCCAGGCATTCATGACGAAGGCGTCGTTGACCGAGACGATCGCGATGGTGTCGACGCCCTTGTCCTTGATCGCATAGGCGTTGAGGAAGATGCTCGGCAGGTGCATCTTGTGGCAGGTGCCGGTGTAGGCGCCGGGAACGGCGAACAGCGCGACCTTCTTGCCCTTGAAAATGTCGTCGGTGGTTTTGACCTGCGGGCCTTCCGCGGTCATGACACGGAATTTGGCCTCGGGCAGCTTGTCGCCAACTTGGATGGTCATCGTATGTTCTCCCTGGAGTGAGCGGCCGTTCTTAGACCGTGTGACCGGCCGGCACAATATTCGCTGTTCCCGAGACCGCCGCCTTCACCGCTCTGTCATCAGCCGGAAAACCCGCCGTCGTCCAAAAAAGCCTGCTCGTCCGCCGTCATGGGGCGTCCCAGGATGCGGTTGCGGTGAGGGAAGCGGCCGAACCGGGCGATGATCGCGGCATGGTCTTCGGCGTATTTCAGGTTGTCGGCCTCGCCGGCCGCGCGAAACAGATCGACGCAGCGGAGCTGGTCCGAAAGCTGCTCCGAATGCATCAGGGGCAAATAGAGGAATTCGCGCAGGTCCTCCGCGATGCGGGCATCGGTGTCGCGGTCGATGGCGCGGCTTGCAACCTCGCACGCCATCGCATCGCTGGAATAGGCCCGCGCGTCACCCCGGAACATGTTGCGGGGAAACTGGTCCAGGACGATGACGAGCGCCAGCGCGCCGTCATCGCTCTGCTCCCATGCGGCGAGCTCTCCCGCCGCGGCACTCCGCCAGAGCTTGAGATAGCGGCAGCGGAGCTCCGCGTCGAAGGCCTCGTCGCACGCGTACCAGCGGTCGGGGCCGGCCTCGCGCCAGAACGCGAGAATGTCGGTCGGCGCGATGTCGCAAGCAGCAGTCACGGCTCGCGGCTCCGCCGTTCTGCTTCAGGCCGCCGCCTGCTTCTTCTCGTCGCGGAGCTGCCGGCGCAGGATCTTGCCGACATTGGTCTTCGGCAGCTCGGTGCGGAATTCGATGTGCCGCGGCACCTTGTAGTTGGTGAGCTGCTCATGACAGTATTTCGTGACGTCGGCGGCGGTGAGGTTCTGATCCTTCTTGACGATGAAGGCCTTGACCGCCTCGCCCGATTTCTCGTCCGGCACGCCGATCACGGCGCATTCGAGCACGCCGGGATGGCCGGCGATCACTTCCTCGATCTCGTTGGGGTAGACGTTGAAGCCGGAGACCAGGATCATGTCCTTCTTGCGGTCGACGATCTTGATGTAGCCGTCGGGCGCCATCACGCCGATGTCGCCGGTGCGGAAATAGCCGTCTGCCGTCATCACGCGCGCGGTCTCGTCGGGCCGGTTCCAGTAGCCTGCCATCACCTGCGGTCCCTTGGCGCAGATCTCGCCGGCCTCGCCGAGCGGCACCTCGTTGCCGGCATCGTCGCGGATCGAGAGGTAGGTCGACGGCACGGGGATGCCGATCGAGCCGGAGAAATCCGTCGTGGTCGCCGGATTGCAGGTCAGCGTCGGCGAGGTCTCCGACAGGCCATAGCCTTCGGCGATGCCGCAGCCGGTCAACTTCTTCCACTGGTCGGCGACCGGGCGCTGCACGGCCATGCCGCCGCCATTCGAGATCTTGAGTTTCGAGAAGTCGACCTTGCTGAAGTCGGGATGATGCATCAAGCCGTTGTAGAGCGTGTTGACGGCCGGAAAGCTGTTGACCTGATATTTCATCAGCTCCTTGATGAAGCCGGCCATGTCGCGCGGGTTCGGGATCAGGAGATTGCAGCCGCCGGCGCGTACCGCGAGCAGATAGCAGGCGGTGAGCGCGAAGATGTGATAGAGCGGCAGCGCGCACACCACCATGATCTGGTCCACCTTCGGCTCCATGGCGAGCGCGGGCTGCAGCCAGGCGTCGTTCTGCAGCACATTGGCCACGATGTTGCGGTGGAGCAGGGTCGCACCCTTGGAGACGCCGGTGGTGCCGCCGGTATATTGCAGGAAGGCGACGTCGTCGGGTCCGATTGCCGGTTTCCTGAAGGTCAGGCCGCGCCCGGCGGCGAGCGCATCGTTGAAGCTGACGGAACCGGGCAGCGAAAAAGCGGGCACCATCTTCTTCACCCGCCGCAGCACGAGATTGACGATTACGCCCTTGAAGCCCAGGAGGTCGCCCATGCTGGCGACGATCACATGCTTGACGGCGGTGTGCGCCAGCACCTTCTCCACGGTGGTGGCAAAGTTCTCGAGCACAATGACCGCTTCAGCTCCGGAGTCCTTGAGCTGGTGCTCGAGCTCGCGCGGGGTGTAGAGCGGGTTGACGTTCACCACGGTAAAGCCGGCGCGCAGCACCGCCGCGGTTGCGATCGGATATTGCAGCACGTTCGGCATCATCAGCGCGACGCGCGCGCCCTTCTGGAGGCCCTTGCTCTGCAGATGGGCCGCGAGCGCCTGCGACATCTCGTCGAGATCGCGGTAGCTGATCGACTTGTCCATGCAGATGAACGCCCTGCGGTCGGCGAACTTCGCGAAGCTTTCCTCCAGCAGCGCGACCAGCGACGAGTATTGGCTGACGTCGATATCGGCGGGCACCCCGGGCGGATATTGCTTGAGCCAGATGCGCTCCATGTCTCTCCCCTCTCATTCGCCCCGCCGGGCAAGCTTAAGCAAGCGGGACGGCTTTGTTGGAGGCAGTATTGAGCCTGCGGCCGCCTGTGGCAAGCGGCCGGGAACCGACCGTGGAATCGCGATTAACGCGGCGCGCGATGAGAGCGCCCGCTAGCCGGCCGGCTTGGGCTCGCCCGAGGTGCTCTTCGGCGCGGGCTTGGAATCGCCAGTGCCGGCCTTTGGCTTGGCCGCGGTTCTCGGTTTGGCCGGCTTGTCGCCGGTCTTCGGGACGGCTGCCGCATCGGGTTTGACGCTGGCGTGCTTGATCGGCTTCGACTTGGTGTCGGCCTTCGCGTCCTCGGCCTTTGTCTCCGCAGCGGCATCCGGCTTCCTGGCGGCGAGGCGCGACTTCTTGCCGCGATGCCGGGTGGTGGCCTGGGCGTCCCTGTCCGAATCGGCGGCGACCGCCGCGACCAGCGCGGCTCCAGTCCGCGTCGGGCCGGTATAGACGACGATCGGCTCCGACGGGGCGGGCGCGGCGGCCAGCAATTCCGACGGTTTCAGCGCCGGTGCCTGCAGGCCGGAGAGGGAGAATGTTGCAACACCGCCCGTCAGCGAGCCGTTGGTCGAGGCCACAATGTCCTCGTCCTCGTCGCTGGCCGGGTGGTGGTGCTTGCCGCCGCACATCTCGTCGCGCAGGTTCGGCGGCGAGGCATCGACCGGCACGAGCTGATCGACGGTGCCCTGCGAGGGCTGCAGCCAGGACAGCGCGGTCCCCGAAAAGCCGCGGTCCAATAGCTGCGCGGCACGCACGGCGCGCATCCGGCCCGAGGACGCACCCAGCACGACCGCGATCAGTCGCTTGCCGTCGCGCGTCGCCGAGGCGACCAGATTGTAGCCCGACGCGCAGATGAAGCCGGTCTTGAAACCGTCGGCGCCGGGATAGCGGCCGATCAGCTTGTTGAAGTTTTGCGTGACCCTTCGGCCGAACCGGATCGAAGGAATGTGGACGAAATATTCGTATTCCGGGAGGTCCTTGATGATCGCGCGCGCCAGGATCGCAAGATCGCGCGCCGAGGTGATCTGGCCGTCGGCGGGCAGGCCGTTCGGATTGACATAGCTCGTCTGCGTCATGCCGAGCTTTTGCGCGGTCTCGTTCATCATGGCGGAGAAGCCGTCGATCGAACCGCCGACGCCCTCGGCGAGCACGACGGCCATGTCGTTGGCCGACTTCACCAGCATCATCTTCAGCGCGTTGTCGACGGTGACCTGCGTGCCCGGCCGGAAACCCATCTTCGAGGGCGACTGCGCGGTCGCGTTCGGCGACACCGTGAACAGCGTGTCGAGCGTGATCTTGCCGTCCTTGACCGCCTTCAGCGTCACATAGGCCGTCATCATCTTGGTCACGGACGCCGGATACCACGGATAGGTCGCGTTCTGCGCTTCGAGCACCTTGCCGCTGTCGGCTTCGATCAGCAGCAGCGCCTCGGCATGGACCATGCCTGGGAGCGCAATCGCCAGCACTGCGGCGAGTGCAGTTCGAACGAGAGTCAGTTTGAATCGGAAAGGATGAGCAGCGTGCACGAGCAAGTTCCGGTGACTTTGAGACCCGCCTTGAACGAGAAGGAGGTCCTGGAAAGTGGATGGACGGGTTTCAAGTGTTAGCCGGCGCTGCATATGGCAGCGGTTGCAAACCTATACTGCATTGAACCGGCAGAACAGTGGTTCTCGCGATGAATTCATTGATGAAGCCAGCGGATTTCCCGTCAAAATTCAAGCCTTGACAGCGATACCGTCACTCTCCGGCCGTTTGCAGGGCGATCCTGGCCGAATCCTGCAGCATGAACTGGGCGCGCGCCATGTCTGCAAAGCGGCCGCCTTTGGCGACCAGTTCGTCGAAAGTTCCAGTCTCGATCACGCGGCCGGTATCGAATACCAGGATGCGGGTGGCGTTGCGGATGGTCGAGAGCCGGTGAGCGATCACGAAGGTGGTCCGTCCTTTCATCACTTCGTCGAGCGCCGCATTGACCTTCGCCTCGGTGACCGCATCGAGCGCGCTGGTCGCCTCGTCCAGGATCAGGATCGGCGGATCCTTCAGGAGCGCACGCGCGATCGACAGCCGCTGACGCTCGCCGCCGGACAGCATGCGGCCGCGCTCGCCCGCATTGGTGTCGAAGCCCTGCTCCGCACGCGTGATGAATTCCAGCGCCTGCGCGCGCGAGGCCGCCTCTGCGAGTTCCTCATCCGATGCATCGGGCTTGCCGACACGCAGATTGTCGGCGATCGAACGATTGAACAGCAGCGCCTCCTGGAACACCACGCCGATGTTGCGGCGGAGCGCGGCGAGCTTCAATCCGCGCACATCCATGCCGTCGATCCTGATGAAGCCGGATTGCGGATCGAAGGCGCGATGCAGCAGCGCGATCGCGGTGGATTTGCCGGCGCCGGTCGGTCCGACCAGGGCGATGGTCTCACCCGGCAGCGCCGTGAATGTGAGGTCTTCGACCGCCGGCCGCTTGCCGTCATAGGAGAAGCTGACGTCGCGAAACTCGACGAGGCCCTTGAGCCGTCCGGCATCGATGGCGTCGATACGGTCGTGCACCGCGGGCACCGCATCCAGCACCGTGAAGAACTCGACCAGCCGCGGCGCCTCCATGAACAGATTGTTGATGAAGCTGACGACTTGCTCGAGCTTCTGGATCAGGATGGTGGCGAACGACACGAACATCACGATCTCGCCGACCGAGATGCCGCCTGCATTATGCAGCGCGATGCCGACCGCGAAGATCGCCAGAATCGTGATCGTGGTCGAGGCCTTGGTGATGATGCTGACCAGCGCCCACCACGACAATACCGGCAGCTGCACCGCGAGCAGCTGCCCGGCGACCCCGCGCAGCCCCTGCACCTCGGCATCGACACGCACAAAGCTCTGCACCAGCGCGACATTGCCGAGCGCGTCGGAGGCGCGCGCCGAAAGGTCGCTGTAGAACGCCTCGACCTCGTTCTGCATGCCATAGGTCTTGCGCACGACCAGCGTCGTCAGCACGGTGAACACCACGCAGAGCGCGAACAGCAGGATCGCAAGCCGCCAGTTGATGGTGACGGACAGCGGCAGCAGCACGACGACCGACATGATCGCGGCGAAATGCTCGCGAAAGAAGCCGACCCAGAGCCGCCACAGCGCGTCCGTGCCGTTCAGCATCACCTTCATCAGCCGCCCCGAATGGGTCCCGGTATGGAAGGTCAGCGGCAGTTGTAAAATATGCTCGAAATAACTCGAGAGGACCGCCTGGCGCTGGCGGTGCGCCAGCCGGTCGGCCTGCAGCGCGACTACGGCGCTGGCGACAATCGTGAACAGGCCGAAGCCGACCCAGGCCGCGAGCAGCGGCCAGGCCGATCCGTCGCCTTTGCCGGTGAGGACGTCGACGATGCGCCCGAACAGCACCGGCTCGGCGAATTGTGTGGTGGCCAGGAGGAGGTTGGCGATTGCCAGGATGAGCCCGAGCCGCGCTTCCTTGCCGAGCAGTTCGAGGACGCGGGTATAGAGGCGAAACAGGGACATCGGGACGTGTGGTCGCTCCGCTCAATGACAAGCCGGCCCGACGGGCCGGCGTCGCCCATTCTAAGCCGGAAGCTTTCGCGAGCTCAATTGATCATGCGCCCGTCGGCCGGCGGTAGAAAACTGTCGTCGAAAATATCCGTTGGCGTCGGCCGCTTGCGGAACTTGAAATCCTCGCCGATCTGGCCGATCGAGCGGTCCAGGCGGGCCGGGTCGATACCGCCGAGGCCCTTCTGCCGGACCTCGTCGGTCAAAATATTGTCCGCGAGCACGGTGCGCAGTCGTTCCAGCTCGAGCTCCCGCGAACCGCCGTCGATCAGGCCCGCGACCTCGCCGGCCGCGGCGGCCGGGTCCTTGATCGCAAGGTGCGTGCCCGCGATGGTCGCGCGCACAAAAGCCCGCACCGCTTCCGGCTTTGCCGCGGCGAAGGCCGGATTGACGATCAGCGCAAAGCCGTAGCTTTCGCCGCCATAGTCCGAAAAGCGCAATACGGCGAGGTCGCTTGCGGGAATGCCGCGATCCCGCAAATTGACCGCCGAAAGATAGGAAAATCCGAGCACGGCATCGACCTGGCCGGCCGACAGGATCGGCTCGCGCACGGCCGCGCTCATCTTGTAGAGCTTGACACCCGAAAGCTTGATGCCGTTCAGCCGTGCCACGGCCGGCCACACATGCAGCGACAGGTCGCTGTCGGCCGCGCCCAGCGTCTTGCCCTCGATATCGGCCAGCCGCTGCACGCCGCGGCTCTTCCGCGCGACGACGGCGTAGGGGGCCCGGTTGAACAGCATGAAGACCGCCTTCACCGGTGCCGCGTCGGGCTTGTCGTGAAAGCGGATCAGTTCGTTGATGTCGACCAGCGCAAACTCGCTGGCGCCGCTCGCGACCCGCGCGATGGCCTCCGCCGAGCCTTGCGCGACGTCGGTCGCGACGCCAAGGCCCTCGCCGGCGAACATGCCGCGGCTTTGCGCCAGCACGAAGGGAGCCATGCTCGCGTCCAGCGGGCGGTCGAAGGTGAGGTGGACCGCAACGGGTTGTCTGGATGTCTCGGCCGCCTGCGCCGGGGCAGCGGCGAGGCCCTGGACCGCAGCGATCAGCACGCCCAGCAAAGTCGCCCCACACACAGCGATGGTCGTTTTGACGCGCATCGTCTGACGCCGAACTCTTGAAAAAGCGCGGGCGCATCCTCACCCGCTGCCATTCTGGCCCATGCAAGCTGAACGGTCCATGAGCAAGGGAGCCCCCCGTGCGATGATGACATTCACGTTATGATCCCGTCGCCGGTAGAGACTCGCGGCCGCTAGGAACTCAATTCCAGCTTCGGCGATTGTATGGGGTTGTATCGCGTCCATCGCTCGCCTTGCGCGGACGATCCTCCGTTGTCGCGCCAGCAGGTCCTTCCGGTATGTCAGCCTTCGGGCGCCCTTTGTTCGCCCCATGGAGGACGGATTTTCTCCATTTTAATCAACACTGTTAACACCTCTGTCGCGGCTTTCGGCTAGCGTTGAATGTCATGAGTGATTCGCTTGAACGGCTCTATCTGGCGGTGCTCGCGGCGCGGGATCTCGATCCGGCGACCTCGCGGACCGCGCGGCTGTTTCAGCGCGGCCGGGCCAAGATGGCCAAGAAGCTGGCCGAGGAAGCCATCGAGGTCGCCATCGATGCGGTCGGCGGCGATGCCGATGCGGTGGTCCGCGAAAGCGCCGATCTGCTCTATAACCTCGCCGTGCTCTGGGCTGCCTCCGGCATCCGGCCGGCCGACATCTGGGGCGAAATGGAGCGCCGCGAGCGTCTGCTCGGGATTGCCGAGAAGCTGCCGAAGTCGCCGGTCAAGCTGTCGAAATCGCCGGCCCTGGCCGAGCGGCGACCAATTGTCGCCCTCGAGGGCCGCAAGCTGGGCAAACGCCGCTAAGACCCCCGCAAATAACCCGACCCGCTGCCCATGGACAAATCCGTCGCGGGATGGTTCATCGCGCCCATGCTGAAGCGGATCTATGACTGGTGTGTCGAGGCGGCCGACAAGCCATATGCACTCTGGATTTTGGGGGCCGTGGCTTTTGCCGAAAGCTCCTTCTTTCCGGTGCCTCCCGATATCATGCTGGCGCCCATGTCTGTGGCGCAGCCGAAGCGGGCCTGGCTGTTTGCCGCGGTCTGTACCGCGGCGTCCGTTCTCGGCGGGGTGCTCGGCTATGCGATCGGCGCGCTGCTCTATGAATCCGTCGGGCAGTGGCTGATGCACCTCTACGGCCTCTCTAGCGAGGTCGAGACGTTTCGCGCACGCTATGCGGAATACGGCGCGCTGATCATTTTGCTCAAGGGATTGACGCCGATCCCCTACAAGCTCGTCACCATCACCTCGGGCTTTGCCGGCTATAATCTGCTGCTGTTCGTCCTGTTCTCGATCATCACGCGCGGCGGACGCTTCTTCATCGCAGCCGTGCTGTTCAACCGCTATGGCGACTGGATCAAGGTCAGGATCGAGAACCACCTTGGTCTCGCGGTCGCGATCCTGGCTGCGGTGCTGGTGGCCGGCTTCGTCGTCGCCTTCAAGATGATCTAGAGCGTTTTCGAGCGAAACGGGTACCGCTTCGCATGAAGATAACCCGTACAGACGGATCGCCGCAGGTACTTTTCCGCCCCTCGGCGTTCGGTTACGTTGCCGACATGGCGGCTGGACCGGGCAAGACTGCGCTGACCGCGGGGGCGGGGATCGCGATGCTGTTGGTCGCGTCGGCTGCTGCGCTGTCCCAGACCGCTTCTCCCTCGCTCGGCCTGCAGGAGCAGCCGCCGGCCGCGCCGCAGCAAAGCGAGCCGCCGCCGGCGGCGCCAGCGCCGGAAAATCCGGGCCTGATCAACGAAATGGGCAAGCTGTTCGGCAAGCTGAAGTTGCCTTCCGAGACCATCGACGACCTCAACGCGCGGGCCAAGAATGCCGTCAAGGATGCCGGCGATGCGGTGTCGCGTCTGGCAAAGCCCGCCTCGATGATCTCGGGCCGGATGATCTGTCCCGCGGCGAATGGCGCGCCGGACTGCAAGGCCGGGGCCGACCGGCTCTGCCAGAGCAAGGGTTTTAAGCAAGGCAGCAGCCTCGGCACCGATACCGTCCAGAGCTGCTCGCCAAAAGTCTACATTCCCGGCAGGCCGCGCAAGGCGGACGACTGCCGGACCGATCATTTCGTCACGGCGGCCCTCTGCCAATAGCCGGCACGCGCAAGACGCGCGGTTGCGCGCTTGGTATGATGTCTGGCATCTTAAGCCTGTGCATATCGCCCTCCCGACCGAGCCAAAGGAGACACGCCGCAAATGTCCATGCCTGCCTTGTTCAAGGGCCGTCTATCGATACCCGTGATCGGTTCGCCGCTGTTCATCATCTCCGTGCCCGATCTCGTGATCGCCCAGTGCAAGGCTGGTGTCGTCGGCGCGTTTCCGGCGCTGAATGCCCGCCCGCCCGAGCTGCTCGACGAATGGCTGGCGCGGATCACCGAAGAGCTCGCCGCCCATGACAAGGCGCATCCCAAGGCGCCCTCGGCGCCGTTCGCGGTGAACCAGATCGTGCACCGCTCGAACAACCGTCTCGAGCACGACCTTGCGCTCTGCGAGAAATACAAGGTGCCCATGATCATCACCTCGCTCGGCGCACGCGAGGAGCTCAATCAGGCCGCGCATCATTGGGGCGGCATCGTGTTCCACGACGTAATCAATCAAAAGTTCGCCCACAAGGCGATCGAGAAGGGTGCCGACGGCCTCATTCTGGTCGCAGCCGGGGCCGGCGGTCATGCCGGCACGATATCGCCATTCGCCTTCGTGGCGGAAACCCGGCAATGGTTCGACGGGCCGATCGCGCTGTCGGGCGCCATCGCCAATGGCTACGCGATCCGCGCCGCGCGGGTGCTCGGCGCCGACTTCGCCTATGTCGGATCGGCCTTCATTGCGACGAAGGAGGCCAACGCTGTCGAGCGCTACAAGGAGATGATCACGAGTTCGGGCGCGGAGGACATCGTCTATTCCAACCTGTTTACCGGCGTGCACGGCAACTACCTGAAACCTTCGATCGTCGCGGCCGGCATGGATCCCGAGAACCTGCCGACCTCCGATCCCTCGAAGATGAACTTTGGCACCGATGCGTCCGGCGAACGGGCCAAGCCCAAGGCCTGGAAGGAGATCTGGGGCTCCGGGCAGGGTGTCGGCAGCATCGGGGCGATCCTGCCCGCGGCCGAACTGATTGGCCGCTTCAAGAAGGAATACGAGGAAGCAGTCGACCCGCCGCTGTAGCCGGTGCTGTTTCAGCTCCCCGCTTGCTGGGAAAGGGCGACCACGAGGGTCGCCCCTACGCCGGTCCTAGGGGCGACCCTCGTGGGCGCCCGTTCCCCGCGCGTCAGACACAGGCACAAACGAAACGCCCGCCCCTCGCGGGGCGGGCGGGATGCCAAAAGTTCGCCGCTTGTGACTATTCGAGCTCGATCGGCACGTATTTGCCGTTGTCGTCGATCTGGGTGCCCCAGATCTTGTGCAGCGCCTGATGCTCGCCGCGGCCGAAATTGAGCGGGGCGCCGAGACCGAGGTCGAGGTTGCGCATCGCCTCGAGATTGTCGATCAGCCGCTCGGTGTCGATCTGCGGACCGGTCTTCTTCAGTCCCTGGATCAGGACGTTGGCGGCGATGTAGCCTTCAAAGGAGACGTAGTCCGCGTTCTCGCCGGGGAAGTATTTGGCGAGGGCGTTCTTGTACTCCATGACCGCGCTCGAATAGCCGCCGACCGCGGGCACCACCTGGGTGACGATCACGCCGGAGGCAAAGCGCGGCCCGAGCAGCATCAACTCGTCCGATAAGGCCGTGGAGCCGACGAACGACACGTTGGTGTAGACCAGGCCCGGATAGACGTCCTTGGTCTTCTCGATGAATTTTGCCGCGGCGCGATAGGTCGCGACCATCACCACGGCCTTGATCGGCGTCTTCTGCAGCCGCAGCAGGTTGACCGCGTCGTCGACGTCGACGGTGTTGCGCTTGTAGCCGAGCCGCAGGATCGCGCCGTCGCTGACGCCGAGCGTGCGCATCGCCTTGGCAACGCCGGCAAAGCCTGCATCACCATAGGAGTCCTGCTGCGCGAACACCGCGATCTGACGCGGCTGCAGATGGCGCAGCTTGATCAGATAGCGAACGGTCGCGTCGGTCTCTTCCGCATAGCTCGCACGGTAGTTGAAGACGTAGCGGTCCGGCGGATCGTTGCGCAGGATGTTCGAGCCGGTGAAGGCGCCGAAGAACAAGGCGCGCCGCTCCAGCGCATAGGGAATGCCGACGGCGGCGGTCGGCGTGCCGACATTGCCGATGAAGCCGAACACCTGGTCCTTCTCGTAGAGCTGCTTCATGGCATCCAGCGTCCGCGACGGTTCATAGCCGTCGTCGGCTGCGACCAGCTTCAGCATCCGGCCCTCGACGCCGCCGGCATCGTTGGCGCGGTCGAAGGCGGTTTCGACGCCGAGCTTCATCTGGCGGCCGAGTTCCTTCGCGGCGCCCGAGAACGGTCCACAGATGCCGAAGCGGATCTCGCGATCGGTCACGCCGCGCACATTGCTGACGCTGTTCACGCTGCTCAGCGTCGGGGTCGACGGCGGCTGCTGGACGGGCACGGTGGGCGCGGTCGCCGCCGCGGCGGACGACGGCGCCAGGGCGCCCGACAGCGACGGGCCGGCGATCGACTGCTCAATATCGGAAAGCTGGCGCTCCGCGACGCGGCAGTCGATCCGGCCGCTGGAGACGGCGGTGCGGCCGTCGGCGACATAGCGGTCGAGCAGCCGGGTCAGGTCGTCACGCTCGGCCTCGTTGGAGGAGGCTTCCCTGATGACGGCCTGGAACTTGTCGGCGATCAGCTGCACGCGCGGGCGCGCGATGTCGCGGCAGGCCAGTGCGGAGCCGATGATCGGTCCGACCCGCCCGGCGAGATCACGGACGATATTGATATTGTCGCCGGGCGCCGCGTTTGCAGTCGAGATGAAGGCGGCGGCGCCAAGGAGGATCGCAGTCCAGCGAAGGGCGGAACGCGAATTCCGTACCAAGGTCGAGTGGGACCAGTGATCAGACATTATCGTTCCTCTCATTGAGGTTTTTGGCATCGGTGTCATTGGGGGGGATCGTTCGGACCGGCCTTTTCTCGCCAGCTCTTGAACTGTTGCAGCAGTTGTTCTGACTGCTGTTGATTTGCGATCTGGCCGCTCGGCTCCTGAGGCTGCGCGAGCAGGCCCTTGAACTCGGCGAGCGCCGGCTTGGCGCTGTCGTCCGGCGGGCTCGACTTTGCCACCGCCGCGGTCAGGTTTTCCAGCGTGGTCGCCAGCGACGCACCGGCGTCGGGCTGCCGCGCCGCGGGCGTCATGATCACGAAGAACAGCGCGACCACCGCCGACACGCCGACCGCAACCGCGACCCGGCTTGCAAAGCTGGAGAACCGCTTGGCCTCCTGGCCGCGCCCAAATCCGGGCGGCTCGGGCATCACCTGCGGATCGAGCGAATGACGCAGCGATTCATAGACCGCGCTCTCGAGCTGCCGGTCGAGGGTCGAGGTCCGCGACACGGCCCGCCCGACGGATTCCGCCTTGGTCTCACGTTCGGCGCGCGGCTCGCTGCTTGCGGCGGGCCTCGGCTCCGGCTTTTCGCGCAACCAGCGTGGCGCGTAGTTCAGCGGATCCTGCGACGCAACCTGATCCTGTTCACCCATTTCACTCATACGCCACTCCTTCGACGCTGAAATGCTACACGCACCGCCCGTTCCCGCACCGTTCCCTCTGGTTCCGAAGGTACAAAAGGCAAAAACCCGGCGAGCGGTACTATATGCAGTCTTTCTAATATTCTTAGGGAAATGGTAACCAGGATGCCGGATGATGATGGTGCAGTGTGCAACGTATCAGCATCAAATCGCACGCAGTGTGACGCGATCATGGCATTCCGGTCAGACTCCATTTGCCCGTCCCCCGGCAAAAGTCCGCTCCTCGTCTTCGCGTGAGTTCCCGTTATTCAGGCTTTCCCACGCCTTTCGTGTGGAACTAAGGGGCGACATTATTAAGTCCGAATCAGGGCAAAACTGCGCTGAAGCTTTGGCAAGCGGCGCCTGATTAAGCATTTCCTAATGTAGTAACATCGAAGAAATGCCGATTCCACCGGCATTAACCAGCCGTTAACCATGACCGCCGATTGTTTACCGTTCGCTAACCAAGGCGAGTCGAAAAGTCATGGATATTGTCAACGTTGAACCGACCCGTCAGCCCATTCGCTTTCGCGGCCGCTCCTATGTCGCTTTTGTGTTTTCCCCCGCCGCCCCGATCGTCAACTGGCTCGAGCTGCTTGATACCACGCTGGCGCGCTCGCCGGGCTTCTTCGTCGGCAAGCCGGTGGTGCTCGACCTGTCGGCGCTCGACCTCAGCCCGTCCGCGATCTCGCATCTGGTCAGGAGCATCGAGGCGCGCGAGATCCGGATTCTCGGCATCGAAGGCGTCGACGCCGAGCGGCTGACGCCGCAATTGCCGCCGCTGGTGACCGGGGGCCGCACCCTCCAGGTCCAGCCGGTCGAGCCGAAAAAGCCCGCGCCCAAGCCGCCGCAGACCTCGCTGCTGCTGGACAGTCCCGTCCGCTCCGGCCAGTCGATCGTGTTTCCGGACGGCGACGTCACCGTGCTCGGCTCGGTGAGTTCCGGCGCCGAAATCGTCGCGGGCGGCTCGATCCACGTCTACGGCACGCTGCGCGGCCGCGCGATGGCCGGCGTCAACGGCAATTCGGCGGCGCGGATCTACTGCCAGAGGATCGAGGCCGAGCTGCTGGCCATCGACGGCTACTACCAGACCGCGGACCAGCTGGACGCGAGCCTGCGCAGCCGGCCGGTGCAGGCCTGGCTCGACGGCGAGACCATGCGCGTCACGCCGCTGAACTGAATTTCATCGTGTTGGAGTCATCTAAGGAGGTAGGGAAATGGCCAAGGTGCTTGTTGTGACGTCTGGGAAGGGTGGGGTCGGCAAGACGACATCCACCGCCGCGATGGGAGCGGCGCTTGCGCAGGCCGGAAAGAAGGTCGTGGTCATCGATTTCGACGTCGGCCTGCGAAACCTCGATCTCGTGATGGGCGCGGAACGGCGCGTGGTGTTCGACCTGATCAACGTGGTGCAGGGCATCGCCAAGCTGCCGCAGGCGCTGATCCGCGACAAGCGGCTCGACAATCTGTCGCTCCTGCCGGCCTCGCAGACCAAGGACAAGGATGCGCTCACTGAAGACGGCATTGGCCGCGTCATCAATGACTTGCGCCAAAGCTTCGATTGGGTGCTGTGCGACAGCCCGGCCGGCATCGAGCGCGGCGCAATGCTTGCGATGCGCTTTGCCGACACTGCGGTCATCGTGACCAATCCGGAAGTGTCGTCGGTGCGCGATTCCGACCGCATCATCGGCATGCTCGACTCCAAGACCGTCAAGGCCGAGAAGGGCGAACGGGTTGAGAAGCACATCCTGCTCACCCGCTACGATGCGGCCCGCGCCGCGCGCGGCGACATGCTCGGCATCGACGATGTGCTGGAAATCCTGGCGACGCCGCTGCTTGGAATCATTCCCGAGAGCCAGGACGTGCTGCGTGCCTCCAATGTCGGCTCTCCGGTGACGCTGAACAACCCGGCGAGCACGCCGGCGCGCGCCTACACCGACGCGACCCGGCGGCTGCTCGGCGAGACGGTGCCGATGTTGGTGCCATCCGAGCCCAGGGGCCTGATGAAACTGCTGCGCGGACGGAGGGCGGCATGAGCTTTCTACGGCTGTTTTCCAGCCGTCCCGCAACGGCGCCGGTGGCGCGGGAGCGGCTGCAGATTCTGCTGGCGCATGAACGGGGCGTCCGAGGTCAGTCCGATCTCCTGATGCTGCTGCGGGAGGAGATCCTCGCCGCGGTCTCGCGTCACGTGACGCTCGATCCAGACAAGGTCATCGTGCGGATGGAGCGCGGCAAGGACATCTCCACGCTCGAGGTCGACATCGAGGTGCCGAATCGTCTTGAGGGCGCTCTCGCGAGCGCGTGATCGCAGTTCCAACGGCGGCCGCCCAAAGGCGCCAGGGGCGCGGCCGGAACATCGTTCTCGCCCATGCGTTTGCCCGGCAGACAGGGAGCCGGACCATGCGCACGTCGACAGCTTTTTTCGCGGGGGCGGGAACCGTCATCATGGTCGTTGCCGGCGGTCTTGGCGGCGGTCTCATGATCGCCAACACGATGAACCCGAAGGCGCCCGCGGCGCAGACGAGCAAGCTCGAGCGCCGCGCCAGCGAACCGTCACCGAGCCCATCGCCTTCGCCGCGCTCCGGAGCCGCGCAGGCGGCCGTAACGCCGGCTGTCAAGGATGTGCCGGCGCAGCCCACTCAGGACAGCGCCAGGATCCAGGCCTCGGCGCCATCCAAGCCGCAATCCTCGGCTGTCACGGCGACGAACGCCAGCGACCCTGGCCCGGCGCCGTCGCCATCGCCAGCCACGCAGCGCGACGCACACGACAAGCCTGGCGCTCCCGATGCCGCGTTCGCCAAAGCCCGGGAGGCCGACTTGAAGACCGTTGACGCGGATGCGAAGCGGAGCGTCCAGAAGCGTCACAGCCGCCAGCACCAGCAGTGGGTGGAACGGCGCCGCATGCAGCGGCAGCCGGAGGCGGATCCGCGCGACGTCGAGCAGGCTGCGCGCGATGACGACGCGCGCAGCTATCGCGACGACGACAATGCGCGCAGCTCTATCGACGACAGCGCTGCGCGCGGCTATCGCGCCGAAAATCGGGCGCGGATCTATCCCGACGACGGCAACGGCCGCCGCTACCAGGATGGCAGCGGGCGCGATTATGCTGCCGCACCCGTCGAATTGGACTTGCCGCGCATCCGCCTGTTCGACGGATTCTGAGGCGCTGCCCTTCGAACGGGCCGCCGGCATACACCGATCCGGGATGCAACTGCCGATGGCGCCTGCCGCAATTGTGAGGTGCGGCCTTAACGCGGCATTAACCATACCGTCCCCAGAATCCCTCCCGAGCCGGCGCCCGAGCGCCCGGAACTCCGGAGGATGCGCCAATGGATCTCGAAAAGTTTTTTGCAAGGACGCCGGCGACGCTCGACGAGATCAGGATCCGGGTCGGCCACGCCTTGCAGCGGCATCCGTTGTGCCGGAACATTGAATTTGAAATCGTCAGCGTGCCGCCCACGGCCAGGGGGCGCAACTGGACCATCAGCATGCACGTGGTTGAGCCTGGGGCGCTTTTCGAGGCATCCGACATTGTCGCCGATATCCAGGATGCCTACGTATTAACCGGGGCTGCCTGATTTTTGCCTTTTCCCCGCTGTTTTCATTCAGCTATGCATGAAGCTGTCGTCACGGCGGCGTTATTGGGCCTTAATTAACGCGCAGTTTTCTGAGAAAGTATGACTTTCTGGGGACGATCCGGTCAGTCATCGAATCGGTGCGGAGTAGGATTTGACACGGACGATTACAATCATCGCCCTGATCTGCTGCCTTCTCGGCGGCGCCGCAATCGTCAGCGTTCTCGGCCGCGACAGCGTGCCGATGGCGACGGCCGAGATAATTCCGGCGAAGGCCATTGCGCCTGTCGCGAATCGGGAAAGCAAGCACGACAAGCTCGCGGTGGCGCTGCCGCCGGGTACCACTGCCGATCCCGCGCCGGCCATGAACCTGAGCGAGCCGCTGCGCCAGGCCTATGCCTCCTCCAATCCCACCGACACCGAAGCGGAAAACGCGGTTGCTGCGGCCATGCCCGCCGTCACCGGAGCCGTGCCGGCGAAGCCAAAACTTGCGAGCAGGCCGCCGCCGCAGAAGTCTTATGCGCTGCTCAGCGACGCGCAGATCGCGGGTATCAAGGAGCGGCTGCATCTGACCTCCGACCAGGAATCCTACTGGCCCGGAATCGAGAGCGCGCTCCGTGCTGTGGCCCGCAAGATTCACACGGCCCGGCAGACCAATCCGAATGCAAATGCGTCGGCCATCGATCCGGATTCGCAGGAAGTGCAACAGCTCAAATCGGCCGCGATGCCGCTGCTGTTCCAGCTGCGCGAAGACCAGAAGGAAGAGGTCCGCCGGCTCGCCCGCATCATCGGGCTCGACAAGGTCGCCGCCGCGATCTGACCTGTTGCGCGAGGCATCTCCGCCCGCGGCGCGATCGCAATCAAATTCGCGAGTTTAAATGAGCCCGCGCAGCGATGCGCGGGCTTCGTCCTTGCTGGTGTGATGGGCACGGCGACATCAGCCGCCATATCAGCCGCCATGGGCTTCGACGACCTTGCGGCAGGAGTCAGAGAGCTTTGCCTTGTTGGCGGCGAGGCAGGCATTCATCTCGCCGGGCTTGCCGACATGTTCGGCGCAAAAACTCTGCGCGTCGCTGCGGCAGGCCATCTTCTCCTGCGGCGTGGGTCCGGATTGCGCGAAGGCTGAAGCGCCGCTGAGGGCGAGCAGCGTGATCGAGATCAGCACGGTCTTGGTCATGGGAGTTTCCTTGGGTACACGAGGGGTTTTGCGGACGGGTTGCGTCAACGCGGGGCGCAAACTCGTCGATGTGACGGGGACGGTCCATGCCATGTTCATGGCACCGCCAGAGGGTGTCCGAGCAGGCTCGCACCATCTTCATGGGATATCCAGGAACGGCGCGGTGGCCCACATACGCGTCACGTCGGCTGCGAACACCGATCGGTGTACCCGCAAAGCCCGCACGAACAACAGGAGAGATCAGATGTTCAGCAAGACAGCATGGGCCAGTGTCATTGTCAGCCTGGTTGCGATCCCGGCGCTCGGGGCGGTCACCTTTGGTGCTGCGCCGGCCGAGGCAGCGGTGGTCTATTGCAAGACCGCGGGCGTGCCGCAGGGCTGCGTGGTTCGCCCCACCGCGCCCGTGGTGGCGCCGGTCGGCGTCGCGCATGTCGGCTATACGCATGTCGGCCCGGTGACAGGCGTCACCCATGTCGGCGCCACGCGCGTCCGCTGGTGATCAGATCGTCGATGCGTCGCCGTCGGGAAAGCGGTAGGGCAATTTCAGCCGCACCCGCGTCCCGACGGCGCTCGAGACGAGCTCGAGCTCGGCGCCGCATTGTGCCGCACGGTTCTTCATGTTGCGCAGGCCGCGCCCGCCGCGCCGGGTCGCCGCCGTTCCGTCCTCGCTGAGATCAAATCCCTTGCCGTCGTCTTCCACGGCGATGCAGCCGCGGGGGCGGCCGGCGTCATCCATGACGGTTGCGATGCTGACCTGGATGCGCATCGCGGCGGCATGCTTGACCGCATTGGTCAGCGCCTCGTCCAGGAGCCGCAGGATCTGGATCACGTGCCAGGGCCGCAGTTCGGGATGCACCGGCAGGCCCTCGGCGCTCGTCGTCCGCCAGTCCAGCGCGATGTGATGCGGGCGCAGCTGCGCCGCGGCGCGCTCCCGCCAGGAGCCGAGCGCCAGCATCAGGTCGCCGCCGATATCGTCCATCGAATCGATCACCAGGCGCAGGTCCTTCAGCGCGGCGCGCGCCGCCTCGCCGATCGGCGCGACGGATTCGCCGCGCTCGGAGAGCGCCACGATGGAGACGAGCTGGCCGCCGAGGCCATCATGCAGGTCGCGCATCAGTCGCGACCGCTCGCGCGCCAATGCTGCCGCCCGCTCGCGTTCCTGCTCGCGCGCAAAACTCTCCTTCAGCTTCTCTTCGGCTTCGCGCACGCGCACCACCAGCCGTCCGGCAAAGCCGTCGACCTGGTTCAGCGCGCGGGCAAATCGCCAGGTCAGCGCGCCGCCGATCGCGATCAGCATGGAGGAATAGGACAGCCGCGAGAAGAAGAGGCGCCGATCCGGTACGATTTCCAGCACCGACAGCAGATCGTGAATCCAGCAGGTCAGCACGATGGTGACCGCGCAGCCGAAGATCACGGTGGCAAAATTCTGGCGCCGGATCGCGACTTGCATGACGGCGAGCGCCGACAGCAGCAGATAGAGCCCGACCGTCGGCGTGCCCAGGAACAGAAAGATCTCCCGCAGCTGCAAGCGGTTTCCGAACAGGCCGACCGCGGCGACGATCAGCCCGGGAAGAAAAATGAGCCAGCCCGCGCGCGACCATTTCCAGCCGAAGAACAGCAGCACGAAGATCAGCACGAGGCCCGCTTCGATCGGCGCAGAAGCGATCAGGATCGCCGAGAGGTGATGCCCCGATTGCGGCGCGCCGACCGAGGCCGGGATCAAAGCCGGGACGAAGGCCTGCACGGTACCGAGCGCCATGGCCGCGGCGAGCACGCCATAGGCGACCTCGTGCCGTCGCATGATCCACATGATGGAAAGGATCACGGCGAGAATGGCCTGCCATGCCGCCAGCACCACCGGCATGGTCACGAAGATCAGCGTTCGCAGATCGTAATAGGGGCGCAGCGCGTCATCGGGTCCGACATAGATGCGGTCCAGGAAGCCGGTGATCGGTCCCCACACGAACAGGCGGATGGCGATGGCGTTGGCGCCGTCGTGCAGCAGCGATGCCGGAATCACCGTGATCTCCGGCGTGGCGCGGTCGAGACGGTTGGCCGCGGAATCGCGCCGGCTGTCGAGCACCACGACGCCGTTGACCGCAACTTCCACACCGTTGGTGAAGCGCGGCAGGAACACCGACCACGCCTGCCGCGCATCGGCCTCCGACCAGGCGAACCGGCCCGTGTAGACCGGCGGGTCGTTCATCGAAAAGCGCTGCGCGGTAAAGTGCGGCAGCGTGACCGCGTGGGTCGCGCCATTCTCGTTCAGGCTGAATTCGGTCAGCGCGTAGCCCGTCGGCGGCGCGGGTGGCGGCTGTCGAAGGACGAAGACGCAGGCGACCGCGATCAGGATCTGCAGCACGGCGTAGCGCACGGTGCGGAACGTCGATACGCGCAGCCGCCACCGCTTGGGCGGCCTGACCGGGATGACCGCAAAACCGCTCACAGCTGGATCAAGCCCTGCTGGACCGCCTCGAACACTGCCTCGCCCCGGGTATGGACTTCAAGCTTGCGGTAGATGCTCTTGATGTGACCGGGCACGGTCTGGCGGGACAGACCGAGATGCCCGGCGATCTCGGCATAGCTGAAACCCTTGGCGATGCCCCAGAGGATGTCGATCTCGCGCGGCGTCAGTTTTGCCGTGTCGAGCGCGGGGCCGGGCGGCGGCTCGGCGGCGGGCTCGCCCGCCGTCTGCGTCCGCCGCACGATGAAGCGCGCGATCGATGCCGAGATCGGCGAGTGCCCGGCGACCAGTTCATGCACGGTCGCGGCGATGTCGGTCGGGAATGCGTCCTTCAAGAGATAGCCGGTCGCGCCGACCGTGATCGCGGAGATCACGCTTTCCTCGTCGCCGAGGTTGGAGATCACCATGATCTCGGTCTCCGGAAATCGCGCGCGCGTCTCGCGGATCAGTGCGTTGCCGTGGCCGTCCGGCAGTTGCAGGTCGGTCAGCAGCACCCGCGGCGGCCCTGCCGCGAGGCTGTCGCGCGCCTCGGCGAGATTGGCCGCGGCCCTCACCTCGAAACCCGCTCTGGTGAGCGCCTCCTGCAGCCGCCACAGGGTCGGTGCATCGTCCTCGACGAGCAATATCGTGATCGTCTGCGAAGGCTGCTTTTCAACCGACATCGCCCATCCTCCGGTTGTTGCCCGTGGCCGCCGCCCGTAGGGCCAAGCTTAGCCCCGTCCGGCCTCCCGCGACACCCATAATCATGGGGGGAGGCGGGGCCGCGGCGGCGCGCGTCGGATGAGCCGGATCGGCGTGCAATACCGCACGTAGAACTACGGCAGGTTGCGCTCGGGGAGCCGAATTTATCGCTTCATTAATCAAGCCAAACATAATGGCTGGACGAGGTTCGTTTTCGGATGAGTGGGCTCCCGTGCATTTCCTGCGGGATCGTTTTTCAAGTCGTCGTGTTCTGTTCCGTTGCACGTGGTCGCGTTTCTCTGCAAGGCCGCAGCGGGTAGCCATGTTTTGAGGAGAGAACGGTCGTGGCGATTTCGATGGACGCGTTCGCATTGCCGGCAATCATGGACATCACCAAGGCTAGGGAATTGCGCGGTCACATGGTTGAGCGTCTCAACTGCGGCGCGGTGCTCGTGGATGCAAGCGGGGTCGATCGTGTCTCGACGCCCTGCATCCAGGTGCTTCTCGCCGCGGCTCGCAGCGCCGACGGCGCGGGAACGCCGTTTAGAATTGCCAACCCATCCGAGGCGCTTCGTGCGGCGTTGGCCGACCTCGGTCTTCAGGCGGAATTCCAGAACTGGATGATTTGAGATGAGCAAGCGTATCCTGGCCGTGGACGATTCGAAGACCATGCGCGACATGGTCGCCTTCACCCTGCGCAACGCCGGCTTCCAGGTCGAGGAGGCGGAGGACGGCAAGGCCGCGCTCGGCAAGCTCGGCGCCGCGAACTTCGACCTCATCATCACCGACCTGAACATGCCGAACATGGACGGCATCTCGCTGATCAGGAATGTCCGCGCCGGCTCGCAGCATCGCGCCGTGCCGATCCTGATCCTGACCACCGAGAGCGACGGCGCCAAGAAGGCCGACGGCAAGGCGGCCGGCGCGACCGGCTGGCTGGTCAAGCCGTTCAACCCGGAAAAGCTGATCGAACTGGTCCAGCGCGTATGTCCCTAGACCAGGATCCAAAAGCCTATCCGCTTGCGGAATTCCGCAAGACCTACTTCGAGGAATGCGCCGAACTGCTCGACGCATTGCAGTCGCATCTCGACGTGCTGGCGAATGGCGGCGGCGACAACGAGACGCTGCATGCGATCTTTCGCGCCGTGCATTCGATCAAGGGCGGCGCGGGCGCCTTTGGCTTCAACGCCCTGGTGAGTTTCAGCCACGTGTTCGAGAGCCTGCTCGACGCGATGCGCGACGACAAGGTCCTTGCGACATCCGAGGTCGTGCAGCTTCTGCTGCGGGCGAGCGACGCGCTCGCCGACATCGTCAACGCGGCGCGGCAGGAGCGGGAGCTCGCGGCCGATTTCGGCGCCGATCTCGTCGCGGCCATGGAGGAGGCGCTTCATGGCGCCGCAAGGGAGCCGCCGGTCGCCTCTCATCCGGCCGCGACGGCGGCCGACGCCGACGAGGAGCACGTCCGGCGCAGCTGGCGCATCCGCTTCATCCCGCATTCGGAAATGCTGCAGAACGCCAACGAGCCGCTGCTCCTGGTCCGTCAGCTGCGGCGTCTCGGCGACGTTTCCATCGAGGCCGATGCCTCGCGCGTTCCCTCGCTCGAGAGCATCGAGCCGGAAGCAGCCTACCTCTCGTGGGCGTTTACGCTTCATACCGACGCCTCCGAGGACGCCATTCGCGAGGTCTTCGAATTCGTCGAGGGCGAGTGTGACCTGACGATCGAGTGTCTGATCAAGAGTCCGGTCGCAGCACTCCTCGCCAAAGGACCGGGCGCGGTCGTCGCCAAGGTCGCGGAGGCTGCGTCCGCCAGCGCGGCCGCAAGCTCGGCGGCGCCGCAGTCGATCAGGGTCGACGTCGACAAGATCGACCGGCTGGTCAACCTGGTCGGCGAGCTCGTCATCACCCAGGCCATGCTGATCGAGCAGAGCGGTGCGCTGCCCGCCGATCAATATCCGTCCCTGGTCCAGGGCGTGGAGGCGCTGGCGCAGTCGACGCGCGAATTGCAGGAAAGCGTGATGTCGATCCGCGCGCAGCCGGTCAAATCGGTATTCGCGCGCATGCCCCGCATCGTGCGCGAGCTCGCGGCGACGCTCGGCAAGGAGGTCAGGATCGTCACCTCGGGCGAGACCACCGAGATCGACAAGACCGTGATCGAGCAGCTCAACGATCCCTTGACCCACATGATCCGCAACGCGCTCGACCACGGCATCGAGCATCCCGACGAGCGCGCGGCGTCCGGCAAGTCCCGGCAGGGCACGATCCGGCTCTCGGCGGCGCAGCGCTCCGGCCGCATCGTCATCGAGGTCGCGGACGACGGCCGCGGCATCAATCGCGAGCGTGTGCTCGCCAAGGCGCGCGACCGCGGCCTCGTTCCGCACGGCACCACGCTGAGCGACGAGGAGATCGACAACCTGATCTTCCTGCCCGCCTTCTCCACCGCGGAGAGCATCTCGAACATTTCCGGCCGCGGCGTCGGCATGGACGTCGTCAAGCGCAACGTGCAGACGCTCGGCGGCCGCATCAACGTGCAGTCCCGCTTCGGGGCCGGCTCGCGCTTCATCATGTCGCTGCCGCTGACCCTCGCCGTGCTCGACGGCATGGTGTTCTCGGTCGGCGCAGAAACCTTCATCGTGCCGCTGACCTCGATCATCGAAAGCCTGCGTCCGCGCCCGGGCGAGATTCATCCGATCGTGGAGCGCGGCGACGTGCTGGCGCTGCGCGGCGAATACGTGCCGCTGATCCGGCTCTACCGCTGCTTCTCGATCGCCGGCGCGATCGACGATCCCTGCCGCGGCATCGTGATCATCGTGCAGAGCGAGAGCGCGGGCCGTGTCGGCATCGTGGTCGACGAACTGCTCGGCCAGCAGCAGGTCGTGGTGAAGAGCCTGGAGGCGAATTACGGGCCGGTCGACGGCGTCAGCGGGGCGACCATTCTGGGCAACGGCCGGGTCGCCCTGATCCTCGACGTCGGCAATTTGCGGGAAATCGATCGCAGGGGCGGCGACGCGCGCAAGACGCGCGGCCTCCGTGACCAACCGCCGGCGCAGATCAAGCTTGGAGAGGAAGCAAGCAATGCAGCCTGACAACCAGTCGATCATCTCGACGCTCGGCATGGCCACGCCCGAAGCGTCGCTGGCCTCGGGGCCGACCAAGCAGTTCATCACCTTCACGCTCGATGCGCTCGAATACGGCATCGACATCATGGTGGTGCGCGAGATCAAGGGCTGGGTGCACACCACCATGATCCCGAACGCGCCGCCGCACGTGCGCGGCGTCATCAATCTGCGCGGCATCATCGTGCCGATCTTCGATCTGCGGGCGCGCTTCGGCATGGGGCTGACGGAGCCGACCCGGATGCATGTGGTGATCATCGTCGCGGCCGGACGCCGCACCGTCGGCCTTTTGGTCGACGCGGTGTCCGACATCATCTCGATCGACCCCAAGGCGATCCGCCCGGTTCCGGACATGGGTATCGCGAGCGACGGACAGTTTCTCGAAGGCCTCGTCGCGATGGAGGAGCGCATGGTGACGCTGGTGTCGCTGTCCGGCCTGTTCGGCAGCGAGGCGGAGGCGAAGCCGGCCGGCGATACCGAGGCGACCAGGGCCGCGTGATCCGCGCCAGACGACGACAGATTGGTTGAACGCGTTCCACGACAAGCGATTTTGGAGAGACCCATGGACGAGACGATGGATGTGATGCAGGACATGGCGGGTGACTCCGTCGCCGCGCCGAAAGCCAGGCCGAGGGCGCCGAAGGCGAAACCTCGCAACGGGGCCTCGCGGCCGGGTTCGAATTCAAGCTCCAATTCCAGGCAGCACGGTCTCAGCGACGCGATCAGCCGCTCGCAGGCGGTGATCGAGTTCGGGCTCGACGGAATAGTCCTCAACGCCAACGCGAATTTCCTGGCGGCGCTCGGCTACGGCCTCGAAGAGATCAAGGGCCAGCATCACACGATGATGCTCGATCCGACGTACCGGCAGAGCCCGGAATACCGGACATTCTGGGACAAGCTCACGCGCGGCGAGCAGCAGAGCGGTCGGTACAAGCTGATCGGCAGGGGCGACAAGGAAGTGTGGTGGCAGGCCTCCTATGCGCCGGCGCGAAATGGCCAGGGCAAGCCGACGCACATCATCGCCGTCGGCCTCGATGTGACGGATCTGGCGCAAAAGGCTGCGGCCGACGAAGCCGAACTCAAGCTTCGCACCGACATCATGAACATGACCAGCATCGTGTCGTACGCCGATCTGAAGGGCACCATTCTTTCGGTCAACGAGAAGTTCGTCGAGGTTTCGAAATATCCGAAGGATGAGCTCATCGGCTGGGGTCACAACAGGACCCGCCATCCCGACATGCCGAAGGAAGTGTTCAAGGAGCTGTGGAGCACGATCGGCCGCGGCAGGCCGTTTCGCGGGGTCATCAAGAATCTCGCCAAGGACGGCACGCCGTACTATGTCGACGCCGTGGTCGCGCCGATCATGGGGAATAACGGCAAGCCGAAGGGCTATCTCGGCGTCCGCTACGACATCACCGAGGCCGAGCTCGAGCGCCACAACATGCGCGGGCTGTTTGCGGCGATCAACGAAAGCTACGCCTATATCGAATTCGATACCTCCGGCAACATCATCACGGCCAATCAGATCTTCATCGGCCTGATGGGCTACAGCCTCGCCGAGATCACCGGCAAGCATCACCGCATGTTCGTCGAGCCCGCCTATTCCGTCACCCCGGGCTACGCGCAGTTCTGGGCCGACCTCGGCGCCGGCAAGGCATGCAGCGACGTCTACAAACGCCTGACCAAGGAGGGGAAGGAGGTCTGGATCCAGGCGGTCTATTCGCCGGTCAAGGATGAGGTCGGGCGGGTCGTGAAGATCGTCAAGATCGCGACCGACGTGACCGCGGCGCGGCTCGCGGCCGCCGATTTCGAAGGACAGATCGCGGCGATCGGCAAGGCGCAGGCCGTCATCGAGTTCACCCTCGGCGGCAAGGTCATCGACGCCAACGACAATTTCCTGAACACGCTCGGCTATTCGCTGAACGAGATCAAGGGTCAGCATCACTCCCTGTTCGTGGATTCGGCCGAACGGCAGTCCACCGAATATCGGATGTTCTGGGACAGGCTCGGCCGCGGCGAGTACGCTTCCGGGCAGTACAAGCGCATCGCCAAGGGCGGCCGGGAAATCTGGATTCAGGCGTCGTACAACCCGATCATGGATTTGAACGGCAAGCCGTTCAAGGTGGTCAAATACGCCACCGACATCACCGAGCAGGTCAAGGCGCAGGAAGCCATGCAGTCGGCGGTTGCGCAGACCCAGGACGTGGTCGGAGCGGCCAAGGAGAACGATCTTCGCCTCCGCATACCCATGGACGGCAAGTCCGGCGACATCGCGCAGCTATGCAGCGGCGTGAACGGCCTGCTCGATACCATGTCGAGCATGGTCGGCGAAGTCTCGCTGGCCTCGCACAGCCTGTCGACGGCTGCGCGCGAGATCGCCACCGGCAACACCGACCTGTCGCAGCGCACCGAAGAGCAGGCCGCCTCGCTGGAGGAGACCGCGGCCAGCATGGAGGAGCTCACCAACACGGTGCGGCAGAATGCCGAGAGCGCGCAGCAGGCCAACAAGCTCGCCTCGTCCGCATCCGAGGTCGCCACCAAGGGCGGCTCGGTCGTCGCCGAGGTGGTCGAGACCATGAACGGCATCACCCAGGCCAGCCGCAAGATCGCCGACATCATCGGCGTGATCGACGAGATCGCGTTCCAGACCAACATCCTGGCGCTGAACGCTGCGGTGGAAGCCGCGCGCGCCGGCGATCAGGGCCGCGGTTTTGCGGTGGTCGCGGCCGAGGTGCGCAACCTCGCCCAGCGCAGCGCCAACGCGGCCAAGGAGATCAAGGGCCTGATCTCGGATTCGGTCGCCAAGGTCGAATCCGGCTCAAAACTCGTCGACACCGCCGGCAAGACCATGGAGGAGATCGTGCACTCGGTGAAGCGCGTGACCGACATCATGGCCGAGATTTCCGCGGCCTCGCAGGAGCAGCGCGGCGGCATCGAGCAGGTCAACAATGCCGTCACCCAGATGGACAAGGTGACGCAGCAGAACGCGGCGCTGGTCGAAGAAGCGGCCGCGGCCGCCAAGTCCATGGAGGAGCAGACCAGCGCCATGGCGGCGATGGTGGGGCAGTTCCAGCTCGGCGAGGGTTTTGAGCAGGCGAGGCCTCGGAGCGCCATGGATAGTCTGCGCGCGACCGGCAATCCGGTGGTCGACCGCTCGCTGCGGACGAAGGACGCTGGCCCTGCCGTGCGGCCGACCGCATCAGCGCCGGCACGCGCACCGAGCAGCGAGGCGTCCGCCGCCCGCCGCAGGGTCGTCGGTGGTTCCGACATCGACTGGAAGGAGTTTTGAGACGTACGTCGTTTCGGGGTGGGGGATTGAAGCCATGCCGGCCCGTCGCGAGACGGGCCGGCATGCGCGGTGAGTCGAGTGGAGAGTTTTGTGGAACAGGAGTTCGCGCTTCGCGACAGCGATTTCCGGAAGCTCGTCGATATCGTGACGACGCGGACGGGAATCGTGATCAACGACAAGAAGCGCGCCTTCGTGCACGGCCGCCTCGGCCGGCGCCTGCGCGCGCTGGGCCTGTCGGATTTCGCCCAGTATTGCGATCTGCTGGACAGCGATGACGGCGAGGCCGAGCAGGCCATGCTGGTCAACGCGGTCACGACCAACCACACCAGCTTCTTTCGCGAGCCGCACCATTTCCAGTATCTCGGCAAGACCGTGCTGCCGGCGATCGCCGAGGATGGCCGAAGCGGGCGCTTGCGGATCTGGTCGGCCGGCTGTTCGAGCGGCGAGGAGCCCTATACGATCGCCATGATCCTGTGCGGCCATGCCGCGACGGCGGATTGGGACCGCAAGATCCTTGCGACCGACCTCGACACCAACGTCATCGCGCATGCCAGGGCCGGGCTCTATGACGCGGAGCGCGTGCGGTCGATCCCGGACATTTTCCGCAAGCGCTACGTCACGCTGAGGAAGGATGGCCAGGGCCAGATCGACGAGCGGCTGCGCTCGCTGATCTCGTTCGCGCCGCTCAACCTGCTCGAACCCTGGCCGATGCGCGGCCCCTTCGACGTGATCTTCTGCCGCAACGTCGTCATCTATTTCGACAAGTCGACCCAGGCCAGGCTGTTCAACCGCTACGCCGACCTGCTGCGGTCGGATGGCTGGCTGTTCGTCGGCCATTCGGAAAACCTGCTCAAGCTCACCGACCGCTTCCGCCTGGTTGGCAACACCATCTATCAGCGGGTCAAATGAGCAGATCGAGCCACCGCGCGAGAAAGCGTGTCGTCGCCGGCCTCGAGCAGATCGAACCCGGCTACAGCACGTACCGTTATGACGCGCCTGCGTTCGACGCGGTCGCCGTAAAGGTCTTTCCGGGCGAGCACTACGTCACCTCGGCGCCGAACGAGATGCCGGTCACGGTCCTCGGCTCGTGCGTGGCGGCGTGCATCCGCGATCCCCTGGCGGGAATTGGCGGCATGAATCATTTCATGCTTCCGGAGGGCCCGGACGACCGGTGGGGCAACGTCTCGGCCGGCATGCGCTATGGCAACGTCGCGATGGAGCGGCTGATCAACGAGATTTTGGCGCGGGGCGGTGCGCGGCGGCGTCTGGAAGTCAAGGTGTTCGGCGGCGCCAACGTGATGAGCGGCACCAGCAACATCGGGCATCGCAACGCCGACTTCGTGGAAAACTATCTCGCGGCCGAAGGCATTCCCATCGCGGCCTCGCATCTGCGCTCGAACCTGCCGCGTCGCGTGCACTATTTTCCCTCGACCGGAAGGGTGCTGCTGCTGGAACTGCGGCAGTTCCGGCGCGAGGCGCTGCTGCGCAGCGAGGCGCTCTACAAGTCGAAGCTCAGGTCGGAGCCGGTCGACGGCTCGGTCGAACTGTTCGGAGGCCCCTGATGCGGTCGATACGCGTGCTCATCGTCGACGACTCGGCCCTGGTCCGCCAGATGCTCACCAGTCTTCTGGAGACCGACCCCGAAATCATGGTGGTCGGCGCCGCGCCAGATCCGCTGGTCGCGCGCGACATGGTGAAGGCGCTCAATCCGGACGTGCTGACGCTCGACATCGAGATGCCGCGCATGGACGGCCTTGCGTTTCTCGAAAAGATCATGCGGCTGCGCCCGATGCCGGTGGTGATGATCTCGTCGCTGACGCAGAAGGGCGCGGACGTCGCCTTGCGCGCGCTCGAAATGGGTGCGATCGACTACGTCGGCAAGCCGACCGTCGGCCTCGTCGAAGGTTTCAACGCGCTGCGTGACGAGATCGTCGCCAAGGTCAAGGCGGCGGCAGCGGCGCGCGTTCGCGCCAGTTCCGGCGAACGGCCGGCGATGCCGCGCGCCGCCGCCGTCGGGAGCTACAGTTCGACCGAGAAGCTGATCGCAGTGGGCGCATCGACCGGCGGCGTCGAGGCGCTGCATTCGCTGCTGACGGCCTTTCCGGCGGATGCGCCGGCGATCCTCATCACCCAGCACATGCCGGCCTCCTTCACCGAGAATTTCGCCAGGCGACTCGATCAGCAATGCGCCGTGACGGTGAGCCAGGCCGAGGACGGCGCGCGCGTGCTGCCCGGACATGTCTATATCGCGCCGGGCGGGCGGCATCTGGAACTGGCGCGCTCGGGCGCGAACTACATGTGCCGCGTGCATGACGGCGCGCCGGTGTCCGGGCATCGGCCTTCGGTCGACGTGCTGTTCAATTCCGTCGCGCAGATGGCCGGCGCCGACGCCGTCGGCGTGATCCTGACCGGCATGGGCAAGGACGGCGCGCAGGGGCTGCTGGCGATGCGCCGCGCCGGTGCGTCCACCATCGGACAGGACGAGGCGACCTGCGTGGTCTACGGCATGCCGAAGGCGGCCTTCGATTGCGGTGCCGTCGAGACCGAGCTTTCGCTCGGCAGGATTCCCGAGCAGATTCTCCATCGCTGTCGAACGACGGCGCAACGCGGCGTGAGGGTGTGACATGTCCGGCCTGGTCCAACGGCACAGAGCGGACGATGCGCCGCCGCAGGCAGCACCCGGCGAACCGCCGGCGCACGCTGCGCTGCTGCAGCGCTGGATGGCGCTGGCCACGATGCAGCAGCAGGTGATCCGCGCGCTCACGGGCGAGGTCGAGGGCCTTTCCGGCTATGTGGAGACCGAAGCGGGTGCGCTGGTCGAGCGCTTCCAGCGGCTCGTGGTCAACGCGCGGCAGCAATCGCAGCACGTCGATCAGCTGACCGGGCTCGCCGCAGGAATCGAGTTCGACGGCAAGCGGGTGCCGATCATCGAGATCGCCAATCTGCTGACGACCACGCTCGGCGGCGTGGTCGAAAAGATCCTGCAACTGTCGAAAGACTCCATGACGATGGTCTACGTGCTCGACGCCATCGGCACCAACGTCGAGAGCGTTCGCGGCTGCATGGACCGGCTCGACCGCATCAACCGGATCACCAACATGCTGGCGTTGAATGCCCGGATCGAAGCGGAGCGGGCGGGCAGCGCCGGCGCGGCGTTTCGCGTGGTCGCCGGCGAGGTGCGGGATCTCTCGCAATCGACACAGAGCCTGTTCAACGCGATGAACGGCGAACTCAACACCATGGTCGAGGGCGTCGACGGCGGCAAGGTGACGCTGAAGCGGGTCGCGACCATCGACCTCTCCGACAACATCCTGGCCAAAGAGCGACTGGAGCAGCTGCTCGGCGCGCTGGTCAAGCGCGGCGACAATCTCGAAACGATCGTCTCCGACGCGGTCAGGGAAGCCGAGATGATCTCCGAGGACATCGCCGCGATGGTGACGCGGTTCCAGTTCCAGGACCGCACCACGCAGCGGCTGAAGCATGTCTCCGATGCGCTGGCGGCGATCGACGAGGCGATCGAGGAGATCAAGGCGGATACGCAGGCAAGCGCCGCCGGGCTCGATATGAGCAGCGATCCCTATTCCGCCAATGTCAAGCGGCTGCTCGACCGCTTCACCATGAGCGAGGTTCGCGATCGCTTCACGAACAGGCTCAACGGTGGCGCGCCGGCGGCCGAGCACCCCGCCGGCGACAGCGCCGATGCGGGATCAGTCGAGCTGTTCTAAGGAGGCCGGCCCATGCGCATAGAATACAACGACGGTGACACCGAGGTCGCGCTGATCGGCGACCTCACGTTCAGCGACCATGCCGCGTTTCGCGCGATGCTGACGCGCGCGATGCAAAGCCGGGGCCCGAAGATCGTGCTCGATTTGTCGCGGCTCGATTTCGTGGACTCGGCGGGTCTCGGCATGCTGCTGATCGCCAGGGACGAGGCCGGCAAGAGCAGCCGCAGCCTCGCGCTCGTCCGTCCGCAGAAGCAGGTCGAGCGCGTCTTTGCGGTGACGAAGTTCGAGACCCTGTTCACGATCGAAAGATGAGGCCGATGCATCCCGCGAGCGGCATGGACGGCGCGAGCGGCGATCGGCATCCGCGTGTCTCGCTGTGGGATGGCGCCTCGGCACAATCGCTGGCGCATGCGATGCAGCCGCCGGTCGTCTATTGCGTCGAACAGGGGCTGCCGGACGCCCTGCTGCAGGTCGGCGGGCTGTTTCACTCGCTGGGGCTTGCGATCACGACCCGTGCGGCGTTCCGTCTGCCGGTCGCGAACGCATTCATCGATGCGGTCGGCCAGCGGCTGCATCTGGGCGCCGATTTGCGCGTGCGCATGCTGACTGTGCTGCACGAGGCAGTCATGAACGCGGTGCTGCACGGCAATCTCGGCCTCGGATCGAGCCTGCGCGACAGTTTTGCCCACATGGCGCGGCTGCAGCGCATCATCGAGCGTCGGCTCGCCGATACCCGGCGCGGCGGCCGCATTGTATTCGTCGAGGCGAGCTGGACCGCGTCCATGCTGCATCTTCTGGTCCGCGATTGCGGCGAGGGATTCGTGAAGGATGTCGCTTTCGGGATGCCGGATGCGGATTGCGGCGGGTCGCGCGGCGGCGGACGCGGCCTGTGCATCATCGAGCAGCTCGCCGACAGCGTCGAGTACCTGAACAACGGATCGACGATCAGGATCGGGTTCGCGCGATGAGCGCAGCCCCGGCAGGATCGGAACTGCCGCTGATCGAGGCGTTCGGCGCGTCGATCTCGCCATCGATCAGGTCGAGCACGATCCTGATCGTGGGCGATGCGCCGCTCGGCAATGGCCTGATCGTGCGCATTCTGCGGCGGGCGGGATTTGCCGACATCCACACGGTCGAAGGCGCGCAGGCGATGTCGCGGATCGAAGCGCTCAAGCCGGAGCTGGTGCTGATCGAGTCGGAACTGCTGGAACTCGACCGTATCCAGTTGTGCGTCGCCATCCGCTCCGATCCGCGATTCGCCAACCTTCCGATCATCGTGCAGACGGAGCTCGGCAATCGGGTCGACGGCCCGACGCTGTTTGCGATCAAGGTCTCGGACATCCTCGTCAAGCCGATCAACCCGAACGAGCTCGTCACGCGGGTGGCCAATCATCTGGAGCGCGTCGAACTGCTGCGCGAGCTGCGCCAGTACCACGATCGCACCCGCGAGGAGCTTGGTGCCGCACGCCGCATGCAGCTCGACCTGCTGCCGTCGCTGCCGATCGATCATGGCATGGCCGCGATGCACGGCCTGCGCGTTGCAACGTTCTATCAGCCGTCGTCGGAGATCGGTGGCGATGTCTGGGGTGTGTTGCCGATCGATCAGAGCTGCTTCGGCGTTTTTCTGGTCGATTTCGCCGGTCACGGCGTGACCGCGGCCTTGAACGTGTTCCGTCTGCATGCGCTCGTGCTCGAGCTGAAGATGCTGCATCGCGATCCTGCAGCGCTGCTCGGCAGGCTCAACGATGCCCTGGTGCCGGTGTTGCCGTGCGGGCAGTTTGCGACGTTCTTCTACGCCGTGATCGACATGGCCGAGAGCCGTTTGCGATTTGCGTCGGCCGGCGCGCCGCCCCCCGTATTGCGGCCGGCCGACGGGTCGGCGGCGCGCCTGCTCGACAGCGCGGGCATTCCCCTCGGCGTCATGCAGGGACCGCGCTATCAGCAGCACGAACATGGTTTTGATCCCGGCGCGATGCTGCTCCTGTTCAGCGACGGGCTTTCCGAGTTCCCCGACGAGAACGGCGATCGGATCGGCGAGGAGGGCCTGTTGCGGCTCGTCTCGCGCTGCGAGCCCGGCCTTGCGCCGGACGCGGTCGTGATGCGCGTCCGTGAAGCCGCCGGCATCGATGTCGACGGCCGCCTGCCGGACGACACCATGGTGATCTGCATCGATCGCGAGCGCGATGCGGAGCGACCGCACGCATGATCCGCTCGGCACGCCATCATCCGCAGTTCGATCGGGCGCAGCTTGCGATGCTCGGCGAGGCGCTCGGCCGCGACGGATTGCGATCGACGTTGTCGGAACTGCCGGCGGAAATCGCCGCGATCAAGCAGCGGATCGAGTCCGCGCTCGGCCGGGACGACCGCGACGCCGCCGGCCGCGCCTGCCTCGTGCTGAAGGGGGTCGCGAGCAATTTCGGCGCGGCGCGGCTCGCAGCCGTATGCCGCGCGTTTTCGCGCGGGCTGGCGCGGGAAAGCTCGGTGACGGCGCGCCTCGCCGAATTATCGGAAACGATCGACAAGACCCTGGTCGCGCTCGAACTGGAGCTCGGCGACGCGCTGCACAAGGACGAGTTCGAGCTGCTCTATCTGCCCTGGCTGGACGCGGAGAGCGGGCGGATCGCCGGCTACGAGGCGCTGGCGCGTTGGCGGCATCCGACGCGCGGCCTGCTCGCGGCGATGCAGTTCATTCCGATGGCCGAGGAGAGCGGCATGATCGAGGAGTTGAGCGGCTGGGTGCTGCGCCGCGCCTGCAGCGATGCGGTCGGCTGGCCGGCCGATATGAAGCTGTCGATCAATCTCTCGCCCGAGCAATATGCCAGCGATTATCTGTGTGGCGCCGTGTTCGATGCGTTGGATTTCACCGCCCTTGCGGCCAATCGGCTGGAGCTCGAGATCGTCGATCCGCTCGCCACCGGCGACCTGCGCAAGCTGAAGCGCAACCTCGAGGAGCTCAACGCCCGCGGGATCGGACCGGTTCGGCGGCAGCCAGTCGTCGCTGAGCGACATCAGGGAACTGCCCTGCCGGCGCATCAAGATCGACAAGTCGCTGGTCGCCGCGATCACCACGCGCCCGCGCGACGCCCGGATCGTTGCGAACCTGGTCGCGCTCGCGCGGGCGACCGGGCTTGCCGTGACGGCGGAAGGTGTCGAGACCGCGGAGCAGGCCGAACTGCTGCGCGGACTGGGATGCACAGAGATGCAGGGATTTCTGTTCAGCCGCCCGCGCACGGCGACCGAGGTGCTTGCCGACATGCGGGGCTGAAGCCGTTCCGATCGGATCGGAACGGAGGCTCCAGCTTTTTGTCTTGACGCGTTTTCTTCACGCGCCCGGCGGCCTCTCCGGCCATGTGGAGACTGAAGCGGGCGCGCTCGATGCGCGCTTTCGGCGTCTGGCGGTTAACGCGCGGCAAAGGTAGCATCGCACGTAGGACTACGGGGCGCCACCGTCGGCGGCCCGAATTCACCCCTTCGATCGTCGACCGAACCTATTGAGCCGACACACATTTGGAAGGAGTGCCCGGTACGCCCAGCCCCGTTAAGGTTGCCGACGGTCTTGGAGTGACAGCGGCGGTGCGGGAATCGATAAGTCGGTGAGGAGCCCATGACGTTCCGAAGTTCGCCGCCGGATGGTTGCGGCGCCAGAGCGCGAGACACGAGATTGTCACGCTGAGTTGAAGGACTGGATGGCTTTGCGATGAGTAAGCGTGTTCTGGCCGTCGATGACTCCAAGACGATGCGCGACATGATCGCCTTTGCGCTGCGCGGCGCCGGCTTTCAGGTCGAGGCGGCCGAAGACGGCGAGGCTGCGCTCGAAAGGCTCGCGACGGCCAGCTTCGATCTCATCATCACCGATCTGAACATGCCGAAGCTCGACGGCCTCGCGCTGATCAGGAGCGTGCGCGCCACGCCGCAGTACCGCGACATTCCGATCGTGATTCTGAGCAGCGAATGCGACTGCGCGAACCAGGCGGTCGGGAAGGCGGCCGGCGCCGACGGCTGGCTGATCAAGCCGTTCAGCTCCGAACAGCTCGTCGAACTGGTGCAGCGCGTTTGTCCTTGAGAAACCCGCTCGGGCAGGGCGCGACCATCGGCTCTGCAAGCCGATGGCGGTTGAACGGACGCCGGCACAGGTCGGACCTCATCGACACGTGAAATTGAGAGAATCGTCGTCCACGGGTTGTCCGGCGCCATGAATTTGGCGCGATTTGCGAACCAAATAGCTCATGATGTGACGCAGCGGAGGCGGGGCCGTGCCGAGATCTGGGCTTGTGTTGGGTTTGGTCCTGCTGCTCGGCGGCTGCATGCAGGCGACGCTGCAGCCGTCATCGACGGCCAGCATGACGCCGCGGGACCGTCAGCTCTTGGCCCACCCGCCTTATGCGCAGGCAAGCGTTCCGGAAGCCTTCCAGCGGCACCTCGTCGACTACGACCGCCGCGAGGCGCCGGGCACCATCCTGGTCGATACCAACGCGCGCTACCTCTATTATGTGCTGCCGCAAGGCAAGGCGATCCGCTATGGCGTGGCGGTCGGCGAGGAGGCGATGGCGTGGTCCGGCGTCGCGACCGTCGGCAAGCTGGCGGAATGGCCAGACTGGATTCCGACACGTGAAATCCAGGAGCGGCTCGGCCCCTATCCGTCGCGTGTCGCGGGCGGGCCGGCCAATCCGCTCGGCGCCCGCGCGATCTATCTGTATGAGGGCGGCAAGGATACGCTGTATCGCATCCACGGCACCAACCAGCCCGAATATATCGGCCAGGCCATCTCGTCGGGCTGTATCCGCATGACCAATGAGGATGTCATCGATCTCTACGACCGCGTGAGGCAGGGCACGACCGTCGTGGTGCTGCCGCCGGGGGGCGAAAACCCCTTGATGCGTCCGTTCGCCGCGCGGGCGAGCTGAACGGTTCAGGCGGATCGCGAGCAGTCAGAGATTGAGTGCCCCCTGATCGGCGGCGACGGGGCGACCCGTTCTCGCCATTCTCGCCGGATGAGGTTGGAAGCCGGCCGGCTCTGGCTGTCGCCGCCGCGTCTTGCCGACGCGGGCGAGCCGTTGTGGTTTCTCGGCGATGCCGTGGCGATGCTCGCGGATCTTCGCACATGCCGCCGGGCGCGCGCGTCGACCTGGTCCGCAAAGCAGGAACGTTCGTACGAAAAGAATGTTAGTCCCACGATCCTGAAATGAAGCAACACTGGGAGGTCTGCCTTGCCAACGCAAATCGTGATGGACCACACCGGCGATAGCCGCACCTATTTCGACGCGAAAGACGCTCAAGCCCGCGCCAACGCGGAAGTCCGGTTCAAGAAGCTGGTGGCGCGCGGGTTCACCGCGGCCGTCCGCACCAATACGGGCGAGGTCACGCGCGTGAGCTCGTTCGACCCGACTGCCGAGGAAACGCTGTTTTTCCCGCGACTCGTCGGCGGCTAGGACATTCAGGGCCATGTTGTCGCTTCGTCGGCCTGCAAGCGTCGGGCGCCTGCTGGCTCAATCGATGCGCCGGCTGTATGAAAAGCTGTCGGCGGAGAACACGCGTGATGCCCGGGCGCTGCGGCTGCTCCGTGACTGGTTGACCCCGGCGCAATGGAATCAGCTCGAGGCGCTGGGCTATTTCGAGGTGGTCGGCAGCGACACCGGAAAGCGATACCGCATCTATCGCGGCCGAATGACGAACGTCTACGAGGTCGATGATCTCGGACGTCTCACGGAAGGCTGGTGCTTCGTTCCGTTCGGCTTCCTGGCCGCAGGCGATGTCATGCTTGCGCAGAAGGTCGCCCTGGAGACGTCGGAGTCGGCGGCCCTGGCGGTCGCAAACAGGTTCCTGCCGCGACGCCTCGTGTCCCGCGATCACGGGAACGCATGGTGAAGCTGGCGGGGTGGCGGCCCGGCCAAGTACCGGATGCGACCTTCGTCCAGTATGCGACCTAAACATCACTTGGTGATGCAACGCTTGTCGGCGCCTCACGTTGGACTCGATATCTGTCGCAGTTGCTTCCACTGCAACCTAATCGGGATCGATCCAATGAACGTCAGCGAATTTGTCTGGCAGCGCTTGTCCGAATGGGGACTGAAGCGCGTCTACGGCTATCCGGGAGACGGGGTGGGCGGCCTCGATGTCGCGCTGGAAAAGGCCAAGGACAGGATGCACTACGTCCAGGTCCGCCACGAGGAGATGGCGGCGTTCATGGCGTCCGCGCACGCAAAGTTCACCGGGCAGGTCGGGCTCTGCTACGCGACATCGGGCCCGGGCGCCATTCATCTCCTCAACGGGCTGTACGACGCCAAGATGGACCATGTGCCGGTCGTTGCGCTGGTCGGACAGCAGGCGAGAAGCGCGATCGGCGCGAGCTACCAGCAAGAAGTCGACCTGCAGACCCTGTTCGGTGACGTGACCGAATATGTCGCGATGGCCAGCGTGCCGGAGCAGGTCCGGCATCTGATCGATCGCGCGGTTCGCATCGCCGACAACAAGCGCGCGGTGACCTGCGTGATCCTGCCAAACGATCTGCAGGAGCTGGACTACAAGGACCCGCCATTGGCGCACGGCGCGACCCATACGGGTATCGGCTATGCAGGACCGGCAAAGCTTCCTGACGAAGCGCTGCTTCGTGCGGCCGCGAACGTCCTGAACCGTGGCAACAAGGTCGCGATGCTGGTCGGCGCCGGTGCGCTGGATGCGACCGACGAAGTCATCGCGGTCGCCGAACGGTTGCAGGCCGGCATCGCCAAGGCGCTGCTCGGCAAGGCCGCCGTTCCCGACGATCTGCCCTTCGTCACCGGCTCCATCGGTCTGCTTGGTACAAGGCCGAGCTGGGACCTGATGAAGAATTGCGACACCTTCTTGATGGTCGGGTCCGCGTTTCCCTATAGCGAGTTCCTCCCGAAGCCGGGCGCTGCGCGGGGCGTGCAGATCGACATCGACGGCAATCGCCTCAGCCTGCGTTATCCGATGGACGTCAACATCGTGGGCGACAGCGCGACCACGCTGCAGGCCCTGCTGCCGCTGCTGACACAAAAGCCCGACTCCTCATGGCGGCGCGAGATCGCGCAGGGCATGCGGGAGTGGTGGCGGACGCTGGAAGCGCGGGCGCATGATTCCGCGGAGCCGTTGAACCCGCAGCGCGTGTTCTGGGAATTGTCGCCGCGGCTGCCCGACAACGCCATCATCACAGCCGATTCCGGCTCGGTCGCGAACTGGTATGCGCGCGACCTGAAAATGCGTCGCGGCATGAAGGCTTCGCTGTCCGGTGGCCTCGCCTCGCTCGGCGCCGGCACGCCTTACGCACTGGCCGGCAAGATGGCCTATCCGGATCGCACCGTCATCGCCTGCATGGGCGACGGCGCGATGCAGATGAACGGCCTCAACGTGCTGATCACGATCTCGAAATACTGGAAGCAATGGTCGAACCCGCATCTGATCGTGCTCGTCCTCAACAACCGCGACCTCAACCAGGTGACCTGGGAAGAGCGCATCATGCTCGGCGCCGGCAAGACCGAATCGACCCAGAGCATTCCGGATTTCCCCTATCACCGCTATGCGGAGCTGCTCGGGCTGAAGGGCATCTTCGTCGACAATCCGGACAGGGTCGGCGCGGCCTGGGACGAGGCGCTGGCGGCCGATCGGCCGGTCATTCTGGAGGCCTACACCGACCCGAACGTGCCGCCGTTGCCGCCGCATATCACGCTGAAGGACGCGAAGAATTTCGTCAGCATGATTCCGTCCGAGCCGGAGCTCGGCGGCGTGCTGAAAAATACCGCCAAGGAATTGCTGTCGAGCGTGCTACCCGGGAAAGAGTAGTGATGAGACCGGACGTCGCGATCGAGAGCGTCAAGGCTTGGGCCTTCAAAATTCCGACGGATCGTCCCGAAGCGGACGGAACGATCGCGTGGGATTCGACCACACTGGTCCTGGTCGAGGTGTCGGCGGGCGGCGAGGTCGGCATCGGCTACACTTATTCGGGCGCCTCGATCGTGGGCCTGATCTGCGGCAAGCTGGCCAGGATCGTCGAAGGCCACGACGCGTTCGCCCCGGAAAGTGCGTGGCTCGCGATGCAGCGCGCGGTGCGCAATCTCGGCAGGGAAGGGCTGGCGGCAACCGCGATATCCGCCGTCGACACCGCGCTGTACGATCTCAAGGCGCGCCTGCTCGATCTGCCCCTGGTGCGGCTGCTCGGAAGTTCTCGCAGCTCGGTCCTGATTTACGGCAGCGGCGGCTTTACGACCTACTCGGATCGGGAGCTGCAGCGGCAGCTTGGCGGCTGGCTCGCCGATCAAGGCTGCGGCTTCGTCAAGATGAAGGTGGGGTCCGAGCCGGACCGCGATCCGCACCGGGTGAAGGTGGCACGCGAGGCCATCGGCGATCGCGCCATGCTGTTCGTCGACGCCAACGGCGCCTATACGCAGAAGCAGGCGCTTGGCCTCGCAGATCAGTTCGCCGCCCAGGGCGTCGGATGGTTCGAGGAGCCGGTCTCGTCTGACGATCTGACCGGACTTAAATCCGTTCGCCGGCGTGCGCCAGAGCCGATGGAAGTGGCCGCAGGCGAATACGCCTACACAATCGACTATGTCCGCACGATGCTGCAGGCGGACGCCGTCGACGTCCAGCAGGCCGACGTCACGCGCTGCGGCGGCATCACCGGATTTTTGCAAATCGCAGCGCTGTGCGACGCCTTCCATATCGATCTGTCCGGGCATTGCGCGCCGGCGCTTCATCTGCATGTCGCTTGTGCCGCGCCGCGGCTGCGGCATCTCGAATGGTTTCATGACCATGCACGGATCGAGCACATGCTGTTCGACGGTGCCCCGCAGCCGCGCGATGGCAGGATCGCGCCCGATCTCTCCCGCCCCGGCAACGGCCTGTCGTTCAGGCATCGGGATGCCGCGCGCTATGCGGTCAAGGGGGTGGCATGAACAGGGCGCTCGATCTCGCCATTCTCGGCGGCGCGGCCGTTGCGTTGTCAGGCTTGGTGGCCGGACCGATCTTGTCGATGGGAACGATGCGCCGACCGGCGCCACAGCAGGCCCTGCGATCGGTCTCGCGGCTCCCCATGCAGCGCGCGCGCCCGCAAGAGGCGGCGACTGTGCGCGCCGCGCGGCGCCTGAACCGGGCGGCCGGCACGCTTGCGGCGTCGGTCCTCGCGGATTCCGGCATCGAGCACTATCGCGGCTCGTTCAAGAACAAAGCGATGGTCACGCCGCTGATCGTCTCCGCCATGACGCTTGCGACCAGCATTCACGGCACCTCCGACATGCGGCCATTCGCGTACAAGGCGCGCGACATCTCCTATCTGCTGGCCGCGGGGACCGGCCTGCTCGGGACAGCATTTCACGTCTACAATGTCGGCAAGCGGGTCGGAGGCTTCAGCTGGCAGAACGTGTTTTACGGCGCGCCACTCGGCGCGCCCATGGCCATCCTGCTGTCGGGACTGCTCGGCTTCTGTTCGGAACGCCTTCGTGAAAGTCGGTCCGCAGGCCGGCCCGAGATCTTTCATCTGCCGGCCGGACGAACGATCGCCGCGGTTACCGGAGCCGGCCTGCTGGGGACAGCAGGCGAAGCCGGGCTGCTGCACTTTCGTGGTGCGTACCACAATCCGTTCATGGCTGTCCCGGTCACCCTGCCGCCGATCGGCGCTGTCCTGCTGATGCGCGTCGCGGCCGGGAGCGCGGGACGCGAACACCGTTTCAGCCGCGCCTGGATGCAACTGCTCGCGCTGGTCGGGCTCGCCGGCGTCGGCTTTCACGCCTATGGCGTCTCGCGCAACATGGGCGGCTGGCGCAACTGGAGCCAGAACGTGTTGAACGGGCCCCCGATCCCGGCGCCGCCGAGCTTTGCAGGTCTCGCGCTCGCGGGGCTCGCGGCACTTGGACTGATGAAGGAGCACCCGGATGCATGATCAGCGTCGCGTCATGGGTGGCGACCGCTACCCGGGCTATGATGTTCTTGCGAAATGGAGCGGCCCCTCCTGGAACGCGAAGACGCGCCAGGTCATCGCCCGCCGGCTCGCGATCGCGCCGGAGCCGCGCTTTTTCACGGCTGCGGAATTCGAGACCGTCACCGCGATTGCCGCGCGCATCGTGCCGCAGCCGGCCGCGCGCCCGCCGATTCCCGTGGCGGCGCTGGTCGACCTGAAGCTCCATGAGGGCGTCATGGATGGCTATCGCAGCGCCGGCACGCCGCGCGATGGCGAGGCCTGGCGGCTTGGCTTGAAAGCCCTGGATGCGGAGGCGCGCATGGCCTACCGCGACCGTTTTGCGGCGCTCGCCGATGGTCTTCAGGTCACATTGCTGCAGCGGGCGGAGGCCGGCGACCTCCATGCTTCTGAATGGGGCGCGATGAGTCCAAGGGACTTTTTCAAGAAGCGGCTCGCCCGCGACATCGTGCTCGCCTATTACGCCCATCCGATTGCCTGGAGCGAAATCGGCTGGGGCGGCCCCGCAAGTCCGCGCGGCTATGTCCGCCTCGACTTCAACGAACGTGATCCCTGGGAAGCCGCCGAAGCGCATGGAGACGACGCCTCGGCGCGCCGGATGAACAGTCGTGTCAGATGAGGCCCTGCATATCCCGCGGGCGCGTCATGGCCGCGCCCCCGATGTGTTCCGCCCCGGCCGCTGGGTGCCGATGCGGGAGTACGACAATGATGAGCCGGTCGACTTCGCCATCATCGGCACCGGCGCTGGTGGAGGGACGCTGGCCTGCAAGCTCGCCGAATACGGCTTCTCGGTGGTGGCGTTCGATGCGGGTCCCTACTTCCGCCCGCTCGAGGACTTTGCATCTGATGAATCCGAGCAGACCAAACTCTATTGGACCGACGACCGGATCGTCGACGGCGCCAATCCGCTGCAGCTCGGCGGCAACAACAGCGGCAAGGCGGTGGGCGGCTCGACGGTGCATTTTGCGATGGTCTCGCTGCGCTTTCGCCCGGAATGGTTCAAGGCGCGCAGCCTGCTCGGCTATGGCGCCGACTGGCCGCTCGATTGGCGACAGATGTGGTACTACTACACCGAGGTCGAGCAGGCGCTCAAAATCTCGGGACCCGTCAACTATCCCTGGGGCCCGCCGCGTCCGCGCTATCCCTATCGCGCGCATCCCTTGAACGCCGCGGCGCTCGCGCTCGCCAAGGGCTGCGAAGCGATGGGCATCAAATGGACGGAGACGCCGCTCGCCACGCTGTCGGCGCCGCGCGGCCTGGCACACCCTTGCGTCTATCGCGGCTTTTGCGTCACCGGCTGCTCCACCAATGCCAAGCAGAGCGCGCTCGTGACCTGGATCCCGCGCGCGCTGGCAGCCGGCGCCGAGATCCGCGACCTCGCCATGGTCGGCCGGATCGAGGTGGAGAAGTCCGGACTGGTGTCGGGCGTGCACTATCACCGCGAGGGTGCCTGGCATTTCCAGCGCGCGCGCAACGTCGTCGTCGCTGGCTACGCCATCGAAACGCCGCGGCTGCTCCTGAACTCCGCGACCGATCGCTTTCCCGAGGGCCTTTCCAACAGCTCCGGACTGGTCGGCAAGAACCTGATGGCGCAATCCAACCAGGCGGTCTGGGGCGTCATGCAGGATGAAATCCGCTCCTACAAGGGGCCGCCCTCGCTCGCGATCACAGAGCATTGGAACTACGAGGACAGCGGCAAGGATTTTTTCGGCGGCTACGCCTATATGAGCCAGGGCCCGTTGCCGCAGCTGTGGGCCAACACGCTGATGGGCGCGCGCGGCCTCTGGGGCTCCAGCCTCGTCGCGCAGATGAAGGACTACAATCATGTCGTCGGCCTGAAGATCGTCGGCGAGATGCTGCCGCAGGAGAGCAACCGCGTCACGCTTGCCGACGAGGTCGATCAATACGGTTTGCGCATTCCGCGCGTCACCTATTCCTGGGGCGACAACGACAAGCGCCTGATCGATCATTCGCTGACATTCATGAGCCGCGCGCTCGGGGCGGTCGGGGCCAGGGACATCTGGACCCAGGACGACGACACCTGCCATCTCAACGGCACGGCGCGCATGGGAGCCGATCCGGACAAGAGCGTCGTGAACGCCGATTGCCGCAGCTGGGACATTCCAAACCTGTGGATCTGCGACGGCTCGGTTTTTCCGACGGTGGGCGGCGCCAATCCGTCGCTCACCATCCAGGCGATCGCGTGCCGCACCGCGGATCGCATTCGCGCGCTCGCCCGCCGCGGCGAGCTGGAGGCCACTGCCCGGCTTGCAGCGCGGCCGCAAAGGTCACGAGAGATCAGTCATGCAGCAAAAGCTCCTGGGTGAGGCCAATGGCCAAAGAACCTTTGCCGTCGTGCTCGAGACCGGCGATGAAGTGATGGCCAGCCTGCAGTCGTTCGTCAGGCAGCGGCGGATCGCGGCGGCCCAGATCACGGTGATCGGCGCCTTCAAGAGCGTCGTGCTCAAATATTTCGACTGGGACAGCAAGAAATACATGAGCAACAAGGTGGACGAGCAGGTCGAAGTGGCTTCGCTGATCGGCGATGTGGCAGTTGCGCCATCGGGAGAGCCCGCCCTCCACATTCATCTTGTCGTCGGACGACGCGATGGCACGGCGCTCGCCGGGCACCTCGGATCAGCCATGGTGCGCCCGACCCTGGAGGTCGTGATCACCGAAAGCCCGGCGCATCTGCAGAAGGTCGAGGATCCGGCGACGGGCCTCGCTTTGATACGCCCGGAGGTGTGAGATGCAGGCACTTGTTCAAGGCCGCTCCGCGCAGGTCGTCGTCGTCACCGGCGCATCGGCCGGCGTCGGGCGCGCGATCGTGCATCGGTTCGCCCGCGCCGGCTGGCGCATCGGCCTGATCGCACGCGATGCCGCCGCGCTCGACGAGGTTCGCCGCGAGGTCGAGGAGATGGGCGGGACTGCGCTGGTCGCGCCCGCCGACGTGGCCGATGCGCAGGCCGTGTTCGCCGCCGCGGAGCAGATCGCAAGCGCTTTTGGCGCGATCGACGTCTGGATCAATGATGCCATGGTCACGGTCTTTTCCCCGTTCTGGGACATGACGCCGGACGAATTCCACCGCGTCACCGAGGTGACCTATCTCGGTTTTGTCCATGGCACGATGGCGGCGCTTCGGCACATGCGCCCGGTCGATCGCGGAGCAATCATCCAGATCGGCTCGGCGCTGGCGTATCGCGGGATTCCGCTGCAATCGGCCTATTGCGGCGCCAAGCACGCGATCCGCGGCTTCACCAACGCGCTGCGAACCGAACTGCTGCACGAGGGAAGCAACGTCCGATTGACCATGGTGGAACTGCCTGCCGTCAATACGCCGCAGTTCGACTGGGCGCGCACGCATATGCCAAAACAGCCGCGTCCGGTCGCGCCGGTCGTGCAGCCCGAAGTGATTGCGCAGACGGTCTTTGAAGCCGTGCAGAGACCGCCGCGCGAAGTCTGGATCGGACTGAGTACGCTGAAGGTGATCCTTGGGAATATGCTGCTGCCGGCATTCCTGGATCGTTATCTGGCAAGGTTTGTTGTCGGCGCACAGGAGACCACGCAGCCGGTCAGCCCGGAGCGCGCCGACAATCTGGTCAGTCCGGTGACAGCGCTGCACCGGACGCGCGGCCGGTTCGGCAGCGAAGCGCAGGACAGTGCGATCGTGGTCAGCGGCCCGATGTTTCGGGTGCTTCCCGTGCTGATCGGCGGCGCCGCGCTGTTGGCAATCGGGTTTGCGGCCGGCACAGGCTCAACCAGGACGGGTGTGAGCACCGCCAGGCTCCCGAGGCGCCACGCTGGAAGCCGGCGCAGGATGGCGATCACATGATGGCGATCCGCTGACCGTATAACCTACGTAAACGACCGAAGCCGATGATCGCGCGACATTGTTTCCCTGGCAGCGGGAGGTGCGTCATGACGGTCAAGCGGAATCGGCGCAAGCATACGTCGTCGTTCGACGAACGATTGAAGAGGGCGGCTGACGAGGCTCGCGAAGCCGCCCAGTGCCTTCCTCCCGGGCCGCAGCGTGAGATGTTGCTCAAGAAGGCGGGGCAGGCGGAGACGGCGCAGCGCATCAACGCATGGCTGGCATCTCCGGGGCAGCGCTCGCCGAGGTGAAGACGATGGATCGGAAGCACGCGTGTCTTGCCCGCGCCGCAGCCTGTCGCGAAAGGGCCGAGGCCGATGCGCAGGACCGCGACTATTGGATGGAAGAGGCGATCAGGTGGCTCGACGTCGCGCAGGGCCCGACCGGTCCGGTTGCCGTGACGTTCGAAGCCGGCGATGCCCGATCGTCCGGGTTTACCGCTCAGCTCAATCAAGCATCATCCAGGTCACGGACGCGATCAGTCCAACAAATCCAACGACCGCCATCGCAATGAAATAACGCTCCATCCTGTCCATGATACGCCACCTCAGAGCCGCATGGTGTCTCAGCCGACGGTCGCGGCGCATTTGCATAGGTGAATCGGACCCAGTCTCTTGCCTCGGCAAGGCGACGAAGCGCGGATTGCAACGCGCCTCGACATGCTCGCCACGTTGCAGCGCAACGTTCAGGCCAGCAGCTGTTCGAGCCTGACCAGCAGCTTGCGGATGCGCGTGCCGGGATAGCCAGGCGGCTTAATTAACCCCTTGCGCGAGACCGCCTGTCGTGGAAGGCGCAGCGAGGCGGAGCTGCCACAGCCTGATGCCGCAGCATGAGCCATGATTCAGGACGGCGCCAGGCCTAGCGATCTGGCCCACCGCACCGACGCATCGATGCCTTCCTGCAGCGGCGTTCGCGGCACAAAGCCGATCTGCCTCGCACGATCGATCGAGAAAATGACGTGCCTTGCATAGCTGTCGGCCGGTCCATCGTGAACGCCCGGACGAAGCCCTGCCTCGATGCGGTTCAATACCGATGTGAGACCAGCGCTTGCTTCCGCAAGATGTCGAAGCTTCTCGCCATGTCTTCTCAGCATGAACCGGCCAATGCGCCGGGCCTGACGTCTTGCACCTGCGCCAGGCGCTGGCGGGGCGGACGGCGGAAGCGGCCCTCGTCCGAGCGCGCGGCTCAAGCGATCGAAATAGGCGTTGAACGTCGGTATCTCCGCGCCATTCGCGTTGTAGACCGCGTAATTCGGAAGGTCCGCCAGGGCAATATGCGCGGTGAACTCGCCGAGGTCGCGGGCGTAGAGCAGGTTTGCCTGTCCCTCTCCCGCGGCGCCAAGCTGCTGCAGATCGCCCGAGAGAATGCCCCTGATGAAGCGCGCGCTCCATTCTTCCCCCGATGGCCCGTAGACCAGCGAAGGTCGTACCACCGTGATCGTCAGGTCGGCGCCCGCGGCCGCCCGGCACAGCTCTTCCGCGGCCCGCTTGTCGGTGGCGTATCTGTTGGCGCTGCGAACCGGCGGCGTATCTTCGTCGATGATTCCGACAGCGTTGCCGTAAACCGCGACGGAGCTCATCTGGATCAGCCTCTTGACGCCATTCGCGATGGCGGCGGAGATGATCTTGCGTGTTCCCTCGACCGTGAGATCGCTGCTCGCATCATCGCGAACGCAGTTGATCACCACCTGGGCACCGCGCATGGCTTCTCGCAGCGACCTGGCATCGCCGACGTCGCACTGAACGAGGGCGACGGGCAACTCCGGCAATCGGGACGACCGCGCGGCGGATCTGACGCCCGCACGCACATCCATGTCCCTGGCGCAGAGCGCCTCCGTGACCCAGCCGCCGACGAAGCCCGCAGCGCCGGTGACCAAAACGGTCGGTCGGGCCATCAGGTCGACGCCTCGACGCCCGGCTCGCTTTCGCGCGCGGCGATGGACTGCTGTGCGACCGACCAGGCCGCGATGCGTTGCTTGCCGAGGTGGTCGGCGAGCCGCGCCGCCAGGGCCACGGCCATCAGCGTGGGGTTCGCCTGTCCCGAGGTCGGAAAGACCGCGCTGCCGGCGACATACAGGTTGTTCACGCCGTGAACCCGACAGTCGGTGTCCACGACGCCGAGCCTTTCGCTCTGGTCCATGCGAGCGGTCCCGATCTGGTGATAGCCGTCCATCGCCTGCGCCAGCACATGCGCCACACGTTCTTCGGGACGCTGCCAATATTTGACGTAACCCTGGCCGCTTCTTCGCAGCGCCTGGTCCAGAATATCGTGCGCGCGCACCACGGAACGCGCATCCTGCTCGTGATAGCGATAATCGATCGAGAGCCTGCCAAAGCCGTCCGTGTCGGGCTTCAGTCGAACGCGGTTGTCGGCATCCGGGATCTGTTCGGAGTGGAAGTGCAGCGCGTAGACGCCGCGCGGATTTGGCAGGAAAAACGGTTTTAACTTGTCGCGCGACAGCTGACGTCTGGCTGCCCCGACAAGGCCCCTCGCCATACCCAAGGGATCGTTCACGATATTTGCCAGATGCGCTCCGAGCTGGACTGATCCGCTGCCACGATGAAAGGAGACGAAATCGCGTGAGAAATATCTGGCGCGATAGAACGGCAATCTCAGGTTCAGGTGGATGCCCGAAGCCGCCGCGCTGCCATGATCCGGATCGTGGAACGGTGGGTTACCCAGCCAGAATGCGATGTTGAGGATTTCGTTCCGCTGCTGGGTTTCGGCATCGAGGTAAAATCGTCGGCGATACCAGTAGCCGTCATCGTCCCGCCTGTAGTCGAACTGATGAACGGCCTGCGGGTCGCGCAGAACGATGCTCGCGATCCTGCCCGCCAAATGGCCCATGTAGAAGCGACCCAGCGGTCCCGCCTCGCCGTCGAAATACGACGGCCGGCCGCGCTGGAGATCGAGCAGCAGCCGGGTGCTCTGCAAGCCGCCGCAGGCAAGCACGAAGGCGCGCGCCGTGGGACGAAAGTCGGATGAAGCCAGACGAAGCGAGGCGACCGAGTGGCCGCCGGGGTCCAGTTCGATACCCCGGACGATCTGCCCCAGGCTCACGCAAGTCCGCTTTGAATGCACGAGCCTCGGCCAGAAGCGCCGGCCAAGCCTTGGTTGCGATGACAGCCGCTCGACGCTGTGGCAGGACACCGGTGAGCCGGATTTCCATTCGGCAGGAAGCAGCATGGACCATCCCGTCCCGCAATCGAGATAGGACACAGCCTTCGCGTGCCAGCGCTCCATCTCGCCGCTCGAGATCGGCCACCCGGAGTGGCGCACGAACGCGCGTCGCTCGAAATCGATTGGATCGAACGGCACGCAGCGGCCGCCCCAGACGCTGGAGGAGCCGCCAAATCCCGATCGGGTCGCGACCTCGAGAGCAGCGTGACGCGATGGATCGGCGATCTCGGCATCGTTGAAGCTGCCCGGTATCGTCGCGGGTTCCTGGTCACCGGCTTCGATCAGGAGCACGGAAAGACCGGCAGTCTCGCACTCCAACGCGAGCGTGAGCCCGACCGGACCGGCACCAACGACGCACACATCGTATTGCAGTTCTGGAGAACTCGAGTTCGAGGCCCGCATGATGAAAAGAATGACTCGCGATCGGTCAGTGTCGCGCTGGTTGTATGTACAGTAGTCGCTCGTATTCGTAGTTTCGCCCAAGGGAATGAAAGAGTTTGGACCCACCCTCCGGTCGTGTCCACATGAATGCGCGCCATTCGCAGCGGATGGCTGCAGGATATCAGGGGTATTGATGTACGCGAATCCCGCGGGCGAGCGATTGACGCACGACCCGGGTGCCATCGCACCGCGGGAACGATGACGACATCAGGACGACATCCGCGCCTCATATCCTGAGCGGAGTTGGAAAGCCGATGCACGCGCTTGCGGACGACCATACCGCGGCGCGCGAACAGGCCATGGGTACGCCGCGAACAAACATCGGCGTTTTGTGAAGTGGTTCACTTGACCGCGCTGCAACTTGAGCGCTGCAATCGCGGGTTCCTTTGCGCCGGGCTCTGGCTGCGGTCCACGAGGTCGAATCACCGCGCGGTGCGCCGGCAAGCCCTCCACGATCTGACGCGTGCATTGCCTCGGGAGATCCTCATGACATGCTTCATCGACGCCGCCGGAGCCTGGTGCAACGGCGAGGTGGCTTATCTGGCCTGGAAGGCCGGCCGGATCGACGATTGTCTCGGCTACATGATCACCCGCGTGCACGAGACCGGCCAGGACGCCGGTCAGCGCCGCATTTTGCCGACCTGGATCGCCTTCACCGATCAATCGAATCCAGAGTGGCTGGCGCAGGATGCCTCGGTCTGGCCGGTGCAGAGCTTTGAATGGCGCGACCTGACGCTGCGCCGTTCGCGCGATCAGGCCACCGTCCGCCCGATCAATTTCCGCGTGCACTACGAGATCGTGCCGGTCGGCACCGCGGGTCCCGGCCGAACGGCGGTTCCGCCATCGGCGACGGCGCCGTTCAAGGATGCGCAGGGCAAGCCGCGCTATGACGGCAAGCAGCGGCCGCTGTTCACGATCGGGACGCCCTTCGTCACCGCGCCGATCGACGTCACCCATGATTACGGCGCGGTCCGGGCGACCTTCACCAATGGCATTCTGTCGACCCAGAACCTGCTGCAGCAGCTCCGCAGCGCCGCCAAAGCCCATGGCGAGGCCGCGGCACCCCCCGACACGACCAAGGGCCTGCTTGCGGTTCTCAAGCAGGAGATCGTCGATCCCAAGAGCGACATCCGCGCCTTCCTGACCGCCGACGTGCTGTCGTTCGTGCGCCAGCTGCTCGACCGGCAGAAGAATGAAGGCGGCGAGCTGTTCCTCGCGCTGTACGAATTGCATGATCCCGAACTGATCGGCCTGCTGGTCGAGGCGGTGAAGGGCGGCAAGGTGCATCTCATCCTGTCGACGGCCGGCTCGACCAATCCGAATGCGAAGGGCACGGCCAAGGAAGACCGGCAGCCTGTGGTGTGGGACACCGAGAACAATGATGCGCGGGCAAAGCTGCACAAGGCCGCGAACGCGTCGATCCAGGACCGCATGTTCAACAATTCGACGCCGATCGGCCACGACAAGTTCGCGGTCTATGTCAAGAACGGCGTGCCGACCGCGGTCATGACCGGAAGCACCAACTGGACCGAGACCGGGCTCTGCACCCAGTCGAACAACTGCATCATCATCGAAGACGGCGGTCTTGCGAAATTCTATCTCGATTTCTGGCATCGGCTGCAGGCCGATGCGCAGCCCAAGCGCGAGCCGCTCAGCGTTCCCACGGCCAAGGGGCCCATCGTCGGCGCCAAGCCGAACCACGCGATCCAGGGCCAGGCGCTGCGGCGCGCCAACATGCGTCCGTTCGGCCCCGTCACGCTCGCCGACCAGGTCTCGAAAGCCGATGTGTGGTTCTCACCGAACACGCAGGCGACGAAGAAGACCGACCAGTCGCCGATGCCCGGCGACCTCAACGACGTCTACTCGCTGATGGATCACGCCAGGCAGGCGATCCTTTTCCTGACCTTCATGCCGGGCGAGTCCGGCAAGCAGAACATCATCGGGGAGGCCGCCAAGCTCGCCAAGCAGCGGCCGGAGCTGCTGGTGGCGGGCGCGATCAGCGATCCCTCCGCGATGCCCAATTTCGTTCGGCCCGCGAAAGGACAGGCGAAGCCGAAAGTGAAGATTCCTGCGCCCAGCGTGTGGTGGCCGGACGGTGAGGACAGCCGCATCGCCATGATCCGCGCCACCGCGATCTCTACGCCGGTCGGCGACCTGCACCCGGAGCTTTTGAGCGCCGGACACGCCATCATCCATGACAAGATCATCGTCATCGATCCGATGGACAAGGACGGCTGCGCGGTCATCACCGGCAGCCACAACCTCGGCTACAAGGCCTCCTACGACAATGACGAGAACCTGCTCATCATCAGGGGCAACCAGGCGCTGGCGCTGTGCTACGCCGTCCACGTCATCGACGTCTATCAGCACTATCTGATGCGCGCCAAGCAGGAGGATCAGGAGCGCAAGGCGTTGCTGGCGGGGAAGACGCCGCAGCCGCCGAGCGTGAACCACGGCTTCCTGACGACGACGGACAGCTGGCAGGATCGCTTCTTCAAGAAGCAGCCGCCGACGATCCTGAGCTATTTCTTGCAGGATGCGGCCGGAGCGGCACCGCATGCGCCGCCGAAGATCGCGGCTGCGCGGACGAAACGCGGCGCCAGAAAGACGTCGGCCAGTGCCGGCGGTCGCGCACGCCGTCCGAGGGTGGCGCGGCGGACCAAGTGAGGGCGGAAGCAGCGGTCGCGGGATGACAGGCCGTCTGCGCTCTCGCGTGCGCGGGCTTCGCCGCGGCTGACCGTCGATGGTCCGAAGGCGCTGGGCTGGTATGCCTTCCTCAATACGACCGTCGCCGATCACCGCGAGGCGCAAGGCGCCGCAGCAATCCGGCTTCCTGCGCGTGGCCGCGGATTGCTTCGCTTCGGCCTTCGCTCTTGAGCTACGGCGGACAGGTCGCTCGCAATGACGGCACTTTCTGCATCGTCGCTCTCTTGAATCCTTGGGACCACATTGGATAGTCGATGCTTCGCCTCGATACTGTCTCGAGGGCCCGGTGCCGTCTCAGGGACGTTCTCTCCGGATCGGCATTCGGGACCGATGTTTGGTGCCCGGTGACGTCGATCAGTTTCGTGTGAGCTATCTAGCCGCGGATGTTGACCAGCGTAATTGCTCCCAAAGAACGTCCTGCCCGTCGATATTCAGCTGCAGGCCGTATTCCAGGTAATAAACAACGTAAACGATATTGGTTGGCGTGGCCAATATCTCCGATCCAAACACGCCTCGCACGACTATGTTGTTGACGCGATATCGCAATGCTCCATCCACGTAAATCTGAGCTGATATCGTGCCCGGGTTGTTTTTGACGTGAGCCAGCGACGGGGCAATGACCTCGGCGTAAATATTATCGGTTGGCTTCGTCTGTGCGAGGTTGCCTCTGATGACGTGGTCCTTTCCGTCGAGAACCTGAAGTGGAGCGGCCTTGTCCTGCGTTGCCGGTTTGGCTCCGCCCGACCGGGAATCCGGACCGACGCCCTTGGTTTGACCGGGCTTTGCGTCTCTCTGCTCCTTTTCTCTCTTTCGCTGTTCAAAAAAGGCCTTTTCAGTCTGTTCTTCCTGCTTGGTGTATTTGCCGATCTCCTTCAGCAATTGGTCGAGGCTTGCCGTGCCCGCGCTGGGAGATGTCTTCGCTTCCGCGAGCCGCCTCAATTCCTCGACGTTGATCTTCTTCAGGTCCCCTTTGACAGCCTTCAGGCGCTCGGCCGTCAGCAGCACCCATGGTCCCGCGCCGCGCTTGTTCATCAATTCAAGAAATGCATTGAGTTTGTCTGTCCCGATTTCCTCCGCCAGATCCAGTATCTCTTTTCTTTCCGGCGTCAGTTTTCCAGGCCCGTCTTCGGCCTCCGAGCAATCAACTTTGAAGTCCCCGGTGTCGACGCGGATCTCGGCGAACAGGGGATCGAGCCCTTCGGGAATCGGAATGTATTTGTTCGCCTCGGTGACGATCTTGCTGGCAACCTCGGACGGGAACCTCTTGACCGGCTCGACATAACTGATGACCGGTGCGTAAACCTTCTTGGTAAACCAGCATGTCTGCATCAGCCATGCAAACGCCGCCTGCAATGCCGAAATGGCGAGATTCCACAAACATCCAACCGCCGGAGGCGAGGCGCAAGCCAACAACCTGACACCCCACTCGACCAATGTTGCGATCGTGCTCGCCGTATCAGCGATCTTTTCGAACTCTTCCAGTTTTTCGAATAGCTCAAGCTTGTCTCCAAAGAACGTCTTGAGCAGCGAGTCTTCTTGCTCGGCAATGATTTTCTCGTATTTCTCCTTGACCGCTTCAAACTCTTCGATCTTGCTCTTGACTCCTTCCGGAGTGAACATGTCGACGATCTTCTTCAGATTGTTTGTCACTCCCTCCTTGAGCGAGTTCAGCAGCTTGTCGACGATTTGATTGACGGCCCAGGCCCCCACCATCTTGAATATCTTGAAGATGACCTGCGCGGTTGCCTTGATCCAGTTCCCGAATTTCACGGCCGCCGACGACTTGGATAGTTTCTTGACCTTCTCTTTGACCTTCTGGACGATCTTCTGGAATTTGACATAGACGAAATCGAATTTCTCCCGGAGCCAGCCATAGAGTCCGCCAAATCGATTCCAGTGCTTTATCTTGTCGAGTCCCTTGCCTCTCTCCCTGACTTCGGCGGGAATGCCGATTTTGTGTCCGGCACGTTCCTCGACGTCGACCAGGGTCTTGGCGACCAGCGCGTTTCCCACGTCCTTTTCACTGCCAAGAAACGCCTTTGCCGAGGCACGCCAGGGATCAAGGTGCTGCTTCTTCCACTCGGCGTCGTTGAACTTCTTCTCTGATTTCTGGATTCTCCGGCGCCCGACCTTGTTGAGCGTCCTCGTCTTTGGTGCGGGAAGCGGCTTTCGCGCGACGCCGCCGTCTACACTCACTGTGGTGATCGCCGGAATGACGTCGCCATTCAAGCGATCGAGGATATCGTTCACCTTTCCGCTGCCGGTCGTGGCGGGGATGGGGATTGGAATCCATTCGTAAGACCAGACTCCCGGGGCCCTGTCCTTGTAGACAAACAGTCTGCCCATCAAACCCGTCTCGTAGGCTTCCCTTATTCTCTTGGCCCCGAAGAACGATTCTTCGTACAGGGCCAACGGCTGGGCTTTGATCGCAGTGCCATTCGGATATTCCAACCCCGGAGGTATCGTCAGCGAAGCCAACGACACAGGGTTGGGGCTCCATTTGGTATTTGCATCTCCCTCCGACGGATTGGTCGTCAGATAGTTTCGAATGTCACTCGCGGTGTTTCGGATTCCCGATGTGTAGTCGGAAACCTGTCCCTGACCCAAAAATGATTCCGAAGAGAAGCCGGGCTTCAGGTCTCCGATCTGTATTTCAGTCGGGGCATTGCGCAGTTGCCTGACCCGTGGCGTGTGTTTTCCTCCCTGGGGAGCGGATGAGCGATTGTGACTATATCCGCTTACGCTCGAGTCCAGTTTCCCACCGCTCGTGAGAAAGGCCGGTCCATCATCGTCAAACTTGATACCGATGGTCCTGGAAGCCCCGCCGGTCGGGGTGGCCTTGTAGAGATCTGCAAACCCCTTCCGTCCCTTGTCAACGTCTTCCTTCTTTGCGCCTGGTATTGGCGCTTCTATGAACAGATCGGTATTTGCCTTGATGAATAACGGCAGGACGGTCGAGTGGATAAGCGCGCCGCTCGGCCTCGGGTCAAAGGATAGGAAATATTTGCGTTGGATGGCCGGAGCAGCTGATGAATATTCAAATACGGGGCTGGATGGCGGCGCACCGTTGGATTCGTTTCTTGTTGTCTGTTTTCGCTCGACCGCCCCGCCTTGCTGCACGACATGCGTAAGCTCATGAGCCAGCAGGCGTCTGCCTTGTTCGGTGTCGGGTTGATATTGTCCCGTTCCAAAAGCAATGTGATTGCCATAGGTATACGCATATGCGTCGATCGCTGACGACGACTGATGCGCAACTGGGTCGTTATGAATTCTCACAGCACCGAAGTCTTGGCCAAAACGATCTTCCATGTCGACCCGGGTCAATGGATCCAGGGGATGCCCAGGGGAGGAAATCGTCTGCTCGACCAGGCGCATATCGGCATGATCTGAATTGCGACTGTGCTCATTCTCTTTTCTACGGAGCTTTTCCTCCTCTTCCTCGCATGAGGCACATTTGCGTTGCGCCGCATGGTCGCGGGAAGTCGAGAGTGAAAGCCGGGGGGCGACTGATGGCCGATCCGGCATCCGCATCACCTGATCCGCGACCCGGTCTGCCTCGCGTTCGAGCGGATCGTCGGCGTCACCGATCCTGAGCTTTGCCTGAATCGGGAGGAGAGGCGAACGCGAGGACGGGGGCTCGCTGCGGGTCAACGTCGGGGCATCATCGACGCTATCGCGGGATGAACTGACTGCGGCGTTCCTCTCCAGCAGCCGTATCGTTGCGCGGTTGCCGATCGTGCGTTGGAGTCTGAGAACCTGCTGTATGGAACTGCTGCTGGTCCGAGGCGCGGCCTCGAACGACGTCTTGGCCGGGCCATGCGTCGAATCGACGACGGCCTTTGTCGAGGGGTCATTGAGCTTGACGGAGAACATGTCCTCCTCCTGCGCTCGCGGCGGGAGCTCGCGCGATGGGGTCCAGGCCGCGGTCCGGCACGCCGTCCGCCTGCGTCCGCTCGCGCTCGTCCTGCGCGGGTGCGGGCGACTTCGCGGCGTTGCGCCTGACCGGCGGTTCCTGCATCGCTCACCCGCCCGCGGTTCGCGCCCGTCGAGACGCTATGGTGCTGTGCTTGCCCAAGGGTCAGGACGTGGAAAACCCGATCCCCTGCACGCTCACGCCGGGCGTTGGGCTCGCGGTCCCGTCCGGAGCGAGCACATCGTTGCTCAGGTCGCGGACGCGGATCTGCGCTATTCCCTTCGCACCGATCCGGGTCAACGGATCGGGCGGCGCGTGCAGCTGATTGGCCAGCGGAATCCTGACGTCGAATGTCTCGTCCGCGATTCGTCCTTCCACCTCGATGTACGGGTCTTGGAGCGGCGGCGGCTTGCGCAGCTTCGGGGCAAGGCCGAACGTCTGCGTGACGCCGCGCGACTGGCCAACCTCCAGCCAGCCGATGCCGGCCTGCACCGGCAGAACCTCGACCGCATAGGCACGCGGATTGACCTCGGGGAGGACGAACACCGTGACCTCCCGGGCGTGGATCACCTGACCCTTGATGTCGAACGCGACAAGCCCATGCCCACCCAGGGAGACGACGTCGGTCGGCGATTTGCGCGACGGATCGTGGAGCGCCTTCGATGGATCGACGTGTTGGTTTGCGCCCGGCCGACCTTCGCGACCCTTGATGAAGCGGACGACCTCGTCCACGAAGCGCAGTTTGCTGAAATCCGGTGGCGTGATCGTCCCGATGACGTTCTGACCGCCGGCTTTGATCGTGATGGTCGGTGTTACGGTCACCGGATAGGTGAACACCTGCGTGTAGCTCCCGTTCAGGTTCCAGCGCAGCGGTCCGGAGGCTTCCGCTCCGCCCGCGACCAGAACCTGGATCGCCCGGCTGAACGCCGGGTCGACCAGCAGGACATTGTGAAATCGGTCCAACGGCCAGATCTGCAAGGTCGCCTGCATCTGATTGGCGACCACCTGGTAGGTGATCGATATCAGGCTCGAGGAGGCATCCGGCTGTGGCGACACCACCGTCTGCCACATCTGCTGGCGCATGAAGATGTTGCCGTGATCATCCGTGCCGGTCGCCGAGACCAGAAACTGGTAGGTGCCGGGCTGGCTGGTGGCCGGGAAGGTGGTGCGATAGGTGCCGGTCTTCTTGTCCAGTTGCAGCGAACGCCCGACGCTGCCTCCAGGGTCCTGAAATGCGAGACCTTTTTTGGCGAGGGCCGTCGCTTTGACGAACAGCGCCTGCACGTCGTGAAGTCCCTCCAGGGACCGCAGCGCTTCCGTGTATTCCAGCGGCGTGACGAACTGGCTGGCCAGCCAGTTGTCGAAGCCTTGCCCGCTTCCAGCGATCGCCGCCGTGACGTGCGCGCCTTCGAGCGGCCGCCCCGCAACCGACAACGCCGCCACCATCTCGATCGGATCCCCCGCACGGATGGCCGGCCGCGCCGAGCTGACGCTCAGCGCGAGATCCGAGTCGGTGCTGACGCTGTAGGCGTACTCCAGTGGCGGCAATGCCGCTGCCGTCGCACCTCTGGAGACGATGATCGTCCAGATGCCATAGCGCGGCGTACCGTGATTGAGCAGCGCGGCCGGGCTTGCGTAGAACCGGCGCGAGACGGCGGTCGCGCTGTAGGACATCTCGAAATGGCCGACGTTCTGCGACGTGATCTGCTCGCCGAGCGGCGAGAGGAGCTGCACCTGGAGCAGCTCGCCCGCCGCGGGGCTGGTCCAGCAGACCAGGAATGAGACGCCGCGATCGTATTCCGTGATGATGACCTTGTGACGGTTCTCCTTGCTGCCCGAGGCCAGGACCGCGTCCGGGTCCGCCGCAAATTGAAGGCCGAGCGCGTTCGCCACCGTCTTCTCGAAGCCCATCAGCAGCTGCTCCGACGGAGAGCCGCCGGGATCCGCGGCGAAAAAGTTGGGCGGATTTGGCAGGTTGGTGCCAAGACTGGCATTGGCCACCGCCTTGAGGGTGGTCACGTCGACCTGCCCGCCTCCCGGCTTGCCGTAGGCGACCGAGATCACGCCGATGCGGCGGGTGGGGAAATAGTCCGGCGCGATGTTCCTCGGATCATCGCCGACATTCGACATGCCGTCGGACATCAGCACCATCCAGCGGAAGTTGCGCGCGAAGGCCGGGTCGGCCGAGCCCTTGAATATGCCGGAGTCGGTCGCCGGATTGCTCGGCAGTCCGGCCGCGGCATAGATCCCGCCGGGGCTCCCAACCGTTCCCGCCATCGGCGTGCTGTCGACCGGTTGTGCCGTCAAGGCATGCGTCACGGTGTCCGTCGTGGCTTGGTTGATCGGCGCCTTCTGCACCACGACCTGCCCGACCGAGCTGCCATTTGCGTTCGGATAGAGCACCACGCCGATTGTGTCGCCGGTGCCGGTGAAATTCGGCAGGTTGCTGGTCATGATCTGGCCCATGGCCTGCTGCACCTGAAACCAGCGGGTGTTGCCGCCGGCATCGTTCGTCGCCATGCTGCCGGACAGGTCCAGCACGAACACGAACTCGAAATTGCCGGCGGTCGCGTAGAGCGGAATCGCATTGATGTGCGCCGTCGCTCCGCTCGGGGCCGCGAGCGCATCGTCGCACGTCAGGCTGAAGCTCGTCGCCTGGCTGGCATTGCCGGTCTGCCCGGCGGCGGGCGCCGCGAACGTCGCCTGCAGCGTCGTCGTGTCGGTGCTTCCTGGCGGGACGGTCAAGGTCCCGAGAAGTTGCAGCGAGAACTGGTTCGTGATGCTCGCGGGCGTAAACGCGGTGACGTGCAGCGGGGCCGTGCCATAGTTGCCGACCGGGAGAAGCAGGTTGACTGATTTGCCGGCGATGAGCTGCTTGCCGCTGCCGGGCACGCCGGGACCCGACAAGGTGATGGTCTGCAGAGCGGTTGCGAAATCGATCGCCGGCGCGCCGGTCGATGTCAGATGCCCCTGACCGGGGACCGCGATCCACGACAGCCCGGCGCCCGCGACGTCAGTCGCGAAGGTCAATCCCTTCTGCGCGGCCGCACTGGTTGCTCCGTCATTGATGGTGAACCGGATCTGCCATTGCAACGTGTTGAGGGCGATGCTGTCCCTCGTGAACGTGATCTGATAGAGGCCGCCGCCGAGCGACTTGTAGGCGTAGTTGACCGATCCTCCGGGGACTGTCAGGGCGGCTGTCCCGGTCCCCACTGTCTGACCGAGCTGCGTCCCGGGCGAGTCGAAGCCCGCGGGCGGGCTCCCGGCGGCCTGCGTGAGAATTTCCACGATCGGCACCTGTGGGGGCGTGCCCGACGAATTTGCAGCGTTCGGGTAATCGAAGATCACGAACGTCACGACGATCTTCGTGTCGTTGATGACATCGTCCGTGAAGTCCTCGAACGCGAAAGCATTGATGTGGTTGTCGAGATTGCTCTTCGACGTGTCCGTGCTGTTCAACGGCAGGGTGTCGGAGAGCACGAAGGGATCGATACCCTGGGGGTGGATCGTAGCCATGCTTTTTCCTCCCGACTTTGTCGTTTTCAGGTGACGGTGAGCTGGTCGGCGCTGAGGACTTCGGAAGAGCCTTGCACCGTCACGCCGACCTTGTATTTGGTGTTGGGCGTCAGCGTCGCCGGCACTTTGACGACGATGGCTGTCGGGCTGACACTCACGAAATCGGTGCTGGCGGCCGACACCGTGTTCGCCCCGTGGAAGGTCACCGCGGTGGTCGTGGTCGATGCACCAAAATTGGTTCCGTGCAGAGTGACCGGGCTGCCGCGTGCCTGCGTCACCGGGTTGGTGGTCGGCGTTGTGGTGATCTGGCTCCCCGTCGGGGAGAAGGCGGGTGCCGGTTGCGGATCGACGGTGAACAGCGTGCCGGTCCTCCCGGTCATCGCAGGAACGCCATCCACGCTCGCCGTGATCGTCATCGCGGCGCCCACTTGACTCGACAACGCGTCCGGCACGTTCACCGTGATCAGGGTGTCGGTGACGCTGATGAGATCGCCGCCAAGCAGCGCGTAGACCGGCGGCGCGACATTGAAGGTAATGCGGTTCACGCTGGCGAAATGAGAGCCGTGCAGCAGGATCTGCTGGCCCGTGGGCCGATGGGGCGGATCGATCGGTGTCGTCGTGTCGAACGTCGGGGGCGGCGGCGGCGTATCGACGGTGACCTGCACAGGCGCGGTTGTCTTGCCGATGGCGCTCTGCACCGTCAGCGAATATTTGCCCGGCGCAATCGAGCTCGGAACGGTGACCGCCAGCTGCGTCGACGTGGTCGGCGTCGCGACAATTGCGGGCATCGTTCCCAGCATCACCGTGGCGCCGCCGAGATCGAGATTCCTGCCGGTCACGATCATCGGGTTCTTCTGCCCGGCGAGCACGAGATTGGGAGCCACGCCGTCGATCACCGGGCCGAGCGCGGACTCGATGACCGTCATGCGTTGCGCCATTCGCGCAATCGAGAGCTGCGTCACGCGCACGTCGTTGATCGACACGTTGCCGGCGGCCGGCCGCACCAGTTGCGCGAGCGCGACATACGAATGGAAGGCCGGCTCCGTCGGCGGCGCGGTGGCGTTCTCGGCGACCCGTACCAGGAACTGCGCCTTGGCGCGCGTCGATGTCAGCGAGCCAACATCGTCAGCATTGCCGAGGCCGAGGTCGGTCGTGTCGTCGATCTCGTCCGTCCACACATCCAGATAGACGGTGTCGGTGCGCGGGTCGGGGTCGCCAGCCTGTCGCGCCGACAGGTTCGGCAACGGCGCGGCGCCGGGCGGAGCCGGCTGGCTCGCATAGCTGGAGTCGGCCGCCAGCGTGACGACCATGCCGCCCGCCAGATAGGTGCCGCGCCTGATCGCGAAATCCTGCGGGTTTCCATTCGGCTGGATGGCGAAGTCGGTTGCATCGGGTGCGCCGGCCACCCCGTCGCCGATATGACGGCGCACGATCCGTTGCAGCAGCGCGGAGAGCAGGTCGCCGAGCAGATTGACATCGCGGTCGAGCAGCGGCACGCCCTGCTCGATATGCACCGAAACGTACTGTTTCGCGAGCGCGTCGGCGAGCATCTGAGAGGGCGGCTTCGAGAAGTTGCCTGCAGTCATGACACGGCCTGTTCGTAAACCCCGATGATGCGTTTCATGGGTCGACCGCGATCGGCGCGAACTTGGCGCCGCCGGTTTGCTTCAGGAAATAGATGAGCCGAGTGGAGACCGGGCGGAACGCGGAAAGAAATGCACGCATCCGTTCCGTCGTCTCCAGGTTCCGGGCGTCGCTCTGTCCATCGGTGGGTGTGAGATAGAGGCCGACCGCATCGAGGGCGATCATGCCCTCCTTGGTGCGGCGGCTGTCGTAGGTGTAGTGAAGCCGATCCTGGTAAGTGTGCATCGCGCTCTTGGCCGCGACGTTGGCGAGCTGTGTGCGGCCGTTGGCCGGCGTGACGCTGGTGTCGAACGTGCGGGAGCGATACCAGGCGCCGGTCTCCTGTGAGGCGAGAAACAGGCGCAGGCTGCTGCTCTGGTCGACCACCGCCGCCGGCTGCGAGTTGTTGGCGTGGCTGTTCAGCACCTGCGACGGGGAGCCGAATGCGGGGCCGCTCGCCGACCAGATCCGGTTGCCCTTGCTCATGACCGAGCTTTCCAGCAAGCCACGACAGATCCAGACGGCGGTGCCGTCCACCACGGTCGCATTCTCGCTCGACACGAACGCCGGCTTGGCGGCGCCGCTGGTCCCCGCCTGCGTGCATTCATACCAGAAGCCGTTTCCGCCGGGCGGCACCACTCGCATGCCGATCGCGTAGGCGGTCGCCGGCTGCCACGTCGCGGCGAAACGGTTCGAGTGCCAGAACAGCCAGAGGCTTCCGCTCCAAAGGACGGCGGCCGGAGCTTTGTCGTAGATTCCCGGGACGGCGTCTGTGACATCGGACGTGGTCCAGCTCGATCCGGCCAGAACCGCTTGCCGAATGAAGCTCGCGACGCCCGAGCCCGCCGACCAGAACAGGTGGACCTGGTTTGCCGCGTCGATCACTGCGGCGGGCATCCGGTACTGCAGTCCCTGAGAGACGAGCGCGGGTGCGCTCCAGCTCGTCCCGCCGTCGGTGCTGCTGCTCATCCAGATGGCGCTTCGGCCAGACTGCGTCGAATCCCAGAAGGCGAACAAGGGCGCAGCCGCGGTGCCCGCGCCGGCAAGAGCCGGGTTGCGATCGTCCGCATGTTGCTGCGCGGTTGCTCCGGGTGCGGTGAGGGGACGGGCCGGACCGGCAGCGGTGGTGCCGTTGGCCCAGAGCCGGATCCAGATCAGGTTGCGGCCGCCCCGGTTGGAAGCCCAGGCGAGGACGACGCCATTGCCCAGTCGCGCTGCCGCGGGCGCCTCGTCAAACAGCGTCGGCGCATCGGCGAGGTCGGCAAGCGCGTTGACCGGAGTCGGATCGACTCCGACACGCTGCAGCCAGATGCGCCGTCGCGGCTGGCCGATGCCGCGGCAGGTCCACAGGACGGAGCCATCGACGACCGTTGCGCCGGCGGTGGTCGGAAACACCGGTGCCTGCGCGCCGCTGGTCCCGCTCCTCGTGCATTCGAAATAGATGCCGGGGACGCTGCTCGGCGCGAGCACGGACGGTGACGGAGCGGACGCATAGTTGGTGGACGCCTGCCATTCGGAGCCTAGTCTGGTGGAGTGCCAGAACAGCCAGAGCGTGCCGTCGGCGGCCAACGCGGCCGCAGGGCGACCCTCCGCCCGATCCGGGTCGAACTGGCTGACGGCAGGCTCGATCGCAATCGGATAGATGTTCGGCTGTGGTACTGCCGTCGCGAACGCAGAAGTCGGGTTGGCGCGCGACGATTGAAAGATCTGCCACAGCCGCACCGGCTCAACTGCGTTGGTGAGGAAGACGTTGTTGGCAAATTCCTTCACCTGGCACACCCATCCGGTGCCTCGGCTGGCAAGTGCCTGGATGTTCTGCGCGGTCCCGATGGTGGCGAAGACCTCGGGGGCGAACAGAAGATCGCCGCGCTGCCGCTCCGTCGACAATGTCCGGTCGATCGTCCAACCGATCGTATCGGCCAGATAGGGCAGGTACTCGGCCCGCACTTCCAGTGGATCGTACAGGGTCGGCAGCGCCTTCGCGAGGCTGCGGGCGTGGTCCAGCGCCGGACCGAACACATTCATGAACCGGCGCAGTTGCCAACTGCCCTGATATCCGCTGGCGGGGTGGTCGTAAAAGCGGTGAACCGAAGGCAGCAAGGCGAACAGAGTGTCGGCAAATCCGTAACTGCCGGTCACGAGTACCGAGCCGTTGCCGGCGGCGCTCGGTGGCGAGCCGGTGCCGTCACCCGTGAAGGCACCGTAATAGTAGACCGTGTCCGCCTGCAGCCCGAATGGGCGGCCGTCGCGGTTGCCGGTCGAGGGCTCGCGGTCGTGCACGACCAGCGACCGCATGATCTGCTGCGTGGCCGCGTCAGCAGCCTCGGTGAATTCGGCGGCGCGCAGCAGTGGCGGACGGACGACGCCGCCGCCCGTATAGATTCCGTTGCCGGTGGAGCCATTCAGCGTGAACGTTGTCGGCGTGGTGACGGTGATCGACCACGTTCCATTCGCCGCGGTGTTTCCGGTTGCGCCCGCAATGCTGATCCACGCGCCTGACGTCAGTCCGTGCGCGACGGCTGTAGTCACCGCGATCGGCGTTTCCAGGCTCGCGTCGGCCACGGCGAGCGGCAGGTTGCTCTGGCCCGCCGGTTCGACGAGGCTGGTGCTGAAACTGACGTTGAGCGTCGCGGCGGCGCGCACTGCCGAGGTCGTGGTCTGCTGCTCCTGCCGGCTGAACGGGACCGTGATGGCGGCCGCGCCGGGCGCAGCAGATGTCCACGTGAAAAGATTGGGGCTGGCTGTCTGGCTCGACGTCGTCAGTGGCGAAGCGCTGCCTTGCGCGGTTTGGGTGTAGTCGGTGACCACCGTCGTCGGCCCGGCCGCGACCGGCTGGGTCGAGATCACAACCGTCCCGGCCAGCGCCTCGGCGCCGCCGCCGGGGCGGGCGAAGACCGACAGCGTCGTCACGGCACCGAAGCCTGCATTGCTGCCATTGCTCGCCGCCAGCCGGGTCACCGAAGCAATCCGGGAGGTCTGCGGCGCGCCGCCCGCTTGCGGATGGATGCGGACAATCACCTGCGCTGGCTGAGCGTCGCCGGGCGCAGCATAGAATGCCACCAGTTCGGCCTGTGCGCCCCCGCCCTCGGCGCGCGGATTGTCGAGCAGGTAGCGCGAGCTATCGATCCGGCCCCACGGGGTGCCGGCAGTGGCGTCTGCGAACAGGTCGGCGAGGTCGAGCACCACCCGGCCGTCATCGGCCGACGCCGGGTAGCCCCAGCGCCGGCGCACCAGCAGCAGGCTGCGCGGCGGCGTGCTCGGCGCCGACCAGGTCAACGACAGATCAGCCCCGTATCCGAGGAGGCTGGCGCCGGCGCTGATCGCGACAGAAGCCATCAGCTTGCACCCGGTTGCATGGTAAGGTGGCTGGTGTTGCCGTCGAACCCCTGCCAGCTCGGCAACTCGCTCGCGTCGTTCTGACCGAAAACGAGCTGGCCGCTCTGCGGCACGCCGGTCACGTAGGTCGGTCCGCTCGCGAAGGTCGTGATGTTGACGCCGGCGACGCCTTCGATCTCCTGGATGACCTCGTAGAGCTTGCTGATATAGAGCGTTTGGTTGAATTGAACGCGATCGAAGCTGAGCAGATCGGCAACGGTCTGCTGCACCTGCTGCTGGACAAGATTGGCGGCATACTGCGGGCGCACGAACACGACGGCGTCGATGTAGACCGGGACGTAGATGGGACCGACGATCCTGACGATCGTGTTGAGCATCCGCTTCGGGGCGAGATAGGTCTGAAGATCCTGCACCAGCGTCGCGCTCGGGCCCCCGCCACCAGCCGGCGCCACGACCAGCTTGACGGTATTCCATCCGGAGGGTTGCGCCAGCGCCTTGGCGATGCCGAAGGCCTGGACAAGCGCCACGTAGTCGGAGTTCGTCACGGCGCGGTCGCCCGAACGGAACTGCTGCGGGCCGCGCCTTGCGGCGTCGGCGGTGTCCTCGGCGTCGGCCCCGCCGGTCGCGGGCGCCTGGTTGACCACCAGCTTCAACTGGTCAATCGCCGTCACCGGCTTTGAGATGGCGAGCGCGGGGACGTTGCCCTTCGCACCTCCGCCGCGCGCGTATGTCGCCGTGATGTTGTTGAGGCCGCGCAGCGGCGCGCGACCGTACGGATTGCCGCCGAACTCGATCCACACCACGCCGTTCTCGTCGACGCGCACTGCGTAGCTCGCATCCGAGGGCTGGCTCGCCAGCAGGCTCGATACCCGCGTCCAGGTCACGGGTCCGGCGCCTTCGTCGACGCTGATCACCAGCGTGTCCTCCACCACCGGGGATTGGCGCAGGGGATAGCGCTGTCCGGCCGACCCGTCCGACGACGCGACGATCTCGTTGCTCACATTGGCGTCGACCTGAACGACCGGCAGAGTTTGATAGGCGCGATAGAGTGTGCTGCCGGCCGCCAGCGGCGACGGCAGGGGCTTGCGGGGATCGGGGATTTGCAACGCCCCGCGTGCATCGACGATGGCAAGAGGCAGCGCGCCTCGATCGATGGTGATCGGCGTCGCCTGGATGTACTGGAACGTGAGCGGCGTGCCGGTCACGGCCGAGGTCGTCTTGAATGCCGCCCAGGACGGAATGGTCACGGTGCCGGTCGCTGCGCTCGGGAACAGCAGTGTGAGGTCCGCCGAGGCGGAGACCGGCGGACGCAGCTCGTAGCCGATCAGCCGCAGATGTTGCACGACGCTGCGGCGCTCGACGGCGGTGGCGAGAAAACTTTCCCCTGCGATCCGGTCCTGATTGTAGAACAGCGAATCGCCCATCGCGCAGAACAGCTCGAGCAGCATGACGCCAAGATCGTTGGGCGATTGATCCGTCCACTCCGGCATCTGCCGCCCCGCGAGGTCCTGCAGGGCGGACAGCAGCGACGCATAATCCTTGTTGGTGTACGGAATCGTCGGCATCGTGCTCGGCACTCCTGTCACAACGCACCGAAGGCGACCGGGATGGTCAGGCTCTGCGCGGCCTGGGTCCGCCGCACGACGTAGCGGACATCGACCTGTACGCCGGCGAGGTCATTATCGGACCCGGAGACCGTCAGCTCCTGCAGCAGCACGCGCGGCTCCAGCAGCCCGACCGATTTGGCGATCTGCTGCTGGATGATGGCCCACACCACCTGGTTGTTCGGGTCCTGCACCAGTTGCCGGAGTCCCGAACCGTAGGTGCGCCGCATCACCCGCTCGCCGATATTGGTCATGATGATGTGCACGACGTTCGCCCGCAGCTTGTCGTCATCGCTCTGCGCCTGCACGCCTCCGGTCGCCGGGTCGATGCGAAACGGGAAGGCAAATCCCCGGATGCCGGATGCGGTGGACGCTGCGGACGCGGTGGATGCTGCCACGGCTCTCTCCCTTCGCTACACGGCTGTCAGCTTCGACTGGCCGGCGCTGGACTGAAGCGACCCGGGAGGCTTCCCGTCGGTCAGGCCGGACAGGGTGTCGAGCACTGCGGGAAGCCCGCCGACCGTCAGCTTCTGCGCAAGGCTCGTCGGCAGGACCGAGAGCACTGTCATGCAGGGACTCGTCGAGCTGCTGGCCGGCGTCGCGCAATGTGCGACGGAGCTTCCGACCACCCCTGAGGCGATCAGCACGGCATTGCCGCCGATGGTCAGCTTTGCCGAACTGCTGACCTGGACGGCTCCCTGATGGCCGCACTCCACGTCGCTGGCTGTGGTCAGAGCCTTGCTCATGGTCAGCTCACATCCACGGTGCTGGCGACCTTCAGCGTGACGTCGGGCCGGCTGAGTGCGATCTGCGAGCTGTCGAGCGTCAAGCTGCTTTGTCCGCAGGTCGCCGTGACGCCGTTCTCGTCGATTGTCAGGCTGGCGCCCGTCCCACTGCTCGGCTTGAAGTTGAGCGCGATCGCCTTCTCGGACGTGATGGTGATGCCGTTCTTGTCGAACGTCAGGATTGCCTTCTGCACCCCATGGTTGATGACGATCTGCTCGCTGCCGCTCGTGTCGTCGAGTTCGATGACGTGACCGGACTTCGTGCGGATGATTTTCTGATCCTGGGTCGGCGCGTCGCCGTCGGCCGTCTTCGGCGTCGCGTCCTGCGGATACCAGACCGCTGTCCAGATCGGGAAGTTGATGTCGCCGTTGACGAACTCGACCCATACATTGTCATTCTGCTCGGGCACGAAGAAGAAGCCCGGCAGCAGCCCCGGCGCCGCCCGCACCTGGAGCGGTTGGCTTCCCGAGCCATCGGCGGTTTCCTCGAGGATTCCCGGAACGGTCACCAGCACCTCCCCGCGATGCGCTCCCGAGACAGGCGGTCCGTTGTCAGCCACCACGCCGGCATATTTGCCGAAATAGCGGTCGGCCAGCTCGCGGCCGTAACGCGCATCATCACCGCCGTACGTCACCATCACCTCCTGCACTCGAATTCGCTGTGATATCCCTGCTCGTCGAGAATGTGCCGCACCTGCGACAGGAACCAGGTGCCGGAGAACCGCCCGCCGACGTCGCCGATCAGGATGTTGGTCTGTGCGACGAGCTGCCGGATTCCGACCGACGTTCCTCTCCCGCGCATGCCGAGCAGGCTGGTGGAGAACTGGTTCTGCGCGATCACGCTCTGCTGCTCCTCGGAGATGAAGGTCGAGGTCGCCTCGCGTACCGATGTGCCGAGGTCGGTGCGCAGCGCGGCCTGCGCGGCGCTCGCTGCCGCAATCAGGTCGCCGAGCCGGGACGCCTTGTCGGGCTGGGCGGCGCCAAGCGCCGCCAGGTTCTCGCTGAAGAAATCATCATCGGTGGTACCGGCATTCTGCACGTTGGTGGTGTCGATCTCGGTGGCTTCGCCGGTATCGTAGTCGATCCCCGACAGCACGCGTGGCAGCTCGATCTGACTGGCGTCGACGCTCGAGTCGAAGCTCAGCAGGCGATTGTCGACGTCGGACCGGCCGTAATAGACGGCAACTGCCGGGTCCATCGTCATCGCCGCGTATTGGGCGATGAAGTGCAGCGTGTCGTCGTCGTCGCCGGCGGTCACATACAGTATGCAGCCATACGTCGCGGCAAGCCGGCGAAGAAAGGCGAGATCGGTTTCCTCCTGCTGGCGCAGGCCGTTGCCGGTAAATGTCGGGTCGCCGAGCAGCTTTATCTCGACCTTGCTGAAATAATCCGATGCGATGCTCTGCACGATGTCGGAGAGCGCGCTATCGGCCGGCCACACGCGGTTTCGCTTGCGCAGGCCCATTTGCATGCTCGGGTCATAGGCGTTCACCGCGACGGTCGGCGTCTGCTGGGTCGGAAACGAGCCGTTGACCTTGTAGATGCGGCCGCGGAAGACGACGGCATGATCGTCGTCGGTGCCGAGCTCGGCCTCGACGTCCATGCCTTCCTGGATCGCGTGGCTCAGCACCTTGAACGGGTCGGCCAGCTCCGCCACCAGGGAGTCCGGCACGCCCTCGCTCTGCTCGATCGTGAGCGAGGAGAGATCGTCGGACGCCTCGTAGCTGACGCCGCTCGCGCTCACCGTCAACCGATAGTAAAGGTCACCTGGCACGCATCACCTCGCCGGAACGCGGGTCGCCGCGCGGAGCGGCGGGATCACCAGGACGTCGCCCGGCGACAGCTCGAGTGGAAAGCGGGACGAATTGGCATCCGCGATGCGCCACCACAGGTCCTCGCGGCCGTAATAGGTGAAGGCGAGCAGGTCGAGCGTCTCGCCTGCCTTGACGGTGTGAAGGAGGGAATCCGGATAGCTCTGCAGCGGCGGTGTCGGGCGCAAGGCGAGGCTCGCCACGCCGTCGATGGCGACCGTGGACAGGCCGGCATAGCGGGAGAAGATCGTCACTGCCATTACGAGCCTCCGTCAGAACACGCGGATGTTCTGCAAGCCGAGCGCGGCGAGCAGATTGCGGTGCTGCTTGTCGAGCTGATAGAGCGCGTTGCCATCGTCCTCGATCACGTCGAGCGTGACAGTGACGTCGGCCCGCACCGGAGCAAGGGTGCTGTTGAACTGCGTCTCGTTGATCTTGATATCGGTGACGACGCATTCGAGGATCTTGGTGCCGAACCCGAAATAGCAGGTCGGCGGCGAGGCCAGTCGCTTGCCCGGCGTGGAGCCTCCGAGCAGGTTGCTGACCATCCCCCAGGCATCCGCCTTGGGATAAAGGAACGACCGCAGCTTCGCCAGTTCGGTGGAAATCCCGTTGTCGAGCGGCGTGGGATTGATGGCGTTCGTCCCCTGTTCGAGGCCGTGTATCTTGATGTCGAAGGTGATGGTGCGGTTGCCGCCGCCGGTATAGACCTTGCCTGGCGCGTTGCCGGACAGCGTGGACGCGCGGTCGGCGTAGTTCACGGACTTGTTGTCGCTGACGGACTCCGGATTGTACTGGAACGTCACTACGAGCGGCGGAATCATCGTGATGTTGGCGATGAACCCGCGCAGCACCTGATTTTGCTCGTTACTCATGCTACTCGATGCGGCCGGTCAGCGGAGCTTGCCGCTGCGAAACCGCTCCTCCTGTGTGATCGTCCGCATGCGGCTCAGCATGCGACGTGCCGTGTCGTTGTCCGCGGGCTCGGGCCGCGCCGCGGCCGGATGAGGCCGGCTGGTGAAGGCCGCGATCTGTCGCCTCAGATCATCCAGCTCGCGGCCCAGGAAGCCGCGCAGCCCGACGGCGAGCGCCAGCAGATTGCCAATGTTGTGCGATGTCGGGGGAGTGCCCGAGGCGACGAGCGGCGGCAGCAGCGCCGCCGACTTGCCGGTGAGCGCAATCATGGCGGACGGTGGCGTGTCCGCAGCATTCTCAGTCTGACGCTCCGAGGAAACCGGCGCGCCGGCTGCCCTCGCCGGGCCGGCCATCGCGATCGTGCGAGACGGCAGCGGAGGCTCTGCCGAGCGGCCCAGCGACTGGTGTATCGCGAGTGGCTCGTGCGCCTGGAGCTGATGCGGCGGACTGGCATCGCCGCGGCCCGGCGCGAGTGGTGCGCCCGCAGCCGCGCGATCCGACACCTGCCGTGTCATCAGGCGTGCGGCCGCTTGCCATGACGGCAGACTCGGCGCCGCGTGGCCGGCCGCGGCGGGTCGAGCCGCGTCGATCCTTCCGGTGAAGCCCGCCAGCGACGGCGCAGCCTCCCGGATTCGCGGCATCCCGCCGCCGTGGTGCCAGATTGTCGGAAGAACTCGTCGCTCGATGAGGACAAGCCCTGGCACGATGGACGCGAGCGTCGGCAACGACACATCGCGCCCGCGCTGATGGGGCGTGGAGACCTGCTCGTCCCCGCGGGGCTGCGGCCCGCTTGCGCGACCCGGATTGAGATCGTCCCGGGCGCCTGCGTTCGCGGCAGTCGGCGATGCGCGATCGTCGTTGCGGGCAGCTGCCGGGACGGTGGGCGCTGACAACGGGCTCGGGAGTTGCACGAGGGAGGCCGCCGCGCGATCCTGCAAGGCGGCCGAGACAGCGACGGCTCCTGACGGCAGCGGAGCCGCGCGGTCCGGCCAATCGCGCGCGACGGCGACGGCTGCCGACGGCGGCGGCAGCGCACCGTCGCTCGATCCGGGCTCCCCGATCAGGCGACCCGTCAACCATGGCAATTCAAAGCCGGGCGATTGCGCGGTCCATCGCGCATGCCGCCGTGCCAGCAGCAGCAGCAGAGGCAGTCCGGGCAGGCGCCGGCTGCGCGACACGGCCCGCCGCATCCTGGCTGCGCCGAGCAGGATGGCGATCGGCAGCGGCAGCGTCTCGCGCTCCGGCTGGCGCAGCGCCGCTTGTCCATCGCGATCCGTGCCGGGCGTCGTCATCGCCGCCTCAACTGTTCTGCCAGCTCCTCGGCCGCCTGGTTGTCCGCCTCGATCCGCGCCGCCAGCATGCGCACGTATTCCTTCCTCTCCGGCACCTCGAGCGCGATGATGTCGTTGCGCGACCAATGGAGGTGATAGGCCAAGTAGAATGTCTCCTCGCGCAGCCGGTTGTTGTTCAGACGAGCAAAAAAAAATTGGTCGGCTCGAGAAAAGCCTCGAACGGCGATGAACAGCTCGCGCAGCGCAGCGAGCGGCGCAGATCGATTCCGGGCGCGTCACCGTCGAGCGTCCGGTAGATGGCCTGGCGGTCGCCGAGCGTGAGATCGCGCAGGATCTTGATGCCATATGCCTCGAGCGCGGCGCGCGGCAGCGTGCCGAACGCTTCGATGCAGCGCAGGATCAGCGCATCGCGGGCGCGCAACGGATCGCGCTCGGCCGTCTCGGCGACGAACTCCTCGTCGTCACCGCGCGGCAGCCGGATACGGATCTCGGTGTGAAGCTTGCCATCGCGGTCGCGGTAGCCGTCCTCGAGCGCGATGGTGCTCGCGCGCGGAGCGCCGTCGCCCTCATGACGCCGCACCGGGATGTGGCCGAGGTCTTCGACGATCGCGAGATTGGCTCCGCAGGCCGGACACGAATAGTTGCACGGCAGCGCGTCGCCGAGCGTGAATCGCCGGATCTCCAGAAGCAGGAAGCTGCGGTCGCCGGTAAACAGTCGCGACACCATCGCCGGCGTCACGGCCTGTTCGTCGCCGAGCCGGACCAGGCATCCGGCGATCAATTGCGTGATGAGGCGGCCGGACGACAGCGACGCGTCATACAGCAGGGACTCCTCATGGCCCCGCATCTTGCGGATGGCGACCTGCCTGTTCAGCCGTCCGGTCGCGTCCACATGGCCGACCGGCAGCGTGAGCTCGCGTTCACCCGGGTTCATGGCGCTACACGGTACATTCTCTCGATCGCGAGGACGATCGTCTGCTTCATCAGGCCGGAGCTCGCGGCGTCGAGGTCGCTGAATTTCGACGATTTGATCCAGGCGCCCTCGAAGGCGTAGCGTAGCACTTCGACCCCGAATTGCTTTTTCACGACCGAGCCGTTCTTGCGCAGCGGCGATCCGCTTCCGGGCGGCACTCCCGAGCCGTCGATCTGGAACATTTGCTGGAACCAGGTGAGGAACGCGGCATCCGCCGGCGAGCCGTCCATGTTGCGCTCGAGCGTCAGGTCGCCGAACTTGACGATCCCCGAGCTGATCTTGTGCGTGATGTTGGAGCCTCCGTCGGGCTGCTCGATGGCTTCGACCTCTCCATCGCTGAGCCCGCTGACCTTCGTGACGCCCGGGCTGTCGATCCCGTCGATCTCGACCACGAATTCGTGGGTCCGGAAGGCTTCGGTAAATCCTGCAGTTGCCATCTCGCTGAGCTCCTGTGCTGTCTCGTCAGCAGACCGTGGCGATCAGGTCTCGGTCGCCGTCGCACCGGCTTCCTGCTGCCCCACCGTGATCACGATCGTCTCGGCAGGGCGAGACGGATAGAAGTAGACCTCGACGTTGAGAATGCCCTGCTGGATGTTGCTTGGCGGATTGTTCTCCGCGTCGACCTTGACGGTGAACACGTCCTTGGCGGCGCCCGGCCCGAACGCGCCGGCGCGCCACAGCCCCATCAGGAACGGAGTGACGGAATTGTATTTGATCTTGTTCCACAGCGTCGGATCGTTGGGCTCCTGCACCACCCACCGCAATCCGGTCTTCAGCGAACTCTTCACGTAATTGAAGAGCAGCCGGACATTGACGTAGAGCCAGAGCGTGTTGGTGCTGAGCGTGCGCGAGCTGTCGATGATGATGCCGGCGCCGGCGATCGAACGGATCGCGTTCACGCTGCCGTTCTTGACGAGATCGGTATGATCGATGTCGTTGAGGGATGCCCGCACGGCGAGCGCGTTGCTGACGAGCGCCCCGTTGCCTGCGGGCGCCTTCCATATGCCGCGCTGCTGGTCGGTGCGCGCGTAGACGCCCATCACGTGGCCGGTCGGCGGGATCCAGATCAGCGTGCCGATCGGATCGACGACCTGGATGAACGGCAGATACAGGGCGCCATACACCTTGTCGCCCTGCAGCGACTGGCCATAGGTCTTTGCCGCCGCGAGCGGTTGCTGGCCGCCATCCGGGACGTGGCCGACGAACATGCAGTCGCCGCGATTGGCGCAGTAGGTGAGCGCCGCCTGAACCACGGAGGTGTCCGCCGATTCCGGACACGCGAGAAGTTCGATGGGCAGCGTATCGAGAGGCGAGGGCGTCGAAAACGGCGCGGCCAGCGCCGTATTCAGCTGTGCGCCCGACAAGGTGTCGTCGGCTGCGCCGCTCAGCGCCGTGTAGCTGCCGCTCGCGGTCGCCGCCGGAGGCGCCGATCCAGTCGCCGCCACGGTGATGTATTTGGACCCGGTTGCCGGATCATTGATGACCGACGGGAGCTTGTATCCGGCTGCGCCCGACATCGACAGCTTGGGCCAGGTTTCGAGGACCTTGTAGGTCGTGGTGCCGCCCGCGCTGGTGCCTTGCGCGACCACGAGGTCGAACGCATCCTTGACGTTGGGGTTGCTCGTATTGCTGACGATCGCGATGCCGATCGACTGTCCCCACGTTCCGGGATCGGCGACGCCGCGGTATCCGGCGGTCACCGTCAGTGCGGTCGTGCCGCCGCCACCTCCGCCACCTCCGCCACCACCTCCGCCGCCACCTCCACCTCCACCGCCTGCCGCTGCGGCCGCGAACGTCCCGGTTGCCGCCTTCGCGACCGTGGCATCGGCGATCCGCAAGACATAAGCAACCGATCCGCCATTGTCGAAGAATCCGCGGATCGCATAGGCGCCGACGAAGCTCGTCTGTGTGTCGCCGCCTCCCGGCAACTTCACGTAACTACCGAAGTAGTCGGTGAACTGCGTGAAATTCGAGATCTGGCGGACTACGCCGGGAACGCCGCGCTGCGCGCGAATGACGAAGCCGGCAACAGATGTCGGCGCGCCTTGAATGCTGGGCGTTGCACCGTTGACCTCCACCAGGTTGATGCCGAGATTGAACGACATGCCTACTTCTCCGTCACCGTGAAAGTGGTCGAAGACCCGGCCGGCGCAGGGACGGGCGCGGCGGGTTGCGCGGATTGCTGAGCCGTGATGATCACGGACTGGAAGGGCGTCGGCGCCAGCGCGGGAGGCTGGTCGAGCGGCAGGGCGAGCGTCACCACATAGTTGAGCGACGGCTTGAGCTTCTGATCGAGCGCGGTCCAGAACTCAGGATGATGTTTGACGATGCCGTCCTGCGACGCGATCACGGTCGGGTACGGCGGAATTTGTCCGACCAGCGCGCCCTGCAGGGCCGATGCACTGATCGTCGGATTCTTCAGCAGGACAACCAGCACCTGGCTGAGGAGATCGTGCTCGTCGAGCACCGCGTCGGTGGTCGCGGCACTCCAGGTGGTAATGCAGTAGGAGCAATCGATGCGAATGGGCGGTGGGGCGCGGACCGCCTGCCTGCGATCGCCGCTGACCCGGACGATCGCCTCGTAGGTCCGCATGTCGAGATTTTCGCGGACGTCGTACAAATAGCAGTTCACGGTGAGCGTCGTGAGCGTCCCGCGCCAGGTCGCATCCGGAAGATCAAAGCTGATGGCCGCGCTGAGGAGCGAGGACCCAGGGAGGGCTCCTGACTTCAAGAGCACACCAATAGTTGCGTCGAGATCGCGTATCATAGCGACTCGTCACCCCTGTACTGAACGCGTGAACCAAACTGTCTCAGGAGAGAGCGGCTAAAATGACCACGAGGGGAGCAACTAGAAATTCCCCCTTACCTGCTTTCCGAATTCAATTTAGGGTCGTGAATAATTGCAGTCAACAGGAATCCGAGATCGGTTGAATCGCGCGCTGGTTGAAGTGACAATCGGTCGCCGACGGATCGTCGATGAGGCGCATGTGCCAGTCGCCCGTCGCGGGTCGGGTCTGGGGTCCGAGGCGAGGCGTCCTTGCCTCAAGGCGAATACGCTTCTACCGCCTGAGTTACCTGAAGTTCGTTCTGCGATCTGTTGCCCCCGACGGCATAAAGATTTCCATCCTGCGCTGCCGCAAGACCAAGCAGCGTGCGGGCGGAGATTTTCATCGGCGCCTTTGTGGTCCAGACGTTGGTTGTCGGATCGTATTCCTCGACCGTCGCCAAGGTACCTTCGAGATTGCTGCCTCCGACGGCATAGAGCTTGCCGTTGCTCGCCGCCGCCAGTGCCACCTCCATGCGGGGGGTTTGTAGCGGCGCCTTGGTCGTCCAGTTGTCGGTCTCGGGATCATACTCCTCGACCGCCGTCATCGCTGAAAAGAGAGCCGCGTGATTTAGGCCCCCCACGGCGTAGAGCTTGCCGTTGCTTGCCAATGCCAGCCCCAGCGAGGAGCGGGCGGTCGTCATGGGCTTTTTCGTCACCCATGTGTTGGTCGCGAAATCGTACACTTCCACTGTCGGGAGTGCGTCCAGGTTTTCATCGATGCCGCCGACGGCGTAGAGCTTGCCGTTTCTGACCGCCAGTCCCAGGTGTGTTCGGGCAATTCGCATCGACTGCTTGACGGCCCAGCTGTTGTCGACCGGATCATACTCCTCGACCGCCGTCAGTCTTGCGGCGGATCCTCCGGAGCCACCGACGGCATAGAGCTTGCCGTTGCCGGCCGCCGCCAGCCCCAGGCCCTGGCGGGCAGTTGGCATCAAGGCCTTGGCCGTGGTCGCCCAATTGTCGGTGACTGGATCGTATTCCTCAACCGTCTGAAGATCGTCGAGTCCGGAAACGGTGCCTCCGATCGCGTAAAGCTTGCCGTTTCCGGCAACCGCGGCGGCAAGACTGAAGCGGGCAGTCGGCATCTGCTGCCGGGCGGCCCAGACGTTGTGTTGTCGCACATGGGTGAACAACGAAACGAAATTGAAATGAGCTGTCTTTCCTCCGCCGACGGCGAGGGGATCGTTGCATGCGAGGGTAAAGGCGGTGGGTGTTGCTGCGCCGGCGCTCTGCTCGGCGGACGGAGCCTGGAACGTGGCCTGTAGCGTCGCCTGATCAACGCTGCCTGGCGCAACTGTGAGCGGCGCCGTCAAGAGCCGTATCGAGAAACCGTTCGTCGTGGCCGGGGCAGTCACGCCGCTGATCGTCAGCGGGCCCGTGCCGTAATTGCCCACCGGCAGAAGCACGGTATAGGTTTGGTTGCCCTCGAGTTGGCCGAAGCTGCCGGGAGGCGCCGGCCCGGCGAGCGTAATGCTTTTCAAGGCGGCGGCGAAGTCGATTGGCATCGGGCCGGTCGGGGGCAGATTCAGTTGGCCGGGAACGGCAAGCCATGGCGCCCGGGCGTCCGCGGTGTCGACGACGAACGTCAACCCTTTCTGCGCCGCATCGCTTGTCACGCCATCGTTGATCGTGAAACGAATTCTCCAGCTCAGGGAATCGAGCGGCACGTTGTTGACGCTGAAAACGATCTGGGAAACGCCGCCACCTGACGTCTTGAGGCTGTAATTGACGAACTGGGTGCCGGAAACAGCGAACGCGGCAGTCCCGTCCGGCGTCGGATGGAGCGACGTCCCATGCCCTTCGGGGCCCGAGTTCTGATCGAGGACCTCGACGATAGGCACCTGCGGAAACGCAGCCTGAGTATTGGCGGCCATCGGGTAGGCGAAGATGACGAACGTCAGATTGATGGTCGTCGCACCTGGCGCCACGGCCGACGTGAAGTCTGCCACATCGAACGCGCCGGCGTGGAGGTCGAGGTTTGGCTGCGACGTATCGCTGCTGTTCTGGGCCAGGGAATCGGAAAATATGTAGGGGTCATTGCCGGACGGAAAGACTGTGGCCATCTCTGTTGCCCAGTTCTCAGTGACAGGTCGCGGTTCGGAGTGGTTGGGTGAGCGCAGTGGGCGTCCCGCGCCAGGTAACGTCCGGAAGATCAAAGCTGACGGTCGCGCTGAACAGCGAGGACCGAGAGAGGGCTCCTGGCTTCAAGAGCGCACCAATAGTCGCGTCGAGATCGCGTATCATAGCGACTCGTCACTCCTGTACTGAACGCCTGAACCAAACTGTCTCAGGAGAGTGCGGCTAAAATGACCACGAGGGGGGCCACTGAAAATTCCCCCTTTACCCTGCTTTTCGAGTTCAATTTAGGGTCGTAGATAATTGCAGTCAACAGGAATCCGGGGTTCGCTTGAATCGCGCGGCGGTTGAAGTGACAATCGGACGCAGACGGATCGTCGACGAGGCGCATGTGCAAGTCGCCCGTCGTGTGGAGGCGCACGATCGATGCAACACATCATGCCGGATGCCCGCGTCGCTCCCTTCGCCTCGCCGACCGAGCACCTGCTTGCCGAACTCAGGCGGATCGATCTGATGGTCCGCGCGCGCGTCGAGGCGGCGCGCCATCGCGGTCACGCCGAGGACGCGTTGCAGGGGCTTTTCATTTCGGACGCCGATGTCGACCGGATTCTGGCCGAGCCAACCGGAATTTCCAGCTGGGCCGGCGCTGCGACGGGCGAGAGCCAGCTTGCGCTGGCCCGCCTACAGGAACTCATCGCAGACCGCGTTGCCGCAACAGACAACAACGAGCGTCGGCTGCCATTATGTACGCTGCGCGCGCTCTTCGATCTCACGCCGTCCGATCTCGATATGTTGCTCGTCTGTGCCGCACCCGAGCTCAGCCTGAATTTCGAACGGCTGTTCGCCTATCTGCAGGACGATGTGTCGAAGCGGCGCCCCAGCGTGGATCTCGTCCTCAATCTCGTCTCCTCGTCGCTGGCCGAGAAGTTGGCGTGCCGGGCCCGCGTTGCACCCGATGCGCCGTTGCTACGGCACGATCTCCTCGAGCTCTGTGAGGAGCCGGCCGACGCCCGCACCTCCTCGCTCGGCCTGCAGCTCAAGCTTAACCCGCGGATCCTGGCGTTCCTGCTGGGTCGTGACGATATTGATGCCCGGGTCCGCCCGTACGCCGCATGCCTCACGCCGGGTCATGATGCCGCATCGCTCGTCGCCGCCGACCTGGATGACTTCGTCGATCGCGCCGCCGCGCTGTACGAAGGTGGTACCGGGCTGCTGTTGCACCTGCACGGGCCGGCGGGTGCAGGCAAGAAGGCGAGGGCGGTAGCGCTCTGTCGGCGACTGGGGTTGCGCTTGCTCGTGATCGACGGCGGCGCCATCGCGTCCATGGCGCGCGAGCCCGCCGAGCGGATGGTTCGCACGGTCCTGCGCGAGGCGATGCTGCAGCGGGCAGCGGTCCACTGGCGCGAGGCCGAAGCGTTGCGAGACGAGCTCCGCCGCCCCTGGCGTGAACGCCTGTTCGCGGCTCTGTCGGGACATCCCGGCCTCGTCATCCTGACCGCGCGGGAGCCGCTCGACGGCGATGAAAGCGCGCGGCGGGCGGGTGTGATCTCGCTCGCCGTCCCCGCACCGACCACCTTCGACCGGATACAGATTTGGCGAAAGGTGCTCGGCGGCGAGATTCTGTCTGAGGATGCGGCGGACGTTGCCGATTGGGCCGTCAAATTTCGCTTCTCGCCTGGCCAGATCGTCGCCGCGGCAACGGCAGCCCGCGCGCGGGCGCGCTGGCGATGTCCGTCCAGGCCGCAGGTGTCACGCGACGACATCTATCAGGCCTGCCGGCAATTCTACAACCCGGCGCTCGGTGAGCTCGCGCGCAAGGTGCGCCCGCATTTCGCCTGGAGCGATCTCGTCCTGCCCGAGGATTCGATGCGGCAACTGCACGAGCTCTGCGATCGGGTACGACATCGGGCGGAGGTCCTGGAGGCCTGGGGCTTCGAGCGCAAGCTGTCGCTCGGCAAGGGGTTGAGCGCCCTCTTCGCCGGCCCATCGGGGACCGGCAAGACGATGGCAGCCGAGATCATCGCGGCGACGCTTGGCCTCGATCTGTTCAAGATCGACCTGTCGATCGTGGTCAGCAAGTATATCGGTGAGACGGAAAAGAACCTGTCGCGTGTGTTTGCCGACGCGGAAACCTCAAACGCGATCCTGTTCTTCGACGAGGCGGATGCCCTGTTCGGCAAACGCTCCGAGGTCAAGGACGCCCACGACCGCCACGCCAACGTGGAGACGAGCTATCTGCTGCAGCGCATGGAGGAATTCGAAGGGATCTCGATCCTCGCCACCAACCTGCGGCGCAACATGGACGAGGCCTTCACGCGCCGGCTCGACTTCATCGTTCAGTTTCCGAGCCCGGAGGCTGCCGAGCGCCTGCGCATCTGGCGCGGCGCATTCCCGGCGGCGACGCCGATGGCGGGCGATATCGACCTCGACTACATGGCAAATCAGTTCAAGCTTTCCGGGGGCAATATTCGCAATGTCGCGCTCGCGGCGGCCTTCCTTGCCGCCAGCAGGGGGTCTGAGGTTTCGATGACGCATCTCGTCAGGGCGGCGCAGCGCGAATTGCAGAAGCTGGGCAGAACCCACGCGCCGGCGGAGTTCGGAAAATACGCGCCATTGCTCGACAGGCAGGGGGATCGCACGGATTGATCGGCCGCGATCGCGGATGGATCAAGACGTCGCGCAGATCGATGGGTGCAAAGCCAAACAGCCCCGTGTTACAGGTTTTGCATCGGGACTCGTCTCAATTCGTCAGAGTGGCTCTCGCACGACAGCTTTCACTGGTCCGGCGTCCCGATTTCTTGTTTGATGTGAAATATTCGGGACGGGAATGACTTTGCAGGCAATGCAGCCGGACAGCCGCCAGGGCCTTCTCGCAAGGGATACGTCATCGCAATCGCGAGCAATGCGTCGGCCACCGGCCCGCCGCGCGCGTCGTAACAATCTCATTGCATCCGTGCTGCTTCAGCCAGGACTGTCGACGAAAGCCGACTTGATATTTTTTGCGTTCAACCTTGATTGAGGGGGCAAGCAATGGTGACGAGATTCCCGGCCGGCTACATACCGTTCACGTTCAACGATACGCTGCCGTTGAACAGCACCGATACGTCGGCCGGGAGTCTCGGCAATCACATCGGCGCGCTCCAGTTTGCGGACTTTACGAGCGACGTGAACGATCCCATGACGCTGGTTCTGACGTTCGTGATCTTCGATTATCCGAATGCTGCGAACTCGCCGGGCAAGTCTCCGCGCGTGCCGATCGTGGAAATTCTCACAGAGGCCGCGGGAAGCCCGCCAGCCAGCTTCCAGTCGCCAGGCACGCAGCTCGCGCAAACGGCGGGAACAGGAACGGCTGCGCTGGCCGTGCCCGGTGGGGCCGTCAACTACACCTACAAGTCGCTCGGCGGCGGACTTTATCGCATCGCGTTCACCCGTGACAGTGTCGCGCTCAATGCGCTGCAGTGGCAGATCCGGTTCACCATCAATGACGGTGTGACAGGCAACAGCGCGATGAAGGGGCTGACATTCAGCACCGCCCCGGCCGGCGACCCGTGGCTGGCCGTTCCCGGCCAGCAATCCATGCCGCCGGGCGGCCCGCTGCCGATCGACATGGGCAGCGCGCTGTCGGGCGTGACGTTGTCAGGCGCGACCGCTCCTGCCAGGGCGATCATGCCCGGTCGCTCCTATTCGGCTGCCATGCCGCTCGGCAACTACGGCACCGCTCCCCTCGTGATCAGTGGCGTTGCGGCCACCGGCGCGACGAACGGGTTCTCGCTTCAACTGGCGACGGCATCCGTGTCGGTCGCCCCGGGAAGCGTCGACACCACATCCCTTCAGGCATCCTTCACGACTCCGGCCGGATCGCGTGCCGCGACTGCAACATTCTCCGTCGCCAGCAACGATCCGCTTGCCGGCGGCAGCGGGCCGACGGCGCATTTCAATACGATCGCTCTGTCGGCCCAGGTGTCGCAGGCGATCGGTCCGGTCACGCCGAAATGGGTCGTCAAACCGGCCTATAATGACGGGACTGCCGCGGTCGATCAGGGGCTCGTCATCTACGGAGAGATGGGAGCAAACGACGCCGGAGGGGCGTGTCTGGCCGTACGTCTCGCCGACGGGTCCAATGTATGGCGTTGCCCGGTTCCGGCGGCGGTCAACGTCATGTCGGACGTCCACACCGAGGCCGGGATTGCATACTTCATCGCAATTTTCCTGGTCGGCCCCGGAGTGCAAAACAAGCAGCAATCATATGTCTATGCGGTCGACCTCGCGACCGGCGCGGTGAAATGGCGGACCTTGATCGACGGATGGGCCTACCAGTTCCTGATCAGGACGGAAGGTGTCGTCGCATGGTTCAACAAATACATGGTGCAGGCGCCGATCACCGACAACGACATTCATTATAGGGCAGTCGTGCTCGACAAATCGTCGGGCGCGGTCAAGGTCGATGTCGACCTCGGTCCCGGCGCAATCTCTGCCCAAAACAGGAGCGATCGAATCGCACTGGTCCGAGCGAACCGGCCATGGATCGACATGCTCGATCCGAAAACCTGGACCACATCGCGACTCTACACGGCTCCACAGCCGATCCAGGTCGCGCTGTTCGATGGGGACAGGTGCTATGTTGGCATGAGCCCAAATGTCAGGCAAATAGATGTCCCCGGCCCTTCCTCGATCGCCGCGATAAATCTCACCACCGGCGCAGTGGATTGGACACGAACGGACGCGCGATACGTCTGGGACTTGCGCGCGGACGGGCAGAACGTTTTCGCCGCAACGTATTCGGCGGCCGGAGGCACCGACACGTCATTCATCAGTTTGCTCGGCGCGGCGGACGGGACGGTCAAATGGACGGTGCCGGCGGGATCGAAAACACCGGTCCTCGGCCCTGTCGTCGCAGGCATCCTGGTGGCGCAGATCGAGATACGTCCAAATCCGCAGACAACCGCCATAACCGTCGGACTGGACGTTCTCACCGGCACCGAGATTTTCCGTTGCGAACTGCCGTACAGCACGAACTGGGTTATCGACGCCGGCAACGGGATGATCGTCTCCAGTCACCACGACAATGTTTTCATGCTCGACTTCAATCACCTCTGAAGCCGCTCGGCCGCAGAAAGTCTGGCCTCGGAGTGGCCGGCTCCCGGGGCTGAATTTCGCGGCGGGCACTGCCGGTGGAGGGGACGCGGTCGGGGCCGCCGTGGGCATCGGCGATCATCGTGAGGTCGCCGAGTGTGCCAAAAATACACACGCTGCGGTTTGACAGCGGATACGCGCCCGAAATAATAGTACTTCAAGCGCATCCGCATGGGGCCACGTCAGAGGGCGATCTATGTTCGGAAATCTTGGGAGCAGGATAGCAAGGCTTGGCGCCATCGCGCGTGGCGGTTTGATCAACTACACAGCCGAGGAAGAAAAGATATTCGCCGCGTCGCGCACCATCGGGTGGGCGGTGCTCCTTGCGGCGGGAGTCGGCGTCGCCGCGATGGTCACCTGGTCGCGCGGACTGACCGAGCCTCCGACCGCCAATGGTACGCTGAGCTTCATCGCCGTCATGGGCGCCAACCTGCTGGTGGGCATGGCCGCCGCCGCCGCCGGCGCGGTGCTCGGCTTTATCTTCGGAATTCCGAGAACCGCGAGCAGTCCGGACCAGCCACCCGCCGTCGACGCCGCGGGCAAGCCGCTTCCACGCGCGCGTTCGATGTTGTCGACGAACACCAACCTCGAGCGGATTTCCGACTGGCTGACGACGCTGCTGATCGGCGCGACCCTCGTGCAGATCAAGGACATTGCGAGCTGGGTTGGAGGGCTCGGCAAAAACTTGCTGAAGGCCGGGGATGTCGCCAATGACGCCATCGTCCCCATCATCGTGATCTTGTTTTTCTGCCTGGGTTTTCTCGGCGTCTACCTCATCACGCGTCTTTATGTGACGTCCGCCTTCGGGCAGGTCGGGATCGACACCGGGACGGAAGCAGCCGAAGCCGACGACCAGGCGGTGCGCGCCAAGGGAACCGCCGATTTGAACGCGAAGCTGACCGATGCGCTCAAGGCGAACACGCAGGACAGCTTCAACGCGGCACGGAAGGCGTTCGAGGGCGCCAACGCGAACGACGTCGACCGCGACGATCCTGACTTGAACGCGAATGCCGCAAGGGTCCTGATCCAGTTGTTCAACAGTCCGGCCACCACCGACCGTGCCAAAGTGCGGGAGGAGTTGAAGGCCGCGGTCGAGAAGGTGAAGCCGTCGCCGGCGACGGCTGCGGCGCTCAGGAGCGAAATTGGCGTCACGTTCAAGACGGGCGATGTGGATCTCGACACCGAACTCAAATCGAAACTGTGACCGGTTGCGGCGTCCGTCTTGTGGATCGAGGTCCCGGGGGCAGGTCCGATTTTTTCCGCACCAAGCAGCTCTCTCGTTCTCATGCCCGACTTGATC
>Ga0335071_10000117_pt1 | contig 94014 bp, 102 predicted proteins | sample Lox_Sample_15_FD_206724 | JGI IMG/M metagenome (GOLD analysis project Ga0335071, IMG submission 206724) | Soil microbial communities from Loxahatchee National Wildlife Refuge, Florida, United States - Lox_Sample_1.5 | ecosystem: Environmental > Terrestrial > Soil > Wetlands | place: USA... | reverse complement strand
TGTATCCCATCTTCGACGGACTGCCGCTCATCCATGTGCCGACCGATTTGGCGATGCTTGCGTTCCCGTTCTCGTTGTTGGTGCTGTTCGACGCCGCCCTGCTGTCGGTGGTCATCCCGATCCTTCTTCTGTTCCTCAACACGGTCAGGAGGGATGCCAAGTTCCCGGCGATGCTCCTCGGGTATCGAATGGACGTGGCCGAGGCGCGCAAGAAGTTCGTTTGGCCGATGGAGAGGCTGGTGGAAGGAAAAATCCGGTTCGTGTACTTCCCTAGGGACGAGGACAACGACGCGCAGATCTACGACGAGCTGGAAGCCTCCGGGGTCAAGAGGATCTGGGTCACGCCGAAGATACCGTTCCTGATCCCGATCACCGCATCGATCGTGTTCTCGGTGATCGTGGGAAACATCATCTTCGCGTTCTTGCACTGAGCTCAGCGCTAGAGAATGAAGTTCAGGTGCTCCCCGCATTTCGGGCAGTCGGGACCCTTGAGCCCGCTTCTATCAACATGGTACCCAGAGCGCCTCACGATCAGGGTGTTGCACTTCGGGCAGCGCGTGTTCTCGCCGTCGCCAGCGAGATAGTTGCCGCCGTACACGAACTTCAGTTCCTCCTCCTTCCCGACCCTGCGGGCCATCTCCATCGTCTCGATCGGGGTGGGGGGCACGTCCATCATCATGTAGTCGGGGTGGAAGCGCGTGAAGTGCACGGGAATATCGCGCGAGACGTCGAACGAGACCCAGTGCGCGAACGCGCGTATCTCGTCCTCGCCGTCGTTCATTCCTGGAATGATGAGGTAGGTCAGTTCTACGTGGATGCCGAGCTCGTTGGCGAGCCTTGTAGCGTTGAGCACCGGTCCGAGCCGGGCCCTGCACACTCCGCGATAGAAGTCCTCCTTGAACCCCTTCACGTCGATGTTCATGGCGTCGAGGTAGGGGGCGATGTCCTTCAGCGGGTCCTCCTCGATGAAGCCGTTCGTGACGTACGCGGTGAACATCTCCGCGTCCTTCGCGGCCTTGCAGGCGTCGTAAGTGAACTCGTGCCAGATCGTCGGCTCGTTGTAAGTGAAAGCGATCGACCGGCAACCGCTGTTCTTCGCCAGGCGGGGAACGTCCTCCGGCTTCAGGCTCTCCAGGAACGCTTCCTGCACCTTCGCCTGCGAGATCGTGAAGTTCTGACAGTGCTGGCAATGCAAGTTGCAGCCCACGCTCCCCATGGAGAGTATCGATTCGCCGGGCAGGAAGTGGAAGAGTGGCTTCTTCTCGACGGGGTCGATGTGGACCGACGAGGCTCGGCCGTAGATCAGCGAGTAAAGCTTCCCGCCAACGTTCTGGCGCACGCCGCAGATGCCGACCTTGCCTTCCAGGATCTTGCAGTGGTGCGGACAGAGGTAGCAGGCCGCCCTGCCCTCTTCGGGGCGCCAGAAGCGCGCTTCGTGCAGGCCCTTAGCAGAAGTGCTCATACCCTCGCCGTTCCAGCTGCGTCATCCTTCCCTGCTTGATGAGGACGTTGTCCGCTCCCGCCTTCGCTCTCCCGATGACCGTGAATGCGTTGCCCATGCGCGAGCGCAGGATGTTGAGCCCCTCCTGCTTGAACGTGAAGAGCAGCTGGTAGTCGCCGCCGAAGTAGAGGACGAGGTCCTCTGCCTTCATGCCCGCCTGCTTCGCGACCTCCAGCACCTCCTTCTCGACCGGGACCGCGCCGAAGTCCACCTCAAACCCGACCCTGCTCGCCTCCGAGAGCGCGTGCACCGAGAGCGCGAGGCCGTCAGAGATGTCCATGCAAGAGGTGACCGCACCGGAGGTGGAGAGCATCTGCCCCTCCTTCACCCGTGCCCTCGGCTCCAGCAGCACCCTTTCCGCTCGCTTTGCGTTCAGCCCCTTCGTGAGCGATTGGTAGCCAGCAGCGGCGAGACCCAAGGTCCCCGTGACCGCGAGCAGGTCTCCGGGCTGAGCTCCGCGTCTCAGGAGGATGCTGCGCTTGGCGACCGTACCTAAAGCGGTCCCGGTGAGCACGATCTCCGAAGCTTCCTTCGTGTCCCCACCAAGCAGTTCCGTGCCCGCCTCCTGGCAGCAATCCAGGATCCCTTGCACGATCTCGTCCAGGCTCTCGAACTCGAGATTCCGCGGCAAACCCATCGACACGAGCATGCCGATCGGCTTCGCTCCCATCGCGGCGATGTCGCTGAGGTTCGCGGCCGCTACGGTCCAGCCCATCTGGTGGTGGCTGGTCTGGGGGAGGAAGTGGGTCTTCTGCGCGAGCATGTCCGTGCTCGCCACCAGGTAGATCGCCCCCAGGTCGATCGCCGCCGCATCGTCCCCCGGGCCGATGTTGGTCGAACTCACGGTCTCGGCGATCTCCGCGAGGATGCGCTGCACCGCATCCCTCTCCCCGATGTCGCTCAGCTTCATCGGCACTGATTCGTTCCAACCGCCTCATTATGCTTTCTAGCCGGTGTGCGAATGCCGTTGCCTCGGACATGCTGGCCCGGATTCGCAAAGGATTAAGTGCCCGACCGGCGTTCAATCGGAACCGTCGCATGAGGCTACAGGTTCCGTACGGCAAGGATGATCTTCTTCCGCTCGAGGTGCCAGACGGAAACCTCGCTGCCGTTCTCTATCCGAACGAGGTGGACGACAGAGAACCGGCGAACGAGATCGAGTTCGCGCTGGAGCATCCTTTGATGTCCATCCCGCTGCGCCAATTCCTGTCTGGCGAGGGCAGCGTGCTCTTCATCGTGAACGATGCCACCCGACCCACTCCCACCGCCGCGGTACTGGATCAGGTGGAGGAGATAGCGGACCTCTCGAAGTTCAAGTACATCGTGGCCACTGGAGCTCACCGAGCGCCCACTCCATTCGAGTACGAGATGATATTCGGCCCTCGGTACGCCAAGCTTCGGGAGCGGATCACGGCGCACGACGCCCGCCGCAACCCCTCGGTCAACCTCGGTCGTTCTAGCAACGGAACGGAGATGCTGGTGAACGAATCCGTTGCCAAGGCCGACAAGCTCGTCATAATCACGAGCGTCGAGCCGCACTATTTCGCCGGCTATACCGGCGGACGGAAGTCGATCCTGCCAGGGGTCGCTGCACATCGCACCATCGAGCAGAACCATCGCCTGGCAATGAGGAAGGAGGCGCAGGTCCTCAAGCTCTCCGGCAATCCCGTGCACGAGGACATGATGGACGCGCTGAAGTGCTTCGAGGGCAAGAAGATCTTCGCCATCCAAACCGTGCTCGACAGGCACCATCACATCTACCGCGTCGTCGCTGGGGACCTGCACTCGTCGTTCGCGAAGGCCGTCGAGTTCGCCGATCAAGTATTCTGCGCCCCGATCAGGGAGAAGGCTGATGTGGTCATCTCGATCGCCCCATACCCGATGGACATCGACCTCTACCAGTCCCAGAAGGCGCTGGACAACGCCAAGTTCGCGCTCAAGGACGGAGGCACGCTGATATTCGTGGCGGAGTGCCGGGACGGCGTCGGGGACCGCACGTTCTACGACGTGCTCTCGAGGTCATCGGACCCTCGTGAGATCATGGGCGAGCTCGATCGAGAGTACAAGCTCGGGTTCCACAAGGCGGCGAAGATGGCGGAGGTGATGACGAGGGCGAAGGTCTGCGGAGTCACGTCGCTGAAGCCGGAGGAGCTCGAGAAGATCAACATCGCCCCGTTCATTTCCGTGCAGGCCGCCTTGGATGCCGCGCTCGCGGAGAAGCCCGAGGCCAAGGTCATCGTCATGTTCGAGGGGAGCGTTCTCGTCCCCAGGTTGGTGAATGATGCCTGAGCGATTGGCGACCAGAAACCTGGACAAGCTCAGGCAGACGATGATGACCTGCACTTACTGCGGCTTCTGCAAGTCGGTGTGCCCGACGTTCGAAGCCGTCGGGTGGGACGGTAGTGTGGCGAGGGGGCGCATCATGCTCGCGTACGGACTCGCGCAAGGCGACCTGCCCGCGGACGAGAGCGTGGCCGAGTACATCTTCCAATGCACGACCTGCAAGGACTGCGAACGTCGCTGCCCCTCAGGGATCGAGGTCGTGGACGTTGTGGAGGGTTGCCGACGGGATCTGGTCGCTGCCGATAGAATGCTCCCCCAACACCGGAGGGTGCGCGAAAGCGTGAGGAAGCACGGCAATCCCTACGGAGAGGAGCGAAGCGTCGCCGAAGCGCTTTCGACGGAGAAGAAGAAAGCCCGTCTGGGCTACTTCGCCGGCTGCACCGCAGCCTATCGCAACCCTGCGATCGCGAAGGCGGCGATGTCTGTCCTTTCCAAGCTTGACGAGGATTGCACCCTCGTCGACGAGCTGTGCTGCGGGAGCGTTCTGCAGCGCATCGGCTGCCCCGAAGACGAGGTCGCCAAGATAATGCGTCGCAACGTAGACTCGATTGCCGCGCAAGGCGTCGATGAAGTGGTGTTCTCCTGCGCGGGCTGCTATCGCATGTTCAAGGAGGAATATCCGAAGCACGTCAAGGTGCCTTTCAAGGTCACTCACATGTCCGAGTTGCTGGCGGCCAAAAAGCCTAGGCTCGCCGCGCTGGACAAGAAGATAACCTACCATGATCCTTGCCACCTCGGGAGGCATTCCAAGGTCTACGAGGCACCGCGCGAAGTGCTTAGGTCCGTGCCTCACGCCAAGTATCAGGAGATGCCGCGCTCCCGGGAGCTCGCGGGCTGCTGCGGCGGAGGAGGCGGCGTTAGGTCGGCCTACCCAGAGCTCTCGAGGAAGATCGCCGCCAGGCGCGTGGATGATGCAAAGCCCGCGGACATCCTCGTGACCACCTGCCCATTCTGCGTTGCCAACCTCCGCGCCGGCAAAGAGGAGGCGGGTGCCGAAATCGAGATATTGGACCTGGTCGAACTCGTCGATCGGTTGGTGCAGGAAGGATGATCGTCAGGGTGCGAGAGTACCGGAGCTTCCTCGAAGCGCAGGGGGAGTGGAGGCGCCTGGGGGTCGAGTCGCCGGTCGAGACGGAGGACGACCTCTGGCAGACGCTCTTTCTCTACGCGGAAGGAAGGAGGAAGGAGGAACTGGAGGAGCTCGCGTTCCTCGCCGAGGAGCTTGGCGGCTCGGTGTCGCGCTGCCAATCAGAGAGCGTCCAGCGGTACCTTCTCGCCTTCGAATCGGGACTGGTGAAGCCGCTCACCTGCGCCCGCGAGGCGGGCCCGCTCGACCGAATCTCCGAGGCCCTCGTCTGCTATCGAAGAAAGGAGGACGCGGCGGTGCCCTTACCCAAGGGCTCGCTCCAGCTGGACCGGACCCTGGTCATGGGAATACTCAACGTGACCCCAGACTCGTTCTCCGACGGCGGCGCACACTTGAACAAAGAGGACGCGGTGCGCAGGGCGATGCAGATGGTGGATGAGGGCGCTGACATCGTCGACGTTGGAGGGGAATCCACTCGTCCGGGAGCGAGCCCAGTGAGCGTTGACGAAGAGAAACGTCGGGTGCTTCCGGTGCTCGATGAACTCATCCCTTCGCTCAGCATCCCAGTCTCGATCGACACGCGCCATCACGAGGTCGCGAGCGCAGCAGCGGCTCTCGGAGCATCGATCGTCAACGACGTCTCTGCGCTCAAGGACCCGGGAATGATCGCCGTCGCGAGAGAAGACCGCATGGCTGCGGTCCTCATGCACATGCAGGGCGAGCCTGGGACTATGCAGCAGGCGCCTTTCTACGAAGACGTCGTGGGCGACAGTCTCCTTCTTCTGGACGAGAGGATGTCGGCCGCCACCAACATGGGGCTTGCCAAGGAGCGGATGATCATCGACCCTGGGATCGGGTTCGGCAAGACCGTCGAGCACAATCTGGAGATCATCCGAAGGCTGCGAGAATACCGCTGCCTCGGGCGGCCGGTCCTGATAGGCGCTTCGAGGAAGAGCTTCGTCCGGAAGACCGCCGGCGCGGAGAGGCTTTTGGAAGGCAGTCTCGCGGCGGCTGCCGCTGCGGTCATGAACGGCGCCAAGATAATCCGGGTGCACGACGTCAAAGAGACGAGAGCTCTCGTCACCATGCTCGACGCCATTCGCTCCTGATCACTTGCCGATGAAGAGCGACGCGACCGACAGCGCGATCAGGACCACGATCACCACGACGATGAAGACCCAATTCCTGCGCGAGACCTTTTCATCCGCCGCTCTTTTCGCATTCCTGCACTCCTCGGAGCAGTACGTCTCCCCTTCCGCTATCGGGTTGTCGCACTGGACGCAATGCGAATGGGGCGGAAGCCTCTCTGGCATCGCGAGAAGAATTCGGTAGCCTTACTTAATCCCTCTCCTAGGACGATTCGACGCCCGGGGCCACCATGCGCGCGACCGAGGCGGCCAATCCGACCTTGATGGCGTCCACGACGACGAACGGCACCACCCCGAAGATGATCGCCTGCGGGACCGACATTCCACAGCCAATGACCAGCCAGGATGCTCCGAACAGATAGATCACCAGCACCCCGAGGCTCATGAGCCCAGTGAGCCCGAGCGCGCTCCACATCATCCTCGAGTCCGCGATCAGGCCGATGACGGCGGCCGCCGCCACAAAGCCGAAGAGGTATCCTGCGGTGACACCGGTCAGGGCTGAGATGCCCTGCAGCCCGCTGAACCAGGGGAACATCGTGCCGAATCCGAGGTACATCGCCATGCTCGCCGGCGCGAACCGCCCGAGCAGGAATCCTGAGAGAAGGACAACCAACACCTGTCCAGTGAAGGGAACCGGCGAGAACGGCAACTGAACCCGCACTTGCGCCGCGATCGCCATCAGGAGCGCGAAGAACGCCGAGGCCGCAAGCTTCTCGGCCACGCTCGCCTCCGATCGCCATCTCAAGAGGGCTTGGATCCCCTCCTCTCGCCTGACCGCGAACGCATGTCGGGTGGACATCGAATGAGAGGAAAGGCCGCATCCTTGATAAGAATTGTCATGCTCAGCGCTCCTGCAAAACCTATTTATGCGGTAATGTGGGTCGCTCGAAGGTGTCTGGCGGAAGGGTGGGAGTCCAGGTACGAAGCGACCGATGTCAGGGCTGCTTGGAGTGCGAGATCGCCTGCCTCAGAGCGCACGGTGAGGACGCAGGCGCGCAGAGGATCAGAGTGAAGTCGGGAATATCCCGCGTCCCGCGAGGCGATCACTACTCGCAGTCCAAGCCGGGATTGCGGCGCTTTCCCGCGGTCTGCAGGAACTGCGAGTCCCCGCGCTGCGTGGATGCTTGCATGTCGGGCGCGCTGAGCAGGAGAGAGGACGCCACGGTCGTTCTCGACGAGGAGCGCTGCGTCGGGTGCGGCATGTGCGTCATGGTCTGCCCCAACGATGCGATCCATATCGACCGAAAGAAGGGCAAGGCGTTGAAGTGCGACCTCTGCGGGAACGGCGAAATCGCTTGTGTGGCCGCCTGTATCGCCGGGGCGCTCTTCGTCGGGTCAGGCGGGGAGGGATGAGCCTGAGTGAGAAGATGCGCTGCGACTACCTCATCATCGGCAACTCTGCGGCAGGGGTCGGGGCGGTCGAAGGCATCCGCTCGCTGGACAAGGAGGGCAGCATCATCGTCGTGGGTTCGGAGGGCGTGCCTCCCTATTCGCGCTGCCTTCTGACGCATTACATCGGTGGCAAGATCGACCTGAAACGTCTGATCTACCGACCCCAGAAGTTCTACGAGGTCAACAAAGTGCGTCTGCTCTCCGGCCGGACGGCAAAGTGCGTGAATGGGGATGCGAACCGGGTCCAGCTCGTTGGGGACGACGAGATCACATACCGGAAGATGCTCCTCGCCACTGGCTCATCGGCGGTGAAGTACGATCTGCCTGGCAGTGAGCTGAAAGGGGTTCACGTGCTGCGCACTCTCGAGGACGCCGAGGGGATAATGGCCGAGCTGCCGACGACCAAACGGGTGGTCGTGCTAGGCGGCGGGCTGGTAGGCATCAACGTCGCGAAAGCGCTCTGTGCCATCGGGTTCAAGGTGCACGTGGTCGTCTCCTCCCCCTACATACTCTCCCAGAACACCGACGTGCAGGGCGCGGCCATCATCGAGGACCAGCTGAAGGAGCATGGCGTCACCTTCCTTGTGAGCAGCGACGTGCGCGAGATCCACGGCGAGGGTCGGGTGCGCGGCGTCAGGCTCGCGGACGGTTCCGACCTTGCTTGCGAGATGGTGATCTTCGCAAAGGGAGTGCGGCCGAACGTGGAGCTTGCCAGGAGCTGCGGCATCAAGACCCGGCACGGGGTCGAGGTGAACGAGTACCTTTGCACATCCGCCCCCAACGTCTACTGCGCTGGCGATGCGGCCGAGGCCGCCAACATCATCGACGGGGAACCGGCGGTCCACGCGATCTGGCCGGCGGCGGTGGAGCAGGGAAGGATCGCGGGAATGAACATGGCCGGGGGAAAAGTGCCCTATGCCGGCAGCCTGGCGATGAACACGGTGGATTTCTTCGGGTTGCCGATGGCGACCCTCGGCAAGTCGACGACCACTGCGCCGGTCAAGGGTGAGGAGTTCATGATCACGTACGATCGCAGGAAGCGCATCTACCGCAAGGTCGTGATCTCGCAGGGGCGCGTAATCGGGGTCATCCTTATCGGCACTGTCGAAGGAGCGGGCGTCTACAGCGGATTGATGTGCACCCGGGTGGACGTGAGCAAGGTGCGCGAGCTTCTTCTGCGCAAGGACTTCGATTTCGGGAAGCTGACGGACGCGATGCTCGCCAAGGAACGCTAGACGTTGTTGCTGGCTGTCCATCATAGCATTTATCTATGCCTCAACGGTGTTCACCCCCTCATGTGGAAGGTGCTTGGAAAGGAGGCGGTCATCCCCACGATGGCCGATGTCTGGAGGGAGCGTGCGCTGGAGCTGACGAAGCGCAAGAAGGACAAGGAACGCTTCCTCAAGCTCCTGGAGGACGCTGAAATGCGCGTCGTCCTCGACGGCGTTCGAGAGACCTGGATGTTCATTCTGAATATGCCCGAGAAGACGAAGCGTGCCGATCTGGAGTTCATGGCTCAATGGCTGTCAGGACTGAGCAAGAGCGCGAAGTCGCCCCTCCTTGAAATGGACGGGGTCTCGCAGTCGGTCTCGATAGCCGTTACCTCCGAGGAGTACGCTGACGACTACTCGTTCCGTTCCGGTCATCGCAAGCAGATGCTCGAAGAGGAAGAGGAGAGCCTCAAGAAGCTACAGGGCAAGGAGCGACCTCTCGAGGAACAGTGAGCACTGGGTAGCTCTAGCAGCGAGCCCCTTCGCGCTCGAGCACCTCGCCACTCGTGGAAACAACGACCGTCTCGACCGGCACGACCTTTCCTGCTTTCTCCATCGCCTTCTTGACGACATTGCTCAGCGCCGAGCAGCAGGGGACCTCCATGTGCACGAGCATGATGTCCTTGATGTCATTGCCAGAGAGGATGTCTGCGAGCTTGGATACGGTTGCTTGGATATCGTCGAGCTTCGGACAGCCGATCAGGGTCACCCTGCCCTTGATGAAATCTGGATGCATCGCAGCGTACGCGAACGCCGTGCAATCGGCGGCGATCAGCAGCCTGGCGTTCTTGAAGTAGGGAGCGTTGGGATGAGCGAGGCGGATCTGCACCGGCCAGTTCTGTAACTGCGCGGTGGGCCTTCCCCCTTTGTCCCTCTTAGGTTGAGGCATGTGCTTCAAGGACGTCGACGGGCAGGCTACGGGGATCACCACCTCTGGTTTCTCCTTCGCCAGATGTTCTTTGACAGCGTGCTCGTCGAACTCCGGAGCCTCTCGCTCCTCGATCGTGAGCGCTCCCTCGGGGCATTCTCCGATGCAAGCGCCAAGACCGTCGCAGAACGTCTCCGACACGACCTTCGCCTTGCCGTCGCGAATCTCGATCGCGCCCTCCGCGCAGGCCAGCACGCACTTCCCGCACCCAGAGCAAAGGTCCTGGTCGATCCTGATTATCTTGCGTTTCGCCATTTCGGACGGAAATCGCACGATATGCGATTTAATGGCTCGCCGGATGGAAGGAGGGATCCCGAATCAACCTTCCCTCCCCAATGTTAAATACGATTGTGCTCGCCTGAATTGAGGCGAGGATTTCGATGGCTAGATCATACCCTTACCCCCCTGGCGATTCGGCGTTCAAATGGGTCTCGACGGATTGGCTAGAAGCTCACCTCCAGGACGACATGTGCATCATCGACTGCCAGCCGAACATTCATGACTACATCCAAGAGCATCTTCCGGGGGCGGTCTACCTCAACGAGGAATTCCTCCGTACCTCGAAGGGCGGAATGCCCAACGTGTTCTCGTCGCCTGCGTTCGTCGAAATGGCGTTCCAGCGGATCGGGGTGAACGCGACGCAGCCTGTGCTCGTGTACACCGGCACCGGCCCATTCAAGAAATGGGGGGACGGGCTGGAACAGACGATGATGGCCTACAGCCTCCTGCGCTACGGGCATCGCAACGTCCTGCTCCTGGACGGCGGTCTGGACAAGTGGAAGAAGGAGGGCCGCAAGCTCAGCCAGGCGTTCCCGAGGATCGAGGCCGGAGATTTCAAGGCGAGGGTGGTTGAGGACGCCTACATCGAGTATGATGAGTTCGTGCGCGTGAAAGACAGGTCGGACGTGGTGGTGCTGGACGCGCGTCCGCCGCCCCTCTACGAAGGTCAGGGGCCATGGAGCAAGCCCGGCCACATCCCGGGAGCGATCAGCTTCCCCTGGGCCAACCTGATGACCGATAACAGGCGCGAGTTGAAGCCTGAGGAGGAGCTCCTGGCATTGATCGAGAAGGCGGGAATAACTCGGGACAAGCTGGTCATCACCTCCTGCGGGACCGGAAGGGAACAGAGTAACGAGTGGCTACTCTTCAAGTACTACTTCGGGTACCCAAGGGTGCGCGGGCACGAGGGAGCCTTCACGGAGTGGACCTCTCACCCCGAGAACCCGACGGTCGTCGGCAAGAATCCATGGTGACGGAATCACCAGATTGATTGGCAATTCTGCGATGCAGCGCCACTAGATCTCATAGATCCTGCTCATCTTCTCGTCGAGGTAGCGAATGAACGGCCGGATCTCCAGGTCCTTTCCAGTGACGTTCTTCACCAGGTCGGCCGGGTCGTAGAGGTTCGCCTTGCTGTGCACGTTCGCGTGCAACCATGTCTTGACCGGACTGAAGTCGCCCTTCCTCACACTCGCGCGCCAATTGGGGACCTCGCCCGACATCTTTTCCAGGAACATTCCGCCATAGATGTTGCCGAGCGCGTACGAAGGGAAGTAGCCGAATGCGTTGCCGGCCCAGTGAGTGTCCTGCATGACGCCCTCTGAGTCGTGCTCTATGTCGACACCGAGATAGCGCTTGTACTTCTCGTTCCAGACCTGCGGCAGCTCCTCGACCTTCACCTTGTCAGCGAAGATGTCGCGCTCGATCTCGAAGCGGATGATGACGTGCAATCCATACGTCACCTCGTCCGCCTCGGTGCGGATCTTCGAGGGGACGACCGCGTTCATCGCGCGCACCAGCTCCTTGAGCTTCACGCCTATGAGAGCCTTTCCCGTCATCCTTCTCAGCTTGGGAGTGAACCAGGCGATGAACTCCGGGCTCCGACCCACCATGTTTTCGACGAACCTGCTCTGGGACTCGTGGATCCCATAGGAGCAGGGGTTGCCGACGGGCTGATACATCCATTCGGACGGGAGGCTCTGATCGTAGAGCGCGTGCCCGCCCTCGTGCAGCACGCTGAAGAGGCTCGATGAGAACCGCTCTTCGTAGTAGTGCGTGGTGATCCTGACGTCGTCGTAGTAGCCGGTCGTGAACGGATGCTCCGTCTCGTCCAGACGTCCTCCGGCGTTCGCGCTTTTGGTGTCGTACCCGATGAAGTCCATCGCCGCGGCGCTGATGCTGTGCTGCGCCTTGATCGGCACCTTTCTGCTCTGGATGGTCATGTCGGGCTTGACCTGCGCCCCCTCCACCTTCTTCATTATGGCGATGAGGCCGTCGCGCATCTCGGCAAAGACCTCGCCGATGCGTTCGGAGGTCATCCCAGGCTCGAACTGGTCGACGAGGGCGTCGTATTGCGTCTTCGTGCCCTTGACCCCCATCAGGATCTCCGCCGCTTGCTTCTTCAGCTCGATGTTCTTCTCGAGCTCGGGGCGGAATATGGAAAAGTCTCTCGCTGCTTTCGCGCGCTTCCAGATGCCGACCGCGATGGTCGACTGCTTGCCGAGCTTCTCGACGAGCTCCGTCGGCAGCTTCGCCTCGTCATCGTACTCGCGTCTGGCCAGGTGCACGTTCCGCCTGCTGACCCAGTCGAGCGATGCCAACGCGGAATTGGTTTCCAGCCGTTTGAGGAGCGACTCGATCTCCGGCGCCACGAGCCACTCGTGCCCGATCACGCTGAGCAACGCCAGCTGCTCGGACTTCAGGTTCAGCCCGCGCGGGGGCATCATCGTTTCCATGTCCCATTGGGTGATGGACGCTGCCGAACGCAGGACATAGATCGGACGCATCCTCGCCATCAGCTGCTCGTAGGTCGCTTCGATTTCGCTAGGCACGGTATCGCTATCGGTGAGCGACGGTCCGGTGGATAATCGTTGCCCTCTAGCTGTTCTTTTTGTGTCTGCTCGCGAAGCGTGTGGCTATGCCCAGTGATATCACGGCACCCGCCAACGAAAGGGCGACTAAGACCGCGAGGGATAGTTGTGCCCCGTTGAGGAATTGCGGGATCACGGCGGGATTCACCTGCTGCGCCCCGAGCACGACTCCGAAGACGATGATCACGACCGCATTGCTCAGCGTCATGCCCGCGAGCCTCGTCGTCTCGGTGTAGGCGGAAGCGACACCGAAGTTCTCCCTCGAAACCTCCCCCAATGACCAGGCCAGGACCGCCGGCATGAACAGGCCGGTGGCGACCCCGAAGACTCCGAGGGCGGTCACGATGAGAAGCATCGGCGTCTCAGCGCTGATGTTCATGACCATCGCGACCGCAACGGCATCCATGATGCAGGCGGCCCCGACTAGCTTCCGCCTTCCGAAGCGATCAGCCAACCGGTAGCTCGCCGGGCCGAGCAGGATCATCAGCGACTGAGGCAGCAGCAGGATGAGGCCTGACAGCAGTGGATCGATCTTCGACACATACTGGAGGTGCAAGGAGATCAGGAAAGGGAAGGCGAACGAGCCGGCCTGGAACGCAATGTTCGTGGCGATCGCGGAACGGAAGCCTCGGCTCCGGGTGATCTCGCGGTGGATTAGCGGGACTGGATAGCGGCGCTCGTGCATGATGAACAGGATCAGCACCGCCGCGCCGCCGACGAGGGACAGGGCTCCGATCAACGAGCTGATGCGGGCGAGACCGAAGAAGATGAGAACGATGCCGAGCGCATACGAGCCCATCCCCGTGAAGTCGTAGTCGTGGACTCGAGCCAGCTCGCACTCCCCCCGTACGCGCAGCCAAGTGAGCAACATGCTCGCGAGGCAAAGGACAAGTGCGATCAGGAAGATCAGCCGCCAGGAGAAATAGGCGCTCAGGTACCCTCCCACGAGGAGCCCGCTCGCGTACCCGATGAACATCGCCGTTACGTTGATGCCGATCGCCCTCGGCCTCTCTGACGCAGGGAAGACGAGAGAGACGAGCGCCACGGTCGTGCCGAAGATCATTCCTGCTCCGATGCCCATTAGCGCTCGCGCTGCGATCAGCACGTAGATATCTGGGGCGGCGAGTCCGATCGCCGTGCTCAAGGCGCTCGTGCCCAGTCCCAGTATGAAGATACGCTTCGCACCTCGGATGTCCGCGGCCCTTCCGAAAGGTATCAGGCACGCGGCTGCGGCCAGGAAGAACGCCGCGGTCAACCAGCTTAGAAGCGTAACATCTGCGGTGAATTCCTTTCCAATCGTCGGAGCAGCGACAATGAGGGCTCCCACCATGAACGGCGCGAAGGTCGAACCGAGGGCGGCGGCAATTTGTACCGATTGCTTGCTCCTTTTCGAGTGCTCCAAATGCATCCTTCCGCTCGCCTCCGGTGAGGGGACCATGAGGTAATAATCTGACGGCAAGAGGACCGATGTCTTCGCAATAGCGGAATGTCCGCTTTCGCGCTCGGTCGAACGGCCCGATCGGCTGTCGATTAGTCGTTCCACATGAGCCATTTTCCAGCAGTCCCGTCTCTTCAGCCTGCTACATCATTCTTCAGAAGCATCATAGGGTCTGGCTTCACCGAAACTAATTAATACTGGAATGAAGTAGCAATTTCTAGTCTTTTCCCGGTGGTCAATGGCAGTCAATGACAAATTCGAAACGGCCAAGCTTGTCGATGAACTAGTGAAAAGGAGATCAGCCGAATTCGAAGCTGATAAACAGCGATTGATGGCCTACGTGACTGCGATCTTGGGAATCAATGCGGCGCTCCTTGGGATATTCTACGGTCAGCGAGCGCTGAGCGCCTCGACGACCGACTTCTCGCAGTTCCCTGGCATTCTGACATTACTTGGGATACTCTGCATCGTAGGGAGCGAGGCGTTGCTCATCTTTGTTATATTCTCAAGAAGAGAGTGGCTCGCATTGAACATACTCAAACCCGATCCAGACTACATTCGGAAAGACAACGGGCAGGGAGATGATCGAGCCTTCTGGGAAATAATCACGAATCTGTCTGCCGCCGACGCGTACGTCGCATCCTCAAAGTACATCACGTACAGAATAATCAATCCGAACCAAGACAAGATCAACAGACACTTCATGTTCTTCGATTACGCTTGTATCGCCACGATCGTTGGCGTGGTCCTGCTCGCCTTTTCCGTTCTGATCAAGTAGTCTTGGAACGTACGCGCGTCGATACCAACCACCGGATGTCGCTTCGCAGCGGCAACACCAATAGACTCCTTTGGGATTCCTGAGCTGGCCAGGCCGTTGGCATTCGCAGTCGGCCTAATCGATCGCACTTCGCGCTGCGGCGAGCTTTTCGAACGCCCTGACCTTTGTCTCGCAACCGATTGCGCGAGCTACGTCTGCTGCTGCGGCGAATTGGCGTTTCGCCTCCTCAGGCCTTCCTCTTTTGGTGAGGGAGAGGGCGTACCTTGAGCGGCAGTTAACGAGTTCGTTGAGCTTTCCCAAATCCTGCATCTTGATGATCACCTGTTCGAAGGTTCTGTTGCACTCCTCTTCCACTCCGACTCCCGACAGCAGCTCGGCTCGGAGCAACGTGAGCCCCGCATCCAGATTCGATTTCATGCGCATGTCGAAGCTCTCGGACAGTCGGGACGCCTCTTCGTAGCGAGCGTTCGAGCTTTCCAACATGTCCATCTCAGCCTCGTACAATCCGAGGTCGATCTGGAAGGTCGCTATGTGGAACGGTATCTCGCACTCCCTGGCATTCTCAAGAGCGCGCAACGCATCCCTTCTCGCCGATTCCAAATCGCCATCCAGTTCGAACGCCCTTGCGCGATCGCGGAGCGCAACCCTCCACCACCACATCTGCCCAAGTGTCTCTGCCAGGTTGACGACTTCCGAAGCCCTTTCTCTTGCGGATTGGGTCTCCCCCATGCGGGCATCCACGCAGGCGCACAGCGTCTGCGCCTCAAGGAGCAGCACCGGATCCCCCTCGCTTTTCGCCGCCGTCACCAGACTTTCTTCGCGCGCCTTCGCCTCCCGGAACCTGTGCATTTGGTGCAGGCAATAGACCTCGAGGATTCGGCACCTGAGGGCCCCGTAGGAGTCCCCTGCGCTGCCGTAGCGCTTATTCGCAATGTCCAGGTGCACCAGGGCCTCCTGAGGATGGCCATCGTTGGCGCACAGTTCCGCCCGCCGGTGCTCGACCTCTGCGAGGATCGCATCGTTTCCTTCAGCGAGCGATTCGGCCTCGCCGAGGAGCTCATTGGCCTTTCTTGTGTCCCTGAGCATTGTCTGGTCCCAGCACTCAGCCGCCTTGGCCAAAACCCTTGCTCGTGCGGTCTTGTCACGATTCAGTTCCAGGAACTTTTCGTAGTATGACCACCATTCTTTGATGGTCGAGACATCGAAACCGAGGTCTCCCAGGCCCTCTAGGGCCTCGAGGCGTTCTGAATCGTGGCCTGGGGCGCTCGCCGCGTTGGACAGGACCAGTTGAAGGAACGTTTTCGCTTCTCTTTTCGCTCGTCGCTTTGCGCAGTATTCGCCCGCCAAGAGGGCGTACTTGATACACCTCTCTGTATCACCAGCGCGGTCGAAATGGATGGAAAGGGGAGCGAGCAGCTCTTCATCTGGCAACTTCTCTTCTAATAGCATCCCGACGGTCTTGTGGATGCGCGACTTCCTCGGTTTCGGGATTTCGTCATACACAACTTGCCTGATCTTATCATGCGAGAAACTGCACATCTTGCCCTCGTTCTTGATCAGACGAAACTCTCTCTCGAGCAGTTCGGCCGAGTCCCAGAAAACGGGAAGTTCGACCCCGATCGACCTAGCGACAAGCTCCGGATCGAATCTCTCTCCCACGACCGACGCGGAATCGAGGATCAGTTTTGATTGGGATGGCAGCTTCTCAATGCGGGCGAGGATGACGTCTCGAATCGTTGAAGGCATTTCGACCTTGCCCTCCACGTTCAGCCTCCACATGCCGTCCCTCAGTGATGCCTGACCCGTGCCGACGAGCAACTGCATTATCTCTACGGCGAAGAGTGGGTTTCCGTTGCTCTCGTTTGCCACTAGGTCGACAAGTCTCTGCTCGGCCTCGCCCCCCAGCCATTGGGGGACCATCTTGCTAGTCTCCCTACTCTCCAAAGGTCCGAGCTCGATCTCGCGAACGATGCCTTCTCTCCTCATGACCCGCAAGGATTCTTTGAGCGGGTGGGTCTCGCCAGAGGCGTCAGGGTGGAGGTCCTCGGGACGGTACGTGCCGACGATCAAGATCCTCATGGCCCGCGAGTTCCTCCCCAGGAAATGCATGAGAGCGATGCTTGCTGAGTCGGCCCAATGCAGGTCTTCTAGGCGCAGCACCAGTGGGTGGGTCTTCGATAGGCCATCGATGCTTTCCAAGACCGAGAAGAACAGACTTCCGATGTTCGCGTTCGCCAGAGAGTCTGCGTCGCCGAAAGGATTCCGCTCTATCCCATAGAGTGCTTCCATGAAAGGTAGGTGTGGGCTTCGCGCTCCCGGAACGCATCTCCCCACCATGATCTGACAACCGCTCTTCACTGCGTAGTATTCGAGTGCCTCGCAAAGCGTCGTCTTTCCGGAACCAACTTCACCGGCGATGAGCACCAGGCCACCCTCAGATGAAAGTGACTGCCCTAGAAAGCCCAACAACCGTTCTAGCTCGTTCTCACGTCCGACCATCGGACCCTTGTACGAGACAGGCACCGCGAACTCCAAGCCCCCATTCGAAAGATAGTCCAGACCAGATAGAATAAGTTGTTGCCACTTGCGCGCTGGGATTCGCCCGTCTAGCCCACGGCGACCAGAAGGCCCTTCTCGATGAACTCCTTGACAATCAGGTAGGCTCTGAGGGTCACGTGCGTCGCATCCTCGTTTGACGGTTCACGTTCATCAATCCATTCGGCAACTGCTTTCTCGACGGCCTTGCCTTTGTCAAAAAGCTCCAGCATCCTCTGCTCCTCATAGGTCAACCGGTAGCGTTTGCCGGTGACCGTGTGGAGAGCGATGTGGGGGAACTCGTGCGCCTTCCGAGTCTCCGACGACAGAAGTATCTCAGAGGCTTTGATGAACGTCTCCCGGGGCAGGCTCGGATCGATCTTCCCTCTGGGTTTGTCCGTTTTCTTCCAGCGCTTGGACATCTGTTCGGGGTTGTACTTTGTGAAGTGCAGAAGCGGATGGGCCCCGGTTGGACAACCCAGATACTCCATTCGACTATCGTAAATCTTGCTCAAGACTTCCGTGGAGGATCGGTATGTTTCCTTGAGTCTCTGCTCACTCATTCCAGACAGCCTGTCGAAATCATAGAGGGGGATCATCGCATCGGCCCCGCGCCGGCGGACGTTTCGCAGCTCGAATCGTTCCGGTTCATTGAACACTGGCGTGTCCTCGTATAGACCAAAAGTGCCGAAGCCTATCGATGCGATCATGTCTTCGTTCTCTTTCAAGAATTCGACCGTCCCCTTGGCTTCATCCTCAGATTCCGTCGGGAATCCAATGAACGACTGAATGTTCACCTGAATTCCGCTATCATGGCACCTCATTATGATCTCGAGATCTCTCTCAGGCGAGTTGTCCTTGTTCATGAGATCGAGAACGCGCTGAGATGTCGATTCAAGACCGAAGACCAGCTGCCGGCAGCCTCCTTCCGCTAGAGCTTGGACATACTCCGCGGTCAGATTCTTTTCGAATCTGGCCTCTGCAGCCCAGGTGATGTCATGACGTTCGGTCTTCACTAGCTTGACCACCTCGTCCATACTCCCCTTGGGAAATGCATCATCGCAGAAGAAGAACCGCCTGGCTCCGATCTCGTCTTGATACGTTCGAAGGGCCGAGGCGAGCTTCCCCTTCTGCATCTTTCGGTACCTGCCCTTCGTATGCATCGACACGTTGCAGAACGCGCATTTCCCGTAATAGCAGCCGCGACTTGAGGACAGGAGAAGGACCGGCTCGGGAGAGAGATAGCTCGAAAGATCTAGACCCGCATAGTCCGGGAAGGTCAAGTCCGCCGCATCCTCGATTCTCCACAGCGGCCCATGTTGCACCCGTTCCTCTTCTCGGAATATGACATTGGGAATGTCGCAAAGTGCCTGCCCAGCACGAATTGCGTTCGTGAGACCGAGCAAAGCAGTCTCGCCCTCGCCCACCACGTAGGAGTCCGCGAACTCGAACATACGCGGCTCCCTAAGAATGTACTCTGCCATGCTGGAAATCATTGGACCTCCCATGCAAATGTGGATTCCCGGGGCAGTAGTCCTGATCAGCCAGGCTAGCAGGAACGCGGGAACGATTTGGTCGCCATAGGTGACAGAGATCCCGATCAAATCGGGGTCTTCGAGGTCGATTAGAGGCGTGAGTTCCTCCAGGAACGGTCGACGGAAGAGGTTGTCTCGGCTATCCAAGACCATCTCTTTGAGGGATCCATATGTCAGCTTCCTTCCGGTCCTGTATTCACACGGCGTGTACACGGCGGGGTAGTAAGGGAGTGAAGCCAGCTCACAGCCCATTTTTATGATGCTAGAGGCCCAGCGATAACACCTCATGTCATAGAAGTCATCGGTTCTCATCACATCCTTCGCCCGCTCGATGTTGCTGATGACGAACTCGGAGAGCCCGGCGATGGCGAAGAAACGCTCGCGGTAGCTCCTGTCGTCGTTAGGCTCAGCGAGCCTCCGGTTGGCCAATTCGTACGCAATTCTGAGCTTGTCAGGACTGAGGATGCGGTTCAGGAGGTCAATGGCAAAGTCTCTCTGGACCACCCGCATCCCCCGCTTTCTCAAGAAACCAGTGAGTGAGGGGATGCTCGAGTAGGGCTGGGTCGGGTCGGAGGGTGGCGGATACAGGAGCGCGACTGTATGATCTTCGTTGCTTTTGGAAGACGAAGCAGATTGCATGCTATCCTTCCCTGGGTTGGGACGCAAACTGAGGCACTTAACGCTCCTTTCACCTGCGAATGACAGAACTCCGTCTCGAAATGACCGTAACGTCTATTGTCTCCGAGCCTCGGCTAGGTGAGGCTCAGGATTCTTCGTCCTTGTCCCCTATCGCGTATGGTTGCTTGACGATCACGCCGTACGGAGGCATCCTTCCAGAGTTCAATTCGATCTCAAGCTTCAGATTCTTCGCGTCTAACTTCACTAAGTCTTCGACTTCGGATTTCTTGAGAGCGTAGCCTGATTCCGCCAGCGTCTTACGCGCATTCTTGACGAATCTCTTGCGGAAGTCATCATCGGTCAGCAACCGTATTATGACATTCCTTACTCCCGGACTCACACCTTTGGTTGTCATTCTTCCCCCTCAGCACCAATGCGGTGCGAAATTGCGTTGCTTTTACTGAATACTTATAATTTGGGTATGCTGCCCTATCCTTTCCCCCTTTGGCTCAGGACCAGGCATGTTGAGGAGTCAATCCACAGTTGCCTACCGAATCCTCTTCCGCACGAGCTGATGGCGCTTCTGGTTGGGCGCGACCAGCGTCTGAGAGCCCTTCTTCACCTTCGGGACGGGACCCGGAAGCCGAGGCGGTTCCGATGCCTTTCTCACGTGCGGGACGAGCGCCTTTCCCTTCTCCGTTAGGAAGTACGTTCCGCTCTCGCTGCGCACGAGCCCCTCGGCGATGAGCTCGCGAAGCGCCTCTTCTGCCTTGACCATCGTGATCCTGTTCTTCTTCGCCAGATGCTCCAGGGTGGCCGATTGTCTCGAGAGCTCCTCGAATGCCATGAGTCGGTGCTTGTGCGCGAGGATGAATTCCACGTCCGTCTTCTCACCGCCGTGGACTTGGGAGCAGGCAGGACATTAAGGTTGGGCGGTGGAACCGTTCGGATCGACACGGTCGTCGAGTCTGTCGCAGACCAATGTGACGGGCTTCTTCTGGTAATATGATTTCACCATAAACAGTGTGGACGTGATCATGCAATTCGGGGTGGCGGCCCTGAAGGCGTCAATGTGCACCTCCCGGTGCAATCATGGATGGACGGCATGACGGCGCAACAGGTGCAGAAGATCAGAGCTCAGGAATGGCGTTTCCTCTGAGAAGGGCGTTCATCCCGCTGAAACCTCGTCCATTTGTTCCACATTCAAACAAGAGGACCGAAACGGATTACTTGACTTTGTTCAGGAAACGCCTACCATTCTCATTTCTGCGACTGAACAGAAAACGATACGCGTAATCGACTCGTCACGTCTTGTGTGGAATTATTGGGAAGGTCTTTGTTGACCTCAGCCCGTTCGTTCGCCTTCCAGCTCCTCTCGCTTCTCATCACCAAGATTGTCCGCGCCCCTCAGCGGTACACCCCTGATGAAAAAGCCCGTCACGAGCGCGATCAGTACGAGGACGCTGGCGACCAGGAACATTGAGGTGAGGCTATTGCTCATTGAGAACCTGATGGCATCCAAGATGGGCGCGGGAACCTTGGTTGCGGCCGACGGATTGAGCAGCAAACCTCCCAGAGTGTTCACGTCCGTTCCGGGAAGATACGCCGACGCGCCGCTCGGCAGGTTCCTTGCCATCTGGACAACCATCTGCGAGTTGACTATGGCGCCAAGCCCGGCCACGCCTATGGTTGAACCCAATCGGTCGAACAGCCTCACGACGGAAGTCCCAATACCCATCTCCTCTGCTCCGAGAACATTCTGGGCGGCGACGATGTAGTTGGCATAGATGGCACCAAGACCAAGGCCGATGATCACGGTGAACAGCATGGCATCAATCTGGCCACTTCCTACGCCCATCGTTGAGAGCAGGAATAGTCCCAACGCGGCAACGGGAGGACCCGCGATTAGCCAAAGTTTGTAGCCCGTTCGACTGAGCAGGAATCCGCTGACGGTCGCGGTCGCAATGAGGCCGAGCATGAGCGGAATGAGGACCTCACCGCTGTTTGTGGCGCTCACACCGATGACTGCCTGCAGGAACAGCGGAAGGAACGAAAGAACCCCCATGAGGCCCACCCCAACCAGGAACATTCCGACACTAGATAGGGTGAATATCGAATTACGGAACAGCTTGAGGGGAATGACCGGATCGTCTGCAATGCGCTCCACTCGGATGAACGCGGCAAATGCCAAAATCGAAACCAGGCCAAGACCTACCACCTCAACGCTGTCCCATGCATACGTGGTTCCCCCCCAAGTCATCACCAGCAAGAGGGATGCGAGTGATGTTGTCAGGGCCGCCGTTCCGACGTAGTCCATCGCTTTTCCGGTTCTGCGCTGCTCAATGGGGAACTTGTATGACGTCACCGCTAGCGCAAGCAGGCCAATCGGCACGTTCACAAAGAACACCCAGCGCCACTCCAGGTTGTCGACAATGAAGCCGCCAATGAATGGACCGATGACACTGGCCATCCCGCCTATCGCGCCGAGCAGGCCTTGAATCCTGCCCCTTTCCGAGGGGGCGTACAGGTCTCCAACAGCGGCAACCGCGACGGGTAAAAGGGCCCCAGCGCCCACGCCTTGGAGGAATCGGAAGGCGATGAGTTCGTACATGGTCGCAGCTATGCCGGAAAGAATGGAACCCCCGATGAATACGGCGATGCCTACCAGGAAGACTGGCTTCCGACCATGACGATCGCTCAGCTTGCCAGCGATCGGCGTGGTGATGGAGGCGGAAAGGAGATATGCGGTGATGACCCACGCGTAGAGGCTTATGCCGCCCAGATCTCCGACGATGTGTGGTAGGCTCGTTCCCACGATGGTCTGGTCGAGGCTGGCTAGCAGCACGCCCAACCCCATGCCAATCATGATGTACGGTCTTGCCCGCCGTGCTGCAGGTCTGTTCCTGGCTGGGCCCGTCGACCCTGGTTCCTTCGCTCTCTCATCGGTTACTCTCATGGCGGTCCCTTCGTCGGTCGTGTTGAGTGCGACAGGGTTTTTATCATTGATGTTACTGAGGTAGTAACATGGCTGAGCTAGTCGCGGACCTCATGAAAATAGGCCTGACGGAGTACGAGGCCAGGGCCTACTCGGCCCTGGTGTCCATAAGCGAAGGGGGAGCGGGAGACGTTAGCAAAGAGAGCGGAATCCCGAGGGCGAGAGTGTACGATGTGATGGAGAGGCTCTCTTCCAAAGGATTCATCGAGGTCAGCGCTTCAAGACCGTCGAGGTACAAGGCGATTGAACCCAGGCACGTTATTCCCGGGATAATTGTTGAGTTGAACTCGGTAGTGGACAATATACTGGCGAGACTGCAGGAGAACGCAAAGAAGAGGGATAGAGGCCCAACTCTGGTCTGGCTGATTGGTGACGAAAAAGCCATCAACATCAGGATGTCAGAGCTGCTGCAAAGCGCCGGCAGATATGTGACACTGATCGCGGGGAATAGGACCCTGCTTCTTGGATCCGCGGCGTTGATAGCGAAGATCTCTGAGAGGGCTACCGTTACAGTGGTCACCGAACGCGACGCGGATGCATTCAAGGGTCTGTTCGGTCGGGCAGAAATCTGGAGGGCAAACAGACCGCTCCTATTGGATGAGCGCCGGCCGCGGGTATTCGATTATCCTTCGAGGGAGGGGGGAAAGGCGTTCATCATTGAGCTCATCATGGTTTCCGACAACGATTCACTGGTCGTCTATCGGCAAGATGGAAAACGGCTGGCGATGGGGATAGAAGACAGCATCATCGATTCTTGGCTACGTTCCTCAGTCAGGGACGTCACGCAAAGCGCGAAACGTCTCTAATGGTTGCAAGTCAACTGAACTCACCATTCTTAGAATCCATATGTCCTGTCTTGCAGTCTAATCAGATTGGTCGCGTCGCTAGCGCACCTGGCACTTCGGGCATTCGGGACCGGACACGACATATCGCTTCTGCGCACGGTTGCACAGCGATGCGGTCTTCGAGGAGTTGAATCGGATGTTCGCGGTCGAGGGCACTAGCCAGCAATAAGAAACTGCCCAAACCGCGATTAATCCAGATCGAGAAACATTTCCAATTCCAGGAGAAAATATAAATGCTGGATAAATCGAGTGGTGGGTCTGTCCGGATTTGAACCGGAGTCACCAGCACCCCAAGCTGGAAGGATACCAAGCTACCCCACAGACCCGGAAGAATAGGGGTTTGATGAAGGGGTTTAGCCCAGCGGAATGATCTCGTCCACCAGGTCCGCGTGCGCAACGATCATGCGCCTGCAGCAGTAGCGCGTCAGGCCCAGATCGTCGAGCACTGCCTGGGGGTCCTCGCCCAGCTGCACCCTCTTCACGAAGGTTTGGTACGAGGACCCAATGACCTTCCCGCAGGTGAAACAGCGGACGGGTATGATCATTTAGCTCACCTGTAGGACTTCTGGCGCTTCTTGCGCGCGCCGCGCCCGAGCGGCTTCTTCGGCAGCTTGCGCCTCGGGTCCGAAACCACGAGCGTCCTGTCGATCTGTTTGAATGTCCGCTCCAGTTCCTCGTCCTTGAAGTACTCGACCAGGCCCTTGGCGATTGCCGTTCGCACCGCCTCCGCCTGCCCGATCACTCCGCCTCCGCTCACGCTCACGTCTATGTCCACCTTGGCGGCCCGCTCCGGTGCGAGCTGCAAGGGCTCCATGATCTTTAGCTTCGCAAGCTCGGGAGTAAGGATCTCGACCGGCACGCTGTTCACGCGCACCTTGCCGCTGCCGTTCTTGACGGACGCGCGGGCGACCGCCGTCTTCCTCTTCCCGCTCGTGTTTATCAGTTCTGCCATGAGGTTCACCTCACCTTGGATCCGAGGAACTGGGAGACCTCGCTCAGCGTCACGTAGCGCTCGCGGCTGAGCCTCTCGGTCGCTCCCTTGTACTTCGTGATCTCGGTCGACTCGAATTCCTTGGGCACGCCCACGTACACCTTCAGCAGGCGGTACGCGTCTCGTCCCTTCGTCCGGTCCCACGGTAACATACCGCGCACGGTGCGCTTGAATATGAGGTCCGCGCGCCGCGGGTAGAACGGTCCATGGATGACCTTGCCCCGGTCCTTCTTCTGCTTGAAACCCGCGAACACCTGCTCCTTCGAGCCGGTGATGATCGCCTTCTCTGCGTTCACCACGACGACCTGTTCGCCGGTCAGGATCTTCTTCGCGACGGTGGTGCACAGCCTTCCCAGGATGTTGTCGCTCGCATCGATCACAGTGACCATTTGCTCACCCCATGATTCGCACGTCCCTTCCGCTCGGCGACTCGCGCACGAGGTCAGGGATCGTAAGCTGCCTTCCGCCCGCCTGCTCGATCTTCTTCTTCGCCGACTCGGAGAATTTGTACGCGGCGACGGTGAGCTTCTTGTTGATCGCCCCCGCCCCGAGGACCTTCCCCGGCACGACGATGATGTCTCCTTCCTTCGCGTAGCGCTCCAGTCGGCTGAGGTTCACTTCCGCCCAGCTGCGGGCGGGTTTCTCTAGTCGGAGCGCAATGTCTCGCCAGATCTCGACGCCCTTCTCCCTGGAGCTCGCCTTCAGCGAATCGACGAGGAGCACCAGGTTGGGGTCCGTCTTCTTGGTATCCTTCATAGTTCTGACTCTCCCGACATTGGGTAGGGGCTCTAATAGAGAGGTCGTTAATAAAGGTTGCCTGCCGATGGGACGCGTTCCAGCGGAGCCTGATCCGTCTATCTGGCTCATTCACGTTTCAAGGGCGCCGGTTCTCGCCGCAGCGAGGCACATTCGTTCCGTCATCGCCTTCTCATGTTCGCGGCGCGCTGGTTGGTTCGAGGGCGATCCGGCTTCCTCGGCTTCTCTCGGCGCCTCTTCTCCTTGACGACCTTTATCTTCGTCACCGGCGCCTCGGCCATTATCAGTTCCAGTTGGACCATCTTCCTTCCCGGATGTGTCAATCAAGGCGTTTGGGAGTATAAAAGGGAACACGTCCCTCGTCGGATGTCCTCGAGCGCGGGCGGGCACCAGCACAAACCGAGAGCACTTAAATATGCCCTCCCTGATAACGCTTAGGATACCTAGGTGTTCTAATGATCCGCTTTGGCCCCGCTGGCATTCCACTTTCTTGCAAGGGACGGACGCTGAAGGACGGCATCGAGGATGTTCACAACCTCGGCCTCAACGCGATGGAGGTGCAGATGGTGCGCGTGAACGTCGTCGAGCGCATGCCGGACGAGGAGGAGGTCGGCGTGACCCCCGCCAAGGCAGAGACGGACCTGATCGTCGAGATCGTCCGGCACAAGGGGAAGAAGGAGGTGCGGATCTCCGACCTCGACGAGGAGATCGAGGAGGACGACACGCTCGTCACTCTTGCCTCAGGTCTAGTTCAGAACTTCAAGGAGCTCGAGGAGCTCGGGAAGATGGGGAAGGAGCTGGACGTCGAGCTGAGCATGCACACCCCTTACTACATGGACCTCGCGATCAACAACGAGCTGACGACGAAGTCGATGGACTCGATCCGCTGGGCGGGCCTGATGGCTCACCACATGGGCGGGGTGATGGTCACCACGCACATCGGCCTTTACGGAAAGCTTTCCAAGAAGAAGGCGACCGAGAACATCCACGAGAACATCGGCGAGGTCGCGGACTGGTGGAAGCAATACAAGATCAAGCCCAAGCTCGGGCTGGAGATCTCCGGCAGGCAGGAGGTCTGGGGTTCGCTGGCCGAGGTGCTCAATCTCTGCGACGACATCAAGGGCCCGGTCCCGGTCATCAACTTCGCGCACTACCACGCGCGCGAGGAAGGCGTGCTGAAAGAGCCGGCGGACTTCGGCGAGCTCTTCGACAAGACGAAGAAGTACGTCGGCAGCTTGTACTACACTCACTTCTCGGGCGTCGAGCACGAGGCGGGCAACGAGAAGCGCGTCACCCCCATCAAGAAGGGCGACCTGCGCTTCGAGCCCTTGGCCGAGTATCTGGTCGACGAGAACCCCAACTGCACGATCATCTCGTCCTCGCCGCTGCTCGAGCACGACGCGATGTACATGAAGGTCATCTACGAGCGCATCCTCACCAAGAAAGTGACCAAGGAGGTCAAGGGCAAGAAGGAGGAAAAGGAGGAGAAGCCGGAGAAGGAGGAGAAGGCGAAGAGCGGCAAGAAGAAGGACAACAAGAAGGAGAAGGGCAAGCCGTCCTCCAAGAAGCAGCCCGCCAAGCCGACGAAGCGTTCCTCCCGCTACGAAGAAGAGGAAGAAGAAGACGAAGATGATGATGAATGAGGGAATCCTCCGCCTACATCATTTCTGAGGTGCAGCGCGCCCTGGAGAGGGTGGATGATCGCTGCATCGAGGCTCTCGTGAGCGCGATCATCAGCGCGAAGAAGGTCTTCGTCTACGGGGTCGGGCGATCGGGCCTCGTGGCTCAAGCCTTCAGCGTTCGTCTCGTTCAGATGGGGCTTGACGTGCATTTCATCGGCGAGAGCACGACGCCGATCGTCGAGGAGGGTGATCTGGTGCTCATCGTCTCGAACACCGGAGAAACGATGTCCGCGGTTCAGACGGCGAACATCGTCGGAAGGGTGGGCGCGAAGGTGGCGCTGATAACGAGCACGAGGCACTCGAAGCTGGGAAGCGCCTCGAACATCATCGTCGAGATCCCGATCACTAAAGATGAGATGAGGCCGACGATGGCCCCTCTGGGCACGCTCTTCGAGGCCTCCGCGTACATGTTCCTCGATTCCCTCGTACCTGTCCTCATGCAACGCATGAAGCTCACGGAGAGCTTGATGCGCAAGCGCCACGCGATCTGGGTCTAGGATCTACTGCTTCGGCTCGTTCTTCAAGCGCCGGTGCTTGACGGTCTCCCCGAAATACGGGTTCTGATGCTTGTCCCAATAGATTGCGAACGGTCTGGTGACCGGCACTCCCCTATCGATCCGGTATGCCTCGATCTCTCGGTTGACCGGATCGATGACCACCGCGGCGTGGTACGGCTGCCCGAACATACTGTTCTGCGTGTCCACGTCGGTGCTCGAGAGGAAGCATCTGTGCCCGGGATGAGAGTGGTACCAGCCGACCAGCAGGAAGTCGAACCCGCAGTCGTCCATTGAGGCGAAAAGCCTCTCCATTCCCTCTCGCTGGAACCGCACCCTCACCGAGGTGGCCTCGAGGTCCGATGTCGCCACGTCCCGCACGATGGAGTAGGTCATGCCCTGGTGCCGGTAGACGTTGCCGAGGAGGAAGCCCATAACCTCCAGGCGGTCGGATGCGCCAGAAGCGGCGTGATTGCGGATTTTCTCTTCCGCCATTTTGGAAATGAATAAGTCCGTTCTCTCTCGATCGCTTTCCAGCAATTGCTTCGATTTCTCGGAGAGCCAGCGATGCGCGCCCCTGCGCTCCAGCGGTGGCGGCGCCCTCTCCTCGAGCGCGGGATCGTTCGCTCCCACCACCTTGGGGGGCTTCAATTCCCGCTCACCACCTTGGGCGGGGGCGCTTTCATCGTCGGCAGGTGCCTGGTCTTGTGAGTGTTGAAGTACTGTGCCGCCGCCGTGCAAGACTCAGTGCCGAAGGGGCTGAGCGGGTTCGGGTTCAGAAGCAGGAACTCGATGCCCTTGATGAACAGGAGGATAGTAGAGTTGAAGTTCCACTCTTCTAGGAGCTTGTTGCAAAGCAACCCCCCATCCTCTGGCATCATTATGTTGGGGTGAAAGATCGGCGTCGCCCATTGGACCTGAGGTTTTTCGAACGGATAGTCGGGGGTGATCTTCATCACGAACTTGTGGTTGAAGCGCCTCTGCACCTCGCCGCCGCGCCACTCGTGGGCGGGGATCTGCTGCAGATTGACGTCGATCCGCAGAGGGAATTCGAGCCTCGTTCCGGCCCCCAGCTCGATCGGGTGGCGCGTGCTCCTCTGGCAAATGGCGAGTTCGTTCCTCACCCGGGCGGTTAGCACCTCGGGTGGGAGGGGCATCAGCCGCCCTCAGGGTCCGGAATGAGCTCGAGCTCGTCGCTGTTCGTCAGTCCGGATTCCAGGACCGACTGCTGACCGCGAAGCAGCTTCTTGCCCTTGCGTATCACGTACGCTCCGGCGTCCTTCTCCCAATAGCCCGCGGCGCCCTCGATGATCTCCTGGACCGTGTTCTCCTCTTCGAGCTCCATGTCCACGCTCGAGCCCGTCTCGGCGTTCCTCACCCGCACTCGCACCGTCATCCTATCACGTCCCTCGGACCGGCCTGGAGCGTTGTTAACCCTATCTGTCACAGTTAGGCTACGTGATTATCTGCCGAGATAGGCCAGCTAAGCATGGACAGGGCATTCTGGGTCGCGGGAGACCTCGACGGTTTCGTAGGCATTTCGGAGCCCATCGTAGTAGAGGATGTGAGCGATGCAGTCGTCCTCGTGCCCGGAGGCGAGCTTCAGCCCTTCGCGGACCTGCAACGCCGCGATGATACTCGTCGTGGTGATCTCCGCCGCGAACCTCGGCTGGAAGTAGGAGACGTCGTTCCCGCTGCAGCTGAATCGTTTCTCGAGCACCTTCGCGTGCGTTCGGTTGGTGGCGCATTGGAGGCACGGTGAATCTGGTGGGACGACCACCTGCACCTTTCCTCTCGTCCCAAGCGTGCCGCCGTCGATGAACGGGATCCTTAGATGGTACGCGTGGGCGTTCAAGTGCAAGCGAGCGCCCACGTTGTCGAGGCAACCAAAGACCAGGTCGTGCTCTCTTAGGACGCCTGCGGGAATGCTCTCGATGCGCGAGTCGAAGGCGAACACGCTCGCGTCCGGGTTGAGATGCCTGGCTCTCTCGGACAATACCAAAGCCTTGCTGCGCTTCAGCTCCGCGTCCTCGCTCGTGAAGAACATGCAGCGATTGAGGTTCGTGAGCGCCACGCGGTCCATGTCCACGATGGTGACGGATCCGAAGCCAGATAGCAGTAGGTTCTTCACGACCTCGTTGCCGAGGGCGCCGGCCCCTACCACCAGGCAGCGCTTCGAGCGCACCGCGTCGACGTCGATCCAGCCCACTCTTCGAGAACGGTCCAGACGGTCGCCGTCGAGCTCTTCGGGGGTGAGCGCTCCGGCCATGCCCTAGGCCAGGCCGAATGGCTACAAAATGCAATCGGCGAGAGGCAGCTTTCGTGATAATCTGCCTAGAGCTTCAGCAGCACCAGCACGAAGAAGAGCACGTACAGCACGCCGCCGAGCATCAGACCGGACATGTGTAGCTCCCGGTGGCTCGACCTCCAGTACAGTACCGACCCGCTCAGCAGGGCGATGCCGATCGCGCATGCCTGCAGGAACTGCGTAGTGTTGTTGAGGTCGATGTGCCAATCGGTGAGCAGGATGCCGATCGTCACCGGGAAGCAGCTTTGGAAGACCATCGCCCCCGTTACGTTGCCGATCGCGAACGTGTCCTTTCCTTCGCGTATCCAGAGCACCGAGTTGAACTTCTCCGGCAGCTCGGTCGCGATGGGGGCGACGATGAGCGCGAGGATCAGCGGGTTCAGCCCGATCGAGGCCGCGGTCGAGTTGATCTGCTGCACGAACACGTTCGCGCCGACGATGATGGCCAGCAGCCCCATGATCGTCTGCACGAAGATGAGGAAGGTCGGCGGCTCGGGCACGTCCGTAAAGGCCTTCCTGAAGCTCTCGCTCACATCATCGGGGTTGTCGGGCTCCGGCCTCGGCTTGCCCGTCATCCGGTCGATGTACTTCTGGAAATGCAGGCACTTGAGGTCCTCCTCCTCGCACCCGCCCTCCCCTTTCTTCACCGTGATGTAGGTGTAGTACGCGTAGAGCGGTATGAGCGTGAATCCGACCACCCAGCGCACGATCTGCAGCTCGGGGGGCATGAACGCCGCGACGACCGCGAGGCTGTACGCGAGCAAGAAGAACTTCAGATCGCGGCGGATCAGCTTCCCATTGATGTGGAGCGTGTTCGTCTGGCGACGCTTGCGGAACGCCAGCAGCGCCACACCGCAAACGAACATCGTCAGGGTCGCGAGCATGAACGGGGCGCCGAGGATCGCGCCGACGCCGATCTCTTGGCCAGTGCCCCCGCCGATGAAAAGGATCGCAATTAAGGGGATGAGGGTCTCGGGCATCGCGGTGCCGACGGCGGCGAGCACGCTTCCCACCGCACCCTCGGACAGCTTGAACCTCTTCCCGAGCCATTCAACGCTGTTCGTGAAGTACTCGCAGCCGGCGAGTATGACGACGAAGCTGAGCAGGAAGAGGATGATATCCATCGTATCTGGCGCACCCATGGTCTGGTCGGATAAAAAAGTTTCACCAGAGGTTTTCTCTTGTCCAGACTGCCACAACAGGAACGCGAGTTCGAAAAGCTTGATTAGCCACGACGCGATAGCGCGCACTCAGGTAGAGCATGCAGGGCGATTTCGTCGTCACCCCTTGGGAGGTCTCCGGAGAGATCGACTACGACCTCCTGATCCAGAAATTCGGGACCAAGAAGATCGACGAGGACATGCTCTCCAGGCTGGAGAAGTATGCGCCGTTGCATCCGATGCTGCGCCGTGGCATCATGTACTCGCAGCGCGACTTGGAGTGGCTCCTGGACAAGTACGACAGGGGCGAGAAGTTCGTGCTCTACACCGGGCGGGGGCCTTCGGGGCACACGCATCTCGGTCACCTGATGCCCTGGATCTTCACGAAGTGGCTGCAGGATGTCTTCGGAGCGGAGCTCTATTTCCAGATGACCGATGACGAGAAGTTCCTGTTCAACGAGGAGTCGACGCAGGCGCAGACGCTCAACATGGCGTACGAGAACGCGCTGGACGTGATCGCGCTCGGCTTCGACGTCAGCAAGACGAAGATCATCGTGGACACGAAGAACATCGACGTGCTGTACCCGCTCGCGCTCAAGGTCGCGAAGAAGGTGACCTTCTCGACCGCGAAGGCGGTGTTCGGGTTCGACAACTCCACGAACATCGGCTCGATATTCTACACCAGCATGCAGTCCGCGCCTGCCTTCCTCCCTTCGGAGCTGAAAGGGAAGAACGTGCCCATTCTCATCCCGTGTGGCATCGATCAGGACCCGCACTTCCGCGTAACGAGGGACGTGGCGGAGGGCCTCGGCTACTACAAACCGGCGCTCATCCACAGCAAGATGTTCCCAGGACTCACCGGCAGCGACAAGATGTCTTCCTCGGTGCCGGAGTCCACGATATTCACCACCGATCCTCCGAAAGTCGTCAAGAAGAAGATCGCGAACGCGTTCACGGGCGGGGCAGTCTCCGCCGAGGAGCAACGCAAGACCGGCGGAAAACCAGAGATCTGCGCGGTCTACAAGTATCAATACTACCTGTTCGAACCAGACGACGCGCAGATGGACGCGCTGGCGGCGAAGTGCCGCAAGGGCGAGATCCTCTGCGGTGAGTGCAAGAAGTACTTGTCAGAAAGGCTCGTCAAGTTCCTCGAGGAGCACCAGAAGAAGCGCGAGGAAGCGAGGGGGAAGCTGGGCGAGTTCCTGATGAAGTCCTGAGCGGCGAGACGACCGTTCGCGGTGGCGACCGTCAAATACCCGGACCGACCAAGCTCCTGCTATGAGGAAGCTCTACCTCTTTCTGTCGCTGAGCATCGACGGGCGGTTCGAAGGTGCGAACCACGACATTTCCTGGCACCATATCGACGACGAGACCAACAAGTTCGCTCTGGAACAGCTGAGGCAGACCGACCTCTACCTCTGGGGGAGGCGAGTCTATCAGCTGATGGAGGGCTACTGGCCGATGGCCGAGGAGAACCCTTCGACATCGGTGGACGATCGCGAGATCGCCCATCTTCTCAACACCACGAAGAAGATTGTGTACTCTAGGACGCTCGCGAGCGCGCAGGAGAGCGGGAAATGGAGGAACGTTGTTCTTGCCCGAGACGTAGATGTGGGGGAGATCAAGAGACTGAAGGATCTCCCCGGGAAGGACATCGGGGTCGGCGGTTCCAACCTCGCGGTCACCCTCCTGAAGGCCGGCCTCATCGACGAGCTCCGCTTCATGATCATCCCCGTCGTCGTGGGCGAGGGGACGACCGTGTTCTCGGGGTTCGATGACAAGCACGAACTCGAACTCCTGGAGACGCGCAAGTTCGCCTCCGGGAACGTGCTGGTTCGTTATCGGCCCAAGAGCGTCACATGAACGAGTGCCCGCGGCGAGGTCGATCTCCGCCAGCAGGTCCAGCCCTGATTGTGCATAAAATGCAAATAGCCTGGTGCTTTTCTCTGTCAGCATGAACGCCTCGGAGGTCAGGGAGGGGCTGAGCTATCAGGAGCGAAAGGTGCTCCTGACCCTGCGAAAGCTAGGTGGCGCAGCGACGCCAGAGCAGATCCTCGAGGCGGGCGGTTTCGGTTCGCAGGTCGAGGTCATGAACGGGGCATCTTGGCTGCAATCGAAGGAACTGGTCAAGATCTCCGAGAAGGCGCAGAAAGTCTACTCGCTGAAGAACAAGGAGATCGTCGCGAAGGGCCTTCCAGAGCGACGAGCCCTAGTCATGATCGGCGCATCGAACGGGATCATAAAGATGCCCGATCTGGAGGCCTCCCTGGGCAAGGGGGACACGCCGGTCGCGATCGGCTGGCTGCGCCGCAAGAACCTGGTCCGCATGGAGAAGGGGCCAGAGGGAACGCTCATCACTCTAACCGAAATCGGGAAGGCCGCGCTGGCGGCCGAGACCGATGACGAGAAGGTCCTCAAGCAGCTGATGGACAAGGACCTGGGCGAGGCGGATGTAAGGCCAGAGATCATCGCGCAGCTGAAGGGCCGCCAGGACCTTATCGCCGAGAAGCAGATCGTTTCACGTTCGCTCGAGCTCGCCCCGCTTGGCAACGAGGTTCTCGCGCTCGGCATCGAATTGAAGGAGGAAGCTGCGCAGCTCACCTCCGAGATGCTTCAGACCGGCAAGTGGAAGGACGTCACGTTCCGCAAGTACGACGTGCGCACGTTCGCTCCCGCCGAGTATTCCGTCAAGAAGCATCCGCTCACGAGGATCGCGGACGAGGTCCGGCGCATCTTCCTGCAGATGGGGTTCACGGAGATCGACGACGAATACGTGCAGTCGGCGTTCTGGAACATGGACGCGCTCTTCACGCCTCAGGACCACCCAGCAAGAGATCAGCAGGACACGTTCTACCTCAAGAACCCTGCAAAGATCGTGCTGGAGAACGAGGAGCTCGTGCAGATGATCAAGTCGATCCACGAGAACGGGGGCAGCTCCGGCTCGCTCGGCTGGAGGTACGCTTGGTCGCGGGAAGAGGCGGAGAAGGCATTATTGCGCACGCACACCACCGTAAGCACCATACGCTATCTCTCGCAGCACACCGAGCCGCCGGTCAAGGTTTTCTCGCTTTCACGCGTCTTCCGCAACGAGGCCATCGACGCCACGCACCTCCCGGAGTTCGCGCAGATCGAGGGCATCCTGATGGAGAAGGATGCTTCGTTCGACATGCTGGTCGGTGTGCTCAAGGAGTTCTACTCGAAGATGGGCTTCGACGAGATACGCGTGCGTCCCGGCTACTTCCCCTACACGGAGCCTTCCCTCGAGGTCGAGGTCTTTTACAATGGCAAGTGGATGGAGCTCGGGGGCGCGGGCATATTCCGTCCCGAGGTCACCGCTCCCTACGGCATCAAGTACCCGGTGCTCGCCTGGGGGCAGGGCTTCGAACGCCTGGCGATGCTGCGTTGGGGCCTGAAGGACATACGAGAGCTCTACGCCACTGACATGGACATCCTGAGACAGAGTAGGATCTTCTGACCGCTCACTCGCCCCACTTCTTCGGGGGATTGGCCTTCGCCTCGAACTCGCGCGCCCGCTCCGGCATCTGCGCCATTTGATAGGCTTCAGCGAGCGCCGAGTACCATTCCTTCTTGTCCTTCTTCTTCGTCATCGCGATGCTCTTGCTGAGATAGCGCAGCGCCTCGTTGGGGTTGTGCGCGCGGAGGTGCGCGATGCCGGCGAGGAGCTGTCCGCGCTCGATGATCTCGGGGTCCGGCTGCTGCTGCAGGCTCCAGTCGAGGACGCTCAGCGCATCCTTGCTCTTGCCGATCTGGATGAGAGTCTCCGCGATCTCGAGATTGAGCTGGGGACCGACGTCGAAGACTCTCTGCGCGTCCCTGAGCTTCGCCAACCCATCCTCGGCCTTCCCCGTGTCGCGCATCATCTTGCCTTCGATAAGGAGCCCCATCGCTATTTCCTCGGGGTTCGAGGAAGCCTGCATCTCGCCGCAGACCTCGGCGCAGTAGTTGTAGTCCTTGAGGGAGCGGGCCAGCTCGCCTTGCACGGTCCTCACCCTGGACGCATACCTCTCGGAGGGCGACTCGATCCCGGCGATGATCTCGAGGAGCGGTTCGTCGCCCTTGTCGATGAAGGCGCTGGGGCGCATCGCCACCAGCATCTCCGCCTCCTTCTTCCTCCCGGCCTTGATCAGGTGATACAGGCGCTCCCGCGGGTCCCCTTCCGACAACCAGTAGTCCGCGGCTCGGGAGTGATGCGCCTTGCTCTCCTCCCTCGTGAGCAGGGTCTCGATCTCCCTCGCGAGATCCTGCGGAAGGTCCACCATTCCCCGGCGGTCGACAGGCAACACCATCGCCGAGCTCTCGGGCAGCGCCTCGCGCCTGAACGGCCTTCGGAAAACGCACGCCCCTGCCACCAGCGGTTTGAGCTCCGGTGCCAGTGAACAATAGAAATCCGTGCCCTTGCTACGGCGGATGTCCAGCAGCGGTGCGAGCTCGATGCCCTCGCGCTGAGCGTACTCCGCCACGTCCGTCGCCCTTCTTTCCCCGCTCTCGGTGAGGAAGTATACCTTGCGCTTGTTCCTCCCGCGCTTGATGTGCGCCAGGCGCTCCTCGACCTCGCCGGTTTCCTTCAGTTTCTTGAGCTCGATAGCGGCGTGCGCCCGCGAGATCCCGAGGCTTCCAGCGATCCCGTCTTGACTGACATCGAAGGGTACATCGAAGCTGTCCTTCAACCGTTGGTACCTTCCCAGGTATATGATTATCCGCTCGCCTACGGTCAGACTGTTGGACATCGTCATCGGACCTACAAACGGGGTATTTAGAGTCAAGTCGGTGGCTATCACATGTAGCATAACCGGAGGCTGCCTGGAGGACTGCTGGCTCGCTTCGGAAAGGATTAATCGATGGTATTGCGTTCGGATTCGCGTGAGGCTACTGGTTTGCAGTCTCGAGGATCTCGCGAGCGTCAACATCCGCGACCGACTGCTCGAGATCGGAGGGTGGGATGAGAAGGGCACATTCCGCTCCTCGCCCTGGTACGCCAAGGGGAATGACGCGCTCGTCACCATCGAGCCGATCCATTTGTTCACCGACGATGTCGACGAAGAGGTGAGACAGAAGATTGCCATCGCCCCTGAGCAGATCGTCTTCTTGTCAAGGCACCGTGCTGCGTCAGGCATCCCCACGCTCACTGTCCATCCGATAGGCAACTTCGGCAAGGCGGAGTTCGGTGGCAAACCGGGGGCCCTAGTCCCCTCGGCTCCGGACCTGATGACCTGCACGCTGCTGAGGCTGAAGAAGCTGGCGACCGGCCTGCCCTTCCAAGTGGGGTTCGAAGTGACGCATCACGGTCCGACGTTGAGCACGCCCACGATGTTCATCGAAATAGGCAGCGGCGAGGACAACTGGGGCAACGTGGAGGCGGCGAAGGCAATCGCCAGAGCGCTGACGGAGACGACCGTGGACCGGTCGCCGAAAGCAATTGGGATAGGCGGCGGGCACTACGCCCCTCGTTTCACCGAGGTGATCGACACGAAGAGGGTCTCCTTCGGCCACATGATGCCATATTACTTCTCCGACAAGGCGAGCGACGAGGAGCTCCTGGACGCCATGCAGAAGGCCCTCCACAACACCGAGGACGCTAGGTTCGTCTACATCCACAAGAAGTCGATGAGCCGCTCCCGCGTCACCCATATCAGGGAGCTGGTGCACTCGCTGAACGCCGAGGCTATCGAGAGCGAGGATCTCGAGGACCGCTGATCACAGCTCGGTGCCGCAGATCGGGCAGAGCTTCCAGTTCGCCATCACCGCGGAGTTGCAGGTCGGGCAGACCTCGCCGCTCTGGACCGACTCCGCCGCAGAATGCCGTCGCTCCCGTCTCGATAGCACCTCTTCCTTGATCTCCTCATCCTCCGCGGGCTCGGTCCACTGATGCCTGGTCCGGCCGGTCGGCCGCAGGGCCGCCCTCAGCTCGTGATTGCCAGGCATCGCGCGGAAGCCTGCGCCGGTGCGAATGCGATGACGGTAGTCGAGGACCATCGTGAGCCCTCCAGAGACGGTCAGGACAGAGCCGAACACGGACACGAAGACCGCCGAGCCGTACGAGGATTGGACCGAGGCATCGCCGAAGACATCGCTGCTAAGGAAATAGACCAACGCTATCGTCGAGATCGCTCCGATGACCCCCGCTGCCAGGGCCGCTGGCGGTGAGATCCTTCTCAGTCGCTCGATCCCCCTCTCGCCCGCCAGCTCGAGCGCGGAAAGCACCGCGCAGGCGAATCCCACGAGGACGACGACGTAGGCGAGGAGGTACTTGTAGTTGGGAGCGGTGTTCGGGCCAGTCGCGAGGGTGTAGAGATCGTTGATGTAGAACGTGCGCACGACCGCGTGCGTTGCGGGATCGATGTGCGTCGCCCAAGGAAGCACGAACGAGGACGCGAGCATCGCCCCTCCGATGACGCAGAACAGGATTCCGATTTGCACGCCGGTCTGGGTCTTCGGTCTTATCCTCGTCTCCCAATCCGACTCCGACCTCATTCGCTTGCGCTCATCGCGTGCCAAGTGCGACACTCCTGCCCCGTGCATCCCGATAGGGCAGAATCAGTTACGCACGACCGTGCCCTTGACCTTTTCGCCCTTGATGGCGGCTTCGAGATCCACCAGGTCACGCCCGTCCACGATGTACACGGGGATGCGAGCGCGCATCGCGATCTCCGCGCCAAGGCGGTCGAAGACGTCCGAGGGGCCGGCGGAATGCAGACCCTTGTTCACCAGATCGTAGAGTTGCTGGTGCGTGATCTCCGAGAGCCTGGTCGCGTCCTTGTGCTTCTTCGGGTCGGCGGTGTACGCGGCATCTACTGAAGTGCCATTCACGATCCTCACCGCCCCGACCGCTTCCGCGACCATCGCCGCGACGGCATCGGTGGTGTGTCCAGGAACGGTCCCGCCCATTACCAGCACCTTGCCTTCGGTGGCTCCGAGCGTCGCCTCCTGAATGCTCTTCGGGACTTCGGGCATCGCCACGTCCCCGAGCGCCAGACGCAGAAGGTTGGCGTTCAGCCTCGTGACCGCGATCCCCAGATCGTCGAGCTGGTCCCTGGAAGCCCCGAGCTCCCGTCCAGTGCTGATGTAGTATCTCGCCACCCTGCCGCCCCCGCAGACCAGGATCAATTCATAGCGGTTGGCGAGGGTGCGCATCAGGGCCGAGAGCTTCTTGAGATAGGCCAGATCGCCCTCATCGGGGATCAGGATCGATCCGCCAAGGGAAACAACAATTCGGTCCGTTCTCATCACCAACAGATTTATAACGCCAATCCTTTTGGGTTGATAAAAAACCATAGGTTGACTGGCAAATGGCAAAGGCCGGAGAGACTCTAACCGACAGACAGAAATACGATTTCAAGCGAGCGCTAGAGGAGGTCAGGAACCTGAAGGGACGCGGGACCGAACTAATCTCAGTCTATGTGCCTCCAGAGAAGCAGATATCCGACGTCGCCGGGTACCTCCGCGGCGAATACTCGCAGTCGTCGAACATCAAGTCCCAGAGCACCAGGAAGGCGGTGCAGGGCGCGATCCAGTCGATACTCGCCCGCCTGAAGTACTTCAAGTCGCCTCCTCTGAACGGCGTCGTCTTCTTCGTCGGTGAAGTGGCCGCGGGCGGAGACCAGACGCGCATGGTGCAGCACGTGCTCGAGCCTCCGGAGCCGATCTCCTCGTTCCTCTACCGCTGCGATTCGCTGTTCTACCTCGAGCCTCTCGAGGGCATGCTCCTCGAGAAGAAGGCGTTCGGTCTGATAGTAATAGACCGGAGCGAGGCGACGCTGGGCATGCTGAGTGGCAAGAGGGTCACGGTCATCCGCAACATCCAATCCCTCGTACCGAGCAAGCACCGCATGGGCGGTCAATCGGCGCAGCGTTTCGAACGCCTGATCGAGATCGCCGCGAACGAGTTCTACAAGAAGATCGCAGACACTGCCACCGACGCATTCCTCAACAAGACGGAGCTCGTGGGCATTCTGGTCGGAGGCCCGGGCGCAACCAAGAACTTCTTCGTTGACCAAGGCTACCTGCATCACGAGCTGCAGAAGAAGGTCATAGATACCTTCGATACTGGTTACACAGACGAATACGGGCTGAAGGAGCTGGTGGAGCGCGCGAAGGACAAGCTCGTCGACCTCGACCTCATGCGTGAGAAGAAGCTGATCACTCGCCTGCTCGAAGAGATCCGCAAGCCCGACGGCGGCCTCGCGACCTATGGGGAGGAGCAGGTGAGAGACGCGATCCGCCACGGAGCCGTCGATACCGTTCTGCTTTCCGAGGGGTTGCGCAAGAAGCGCTATCCGATCGAGTGCCAGAACTGTGGGTGGAAGAACATGGTCACAGGCGACGAGCCTCCCGAACCCGTGAGATGCCCCGCATGCGGAGGCGCCACCGTGGTCGGCGAGGGCGTCGACATCGTCGACGATTTCTACGACCAGGCGGAAAAGATGGGCACGAAGGTCGAGCTGATCTCGCCTGATTCTGAAGAAGGCGAGATGCTGCTGAAGGCGTTCGGGGGCATCGCCGCCATACTGAGATTCAGGACGGGGGTGTGAGATTGGATCCCTACGAGCCATACGAACGCGCGGTCCGCCGCTTGGTCAGCGAGACTCTGTCTGCCATGGGCGTGAGTGTCGTGCTGGATGTCGAGCGCCCCGATTCCCAGATCGCCGCCGATTTCGCTTTTCCGTGCTTCCCGCTCGCGAAGGTGTTGCGCAAGCCTCCGGTGGCGATCGCGGAGGAGCTTGCAGCGAAGATCACTCCCTCACCGATGGTCGAGAAGGTCTTCGCCGAGAAGGGGTACCTCAACTTCCGCATTGACCAGGTCCGCCTGGCGAAGGAGACGCTCGACGCGATCCTGGACCAGAAGGATGGCTATGGCACCCTGGATGAGAAGGGAACGAGGGTACTTCTGGAACATACGTCCGTTAACCCTACAGGTCCGATTCACATCGGCAGGGCGAGGAACCCGATCATCGGTGACACGCTCGCCCGCTGCCTGAAACGTTGCGGGTACGAGGTCAGGACCGAGTACCTGGTGAACGATGTCGGCAAGCAGGTCGTGCTCCTCTCTTGGGGGGTGGAGAACGTGCCGCCGAGCGAGATCAATGTCGCTTCGGACCGCCAGAAGGACGACCATCTGCTGGTCGGTTACTATCAAAGGGCCAACGAGCTCCTCGAGTCCGACCCCGAGGTCGAGAAGCAGATCGCGGAGATGCTGCGCCGCTTCGAAGCGGGGGACGAGGAAGTGATCAGGCTCGTCCGCCGCACGACCGAGCGCATGCTTGCGGGTATCAAGTCCTCCCTGAGCGAGATAGGCATCACTCTGGATGGGTACACGTGGGAATCCCAGTTCATTCTGAACGGAGAGGCCAGGCAAGTAGTCGAGCGCCTCAAGCAGACGCCCTACTGCCACGAAGAGAACGGCGCCTACTATCTCGACCTCTCGGAGTTCGGGATCCACGGCCGGGACACCAAGTTCTTCTTCACCCGCTCGGACGGTACCACACTGTACACCACGCGGGACATCGCCTATCACCTCGACAAGTTCAGGCGCGCGGACCAGCTGATCAACGTCCTGGGAGAGGACCAGAAACTCGGTCTCGCGCATCTCGCGGCCGCGCTCAAGGTGCTCGGTGAGAAGCGGGCGCCGGAGAACGTCTTCTACGCTTTCGTTTCGCTCCCAGAAGGCCGCATGTCGACGCGCAAGGGGCGCGTCGTCTACCTCGACGACCTCATCGACGAGGCGGAGGAGAGGGCCCTAGATGAGGTCAGGAAGCGCCGCACCGACCTGAGCGAAGAACGCATGAAGCATATCGCGCACGACATTGGACGGGGAGCGCTGCGCTTCAACATCGTGCGCGTTCAGGCCGAGAAGGCGCTCGTCTTCAAGTGGGAGGAGGCGTTGAACTTCGAAGGCAACTCGGCGCCGTTCCTCCAGTATTCGCATGCGCGCTGCTGCTCGATCCTGAGGAAGGCAGGCGAGTACAAGAGAATCGCCGCCCCAGAGCTCTTGGTGGACGAGTACGAGAGAAAGCTTATCCGCGTCCTCGCACAATACCCGGGGGTAGTCCGGGAGAGCGGGGAAAAGCGGCGGATCCACGTGATGCCAGCCTACGGGCATGAGGTGGCGTCGGCGTTCAACCAATTCTACGCCTACGTGCCGGTGCTTCGTTCCGGGGGGCTTCAAGACGCGAGGCTGTCCCTGGTGGAGGCGACCATGTGGACCCTCCGGTCGGTACTCGATTCTCTCGGCATCGCTGCTCCGGAGGAGATGTGACCTTGCAGATCACGAAGCTCAAGGAAGAGGACAGGGGACACGTGCGGGCGCTCGAGCTCTTCATCATGAAGGAGTACTTCGAGGCGACCCTGCACCGCAAGTGGGACGACCTCAACCAGAACTTCGTGGACCAGCTCGGGGCGACCTCCAAGGGGGCGTTCGAGCACTACCTGGACTCCGGGCTTTCGTTCGTCGCCAAAGAGGACAAGCAGATCGTCGGGTTCGTTTTCGCGCAGATGGTAGAGTACATGAGCAACATCCCGAAGGCGGTCTGGATCGAGAACCTCGGCGTGCATCCCTCCTACCGCCGGCGCGGCATCGGCCACCAGCTGATGAAGAAGGTCGCTCAGGAAGCGAAGAAGAAGGGCGCGAAGGCAGTCACCAGCGCCATCATGCCGGACAACCCCCGCTCGGTCATGCTGCACAAGAAGGTCGGGTTCTTCATGGACGCGCGCAAGATCGCGTTCCTCGACCTCGAGAGCTACAAGTGATCAGCGGGAGAGGACGAACGTCTCCCTGCCGTACTTCTCTCGAATCAGCGAGTCGATCGTCGTACGCTCGTAGTGCGAGAGCGTGCCCTTGTCGATCTCCACCCCAAAGGTGCTCGAGAACCCGTCCACCAGCGCCTTCTTCACCCGGTCCATCGACGGCACCTCGCCGAGCTCCCTGGCGAGCGACGTGACCGAGTCCTTGGTCCTCCCCTTCTTGCGCATGCGCAGCACGTCGAACATCACGTCGAAGTCGGTGTCCACCATGAGTGTGCCGTGCTGCAATACCACGTCCCACTTGCGCGTTTGCGCCGATCCGGAGATCTTGCGCTTGTTCACGAGCACATCGTTCGCGGGCTTGAACTCCGCCTTCAGCCCGAGGATGTCGAGCGCCTTGATGATGCCCTGACAGACCTCCTCGAACGTCTCCTCCGGCGGATTGGGCACGACCTCGTTGTCTAGAGCCAGTGCATAAATCACCTGCCCTGGGTCGGTATAGATCGCGCTGCCCCCGCTCACCCTCCGCACCATCGCGACGTTGTGACGCTTGACCGCCTCGAGGTCAACCGCCTCCTCAACGCGCTCGAAGTATCCCAGCGACACGGTCGGCTTCTCGCGCACGTAGAGATGCAGGGTGTTCGGGACGATGCGCAGGTGCCGCGCCATGAGGATCGCTTCGTCGGTGGCGACCGTGCGCACCGCGTCCGACGGACCATCGTCTAGCAAGCGCCAGAGCATCGCTCTGAAAGAAGAGTCGGGGGTTAAGAACGCTTCGCGTCGTCCGCGAAAGAATGAAAAATGAAGAGGGTTGAAAGGGTTTCCGCTACTTCTTCTTCTGCTGGGGCTCGGTCGGCTTCTTGCCGACGGTCTCCTCGCCCTTCTTCTTGCGCCCGAGCTTCGGGAGCCTCTTGCGCATGTAGAAGAGCACGATGACCACGATGATCACCGCGAAGATTCCGCCGTAGAGCGCCACCGCCTTCCAGGCCGCCTCGTTCACCGTCACGACCAGCGTGTCGGTGTTGTCGGCCTTGTTTATCTCACCGACGGTGGACGCGCTGCCAAGGATGGTGTAGTTGCCCTTGGTGTCGGGGGTCCACTTGAAGGTGATCAGACCGTACTCGCCCGGCTTCAACTGGGTCGCGGGGGTGCCGTTCACGGTCATGTCCGTGCTCGTGCCGATGCTCGTCTTCGAACCGCTCGCGGAGAGGATGAAGAACTCCACGGTCGGCGTTCCGGCGAGCAGGGTGCCCACGTTCGTCAGGTTGACCGTTATCGTGCCAGTCTCGCCCTCGCTCAGAACCGTCGGCGAGACGCTCATGGAGATCATGCGCAGGTCCGGCCGCGGCTGGGAGGTCACGGTGAAAGACATCGTCTTGTTCGCCGCGTTGTTCAACTGGTCCTTCACGGTCAGCTTGATCGTGTAGGTATTGATGCCCGTGTAGTAGAAGCCGTTGGGGTATTGCGCGGTGCTCGCGACGTAGTTGCCGTACAGAACCACTCCGTTACCCATGTTCCAGGTGAAGTTCAGAGAGTTGAACGGCTCGAACTGCGAATAGGTCGCGTTCGCGTTGAGCACCAGGGTCTGGTTCTCCTGAGCGGTGAGGATCGAAGCGGTCGAGCCGCTCTTGCTCACGAAGAAGGAGATCGTCGGAGGCGTCTTGTCCGCCACTTTGACGACGATCGACTTCAGGCTGTAGTGTCCGGCGACGTCCGTCACGTTGAGCACCAGATTGAAGGTGCCCGGGCGAGCGTAGGTCTTGGTCACGTTCACGTTCTGCCCGACGCCCACGGTGGTCGTGTTGCCGTCGCCCCAGGTCCAAACGTAGGTCTTGATGACGCCCACGTCAGCGTTCGAGGCGATGTGGTCGTACGACAGTCCGCCGTTGAACACGGTCGCGGAGTTCTGGTCGAGGTTCAACTGGCCGGCGGAGACGGTCTTGTTCACGACGGAGAAGTCCGCCACTGGGTTGATGCCGTCCGCCTTGATGTAGAAGGTGTTCGTCGCGGTCAGACCCGCCACGTCCGTCACGGTCAGGACGACCGTGATGTTGAACGAGGCTGCCCCAAATGTGAACGTCGTCCAGGCGCTTGCAATCGGTCCGACAGCGCCCACTCCTACGAAGTTCCAGCTGTACTTCAGTGGGTTGCCGTTGGGGTCAGAGGAGCCGTTGCCGGTGAACACTATCGGCTTGTTCGTCGAGACGATGTAGTATAGAAGCTGGCCACTGGTTCCCGTCACCGCGTAAGCCGTGTTGGACGGAACCCCGACCGCGCCCACCGCGTTCGGAGCCACCGACTTCTGGATGCCCATCGTCACCTGCTCGTAGACGCCGGTCGGGCGCTGCGTGGTCGAGATGGTCACATTGAGATAGCCGGAGACCGTCACGTAGGTCGACTGCGTGGTGTTGCTCGTCATCTCGTACCCGTTCGGCCAGTCCAAGGTGGTCGTAAAGGCCATCGAGGGGGTCGCGTACTTGCAATACCCGAGCACCGTATACGAGTTGTAGCCGTTGCCGAGGGTGGTCTGCGCATTGTACTGGGTGCGCGAGCTCAGGACGTACGGGGTCTTCGCGCTGACGCTGCCCGTCAGGCCGCTGAAGGCGAACTGCGAGAAGTCCGTGCTGCCAACGATGAAGCTGGTGCTGTTGACCTTCGTCATGAAGTCAGAGGTGGCGTTCACGGGCCCGAACGATTGCGCTCGAGCGGTGAAGGCGTTGACCTCCGCCTGCGTCACCGTGCCGTCGCCGTTACCGAACGCGAAGTCGATCTGCATGCGGATGTTCGGTATGCCGTAGGCGATGTTGGCCATCGGCATGTCGAATCCCGCGTTCAGGGTGCGCGTCAGGTTGAAGGTGTTCCAGTTGTTGTTCGCGAACACCACGTTGCTGACGTCGGACTGCCCGGTCGCAGTGGAGACATTCACGCGGTTGAAGAGCACTGGGCTCGCCGGAAGGATCGTCTGTGCGGTCATGTTCGCCGTCGCGTCCGTGGCGTCGACGATCATGTTGAAGTTGCCCGCGTAGGCGTCGAACTTGAAGCCGTTCGATCCGACGGTTCGCGCCTGCACGATCCTCATGTCCACATCAAGCGCGGTGTTGGTGCTGACCAGGTACGCGGTCACGCCCGTCGCCGGGACGTTGTCCCGATAGACGAAGCCAGTGACAGCGACCGCCGGGTTAAGGGCGAAGGCCACCGGGGTGATCGCGGAAGCGGTCACCGTGAACGTGCCGACCTCTTGCTCAAGGTCCGGCGCGGTCACGATCACCTTGTAGGTGCCGGGGAACACGTTGACCGAGCTCGTTCCGGTGAAGGTCGGGATGCTCCTCTGGAGCTTGCTCACGGAGTTCACGTCGTAAATCTTAACCACGACGTTCGCTGCGTTCGCTCCGCCGACCGCCTGCGTGATCGTGAACGATAGCGTCCCGGTCGTCGCCGGCAGCGTTACCAGGTTCAGGGCGACCGGCCCGGTGCCGGTGAACTTGACGATGCTGGGGTACTCGACGTTCGAGTATACACTGGGCTTAGAGACCGTCAGGAGATAGTATCCCGGGAGGACTGCGTTTGTCCCAGTTCCGAGGAACGTCACCAGACCGCCAGCGTCGCTTGTGGCCGTGTATTGCTTCGACGTGTGAACCTCAGTTATCGTCGCAGTGGCTCCCTGAACGGGGTTAGCGGCACTGTCAACTACATTGAACGAAATCTGTGCATTGGATGCCACGGCAGCACTGACGGTCGCGCTCGGCATGATAAACGCCAAGGACGACAAGAGCAGAGCTGCAACCAGCATGCCTGTTGCCAATTTCCTCGCTCGCATTTCTGTCATCACTTCCCTCCCTCACGGTTCCTAGCAGTGTCCTTGAGTCCCCTGAGTAAGGATTAGAGTGCCGAATACGTTGGTGCTAGATAAAGCTTGCTTAAAGGAAAGAGGATACTGGCTCGTCCAGAAAGTCCCCTCCTGCGACGGAATGTTATCGCTAGTATCGGGGCGCAAATGTCGGCGCTTAGGTGACGATCTCCTCGAGCCTTTCCTCGAGGATCGCGTTGCGCACTTCCTTCGCGAGCCTTCGTCCCGTCGACATCTCCGTGCGCCAAAGCGTGTTGCCGTACGAGTGCCCCACGTTCATGTGCACGTTCGTGCCCCCTCCGATGCGCGGCGCGACGTCGTAGATGAAGAAGTTGAGGTCCTTGTCGACGCAGGTCTGCAAGCAGAACGGGCCGATGATGCCGGGCGCGAAGTGCTTCTGCGTCGCCGCGACGTACTTCTCCGCAAGCTCGAAGGCGTTCTCGAGCAAGGATTCGCGCAGCGTGGCGGAGTTGTGCCCGCAGACCGTATATTCGGGCACCCTCTGCCCCTCGTTCAATGTCATCTGCTGCGGGGCGGGCAGCCTGACGTGCCCGTCGAGGGAGCTCTCGAACCGCCAGTCGATGCCTAGCAGTTCAATCTTCGACGTGCGCTCTTCTAGCGGCGAGTAGAAGAAGTCGAGATTGAAGACCGGACCGATGATGTACTCTTCCATCCTCGCATAGGCGAGGTTCTCCTTGTCGATCACTCCTTGCTTCAGAAGCTGCTTCGACTTCTCCTGGTACTCCTCGTAGGAAGCGGCCGTGAAGAAGCCGCGCTCGAGCTTCTTCTTCGCGTGGTGCAGTTTGACGATCGTCAGCCGGTCGATGTCCTCGGGCTTCTCGATCTTGCGGGGGTAGGGAAGGCCTGCCTGCTCGAGCAGCCAGTAATAGTCTCGCTCAAGGCCGCGGTCCTCGCTGCGCAGGAGGTTCCTGCTTCCCACCATCGGGAGCTCGAACTCGTCCTCTACCGCGTCCATGCCGATGTAGGACGTGAAGGATCGATTGGGAACGAAGAGCACATTGTCCTTCATGAGTCGCTGCTGAACCGCGCCGCCAATAATGTCCTGGAAGTGCTTGAGGGAGATGACCTCGTCGACTATGCCCCGGCGCACCTCGCCCTCGGCGTCCCGGTCGGCCCTGAAGTAGACCGAGTATGTCTTATCCCTGCCTTCCTGGCAGACCGCGACCGTGCGGAACCCTTCGTCGACTGCGCCGTCGCACACGTCCAGTGCCGAGTGCGATCCGAGCACACCGATCTTGATCTTCTCCGGGTCGTACTTCTTCAGATTCGCCAGAACCCGTGCCCTCGAAATCATTCACTCCCCTCGGGACCGGATTGACCCCGTCATCTAAAAACTGTCGCGCGATGAGGAGCGGCTGCAACCATTGCCCAAGGCAGTCGGGAATTTATAAATCGGGCATGTGCCATGCCCGTTCCCATGAAGTTTGGAGCGCGCTTCTACTACCGCTACCGGCGGCTCATCCGGACGCTCCAAATATACTTCGTTCTCGCGGGCCCGGGCATCATCGTGATGGTCGCTGACAATGACGCCGGTGGCATCACTACCTACTCCGTCACCGGTGCCGCGTATGGCTACAATCTCATTTGGTTCCTGATCCTTCTTGGCCCTATCGCTTACTTCGTGCAGGAGATGACCGTTCGTCTCGGGGCGGTGACGAAGCGCGGCCATGCGGAAGCGATATTCGACGCATTCGGTTCGTTCTGGGGGTGGTTCTCTCTGGGGGATCTGGCCCTAACCGACTGGCTCACCTTGATCACAGAGTTCATCGGAATGACAGCCGCCCTGAGCATCTTCGGGGTCCCGCCCATCGTGACCGTTGTCATTGTGTCCGTCTTCATGTTCGCGCTCGTGCTCCACGGCAAGTACTGGACGTGGGAGAAGATAGTGCTGGCGCTCTGCGTCCTGAACCTCATCTACATCCCCGCGGCGATCATGGTGCACCCGAATGTGGGGCAGGTCCTCGGGGGCGTGATCCCCAATCTCCCCGGAGGGAATCTCGGCTACCTGTTCTTCCTCCTGATGGCCAACATCGGAACCACGATCGCTCCTTGGATGCTCTTCTTCCAGCAGAGCAGCGTGGTGGACAAGCAGATGAAGGAGAAGGACATCCCCTTCGGGAAGCTGGATACCGCGATCGGTTCCGCGCTGACGGTCGTCGTGGCGGTCTTCCTGATCATCGTCACGGGCACCCTTCTATATGGACAACAGATCGAGAGCGCCGCTCAGGCGGCGGTGGCGCTTCAGGGCGTCAACTACTGGGTCGGGACGATCCTCGCGATCGGATTGTTCGACGCCGGCCTGCTGGGGGCGATCTGCATCTCTCTCGCCTCTTCTTGGGCCGTGGGCGAGGTCTTCGGCTGGGCGCACTCCCTCAACAACAACATCAAGGAGGGGCGCTGGTTCTACCTCTTCTATCTGGTCCTGCTCGTGAGCGCAGGGTTCGTGGTGCTGATCGCAACGAAGCAGGTCCTCGTCACTGTGACCCTCTTCGTTCAGGTGATCGCGGTGACGCTGCTCCCCGCAGCTCTCGTGTTCCTCTTGCTGCTGCTGAACAGCGAGGAGCTGATGGGCAAGTACAAGAACACCCGCCGGCAGAACATCATCGGTGGGGGCATCGTGGGAATGATCATCCTGCTCTCGACGCTCTACGCGCTCAGCGTCGTGTTCCCGGGAACCTTTGGAGGCTGACGAGATGACCGACGGGAAGCGGAGGAGCATCGCGCGCCGCCTGTTCAGCGGGCGCTTCAGGCCGCTGCTGGACATCACGGACAAGTACAGGACGCCGAGAATCAAGATGACCAGGGCCACGAAGATCGCTTTATTGGCGCTCAGGCTCTATCTGATATTCATCATCGGAATCCTGATCTACAAATTCTTTACATCGGTGTGAGGTGGACTGGATGGCAGAAGCGGCTGGGAAGAACAACGGCGGCGCCGAGGAGAAACTGTATCTCAGCGAACTGCTCGGCATCAGGGCCACGGTGGTGGGGAAGAAGATTGGCAAGCTCGAGGACATGATCGCAGTCGACCACGACAAATTCGCGGAGATCACGCACCTGGTTCTCTCAAGGCCCTTCGGAGAGAAGATGCTGATCGTGCCCTGGGAGAAGGTGCGCTCAATGAACAAGGAGGAGGTGACGCTCGACGTGACCGACCTCGGCCCCTATGTCGGCGAGCCGAACGAGCAGTCCCTATTGCTCCGCGACCACGTCCTGGACAAGAAGGTCCTGGACATCAACGACACCGAGGTCGAGATCGTTTACGATCTGATACTCGTCAAGACCCGCGGCAAGCTCCTCGTCACCTCTGTGGATTCGAGCCGATATGGCCGCATGCGGCGCTTCGGATTCCGGCGATCCGCAGATGCGCGTGCTCCTCAGGTCGAGCAGGAGACGACCCAGGTTATCCCCTGGCTCTACGTCGCGCCTCTTTCACCCTCGCTGAGCACGTTCAAGGGCAACATCAAGTTAAAAGTCCTGAGGGAGAAGCTCTCGGAGGTCAAGCCAGTCGACCTGGCGGACATGATCGAGGAGCTGGACCGCGAACAGCGTATGGTCGTCTTCAACCAGCTCGAACCCGTGCACGCCTCCGACACGCTGGAGGAGATCGACCCGAACGTGCAGAGGGAACTCGTCCCCTTCATATCGAGAGAGCAGATGTCCCTCTTGATCAAGCAGATGTCCCCGGGACAGGCGGCCGACTTCCTTTCCGCGCTCCCCGCCTCGGACGCGAGCGAATTGCTCGAACTCCTCGACCCAGATACCGCCTACAAGGTGCGCGCCATCATGGAGAGGCAGGAGGAGCGCGTCGCGAACTACTCCACCATGCACTTCGTGCGTGTGCAGCCAGGAATGACCGTCGAGCAGGCGCAGCTGCAGTACCATCACATGGCGAAGAACCAGGACATCGTGATGTACCTCTACGTGGTGGACGACGAGGGCAGGCTGCTCGGGGTCATCGATGTCAAGGAGCTTCTGGCCGCCGCGGACACGGCGCTCATGCAGGACATCATGACGACGAACGTCATCTCGCTACGTCCCGGCAGCACGCTCAAGGAGGCGCAGGCTCTCTTCGAGAGGTACGACTTCCGTGCGATTCCAGTGGTCGACGAGCAGGAGCGAATCATCGGTGTGGTGCCGTTCCGCGATGTGACGAAGCTGCGTCACCACTTCATCGCGTGAACATCGGCTCCTCCGGAACGAAAATGAAGAGGGATGGTAGCCCCGGGCAGATTCGAACTGCCGTCGCAGGATCCAGAGTCCCGCATGATTGACCGCTACACTACGGGGCTGCGCAACCTGGTTAAAAAATAGGCCCTAATTAACCCTTTGCTTTGTGCCTGCCCAGCGTCACTTCGACCTGATCGCCTTGACGATGCGCGCGTAGACCTCGGCGATATCGCCCTCTCCGTCGACCGCCTTCAGTATGCCCTTCTTCTTGTAGTACTCGATGAGCGGGAATGTCGATTCCTTGTATACGCGCAGACGCTCGCGCACGGTCTTCTCCGTGTCGTCCGAGCGCTGATACAGCTCGCCGCCGCACTTGTCGCACTTCCCGTCGACCTTCGGCGGATTGAACTCTAGGTGGTAGACCGAGGCGCAATTGCGGCACGTCCGCCTGAGCGTCAAGCGCTTCACGAGTCTCTCCTCGTCGACCTGCAGGTCGATGGCCATATCGACCTTGGTGATCTTGTCGAGCATCTCCGCCTGTTCGAGGTTGCGCGGGAAACCGTCGAGGATCACTCCGCCCTTCACGTTCTTTATCTTCTCCTTGATGAGGTCGATGACCAGCTCATTTGGGACGAGCTTGCCGGCATCCATGAAGGACTTGGCCTTCGTCCCGAGAGGGGTGCCGAGGCGAACCGATTCGCGCAGCAGGTCGCCCGTCGAGATCTTAGTGAGCTTGAGCTCGACGCAGAGGCGTTCGGTCTGAGTGCCCTTCCCCGAGCCGGGCGGGCCCATGAGGACGATCTTCAGGTCCATGCGACGGCCTAACACACTTCTCGTTTATGTTCCTTTGCGGGCGGTCACGGCAACCTTTTTGGTGGCGGCGAGGATACCCAGCCTAATGCTCAAGGGGAAGAGGATAGGGCTGCGTCCGCTCGAGACCACGGACACCTGGTTGATGTACCGCTGGTTCAACGATCAGCGTGTGCTCGAGGACCTGGGGGCGGAGCACATGTGCTTCGCCACCTCGATGGAGGAAGAGGCGGAGTTCGTGGTGAGCATGACGCGGGACACGGGTTCCGTGTGGTTCCTAATCGAGATGCTCGAGGGGCATGAGCCGATCGGCGTCGTCGGGCTCGCGAACATCGATCAGCGGAACGCCGCCGCGGAGCTGAGGATCGTGGTCGGGGAGCCGAGTCGCTGGGGTCAGGGACTCGGGAGGGAAGCGATCGGACTGGTGCTCGACTACGGCTTCGACACGCGCAATCTGCATCGCATCTGGCTCAGGGTCGCTTCCTACAACCAGCGGGCCATCTCCTGCTACCGGGCGAGCGGATTCGTGGATGAGGGAACGTACCGCCAGGATCATTTCCACAAGGGGCGATGGCAGGACGCACGCCGGATGAGCATATTGGTGGACGATCACAGGAGGAAGAAGGATGCTTCAGGGTAAGCTCGTCCGGCTGAGGGCGGTCGAAAGAGCGGACCTTCCGGCCTTCGTCAGATGGTTCAACGACCTAGAGGTAACGCGATTCCTGCTGCGCTCGCCCCCGATGGGCATGGAGGAAGAAGAGCGCTGGTTCGAGCACCTTCGGGATCGCGAGGAAAGAGTGTTCTCGATAGAGACCCTCGATGGAAAGCTGATCGGCAACATCGGGATCATCCACGTCGATTATCACGATCGCAAGGCGGACATCGGGATTGCGATTGGCGAGAAGGATCATTGGAGCCGGGGCTACGGGCGGGACGCGATCAACGTGCTCCTCGGCTACATGTTCGACGAGATGAACCTTGAGCGCGTCTGGCTATACGCGGACCAGAAGAACGAGCGCGCCGTCTCGTGCTATGAGAAATGCGGTTTCAAGCGCGAGGGTTTGCTGCGACACAATCACTTCAAGAACGACGAGTACGCCGATGACGTCATCATGGCGGTCATCCGCGAGGACTGGCGCAGGGCTCATCCTTTGTGACTAGTTCGACTCCAGAAGAGTGCGCACGATGCGGTGGTACACGTCGGGGTAATGAGCGTCTTCGCCATCGTCGAGGGAAGGGTTGTCGTTCACCTCGATCACATACACCTTGCCGTTCGATTCCTTTATGTCGACGCCGTACAGCCCTTTGCCGATCGAGCGCGCCGCCTTCAGCCCGACCTCGAGGACAGCCGACGGGATCCGTCCGACCGGCACGCTCTCCGTGCGGCAGTAGACCAGGTGTCCGTTCACCGACGCCTGGATCTTGAACGTCTCGGCGGGGATGTGGTAGCGGCAGGCGTAGAGCAACTGACCGTTTAGGACTCCTATGCGCCAGTCGTAGGTCGAGTGAATGTACTCCTGGGCTACGATCCAATCGGACATTCGAGAGAAGCGCCTGCCCACGCGCACGAACTCCTCACCGTCGTTCGCCTTCTCGACCCTGGCGGAGAACGATGTCCCGGGTTCCTTGATGATCAGCGGCGTGCCCCAGCGGTCGAAGAGCACCTTCGCGGTCTGGACGCTCACCTCCTTCCGGCTGAGGAACTCCGTGCGCGGGATCGGCACGTCGTTCTTCATCAGGTGATAGTACATGTTGATCTTGTCGGCACAGATCTGGATCGACTGCGGGTCGTCGATCACCGGAATGTTGTGCAGCGAGGCCATCTTCGCGGCGACGAACGCCATGTTCATCGGGTCGGTGTTATGCCGGATGAACAGCCCGTCCGTCTTCGGCACCTTCTTGATCTCCGTCGGGAAGATGAAGTCGGCCGAGTGCCCGAGCTCTTCCGCCGCATCGCGACAGCGCAGCAGCGTTTCCAGTTGATCCCCGGACGACACCGTCTGGCGGTTCACGAAGATGCCGAGATTAGACGTCGCGTTCGCCCCCTGCGCATTCGATCGTGCCGCCGAGGCGGCTCCCCAGCATCTCCTTCTCGCGCTGGTTGAGCTTCGAGTACTTCACCGGCCCGAGCGAAGATAGCTGCGGGACTCCGTTGTGGGTCACGTAGATCATGCTGACCAGCGGGATGTGGAACGCTTCGTAAACTCCACTAGCCAGGTTGGCGAGTGCAGGATCGTCGGAGGCGATCCGGCCGAAGATGACGTTCGATTTCTTCGGCATGTCCGATTCCCCGAGCGGTTGGTAACAGAATGGATATCGGCCGTTGTTCGTGACGTGCTTGACCGCCTGCTGTGACTGCTTGAGGTCCTGGGCCACGAAGAACTCGCCCGGTGTCGAGAAGTAGTTCACTCCATAGATGATGCAGGGCGCCGGAGCATCCGTGTACGAGATCTCCCAGTGGCAGACCTCCACCCCACAGAGCTTGGCCTTCTCGAGGCAGATCGGCACGACGTAGGCGTCGATGACGTCGCTGCTGCGCGGAAGGGTGTTGACCCCGTTCACTTCGTTCTTGACCAGCGCGTAGTAGCCCTCGGTCTTGTAGAAGTGGTTCTCGCTCACGATGTGAGTGCAGTCCTCAGAGGGCAGGGCGAGGATCTCGTCCTCCCGAGGGACCTTCCCAGGCCTCTTGCTCAAGGGATCAGGCCCCTCATCCGTCCATGGCCATTGGTTCGACGCGTCACTCTAAGCCGAATCCTTTCCATGCTAGAATCAGTGACCCGCGTGTCGGGTCGTCGTTTGCTACTATCACCATCTTCAGATTCGGCGGAGGCCTCTTCCATTTGGTACCACGGTCCGGTTGAGCGGACCGCAATTGTGCAGGCCAGCTTAAAAAAGTATCCACTAGGTAGTCGAGAATGGATGCGTGGCTACTGCCAGGGTTAAATTACCGGAGAGGGGATTCGCCTCCGATGAGCGCATTGGAGAGGAGCGTCATCGAGCGAATCGGCGAAATCGTCGGCGAGGAGAACTACTCGACAAATCCAGCAGACCTCTACACCTATGGCTTCGATGCCTCCATCCATCACCGCGATCCCGACATCGTGGTGCGCCCCAGCTCCGCAAAGGAGGTGTCCGCGATCCTACACCTGGCGAACGACCACAAGATTCCCGTGGTGCCGAGGGGCGCGGGGACCGGGCTCTGCGGCGGTGCAGTCCCCCTTCACGGCGGCATCGCGCTCGACATGACGCGCATGAACCGCGTCCTTGAGATCCGAGTCGAGGACCTCCTCTGCGTTTGTGAGGCGGGAGTGGTCTTCGACAAGCTGATGGAGGCGCTCGCCCCTCACAAGTTCTCGATTCCCACCGCGCCAGGGAGTTCAGAGGCGTGCACGATCGGAGGAATGGTCGCGGCGAACGCTTCGGGAATGAGGGCGATCAAGTACGGAGCGATGCGCGACTACGTGCTCGGCCTTGAGGTCGTCCTCGCCAGCGGTGAGATCGTTCAGCTTGGCACACGGACCCTGAAGAACTCCTCCGGCTACCAACTGGACAGACTGATCGTGGGAAGCGAAGGCACGCTCGGCGTGATAACCAAGGCGACACTGCGCATCGTGCCCAAAGCGAAGAAGGCGGCGATGATCGTGGCGGCGTTCGCGACGCTCGAGCTCGCGGGCAAGTGCGTATCCAGGATCATCGCCAAGCCGATCATCCCTTCCGCGATCGAGCTCATGGACTCGACCTGCATCAAGGCGGTCAACAAGACCGTGCACGCGGGATTTCCGGACGTCGAAGCCCTCTGCATGATCGAGGTGGACGGTGAGCCAGAGATCGTGGAGAAGGAAGCCGCCCTGGTGCGCGGCGTCTGTGAGGAAGCTGGGGCCTCGAGCGTGGAGGTCTCTTCCGAGACAGCGCAAATGGCGAAGTGGACCTACGGGCGGAAGAGCATCATGTCCTCGCTGAGCCGCTATGGTGAGGGCTTCGTGTCGGTCTCGCTCGCCGACGATATGGCTGTCCCGATCTCCAGGATCCCCGAGGCCGTGGTCGCATTCCATCGCATCGCCAAGAGCAACAGCGTCATCATCGGCACCTATGGACACGCGGCCGACGGGAATCTGCATACGAAAATGCTTCTCGATCCGACATCCACGGACTACTGGCAAAGGGGAGAGAAGGCGGTCTCCGAGGTCTATGACACGGTCATCGGGCTCGGAGGGACGGTCACCGGTGAACACGGGGTCGGCATCTCCAAGGCTCCGTACATGCAGAAGGAGAGGGCGACCGCGCTGCAGACGATGGCGGACATCAAGCGGGCGCTCGATCCAAACAACATCCTGAACCCGGGGAAGATCCAGCAATGGGAAGGGAGCATCCTGACGAAGCTGCGCTATCCCTGCGAGCCGTTCGAGAAGTAGCTCAGATGAAGCCCCAGGCGTAGGCGAGCGCGACCGCGGAAGCGGCGAGCATGAGGATGTAGACGGGCTTGCTCCACATCAGCACCTTCGAGCCGTCCAGCGGCGGCACCGGCACCATGTTGAACAATGCCAAGAAGGAGTTGATCGTCCCCACGGTCATGAACGCGAAGTAGGCGAGCGTGCCGAATGGGAACGCCATCGAAGCCACCAGGAAGACCGCCGCCAATGCCAGATTCAGGCCGGGGCCGGCCGCGCTGATCAGACCGTTTTGCTTCGGCGTGATCCTGCCTTGGATGTAGACCGCTCCGGGCGCGGCGAACACGAAGCCGAAGAAGCTGAAGACGAGTGCCAGCATCAGACCCATCGGGAAGATGCGGAACTCCGCCCAGGCCCCATATCGCTGCGCCACGAACTTGTGCATGAGCTCATGCAGCAGGAATCCGGTCAGCACAGCGACGGCGGCGATCGCGAAGACGATCGCGAACGTGTAGAGGCTGTACGAGTTCCCCGAGAGCATCGCCAGCGTGAACGCGAGCGTGAGGACGAGCACCGCGATTCCAATATGCATCAGCTCCGTCCGGCCGAAGTGGATCTTTCCGTAGCCAGGAGGGATGTATAGTGCTCCGTATTCGTCGTACATGCCTGACATGGGTTTCTCGCTCATTGCGAGTCTCGCTATTTATCTCTTGTGCATTTATTGTTCGAGGCAGCCAGATGCCTCTCGGAGGCGAACCGGCATAGCTTGAAGTACGAAGTCGCGCAATCGCAACCGATGCGCGACCAGGACAGCAGGCATGGCAAGATCACGTTCCTCTGGTGCGACCACTGCCACACCCTGCTCCTCGGAACGAAATGCAGCCGCTGCGGCTCGTCGGGCAGGCAGTTCCAGGTCTCGAAACCGGGCGACATAAGGCCGGCGCTGTCTGGGAGCAAGGCGAGGCTGGCGGACCTGGTGGAGAGGCACTTCCGGTGCGGAGACCAGCTCGATGGCGTGCAGGTCTTTCTCAACAAGATCGCCGGCGAGGACCGGACGGACGAGGTGGTCGTCGATGGCGAGGTCGTGGCCATGCTCCGCTTCGACATGAGGCGACAGCAGCTCGTCCTCGACCTGAAGGAGGCGGGCGCGATGCTGCTGGTGAAGCATGCCAAGAAAGGTGTCGTCCGGCTGAAGCCTCAGGGCGGCCATCTGAAAGGAAAGAACGTTCGCGGTGCCGAAATCCTCGAGGTCGGTGGTGACGTCCGCGCCGGTGACCCGGTGATCGGGCTTGCAGGGAACCTCGTTCTGGCCGCCGGGGCGAAGGCGAATGGCACCGAGATGAAGGGCGCGGAAAAGGCGATACACGTCAATGGGGCCGCGAACGCCGATTTCGCTTGGGAGGCGGGGAAGAGCGACGAACACGTCTTCGTCGAGGCGAACCGCGAACCTCTGCTCGCGATCGAATCGAAGGGCGTCAACGACATCAAGTCATATGCCAAGCAGAGCAAGCTGCCGCTGACGCTCTCGTTCAGCGGCGGCAAGGATTCGCTGGCCACATACGGTCTGGTGAAGAAGGCCACAAAGGACTTCGCTCTCATCTTCGTGAACACCGGGCTTGAGTTCCCCGAGACGGTGCGGTACGTCCGCGAGTTCGCTTCGAAGCACGGCGAGAAGCTAATCCAGGCCGATGCCGGCTCAGTGTTCTGGGAGCAGGTGCATCAGTTCGGTCCGCCCGCGAAGGATTTCCGCTGGTGCTGCAAAGTCTGCAAGCTCGCGCCGTTGACCGATGTGATCGAGCGCACCTACCCCGAGGGAACGGTGACCGTGGAAGGCAACCGAGGACTCGAGTCGTTCTCGCGAGCGCAGATGATGTTCGTTGAGCGGAACCCGTTCGTGCCGAACCAGGTCGTCCTCAACCCGATTCGGGAGTGGAGGGCGGCGGAGGTCTGGGCCTACATCTGGTGGAAGGGCCTGGAGTACAATCCGCTCTACGAGGAGGACTTCGAGCGCATCGGCTGCTACCTCTGCCCCTCCTGCCTGGCTTCCGAATGGAAGGAGACCAAACGGGTCCAGCCGGAGCTGCACAAGAAGTGGACGGAGTATCTAGAGGAATGGGCGAAGGGTGGCGGCGCGACGGCGGACTTCATCAAGTTCGGGTTCTGGCGCTGGAAGGTGCTGCCGGCGAAGATGCGCTTGCTGGCGGAGGAGATCCGTCTCCAGGTGCCGCGGGAGCGCTCGGATCGCATGAAGCTGACGATGGTGAAAGGGCTCTCGGCTTGCTTGACGGGAGGATACTCAATCGAAGGGGTTCTGGCGGTGCCGAGGAAGCGCTCCTTCTCAAAGGTCGGCGAAGTGCTGAAGACAGTCGGTACGACTCGATGCTCCGAAGAATACGAGATCGCTCTCACGAAGACGAAGGACTCGACCGTCAAGGCGTTCGGCGGCGGGCAGGTCGTGGCGACAGGGGAGACGCCGGAGAAGGCGGAGAAGGCGTTCGAATCGGGCGTGAAGGCGTTCCTGCGCGCGGAGATGTGCACCATGTGCGGAATCTGCGTGAAGAACTGCAAGCGCAGAGCGATCTCACTGCATGACGGACCGGTGGTCGACGAGGAGCTTTGCACGCAGTGCGGGAGATGCGCCGAGGCTTGCGTGGTCGCGCACTATTACGACAAGCTGGTCACCTGAACGCTATCAGAATTTATATAGGAAGACGCGCTGAGAGGGCGTGCGAGCATGGACCTGACCTTCCTCACCGCGGGCATCATCGGTGTCGGGCCAGCGATGGCGCTGATGTACTGGGTGCTGCGCGACTACACGCTACCGAAGGTCGAGAAGGCGTTCTTCGACGATCGCAGGGTCTTCTTCATGCTGGCGATGGGGCTCATCATCGGCGCGATCCTCTACTTCTTCGAGTTCGAGCTCGGGGTGGCGTTCATCCTGTACGCGCTGCTCTTCGCCGTCGCCGAGGAGCTCATGAAGTTGATGATCCTCAACTTCCCGAAGTTCCAGAGAAGACTGGACACGCAGTTCTACGGCCTCTCTCTCGGGCTCGGGATCGGCGGGGCGCTTGGAGTGGGGTACGCCTTCTACTATCTCGCGACGCTGGGGTCGCTCGCGCCTCTCGATTACGTCCTGTTGATCACGCTGGCGGCTGATCTTTGCCTGCTTCACGGCTCGACCGGAGCCACCCTTGGAGCGGGCGTGGTGAAGGGCCTCCCGTTCAGTTACTTCTCGCAGGCGGCGCTCGTTCACATCGCATTCAATCTGAGCATTGTCGGTGTGGGCGCCTTGCCGCTCGAGCTGAGCATGGTCCCGCTGGCGATCGGCACTGTCATCGTGGCCTACTACTTCTGGTACGTCAAGACAAGAATGATCCCGAACCTCGTGGAAACGGAAGTGAAGCGATTCGAGACGAAGGCCACGAAGGTCGCGAAGAAAGTTGCGAAATGAGCGCGTCAGGGGACTCGGTAGATGCCTGGCCGAGGTTCGAGGAGCTCGCCTTCGCCGAGAAGTTTCTCGATGACGCTCGTCGCCTCTTCGTCAGATGAGATACCGAGGGTCTCGCGGAACGAACCCAGATCGAATGTTCCGTGGAGGGCGGTGAGCTGTGCGGCCGCTTTGAGCGGGTCCTTGACGGCCTTCTTCGACGGTTTCCGATCGACGGTCGGGACCTTGCGCTTGCGCGCGATCTCGGCGTCAGCGTCCAATCCTTGCGTCGCGATCAGCTCCATCATCCGCTTGACGCCCTCGGCAAGCTGCGCTTCCGTTTCCGCTTTGTAGAAGATCCTCGCCTTCGACAGGTCGATCGAATGCCCACAGTAGTTGCACTTCGCTCGCGCCGAACCTAGCTTCACGCCGCGCGCGCGGTTGCACTTGGGACAGACGACGACGCCGAACATCAATACTCGACGAAAACGCAGGAACCGATGCAGGCGCCGTAGTGGTCCATTGGGACCGAGAGCTCTTCGATGGCGTAGTGGATGGTGCGCAGCTCGATCTGACGGAGCTTCGCCATCTCGCTCATCTTCCATTCGAGGACTTCTTTGAGAGCCTTCTTGGTGCCATGCATGTGTCCTTCCGCCACGTACCCGCCTTTGCCGTCCTTGCGGAACGCATAGGCGATGCCCGCGGAGATCATCTCGCCCTCGCCCCCTCGCATCTGAGCGAGAACGCAGAAGGTTACCGAGCCCATCGGCATCTCGCGCACCGGCACCTGCTTGGCGCCTATAGGCAGTACAGAGGAAACGGAGACCAGGTTCTGCTCTCCGATCCTCGCCATTTTCAATGCTTCGTCGAAGGCGTTCAGATCGGAGACCTTGCTCACCGCGCAGCCAGAAGTAATGAAGAACTTCTTGGGCACCAGGTTCATATTTTCCGAGTAAAACGATTTTGGGACTTAAGTTTTGCCTTCTCGGTAGTTACGGTTTCGATGGTTGGAGCACGCGCATCTCCCGCTCCAGGAGCTTGACTTCGCGGGTGCTCAGTGCTTGCGGGCTGACCGGGACGAGGAGCACGGCGTCCTTCACCGCCACGTTCTCGTTGAGCAGCTGCAGGAACTTCAGCACCTTAAGGAACGTGCTCTGGCTGATGAGGTACTCGATGCCGGAGATGAGGACGACGCCGTCCGTCGCGTTGTCAAGGAACGCTTTGACCTCCGAGTAGATCAGAGGGACGTTGGTCGGCTCGCGCGCGTATTTCACATCTCTATCATAGGACAACCACAGCATCGGCGAGTCGGCGAGCGCGTATCGCTCACGCAGCTTCTCGGGATACTCGCGCACGATGCTCATCCCCTTGTAGCCGTGCGTCACGAGCTCGGAGAACATCTCGAAACCCGCGTACGGGTCCTCGGACTCGATAATGTACGAGTACCCCGCCTCGAGTTCGTAGCTCACCGGCTGCTTCTTTCCAGATGCTTCCTTGGGCGTCTCCTCCCCGGCGGGCGTGAGGACGTGAACGCAGCCGTGCTTGCCCTTCGAGAGACACTCCCTTTCGATCGCAACATAGCGCCGGTCGAGAAGCGAAGAGATGATGCCGGACAGATAGCCGCGCGCGAAATCGCAGGTCCGGCCGTGCAACGCCTCGAGCGATTCCTCCGCCTCGACGATGATCTCGTCCTCATTCGCGGATCGCACATTGATGCGGCTCAGCCCGGTCTCCGACCAGATCTGGGGAAGCACTTCCTTGAGCTCCTGGATGTCTTTGACGCGCAGGTCGAGGACGCTGATAAGGCCGACGCCAGCGCGATATCCATAGCGCGCGAGCGTCTCCCCCGCTTCCTTGTCCTCTATGAGCTCTAGCTCCTCGCGCAGGTCTACGAGCGCCGAACCGGGCATGACGAAGAATGGGTTGTAGTGCGTCACGTCAACCACTCTCTAGCAGTTTCTGGCCGAGCTGCTCGAAGGCTCGCTCCACGCCTTCCCCGGTCTTCGCCGAGGTCCTTTGCAGCGGCGATCCGAGCGCCTTCGACAGCGCGGCGAGGTCCGAGGGGGTCACGGCCATCTCCAGATCGGCCTTGTTGCCCACGATGATCGTCTTTGCGCTCTTCTCGACGTTCAGGAAATCGCTCCGCCATTTCGTCAGGTGCTCGAGCGTCTCCCGTCTGGTGAGGTCCGCCACGAGCATCGCGCCGTTCGCGCCTTTGTAATAGGCGGCATGCAGCGAGTCGTCGCTCTTCTGCCCGAGCACATCCCAGATCATGAGCGTCAGCTCGACGTCGTCGATGTTCAGAACCTTCTTCGAGACCTTCGTGCCGAAAGAGACGATGTACTTGTCGTTGAAGATATCCTCGACGTAACGCCTGACGAGGCTGGTCTTGCCGACGCCGCCGTCGCCCAGAAGACAGACCTTCCTGATGATCCGCTTGCGCTCCATTTCCCCGAAGTATCCCCGTGCGCGCTAATTAACTATGCGTATGGCGCGGATGACTGGAAGAGCGCAACTAGCTGTAGATGACCGACTCTTCCGAAGGCCTTTGCGCCTGGCGCAGCCCCTCCACCGCCGCGCGCATGTCCTTCTCGATCTGCTCCGCTTCCTTAAACAGCGGCTCCGGGTCCAACTTCAGCTCCGGCAGCATCTTCGCGACGTTCTCGATGAGGCGCGCTGCTCCTCTCGCGTCCGGATAGTCCATGCGCGCCGGTCCGAGCAGGCATATCAGGTCCAAGCCCAAGCGATCGGCATCGTAGAGAAGAACGCCCGAGATCCCGCTCACCATTCCCTCCTTGAGCTCCTTCATTCCGTACTTCTCGAGCATGCGCCGGCACCTCTCACCAGTGGCGATGGCGAGCACCTCGCGCTTCTCCGGGCTCTCGCCCACGTTCATGCCTTCGAGGGCGACGATGGTGTTGACATCGTTCCGACGGCAGTACTCGACAATGGCGTCGCTCAGAGGGCGGAGTAGGTGGGGCGCGGGCATGAACTCGGTCGTGATGACGATGAGCTGCTCGCACTCCTCACCGGTGCCGTCGCACACCCTGCTCCCTGCATAGATGCGTACCGGCGGCGAGATCTCGCCTTCGTGCACGAGCGCGTAGGGCGGGAACTCCGGATGGAGGATCGTTGCTATCTTCTCGAGCTTGAGCGTGCGCACGACGAAGTTCGCGGCGATCGAGCTCACCAAACCTGCGCTCGGGAACCCGACGATGACCATTGGCTTCTTGAAGCTGAGCTGCTTGTACTCGTGAAGCTTCATCTCGCTCGCCAATCAGTTCACCTGGCTTGAGCTTCGCACCCCCTCCTACTTATATCCTTCACAGCGAGGACAGCGAGGCGTCCTCGGCGGCAATAGCTTCAAATCGCGTATCCTCCGTGTGCTAACCCAAATTGAGGATGCACATGCCTGGAAAGATCGAGGAGCTGAGCGTTATCAAGACCCCCGGCGGGGTGCCGGTGCTGGTCGACGTCCTTCCGTGGTCCAAGGCGGCAGCGGTCGCGGTGGACATGTCGGTCGGTTCGAGGGACGAGAAGGCGGACGAGCACGGGGTCGCCCATCTTCTCGAACATCTGCTGTTCAAAGGCACGAAGGGGCACAGCGCGAAGGAGATGTCGCAGGACATCGAGTCGGCGGGAGGGGAGATGAACGGCTACACCTCGAAGGAGGTCACTGCCTACTACGTCTCGACCCTCGAAGAGACGCTGCCGACCGCTCAAGGCCTTCTCGCCGAGATGATCCAGACGCCGCTCCTGCGCGATGCTGACATCAGGACGGAGAAGAAGGTGGTGACGCAGGAGATACGCATGTCCGAGGACGACCCTGACACCTATTCCCACGACCTGCTCATGAAGACGGTTTGGAAGGGCAATCCGATGGCCGATCCGGAGGCGGGGTACGTGAAGTGCGTCGACGAGATGCGATCGGATCAGATCCGCGAGTTCTTCAACGGCAACTACCGGCCTCCGAACATGGCGGTGGTGGCGACGGGGAAGGTGAACGTCGACCAGGTCGTCCGCTGGGCGAGCGAGAGCTTCGATTCCTTGCCCAAAGCGAAACCTAAGCCCGAGCGGCGCGTTCCGTCCTTCCACCCGAGCATAGAGCTCCATCCCAGGGAAGGTGATCAGGCATACGTGGCGCTCGGTTTCCCTGGCGTCAGGGCCTCGCATCCCGACCGCTACGTACAGGGCCTGGTGAGCGGCATCCTCGCGGGCGGGACCTCCTCGCGTCTCTATCAGAAGGTGCGCGAGGAGAAGGGGCTGGTGTACTCGATCTACTCGATGACCTATGCTTTCTCCGACACTGGAATGTCGAGCCTGTTCTTCTCGACCTCGGAGGACGAGACGGTGGAGGTGATGCGCATCATCGCCTCGGAGCTTCGGTCTCTCAAAGAAGATGGACTGGAGAAGGACGAGCTGGACCGCGCCAAGCACTGGTTCAAGGGCATGATCGTCCGGCGCCTGGAGTCATCGGTCGAGAATCGCATGTTCTTCCTCGGCGAGGTCTACCTGCAGACGGGAAAGGCGCTGACGGGAGAGCAGGTCCTTGACCGCGTAGGAAAGGTCACGGAGGAGGACATCGCCAGGGTGAGCGAATCCCTCCTCAGGCGCGAGAACATGGGGCTTGCTCTGCACGCGAACGGGAAGAGCAGCAAAGGCGTGATCGATCAGCTATCGGCGGTCGATTTCTAAGGCCGCCTCAGTATCTCCAGCACTTTGTCGACAGCCACTGGAAGCGCTGCCTTCAACGGCGGCGTCATCTCCTCGGAGATGTCGACGGTGTTGAGGGCCTCGACGGCGACGAAGAAGATCTGCTTGGGGAATCGCTCCGGTTCGAGCATGCGACCGAGCTCCAGAGCGGTGGCGATGTTGGTCTCGTGAGGGTTTACCCCGTGCACGGTTGAGGAGAACGCGTTCGGCGTGAGCACGGTCACGGTCCCAGGCGGGTCATCGTGGGTCACGATCGCATCCACGACCACCACCCGCTTGTAGTCCATCATCTTCTCGATGAGATCCAGGCCACTGACGCTCGCCTCCTCGACGTCCACGTCGGGCAATTCGAGACGCATGATCGCTTCCGCCACCCGGATGCCGATCGCATCGTCCGAGATTAGCGGCGAGCCGATGCCTATGACGAGGTGCTTGCGTTTCATTCCGCCTCGGGGAGCGAGGTGCCGCATAAAAACCTATTGGGTTTTTGGTGGGATCATCCGTGGCTTCCGGGTCCGCCAGGACCGGCTCTTTTCGGGGTTGGTCCACGCGCCAGGGACGTTATCCCCCCAATGAACGCGATTGCCGCGGAGACGATGAACGCGAGGCTCATTCCGTTCACGAACGACTCCGATGCCACGCTCACGTTGATTGGCAGACCGGAGAACAGCGACGACAGGATCCCGGCGGACGCGACCGAGGCGACGATCGCCCCCATAATCGCGAGGCTCGCCGCCTGGCCGACGAACCGCATAGTCGCTAGGGTACCCGAGGCCACTCCCAACTGCGTGCGCTCCACCGAGCCCATCACCGCGCTCGTGTTCGGCGAGGAGAAGATGCCCATGCCGACTCCGATGACAAAGAGCCCGAGCAATACCTGCACCACGCTCGAATCGACCCTCAGCGCGCTCAGCCCGAGCAGCCCTCCACCAATGATGAACATCCCGGCCGACGAGAGCGTCCTAGAACCGATCCGATCGGACAGCCAGCCGCTGATCGGCGAAAGGATCGCCATGGTCACGGGCATCACCAGCAGAACCCCGCCGGCCTCGATCACGGACTGCCCCAGGACCTCCTGGAGATAAAACGAGATCATGAACGTGACACCAAAGTACGCTGCGTAATCGAGGAACGCAGAGATGTTCGCGAAAGCGAAGAGACGGTTTTTCGTCATCAGGCTGAGGTCGAAGAGCCCCTTCCTGCCCTTTCGCCTCTCCACCGTGACGAAGCCCACCGTAGCTGCAATCGCGACTACGAAGAGTGCGACTATTCCGGGACTCGTCCAACCATATTGGTCGCCTAGCGTGAGGCCGACTAGCAATCCTATGATGGCGACGCCGAAGGTCAGTAGCCCGGCGTAATCGAACTTGCAGAACTCACACTGCAGCGGCGCCTCCCTGAGGTACCTCCAAGCGAGCAGGATGACGACCGCCCCGATCGGGATGTTGATGTAGAATATCGATTGCCAGCCGAGGGCGCTCGTGAGGAAGCCGCCGAGAGGCGGTCCGAGGGAGAGGCCGACGTACACCGACATGGCGTTGAATCCGAGGGCCTTTCCCCTCTCCGCCCTTGGGAAAACATCGGTGAGGATCGCCGGCGAGGTCGCCCCGAAGAACGCCGCCCCCACGCCCTGCATTATCCTGAATACGATCAGCTCGCTGCCATTCGTTGCGATGCTGCAGAGGAACGAGCCGGCCACGAAAATCGCGAAGCCCGCCATGAAGATTGACTTGCGCCCGTGAACGTCCGAAAGCCTGCCCATTGCGAGGATGAGAACTCCGAGCGCCGCCAGGTACGCCGTCGGCACCCAGATGATCGACGCATAATCCATGTTGAGGCTGTGCGACATCACGGGCAGGGATACGCTCACGATCGTGCTATCCAGCGGGGCCATGAACGCCCCGATGCAGGTGATCAGCAAGACCATTCGCCGGTAGCCCCTCTCGTCGTCCATCCTGCGCCTCGGAGCAGTGGCACTCAGTACCGAGGCCTTAATCCTTGCTGTGTTTGCTCCTTGGACCCCATCCAGCGCGAACTTGAAGTAATCACCCGCCACTCTTGCTATCCGTGCAGGTCGAGCCGGTTGTATCACTTAGGGTAAATGGGGCCGCAATGACCCCAAGGCAGCTCGAGGTGCTGTTAGCCGTTTACAGCCAAGGGAGCCAAAGGAAGGCGGCGGAGAAGCTCGGCCTCGCTGTCCCGGTCCTGCACCGATATCTGGCTCAGACGGAGGCTAAGTGTCGCACGAAGCTCCTTCAGGCCTCTCCGGTCGGCACCGTTCTGACCGAGGAAGGGAAGGAGGTTGCGCGCGAGTACGCGGCCCTCCTTGAGCGAATGAAGATCAGCGAGTCCGTCGTGGTCGGGGGCACCATCCTCACCGAGGAGCTGCTTCTCGGCGTCGTTTCCGCGCTCGATTCCGAGGCGAAGTACGATCTGGTGATATCGGACGACGAGCGGAATCTGAAGGACTTCAAGGCTGGCCTGATGCACGTCGTGCTACTGGACGATCCGCTCGGCGCCTACGAGATGGAAGACGTGAGGTTCGAGGAGGTCGCGGAGGACCGCCTTCTGCACGTCGATCACGGGCCGAGCTACGTGCGCTTCAAGTATGGGGCGCAAAGGATCGGATTCCGCCATCTCGATTTCGAGGGCGTGAAGTACAGTGTCGAGGGAACGACGCGCTCGCTGACCTCGCTGTTGAAGGGGAACCGAAGCTTCTTCATAAATGAAAGTCTGGCTCTTCGCAAAGGCGCTAAGATCACATCCGCCACCGACCCGAGCCTCCTCGAGCACAAGATCCTCGCCCTCTATCGCGAGGAGACGCCCGAGGTCTCTTGGTTGCTGCGTGAGCTGAAGCGGGAGCGTCTGTGAAGCGTAACCTATTAAGGTAATACTCAGACGCTTTTCCCTTACCCCTTTATATAATGTCCCGGCCTTCCTCGACTCAAGGTGTAACCTCATGGCAAAGGTCGTGGAACCAGACCCCGAATTCACCAAGAAGGTCATCAACGGAGGGCCGGGCGGAGACACGCTCATGGCCTGCTACCAATGCGGAACGTGCACGGCGTCCTGCCCGTCCGGAAGGCTGACGGCCTTCAGGACCAGGCAGATCATCAGGCGCGCGCAGCTCGGTTTGAAGGACGAGGTACTCCCGACCGAGGAGCTGTGGCTGTGCACGACGTGCTACCAGTGCGTCGAGCGCTGCCCGCGCGAGGTCGAGATTACCGACATCATATTCATCCTCCGCAACATGGGCGTGCAGGCCGGCTACATGTCCGAGCAGCACAAGAAGATCGGCGAGAGCATGCTCAAGATCGGCTCGACCGTGCCGTTCGGCGACGACATGAAGGAGCTCAGGAAGAAGATGGGCCTGCCCGCTGCCCCGCCGACCACCGCCGGCGACCCGAAGGCGCAGGAATCCTTCCGCAAGGTGATGGAGATCACTGGATTCGACAAGCTCATGAAGGGAGGGAAGAAGTAATGTCCGGAAAGTACGCGCTGTTCCTCGGATGCGTCGCGCCTTACAGGTACCCCGGTATTGAGAAGTCGACCCGCGAGGTGTTCAAGCATCTCGGAGTCGAGCTCGTCGAGCTCGAGGGCGCGGGCTGCTGCCCTGCACCCGGCGTCATCCGCTCTTTCGATCAGACGACCTGGCTCGCGCTGGGAGCGAGGAACCTCGCCTTGGCGGAGAAGAAGGGCGTCGACCTCATGACGATCTGCAACGGCTGCTTCGGCTCGCTTTTCGAGGCGAACCATGTCCTGCAGCACCACCCGGAAAAGCTGAAGGAGGTCAACGAAGTCCTCGCCAAGGTCGGCATGAAGTACAACGGCACCGTGAAGGTCCGCCACTTCGCCGAGGTCCTGTACAAGGACATCGGGATGGAGAAGATCAAAGCCCAGGTGAAGAACCCCCTGAGCTACAACGTCGCCGTGCACTACGGATGCCACTTCATCAAGCCCTCGCGCGTGAAGCACCTCGATGACCCGGAGCGCCCGCGCATCCTTGACGAGCTGGTCGAGGCCACCGGCGCGAAGAGCATCAATTACAAGGACAAGATCATGTGCTGCGGCGCCGGCGGCGGGGTACGTTCGAGGAACTCGTCCACCGCGCTGAAGATGACCGAGGAGAAGCTCAAGAACATCAAGAAGGTCAACGGTCAGTTGATCCTAGATGTGTGCCCGTTCTGCCACCTGCAGTACGACCGCTCGCAGAAGGACCTGCCCGGCTACAACATCCCGGTCGTCCACCTGTCCCAGCTGTATGGCATGGCGTTCGGCCTGCCGAGGAACGAGCTGGGCCTGGAAGCGCACGAGGTCAAGTTCAACCTCTGAGGTGTCGGCTTGTTCAAAGCGCGGCTCGTCGGCGTGTACACCGTAGGTGAGATGCCCGAGGAGCTGCGCCCATTCCTCAATTTGGAGGCCAGGCGCCTGAAGCGAGAACTCAAGATGAGCGACAAGTTCGCGGCGCTGCAGGTCGAGGGGACGATGTCCTACCTGACCTACTTTTTGGATTCTTTGCGGTCGGTGGGTGATCTGGACAAGAGGCTCGCCGAGCAGGATTGTGAGCTCGAGCCGATATCGCGGCGTTCTCTGGATAGGGTGCTAAGCGAGCGCAAGTAGCGCCTCCCCGCTTCAGGCGCTCTCTATTTGACTAAGCCGAACGCTTTTCTGTCGAGGCACTGATTGGCATGTCGATGAACCGTCGACTCATCAAGCAACAGAACCGGCTGCGATGGTCGCTCGTTCACGGAACGGATTCCACCTATCAACTCATTGGTGCGGACGGCCTGATCGGAGGGCTGCGTTTCACAAGTCTGGTGAATCCGACAGCAGAGGGATGGTGCGACGGGCAGATGCTCAGGTTCGAACGACCGGCGGGGTCGAGCCCTGACGTTGAGATCATTGCCGCCGTTCGCGGAAGCCAAGTAGCGAGCATAAAGATGGATCTCAGCGGAAAGGCGACCAGTGAAGTCTTCCTGCCCTCGGGCAAGCGTTTCTTCATTCATCCCAATGGCACGGTCCATCGGAGTTGGGTGATGCTCGACGAGGTCAACAAGGAGATCGTGATCGTGCTCGTTCGTTTGTTGCCCGAGGGAATGGCGGGCGACATGTTCCTCGAGTGGAATGGTGGAGGTGCTCACGACCCCCTTATTCTCGCCCTCATACTTTGGTTCGTGGCCGCCTCCTCGGATTTGCGCGAGTCGGTCACGGCTACGTCTGGAGTGTGAGGTCGTTCATGATTCCAAAGGCCTTGGGTGCTGGGCCTCCACCCGATAAAGCTTTAATAGGTAGATGGGTTTCCGAATCTGCCTGAAGCACGGAGGCTATTAGTTGGCCGATGAGAAGAAAAAGGCGGCAGCGAAACCGGCCGCACGCAAGGTCAAGGACCGATGGAAGGCGAAGGAGTGGTACAAGATCCACGCGCCTATGATGTTCAACCAGGCTCTCCTCGGGGAGACGCCGAGCGCGGATGCCACCAGCCTGATCGGCCGGATGACCGAGGTCACCGTGCACGATCTAACCGGTGACTTCTCCAAGATGCACGTGAAGCTCAAGTTCCGCGTGGACGACGTGCGCGGGTTCGAGGCGCACACCGTCTTCGTCGGACAGGACCTCACCAGCGACTACATCCGCCGGCTCACGAGGCGTAAGAAGACCAAGACCGACCACGTCATCGATGTGACGACCAAGGACGGCTACAAGATCCGCATCAAGCCCATGAGCATCACTGACAAGCGCATTCAGGCCTCGCAAGAGAGCGCCGTGCGTAACCTCATGACGGCCGAGGCGCAGAAGGCAGCCGCGGAGATGACCATCTCCGACCTCGTCAAGTCGATCATTTCCGGCGACATGTCGCGCATGCTCTCCAACGTCTCTAAGGTCATCGTCCCGATCAAGCGCGTCGAGATCCGCAAGACCGAAGTGCTCGAGATGGGAAGCAAGGCGTCGCAGGACACCTCTATCATCGAGGCGCCACCAGAGGAGCCGAAGCCTGAAGAGGCAGCCGCTCCTGCCGCGGAGGCCCCGAAGGCCGAGGAGACCGAGGAGATCGCCCCCAGCGAAGAGGAGATCCCCGAGGAGTCCGAGGAGCTCTCGAAGGAGAGCGAGAGTTCCGACGAGAAGTGACACTAACGCCGGGGTGGCTCAGCCTGGTGGAGCGTCGGACTCATAGGGATTCAGTCTAACCAGACCCCATCCAGGGAGATCCGAAGGTCACGGGTTCGAACCCCGTCCCCGGCACCTTCCCCTATTCTTCATTTCTTGCATCCACGTCGTTCTCGGTCAAAGCGCACCGCATCTTTTTGTACGGGCAGCGCCGTCATCTCTGGCTGGTGTTAGGATAAGGGTAATAATCTATACTGGCAAGGGCGGCGTGGGCAAGACCTCCGTGGCCGCTGCCACCGCCCTGCGCTCCGCCAAGCTCGGGTACCGCACCATCGCCATCAGCACCGATCAAGCGCATTCGCTGGCAGATTCGCTGGAAGTGCCGCTGAGCGGACTGCCGAAGAAGGTCGCCAAGAACCTCGATGCGATGGAGGTCGACGTGCTCTACGAGATGGAGCATCGCTGGAAGGAGGTCGACCGTTACCTCACCGAGTTCCTCGCCTCGCAGGGCATCGAAGGCATCACCGCGAAGGAGATGTCCGTCTGGCCCGGCATGGAGCTCATGTCCGCTCTCTTCTACATCTGGGAGTACAACGAGACGAAGCAGTACGACGTCGTCATCCTGGATACCGCACCCACCGGGGAAACGCTGCGATTGCTCTCCTTCCCGGACATCTCCGACTGGTACTTCGACAAGCTGTACCGGGTGCTCAAGCACATGATCAAGCTCGCGCGGGCGACCGTCGGGCGCTTCATCAGCGCTCCGCTGCCATCCGACCAGCTCTTCGAGGACATCGAGCATCTGCGCGAACGCCTGCACACCGTGCGCGACATCCTCGCCGACCCGAACGTCAGCTCCGTGCGTCTCGTCGTCAACCCCGAGCGCATGGTCATCAACGAGACCAAGCGCGCCTTCACCTACCTGAGCCTGTACAATCTGACCGTTGAAGCTCTGGTCGTCAATCGCCTGCTGCCCGAGAACACCCCGGGTGCGTTCTTCAAGGAGAAGCTCAAGGAGCAGGCGTTCTACATGAATGTGATCGACGAGAGCTTCAGCCCGCTGAAGATGCTGAAGGCGACGCAGTTCAGCACCGAGCTCGTTGGAAGGGCGTCGCTCGAGAAGCTCGCGGACATGCTCTTCGACGATACCGACCCGACGCAGATCTACAGCCGCGAGAAGGCGCTCGAGATCTACGACGACCACGGCGTGGACACGCTGTCCATCAAGCTGCCATTCTCCCAGAAGGAGGAAGTAGAATTATATAAGTCAGAGGACACCTTGATTGTCACGGTGGGCTGGTACAAGCGTTCCATCACGCTGCCTTACACGCTCGCCAAGAAGGAGGCGTCCCAAGCGGAGTTCCGGGAGGGTCGCCTGCTCATCAGATTCACTGGAGGGACCAAGGGTGGCACCAAGGAAGTCAAGCAAGAAGGAAGAGGAGAGGCCTGAAGAGAGCGCGGAGTGGCCAGGGAGGAGGCCGCCCATGGACGCCATGTTCAGCAAGGAGACCCAGGCGCACTTCCTGAGGGCCGGGAGCGAGATGGCGATGGCGATGGACTCGATGTTCCCCACGCAGGGAATGCCCCCGGAGGTGCGCGAGCACGCCGTCAAGGCGAAGAAGGAGATCCTCCTCACCGTCCGGGCGCTCATCGATGCGCGCATCGAGGCTTGCGACAGGAACGAGAAGGGCGAAGGCAAGGGCGATAGGCTCAGGAAGATCGACGTCCAGTAGTTGCCGGGCTCTCACTCGCTCGGTCCGGTCTCTCGGCAAACGGCGCACAAGAGATTCCCATCGACCATCCTCAGCTCGTTGGAGTACATGCCGCAGTTCTCGCAGTAACCCGACTCGACCGTTGCCGATTGCATGCCCGTGGGTCCGCAAGCTCCGAGCGACGACCACTCCCTGGTGAGCTCGATCAGTGAGGGCGAGATCCTGAGGATGTCGTTCTCGGTCAGTATTCCGACCAGCTGACCGTTTTCCACCACCGGCAGCCGGTGCCGCTTGATCTCCGACATCTTCCTCGCCGCCGAGGTGATGCTCTCGCTCGGACCGATCGCCACCACTGGCGCCGTCATGATGTCCGCGACGGTGACGCGGGCGGCGCTCCTGTTCTCGGCCGCGAGCTTCTCGACGAAGTCCTTCTCCGTCAGGATGCCGATGGTGCGGTGGTCCTCGACGATCACCAGGCTCCCGACGTTCTCGGCGCGCATCAGCTTCGCCGCTGCCTGCGCGGACATCCCCGGACCCGCGGTCTTCGGGTCTTTGCTCATGACCTCCCCAACGTAGATGTCCTTCGCCTTTTCCCTCATGTTTGAATCTAGGAATGCCCCGCTAGAAAAAGGATTGTCAGACGGGTGCGGAACGCGCTCGCGCCCATCGACGGTTCACGTAGCGACGCCCCCTGTGACAACAAGAACGGGCAAAGGTTCAACCCCTAGCGCGTGCATGTTTTCGTAATACTCTTCCTCGCAGGCGTTCTTGCCAAGCTTTAAAACGGTCCTTGCTGAATCTACATCGCACCAGAGAGGATCGAATGAAGGACAGCGAAGGGGAATTGGCGGTCAGGATTGCCAGGAGGGCGATCGAGGCGGAGGCCGGCGACACCGAGCCCGGCCAGATAGACGCTCCTGAGAGCTTCCGGCAGAAGAGAGGCGCCTTCGTCACGCTTCACACCTACCCGGAAATGGAGTTGCGCGGTTGCATCGGTTATCCAGAACCGGTATTTTCCCTCGCGAAGGCGCTCGTGCAAGCGGCCGAAGGCGCCTGCCACGATCCCCGCTTCCCTTATCTCAAGAAGAACGAGCTGGACCACGTGGTGGTCGAGATCAGCGTCCTGACCGTCCCGGAAGAGGTCAAGTCGCCGCGCAAGGAGCTCCCCTCGAAGGTCGAGGTCGGTAAGGACGGGCTTATCATGGAAATGGGTTTCTGCCGCGGGTTGCTCTTGCCGCAGGTCGCGCCCGAGTGGGGGTGGGACGCGGAGACGTTCCTCGGCCAGACCTGCTTGAAAGCGGGCCTGACGCCCGATACCTGGCTCGATGCCAAGTGCAAGGTCTTCAAGTTCCAGGCGGAGATCTTCGCGGAAGAGACGCCCCGCGGCAAGATCGTCCGCAAGCAGAGCGCGTGATACGATGGACTCGGTCGTCTCGGGGAGGGCCTGGCTCAAGGAAAGGCTGGAGCCAGTGGACATCGGGATCGACGAGGGCAAGATTGTGAGCGTCAAGCGTCATCTCGCTGGCGGAGATGCAAGGCACGACTTCAACGACATGATCATCCTGCCGGCGGGCATCGACGTGCACACGCACATGCGCGATCCAGGGATGACGAAGAAGGAGGATTTCGCGACCGGCACGCTCGCCGCTGTCCACGGCGGGGTGACATGCGTCTTCGACATGCCGAACACCAGACCGCCCACGGTGCTCCGCGAGGACCTGCTCGAGAAGAAGTCCATCGCCCGCCACAAGGCGTGGGTAGACTACGGGCTGTTCGGCGGATGCACCGAGGACTCGAATTTGATGCGCATCGTGCTCGACGTCGTTGGCGTCAAGGTGTTCATGTCATCGACCACCGGCGCGATCCTGCTGACCGAGGACAGGGACATCAAGCCGGTGCTCGCCACCGCCAGGAAGTTCGACAAGGTCGTCAGCGTGCACGCCGAGGACCAGCATCTGATAGTCAAGAAGGAGGAGAAGAACCCGAAGGATCACGAGGAGGCGCGCCCGATCCAGGCGGAGGTCTCAGCGATCGAGCGCCTGGCGAAGATCGCGGAGGGAGCGAATGTCAACGTCTGCCACGTGAGCAGCAAGGCGGGGCTAGACGCCGCTAAATCTGCTGGGTTCACCACCGAGGTCACTCCGCACCACCTGCTACTGGACATCTCCTCGGGCAAAACCGCGTACTACAAGACCAATCCACCGCTCAGGACGAAGATCGAGAAGGACGCGCTGTTCGGCGAGTTCGTCAAGGGGCGCGTCGACATGCTCGCCTCCGATCACGCTCCGCACTCAATCGAGGACATGGAGCAGGAGTTCGACGCCGCGCCCTCGGGCGTTCCGGGCGTGGAGACGATGCTGCCTTTGATGATGGCGCTGGTGAAGCGCGACACGATATCCCTCGCCCAGCTCGTGAGCATGAGCAGCGAGCGGCCCTCTGAGATTTTCGCGCTCAACAAGGGAAGGATCGAGGTCGGGAGGGACGCGGACCTGAACGTCTTCGACCCGCGCGAGGTCGTGCCGATCAGCAAGCGCAGATTGCACAGCAAGTGCGGCTGGACGCCCTACGAGGGGATGGAGGCCATCTTCCCGAAGGCAACCTTTTTGAGAGGGATGATGCTCACCGAGGACGGCTCCCTGGTCGGGGAGCGCATGGGCAGGGATGTGGTTGTTCCCAAGCCGAAGCCTACCGCTTGACCTCTCCGAACTGGAGGGAAGGAAGTTCGTCTGCGTCGATCCGTGCCAGCTCTGCTGCCTCTGCCAGCCCGAGCTGCTCGAATCGGAGGTGCAGTTCTTTAAACGCAACTTCCCCGAGCGGATCGTGACGAGGCGCTCGCCGCACAAGCACACGGCGCTCGTGCTCAAGCAGGGCGGAGGACCTTGCACGTTCCTGGAGGACCGACGCTGCTCCGTCTATCAGAACCGGCCACACTACTGTCGAGCGTATCCGTTCCATGTGCACCTGAGCACGCGGGCCCAAGTCGAGCTCGATCTCTCCTGCCGGGGCGTGTGGACCGGACAGGGAGAGGACGCAACGCTTCTTGGCATGCAGCTTGTGGAGGAGAACAAGGCGGCGATCGCAAGGGGACTCGAGGATTCGAGCGAGGTCTACGAGCAGTTCTACGCCAACTGCCGCGACGCTGGTTTGGAGCATGATTCGAAGGAGCTTCGCGCGGAGCTCGAGGCGAAATTGCCTCTGTTCGCCGATCCGCTGTACATCGGCAGGGTGCTCGAGGCATCCGTCGAGGACGAGGAGATGATCCTGCCGTCCGCGCTCGAGCGCGAGGAGCGCCGTCTCGACGAGCTCAAGCAGTCGGCGATGGTAACTTCCCTCGAATCGATGAACTCCATGGACCCGTTCTCCTCGCCGGTGTACTGCGATCCGCAAGGTAAATGGAACATCTTCATGAGCCAGGAGCGGGAGCTCGACATGTACGTCATGGCGGAGGATGGCAAGCTCGAGCGGTCGCGCACCATCGACCCTTTCACGGTCCCGCTGATGAGGCCGATCGGCGACGGACAGAAGGCGTTCACCGACTACCTCCGGATCCTGAATCGTCGCGACAGCATGCTCGGGCACGCCTACTACCTGCTCGACGACCTCGGCTATGAGGACTACGTTCCGAACGTCTACTTCGGGGCGATCGCGACCGCGGCCCTCGACCTGCTTTGGAGGTGCTCGCTGCTTGCCGCGCTCACCGGCGGAAGGCTAGATCAAAACGGCGTTCGCGAAGGCATAATCTTCTACGACATGGACCGACTGGATGCCCCCACCATCGGCGCTTTCGTTTGATGGCCACGCCGCGTCCAGAATGAAAAGGCTTTAATACGGTGGCATTTATCCCGCAGCTAGGTGAATTCGGGCATGCAGAAGCCTCTCGCGGTATTGAACCAGGCGATCAACAGCCAGGTCATCGTGGAGCTCAAGGGGAACCGGGAGTACCGGGGCGTTCTTGACGGGTACGACCCCCACATGAACCTCGTGCTCAAGAACGCCGAGGAACTGATCAACAACGAGGTGGTGCGGAAGCTCGTTCTCACCATCGTCCGCGGGGACAACGTCATCTACATTTCACCTTAAGGGGTTGATTTCATGGGAAAGGGCACTCCCGCAATGGGTAAGATGGGCAGCAAGAAGGTTCACGTCCCTTGCCGCCGCTGTGGCAAGCACTCGTACAACATCAGGAAGGGCGCGTGCGCATCCTGTGGGTACGGGAAGACCGCAAAGATGAGGACCTACAACTGGGCCAAGGCGCACTAGTTGCGAGGTAAGCTCTTGTCCGACAAGCCCAAGCACTTCTGCGGCGTTGTCGGGATGTCGTTGACGACCGATGCGGTCCCTTCTCTGAGAAAGGCACTGCGGGTCATACAGCATCGCGGTCAGGAGAGCGCCGGCTTGGCGATCTTCGACGGCCGCATTCGCCAAGTGAAGGGGATGGGCCTTGTCCATGAGGTGCTGACCCCGCGTGCGGTCGCGAACCTGCGCGGCAACAACGGCATCGGGCACGTTCGCTATTCTACGACTGGCTCATCGGTCGCTGAGAACGTCGCGCCGATCGTGGTCTCGCTGCTGCAGGGTGAGGTCGCCCTCGCGCACAACGGTGATATCGTCAACGCTGAGAAGATCCGCACCAAGCTGCAGTCGGAGGGCTGGGCCTTTCTCACCACCACCGACTCCGAGATCATCGTGCGCCTGATGGCGAACGAGCTCTCGCAGAATCCGGACCCGATCCGAGCGATCAAGAACACGATGAGGGTTATCGACGGCTCATACTCCATGACACTTATGTTCGGCGGAAGGGTGTTCGGGGTACGCGACCCCCTTGGCTTCCGGCCTTTGTGCATCGGCCGCTTGAACGACGGCTACGGGGTCGCGTCGGAAAGCGCCGTCTTCGACGTGCTCCAGGGTGAGTTCGTCCGGGACGTCGTTCCGGGAGAGATCGTCGAGATCACCCCGCAGGGGTTCCAATCGCACTCTGTGCCGGCGATGCCGCACAAGGCGCATTGCATGTTCGAGTGGGTATACTTCGCCCGCCCGGACTCGGTGATCGACGGGCTCGAGGTATATACGGCCAGGAAGCGCCTTGGACAGATCCTAGCGCAGGAGCAGCCGGTGAATGCGGATGTGATCGTGCCCGTGCCCGACTCGGGACGCGCTCACGCCCTTGGCTACGCAGAGGTCTCGGGCATACCCTATGAAGAGGGGTTCATGAAGAACCGCTACGTTGAGCGTACGTTCATCATGCCGGAGCAGACAGCTAGGGACGAGGGCGTGGCGCTCAAACTCAATCCAATCAAGAGCACGATCCGCGGAAAGCGCGTGGTAATCGTCGACGACTCGATCGTCCGAGGCACCACCATGCGCCGCATCGTGCAGATGACGAGGCGTGCCGGGGCGAAGGAAGTGCATGTTCGCATCGGCTGCCCGCCTGTTCGCGCGCCCTGCTACTACGGCATTGACATGAAGACGCGCGAGCAGTTCGCCGCGACCAACCGTACCGTGGAGGAGATCGCGAAGCTCATCACCGCGGACAGCGTCGCATACACGTCTCTAGACGGCTTGGTGCGTGCGCTCGGCATGCAGGATTGCGAGCTTTGCATGGCTTGCCTGACAGGCGAGTATCCGACCAATGTTCCCGGCGAAAAGATGAGATTCCAGCAGCGCTTGGACGTTTAGGCGAGTGGCAAAGGTTTAACTAGGCCATTTGCTTTTGCGATAATACCTGGGCCGGTAGATCAGCCGGAAGATCGCTATCTTGGCATGGTAGAGGCCGCGAGTTCAAATCTCGCCCGGTCCACTTCTCGATTCCCAAGAATGTCGGCAGTTGTCGATTCGACTGCAGCCGAAGGCTCTTCTTGCTGCCGGACGAGGCACGAACATGCAGCTCCGCAATCCCCATTCTGACAACTGGCCAACCGTGCGCTATTCGTATAAATATAGATATCATACGAATTAGGACTGTTAAGTCGGATTTGTCTAATTACTATTTGTAGTAGCAAGACGTACATCTAACAAGTCAATCGTTAATGGACAATTCTTAGATGCAACAAATTTTTATTAAGAATCATATATAGATACTTGACGAAATACGTAGGCCATTTAAAAATAGCCGTTTGAACAGAGGGATGAAACGGCATATTTCGTAGCATCCGAAGGGTTTATCGTTTCAGCTCACGTAGATGTTTACGGAGGTTGGAAGAATGACCTACTCGAACGTTGAGAAGACCGAGACCGGCTTCGCCATTGCCGTGAAGGAGGGGAAGAAGACGAAGAAAAGCGAGGGACATCTCTCTTTGTCCGAATCCTTTAGGCGAACGGACGAGCGCTTCAGGGCTATCAGGCCGATCGTGCGGCGCTAGGCTCGTTCCTGCTGCTTTGCAGGACCCCTAGTGCCCTTTTCTTCCGCAGCACTGACATCCGAGCCCCAGGAAGCGTTCTAGCTAGACCTCGACGTAGACATCGTCGCCCTCGACAATCACTACGTATGTCTTGAGGTCCGCCGGCTTCTTCTGAAGCGGTATCCAAGGCCCCTAGAGATTCTTGCCCGTCGTCAGGTCGAACTCCGAACCGTGTCGAGGGCACTTGACCACATTACCGATCAGCTTGCCTTCGTACAGGTGACCACCCATATGTGTGCAGAAACCCTGGACCGAGTAGATCTTGCCGTCCACGTTGGCGACGAGTATCATCTTCTCCTCTGCGCTGACGCCGATCATCGAGTTCACTGCCATCTCAGACTTCTTGCCTACCTTCACTTTCACCATTCGAATCCCGGAGCTTCTTGTGAACACCCTATATTTCTAGCCGGTGCCGTCCCGAGCGTTGGCTATTTACAGTCCTTGGCACAATCGTGGGACGATGATCATTGATGGCCATGTCCACGTTTGGCAGCGCCAGATGCTCCCCAATTCGCTGTTGCGCGCCTACCTTGAGCCCCTCCTAGCATTGGATGGGATCCTCGACCTGAGCCTTGACAGGGAAGAGGACTGGCCGATGTCGCAGGTAGATGTCTCGTCACTCGTGCGATCGATGGACGAAGCGGGCGTGGACCGGGCGATCATACTCCCTCTCGACTTCGGCATGGTCGAGGCTCCAGCGGTCGGCATCGAGGCATACAACGATTGGGTCTTCGAATCCTGCCGCGACGCCAACCACCGGCTGATTCCTTTCATCGGCGTCGATCCGCTGCGGGGAGACAAGGCCAGGGAGCTCGTCGAGAAGTACGTCAAGCACTGCGATGCGAAAGGGGTCAAGGTGTACCCCGCCACGGGTTTCTTCCCGAACGAGGAGAAGGTGGCCGGATTCTGGAAGCTCGTCGAGGACCACGATCTGATCGTCGTCACCCACGGCGGCGCTAGCTGGGGACCTTTGGACGACAAATACACCCATCCCGCTTTGTTCGACGAGGTGCTCGCGAGGCACCCCGAGCTCAAGCTCGTCATCGCTCATCTCGGTGGCAAGTTCCGCGCGGAGACGTACGCGCTCGCGAAGAAGTATCCGAGGGTGTACACCGACTGCTCGGCGCTGCAGGGATGGCTTCCAGGGGACGCGGAGACGTGCAAATCCAGGCTCAAGGAGGCTATCGCGAACATGCCCGGAAGGGTGATATTCGGCTCTGATTGGCCGCTGTTCGACATGGCCTATCCCTACAACTACTGGGTCAGGTTCGTGAAGGAGGAGGACTGGGCGACCTCGGAGCAGAAGGGGCAGGTGCTCGGCGGCACGATCGCTCGCCTTCTTCGCCTGTGATATTCAGACCTTGAACGGCACTCCCCACTGTCCCTCGAAGAAGTTGTCCCCGACCGCCTTGCGTTCCGGCCTGAACTTCTCGCGTTCTTTCTGCTTGTCGGTGAGGAGCGAATCGTCAGTGCCTGGGTATCCGATCATGATGGTGGTGATGACCGTGTACTCGGCCGGGATCCCTAACTCCCGGCGGTGCACCTCCGGGTCGAATCCCGCCACTGGATGACCGATGAGCCCGAGCTCCACCGCGCGCACCAGCATCTGACCGACGGCCAGGCCACAGCTGAACAGGAAGTAGTCGCGGTCGGGATAGCGGCAGTCGTCCTGCGCCCTTGCCGCCACCACCATTATCACCGGGGCTTTCGTGCCCCAGACGTTGCCCTTCGTGAGCGCTAGTCGTGCCTTCGTGATCGATGCCTCATCGCGGCAGATCACCACCCTCCACGGCTGGTTGTTGCCGCAAGAACTGGACAGGCGCATCGAATCCACCAGCGCGGCCACCTTCTCCTGCTCGATCGGCTTCGATGGGTCGAACACGCGCAACGCGCGGCGCTTGTCGATCGCCTCGGCGACTTCCATTTCCTTCTCCTCCTCTCGGTATTCCGACCCCCGGGCCGATAATACTTGCTGCGCACGCACGCAATTATTATACTGGTCGGGCCAATATTCTCCAGCATGGCGTTCGAACTGACCGCGTCACCGATGCCCGAACTCCTGCTCCTCCTCGGAGGCCTGATCGCGCTCGTGATCGCGATCGTGGGGAGGAGCAAGAAGACGAGGATCGACAACATCGCGGTCGCTCTCGGGTTCATCGTTGGGGCAGTGATGATCGTCGAAGCGGTGATGATCGCGCTCAACGGCGGCTGGCCCGGCTCGACGATGTGGATCACTGGCATCCTCGGTTTCGGGCTGTTCATGCGCGTGTTCCGAAAGGTGAAGGTCGCGCTGATCATTTCGCTCGTAGCGGCTCTCATCACCGGCGTCGGATTGTACCTGATCGAGAAGTCCGCGCACACGGGGTTCCTCACGCCCATCGTCATCGTGATCATCGCGCTGGTGGTGATGGCGCTGGTCTACGGCGTGCTCGGGGTGGCGGAGTTCTTCGCCGACCTGGCGGGCGCGATCGTGAGCTGGAGGCCGGTGCTCTTCATCCTCGGGATCCTCGCGCTCGTGGAAGCGGCGCTGCTCTTCTCGAACAGCTCGCTCTCGGCGATCATCGGCTAGGGCTTCACTTGACGATGCCGAGCTGACGCAGGAATCCGAGCTGATCGACCTCGTCCCAGTGCTCGACGAGCTTGCCCCTTCGCACGACGAAGATGTCGATCCCGGTGAAGGAGACCTTCCTGCCGGTCGGAGCCAGTCCCATGAACTCGCCCTTGTGCGTCATCGTCGCCTTGAAGCGCAGCGCCACCTTCTCCCCTTCCGCAAAGATGTCCAAGACCTCGAAGTGAGCGTCGGGGAACGACTTCCCGAAGGACGCGAAGAACTCCTTGAAGCCCTTCCTTCCCTGCGGCACCGGAAGAATGCTGTGCTGCGCGTAGTTATCGACTATCAGCTCGTCCGCGATCGCCATGTTGCCCTTGTTCAGCTCATCGTACACGCGGCGGACCACCGCCTTGTTGTCATCGCTTGACATCCGACCACTGATCTTCGAATCACCTCTGAGCCGGGGGGATATAAACGCTGAGCTCGGTCCGCGGCGGGACAGACTGGCTCGCTTTCGTTGGCTCAAGATATAAATCAGGGCAGACGCATCGAGTGCACGAGCGGGCTCGTGGCTTAGCCTGGATATAGCGCTGGCCTTCTAGCTGATCACGCGGATCAGGGAGTCAGCCAGATGTCCCGGGTTCGAAACCTTCGTTGAGAGGGCGAATATCCCGGCGGGCCCGCCACTCGCTTTTCCCTAGAGAAAGGTACTTAAGCGCCGAGAGAATGTCGGCCAATACCAGGAGTTCAGGAATAATGAAGCGAAGCTCACGCGCTTGGAAGAAGCGAGGCAAGCAGCGGTGGAAATGGCGCAAGAAGAAGATGCGTCGCCGCAAGCGGGCCCAGAAGATGCGCAAGCGTTAAGGCTCAACACACGGGGGTATGGGGTAATTCGGCATCCTCGCGGGCTCCAGTTAATTGGGCATGATCGCTTACGGGTTTGCTGACCGGTGATGACTAACTGGAGCGGTGACCCGTTAATTCGCGTGGGGTAGCTCCCCACGTGGTGGAAACCCGCTGATCTGGGTTCAAATCCCAGTGCCCCCACATCCATCTACTGGCTGTGCCTCGATTTGTACCACTTTCGGTACAATCGCGCCTTTTTGATACCTGGCATACTGCTCCATCGCAAGGCGCATATCATCGAGGTCTAGACCGAGGTAGCGGATGGTCGTGCGGGTGTCGGTATGCCCGAATATCCTCGCGATCTGCTCGGTCTTCACCCCCGCCCGGTCACGGCAACCAAAGGTGGGAATGAAAGGACGACCTAGCGATAGCACGAAATACAAAAACGTGCTACCTATTGGGACGAGCTAAATGGCGTTCTTCGAGATTACCTACAATCGCAAGTATCGCTTCGCCACACTCCACAACTATGGCTGCACTTTCCGCTGCCACGTGTGCAGTTACAAACTGCGCAGCGGATCGAATGGGCAGCCTGGGCTTTCATTTCCGCGACCCGAACGATTCCTGTCGACTGAGGAGATGAAGAAAGCGTTGCAGTCAGTCTCGATCGACAAGGTTTACTTCATGGGAGGAGAACCAACGGTGGCCAAGGACCTTCAGGAGATGATCGACTTCGCAAAGAACGTTCTAGGCGCTGAGACCTTCCTCGGGCATACTAATGGTAGTCGGTTACCTCTCCCACACCTGGACGGTGCCAATGTAGGTCTAAAGGCCTGGGATGAAAAGACCCACCTTGAATACACCGGTAAGCCGAAGCGAGAGATATACGCCAATTTCGAAGCCTCCGTGAGAGCTGGGATGATGATGAAGGCCAATGTCGTCCTGGTTCCAGGGTTAGTTGGCATCGACCAGGTAGAACGGATTGCTGAGTGGCTCGCAGGGCTCAACACTGCCATCCCCCTTCACATCATGGGATACATCCCGGTCCCAGGTCAGCCCTATCGATCACCCACGCGAAACGAGATGAACGCTGCAGTGGAAACATGTCATCGGTACCTTCAAAACGTGGGCAGTTCCCACCTGACGGCGGAGCAAGCCCTTGATTTGACCGCCCGAGACGATCGTTTTGTCGTCCAAAAGATTGCTTGAGGGAAGAAAGCGGGAAAGGTTTCTAGATCAAGCAAGTGCTTGGAGGCCGTGTATCGCAGGTTGCCGGAAAGACAAAACAAAGTTGAGAAGAAGGGGTTTAGCTCCAAGCCCAGCTTATGTTGCTGTCCACCAGGTTCATCTCACTGGTTTCGGATCCGAAGGTCATTGTCTTCTTGTAAAGAATCCCGTTACTGGATCCCACGTAGTAGTCGTTCACGATCCCGGAACCGCTGTGCTGGTAGTGTTCAACGGCTCGCGACCCCAACGCGGTGTCGAGCGTCGTCTGTCCCATGTCGGTCCAGGCAGTTGAGAACACGCTGATCACGCTGTAGACGCTCCCCTTCGCGATCGAATGGTTGCTCTCATCCCCCAGAATGCCATTGATAATGTGGGTGAGGAGTATTGTGAAGTTCGTGGCGGTCACCGCGGTGACGTTAATCCAATACGTCTCAAGGAGTGTTGATCCACCATGCGTCACTTCATCGTACCTCAGATAGTCGCCCGCCTTCATGTCGCTCAACGTGTGGTTCCCGCTCCCACCGCCGCCGCTTCCACCCATCATGAAGAAGCCGACGATGGCAGCTATCACCACGATCACCACCACTGCCCCGGCGGCAACCGCCCTTGAAACGGCCCTCCTATCATCTTCCCATTCTTTTCTGAAAATCAGATGCCCCCCTCCGCTTGTTAAAGAGTCCGTTCATGGTAAAGAAACTATGTCGAAGCGGAGGCTAGAGCCAAAGCTTGCTTTGGGCAGAATACTAGGCACGCTATCCCGTTCGGGCCGACGACCCAGATTCTGCGAGTTTCATCGAGGTTCAGCATCACTGATAGAGGGAAGGCAAGGCGATTATTCATCCCTCGTACAATCGGACCAAAGGGTTGTGTCGCTCGGAGCCCGAATCACACCCTCGTCAGGGAGCTTTCGAGTGCGTGTCCCGGCCCCCTTGCCCTCTAGCCTCGGCTCAGAAGAGCCCAAGCCCATGGCTATGTCCAGCTTGCCGCTAGCCGCCGCCTTTCGAATCGGCTCACCCATCTGTCCCCGCCAGACGGCGGTACAATCGTTATTACCCATGCCAGCGCTCGCATGACCAAGTGCTTTCGCGCTTGCGCTGGTGGAAGATGCTTGACATGATCGCCTATTGTGGCTTGGACTGTCGAGAGTGCGACTTCTTTAAGGCGACCAGAACGAACGATCAGGAATGGAAGGAGCGATTGGCTAAGAAATGGGCCGACGGGCTCCAGGTCGAATGCGATGGATGCAAGTCCGACAGGATCTCGGGTTGGTGCTCAAAGAAATGCAAGGTCAGACCGTGCGCGGAAAAGAAAGGAGTGAGGACCTGCGCCGATTGCAAAGAGTTCCAATGCGACGTCCTGAGAAACCATTTGTTGAGCGAGCCCGTGGCTAGCAAGAACCTCGAAGAGATGAGGAAGGGCCTCCAATCCTGAATTGATGCCGCGGTGCCCATCTCACACAGTGACGATTCAAGTTTGCTTCACCCGTGGCCCGATCTCACCGTCCAATCGCTTTCGCGCTGACGGGGCTGACCGATTCCGAAGAAGCGAAGATCGGCGCGCTCGTGAAGAAGGCGGTGGGCAAGGACTGAGCTCGCCTTTCCGGTCGCTGTGATTCTTGCAGGGCCATCGGGCTCGATTGGCCAGGCGCTCTACTTCTTCGCTTCCTGGAAGAACCCATAGTACACAACAGCTTCGTCGCCAACGACCCATCCATCGTGTCCGGGCGGGATGTCCCAAACGTCTCCGGGGCCGTAGTCGATCTCCTGTCCATCGTCGTGTTTTACGTGCATCTTGCCTGTGAGCTGAACGCCGAAATGATGTATCTGGCACGATTTCGTACCGACCAGCGGGCTGATGTCCTTTGACCATCGCCATCCTGGCTCAAAGACCTGCTTAACAATGGTCCTATCCCCGATCGTAATCCTCTCGACCCGCGAATGAGGCGGAGTCATAATCTCGTCCGGATTCGCGAAGTTCTTCTTCTGCATGGTCATGATTGATCCCCTTCTGACTTTCAAGCATCGGGCTATTAAAGCATGCGAGGCGTCCCCAGGGTCTCCAGGCTTGGCTCTCGCCGAAGGCCAAGTATATAGGCTTGGGGCTGCAAACAGTAACTAGGTGATCCTAATGGTCTACCTTCCCGATTTCGCAAAGCTGGCGAAGAGTGATGTCTCAAAAGTGCAGAAGCTGGAAAAGGAACTTGGGGTCGTGTTGCTCGCCTTCCAGGAGGCCCCATACGCGGAGCTCTCGACGGCGAAGCTCAAGAAGCTCAAGGACACCGAAAAGGAGCTTGGTGTGACTGTTGTTGCCTACAAGTAGAAACTCGCAGGGCGATTGCCCAATCGTGACAAAGGAGAAAGGCGAATTCGATTCGAAAACGACTCGCTGGATTCCGTTAGTCCCTAGGCTGCGTATGTACAGTCAAAACCTTCATTATCGAGCGCGTCTTTGGTGAAGCGGGGAGTCCCCGTGGACCTTCTCCAACTTCCCCACCATTTACAAGTTTTACGGGGGCTCCTCACTCCTAGTGTTCTAGCAAGAATGATTCCGGCACCAGCCATCGGCTGAAATTGAAAATAGGGGGTGGAAAAGGTCTTGTGCCATTACAACAATGGCCGCAGCGACCACGCTCAAACTTCTGACTTTTCTCCTACTTCTGCCCCCTGCGGGATCCCCGCGCGACTTTCTAGTAAGGGCCCTGATTATCAACGCTCCAGTCTTCATTACGCTAAGTGACAGAGCGCGCGCCAATCTCCGCTTGGACGCGCTCCACCACGCGCCATTGTCTAGCCAGCTCTTGGCCGATCGTGGAGGATTCCTCGAAAGCGAGCCTCACCCTCTCCGCGCGATAGTCGTCCGCGGTCTTGCCTCCCCAGTCGCCGTGCACGCGCACCCCGAGCCCCCTTATCCCCACCACCGAGTACACGACCGCCAGATCGTGCAGCAGCTCGACGAACAACCAGGGGTCGAACGGGACGATCGAAGGAAGCTCGCGAGAGTACCGCAGCGAGATCGAGGGCAGGCGGTTCGCCATCGCTGTCGCGGTCGCCTTGTCGTCCGCGGTCAGAAAGAGGACGTCCACGCGCTCCTGCATCGAGTGCTTCGCCAGAGAGCGTATCATCTCGTTGTCGCGCTTCTCCTTGTCCGCGTCCCAGGCCGCCCCCGCGACCTCCCAGACCGCGTACCTCGACCGGAGCGTCGTCAGCTCCGCCTGCGCGTTGAGCGCCTTCCGGCTCTCTTTGACGGCCCCGTTTGACATCGTCATCAGGAGCTTCGGGTTCTCGTACGCCTTCCTGAAAGCGTCCAGGTCCTGCTCCCGGTACTTGCGATTGACGCGTTCGGAAATCTCCATCTGGACCAGGTTCTCGATCACGAGCGCGACGTCGGAAGGATCGAAATCGGGGAGTCCGCAGCCCTCGCTCGTCATCAGCAATCGGCTCAGCAGCCTGCGATACGCGATGTTGGTGTCGATGGCGAGCAGCGTCTGCTTGGGATAGCGGGCGCTCCCCCTCCTCTGCTTCTCGATCTGGCGAATGTTGTCCGTCAGCTCGGTCATGTTCTCGGGCGTCACCAGCAGCGAGTCCTCGACGACCTCCTTGAAGTCGTTGTACGTCGGCACGTCCTTGATGAGCAAAGGGTCGCCAAGCTTCGTCTCCACCTCGGAGAACGCTCGGTCGTAGCGCGCCCTCTCGGCGAACCACTCGATCGACGGCTTTTCGAGGTCGACGCCGACGAGGTCCACGTCGAGGAGGGGTGAGTAGATCGTGATGCTTTTCTTTCCCTGCCTAACGCCTTCGTTCAGCAGCGCCATCAGGAAGCTCTTGCTGACGGTGAGGTCGCTCATGCCCCTCCCTCCTTCCCGCCCTTCTTTAGATCGGCCATGATGTCGTGGGCGTGCTGAATGGAGCTCGGAATCTCGACGTAGCTCCGGTTCGCGTTCTTCAGAGAGCCGATGTGCAAATAGAAGACATGGTCGAAGATCGGCTTGTTCCAGCCTGCGAGGACCGCTCCGAGGACGAACATTTTGCGGGCTGGGGTCACATCCAGCGCCACTTGGTTCCCCGCGCCTTTCTCCTGCGTGGCGAGCTTCAGGACCGTATCCGAGATCGTCCGTACCTCCTCGTCGTCGACCACGAGCTGCTTGACCTCGGCATGGTTGCCGTACTCGTGGAGCAGGATCTCCACCATCTTGCCCGCGACCTGCGCCTGCGTGAGGTCGCATCCGGAGGTGAGGATCGTCACCTTGTCTGGCAAATAGTCGTGGTCCTTGATCGCGGCCCAGACCGAATTGAATAATCCCCAGGTGCTGCGGCCGTACATCGTGACGAGTACTCTGGCCATCGCTCTCTTCCTTGCGATTCTATGCACCGGCGCCGTTAAAATAGGTTCGCGCTAGGTCCGTCTGATCAACTGGCGTATCTCGCGCTGCGTTTCCTCGGGAGCGAGGATCGTGTTCACGAGATGAACGTCCACGCGGTCGAGGAAGCGTCGGAAGAATTCGGTCCGGATGCTCAGCTTGCGCTCGCTGCGCACCAGCTGATGAGGGTTGCAGAAATCGTTGTCCAGGAGGTACTGCAACGCCTCGTCGGTGTCGAGGCTTCGAGAGACTCGAGGATCGCTGTTGTCGCGCTTCAGCAGTATCGCGTGGCGCATCGATGTCATCGGTATCACGCCCGTGGGCCCGATGATCCAGCGCACGTTCATGATCGCTCGCTCCTCGTCGTCGAGCTGCGCCTTCTCGACCAACGGCTTGTACTCTGGCCAGATGTTGGCGATGCCCGCGTCGACGTAGCAATTCTTCTCGGAGCCGAAGGCCAGGTGCCTGCGGTCGGATAACCGCACGAAGAACCAGTCGTCCGTGATCAGCCTCGCGTCCGGAAGGCGCAGCAGGCCCCAGGCGTGCGTGGTCTTGCCGGTCTTCGAGGGAGCGATGAGCGCCACCCCTTCGCCCCCGATATCCAGGGCCGCACCGTGCACCGAGTAGATCGAGTGCTCGTCCTCGAGCACGTCCCCGGCCAGCGCCAGTGCAACGCTCTTGATCCAGCCGTAGTACTCGAGGTTGAAAGCGAACGCGGTCCTGCTCAAGGGCTCGTACTGAACCCCCGCCTCTTTGGAGGGGTCTCGAACGGATACCAGGCGCGCGTGCGACCGGACGCTCTCGCTCATGGCGTAGAAGTTGTCATCCCACTTCCTTCGCACCGCATCATCGTCGGTCAGCAGCTTGACGCAGCAGCCGTAGATGTCCGACTTGCGGGTGAAGAGCAGCCTGGGCTCGTTCGCCTGGAACAGCGCGTCCCGTTCTTCGGGGGTTAGTGACGAGATCGAGTAGGGCATCGCGAACGCTACAGTACCGGCGTGCCGATGCTAATTGCCTTTCCCTGCTCACTGACCCTTCTTTGAGTTCCTGGACTTCAGCAGCTTGTACTCGATCGAGTCCATGAGCGCCAGCAGGCTCGCTTCGATGATGTTGCCCGAGACCCCAACGGTGGTCCAGGTGTCCACTCCGTCCGTCGAGCGGATCAGTACGCGCACTGTCGCCTCGGTCGCCGCCTTCGCGTCGATGACCCGCACCTTGTAGTCTATCAGGCGGATCTCGCGGATCTCTGGGTAGAATCGTTCGAGCGCTTTCCTGACCGCCTTGTCGAGCGCGTTCACTGGGCCGTTCCCGTCCGAAGCGGTGTGCTCCACCAAGCCATTCGGGTCGACGACGCGCACGCTCGCCTCGGAGCGCATCGTGTCCCCCGACACGTCCACGAAGATGCGGAAGCCCTCGAGCTTGAAAGGGCGGTGGTTCTCGCCCTTGAGCCGTCGGACCAGCAGTTCGAAGCTCGCCTCCGCGGCCTCGAACTGGTAGCCCATAGCTTCCATCTGCTTGAGCCTCTCCAGGATCGAACGGCCCTTGTCCTTCTCCTGCTCGATGCCCAGCTCCTTCGCCTTCGCGAGGATGTTCGAGGTGCCGGCGAGCTCGGAGACCAGCACGCGACGCTCGTTCCCGACCATCTTCGGGTCCACGTGTTCATAGGTGCGCGGGTCCTTCAGCACCGCGCTCACGTGCACCCCGCCCTTGTGAGCGAAGGCGCTCCTTCCCACGTAGGGCAGCCTCTGGTCCGGGAGGATGTTCGCCACCTCTCCAACGAAGATCGAGATGGCGGTCAGACCAGACAGGTCGACGATGCCCGTCTTGAGCTTCATCTTCATTTGCAGCGCGGGGATGATCGAGCAGAGGTTGGCGTTGCCGCACCTCTCCCCCAGTCCATTGATCGTCCCCTGCACCATCACCGCGCCCGCTTCCACGGCCGCAAGCGAGTTCGCGACCGCCAGCTCGCCGTCGTTGTGCGCGTGTATGCCGAGCTTCACGCTCTCGGCGCTTCTCACATCACTCAGCGCTTTGGTGATGTCAGAAGGCAGGCTGCCGCCGTTGGTATCGCAAAGGACTACGTACTCCGCACCCGCATCCACCGATGCCTTGACGGCTCCCATCGCGTAGTCGTGGTTGTTCTTCCAGCCGTCGAAGAAGTGCTCGGCGTCGAAGATGACCTTGCGCCCCTTGCCGGCCAGGTAGGAAACGCTGTCCTCGATGATCTTGAGGTTCTCCTTCAAGCTTACCCCAAGCGCGACCTTCGCGTGCAGGTCCCAGGTCTTGCCGAACAGGCAGACGTACTCAGTGTTCGAGTCGACCAGCGACTTGATCGTGTGGTCGTGCTCAGCGCTCGCCCCGTTCTTCATCGTGTTGCCGAAGCTGACGAGCTTGGCGTGCTGCAGCTCGACCTTCTCCGCCGCCTTGAAGAATGCCCTATCCTTCGGGTTCGAGGCTGGGAACCCGCCCTCGACGAAATCGATGCCGAACGCATCCAAGCGAGCGAGGACGTCCAACTTGTCCTCGTTCGAGAAAGAAACTCCCTCGGTCTGTGCTCCGTCCCTTAAGGTCGTATCGTAGATCTCAACTCGATCGACCAATAAATAAATCCCTTCTTTCAGATTTATTTGTCATCGGGTCCACCTGCCGTGGTGTGCGGTAGCATGACAAATGGGTTATTTAAGTTCTCGTCCTTTCGCGACGCAATTCTCACGCATCAGCGCCGCCAGGTCACTGAGGACCGCCGAGGCGGTCTCCAGGCGGCCGGCCCCCTTGCCAGCGAGGGTGACCTCGCCGGCCAGGTCGGTGATGATCTGGAAGACGTTCAGGGTGCCACCGATGGCGAGCGGGTGGCCCGTCGGGACCAATCGAGGCGCGACCTCAAGCCGCGAGGGCGAGACCTCGGCGACCAGGCGAATGACTTTCTTCTCCTCTGCGGCGAGTGCGACCGCTTCTTGCGACACTCCGCGAATCCCCACCCGGCGCACGTCTCCGAACGTGCATTCGCGCCCGAAGATCGCGTTCGCGAGGATCGCCGCCTTTGCCGCGGAATCGATGCCATCCACATCGTAGGACGGGTCCTTCTCCGCGTACCCGAGCTCCTGCGCCTCCCTGAGGGCCTGATCGAAAGGCAGGCCCTCGTCCGCCATGCGGTTCAGTATGAAATTGCAGGTGCCGTTCACGATCGCTCTTATGGAATGGATCTTCTCCGCTACGAGGAGTTCGTGAGCGACGTTTATTATGGGCGTGGCCGCGCCGACCGAAGCCTCGAAGCGTATCCGTGCTCCGTGCTTCTCCGCCGCCTGCGCAAGCTCCTTGAAGTTCAATGCGAGCGGCCCCTTGTTCGCCGTCACGACGTCTATGCCCGCGGTCAATGCGCACATCATGTGCGAAAGCCCCGGCTGCCCGTCCTTGATGTTCGTCGGGGTGACCTCCACCATGACGTCGTAGTCGAAGTCCGCGAGGAGCTCCGGGACGGTCGAGCCATCGAGGCGCGCGCCCACCTTGCCCAGCTTCTCCTTTCGGGCCAGCACCTCCCGCGGGTCGATGCCCTTCGCGTTGAGTTCGTAGCTGCTGGAGTCGAAGACGCCTACGAGGCGCATCTTCTCGCCGAACGACGACTGCAGGATTGCACCCTTCCGGCCGATTGCCTCCGCGACCCCCTGCCCGACCGTCCCGAAGCCGACCATGACGATGTCCACACTCACTCCCCCAAGCCGCCGATGAGCAGGTAGCCAGCGTCCATCGCCCTCTGCCGTAGCAAATCGTCGACGCGGTCCAGCGCCGCCTTCTGCTTCACTTTTCCGTAGACCAGGACGGCCTTGTCGCCCGTCGACGGGGACACGGAGTAGCGCAACTCGACCGAATCCAGGTCGTGCACCGCCTCGATCCCTTCGGTGATGCCGCGAAGCTCCTGCGGCGAGATATCGCCCGCCAGCACGTACTCGAACTCGTAGGTCTCGAAGAGCGAGGAAAGCTTCGCGACGTCCACGTCGCGCTCCTTCCAGGCCTGGAGCATTCCTTCGAGCTGCTTTTGCCCCTTCACCTCGAAGGTCACGTTGACGCTGATCCGTCCCCCGATGACCTTCTCGTGGTGGTGCACGACCCCGTTGATGTTGCCACCGAACGTCGAGATCGGCTCGAGCGCTCGCACCAGCTGGCCTGGAACATCCTTCAGTCTGAGGTCGGCGTGCACCTTCGTAGACTCAACTCCTGGGAACCGAGGAGATATCAGAACGGGGATATTTGAGATGCTCTGGGTCAGCGCTATCTTTCCAGCCCGAAGATGATGGTCCCCCTCTCCACCACGTTCCCGCAGCTTGGGCAGAGGTGTTTCCTGTTCCCGAGCCCTTCGTCCCGGTAGACGTACCGGAACAGCGCGTCCTCTGGCTGCAGCTCGGAGTCGACGTCGATGAGCTCGACGTCCTTGCCTTTCCACCCGCACTCTGAGCAAACCACATCGCGAGCGCTCTCGGAAGCGATCGTGATCCGCGCAAGCTCCATCCCATGCAGCTTCTGCACCAGGCCGAGCTTCTTCTTGCAGTGCGGGCACTCAAGGCGGTGATAGACGAATGCCTTCATCGGCTGCCCGATCGAGTAGTACCCGCGCTGCTGGACCTCGACCTCCTCCTCCCCGCCTTCGATCAGGTCCTCCTCCTCGCCGCTCCAGCCACATCCCGGGCACAGAAGCTCCGCCACGGCCGAAGATACCTGCATCTGAAAATCAATGTGTCGGATGGCCCGAGGCCATCACTCCATGTCCGTTCCACTGTTCAGCCCGAAGGGTTTCCGGGCCGAGCCGAGTTGGGTCCCGCAGACGGGGCATCGGAGGGAGATCCGCCTCAAAGCGAGAGGAAACGCAGCTAGGAAGAAGCCTTCCCTTGGCTCCGGGTCCACCTCGACCTCGATCAGATCGATCTCCGGTCCCGACCAACTGCATGTCTTGCAGCTCATCGAAAGAATACTTCCGTTCTAGATATTAGATTTTAAGACTGTTGTCGATAATCCCGCGGATGCGCGGTCGATGAGAAGAGCGCCGAGGAGGAGATTTGAACTCCTGAGGCGTTGCCGCCACGAGCTTGCTGGATCCAGCAGAACATTCCAGGCTCGCGCCTTACCGGTCTGGGCCACCTCGGCTCCGCTGGCGGCCATACTCATTCATTCAATTTAAAGGTTCTCCGGCTCCGATTCCGCCGGCACACGTCCAATGGTGTCCCGCACCGTTGGCCTGAGCCGTCGCGCCAGGTTCTTCTCGGTGTGGCTGACCTCTGCCACGATAGTGTCTTCCTCGAAGTACTTCGCGCGCCCGAGCAGATCGCCCCTCGGTCCGTACGCCTGCGCTCCCCCGAAGAACACCATGTTGAGCTGCGTTCCAACCTGATTCGTGTAGAGCACGTAGACGGTGTTCTCCGCCGCGCGCGCCGGGAACATGCGCTCGAACTGCTCGCGGGACGTCGCCGGCGAGGCCGAGATGCAAAGCAGGCCGTCCACGCCCTTGAGCGCGTACGACTTCGCCAGTTCGGAGAAGAACAGATCGTAGCAGATGCAGGCGCCGAGGCGGAGCCCCTCGAGCTCGAAGACCACCGGCCGGTGCCCTTGGGCGAAGTAGAAGCGTTCCTCGAACGGACCGAAGTTCGCGAGGTTGATCTTGTCGTACCACTGCACGTCGCCGTCCGCGTCCACCGCCACGGAGCTGTTGTGGATCAGGCCGGGAACGTCCTCGGAGGCGCGAGGCATGCCGAAAACGATCGAGCAACCGCTCTTCTCCGCCATTCCCTGCACCCTGGCGACGCTTCGGCCAGTGAGCGGCTCCGCGACCCGAGGCATCAGGTCGCGGCACATGTACCCGCTCAAAAACAGCTCCCCGAACACGTAGATGTCCGCCTCGACCTTCCCCAGGCTGCGCTCCATCCGCTTGAGGTTCTCCTCCTTGTTCCCCAAGGAGCACGGCACCTGGACGAGCGCGATCTTCGTCATCGGAGGTTGATGCGAAGCGCCCGTTATTGAACTTTTCATTCTACCTTGAGGCCGCGAAACGTTTAATCCGTGGCACTCAATGCAAGCCTCATGCGTCCCGCCCTTCCGGAATACGCGGACAAAGCGATCAACGAGTTCATCCGCCAGAAGGTGGAGGAGAGCTCCGCCGCCGGGGTCGTGATCGGCCTCAGCGGAGGCATCGATTCCGCGGTGACGGCGAAGCTGTGCTGCGACGCGATCGGCGCGGACAAGGTTCTCTGCCTGTTCTTGCCAACGAAGCTCACGCCGAAGCAGGACAGCAATGACGTCGAGGAGCTCTGCGAGCGCTTCGGCATGGACCTGGAGGTCGTGCCTATCGACGTGGTCGTGGAAGCGTTCGCGAAGCTGCTTCCCGACGCGAGCGACCGTCGCCTCAAGGGCAACCTGATGGCGCGCTGCCGCATGGCCGTGCTCATGCACCACGCCAAGCTCATGAACCGGATCGTGATGGGCACTAGCAACAAGTCCGAGCTGCTGGTCGGGTACTTCACCAAGTTCGGGGACGGCGGGGCGGACTTCATGCCGATCGGCGACCTGTACAAGACGCAGGTGCGCCAGCTCGGCGAGCTCATCGGCGTGCCCGAGCGCATCGTCGCGAAGGTGCCGACCGCGGGCCTGTGGAAGGGGCAGACGGACGAGGGCGAATTGGGGCTGTCCTACGAGGACCTCGACGAGATTCTTTACGGGTTCGAGCTGAACCTGCCGGAGGAGGAGATCGCGAAGCGCACGGGACTCGACCTCGCGCAGATCGATCGCGTCTGGAGGATGCACCGGGAGAGCGTGCACAAGCGCAAGATGCCGCTTGTCCCCAAGCTTGGCGTCAGGACTGTCGGTCTCGACTGGCGGGAGTGAACTTCTCCGCCAGGACTCTCTTGAGATCGCTCATGTCGGTCGTGTCGAACACGATCTTGTCGATCTTCTTGCCGAGGGCCATTCCGTAGCGTCTCGGTCTCGCGAGCTTGATCATCACGAGCCCGCGGCGTTGAGTCGTGACGTACAAATGCCCCCCGAGGAGGTCGAAGTAGACGCCGGTCCGCGCGCGGCCGGTCTCCAGATCCTCGATGCTCGCGATCTCCTCTAGCGGAATGCTCGCCTTGAAGTACCATCCCTGCCGGAGCGTGAGCACCCCGCCCTCGACCTTGTGGTGGGTGAGGAACGGCGAGACTCCCAGAACGACGATTACGACCACCGAGACGATCGCGGCCGCGAGCACCGAAGCGAGGTCGAAACTCAGGACTATGGAGGCGAATGCGTCCAGCACGCTCAGGGCGATGATCGACAGCAGGAGAGTTGGCACGAAAGTCGCCTTGGAGTAGTTTAGCGTGACCTCCGCCATCGGACTCGCATTCCTTCGGGCCGATAAAGAAGCTCGCTCCCGAATGCCGATACGGAACGTATGGCTGGCCTTCGGCTCTCCGCGAAAGGTTTAATTACGGTCGTCTTATTGTGCCCCTTACGGCTCCCGTAGTGTAGCGGCCAATCATGAAGCCCTCTCGAGGCTTCGACTCGGGTTCAAATCCCGACGGGAGCACTTCCCTCACCACTAACGAAGATGTAGGCCAGATAGCCGGCGAACCAACTTCTCTTCCAACGGCTCGAGCTGAAGAGGCACGCACTATCCATTGTCTCGAGACCTATCGTCCACAATCAAATAATAGTCGGATTCCGTGAGCTGCCCGAGAAGGCGATGAAGGAAGTCCTTAAAGGGTTGAAAGATTCGGGTGCGAGATCTGGAATGGGCGGAATGGCGCTGTATCTCGCAAGGAAATCGCTTGACTGCATATGTGTAGCATCTAGCAAAGTGCTATATGTGCTCATTACTTTCATTTCAGGAACGACTGGAGTCGACTTGTCAAGAACCATAAACGGATCAAAGATGGTCGTCAAGAAAGGCGAACGAGGCATCCACGAAGAATTGATCCTGTACGGAAAGAGAGAACGCTTCTCGACTGATTTCTTAGCGGGCATGATACAAAATGACGACGTCATTGTCG
>Ga0335071_10000116_pt1 | contig 94818 bp, 80 predicted proteins | sample Lox_Sample_15_FD_206724 | JGI IMG/M metagenome (GOLD analysis project Ga0335071, IMG submission 206724) | Soil microbial communities from Loxahatchee National Wildlife Refuge, Florida, United States - Lox_Sample_1.5 | ecosystem: Environmental > Terrestrial > Soil > Wetlands | place: USA... | reverse complement strand
CTTACTGGCGACGAAGTTCAGGTTGCTCTGCAGATCGCGGTCTCTCTCAATCGTGGGAACTCGGCTGGTGAGTACGTACTCCTCGAGCGTCTGCGCCTCTTTTACCTTCGCATACGAGAGAATGCCGATCCCTACCGTAAAGACCAGAACACCCGCGAAACCCAGTCCCAGTTTTGCCCCAACACTGAATTTCATATTCCTTCCTTTCCGTAGTTTTTCAATGGCTCGCGATTTCCGAAGCTTTTCCCTGGGCTCCGGGGCGCTCCGGCAGTTGAATGATCTTTTCCGTGTCCAGCACCAGCAGCAAATGGTCCTCCAGCTTGCAGACGTGCGTCGCCGCGGCGCGCACACCGGGCTTCAACGTTTCGGTTGGCTTTTCGAACAGCTCCGGATCCACGTCGATGACGTTGCCAATCCGGTCGACCACCATGTTCATCGGACCTTCGCTCGTTCGCACCACGATCATCATCGGCTGCCCACCCGACCCTTCGTCAGTGAGGTCCAGCCGCGTCTTCAGATCAATGGTCGTGATGATTTGGCCGCGCAGATTGATGATTCCTGGAAGGACCGCCGGCGAAAGAGGCACGGCAGTGATTTCCTGAAACTCCATCACTTCTTGCACACGTTCGACGGGCACACCGAAACAAATACCGTTGAGATAGAAGGTCGAATACTTCTCGCTACTGGCCACGGTTCTCCCCCTCATCTGCACCCACCAGCGCGGGCTCCCGACCCAGCATCTGCGGCATCCGCCGGAGCAGCTCATCGACGTCCAGCAGCTCCGTCACGCGATCCTGTACCACCAGCGTGCCACGGACCCCAGTCCGGCTCGATTCGTGCAGGTTGTCCACTTCGACTTTGGCGATACCCAAAATGCGATGCACCTCGACGATTACATCCTTGCGGTTCTCTCCGCGAACCACAACAGCCGAGATTCGTCTCGCGTCCGTCGCGCCGCGCAGGGCTTCCTCCGTGCGCCGGTTCGAGCGCCGTTCATCCAACAGATCCGTCAGAGCCACCACCGGCAAGATCTCGCCGCGGTACTGCACGACGAACTGCCCCGCCAACGGCTCTTTCGCCGCGCTGTCGAACTCCTCGAGCCGCTGCACGCTCTCGAGCGGCATGCCCATGCGCTCGCCATCGGGGCCACCCAGCAGCAACAGCGTCATCCTTTCTCGGTGCGAGCCGCCTTCCGAGTGCTCCCCGTCCGCCTGCTGCGTGATCATTCCAGCGCGTTTTGCCAACGCCGCGATATCCAGAATCAATGCCACACGCCCGTCGCCCAGCACCGCCGCGCCGGAGTACAAACCAATGCTTTTGAACCGTTTGTCGAGTGGCTTGATGACAATTTCTTCGGTGTTGCGGATTCCGTCGACCCGCAACGCCACCTGGCGGCCTTCTGTGCGCACCACTACCAGCTTGACCACATCCGACCCGCTCTCCGCGCCACCCGTAAGTTGCAACTCTTCGCGCAGGGAGATCAGCGGCAACACCATACCCCGGAAACGAAGCACGGAAACGCCGTCTACCGATTCAATCAGTTTCTTCGCGTCGACCGCATCGAGTGCGATCATCTCGACGAGTGCCGCCTGAGGCACGGCAAACACCGAGTGGCCGCTTAACACCGTCAATGCCGGTATCGTGGCTAATGTCAGCGGGATCTCCAGCCGCACGGTGGTGCCCCTGCCGCGCGAGCTTTCCAAATTCGCTCTCCCGCCGATTCGTTCGATGTTTGTCTTCACCACGTCCATCCCGACGCCGCGGCCGGACACATTGGTCACCTTTTCCGCCGTTGAGAGCCCGGGCAGAAAGATCAGGTTCAACAATTCGACCTCCGCCATTTTTTCGGTGCTCGCTTCGGTCGCCAGTCCTTTGCTGATGGCCTTCCGCCTCACTCGTTCCGCGTCGATGCCGGAACCGTCGTCGGCAATCTCCAGGTGAAAATTGCCACCTTCGTGGAACGCACGCACTCGCACCATGCCCTCTTCCGGCTTTCCCTCGGCCCGCCGCTTCTCGGGAATCTCGATTCCATGGTCGATGGAGTTGCGCAGAATATGCGTCACCGGATCCTTAATAGCCTCGAGAAGAGACTTATCCAGCTCCGTGTCCCCGCCTTGTGTCTCCAGCCGCACTTTCTTCCCGATATCTTTCGACACATCGCGCACGATGCGCGGCAGCTTGTCGAATAGCTGGCTCACTGGCTGCATGCGTGTTTTCATCACGTTTTTGCGGAGTTCAGAGGTGACGTAATTCAGCCCATGCACCGTGGCGTTCAGGTTCCGCTCGTTGCTGATTGCCGCCAACTGCAACAGACGGTTACGCAGGAGCACCAATTCGCTCACCAGGTTCATCTGCTTCTCGAGCAGATTCACGTCCACGCGGATGGTCGCCTCTTTGGCCTCTTCCCGCTTCGTCTGCCGCACCATCTCTTCCACCTGCTGCGGCGTGACCAGGCCGAGTTCGACGAGGATTTCACCAATCCGACGTGGGTCGCCCGCCTGCTGCATTTCGAGCGCGCGGAATATGTCCTCGGGCCGCACGCCGGCTCTGTGCACCAGTGCTCCGCCCAATCGCTTGGGCATCACCTCATGCTTCACCTTTTTCTTCGTTCCTGACGTCTTGTTTGCGTGAATGCCCTCCGGTTCGCCGTCCCCTGTCGGCTGCGTCAACTTACCGGTTGGCATTGGCGTGACTGGATCGGAGTCGGTCGCCGCCGGGAGGATTATCGGCGTGGGTTTATCCAGCGGCGTACTTGCGGTGGCGGCGCCAGGCTCCTGCAGCTTCTTCAATCGAGCAATCAACTCGCTGGTGTCGGCGCTGCCTTCCTGGCCGCCCGTCTCGATTTCCTGCAGGTAGCGCCGCACGGCATCCACCATCTCGAGCAGCACGTCGGCGCTCTCTTCAGTAAGCCCCAACTCGCCGTCGCGGAGGAGGGACAGCAGGCTTTCTCCCGCGTGCGTCAGCGCCTCCAGCTTTGAGAACCCCAGAAAGCCGCAGGTTCCCTTGATCGTGTGGATCGTCCGGAAAATACTTTTCAGGAGTTCCCGGTTCTCGGGATCGCTCTCGAGCTTCACGAAGTCCTGATCGAGCCGGTCCAGATTCTCCGTACTCTCCAGCAGAAAGTCTTTCACCAATTCGTCCACGCTCGACCTCGCTTCGTCTGCCCTGCCACGCGCTTCTAGAACCGGAACTTGCCGGTCAGTTCTTTCAGCGCGTTGGACATCTTGGCCAGTTCCTGGGCCGCTTTTTCCGAATCCGCCGCGCCATGAGAAGTGCTCTGCGCCGCGTCCGCCACACCCGCGATGTTCTTGGTGATCTCCTGCGAGCCGCGAGCGGCATCGCTGACGTTTCGGGTCATCTCGTTGGTTGTGGCGTTCTGTTCTTCCACGGCGGAGGCAATCGTTGCGGAAATATCGTTGATCTGGTTGATGATTCCGCCGATCGTGGCAATAGCCTCGACGGATTCCTTGGTATCGGTCTGGATGGTCTCGATCTTCCGGCTGATATCCTCGGTGGCCTTCGCGGTTTCCTTGGCCAGTTCTTTCACTTCGTTGGCCACCACGGCGAAACCCTTGCCAGCTTCCCCGGCACGCGCTGCTTCGATGGTGGCGTTCAACGCCAGCAAATTGGTCTGCTGGGCGATGGACGTAATCACTTTGATGACTTCGCCGATTTCCGCGCTTGATTGCCCGAGCTTGGTGACCGTCTGGTTCGTTTTCTGTGCCACGGCCACCGCTGAATTCGAGACCTTCGCCGCGTCGGCGGCGTTCTTGGCGATGTCCCGGATGCTCACGCTCATCTCTTCGGTGGCGGTCGCCACCGTCTGCAGGTTTTTATTCACCTCATCGGAGGCAGCGGTCACCACATTTGCCTGGCTTGATGTTTCCTCGGCATTCGCGCTCATCTGCTGGCTCGTGCCCGTCAGTTCCTCGGCTGCAGATACCAGCGAATTCGTAGTGTCGGCGATCTGCAGGATCGCAGCATGGACTTGTGTGCTGAGCTTGTTGGCCGCCTCGCCCAGCACTTCGAAATCTCCGGAATAGCGATTCTTGATCTTGGCCGTCAGGTCGCCACCCGCCAGCCGGCCAATGGTCTCGCCAACCTCGCGCAGTGGTCCAATCACCGCGTCAAGCGTGCTGTTCACGCCTTCGACGATCTTGCGGAAGTCGCCGCCATGTTTCGCAGCATCGGCGCGTGTCGAGAGTTTCCCGTCTACCGCGGCCTTGGACAGCATATTCGCGTCGGCCACCAGCGCGTTCACCGCGTCAATACAGGTGTTCAAGTTGTTCTTGATCGTGTTGAAGTCGCCGTTGTAGCTATCTGTGATTCTTGCTGGAATATCGCCTTTGCTGATCTTGTCCACATAGTCGGCGGCGACATTCAATGGCCCAATCACCGCATCCAGACAGTCGTCCACGCCTTGCACGATCTTCCGGAAGTCGCCTTGGTGCTTGCTCGCGTCGGCGCGCGTCGAAAGTTTCCCTTCCACCGCCGCTTTGGACAGCAGGTTCGCATCACTGACCAGGGCGTTCACGGCTTCGATACAGGTGTTCAAATTGTTTTTTATGGTGTTGAAATCGCCGTTGTAGGTCGCCGTAATCTTTGCGGGAATCTGTCCCTTGCTGATCTTGTCCACGTAATCCGCCGCCACATTCAGCGGGCCGATCACCGCGTCCAGTGTGTCGTTCACACCTTCCACCACCTTGCGGTAGTCGCCATGATGCCTGCTTGCATCGGCGCGCGTCGAAAGTTTCCCTTCCACGGCGGCTCTCGACAACATCGCCGCATCCGCCAGCATGGCGTTCAGGGCTTCTTTCTGGTCCGTGATGTCTGTGGCGTATTTCACCACTTTGATTGGCTTTCCGTGTTCGTCCAGGATCGGGTTATAGGACGCCTGAATCCACACGACCTTTCCGCCTTTTCCGATGCGCTTGAACACATCGGCCACAAACTCGCCCCGGTTCAACTTGGCCCAGAATTCCTTGTATTCAGGGCTCCGGCGATAGTCTTCATCAACAAACAGGCTGTGGTGCTTGCCTTTGATTTCCTCGAGCGTGTAGCCTAGCGTGCGCAGAAAGTTGTCATTGGCCGTAACTACCGTGCCGTCGAGCTGGAATTCGATAACCGCTTGCGAACGTTCGATTGCCGCGGAGTATTTGGCATAGTCTGCGTTGCGCGCTTCAATGCGCAGCTGTTCCGTGATCACTTCCCAGGTCACCATGGCTCCCTGATACCGCTGCTGCGCGTCGTAGATCGCCTGGACCGTCAAGTGTAGTGCTTCCGGCCCCAACTGGATGCGGGCCTCGTGCGGCAAATTCCGCGGGTCGCTGATCAGCTTGCGCTGGTACGATGGGTTCTTATGAAAGATGTCCAGCGAACTGCCCACCACTTGCTCCACGCGGCATGGCAGCAGGTGTTCGAGCCGCTTCAGGGTGTTTCGCGACGCGGTGTTCATGTAGCGGATCACCATATCGCGGTCTGCGCACATCACGTTGATCGGAATCGCATCCATCAATTTTTCGAACGGTGCGTCCCAATTCCCGCCAGCCCTCGTGGATTGAACTCCGGCTTCGTATTCCGCAACTGCCGCGGCCCCCTGGTGTCCGTTTCGTTTGCTCCTCATCGACTTCTCCTGTTCTTCGCGAGTCTTGCCGTCGATCCTGCGGCTTGTCGCCAAACCGTTCGTTGCCCCGGCGGCCTCTCCGGCCTATTTGCATTCCAGCGCGGCGCCTGTCACGGTCCGTTCCGTGTCCAGCACCAGCAGCAACTGGTCCTTTTGCTTGTAAACGCCCTGCACCAGTTCGCGCATCTCCGCCCGGAGTGTTTCCGGAGGCTGTTCCGCGCAGCTTTCGTCCACTTCGATCACGTCCCCAATTTCATCCACAAGCAGACTCACGGTCTCCCCGTCCGCGCGTACCACCACGTTCATGGGTTTCTGCGCTTCTGCCCAATCCGGATAGCCCAGCCTGCGCCGGAGGTCGTACGCCACGACGATTTGTCCGCGCAAGTTGATCAGCCCTCGGATCACCGCCGGCACCAGCGGCACCCGCGTCATTTCCTGGTATCGAATCACCTCCTGTACGCTCTGCACTGGCACAGCAAAATACTGCCGGTCGATGCAGAAGGTGCAGAATTGTTGTGCGCTCACCGCCATCATCTTTCCTCTCGCGCAAGTTGACTCTCAAAGAAATCCGGTATCGCCGTGCGAATCAGGCTATGCACATCCAGCAGGTCGGTCACTCTCTGCTGGATCACCGCGGAGCCGAACAGACCCTCGCGTTTGCCAGGTTGCTGCAACGCCACCGACTCTTCGACAATGTCGAGAATCCGGTCGACCACGAGCCCGACTCGCCGCCCGTCCTTGGAATACACGACCACCTGCGTCATCCCCGACCTGTCCTGGGCTTCGCTGTGCCTGCCAAGCCGCAACACTTCTGAGACCCGAACGAGTGGCATGATCTCGCCACGGTATTGCACCACCTGTTGCTCGCCCGCGGTCTCGATCGAATCCGCCTTGAATTCCTCGAGCCGCGCCACCAGCGACAGTTCCATAGCCATGCGCCCCTCGTCACCGCACTGCAGGAGCAACATCGCGCACTTCTCGTTGCCTTTGCTGGTGGTTGCCGCCTCTCTCGCCGATCCCGCGCGCTCCCGGTTTTCGCCAACGACATTCGCGCGTTGTGCCAATCCCATCACGTCGAGAATCAGCGCCACGCACCCGTCGCCCATGATCGTTGCGCCCGCAAACGTGTCGATACTCTTCATCTGTTTACTGAGAGGCTTTACCACAATCTCTTCTGTGTCATTGATCTCGTCCACCACCAATCCGAACTGGCGGTCCTCGGCCTGCAACACAACGATGTTCACACTCGCGGTCTCCCTATGTTCTGCCGCGGACTTCAGCTCAAATGCGTCGCCAGCGCCGTTGTTCAGTTCGCGTTTCAAGTACACCAAAGGGAGCAACTCCCCCCGCAAGCGGTGCACCGGCGCGCCGCTCAGCATCTCGATTCCCTTGCGCGCATGCTCGCCTTCGAGACGCACTAGCTCGAGCAGGCTTACCTGCGGAATCGCATAGCGGTCTTCGCCGGACGTCACGATCAACGCCGGAATGATGGCCAGGGTCAGAGGGATCTTCATGCGCACCGTGGTGCCCTGCCCGGGTTTTGACTGCACATCGACGGTCCCGCCGATTTTCTCGATATTCGTTTTCACCACATCCATCCCAACGCCGCGCCCGGAAACGCTGCTCACTTTTTCGGCGGTCGAAAGCCCTGGCAGGAAAATCAGGTTGGCAGCTTCCCTCTCTGTCAGCACCGACGCCTGCTCCGGGCGGAGCAGTCCCCTCTGCTGCGCTTTCTTTCGGATCTTCTCGATGTCGAGGCCGGCGCCGTCGTCACTAATCTCAATGTTGACCTGCCCGCCTTCGTGATAGGCCCGCAGGTGCAACAGCCCTTCGACACTCTTCCCTGCCGCCGCGCGCTTTTCTGGCAGCTCGATTCCATGGTCCACTGCGTTGCGCACCAGATGCGTGAGTGGATCTTTGATCGCTTCGACGATCGTTTTGTCCAGTTCGGTCTCTTTTCCGTCCATCTCTATGCGCACCTGCTTGCCGCAACTCATCGCCAGGTCCCGCACCGTTCGCGGAAACTTGCTCCAGATGTTGCCGATGGGCTGCATGCGCGTTTTCATTACGCCTTCCTGAAGCTCGGTAGTAATCAGATTCAAGCGCTGGCTGGCGACCACCAGGCTGTGGTCGTCCACCTTCTGCATGTATTGGACGATCTGGTTCCGCGCCAGCACCAGTTCGCCGACCAGGTTCATCAACTTATCGAGCAGACCCACATCCACGCGGATCGAGCCTTCCGCGGTGCTCGCCCGGGCTTGTTGCTGCACTTGCAGTGCTGCAGCCATGTCCTGTGCTTTGACGGCGCCGCTCCAATAGAATCTCGCCGAGCGGGCGTGTGTCCCCTTCAAGCTGTTTCTGAATAGCGGCCGCCACTTCCTCGGCGCTCGCCATGTTGCGCTCCACCAGGATCTTGCCAAGCAGCTTCACCGCTTCGCCCAGAAATTCCTCAGTCTTGGCGGTCTCCCCTGCCTGTTTCGGTTTTTCCGCTTCCACTCCTGCGGACGCCTGTAGCGCAGCGGCCTCTGGCTCTTTAACCTTTTCCGCCGTTCGCGGCCCGACTTCCTGGTCCTTCTGCAACCGTGTCAACGTCTCGATCAACGAGCTATCGTCCCGCTCCCCCTCGTTTCCCCGCGACTCGATGCCGTCTAGCATTTGGCGCACCGCATCAACCATCTGCAACAACGCCGTGGTGCGCTCTGTATTCAGCGCGATCGCTCCTTCTCGTAGCTGGCTCAGCAGGTTCTCTCCCGCATGGGTCAGCGATTCCAGTTTGGTGAAGCCCAGAAAACCGCATGTCCCTTTTATCGTGTGAATCGTTCGGAAGATGCTTTTCAGTAGCTCGCGGTCACCCGGGCACGTCTCCAGCTTCACGAAATCCTGATCCAAGTGGTCCAGGTTCTCCCGGCTCTCCAGCAAAAAATCCTTGATCAGGTCGTCCATCTCGCTCCAACACCTCGGGCCGCCTCTCGAACTTGCAATTCTCTTTCCACGTCCCGATTTCGCTGGATTAGAAAACTCTGGCTTCTGCTTCCCCTTACCCCTCTGTTTTCCCCGTTTTCTTCCTCTTCCCTTCTCTCCTTCTCCGTTTCCCGTCTGGTTCGCCTCCTTTTCCCTTTGGCTTGACTGATTCAAAAACGGCTTCATGTCCCAAACCCGCTCTCCCTGCGATCTTTGTGCCTTTCCCTCGACGAGACATTCTTCTCCCGGTTTTGACGTCCAGCCATTCCACCCTTTAAACTGCACATATGAGTTCGACCTTCGGCGCCTCCAGGGTTCGCTTCGACTGGCGGGGTTTCATCACGCCCGGCGTGAAGCTCTTGGTTTTGATCTGCGCAGGGGTCTTCGTTTTTCAAAGCGTGCTCTGGCTGTTCTTCACACCGGCGGTTACCGCCAAGTTCAATCATTGGTTCGGGTTGGTTCCCAGCGGCGTGGTATTCGGGCTGCGAATCTGGCAGCCAGTTACCTATCTGTTCCTCCATGGCGATATCTGGCACCTGTTGATCAACATGCTCATGCTGTGGATGTTCGGCCGGGAACTTGAACTGGTATGGGGTAAGAAACGCTTCCTGAACTACTTCTTCTTGTGTGGCATCGGGGCGGGCTTGATCACCGTTCTAGTCAAGTATATCCCTCTGTTCTGGGGGGCCCGTGCATCGGACATTCCCACCATCGGCGCGTCCGGGGCCATCTTTGGAATTCTGATCGCCAACGCGGTGCTGTTCCCCGACCGTCAGATCTGGCTTTTCCCGTTACCGATTATGATTCCCATGCGTCCGTTTGTTCTGGTGATGGGCGCGATTGAGTTCTTCTCCACCATTCGATCTGGCGGCGACAATGTCAGCCACTTCTGTCACCTGGGTGGCATGCTCGTCGGCTGGCTTTACCTCCGGCGCGGATCCTTCCTCTTCCGTGTCCGCAATGAAATGGCCGACTGGCGCTACCAGCGCAACCGCAAGAAGTTCGAAGTCTTCATGAAGAAGCACAAGGACGAGCCGACCGACCGGCCAGACCACTGGGTCAATTAGCGTAGACTTGGACGGCGGTGTCGCTGGCGCAGGAGGCGCAATTCATCGCCGTTTCGCCGAGGGATGAAATGGAAAGTGGCGCGGGTTTCGCTAATGCATTTCCTTACTTCGTTGCTTTCTTCTTCAGCTCGCCTGTCCAATCACATGAAACTTCATGAAATTGGTGGTCCCGCGAATCCCCATCGGCGTGCCCGCCACAATGCCGATTACATCGCCCCTGCGTACCAGCCGCTCTTCGATTAACCGCTTTTCGGCGATCGCGGCCAGCCCATCAATCTTTTTGATATCCACAATGCTCCGCGAAGTCACGCCCCACAGCAACGCCATCCGCCTTCGTGTCTCCGCCTCGGGAGAAAAAGCCACAATCGGCACGAGAGGCCGGTAACGCGACACCAGCCGCGCTGTAAACCCGCTGTGAGTGAACACCGCGATCAGCTTCATGTGCAGTTCGCGCGACGCGTGGCACACCAGTTCCGCAACCGTCTCCGCGACCTTCAGCCGCTCAGTCGACGCCGGCCGCGGAAACTCATGAATGCTCGCCTCCGCCTCTTCGATAATCCGCGCCATCATGCCAACAGCCTCCACCGGATACTTTCCCGTGGCTGTTTCCGCGCTTAGCATCACAGCATCCGATCCGTCGAAAATCGCATTGGCTACGTCCGAAGCCTCCGCACGAGTCGGCCGTGGATTCTCCGTCATCGATTCGAGCATTTGCGTCGCAGTGATCACAGGCCGCCGATACTCCCGGGCCCGCGAAATGATCTCCTTCTGAACCACCGGTACGCGCTCCGGGCTCATCTCGACACCGAGATCGCCGCGCGCGACCATCACGCCCTCCGAGACCTTCAGAATCTCGTCCAGGTTCTCGATCGCTTCCGGTTTCTCGAGCTTTGCGACGACCGGAATGCTTTTTTTCGTGCGTTTCACGAGTGCTTTTGCCAGCACAATATCTTGCGGATGGCGCACAAAACTGACCGCGATGTAATCCGCTCCGTGCGCGGCGGCAAACCGCAAATCCGCGCGATCCTTTTCCGTTAACGCCGGCACATGAAGCTTCACGCCCGGCAGGTTGATCCCCTTGTGCTCACCGAGAACTCCGCCATTCACAACCTGGCAGATCACTTCCGTGTGGTTCGACTTCTCCACGTGCAGCTCAATCAAGCCGTCGCTCAGCAGAATCCGATCGCCTTTCTTCACTTCCCGCGGCAACGGATGGAATGTCGTGTTCACGCGCGTGCTGTCTCCCAATACTTTCGCCGTAGTGATCACGAATCTCTGTCCCGCGCGCAGCAACACGGTCCCGCCCCCGGCGAGAGCGCCGGTTCGAATCTTCGGCCCCTGCAGGTCCACCAGGATGGCGATCGGCTTCTGGAATTTTACAGACGCCTCCCGCAACATCGCGAAGCTCTGCGCATGCTCCTGGTGCGTGCCGTGCGAGAAATTCAGGCGTGCCACATCCATTCCGGCTTCAATCAACTTTCGGATCATCCGGGGAGAGCGCGAGGCCGGACCAATGGTGCAGACGATTTTCGAATGGCGCAAAACCATCAAATGCTCCGTTTCGGTTGGTTCGATGATACTACCGTGTTACGGAAAACTCCGCCGCGATTCGCGTGATCAGGTCCACACCTTTCGCAAACGAGGCCAGCGGCAGACGTTCGTCGTCCCCGTGGACATGCGCTTCGTCCTCTTCGCTAATGGCAAAGGGCATCAGGCCGTAGGCTTGCACGTTGTGCAGGCGCAACTGCGCCGAATCCGTCGCCCCGGTCGACATGTATGGCAGCACCGGCGCGCCGCCATATTCCTTCGCGCTCACTCTGGTGATCAGGTTGTAGAAGTCGTTCTCCATTGACGAGTTCGGTGCCGCCAGTCCCCCTTCCGGCAACACCTGCAGTTTTACCTGAGGGTCGTTCACCAGTTTGTTCAGCTCGTTGACGAGCACGTCGATGGTGTCCCCCGGCAGCAGCCGCACGTTCAGCATGGCCTTGGCCTCGGATGGAATTACGTTCACTCGCACACCGGCTTGCAGCATGGTCGGCGCGATGGTGTCGCGCATCATCGAGTTCCACGCCGGATTCATGTCCGACAGAACGCGCTGCGCATGTTCACCGCGGTCCGGCGTATCGATCACGCGCAGCCACTTGGCCGTGTCGTCGTCCTCGACACCCGCCAACCCCTCGAAATATCTCCTCACAATCGACGTCAGGTGCACCGGCGCGTTGTAGTTCCCGATTTTGTCGATGGCCGCCGCCAGATGGACTACCGCGTTGTCTTTCGTCGGTCGCGATGCGTGTCCGGCCTTTCCAGTGGCGGTCACCGCTATGTTCACCGACACTTTTTCCGCCACCTGCACGCCGATGTACTGCACCTTCCCGTTTTTCAGCATGACCCGGCCGCCCTCATTTAGCGCGAACCCGGCAGCGAACTTATCCCAATACTTCGCGATCAGAATCTTCAGGCTGGCGTCCCCGAACTGTTCCTCGTCGGTCGTAGCCAAGAAAATCACGTCCCGGTTTATGTGAACATTCCCGCGCTTAATGGCGATGAACGCCGCCAGGTTTGCGGCCAACATGCTCTTGTCGTCCAGAGAGCCCCGGCCGTACAAATACCCGTCTTTGAGCAACGCGCCGAACGGGTCCACGCTCCATTTACTGCGGTCCACGCCAACCACGTCCATGTGCGCCACCAACAAGAGAGCCCGCGCGGGATCCGCCACCACGGAGCTCCTTAGCCGCGCTACCACGGCGCTTCTTCCCGGCGCCACTTCCAACAGTTCCGGAGTTGTCCCTTCCTTGGCTAAAACGTCCACGATGTATTTCGCGGCTGCAAGCTCGTTTCCCGGCGGGTTTGTGGTGTTGATTCGGATCAGGTCGACCAGCCAATTCTGGGCCTCGCGCGCCACCGCAGACGTATCTCCCACGACCGACCCGCTGTCCGGTATGCCCATTCCCTGCGATTGTCCCACCTGCGCTTTGGCCGGTGCGGTCGTCCAGCCGTACAAAAAGATAACTCCCGCCAGCAAGAAGCTCATGCGCTTCCGGTTCACAAGTACCCCCACTCAGTTGCGTTTTGTACCCTTGGAATTCCATACTAACATGCGGCTTCGGACGAACTTGTTGCGAGCATTGTTTCGCCGTGCTCAATCTGCACTTGTTGGGGGCGTGTGCAGACGACGGGTCCATGATTTCCTGCATCTTAACTAGTTACGCTTGTCGTGGCCTTTTGGGGGTATCGAATGCACTTCGGTTTTCGCTCTCGTTTCGCCGCACCGCTGTTCGCAGGCTCTCTGGTCGTTCTTTCGCTCCTTCCCCTCGCCGCGCAAGCGCCGCCTGGCCCGCAAGGCACGGCTCCCGCCCAGTCGGCTCCTGCTCCATCCGTCAAACAGCAACAGGCCCCAACCCAGCAGAAACCTCCCCAGGAATCGGGCGTCACCATTTCCGTTGAAGTCCCGGTGGTCACGCTGGACGTGATCGCCACAACGCAGCACGGCGATATCATCACCGGCCTGAAGAAAGAGAATTTCCGCGTCCTCGAGGATGGCCAGCCGCAAACCATCACCAACTTCGGTCCCACCGATGCGCCCATCACCATGGTCATGGTGATCGAATTCAGTTCTCGCGCGTACGGGTGGTTTGCCTATGAGGCCAAGTATTGGGCTGACGCGCTCTTCCCCAATCTCAATCAGAAAGATTGGGTTGCGCTGATGACCTTCGACATGCGGCCCCGCCTCGAAGCCGACTTTACCCAGAACAAGGACGAAGTCCGCCAGGCTCTTTACCGTCTGTATTTCCCGGGCTTCAGCGAATCCAACGTTTTCGATGCATTGCTCGACACCGTCGATCGCCTTAAGGGCGTGAAAGGCAAGAAGTCCATCCTGCTCATGGCCACCGGCGTCGACACGTTCTCGAAACACACGTTGGATCAAACCATCAAACAGCTTCGCGGTACCGACGTCACCATCTTCGCAGTCGGCATCGACAAGCCCATTACGAATTACCTGGAGATGCACCGCGCCCTTGGCAGCATGGCCCGCATGGATTATTTGCAGGGGGAGAACCAACTGAAGACGTTCGCGGCCATGAGCGGTGGGTTTGCCTGGTTTCCGCAATTTGACGGCGAAATGCCAGGCATCATGCGCCAGGTCGCCGATTTTCTGCGCCACCAGTACAGCATCACCTACACGCCGTCCAACACCGCCGCTGACGGCAAATATCGCAAAGTGAAAGTGGAACTTGTCGCGCCCGATGGCAGCCCGCTGACCGTTACCGACCAGAAGGGCAAAAAGCTGAAGTGGGTCGTGTACGCCCGGGAAGGTTACACCGCACCCAAGGGAGGGGTCGGCGACTAAAGCAATCTCAACGGATCGCCCTATGCGGCGCTGGCTTTCGTCCTTACTTGCTTGCCCGTTGCTTCTCTATTTCTTGATCCGCAGATCTTTCCCGGTCATGTCCTTTGGCGCTTGCTGGCCCAAAATGCCGAGCATCGTCGGCGCAATATCCCGCAGCGCCCCGCCTGAAGCCAGCCGCAATGACTCACCATCAGTCACGCAGATGAACGGCACTGGATTAGTCGTGTGGTACGTATGCGGCCCGCCGGTCAACGGATCGATCATCGTTTCGGCATTTCCGTGATCGGCGGTAATAATCCACGCACCACCGCGGGGTTTCAGCGTGTCATAAATCCGCCCAAGTCCGGCGTCAACTGCTTCGACAGCCTTGATCGCCGCTTCAAGTTTTCCGGAGTGCCCGACCATGTCCGCATTTGCGTAGTTCATGATGATCGCGTCGAACTCGCCCTTCTCAATCGCGTTCACCACGGTATCCGTAATCCCGGCCGCCGACATTTCCGGCTTAAGATCGTAGGTCGCCACCTTCGGTGAAGGCACCAGAATCCGCTCCTCGCCGCCAAATGGTTTTTCCACGCCACCATTGAAGAAGTACGTCACGTGCGCGTACTTCTCTGTCTCCGCGCAGCGCAGGTTCTTGTACTGCAGCTCCTGGAACACTTGCGCCAAAATATGCTCCAGTTTTTCCGGCATGATCACGCACTTCAGCCAGGGCCAACTCTTGTCGTACTTCGTCATCCCGACAAAAAACAGGTTCTTCGGGCGCTTCGGATCCGCGAACTTGTCGAAATCCGGCGCTTCCAGCGCGTAAGTGATCTGCCGCGCACGGTCTGCGCGGAAATTGTAGAAGATCACGGCATCGTCGTCGCGGATCAGTCCGACCGGAGCCGCGTTTGGCCCGCTTCCCCTCGTGATGACCACCGGCTTCACGAACTCATCCGTCACGCCCTGCTCGTAACTGGCCTGTAGCGCCGCCACGGGATCGTTGTTCTTGTGTTCCGCTTCACCGTGCACCAGCGCGCGGTAGGCCAACTCGATGCGTTCCCAGCGATTGTCGCGATCCATCGCGTAATATCGCCCGACGACGGTTGCAATTTCGCCCACACCCAGTTCGCGCATCTTCTGCTGAAGCTGCCTCACGTAGTCCCGCCCGCTCTCCGGCGGTGTGTCGCGCCCGTCCATGAAGCAGTGCACAAAAACATTCTCGACCTTCTGCTTCTTGGCCATTTCCAGCAGCGCGAACAGGTGATTGATGTGCGAGTGCACGCCTCCATCGCTGAGCAGCCCGAGAAAATGCAATTGCCGTTGCCGCCCGCGTTCCATCGCCTGTTGGAAGAGGGGCACCTGCTCCAGTTGTTTGTTCGCGATCAACAAATCGATGCGCGTGATGTCCATGTGCACGATGCGGCCCGCGCCAATATTCATGTGTCCGACTTCGCTGTTGCCCATCTGGCCGTCCGGCAAGCCCACGTAAGGCCCCGAAGTTTGAATCAATGTATTTGGAAATTTCCGCAACAGCTCGTCATAGGTCGGCTTTCGCGCCAGCGCAATCGCGTTCCCCGCTGTCTCTGCGCGGTATCCCCATCCATCCAGCACAGTCAACACAATTGGTTTCGGTCGTTTGCTCATAGGTTTTCAGAATACACGATTTCGGTTTCGCCGCGAGGTCTGCAGACCAGGCCCCTTGTGACGCGCGAACATCGCCAGTTCAATGCAAGCGACCGGCCGTCTTCTAATCTCGCTGTTACGATCCCACGATCCGCATCGCCCACTTGCCAATTACCGGATATTCCGCCCACTGCCCGCGCATCGCTTTCAGGCTGAACAGGATGGCGAGCGTCAACGAGATTGCGAAACCACCCATCGCCAGCAGCCAGATGAACGGCATGGCGACAAAGATCGCCACTGGGAAATGACTAGGATCCGGTGGCTTCCCCTGATTCGACAGTGTTGAGCTGATGACAACCGCAAAAAACACGGCCATGGCAATGAAATACAGCACACTGAAGACAATTTGCCAGAGTAACGCTTGCATCGCATGGAAGCGCACGAACCGCGATTCCTTTTTCATGAAGTAAATGATTAGCGGAGCGATCCACCACGTCGATAGCATCAGCGCGTGTGAAAGTCCCGCGTAGGCTTTCTCGTCCGCTGTCAATTCCGGATCACATTGCGCCTGCGACATCGTCGGATCGCTCATCTCATCTCGCCTTTCCCCGATACTGTTGGCGCGTGTCAGAACACGGGAGCGGCCGCCGTCCAGCTGACTAAGAATTCGCCACGAAATCTCGAAGAGCCAGCAACAATCGCTCCACCTCGTCCATCGTGTTGTACTGCACCAGTCCGATACGCACCATTCCGCCCTGCGACTCCACGCCCAGCCGCTCGCTCAGGTTTAGCGCGTAGTAATTCCCGTCCCATGTGAAAATGCCGCGATCGCCGAGATACTTCGCAATTTCGCCCGGATGCCGTCCCTCGATCCGGAACGACAACGTCGAGCAGCGCTCCCCGCTCCGCTTCGGATCTGTAATCCCGTAGATCTTCAGTCCAGGTATCGCCTGCAATCCCTCAATCAGCCGCCATACCAATCGCATCTCGTGCGCCATCGTTGTCCGGTACGCGGCCGCCAACGCCTCTCGCCGCGTATTCGCGCCGGGATCGCTGTGCTTTCCCACACCCGCGATGTACTCCACCGCTGCGCCAATCCCCGCGATCAATTCATGAACCTGTGTCCCCGATTCCCACTTATCCGGCAACTTATCGGAACACGGCCTCACCTTGTATGGTTTCAGTCGCTCCAAGTGCTCCCTCTTCCCGTACAGTGTACCCATATGCGGCCCGAAGAATTTGTACGGCGAGCACACCAGAAAATCGCAATCGAGTTCCTGCACGTCAATCGGCCCATGCGGCGCGTAGTGGACCGCGTCGATGTACACCCAAGCGCCCACCGCGTGCGCCATTCTCGTAATCTCTGCCACCGGATTGATGGTCCCCACCGAATTGGACGCATACCCCACCGCCACGAGCCGAGTGCGCTCGCACAGTGAATTCTTCAAATCCTCCATGTCCAAGGTGCAATCGTCTTCGCGGATATCCACCTGCCGGATCACCACTCCCTTTTCCTCCAGCGCCTTCCACGGCGAAAAATTGGCGTCGTGGTCCAGCGTCGTCAGTACAATCTCGGCGCCCGGATGCAACTCCCGGGCGATGGCCCGGGAAATCGCAAATGTGATCGTGGTCATGTTCTGCCCGAAAATCACTTCGTTGGGCGCGCAATGGAAAAAGTCGGCCATCGCCGCGCGCGATCCCGCGATCACTTCCTCGGTCCGCCGGCTCGTAAGAAACGATCCGCCTGTGTTTGCATTCGACGTCATCAGGTAGCTCTGAATCGCATGCATCACCTGTGTAGGCACCTGTGTTCCAGCGGGGCCATCCAGAAACGCCGCCGGCTGGCCATTCACCTGCGTCTGCAGCGACGGGAATTGGGATCTGACCCAGTTCACGTCCAACGTTCCCGCTGCGCTTCGATCCATTCCGGCTGTGCTCATTGTGTTCGCTCCCAGTCCACATCAATCGACAACCTAGCATCTCACAATCTGCCGGATGGTCGGAGATCTGCCGCCGAGCGTAAGGCCACGCCTTAAGTTCGCCTTTGACATCCTGATGAATCTCCCGTGTTAGCATCTGAACGTCGTTCCCCATTCACCGCCGCGGTGGCGCCGGCTATCAACTCCGCGCCCGTTTCATAAGAGGTCCATCATGGCCGACTCATTCCCTGTCACCGATCGCACGCGATTGGTCCGCGAAGCGAACCGCGCCGTCTACGATCGCGATGCCATCTACAAAATCCTCGACGAAGCGTTCGTCTGCCATGTCGGTTTCACTGATTCCAACGGTCAGCCGTTTGTTATTCCCACCATGTTTGCCCGTGTGAACGATTTCCTTTACTTCCACGGCTCCGCGGCCAGCCGCATGCTTCGGGGCCTGGTCTCCGGTTCGCCCGTCTGTGTCACTGTCACTCTGACAGACGGCCTGGTCCTTGCTCGCTCGGTATTCAATCACTCGATGAACTATCGCTCTGTCGTCGCCCTCGGCCACGCTACTTTGATCGAGGAACCCAGCGAAAAACTTCGTGCTTTGCAGTGGTTCACGGAAAAGCTCATCCCAGGCCGATGGCATGACGCTCGCCAACCTAACGACAAAGAGCTGAAGGCTACGAGTATCCTCAAACTCCCACTAACCGAAGTCTCGGCCAAGGTGCGCATCGGCGGTGTGGAGGATGATGCCGACGACTATGCGCTTTCCGTTTGGGCCGGCGTCATCCCGTTTCGTGTCGTCGCCGGTCCTCCCATCCGTGATTCCCGTTGCGAGCTCACAATACCCACACCTTCCTACGCTGCCCAATATACGAGGTAATTCAACATGTCCGACAGTTTCGTTCCGGCTCCCATCAAACCGCGCGTCCCTTTTGGCGTCATGGACACGCTCGACGTCCGCGTCGGCACGATCGAACGCGTCGAAGACGTTCCCCATTCTGCAAAGCTCGTGCGCCTGCTCGTAAATTTCGGCGATCACACTCGCAACATCCTCGCGGGCATAAAGAAGGAACGTGCCAATCCCCGCGAAATCGAGGGCAAGCAGGCTTTATTCGTTCTGAACCTCGAGCCGCGTAGCATGGCCGGGGAAATCTCTGAAGGGATGCTGTTCGACCTGGGTTATGCCGACGGACTCCTTCCCGCGCTGGCCATGCCCGAGCGTCCTGTACCTAACGGCACTCGCGCCGGCTGAATCCGATTACGACGTGCGCGCATTAGCCGCGCGCACAAAATCCGCCATCAACCCGTACGCCGTTGCTTCCACGCCCGGATTGTGTTCCACCACTGAAAACGCCATCACATCCAGATCAAACCGGATCGCCGAGCTCGTTCCTTCGAGTCCAGCCATCGAATCAGTCAGTAGCAGCAACTCCGGAGCGACCCGGCACTCGACGCCATCACCCCGGCGCTCTGCTCGGCTAACCAGCTTGTAGCGCATTCCCGCCCCACGTACCGATCGGATCTTCTCTTCGCTCAGTTCTCGGATCCCGGTGCGCTGCACGTTCTCGATTTTCGTCGGCACACCCATGAGCACCGTCGCGATTGCCGCCGTCTTTACCGCCGCGTCCCATCCGTCCAGATCTTCGGCCGGGTTGGTCTCTGCCACGCCCATCGCCTGCGCGCGAAGCACTCCCTCCTCAAACGAGCGCCCCTTTTCCACTTCCGTCAACACGACGTTACTCGTGGAGTTCAATACACCCGAGAATCCATGCAATTCCGTAACAGGCAGTCCCAACGGAAAGAGCGAAAAAAGCGGCACACCATCCATCACGGTCGATTCGAACAGGAACTGGCGCTGCTTCTCCTTCGCCAGCGTAACCAGTTCCTTGTACCCATGCACCAACGGCCCTTTGTTGGCCGAAATCGCGTGTGCTCCTGATCCGAGCGCCGCCACCAGGTGTTCTATCGCTGGCTGTCCGTCAGCGGTGTTCAGCGAAGTTGCTTCGAACAGAACATCCACCTTCCCGTGCTCCAGCCATTCGTGCACGTTGCGCGGTGCCGACGTTACCGCTGGAAATCGTCCGCTTAACGCGGCAATCGGATTCAGTCCTTCGGCATTAGCGATCCATCCCATACGACGCGAAGCCACACCGGTCAGCCGCCAACGCAGGTCGTACTTTCGTCTCAGTTCTGTTTCCTTGGAGATGAGCAATCGCAACAACGCCCGCCCCACGTTGCCAAACCCCACTAAACCCACATTGTACGAAGGAATGGTCTTTCTCCTTTACGATGGCACCCTGCGGACGTTCCCCCAGACATCCCCAAAGGATAGTCTGTCATCCTTAGCGAAGCGAAGTCTCCGCCCCTTCAACACACCCTACTTCCCTACCACTGCCAGTTTTGTCGTCGCCGCGGCAATCAGCGCTGACTCATCCTGCAGCACTTTAGCCACTCGCGAGGCGGCCTGCTCCGCTTCGGCCCACTTCTTCTGTTCCAGGCTCTCGCGTACTGCTGGAATTGCTTTGGCCGCATAGCCCGTATACGCGCCAGGTGCATACAACTCATGCTTGTACCAGAAGCGTCCCGGCAACCCTTCCGGCGTCGTCAATTTGTGTTCGCTCTGCATCAGCATCTCGTTCACTTCGTTGACCGAATTGCTCGCCAGCGCCGCCCCGCCGTTCGCGCTCACCTTTTCCAGTACCTTCTGGTAGTCCGCCGACGTCCTCGTCAGCGCTTCCACGGCGTTGTCCAGCGGCGCGAAATTCAGATGCGGCGGCACCTCTTCCTTCTTCGGTGTCACACGTGGCTCACGCGGATCCGTCGACGCCTCAAACACACCTTCCTGGATTTTCTGGTTTCGCTCCTGAATCTCGTCCCGCTGCTGGTTCGCAAATTTCTCCACCTCACGCACGTACATCTTCACGTCATCCGCAAAATCTGTGAATTGAAAGGGGAGCAGGTCCGCATCCGCCATTCGCATCATGGCCGTTCCGCCAGTCTGTGTGAGCGCCCGCGAATACACGAAGTCTGTGTCACTGAAATGCGTGTACCAATAGAAATCGTCGTAGATTGAATGATAGATTCCGCTACGGTCCTCGCCGCCATAGCCGATTTCCAGGGAAGCTACGCCCGCAAAATTGATGAAAGGCGCATGATCCGATCCGCCGCCCAGCATCTCCATTCGCATGTCCCGCCGCTCGCGCAACTCCCGCCGCTCTTCTGGCGTGTTCGCATCTGAGATCTCTTTCAACTGCGCGCGCTTCCATACACTCAACTTCGTCTCTGGATCCTGAATGTCTCGTGCCACGTCGTTCATGAAGTGTTCCAGAGTGTGCGAGCCTTCCAGACCCAGGAATCCCCGGCTGTTGCTGTCAGAGTTGACATACATCACCGCGTGCTTCTTCAGCTCGTCGACGTGCGTCTCCACCCATTCCGTCGATCCCAGCAATCCGGGCTCTTCGCCATCCCACGCGCAATAAATCAGGGTACGCTTTGGCTTCCAGCCCTGCTTCAGCAATTCGCCCATCGCGCGCGCTTCTTCCAACACGGTTACCATACCCGAGACCGGATCTTCCGCGCCATATACCCACGCGTCGTGATGGTTGCCGCGAATCACCCACTGATCCGGAAACGTCGATCCCGGGATCTTGGCGATTACGTCGTAGAGCGGCTTCATGTCCCAGTTTGAGGTCACCTTCAAATGCACCTTGGCCGGCCCCGGACCCAGCCGATACGTGATTGCCAAGCCGCCCCGCCATTCGCGTGGCGCCGTCTCGCCCCCGATCGCCTCGAGCAGCGGCTGTGCGTCCGCGTAGGAAATCGGCAGCACCGGAATCTTCGTTAACCCTTGCGCGTCCTTGATCGGCAAGCGTTTCGCGTCGGCAGTCGCGCCAATCCCCGGCGTGAGTGGATCGCCCATGAACACCGCGCTGTCCTGCACGCTCCCACGTTGTACACCTTCACTTGGCCGCATTGGCCCCTTGGGAAACACCTGCCCGGCCGAATAACCATCGTCGCGTGGGTCGGAATAAATGATGCAGCCGATCGCGCCATGCTCCGCGCCTACCAGCGGCTTGATCCCGCGCCACGAATGGCCGTAGCGTGCGATCACGATTGCACCCTTCACAGAGATGCCCCTGCGCTCCAACAGCTCGTAATCTTCCGGCACGCCGTAATTCACATACACCAGCGGCCCCGTCACATCGCCGTCGATGGAATACGCGTTGTACGTCGGCAACTGCTCTGCTGTCTGGTTCGAAGTCGGGTCCTCTGGTACCACAGGCTCCTGCAACTTTGCGGTGAAATGAGGCCCGCCATCAATCAACTCCACCAGCCGCTCCTTCGGCGTCGGGAACAAGACCGAAAACGTTTCAATCTGCGCCTCCAGCCCGAATTCCTTGAACTTGGACAAAATCCATTCGGCATTGTCCTTGTCGTATGGCGAGCCCACGCTGTGCGGCCGGGCCGTCAGCCGCTCCATGTATGCTCGCAAATTCGTCGGCTCGGGAAGCGTTCGCATCTTTTCTTCCCATTGCCGCTCCACTCGTGAAGATTCCGCCGTGTAGCCGTACAGCGTCGATTCGTCTGCTGTCGCGCGCCCTTTCACCGGCGCCAGCCACACCCCGCACACCACGATTCCTGCAATCACTACACCCTGAATGGTTGTTTTCACGTTTCGTCCCCGTTTAACAAAGCCGAAATTATTCCGTGAACTTGCCCGCCATGCAAGCCGCAATCGCTGTTTTTCTGTCGCCGCAGTTTTTCGTCAATTCGCGGCTTCTTTGCTTCCTCGAATCGTCATTACCACGACGCCCGCCGCGAACAAGACCGCCGCCACGCTCCACAACCCCGCGCGGAACCCCTGCGTCGCATCGCGCAGGTAGCCAATCCAGTACGGCCCGAACCCGCTCCCCAGGTTTCCGATCGAATTGATTACGGCAATGCCCCGAGCCGCGGCGCCCTCCGTCAACGCTCCGCTGGCCATCGCCCAGAATGGGCCGGTCATCGATGACGACGCCGCCAGCGCCAGGCCAAACGCCGCAACACTCATGGCCAATCCCGTCGAGGCTCCCGCAGCCAACAACGCCACGGCGCCAAACATGGCGCACGCCGCCACGTGTTTTCTGCGCTCTCCAGTTCGGTCCGAGTGCGTGCCCACCAGCACCATCGCTACAACCGCCACGATGTAGGGCACGGCGGAAACAAAGCCCAGCAGCAAATTCGGCAATCCCGACAGGTTCTTTAGCGCGCTTGGCAGCCACAGACTTACGCCATACGTACACGTGTTCAAGCCGAAGTACACGAATGCGAGCAGCCATAGCGCCCGCGAGGAGTACCACGGCCTCCCCTGCAGCGGTTCCACCTTAGATCTCGAGGGAGGTTGTGGCACAATCAGTTTCGCGCGCAGCCAATTTCTCTCTGTTTCCCCCAACCATCGCGCGTCTTCTGGACCGTTCGCCAGAACCGTCCAAGACACCATGCCCAATACAATCGCCGGAAGTCCTTCTATCAGAAACATCCATTGCCAGCCCGCCAGGCCCGCGGGCCTTCCCAAGTCCAGGAGCGCCCCCGAGATTGGCCCCCCAACAATCCCCGACACCGGCCCTGCCGCCATGAACAGGGCCACGACACCCGCGCGCGCCTCGGCTGGGAACCAGCCCCGCAAGTAATAAATCACTCCGGGGAAAAATCCTGCCTCCGCCACGCCAAGCAAAAATCGCAACGCGTAAAAGGACCATGCCGAATGCGTCAAACACATCGCCGACGAAATCACGCCCCATGCAATCATCAGCGTCCCAATCCAACGCCGTGCTCCCACTCGTTCCAGCACCAGGTTGCTCGGCAACTGGAAAAAGAAATATCCGACGAAGAAGATTCCGGCGCCCAGACCGTACACTGAATCGCTGAAGCCCAACTGCCCCTTCATCTGTAGCACTGCAAAACCCACATTGATCCGATCGAGATATGCCACGACGTACAAAGTGAAAAGGAACGGCAGCAGCCTCCACCGCAGCTTAACCATCAACTTTCGCCCAAATTCCTCGTCCGCTCCATACAATCCCGTCGACGCCAGCACCTTCTTCACGATCTCTTCCGGCGGGTTCGCCACATCTTCCACCAGCACTCGTGCGCCCGCGGGCTCCTCGATCACTTCAAACTGGTCCGCCAGGATCGCTTCGCCGGCGAAGTGCCCCTGCCGAGCGTGCAAACGCTCTCCAATCAGTCCTTGCGTGCCCTTCAGATACACCGTACGCACATCCAGACCGGCCACCAGTCGTTTCCGGTACTCCTCCTTTAACGCCGAACACGCCAGCACCACATTCTTCCCGGCAAAATCGTTTGCCTTCAATTCCACATGAATTGCGCCGAGCCAGGGCAGGCGATCTGCATCCGTCAGTACCTCGCCGCGGTGCATCTTCTCTTTGTTCGCCGCCGAGTGAAAATCATCCGCTTCCAGAAACACCCAGCCCAATCGCTCCGCAAGCATTTGCCCCACGGTGCTCTTTCCCGCTCCGGTCACGCCCATGACCAGCAAAATCATCGCGCGCCGAGTTTCCCAAAAACTCCTGCACGAAGTCCAGCGCACTCTTGGATTGTGTTGTAATGTCTCTCTGGCGGCACATCTCGAGAGCCGCCGTTCGAGCAACAGGTCATTTCCGGAACACCATGTGACTCAGCCCAAATCCGCCGTCAAAAAGGCCGGCCTCCTCTACTTCGTCTTCATCATGTTCGCCTACACCACCGGCAGCCCCTTCGGCATGGAGGGCATGGTCACCACCAGCGGCCCCGGTGTGACACTTCTCTTTCTCCTCGTCATTCCGCTCTTCTGGTGCATCCCGGTTTCGCTGGTCGCCGCCGAACTTACCACCGCCATCCCGGTCGAAGGTGGCTTCTACCGCTGGGTCCGCGCCGCCTTCGGTGATTTCTGGGGCTTCCTCGCCGGCTGGTGGAACTGGACGGCTTCGTGGCTCCTCGGTGCCAGCTACGCCGTACTTTTCACAGACTATCTCGCTTTCTATTTCCCCGCGCTCGTCGGTTGGAAGCACTATCTCGTTTGCCTTGCCCTGATCGCTTTACTCGCTTACATCAATATCCGCGGCATTCAAATGGTCGGCGCCGTCGCCACTCTTCTTGGGCTGCTTGTGCTCCTGCCGGTTCTGGTGCTTTGTGTTGTCGCCGTCTTCCACTGGCAACACAATCCCTTCCATCCGATGCTTCCCCCGCACGTTCCTCCCTTTCAGGTTTTTGGTGTCGGTTTGGCTCTCGGCCTCTGGCTCTATTCCGGATACGAGCAGTGCTCCAGCGTCGCCGAAGAGATCGAGAATCCCCAGCGCAGCTATCCCCGTGCGCTCGCCATCGTCGTCCCACTGTCCATCGCCACCTATTTTCTTCCCGCGCTGACCTGTCTAGCGGCTCTCGGCAATTGGAATGAGTGGACGAGTTCTTATCTCCCCACCGCCGCGAAACTTATAGGCGGCGCTTGGCTCGGCTTCATCACCAATATCGCCGCCATTCTCGGCAGCGTCGCACTTTACAACGCCACGGTCCTCACCAGCACGCGCATGCCCTCGTCCATGTCCGCAGACGGCTACCTTCCACCGGTCTTCGCCGCCAAGCATCCTAAGTTCGGCACGCCGTGGATCGCTATTCTCATCTCTTCGGCGATTTTCGCGGCCTTGGCGTTCCACACTCTTGCGCAGCTTCTCACCGTCTACATCTGGCTGCGCATTCTCGTCACCGTCCTCACGGTCCTGGCCGTCTGGCGCATTCGAAGCCAGCGCCCCGATCTTCCTCGCCCGTTCCGTGTGCCTGGGGGCAAGCTGGGCCTCGCTTATGTTGTGATTGCACCGCTGGTGATGAGCGTCGTCGCGCTGGTCGGCAGCGACAAGTTTGCCCTCAAGTGGGGGCCTATCCCCGTCGCTCTCGGCGTCCTCGCCTACTTCGTCTTCCCGAAACTCAAATCCCTTCTCGAACTCGTTGTTCACTAGAAGGTGTCATCCCGAGCGCAGCGAGGAACCTGCCTTTTCGCTGCCATCTGACTAACGAATCGTGCTTGCCTTCCTCACGTCAGCCAATCCAGCACCTTGTAATACATCCCCGCCAGCGGCAACGCCCACGTGTTCCCGCCCCGCAACCCGATCGGCGCACCGGGGAACGCAATCTTCGAAAATGGGCTGTCATCCACGTCCCCGCAAATGACACCCGCCAGCTTCGTTCCCATCCACGTTGCCGCCGCCACGCCATGTCCCGCGAATCCAACACCAAAGTACATTCCCTCCGACTTCCCCGAATGCGGCATTACGTCGAACGCGAAGTCTAGCGTCCCACCCCACACGAATTCCACTCTCGCGTTGCGTAACTGCGGATACACGCCCACCATTCCTTGCCGCAGCAATTCTGCGCTTTTCCGCACCGTATTCTCCGACTCCGGGAAAAACGCGGCGCGCCCGCCAAACAGCATCCGGTTATCCGGCGTCAGCCGGTAGTAGTACAGAAAATGCTTCGAGTCATAGATCATCCGGTTCCTTGGACTCAACTCGCGCGCTAGTTCCGCCGGCAACACCTCGGTTGCGATGATGTATGACCCAATCGGAATCACTTTCTTCCGCAGCGCTGGCGTGGCTGAAGTCGTATAGGCACCGCTCGCCAGGAGCACGTCTCGTGCCGTCAGTGTGCCTCGCGAAGTCTCCACCCGGAAGTTCCTCGCCCCATTCGTGCCCTCCGGCTTGACGCTGGTTACGCGCGCGCCGTCGTGCAGACACGCTCCCGCGCGCGCCGCTGCTTTCGCTAATCCGGCCACATACTGCGCTGGATTGAGGCCCGCGCTCATTTCATCCACAAGTCCGCCGAAATAAATATCCGACCCAATCTCGCTCCGCAGTTCATCCTTCGGCACGATCCGTAGTTCGTGGCCGAACTCCCGCTTGATCCGTGCCGCTGACTCCCCATACGCATCGAAGTGCGACTGCTTGCACGCCACCTCCAGATGCCCGCACCGTGAGAAGGAACACTCAATCCGCTCTTCGGTCACGATTTGCTCTACCACATCAATCGACTCGAGTGAGGCTGCGTACATCTTCTGCACAAGCTCGCGCCCGTAGCGTGATATCAGTGTCGGTACTGGCAGCTTCAGGCCCGTCAGCACCATTCCACCGTTCCGGCAACTCGCGCCCCACCCCAGGGTTTCCGCCTCCAGCAACACCGCCTTCGCGCCGCGCCTCGCCAGCGCTCGCGCTGCTGCCAACCCGCAGAATCCCCCGCCCACCACCGCCACATCCGCTTTTTCCGGCAGAACTCCGCCCGCGCCGCGAGCAGGCTCCCGCACCGTCTCCAGCCAATAATTCGTCTCTCGCATGTTCTTGGATTCCCGCGCCGATTCTAACACCAGCGCGGAAAAGGAGGGAATTTGCCAGCTACGCGCTGCGCAGCACGATATGCGTAATCTCCGGCGGCGCACCCAACCTCACCGGCGCTCCCACCGTGCCAATCCCGCGGTTCACATACAACGCCGACAGGCCTTTCGGCGCGTTCGGCATCAGCTTGATCGTTTCACCCAGGCGCTTCGGCTGGTCCGGCATCAGCAACGGACGATGATACAAGCCTGCGATGTAATCCGTAATGAACCGCGCCGGGCTCAAACTCACATCCAGAATTTCCACCTGCACCTGCCCGCCGTGCGTGTGCCCCGCGAGCTGCAGCTCAATTCCCAGCTCCGCCGCACGGTTGAACGAATTCGGATTGTGCGACAGGAGAATATTCGGCATATCGCGCCGCAGCAGCGGCTCCACGTTCGCTAACGTCTGCGTCTTCCGCCCGCTCGGCATGCGTTCTCGCTGGTAATCCACGCCTATCAGGTTCAATTGCGCGCCCTTCCACTCGATGACGGCATTTTCGCGCCTCAGCATGCGCATCCCGGCCTGTTGAAAGAGCCGCGCCGCCAGATCTTCCGCACGCGCATAAATCTCGTGGTTGCCGTTGCAGCCGTACACGCCCAGTGGCGCTTGCAGGTGCCGAATCTCATCCACGCATTCCGCCACGGAATCGTGCACGCCGGTGATCAAGTCGCCCGTGACCACCGCCAGATCCGCGCCCACATCGTTCGCCATATCCACCGCGCGCCGCACGGACTCGCGCGTCATGTAGCTGCTCAGGTGGATATCCGAGAGCTGCACAATTTCCAGCCCATCCAGCTCCGGCGGCAGGTTCGCCAGCGGAATCTCCACGCGCCGCACTTCATAGCGCAGCCGTTCCGCAGCGTAGCCATACATCACGCCGATGAATGGTGCGGCTCCCGCCACGACGCTGGCTGTCCGGAAGAAGGTTCGCCGCGAAGGGTCGGGCACAAAATCGCGCAGCGCCGCGGCCCGCTCGGGTAATTTCTGCAGATGCGGCGGTGGGGCATCGGGCCGGTGCAACTTGTGCCACGCCCATTCGATCCCATGCACCGCCTTTACACACAAGTACCCAGCCACAGCGCTTGCGAACCACAATCCCACAAATGTCGTTATTGGTTGATGAGCCTCACCGGGAAGGAACCGTCCGTGGTCCTGGCGCATTCCGTCGGCGATCGTCAGGATGATCAGTATCAGTCCTGCCAGGTACAGCATCCTCACCACGATTCGCGCCCATACCCGTCCCCAGTTGGACGTAACTCTCCACAGCGCCTTGTACCAGAATCGTTGCGACAGAAAGAGGACTGTCAGGATCCCCGTCGCGATCAGCAGCCTCAAGACAAACCAGCCCAGATTCAACCCTTAGGCCCCCTCGACCTTGAATCTATAGGATACCATCCCCCGCCGTTTTGGCCTCCTCTGGAACCACGCGCGGCCGCCCTATCGATTACCCTTCGCCTTACATCTTTTCACAACTGCCCTCTGCTTCTGGCGTATGATGCCCCCATATTGCGGCCCATCGCCTGGGCCGGTCTGCCTGAAACATTCGGTGTTCCGCCGTCGTCTTATCGCTCAGCCTTCCTCCCGGGAGGCTCATCTAAGGAGAGAAACCGCATGAAGAAGCTTGTGCTTTTCTTGCTTGTAATGTTGACCGCTTATTGCGTCGGCGCTCCGTCCCGCGCGCAGGAAGCGAAAAAGGCCCCCGGCCCCGCCCCCGATATGACCAATTCCATCCTCGATCAATGGAACGATGTCGGCCACAAGCTGATCGCCATGGCCGAGGATTTTCCTGACGACAAGTACACCAGCTACAAGCCTGCCCCCGAATCCCGCACTTTCAAGGCGAATATCGTCCACGCCACCGCTTCCATGTATTACTTCACCGACATCGCCAACGGTAAAAAGGCGCGCTATCCCGATGAGTATGCCGGCGACGATCTGAAGACCAAAGCCGACGTTGTCGCCTTCGTGAAGAAGTGTGTCGCCGATGGTGCTGAGGCCATTAAGCAGAGAGGCGACAAGCAGTGGAACGCCTCCGTGAACGCGGGCGGCCCGCACCTCTACCACCTCTACGATGTTGCCTACGGCCTGATCGAACATTCCGGCGAACATTATGGCCAGCTCGTCGTCTACTACCGCGCCAACGGCCTGGTCCCGCCCGAGTCTCGTCCAAAGAAGTAGTCTTCTCGACAAACATATCCCGGGGCGCAGCACTCTTGCGCCCCTTTCCCGGTAGGGCTCAGGTGTCTCGTTCGCCGTCTGGACCCGCGACGACCATTATCCGGCGGCGGTGCCGGCAATTCCTTTGGCCAGAATTCTCTTTAGCTCTTCCGGGTCGGCAGTAGGAGGCAAACATGTACTCCCCGCGCACACCAGCGCCCTTGGCCGATCCTGCGGTAAATGCGGTAACGTGTCCCGAAGTACCGCTGGCAAATTCTCCACGGATGTTCCCGCCGTCACACGCAACACCGCCTTGCCGAAGCGAAATACGCTGTTTGCCGCTTCTTGCAGACGCTCCGCGGCTGCATCGCCCGCCGCGCCCGTAATCACCACTTGCGTAGGATGCTCTGCAAACAGCAGTGCGGCCAACCCGTACGTCGCTGCATACAGGCCATACTGCGGAGCAACGCCCGCGAATGCCTCGAGCGTCCGCTGTGCCCAGTCGCGGTACTTTGCGTCGTCGGTGTACGCGTGCATCCGCGTCAGCGCCATGGCTGCTACGGAATTCGCACTCGGTGTCGGGGAATCCTGGAACGGCTTCCGCCGCACATCCAGCCCACCCATCGCCGGAGCGTCTCCCGCACGATCAAAAAATCCCCCGCCCTCCGCATCGCCATACTTCTCGATGGTTACGTCCATCGTGCGCTGCGCCGCCCGGGAATACTTCCCATCCAACGTCGCCTCGTACGCATCCAGCAGCGCCATCACGCCAAACACTTGATCGTCCAGCGATCCGCGCAGCGCCGGTCCGCCAATCCGGTGGCCAAATCCCTCCGCCTCGCTCCACGTCTCCTCCAGCATCCGGTCCATCGTTTTCAGCGCAAACTCCCGGCATCCGTAACCAATCTCACCGGTGAGCACCCGGGCCGCATCCAGATACGCCGATGCAAACATCGCGTTCCAACTCACATACATCGTCTTGTCGACATATGGTGTTGCCCGGGGCTTGCGCGCTTCCAGCATTTTGCGCTTACCCGACGCGATCGTCAGCCGCACGCTCGCTTCGTCTCTGCCGATGTTCTTCGCGATCTCTGCCGCCTCTCGAGCGATCCACAACACGTTCTTCTCCGGGTTGTGATGCATCTCTCCCTGCGGCTCGACATCGTAATGCAACTCCAGAACGCGCGCCTCATCGCCGTTTAACACTGCGCGCAGCTCGCTCAGCGTCCACGTGAAATAATCGCCGTCATCATCTAGGGAATAATCGGCATCCTGGCTCGCGTAAAACCCGCCAATTCTCTGGTCGGACAACACTTCCTTCACCCAACCGATGATTCCCTCGGCTGTCGAACGCAAGAACTGGTTCCCTGTCGCTTGCCACCCATGCAAATAATTCTTCAGCAGTTCCGAATTGTCGTAGCTCATCTTCTCGAAGTGCGGCACCAGCCACTTCTCGTCCACCGAATACCGGTGAAACCCTCCCGCGAGTTGGTCGTACACTCCGCCCTTCGCCATCTTCTCCAGCGTCGTTTCCGCCATCGCCAGCAAATGCTTCTCGCCTGTCTGCCGGTAGCATTCGAGCAGCAAATCCACCGCCGACGCGTGCGGGAACTTGGGTGCCCGCCCGAATCCGCCATTCTTGAGGTCGAAGAGTTGCGTCATGGAACTGATCTGCTGGTCCACCACGCCCAAGTCGAACTTGGCTCGAGCCCCCGCGAAAACTTCCGCCTTGGCCACCGCGTCCGACAGCGCGTCCGCCGTCTTCAGCAATTCTTCCTTCTTGTTTTTGTACGCGTCCGCGACCGCCAGCAGCACCCGCGGAAAGCTCGGCCGGCCGCCCTGGTCCACCGGCGGGAAGTAGGTCCCGCCATAGAATGGCCGTCCATCCGGCATAAGGAATCCCGTCAACGGCCACCCGCCCTGACCGCTGATCGCGCTGATCGCCGCCTGGTAGCGCGAATCCACGTCTGGCCGCTCGTCGCGGTCCACTTTCACAGGGACAAAATGTTCGTTGATGATCTTCGCGGTGCTCGGATTTTCGTAACTCTCGCGGTCGATCACGTGGCACCAGTGGCACCAGACCGCTCCGATGTCCAGCAGAATCGGTTTGTCCTCTGCTTTTGCCCGCGCGAACGCGCTCTCGCCCCACTCGTACCAATCAATCGGCTGATGCGCCGCCGAGCGCAGGTACGGACTCGCCGAATCCTTCAGTTGGTTTTCACTCATAGATACGCGCTCCTGATTGGTTAGGCATCATTCCGAGCGCGGTGCTTGCGCGAGGAATCTCTCGTTCAACAGGACGAATTGAAGTTTGTTTCCTTATTGCAACAGATCGCCCGGCCCCAAGTCCCGCGGGTCGAGCGGCTTCCGGCCCGCAAACCCCTCATTTTGCCGGTGGTAGTACCGGATCCGGTCTTCGCCCAGCTTCCAGCACAAATACACTTCCTCATTGTTGATAATCGCCGGGAAATCCAGCAGCCCCGCATCCAGGTCCTTGATCAGGCATCCCGTCGACAGAATCTTCTCCAAATTCGTCTTCATCACGTTCGCCAGTTTCTCATGCTCCATGCGCTTTTCTGCCACTTTCGCGTACGGCACCACCACTCCGCCCATCATCATGATCCGCGTCGAAATCGCCGCCAGTTCCTGTTCCAGTTCGTTCAGCTTCTTGCGCACGCCTATCGCTTCCACAAGGAAGGGTTCCAATTCTTTGCGCGCTTGCTCCGCCTCCGTCAGCGTAAAGAGCCGGTGTGGCGGCTCGGGCGATTCGTCTTGCTCGTCGTCTTCGTCGTGATCTGCCATTCTCGCTCCGTAATCGTAAACCTGAATCTAAGGACGCACACACTTAGATGAATTCTTCCCTGTTTCGGTGTCATTTGCCAGTGAAACAATTCGGTTGTGCTCGCGGCTCTCACGCAGACGGGTCTGAACACCCGCCGCTGCAGAAGGCTGGAATAACGACCGCACTATCCCCCGATAAACACCATCGTCCGCGACGGCGGCACAAATCCAGGCTCATTGATCCGGTGCCCTTCCTCTTTTTCATTCACCACGCCGCGCACCCACTCCACGATCTCTTCGTCCGTCGCCTTTGCTCGCAGCAAGGCACGCAAGTCCCGGTCTTCTTTGCTGAACAGGCAGGTCCGCAACTTCCCATCCGCCGTCAGCCGGATCCGGGAACACGCCCCGCAAAACGCCTGCGTCACCGGCGCAATCAATCCAATCTCTCCCGGCGCGCCATCCGCGAATCGATACTTCCGCGCCGTCTCGCTCCGGTCGTGCGGAATCTGCACCAGCGGCCACTGCGCGTGAATCCGTTCGTACACCTCCGCCGCCGGCACCATCAATTGCCGCGACCAGTGCCGGTCCGCATCCAGCGGCATGAACTCGATGAACCGCATGATCAGCCCGCGTTCCCGCGCGAACGCCGCGAACGCTTCCACCTCATCCTCATTGAACCCGCGCACCAGCACGGCGTTCACCTTGACCGGCGCGAACCGCGTTGCCTGTGCCGCGTCGATCCCGCGCATCACCGCATCGTACGAGCGCGTCCGCGTGATCTTCTCGAACTTGATCGGGTCCAGCGAATCCAGGCTGACGTTGATCCGGCGGAGCCCCGCCGCCACCAGCGAATCGCAACGCTCGGCCAGCAGGTGGCCGTTGGTGGTCATCGACAAATCCTCGACGCCAATTCCGCACAGGTACCGAAGGTAGTTCTCCACACCATCGCGCACCAGCGGCTCGCCGCCGGTGATCCGCACCTTGCGAATGCCCAGGCCAATGAAGATTCTCCCCAGCCGCTCCAGCTCTGCCCACGACAGGATCTCGTCATGTTCGCGGTAGTTTTCCGGGTCGGCCGAGCGGCAATACACGCACCGGAAGTTGCACCGGTCCGTCACCGAGATCCGCAGGTCCGTAATTTGCCGCCCGAATTTGTCGTAAAGGCTCATCTGTATCCTAGTCGCTCAGCCTCGTCCAAAATCGACATCCAAAACAAAAAACCCGATCCGCGCAAGGACCGGGCCGCGCCGAAAATACGCATATTTCCGGCTAACCGCTCCTTTCCAAGCACGGGAGGCTGGGGCGTTTCCACCCAAACCCTCGGCAGCGCCTGAGCGCCGCTTCGCCCCGCCACCCTCGGTTGTCTCTCCATTAGGCCGGCGGGATCGGAGTTATTGGCCCAGTCTACGCCCCTCCCTCCGCCTGGCGCAAATCGCTTTTCTTCCGGTTACTGATTACTGCTATCTGATTACTGGCAAAGGCCGTTGGATACACGCCTGTGATACATTCATTTCCGAGCATGCGAATCTTCGTCCTCGGAGCCGGCGCCACTGGCTCCCTTCTCGCACAACTTCTTGAACGGCAGGGCCACGACGTCTGGTGTGGCGACCGCGACCCTGAGCGCGCCCGCCGCTTCCTCGGCAAGAAATCCCCCATCGCCATCGCTGAAGTGAACGCCCGCAATCTTTATGGAATCGTCCGCGCCGCCAAGGGCTGCCAGCTCATCATCAATGCTTCCGCTTCCGTCTTCAACGAAATCGTCATCCGCGCGGCCCTTCGCCTCCGCGCGCGCTATCTCGACCTCAGTTCCCATCTCACTCGCAATCCGTTCCGCGCCGAACAGTACCGCCACACAGGAAAATTCGAAGCCAAGCATCGCGCCGCTCTCATTAACACCGGCGCTGCTCCCGGCCTCACCAATCTCCTCGTCAAACGCGCCGCCGATCTCCTCGACGAAGTACACTCCGTCCACATCCGCCTCTACGAGGGCAGCGAGAGCGACGATCCCATCTCGCAGTGGTCCCCCCAGGTTTCTTTCGACGAAGCCATCTCCAATCCGCGCGTTTACCGAAAAAAGAGATTTTTTCTTGCCAAGCGCTTCGCCGAACTCGAAAAATTCCGTTTCCCGGATCCCATCGGCCCGGCCAATGTCGTCCTGGCCGCTCAGGATGAAGTCGCCACGCTTCCCTACTTCATCCCCATGCATGACCTCGACGTCAAAATCGGAGGCAACGAATTCGATCGCCTCCGCCGCTGGTGTAAGCAGGGCAAGCTGACGAAGTCGCGTGGTATTCCCCGCAAGAATTTCCCGGACACCTCTTCCCCACGCAAAATTGCCGCGCTCATTCGCCGCGGCGTTCTGCAGAACGCCCGCTTCGCCGCCACCGTTCTGGTCCACGGCCTGAAGCGCGGCCCTAAGGACGATGAGTACCTGCTCATCCGCTCCGACGCGCTCTTTCCTACCCTCTACCAGATTCGTCAGCAGGGACGTTTCACCACACCTGTAGCGTATGCCACTGCTCACGTCGCCGCCCAGTTTGTGAAGCATTTCCCCGCTGACATCGAGGGCGTTTTTGCCCCCGAACAACTTCCTGTTGAAACGCGCCGCGCCATCCTATCCGGCGTTCGCCAGCACAGCATCAAGCTGATTCACAAAATCATTTCCCAGAAGCCTCCCGCGGAAGATGAAGACCTCCTCTAGCGAACCCTCTTCCGAGTTTCGAGCTTCAGCCCTTCAGCAACACCGGCTCACCCGCGAGTACTTCCTCTTCAACTGCTCCACGTAGAACTCCTCCCGGCTCAAGACGTGCGCCGTGAGCTGTTTCCGTGCGCATCGCACATACGTCTCGTACGCTGCGTCGCCGCTCCATTCCCGCAACCCTTGCCATAATCTCCGAAACACATCGGCGAAGCTCATTTTCGATTTTCTGTTTTCCACTCTCGCGTCTCCGCCCATCAGTCGCCTTCCGCCCACTGCGTTGCCACGTACGGCGTCTCGTGCAACTTCGCCTCTTTGCCTCTTGCCAGGATCGCGTGCCAATCCACAACTGCCTCAATCAGCAGCACCAGGAACATCGCCGCCAGCACCGCCGTTACCGCCGCATCCAGTCGCTGGTTGAACATCACCCGCTGCATCTCGCCAATCTTCGCCGCCGGAATCTTCCCTGCCGCGATCTGCGCGCCCAGCGCGTTCGCATAAGACAAGAACCCGATTCGCGGATTCGCGCTGAAAATCTTCTGGTAGCTCGCCGTCATCGTGATCACCACCAGCCACGCCATCGGTACCAGTGTCACCCAGATCCATTTCAACTTGCCCATCTTCAGCAGAATCGACGTCGCCACCACCAGCGCTACTGCCGCCAGCAACTGGTTCGAAATCCCAAAGAGCGGCCATAGCGAATTGATTCCGCCGAGCGGATCCACCACACCCTGGTACAGGAAGTAGCCCCACGCCGCCACAATCAATCCGCTCGACAACACAATCGCGGGATACCAGTTCATCCGTCCGATCGGCTTCCACACTTGCCCCAGCATCTCCTGCACCATGAATCTTCCAACACGTGTCCCCGCATCCAGAACCGTAAGGATAAACAGCGCCTCGAACATGATCGCGAAGTGATACCAGATGCTCAGCAACCGATCTCCGCCAATCGTTCGCGAAAAAATGTGCGCCATGCCTACAGCCAGCGACGGCGCGCCTCCCGCGCGGTTCCACAGCGTTTGCTCGCCAACGGAATGTGCCAACGACGCCATGGTCTCCGCGGTCAGCGGGTAGCCCCAACCCGAAATTGTTATTGCTGCCGCCTCCGGGGTAGCGCCAACTACCGTCGCGGGGCTGTTGATCGCAAAATATACCCCGGGCGTCATCGCACACGCCGCCACCATTGCCATCACGCCCACAAACGACTCCAGCAGCATTGCGCCGTAGCCGATGAACCGCGCCTGGCCCTCGCGTTGGATCATCTTCGGAGTTGTTCCGCTTGAGATCAGCGAATGAAAGCCGCTGATCGCTCCGCACGCGATGGTGATGAAGCAAAACGGGAAGATCTTTCCCGCGAACACCGGCCCGTTGCCGTCTACGAATCGCGTCAGCGGCGGCATGAGTACGTGCGGCCGCACCAGCAGAATTCCCGCCGCCAGCGAAAAAATCGCGCCTGCCTTGATGAACGCGCTCAAATAATCCCGCGGCGCCAATAAGAGCCACACCGGCAGCGCCGACGCCGCAAATCCATACGCAATCAACGCGAACGCCAGCGTCACTCCGCCCAGCGTGAACTTGGCCGCCCAGGCCGGCGAATCCGCCACCCACTGGCCCGCCACTACCGCAAACATCACCAGCGCAACGCCGATGACTGACGCTTCGATCACCCGCCCGGGCCGCAGAAACCGCAGATACAGGCCCAACAGCAATGCAATCGGAATCGTCATCGCCAGCGTGAACGTGGCCCACGGTGAACTCTTCAGCGCGTTCACGATCACCAGCGCAACCACGCCCAGCAGAATGACCATGATCGCCAGCACGGCCAACTGTGCAATCGTCCCGCCGCGCTTGCTTACTTCGTCCTTGGCCATTTCCCCCAGCGTTTTGCCATCCCGCCGGATCGAGCAGAACAGAATCACAAAGTCCTGGACGCATCCCGCGAACGCCGCGCCGGCGATCAGCCATAACGTCCCCGGCAGATATCCAAACTGCGCCGCGAGCGTCGGCCCCACCAGCGGGCCCGGTCCCGCGATCGCCGCAAAATGGTGTCCGAACAGCACCCACTTGTTCGTCGGTACAAAGTCGCGGCCGTCATCGCGCCGCTCCGCCGGAGTCGCGCGCGTATTGTCGAGTGCCAGCAATTTCGCTGCGATGAATGCGGAGTACAATCGGTAGGCCACCAGATACGAGCACGCCGCCGCCAGCACAAACCACGTCGCGCTGATTGGCTCGCCACGGTGCCACGCGATGGTCATCAGCGCCAGTGCGCCAAGCCCGGCCACTACCACCCACGCCACAATCCCCAGCAGTCGCTTCATTGCGGAATGCTCGCCGCCATGAACGCTTTCAAGTCTTTCGACAACTTCGCCAGCGACGGAATGTGCACATACATCATGTGGCCCGCTTCGTAATACCCGCCGCTCAGGTGCGCGCGCAGCGAAGGATCAAGACCCAAGTGGTCCATCGTGTAATCCGCCGCAAAGAAGGGCGTCGCCAGATCGTAATAGCCCTTCGCCACATACACTTTCAAAAATGGATTGTGATTCATCGCGCTCCGTAGCGTCTCTGCTACGTTCACGTAACGATTCTCGTAGGGGTGGTAATTCCAGGGCCGCACGCGCCCGGTCAAGAACTCATAGGGCAGGTCGCTTTCGAACTTTAAATCGCCGCGCACGTAGTCGCTGAACGTCGCCGTGTACGGCCCCACGATCGCTGCCAGGCTCGGGTCATACTCCGGTGTTGCTCCCGCCGCATCCAGGTCGATCCCGGTGAACCTTCCGTCCAGCCGCCCCGCCGTTCGCCGTTCGCTCCGCAGCAGCTCCTTGTCGAACCGACTGATCTCGATCCGCAGATTGCTCTCGTCGATGTACTGCGCGCTCAACCCTGTCAGTCGCGACAATTTCTGCGCCGTCTCCGACCGTTTTGCCACCGGCACATCGTCTCCCAGTGCCAGAACGTCCGCATATTCGCCCATCGCGTACGTCCGCGATTCCGCAATCGCCTTCTGCAAGTCCGCCTGCAGATCCGTCGGCAGTTTCTTGTGGTACCACGCAATCGCCGTGTATGTCGGCAGGTACAGCTGGTACGGCAGGTCATTTCCTCGGTCGAATTCCGCCGTCTGGAAATTCAGGATCGTTGAAATCAGCATGATTCCATTCAGATACATTCCGTAACGGTCTTGCAAATATCCCGATAATCCCGCCGCGCGCGTGGTTCCATAGCTCTCCCCCGCCAGAAATTTCGGCGACGTCCACCTTTTGTTCCTCGTCGCATACATGCGGATGAATTCGCCTACGCTCTGCACATCTTCTTCAATCCCGTGGAACTGGTTCGCCGCTTCTCCCGGCGCCGGCCGGCTGTATCCCGTGGACACCGGATCGATGAACACCAGATCTGTCACATCCAGCAGCGAATACTCGTTGTCCACCAGCTTGTACGGCGGCCCCAACAGCGATCCTGCATCGCCCATCTCCACGCGCCGTGGACCAAATGCGCCCAGATGCAGCCAGATCGATGCCGACCCCGGCCCGCCATTGAAACTGAAGGTCACAGGACGCTTCGTCAGGTCTGCCACGTCATCCTTCGTGTATGCCACGTAAAACACGCTGGCTTTCGGCGTCCCTTCTTCCGTCTTCAACACAATCGTTCCCGCGGTCGCCGTGTAGTGGACCTCCTGCCCGCCAATCTTCAAGACGTGTTTCGACTGGACACTCTTCTCTTCGGGCTCTTTCTTGTCCTTCTTTTCGTCTTTTCCCTTCTCGCCGCCTTTTTCGTCCTTCGCTTTGTCCACCGGCTTCTCTTCGCTCGCCGGCGGCTCGCCCGCGGGCCGCTTCTGTCCCCACGCCAAGCCCATCCCGGCAATTCCCAGCATCACAGCCAGCAGCGTCAACCGCGTTCTCATCATCGTGTCCCACCTCTGCCATTTTTCGTGCGTTCCGCATCCTAGTGCGACTTCTCCCTCACCGTCAATTTCTCTAAAGCGCAGCGGGCAAGCTGTGAGCAGCTACAAGCTTCTACGCCTTCTTCCTGCTCAATACCCGTCATTCCGAACGGAGAGAGGAATCTCTCTTCACCTCGAGTGTCATTAGACGAGGCTCGTGAACTCCACCAGTGGGTACAGCTCCTTGAATGTCTTCGCTAAATCCCCCGCAAACCTTGCCTGTGTTGCCGCCGCCGGACTCACCTTCTTCCTGACGATCCACGCCTGAATCCGTTTCCACTGCTCCGCCTCCACCGGCCATCCTTCGTGTTTGGTCCACTCACCCTTGTCCGTCGTGTACCAGTAGCTCTCATACTTCTTCTCCAACCGTTTTTTCTGCTGGACCACCCATTTCGGTTTGGCCAGTACGCGCGGTTCCGCCACCACCGCCAGCGTCGACTCTTTTCGTTTTCCGCCCGTATAAATCCGGAAGCCCGCCGTCACCGTGTCTTTCGAGAATCCCGCATAAAGCTGACCCGTTTCCCGGCCTCCCGGCGTCGGTACTTCGAATTTCAAATACATCTGCGTCTTGTACGGGGTCTTGTCTTTCGCGAACCGGATATCCCGGTTAATCCGCGAAAAGTTCGCGCCAGTGCGTCCGCTGACGTCAAAGTCGCTGTTCAATTCCAGCACCGTCGGCGTCACTTCCTCCAGCAATCGCCGTAATGGTTGCACCAGACTCGCCCGATACTCCTCGCGGTGCTCCTGCATCCATGCCGTCCGGTTGTTCCGGCCTAATTTCTTAATGAATTGAAACAATTCTTTGCCAATCACTGCCGTCGCTTTCGTCATAGCCCTCGCCTCACAGAGCCACTCAGACTACACCATTTCCATTCCGTCCCAATTGCACTATTCTTTTTCCGCGCTGGTTCGGGGTTTATCAGCGCCTTCACGAAATATTCCAGAATAGGTGGCCCACGTGTCCCTGCATCGGAATTCGCTGTCCGCTCTGCTTCTCGTCTGTTCCGTCGTCTCCTCGCCTCTCCTTGCCGACGATACCCAGTCTTCCGCCAAAACTTCCCGCTGGAAGGCCGAAGACGTCATCTTCCAGGAGTCGATCAACGACTTCGCGCTCTCTCCCGACGCGCGCTCGGTCGCCTGGATCAAGGGCGAGGGCGACAAGGAAAAAGACACGCGCGTCTCGAATCTCTTCCTCTCGAGCCTCACCGAAGACCGCACCGTCCAGCTTACTCGCGGCTCCGACAACGTCTCCCTGCCGCAGTTTTCTCCCGACGGCGAGTGGATCGCTTTCATTAGCTCCCGTCCCCGCTCCAACAGTAAGTCAGAGAAGTCCGACATCGCCTCCAAACAGATCTGGCTCATCAGTACCCATGGTGGCGAGGCGTATCCCCTCACCGAACTGGCCCGCGATCCCCGCCGCGTGGATTGGCTCGACAAAGACACCCTGATTTTCTCCGCGCAGGAAGACCCCTCCGCCTACGAATTGGCGGAGAAGAAACGCAAGGACGACTCCACAGTTGTCGACGACGCCAGCCACGAGCCGCCGGTCCGCCTCTTCAAGATCTCCGTCAAAGACAGAAAAATCACCCGCCTCACCAACAACACCGACTGGATCAACCACTGGGCCGTTTCCAGAGCCGGCAAGCTCGTCGTCGCCACCCACGACCGCAGCCTCCACTACACCTTTGACGAGAAAGTCCCGCCCATCACCGTCCTTCACAATCTCGTCGACGGCTCCGAAACGCAGATATTCACCGAGGGCCGCGTCTACCCGAATTTCGTCGAATGGGCTCCTGACAACTCCGGCTTCTACGCCATCGTTCCCTTCGCCAACCACCCGAAATTCCTTACTGGCGCGATTCCCATTCTCTATTTCTACGATGTCGCTGCCGCCAAACCGATTCAGGTTCCCCTCGACTGGGAAAACGGCCTCGGCCACGACCTGCACACCACCGCCGACGGTTTCGTCACGCTGCTCGCCGCCGGAGCCCGCTACGCCGTCGCCCATTACACCCGCGAAAAGTCAGGCGATTCCTGGAAGTGGGCGCGCCACACGCTCACCGGCGAAAACTCCCGCAACATTCAGACCTTCGTCGTCAGCCTGGACGCCAAGACCCTCGTCTACGAATCCTCCGCCGCCAGCCGCATGCCGCAGCTTTTCAAGGCGCAACTCGATGTCGCGCAACTTTCTGCCCCCACGCAACTCACCAAGCTCAACGACAAGCTCATTCTTTCCCGCGAATTCTCCAAGTCCGAAGTCATCCGCTGGAAAGGCTCCAACGGCGACGAAGTCGAAGGCATCCTCCGCTATCCCGCCAATTACGAACCCGGCAGGAAATATCCCGTCATCACCGCGATTCACGGTGGCCCCAAAGGCGCCGACACCGACGCCTGGCGCGATTCCTGGGCCTACCCGTATCAGCTCCTGACCCAGCGCGGCGCGTTCGTTCTCAGCCCCAACTATCACGGCAGCGGCAATTACGGCTTGAAGTGGGCCGAGTCCATTTGCTGTGGCAATTATTACGATCTCGAAACGCCCGACATCAATTTCGGCGTCGACTACCTCATCGAAAAAGGACTCGTGGACCCCGACAAGGTCGCCACACTCGGCTGGTCCAATGGCTCCATCCTGTCCACCAGCCTCATTGTCACCTATCCCAATCGCTACAAAGTCGCCAGCGTCGGCGCCGGTGACGTCGAGTGGATCAGCGATTGGGGCAATGTCATCTTCGGCGATTCCTTCGATTCCTACTATTTCGGCAAATCGCCCATGGAAGACCCCCAGCTCTATCTCCGCAAATCCCCGTTCTTCAAGATGGACAAGGTTCAGGCGCCCGTCCTCATTTTCCATGGCACCGCCGACAATCAGGTTCCCCCGGCGCAAAGCTGGTCCTACTTCCGCGTCCTCCAGTATTACGGCAAGGTTCCCGTCAAGTTCGTCATTTTCCCCGGCGAACCCCACGGCCCGCGCAAGCTCACTCACCAGCTTCGCAAGGTCGACGAAGAACTCGCCTGGTTCGACGAATATTTCTTCAAGTCCACGCCGCCCGAGAACGAATCCATCAAAGCCGGCTCGCCTCTCGAAGCTGCACTCCGTTCCCGCAAAATTGCTCGCGTCGGTGCCATTTACGGCCAATCCTTCAATGCCAACAAGGGAAAGTCTGTGCTGATCCCTGAAGTTGTGAATCGCGGCGATCTGGAAATCTCTCGCTTTGAGATCACTCGCGCCCAATTCGCCGCGTTCAACCCGGGCTATAAGTTCGATCCCGGTGCCGAAAACTATCCCGCCAACAACATCACCTTCGACCAGGCCAAGTCCTACGCGGACTGGCTCTCGAAACTCACCGGCCAATCCTGGCGCCTGCCTGCCGAGAAAGAGATTTCGCCGTTCCTCGACAAGCTAGATGGCGAGAACAATCTCGACTACTGGGCAGGCTACTCTCCCAATCCCGACGACGCCAAACAACTCCGCGAGAAATTGAAACTGCTGCCCGGCACAGCGCCCCTCCTCAAGCCGGTTGGCAGCTTCGTTCCGGAAGGCAACGAAACCCAGGAACCTCTGTTCGATCTCAACGGTAACGTCGCCGAATGGGTCCTCTCTTCGGACGGCAAAAGCAAAATCGTCGGTGGCAGCGCCGATTGCCCTGCGGACCCGCGTTCCGCTTGCACACCCGCCCCCGAATATATCGGCTTCCGCGTTGTCCGCGGCGCCCCGAAAGCTCCGCCCAAAACCTGAGGGGCCAACTTGGCTCTGGCGCGCTCGCGCAAAACCCCTACAATAGCCCGATGACAACCTTCCAACCCACCGAACGCACCCAGGTAAAGCGCCTGCCCAAGCGCGGACACTACGACGAAGAGACCGTTTTCCAGATTCTCGATTCCGGCTTCGTCTGCCACGTCGGATTCTGCGTCGAAGGCCAGCCCTTCGTCATCCCCACCAATTACGGCCGCGCTGGACGCTTGCTCTATCTTCACGGCAGCGCCGCCAGTCGCATGCTCAAGACCCTCAGCGCCGGCGTCCCCGTTTGCGTCTCCGTCACACACGTCGACGGCCTGGTTCTGGCGCGCTCCGCCTTCCACCATTCCAACAATTACCGTTCTGTCGTGCTTTTCGGTACCGCGCGTGCCGTAGAAGATCCCGCCGAGAAAATGGAAGCTCTCCGCATCTTCACCGAGCACGTCGTGAAGGGCCGTTGGGCTGAGGTCCGTTGGCCTACCGAGCAGGAAATGAAAGGCACCATTGTTCTTGCCCTGCCCATCGAGGAGGTCAGCGCCAAGGTCCGCACCGGCGGTCCCATCGACGATGAACCCGACTACTCTCTCCCCGTCTGGGCCGGCGTCCTGCCCCTCCAGACCGTCGCCAAGGCACCCGAACCCGACCCTGCCCGCAAAGCGGACGTCCCCCTCCCCGACTATCTGAAGAATTATTCCCGCTAAGACACCAATCGATCTGGCCGTCATCCAAGTCCCAATATTGTCATCCTGAGGAGCGTGGTCTGCGACGAAGGATCTCAACCGTTCCAACTTCCTGACGTCGGCTATGGACTGTTGACTGGTGGCTATCGGCTTCTAGAATCAAGGAGGCCCTTTCAGCGCTGGGGCGGATGAAAGGGCCTCGTGGCGGGACAAACGCGGAGTGCGAACCTAATTTTGCCAGCCTTGCGAATTCGTGATCTCATCCAGCAGGTCGTCGTACGACCGGATTGCTTCGTCCACCATCGGTCGTGCCGCCGTCGCCGCTATCTTCAAGTTTGTCCGGACTGTCGCCAATTCCTCGGGATCATCGAACACTGTCGCCCGGATCGCCGCCATGTCCGCCATAACCGCTCCGAAGCCTGCATGCAGCGACTTCATGCATCCGAGAATCGCTTCTAGATACGCCAGCAAGTCCATTTTCTCTTGCGCCGTCATTTCCAATCGTTTCGCCATCGCCGTTTCCTTTCTCTTGCCGGGACGGCCCTCGCCAAGGACACCACTAGGCCCGGACAGGCATTGCGCCTATGCACGTTTCAGGAAGGGTGCTCGTCAGAAGAACGGGAAGTGTGACGTGCAGATGGAGTGTGCGGCCAGCGGAAGTGAGGGGCTGTGAGGTCAATCACTCGCTTTTGTGAGATGGGTCACGCTGGCCCGCAGCGGCCCTTCCCCACGCCCCCACTCCCACCAATATGACCCCGAACAGTTCGCAAATGAACATCGTCGAGAACACCAGCACGCTTGCTGCCTGCAGATTCTCTTGCGCCAGCCCGCTCACTGCCACTCTCAACCCTGGATTCGCCTTCTGTAATGTCGGCGCATCTGCAGTGAACTTCACTCGCAACTCGTACCGGTGTCCAGACCTTCCATGGAACTCGCCGATCACCCGTGCTCCGCCCTGGCCCCCGCCCGGCGCGCTGTGCGCCTCGTCCGTGCTTCCCCGTTGCACTTCTTGCCCGTCGCTCCGCAAGTTCCATTCTGCGTTGATGGTTTCCAGCTCCGACAAATCTGCGCCTTGCGCCGCAATCTCGATCAAATACAACCCGTCATAATTCAGCTCGAAGTTTGACGCGGTGCTCGCTCCCACCGCAATCGTCACCGGAATCTCCACCGGATTCATCGTTCGCGTCCGCATCCACGCGTTCCACGCCGCCCACACCCCTACTCCGAGGGCCATCAGCCCAATTCCCACCTTCGTCATCTTTCGCACGGGATTGATTGACCTGTAGCGGCTTTATGCCGCCATGAATTCGTCGCAACGGGTGTGACAGTCAACGCGAGTGAGTAGGCCTAGTGGCAGCCGCAACTTCCGCCGCAGCATCCGCCACCGCCACCGGAAAATCCGCCCGAGGGACTCGACGAACCGCCGCCCGCCGTCGCAAACACCGAAAGCTGAATCGTCGCCTTCTTGCTGCCGCACTTCGGGCAACTGATCGCTTCCTGCTTATTGATTACAATCTTCTCAAACCGCTCTTTGCACTGCTCGCAAACGTACTCGTAGATCGGCATTCCTTTACCCTCGGGTCATATACTAGGAAAATTATACCGTGGCACAGACACTCTTGTCTGTGCGGTTTTCGATTCTCTGACGTTCAGGGCGCTACAAACATCCCGAAATAGAACCCCATCAATCCCGCGCAGCCCAGCACCAGTGCTACTCGCATCCACCCATTCGCCAGAAACGCAAACGGTACGGTAAACACTCCGAATCCGAAGCCCACCAGCGTTGCGATTCTCGTGGCCGCCGGTACCACTCCGCCGGGGCCCGGATGCTGCCGCCAGTACACCATGGCGAACGCCCCCGTTAGAACGCTCAACGTCAGGGTTACCAGACCGATCGTGACCCCTTTCTTTCGCCACTCGGCGATTTGCGCCTCGCCATTATGCCTCCAGAGCCACCACCCCCACAGGCAGCTCACCGGCGGCACTCCCAAAAGCGCGATATTGACCGTCCAATCCGTCCAGTTCATCGTTCGTAGCCGGGATTATTACATGCCGTTCACATCCGGAAAAGCACTCTGCGGCCCTTTTCCTTCATATTATTCCCGCTGAGTGCCGCTTTTCGTGGCATGCTGAAAAACTTTAACCGCCGCGTCTTGCCTCGAATCAAAACAACTTGTCATATTGACCGCAAGCGCACGCAATCAGTGCGCTGGAGCGAAGGAATCGCGGCTACCAACTCAGCCCGGCTATCCCCCTTGAATTGACGGCGCCCCTCACGACGTCATATACCACCCGCCATTCACGCTGATCGTCTGACCCGTCGTGAACTCGCTCTCCGCCAACATGACCGCCACCCGCCCAATCTCCTCCGGCTCCCCAAAGAACCCCACCGGCAGCCGCTCCGGCGATGCGTTCGAATTCTTTGTCACCATCTCTGTCTCAATCAATGCCGGTGCGATCGCGTTCACAGTGATGCCTTCCTTGGCCAGCAGCGATGCATACGAGTGCGTCAACCCAATCAGCCCTGCCTTCGATGCCGCGTAGTGCGGCCCAATCACCCCGCCCGTCTGCGCCGCCACCGACGACAAGTTGATGATTCGTCCCCAGTGTCGCTTCCGCATCGCTGGCAACACCCGCTGCGTCAGCAGGAACGCCGACTTCAGGTTTACCCGCACAATCTCATCCCAGTCCGCTTCCGTCAGCGTATCGAACCGTTTCACCTGCGTAATCCCGGCATTGTTCACCAGGATTTCCACTTCGCCTAATTCCTGCTCCACGGTCGACGCCAGCCGTTCAATATCTTCCGCAGCTCCCACATCGGCCTGCACCGCAATTGCTGCCCGCTCCAGTTTTCGAATCTCTGCACACACGGCTTCCGCCGCCTCATGCCGCTCGCGATAATTCACCGCCACGCTCGCACCCGCCTCCGCCAACCCAAGCGCGATGCTCCGCCCAATCCCCCGGCTCCCGCCTGTCACCAGCGCCACTCTTCCTTTTAGCCGTTGCGTGTCTGCCATAACTCAGCGCCTCTCGCCCACGCTATCTTAACTTCCTCAGGCGTCCCCCAAAAGGCAAATGGCCCCGGAATCTACCGGGGCCATTCGTGTATCAGTTCTAGTTTCTTGGACGGAGAATGAACTTAGTCGCCCGCCACCGCTTCAGTCGCCTGTTCGGTCACCTTTGCGTTGCCATTGCCGTTCGCGGGCGCAATTTGCACCGGTTTCCCGGCATTCGCAAAATTCGTCGGAACCGCCTTGGCGATGTCGTTTACCGTGCCGATCTGCACCACCGTCGGCTGAGGTTTCTTCAGCACCAGTTCTTCGTAAATCGCGCGAACCTTGGCCTGCTCCTCGAGCGCCTGCTTCCGCCGGATGCGGTTCTCTTCCGCCGCAGTCACCGGGATGTCATGCTCGATGTGCCGCACGCGCGCCGCATCGTCCGCATCGATCACCAGCGAGTGCTCGTACGTCGGCAGGTTGACGTTCTTGCCCTTCGCATAGATCTCGTGCTTGCCGTGCTTCTTGTACCATTCGGCGACGGTCGCGTTCTTGTGCATGTTTTCGATGATGTTGCGCCAGCCGATTCCCGTGTTGTACGCGCAGAAGCTGATTTCGCCTTGCTGCGTTCCGTACGGAATAATGCACATCTCCGTCCGCCGGAAATCGTAGTTGAACAGATCCTGGAACCACATGCCCGCGATGAACAGGAAGTTCCACGGGTCCTGTGAACGCCGCTTTATGGCATCTTCGTACGTGCGGTCCGGCGAGCTCTTGCCGTACTTCGTCGCCGCGCCCTTAGTCAGCGCCCAGGTCTTGTCAAACTTCTTGAACAGATCCCAGAGCTTCAGCCCTTTCGGCCCCTCGAACGGCTTGTAGTTCTTCAGCAGGGCCATCGCCATCATGAAGTTCGAGAAGCTGTTCCCGCGTGCCGCGTCCGTAATCGCGGTCACGTCCTTGGTGAGTTGCTGCGCATCCAGGAAGCGCGGCACCGGAGCCCATTCCTTGGTCTCCTTGTTGATCATGATCGCCGTGCCCACGCCACAGTTCGGGTGGCAGCCGCAGGAAAGCGATCCCCACTGCGATTCGTTCCCCTTCACCATGTCCGCAAAGCCCGCGAACGTGCTGATGAACGAAATCGGGAACCAGTCGCGCGTCGGCTCGATCTTTCCCACCTGTGTGCTCACGTCCTTCGCCAGGTGCGACAGCGTGTAACGCTGGCGCAGGCGCCGCTCCGGCGTGATGTCTTCGTCGCGGCCAGTGAACGACACCGGCTGGAAGCTGATGAACGCGATTTTCTTCGGGTTCTCCATCGCGAACTTCACGACCGTGCCCACCTGGTCGTTGTTCACGTTGTTCACGATCGTCACTACCAGCACGATTTCGATGCCCGCTTCGTGCATGTTCTCGATCGCGCGCAGTTTCACGTCGAACAGGTTGCCGATCTGCCGGTGGCTGTTCGCGTCATTGCCGATACCATCAAATTGCAGGTACGCGTACCGCAAGCCCGCTTCGAACGCCTTCTTGCAGAACTCCTTGCTCTTCGCGAACTCGATCCCGTTCGTCGCCGCCTGCACGGAGTTGTATCCCACCTCCCGGGCGTAGCGGATCGCGTCGAAGAAATACGGGCTCATCGTCGGCTCGCCGCCCGAGAACTGCACGGACATTTGCCGCCGCGGCTTGATCTTCACCGCGTTGTCCAGAATCTCCTTGATCTCTTCCCAGTTCAGCTCGTGTACGTAGCCGACCTGGTTCGCGTCCATGAAGCATGGATCGCACATCATGTTGCAGCGGTTCGTCAGGTCCACGGTCAGCACTGACCCGCGCCCATACCGCACGTTCGAAGAACCCACCTTGTGCAGTCCTTCGTCGTTGTGCGCCGGAATGTCGCGCCCGGGGAACTGGCTCTCAATCCACCTCAGGAACGAGGAATCCACCGCCATCAGGTCTTCGTAGTGGCCGTGCTGCGGGCAATCCTTCACCATCCACACCTGCCCGTCGCGCTCCACGATCTGCGCCTTGATCTCTCCGACCTTCTCGTGCATCAGGTCGCGCCAATCTTTTTTTCCGGTGATGATCGCCTCGCGCGCTTCCTTCACGCACTGCGGGCACAGCGAGTCGGTCTGCCGCGGGAACCCAAGCGTCGGCTTGGTCTTTTCCCATGACTTCAGCAGCGGCTTGTCCGACCACTGCGGCTTGGGCGACGGATTCGGGTCCTTCTGATTGAAATACTGGACGGTGTCGAACGTGATCGCTGCGGTCTTGCACACGACCCAGTCCATCGTCCGGAAAATCTGTGTAGAGAGAGAATTAGGCATGCTGCGGCTGCCTCGCTTTCGAAATAACGTGCTTTAGTTCGGGATTCCCCAAACGCCCTTCGGCGCTACGCTGTACATCCCTGGTACAGCCTCCAAAGCTACCATCCGGGTATCACGCGGCGAGCGTATCCCTAAGCTATTGGATACTCGCAGTTTGACCCTGGTTTCAGAAGATACCTAGCAGGAAGTGTCGAATGGTCAAAAATGGCATTTCAATGGTATTTCCGGACCACTGAATGGAGCTAAGTTCATGAAGCCAAAAGGGGTTACTGTTTGGAACGCAATCGCGCTTTTGCTCTCTTCCCCATCGAACGGTGCTCCGTTGCCCCCTTTTTTTCTTCCTTGAGCCCGTCGTCCGGCCACTTTTCTGTTTGCGATGCGGGGTAGTTTCTTACCGCAACGGGTAGTCCATCGCTCGTCGCACCGCGCTTATTCGTTCAACGCGGGTCTTAATACTGCCACCAGGAAGTGCGCAAAATGCGCTGCGTCGTCATCCATTTGCAGCCAGCGCACGACGCAATGGTCCGAGAGGTACTTCGCCACACGCGCCTCAGGAATGCCCAGGTGCTCGGCTAGCGCCGGCTTTAGGGCCACACCTTCGCCCCGCCTCGGAGTACTTCCCTTCAGGATATGAGGAATCGCCACCCTTAGGGTCTGACACGCTTCTACATAGTAATACGTCGTTAAATCCGAATCCGTCAGCACCCAGACGCCAGGTCCGGCCGGCGCTTTCGCCGCGTCTTCCAGCTTTGCCGGGGAACATGCCAATAACCGCCGGAAATTCATCTCCAACTGTGTGAGCCGCGACGACAAGCCAGGATCCCCATACTTCCCCCGCAGACTCGGGATCGACTCGACTTCACGGGCCGCCCGGTTTACTTCCCTCTCACTGTCCCGTTCCGGTTCGGGCTCTGGTTGCGGCCGGGTCGGCGCCTGTGTTTGCTTCTCGCGCGCTGGGGAAGCACCATGCCCACCGCGACGATGCCCTCTCTGGTCTCGTCGGCCCCGCCCTCGCCGGTGCCCCTGCTGAGGCACACTCACTGCCGGCGCTGGTCGGTCTTCCTTCAGCTCTTCCCTCGCCTCTTCGCTCCCTTGCTCTTCCTTGCCGCCCTGCTCAACTCTCCCCTGCTCTACCTTCTCCTGCTCGAATTCCCCCGCCCTCTCGCCCTTCCTCTCCTCGTTCCTCTCCTCCTCCCTTTCCTCGTTTCTCGCTGCCTCCCTCTCTGTTCCCTTCTCCGCGCCCCTCTCTGCGCCCCTCCCCCCGGCCTCCCGCCCCCCTTCCTTCTCTTCCCGAATCTCCGCCGGCTCGGTCGCGCCAAGGCGTGTCGCGCTTTCCTGCGCCTTGGTTTTCCAGTCTGAGCGTCGGAATCGTTCGGCAGCGGTTAAATACCATCGTCCGGCATCTGCTGTGTTTCCGTTCGCCTCGAAATAACGCGCTAGCTCAAACGCCACCATAGCGTCGCGCGTTTTCGAAAAAAGGTTCGTCAATTGTCCAGCAGGATCTTTCCCGGTCCGCGCTCGACGTATTCTTGCAGTGATCTGTTTCCAATCGGCCATACAGTGAAAGAATTCTAACAGTGAACTGCCTCATTCCGCCAGCGACTCGCGCTAACCGGTTCCACCGGCGATTCTTGATTGACGCCCTACTCTGCGTCGCAGTATCCTCTTTCCAGTTCCGCCCGGGAGGATTGCTTATGCGCTGTCTGCGCGCTGTACACGCAGCTGCGGTGTCTTTGACGCTGGCCTGCCTGCCTTTGTGGGCCGCCACCACTCCGACTGCCACCCCTCTCGGCACCGTCATCGCCGCGGAACACGCCCGCGTAGGCGATGTGGGCGTCGACGTCGGGACCACCGTCTACGGTGGGGATCGCCTGAGTACAGACCCTCAAGGTAACGTTCAGATTCGCGCCGGCGCAGCGCGTCTGTTGCTTTCCAGTTCTTCCGCCGCAATTGTGAACGACAGCGAGGGCGCTCCCTCCGCTAAGCTGGTTCAAGGCACCGCTACATTCTCCACGGGCAACTCTCAAGCCTTCACGCTCTACGCCTCCAAGGCCATCATTCGCCCGCAATCAGATGCACCGACTATCGGTCAAGTCACCTATGTCAACGACAAGGAATTGCTGGTGACCGCGCGCCGTGGCTCGATGGTCGTCAATGTGGATAGTGACAGCCAGATCATCGAGGAAGGAAAGTCCTACCGTGTGCTCCTGGATCCCGAAGCAGAGGCGCAGGGTCCGGCAGGTGCAGGGGGGCAGGGTCCCGTGAGTCACGGAGGCGGCCCGCTCAAGGCTGGAAAAAGCCATTTCTTGATCATCGCCATTGCTGTGGCGGGCGCAGCCACAGGCTTCGGCATCTACAAGGCTCTCGAGAGCCCCGACCGTCCATAATTCAATTCCAAGAAAAAGTTGACGGCCGCCATCTTGGCGGCCGTTTTCTTTTCTCGGTTTTCTTTGCTTCCTTGCTTCTTAGCAAGCCCCTTCACGCGACCGCGATTACATCAATCTCCACCAATGCGTCCTTTGGCAACCTCGCCGCCTGCACCGTCGATCGTGCCGGTGGCGCCGAAGGGAAATACCTCGCATACACCTCATTCATCGCCGGAAAATCATTCATATCTTTGAGGAACACCGTCGTTTTCACCACGTGATTCAGCGTCACACCCGCGGCTTCCAGAATGGCTTTCAGATTTTCCAACACGCGCTCCGTCTGTGATCGCACGTCAGTTCCCACAAACTCGCCCGTTCTCGGTTCGAATCCGACCTGCCCGGAAACGAACAGAAATCCGTTCGCGCGGATCGCCTGGGAATACGGTCCAATGGGCTTCGGCCCGTGCGGTGTAAGCACAACGTCTTTCATGAGGCTCCTCCTTGAATTCGGAGGAAAGGATAACAGAAGCACCGCGCGGGGAGGAGAATCAGCGCCGTCGACCATGTACTCGGACGAAGCCGGTGTTCGCGTGATTCCGTAATGCTTCCCGCTGCGTGATGAATGCCTCAGTCTGCTCGTTCGAATACCCTTGGTTCACAAACTCCAGAATCTGCTTCTCGCTCATACCCGTGTTCTTCAGCCGGCCGATCTGTGCGCTTGTTGCAGTTGGCAGACCCTGAATTCGGCGGTGCATGATCGCTTGGACCGTAGAGTTCGTCAGGCCGATCAGCCTCAGCGTCACGGCTTCCACAGCGAGAGTATCGATCTGGCCGGTTCTCGCCATCTCAAGAATCTCGGCATCCGTGTATCCGGCGCGCGACAGGCTGATCGCCGATTCTGCGCTTGTGAATTCGTGATGCTGCGTCCGTGCCGCTTTCAGCAGGGACAAACACAAATCGTCCGACGCCCCCACCTGCTTCAGCTTGGTCAATTGCGCGACTTCCGCGTCGCTCACTTTCAGAGTTTTCAGCTCGTCCAGGCTAGACGACCACATCCCCGCGTTATCCAGGCCGCTGTAGTCAATTTTTGGCTTCTGCTGACAGCCAGTCGTCACCAGCAGAGACGCGGCGAGCGCGAAACTGGATAACAATTTCCTCATGTTTCCATTTTAGACGGGGCGCGCCGCAACCCAACTCGTCACAAGCGCTCCTGTGTATTCCCCGGCACTGTCCCAAAGAACAGGCCCACTCGAGATCTCCGCGGTCCGGTTTGTCGTCTGCGATTCAACCTCAGCTTCGGTAGGGAAATGGGGACTTTAGACCTGGTAGATGCGCTCCACCCCGTAGACGCCATTCACTCGCCGGATATTCGCCAGAATAGACTCCAGCTGTCGCTTGTCTGTAATCTCCAAACTTGCTTCGATTCGCGCATTCTGCCGATCCGGTCGGCTCTCCAACGACCGGATATTCGACCCCGCACCGCTGATCACCGTCGTGATCTCCGCCAGCAACCCCGGCCGATCCTTCGCGCGTATCGACAGTTCCACTGGGAAAGTCGCCGAGCCTTCGCCGCCCCACTCCACCGCGATTCGCCGCTCCGTCTGGTACAAGAGATTCTGCACATTCGGACATGTCCGCGTATGCACCGCCACACCGCGCCCGCGCGTCACGTAGCCCACTATGTCGTCGCCAGGAATCGGGTTGCAGCACTTTGCGCGAAACACCAACAAATCGTCGTGTCCCTTCACGATCAGCGGAGCCTCGCCAAACCCGAGCATTCTCTTCACGGTCTTTACAAGCGTCGGCTTGGTGTCCGTCTCGGCCGGTTCTGCTTCCTTGCTCGGCTCGCCGAAGTAACGTGCTAAGACCTGTCGCGCGCTGTACTTCCCGAATCCCACCGCGGCGAATAAATCCTCCTGCTTCGACAAGCCATATTCAGCGCAGAGCTGTTGCCAATCCTCCGCGGATATTTTTTTCAAGCCCTTCGGAAAATTACGCGACTCGTTCTCGAGCAACCTCCGTCCCATCTCCGTCGCTTCTTCGCGCTCCTGCGTGTTGATGAAGTGCCGGATCTTGCTCTTTGCGTGCGACGACTTCACGAAGCTCAGCCAGTCCCGGCTGGGCTTGTGCCCCTTCTGCGTCAGGATTTCCACCACGTCGCCGCTTACGATTTCGTGACGCAGCGTGACCATCTGCCCATTCACTTTCGCGCCCACGCACTGGTGTCCCACTTCCGTGTGCACAGAGTACGCAAAGTCCACCGGCGTCGCGCCTCGTGGCAACTCCAGCACGCGTCCCTTCGGCGTGAACGCGTACACCTCTACCGGGGCGAGATCCACCTTCAACGTCGTCAGGAATTCGCCCGGCTCTTGCAATTCCTGCGACCACTCAATTAGCTGCCGCATCCAGGCGATCCGTTGGTCGTCATCATTCGAAACCGGTCGCCCGTCTTTGTACTTCCAGTGAGCCGCCACGCCTTCTTCCGCGATTCGATGCATGTCCTGCGTGCGAATCTGCACCTCGAATGGTTGCCCGCCATGCAGCAGCGTTGTGTGCAGTGACTGGTAGAGGTTGGGCCGCGGCATCGCGATGTAATCCTTGAACCTTCCCGGCACCGGCTTCCAGATGTGGTGCACCACGCCAAGCGCAGCGTAGCAATTTCGCTCGCTATCGGTAATTACGCGCACCGCCAACAGATCGTAAATCTGTTCCAGGCTCCGCTCTTGCTTGACAATCTTCCGGTGCAGGGAATAGAGACCCTTCACACGCGCTTCCAGTTCCGCCGGAATACTGTTCTCCACTAGCCTGGTCCGGATGGTATTCTGCACGTCCGCCAGGAATCGCTTGTGCTGTTCCGCCTTATCCGTCACTTCTTTCTGCAGTGCGAAATACGCTTCCGGCTCCAGATAGCGGAACGACAGATCCTCCATTTCTCCTTTGATCAACGCCATTCCCAAGCGGTGGGCGATCGGCGCGTAGATGTCCATGGTCTCGCGCGCAATTCGTTGCTGTTTTACCAGCGGCAGATACTCCAGCGTGCGCATGTTGTGCAGACGGTCCGCCAGCTTCACCATCACGACGCGCACGTCGTTTACCATGGCCAGCAACATCTTGCGCACGTTTTCGGCTTGTCGCGCTTCCGGCGCCATCATGTTCAGCCGGCCAATCTTAGTCACACCTTCCACGAGTCGCGCCACTTCATCACCGAAGCGTTCCGCCAGGCGCGACACAGGATATTCAGTGTCTTCGATCGAATCGTGCAGCAGCGCCGCCGCCAGCGTTGTGGCGTCGAGTTTCATATCCGCGAGGATGTGCGCGACTTCCAGCAAGTGCGTGATATAGGGATCGCCCGAACTGCGGAACTGGTCCCGGTGCCGTTCCGCGGCAATGTCATAGGCGCGCCGCACCAGCCAGGGATCTTCCGACGGCCGGCTCACTTTCAGTTTTTGCAGGAGTTCTTCGAGACGGGAGTTCAGCTGTCGCTCGGTCTTGTCCCGATTGAAATTCAGCGGCAGATTGGCGCGCGATCCCATAACTCAGTTTACGCCCCCTCCAGCCTGCTATAAAGGGCCAGCGGCGCGAGTGGCGTGGTTCCCGCTAACCCTCGTTGCAACAAGCAGATGCCCCGCCAAGCTCGTTCGGTCCGTGTTCCCTGGTCGCGAAACAAAAGGCCCCACCCGCTTTCCGGATGGGGCCTGTTCGATTCAGTTTGCTTCCTCGATTACTGCGGTGCCTGCGAAGGCGCCGAGGGCTGCTCCGCACGCTTCTGCTTGATCTCTTTCACCTTGTCCAGAAGATCGTCGGCCTGTTTCGTCAAGGCATCGCGTTCCGCCGACGACTCCACCATATCGGCCTTCCGGCGATAAAGCAGGTTGAGATACGTCATCGCGTCATCGTAGTCCGGCTTCAGCTGGATTGCCGTCTGCAGCGCCTTGATTCCATCATCCACCAACGGCCCATACTTCGCGGCGTAGTCCTTGCGCAAGTCTGCCGGCAGCGGATCGGTGTCCTTCACCTGATTCTTGATGTGCGCCTTGTTGTAGTCCGCGCGCATCTCCGTGTTACCACGGTACGCCACCGCCCAGTCGATCACGCCCACTGAGTAGTACGGTTGCGGATCCTGCGGCTTCAGCGCAATGTGCCTCTCGTGGTACGACTTTGATTCCTCGAATTTCTTCGGGTCAAACGGCTGGCCCGCCATCTGATAGAGAATCGACGCCAACCCGTCGATCGCGCTCAGATTGTTCGCATCCTTCTCCAGGACGCCCTTGTACTCCGCGATCGCTTCCTGGCCGTGCCGCATGTTCTCGTCTGAAGGCGCGCCCGGGATGTACTGACTGGCATACGCCGTCGCCAGATACAGCCGCGCATTTAACAAGTCCGGGTCCAACTGTTTCGCCTGCTTGAAATCCTCAACGGCCTTGTCGAACTGCGCTTCTTTAAACGACGCCACTCCTTTGTTCAACAAATCGCGCGCCCGAAGCTTACTGCATCCTGACACTCCGGCAACCATAACCACAACCGCAGCCAGCGTCATCGCCTGCCGCGCCAACCGGGAAATCCGCGAGTCGGTTTCCCATGAAACCTTATCTTGTTTCATCGAGGCATCCATCCCTGAGTAGAGTTGCGCTTTCCTCGGCCCTTTGAGGTTTGCGCCAAATTCTCACTGCCGCTCTATAGAGGCCATTCCATCACGTTCAGCGGTTTTTTTCCAGTTCCGAACTCAGCAATCCGACCGGCGAGACCCCCGCCTGATGCATGAGGTCCAGTACCTGAGCGACCGCTTGAAACTCCAGCGAACGGTCTCCCTGAAGAAATGCCACCCGATGTGCTCGCGGAGCGAGGATTCGTTCGAGCCGACCGCGTAGTTCATCGAGCTTTACTTCTGAACCGTTGATCCGCACCGCTCCATCCAAGGCAACCTGTACGATGACGGTCTCCGGTAGCGGGTCTGGATTCACTGGACCTGCCTGTTGCTGTTGTTGCGGCAGTGTGGCATCCAAGCCCAACTGCTTGTGCGGAATGATCATGAAGATCACCAGCAGCACAAGCAGAATATCAATCAGCGGCACTACGTTCGATTCACACAAGACTCCGCGATTACCGCCTACCACGATTCCCATGAGTCACCTCGTTCCGGTTTTCCCGGCGAGGAGGACTCTCACATCCCGCGAAATCTCCTAAATCTTACTGCCCAGCTTCCAGCTTGGCTGTGATGAGGCCCACTTTATCGATCCCGGCGCCTTTCATGATGTCGATGGCCTTCGCCACCTCCATGAACAGGACGTCGTTGTCGCCCTTCACGAACGCCACCTTCTCAGCACGATCCTTAAAGATTTGCTCCATGCGGGGTCCGAGCGCTTCCCAAGTGGTGTCTTCGTTATTGATCTTCAAGTGGTTATTCATCAACACCTGAACCACCACCGTCTTGTTCTCCAGCTCCACGTTCTGCTGCTGGTTTGGCGACGGCTGCGGCACGAGCGCGTCTAACCCCTTCGGGGTGAGCGGCGTGATGACCATGAAGATGATGATCAGCACCAGCAAAATATCGATCAATGGCACGATGTTCGGCGATGCCATCGAACTTCCGGAAGATCCTACGTCCATCCCCATCGCGAGTTCTCCTCTTTACTGCTCCATCCGCCCTAAGCCGTCCCGCGCCGGGTGGGATCCGGCGCGGCACTAAGCTTGGCAAACGAATGTTATTCCCTGCAATTCCCTACGGCCTCAAGTTCCTGACTTCGGAGCCTGAGGGTTGCCCGATTTCACTTTTTCGGTCAGCAGCCCCAGGGAGTCCACGCCCGCGGAACGGATTTCGTCCACGGCCGCTACCACGTCCCCATACTTTGCTCGCGCATCGCTTTTCACATAGACGGTCTTGTCCAGCTTGTTTGCGATGCGGTCCTTAATCTGCCCGGTGATGTCGTCCTTCGTGATCTTCGTGTTCCCCAGGTACAGTGTGCCGTCCCGGGTGACCGCCACGATGATCGCGTCGTCCTTATCCGCGTCCTGCATCTCCCGCGGATCGTTCACCGTCGCCATGTCCACAGAAACACCTTTCTGCAACATCGGCGTGACCACCATGAAGATAATCAGCAGGACCAGCATGATGTCGGCCATCGGTACAACGTTGGGGGCCGATACCTGCGCTCCTGCTTGCGGCTTGTAGGCCATGATCTGCCTCGTTTCCCCGCGCTACCTTACTTCTTCGCGCCGCGGCGCAGAATGAAGTAGTTGATCAGCTCCATCGAGGAGTTGTCCATTTCCACGTCGAACGCTTCGACCTTGTTCGTGAAGTAGTTGTACGCCCACACCGCAGGCACTGCCACGAGCAAACCAAATGCCGTGGTGACCAGCGCCTCAGCGATACCGCCGGCCACGGCCGACAGACCGGTCGCCTTGTTCGTCGAAATGCCCTTAAACGCGTTCAAGATGCCAACCACGGTGCCGAACAGTCCCACGAACGGGGCCGTCGATCCGATGGTCGCCAGTGCCGAAAGACCTCGTTTCATTTCAGCGTGCACGATCGCCACCGAGCGCTCCAGACCACGCTTGGCCGCTTCAATCACTTCTTCGTCGCTCACCTGCTGCGAAGCCGACTGGAACTCCGAAAGGCCCGTCGCTACCACCTTGGCGATGTGGCTCTTCTTGTTGCGCTCCGCGATCGCGATCGCTTCATCCAGCTTGCCATCCTTCAGCGCCCCCGCCACCTGCTGCACGAACAGCCGCGACTGCTTGCGCGCGTTGTTGTACATCAGGAACCGGTCGATCATCACGCCGAACGAGTACACCGAGAGGATGAACAGGATGACCACGACGATCTTGGCGAGCACGCCCATCGAGGTCCACATGGAGCGCAGGTCCCACTGGGTGCCCCCGCCCGCTTCCTGTAGCCATACTGCAAATACGAACAGAGTTGCTAACATTCGATTGCTCCTTATTTCCTAGGGGCCCCTGCGGACAGGAACCTACCTAATGATGTTTTCCACTGCTTACTCAGAGCGGCGCTCGAGTCCCACGTCTCCCTGGCACCGCCCCGTGCACTACTGGGCCAACGAGAAAATGACGTCAATTTCCGTGTCGACTTCAACCGGCTCGCCGTTCAACAGCGTCGGCTGATACCGCCACTGTTTCACCGCGTCCAGCGCCGATTGCACCAGCAAGGGGTGCCCCGACACGACCTGCAACTGCTCCACGTTCCCGCTCTTCCCGATGATCGCGTGCAGCTTCACCGTTCCGCTGATGCGTGTCTGCCGCGCCAGCGGTGGATACACGGGTTGTACCTTGTTGATCAGCTTCGCGGCCTGCACGGCGCCGCCGACGCGCGTCCGCGTCACAGCAGCCTTGGGTGGTGGTGGTGGTGCCGCTGACGTGGCGACTCCGCCGATCACGCCACCGATTACGCCGCCCATCGATCCGCCCGCGACGCCGCCCGGAACGCCACCGGCAACTCCGCCGAGGCCCATATCAGGCGGCTGCTCTTCTTCCTTGATGATCTTGATGTCCTTGGGGATCGCCTTTGGCGCAACCAGCTTGCCGGCCTCCATTAGGTGCGCCACCGGCTTGATCTTCACCACTTGGACTGCGGCCGGGGGCGGGGGAGGGGGAGGGGGTGGAGGAGGCGCCAGGAGAATCGAAGACATCAATGTCTTCGGCAGCGCTTCCGTATATATCAAAGGAATCAAAATCAGAATGCCCAGGAAGAAGATCTGAACCGCCATCGACAGGAACACGGTCCACGGCTTGTTAGTTCTCTTCTTCCCACTTGTTGATTCAACCATTTCTTCGAACATCGTTAGCCACTACCTCCTCCCAGCGGTTGCGAGTCTCGGCTGACCTTCGTTCCCGCGGGTTTTGTTGCCGGCTGCGGTTCCGGTTCCTGCCGCCGCGCCTTGTCCCCGCCAGCGATGCCAAGCGACAACCAGCGGTGCGGCAATACCAAAACTCGAATACGTTCCTACCACGATCCCCACCACCAGAGCGAAGGCAAACGCCCTCAACACCTGGCCGCCCATCAGGAACAGGACGAGCACGGTAAGGAATGTCAGTCCGCTGGTCAGGATCGTTCGCGACAAGGTCTGGTTAATGGACTTGTTCACGACGTCCGCGAACGGCTCTTTCCTCAGCAAGCGGTTGTTTTCCCGGATCCGATCGAAGATCACGATCGTGTCGTTCATCGAGTAACCGACCAAGGTCAACAACGCTGCAATGACTGTGAGCGAAATCTCAAACCCGAATATCTTGAACAGCCCCAAGGTAATCAGCACGTCGTGAAATACGGCAATGACCGCGGCTGCCCCGAAAATCCACTCGAACCGGAAGGCAATATATACCAGCATGCCCGCCAAAGCATAGAGGGTAACTCGTATGGCCTGATTGCGTAACTCGCCACCTACCTTCGCGCCTACGATCTCCGCATTGCGGATCGCAAACGGCGCCAGCGCATAATTCGCTTTCAGCGCCGATATCACTGCAGGCGTTACGCCACTCACGCCGGAAACCTCATCGAAACTTGTCAATACACCATTCTTGTCTTTGTCGCGATACGCCAGAATATCCTTCGCCAGTGTCTGGTACTTGTCGCCTGCGTTCACCGAAAGTCCTAGGGGATCTTTCTCGGCGAGGAACGCAGCCAGGGTGGAGGGGGTTGCGGAGTTGAAGTCCGGCTTCGAGGAATCTGTCACACCGTAGGTCGCCTTCAGCGCTGCCAGAACCTTGTTCTTGCCTTCATCGAGTGCCTGTTCAGACTGTCCGCCCTGCTCCACGAAAATCATGACTTCGCTCGAATTCGGCCGTGCAATGTCGCTAATGCTCTGGATTTCGCTAGTGCCCAATCCCTGAGCCTGAAGGCCCGACCGGAGATGTTCTATGTTGGGAGGCTGTGCAAATCCGACGTCCACGTTCGTGCCGCCCCGGAAGTCGATTCCGTATTTGATCCCACCGTGGAAAAGAATGTCCGCCCACCCGATCACCAGCAGAATCCCGCTTAAAGCAAAGAAATACTTAGCCTTGCCCATCCAGTCGATATTGGGCTGTTTAAAGAGCTCAATCATGCCGTCTCTAGCTTCCCTTCTTTAGACTCCAGGCGGTTTCCCTTTGTTCCCGGGAGTCTATCGGTTAGAACGACCTAAACCACTCCTCTTTCCGTACTAAAACCCTCTTATGAGCGAGGCAGATTCTCGCCGCTTGGCATCTGATTCCGCCCCACCCAACCCACCTTCATGCCGTCTGTTAAGCCCCACCACTCCTCGCCAAAGGAGAGCCGACAAATCCCGTCGGCCCGCAAGACAAGCCAACACCAGTTCGCCACTGCTTCTTCAAATACTCAATTCCGCCTGGCGGTCCATCTTCGCCAAGTGGTACTGGAAGATCGTCTTGGACACATAAATCGCCGTGAACACGTTGGCAATCAAACCGATAGTCAACGTAATCGCGAATCCGCGAATCGGTCCGGTGCCGAAAATGAACAGGAAGAAGGCCGACACCACCGTGGTCACGTGCGTGTCGATGATCGTCAGGAACGCCTTGTCGAACCCGGCATCCACAGCCGCCGACGTCGATTTGCCGTTTCTCAACTCTTCGCGGATACGCTCGAACACCAGTACGTTCGAGTCCACGCCCATACCGATCGTCAGAATCACGCCCGCAATGCCCGGCAATGTCAACACCGCGCCAAACATGGCCAGCGCCGCGAGCAGAATGATCAGGTTCAGGATCAACGCCAGCACTGCGTTCACGCCCGACAAGCGGTAGTAAAAGACCATAAAGATCATCACGACCAGCAAGCTCAGGATCGACGCCTGAACGCCGTGGCGGATCGAATCTGCTCCCAGCGAAGCGCCCACCGTTCTCTGTTCGAGGTACTTGATCGATGCCGGCAATGCTCCCGCGCGCAACACCAGTGCCAGGTCGTGCGCCGATTCCTGACTGAAGTTCCCGGTGATTCTGCCGCTATCCTCGATGCGGCTTTGAATCGTTGGCGCGGAGAAGACCTTGTTCTCCAGCACAATCGCCATTTGCCGCTGAATATTCGCTTCCGTGAACTGGCCGAACCGCCGGCCCGCTTCTGACGACAGTGTAAAACTGATCTGCCACTGTCCCGGCATCTCGGTGTTCCGCGATTCTGTTGCATTCCGCAAATCGCGGCCGGTCACCGCGGCGGTGCGATCCACCACGTAGTACACGGTGCCACCCAATGCGCGGCCCTGCGCGTCTCTCGCTTCGTTGTTCCCTGGCAGGATCTGTGTGCCCGGAGGCAATACGCCGCCGTGTGCTGCGAGCGCCGCCGCTTCCGAGGGATATGTCGTCGGATCGGCCACCAGCTTCAATTCTAGCTGGCCACCCGCCTGAATGACGCTCTTCGCGCGTTCCGGATCGCTTTCGCCCGGCAACTGCACCAGGATTTCGTTGTCCTGTCCCGCGCGTCCGCGCTTCTGGATCGTCGGCTCGGTCAGGCCAAGCGCGTTAATACGCCGCTCGATGGTCTCGAGCGACTGGGTCATCGTTGTTTCCTGGATACGCGCCACCGAACTCGGCCGCATTGTCAGCAGGTATGAGCCCACCTCACCCGGCGCCGATCCCAATTCCCATTCGCCTTCGTAGCTCTGATGGATCAGGTCGCGGAATTGCGATACCGGATCGGGCTTCCGTACCACGATGTGCGTATCGTCCATGCGCCGCACTTCGTCATAATGAATGTTTCCCGTGCGCATCGCCGATGTCAGCCGGTCCACCGTTTGGTCGGTCTCCTGCGCGATCGCTTCTGGCACCTGCACCTGCAAAACCAAGTGCGTCCCGCCCTGCAGATCCAACCCCAGCCTGATCTGGTTGGCGAAGTTGCCCTTCACCTGCGCCCAGGACGTCGGAAACGTTGGCAAGCCAAAGACGAAATAAATGCAAATCACAACTACTGCGAGGATGAAAATGATTTTGTACTTCAAGTTGGGATTCATGGTTAGAAGGTCTGGCGCTGCCGCTTCAGCCCTGCGATTCTACTTGGCATCTTCCGACGCCTCCACCTGGCCGATCGCCGCTCGCGCGATTCGAATTTTCACATTGTCGGCGATCTTGAGAATTATGGTGTCGCCGTCGATACCATTGATAGTGCCGTAGATTCCCGAAGTGGTGACGACCTTGTCGCCATTCTTGATGGCGCCGAGCATCTCCTGCACCTTCTTACGCTGCCGCTGCTGCGGCAGAATCACCAAAAAATACATGATGCCGAACATCAGCATCAACGGAAGCAAGAATCCACCCAGACCGCCGATCCCTCCACCCGCTTGTAACAAAAGGGCCGCTACACTCATTCCCGCTTTGACCGTACCCTTTCTCTACCGCTCAACATCCAATTTGTCGCCGGAGCGTAAAAGCATCTGAGCCTGTTTCTACCTTCAGCCGTCCTCGCCCGGAGAATATCCCATCGAAAGCGGGCCATTACTCCCGCTTACCCTTCCCCGCCCGATTCTCGTCCTGAGACTCGATCCACCGCGGGTTGTCCCATCCCTCGCGCCTGACCAACGCTCGGAACGGCTCGCTTCAGGCCGGACCCGCCTGATAGCGGGCACGCAACTCTGCCGCGAAATTTTCTAGCTGTCCAAAAGAGATAGCCTCTCGAATTTGCCGCATTATGTCAAGGTAAAACCAAACATTGTGGTGGGTCGCCAGGATCGCTGCGGTGATTTCTCCCGCCGCAAACAAATGTCGAAGATACGCGCGCGTATATCGCTGGCAAACCGAGCATTTACACTTCGGATCAATTGGACTTTGATCCTCTATATACCGCGCGTTCTTGATCAGCACTTTTCCTTCGCTCGTGTACAGGCACGCATGACGCGCCGCTCGCGTAGGCAAGACGCAATCCATCATGTCGAACCCGCGCGCGACATAATCCGCAATCTGTTCCGGCCGGCCAACTCCCATCAGATAACGCGGACGTTCTTTCGGCAGCAGCGCCGTCACTTCCGACGCCATCTCGCAGGTCACCTCATGCGGCTCGCCCACCGCTAATCCACCCACCGCGTAGCCCGGAAAATCCAGTTCCAGCAATTGCCTCGCGCTCTCGCAGCGCAAATCCGCAAACGTCGCTCCCTGCACGATTCCGAACTGCCATTGCGGTGGTTCGCCGTTTCGCTGCGCGTATTCCTGGAAATATTTCCGGGCTCGCCCTGCCCAAGCTGTTGTCCGCTTCAACGCCGCTTCCGCCACATTCCTTGGTGCCGGCGTCTCGATGCACTCGTCCAACACCATCGCGATATCCGACCCGAGCGCCAACTGAATCTCCGCCGCCTTTTCCGGGGTCAGCAGGTGCTCGCTCCCATCCAGGTGCGAGCGGAATCGCACTCCGTCATCTGTGATCTTCCTTAGTTCTGCCAGGCTGAACACCTGGTATCCGCCGGAGTCGGTCAGAATCGCGTTCTTCCAGCTCATGAACGCGTGCAGTCCACCGAGTTTTTTTACCAACTCGTGTCCAGGCCGCAGATATAAGTGGTAGGTATTCGCGAGGATAATGCCGGCGCCCATTTCTTCGAGCGCTTCTTGGCGCAGTCCCTTCACCGTCGCAGCGGTTCCCACCGGCATGAAGACCGGTGTCTCGATCACCCCATGCGGCGTCTTCAGCCGACCGCGCCTCGCTCCCGTCGGGTCCGTCTGCCCAACTTGAAATGAAAATCCGGCCAATTTAGCGCAAGGCTCCTCTGCGAACCCTGCGGCCTTTCGCGGTTCATGGGCGGGTCTTCAGCCCCGTCCTTTTTCTCAGGTCCGGTTTTGTCTTTGTAGCGGTGGCTTCTTGCCCTAAGCATCCGCGAAGCGTTTTGCCGCTAGCTTGGGTCGCTTCTTCATTCTATCAGGAGAACACGAACGCGATCGCCGTCCGGCAGACCACATACACGATGAACACGCCGAAGGCGATGGTGTACGGTTTCGCGCCCTTCAACTTCTTAGGATTCACCGCCGCAAATCCCATCCCGATGAGGAGTAGCTTCCAGATTTCGAACAGGTCGATGTTCTTGCATAGTCCCTGGAGCCACTTCGACGAGTCGTCCGGCAAGATCACCGCCAGATTCGTGGCCACTGGATTATCCAGATCGAACGTACCCACTGGCTTGAGGAACAGTACCAGCAGAAAGATGAACGATCCGACAATCGTAACCGGCACCCATGCGTGTGCGATGATCGCAAAAGATTGCGCGAAGTTCGCACCTGTTCCTGCCATCAGGTTGTAGGCGCCCCAATACACCAGCGCCACTAAGAGGAGCATCAGTACTGGAACCGGGATCCCAAAAACGTACGCCATAATCGGAGCGAACTTGGCTCCTCCCTCAATCTGTTGCTGTTTCTGGTCCGCGCTGAGGCTCGACGCCCTCGGGCTTTTCTCGATTTGTTGGCTGATATACCCCCGCCAATCGAAATGCGAGTTCAGCGCTACGACTCCCACGATCGCCAGTGCCAAAATCACCGCCACCGGAGCGATCCAGCTTGGCTTCCGCGCAATGTCTTCAAACGTCGCCTTTGGCGAGAAAAACATCCCGATAATCCGCCCCACCGGCGAGATCGCCGCCTGAGATTGCGGCTGAGACTCCGGAGGAGGCATAGCTGTCGTTGCCATCGAGTACTCCTTCCACCACAGGTCGTTGGGAACTTCTCCGAGGTTTACTACGGTATGCCCACCCGAAAAATATCACACCGGCTCAGCTCGGGTATCCCTGGCACCGGCGCCAGCAGTTCCCCGAGCGGCCTCACTCCGATACCGCAAAACCCGCTCCGCCGCCTAGGCTCGGCCCTTACAGGACGCCCCTCTCTCTAGCCCCTCCGCGCTCCCTCAAGTTAGAGATCTGCTCTAACCGCTCGACACTTCCTTCTTGCCTACAACCTTACTCGTTACTTCCTCATTGCGCACCTTGTAACCCAGGTCTCCATTTGCCCACCTAGAATGAACTCATGCCTTCCATCACTTGTCCTCGCTGCGGCTCTTCGATTTCTTATGGCCGCGCCTTCAACATTGGCAACAAGCCCTTCTGTGCCCGTTGCGGTTGGAATCTCGCTCGCGCCGAAGCATCCCTAGACAATAAATCCGCGTTCGTTAAATTGATCCCCATCGGCATTGCGGCATTCATAGCGTTTTTTCTTTTTACCTCCGCTGGTTCTGGCGCACCTTTTGTCTTTATCGTTCCTGGCATCTTTCTCCTCTTAGCACTTGCCCCGGTCTGGAACTACTACGCCAGCCGAAAAGCGATCCTCGCCGCAAAATCCACCGCCAACCCCGACCTTGCCCTCGCGCAACCTCCACTCGACCCGCAACTGCAAATCCTCCAATCTCTCCCCCGTCCGCGAAAGACACGGTTCCGTTTCGTAGGCGCGTTTGGCGCTGCCTTCGCCGCCATTTTCGTCATGGCTCTTGGCGGTTTCGTTGCGTACATTCTTGCAGCTCCCCGCCGTTCTTCTGGAAACGCTTTCGACCTCACTCTGCTCTTGCCTTTCGGTCTCATGGCTGTAGTCGTCGCTGCGGTGATCGCAATTCCACTTGCCCGCGAGCGTCGCAACGCCCCGCTCCTCCGCGACGGCGAACTGGCCTTCGGGCGCGTCGTCTTGCAGCGCACTGTTCAGCAGGGCAAAGCCTCTTACAGCAGCATCGATTACGAATTCAAGACCAACAGCGGCCTTCAGATCCGCAGCACTGCCCGCGACGTCACCAACTCGGTCTTCGAAGACATGACCATTCCCGTCTTCTATGACCCCGTGAATCCCGACAAAAACATCACTCCTTGCGCTACCTACCTCAGACTCTCTGCCGACTTACTTTAGTGGCGTGCATCGTGTGACGAAGGATCTCAACCGATGCCCTCGCTCCCGATTCGATTCCTTCCTCCTTCCACTTGCCCTATACTCGCCTCGATGGCCACTCTTCCCACCGGACCTGGTGCTGCCAAGGCTTTCCGCCCAGGCCAACGGCTCAATGCCTACCGCAACCTCATGCTGCAGGATCCTCCCCGCAAAGTAGTGCTGAACCCCATGGCCAAACTCGCCCTGATCCTGCCGCTCTTCCTTCTCTGGATCTTCTACCTGAATCTGGTTGTCGTTCTTCGGCATCCTCGTCAAACCGACCAACTCCAACTCCTCGCTCTCTTCGCCATTCCCATTCTTCTCGCGGTCGCTGCGAGATTGATCATCAAGTCCATGGGTGAGCGCTCGCTGCTACAAACCGGCTCCTATTCCATTGGTACCGTTGTTGCCAAACAACGGCCCGGTCTTTGGAGCTTCGGGAAGAGCGCGATCGCTTTTGAATTTCCGGTAGGCGGTCACAAGCCAATGCACGGCCGTGGCTTCGACTGGACCGGCAAATCCTCTACGAACAATCCTGTTATCGTCTTCTTCGACCCAAACGACATCTCCCGCTATGTCGCCGCCTGCTCCACTCCCTGGCGTGTCCGCACGCAGTCCGGCGAACTCTTTCGCCCATAGCGCCTGCTTATGGCAGGTAACAGTCCAATCCAATCTGGATGGCAACATGCCAGCACGACGGAGTCTTTCCGTTGCGTGCGAATAGTAAACTGGTAAGCTCCATGGCCACCGCCAGCACTCATCGTGTCGACTGGTCCCTCCTCTGGGCGCAGCGCTCCTTCCGCTTTTTCTTCACCGCCATGTTCGTCTCGCTCTTCGGTTCGGGCATGAACTTCATCAGCGTGAGCTGGTACATCATGTCCGCTACGCACTCCACGCTCGCCGTCAGTTGGCAGGTGATCGTCGTTACGCTTCCCGGTCTCTTTGTTCCCTTCCTCGGCGGCGTCCTTATCGACCGCTACGATCGCCGTTACCTTGGCGTTCTTCTCGACCTTATTCGTGGCTTCGCCGTTCTCTCGATTGCCTTGGTCGCCTGGCACGCGCATCTAGAGCTTTGGCATCTGTACCTGATGACGCTCATCACCGGCACCGGTTCCGCTATGTATTGGGCCAACGTCAACGCCCTCGTTCAGGAAGTCATCCCGCCCAGCCAGTTTACTGGTGCCAACGCTACCGTCCTCGTCGGCGTTCAGACCGGCATGCTGCTCGCCGGCACCTTTGTCGGCTTCTTCTACGATCACTTCGGCCTCGCCGGCATCCTGTTCATCGATGGCCTCACTTACTTCGTCTCCGCTTTCTGCCTCTGGTCGCTGCGTAGCGGCTATCTCTCCCCGCGCGACCATCGCCAGTATCCGGCCGAGTACTCCGAGACCTCCGGTGCCACGGCCCAAGCCCTCGAAGGCAGCGAGAATCCCGAAGTCGCCGAAGCCGGTCTTTCCCTCTCCATCTACGCCGACATGAAGGAAGGTTACAGTTATCTCCGTGAGCAGCCCGTCGTCCTAGCGCTTGGCATCACCCACTCCCTGCTCATGGCTAGCATCGTCAGTTCCAACGTCGTCCTGGTCGCCCTCGCCAACGACATCCTCCACTCCGGTGCGCGCGGTTTCGGCTTTATCGAAGCAGGCTGGGCCATTGGCGCGATCCTCGGCGGACTTGTCACCAGTCAACTCCCCCAGCGCCTCCGTCTACCTCTCTATGTCGCAGCCGTGGCGGGAATGGCGCTCGGCCACGTCGCCATTCCCTTCGTTGTTTTTCTTGTTGGTGCTGTCGCACTGCAAACCGCTTTTGGTTTCTGCCGCGCGCTCGCGGGTATCGTCGCTCAATCGTCCCTCATGGCCATCGTCCCAAAGCATTTCATGGGACGCACGCAATCCGCCTTCGCCATCTTCACTACCATTCTTCAACTCACCATGAGTTTTTCGCTCGGTTGGATTGGCCAGAGATTCTCCATTGCTATCGGATTTTTCCTCCTTGCCGCCCTCTACGGTACTGCCACCCTCACCGCCTCCCGCGCTCGCTCTCTCCTTTCCGCCCACACAACTGCGTGATCTCATTACTTCTTCACTTCCTCTTGTTACACTGCTCGTTCCATGGAAATCACCACCGTCCAACCCTTCCTTCAGTATTTTTCCAGCGTCCGCGAACGAACGCTCCGCGTCGCCCGATGCACCCCGCCTGACAAACTCGACTGGTTCTGCACACCCGGCCGCTTCACGCTCGGCGATCTTCTACGACACATCGCCGTCACCGAGCGCTACCTCTTCGCGGAAAATGTCCAAGGCAAACCCAGCCGCTACACTTCGCACGGCAGAGAGTTCGGCGAAACCTACGACCAAATTCTCTTGTTACTGGAGGACCTGCACAGACAATCGATGGAAATCTTCGCCCGGCTCAGCGACGAAGATCTGCGGAAAAAGTGTCCCACCCCGGGTGGCATTCAGATTACAACCTGGAAGTGGCTCCGATCTCTCGTGGAACACGAAATTCACCACCGCGGCCAGCTTTACCTCTACCTCGCGCTTCTCGGAGTCCCCACTCCCCCGCTCTACGGCCTTACCTCCGAAGAAGTGCGCACGAGGTCGGCATCTTAACGTGTTGGCATGGCTGCGTTAGGCTGTGCCGAAGTTTCCAGCAACTCCACTGCCGACATGTTCAGCTTCGTCCGCAGTCCTGTTCTCTCGCTCGCACGCGTAATATAACGAACAGACACCTGTGTTCCTCCCACCACTGGTTTGACATTCACGACTGGTGTCATCGAAATCGACGCGAGTTCGCGCGAACCCGACGCACTCTTCCACTCCTGCTCGGCGTCCTTCTCGCTCCGGCTCGTCAACTCTTCCACCTTTTTCCGGATCGCTTCGATCGTCGGGTATGGATCTTTTCCCGCAGGAAGCACCACTTGCACTTCATCCCATAGCCACTGCCCGCTCGTTGAGAAATTGAAGTAATGCCCCTCGATAGCGAAGCTGTTCGTGAACGTCACTCGCCTTCCCGTCGGATGCCCCGAATCCGTCCAATTCCCGGTCTCGAGCAATACGGTGTGGATCGGACCGATCTGCACCACCTCGCCGGTCACCCCATTGATTTCTACCCAGTCGCCAAGACGCATCCCGTTTTTGCCCATCAGCACGAACCATCCGATGAATCCGACGATGAAATCCTTAAGTGCCACCGTCAGGCCGGCGCCCGCCAATCCCAAAAACGTTCCGAGTTGCCCCGGAGGCCCGATGATCACTAGCAAAATCAAAAACAGCGCCGCTATCTGCGACGATACTCGCACCACAGTTCGCAACGATTCCAGTTGCCGTCGGTCCATCGACAACTTTGCTACCAGCGAGTCCAACCAGGAACTGAAGAACAACCCGATCAGCGCAATCACCAGAATGATCGCCACGCCTTCCAGCGCCCGGTGCAACACCGTTCGTTGTTTCGCCGCTACTAGTTCGATCCATTGCGCGTACACGGCCGCAAGTCCCTTTTTTGCCTCGATTCGTTTGTTGTACGCCGACGCCACCCTCTGATCGTTCGCCAGGTCTTCCGTTTTCTTCAGCCGTTCCGCACTCACGCCCTTTGGTGTTGCTGCGCCCGGTGTCGCCATTGAAGGTGCACTAGCACCCGGTGCGACGGCCGGAGCCACGTTACCCATCACGGCCAATTCCGCTTTCTTTGCCTCGATTTGTGCGTCCAGCACGTCATGTTTCGTTGAAAGCCGGGTAATCCAGGATTCCGTGTCACCCTTTGCGTTCCACAGTTGAAGCTGTTTTTGGTGGAGCCCCCACCATTCCCTGGCCCGGTTCACCAGACCCACTTGTTCCACGGGTTCTTCCTTGCTCGAAATGGCGGTTTGCGTGTTCTGTGCCGCAGCCTCATGCTCCTGCTTCATTCCTTGCAGCCGCGCCGCTAAGTCTCCTCCTGCCGCCTGCAGGTCATGTTTCGCATCATCGACCTCGTCCTGCGCCAGGTCGATGTCCGCCTCTGCCTGGATCAAGTCGGATTCGATCGCGGCTTGCTTGTCCCCCGACGCTTTGACTACAGCTTCGGCCAGCTGTTTTGCCTTCTCTTGCGCTGACTCCAGTGCTCTCTCCGCACTCTGCAACCTGGTCTTCGCCTTCTGTGCCTCAGGCGAGAATGCTGGAGGGTGCAGTCTTGCGTCGCGAATCGCTTCCTCGAACGCCAGGTCCACGTCGTAATCCGCCAGACGTAGCGCCTCCTGCGCCAGCGTTTTTTCTTCGTGTGTCGACGCCAATTGCGCCACCTGCTGCGCCGTCTGCAGAGGCTTCAATACCACGGTCGGTTTTTTCTGCGACGATGCGACCGGCTCCGAAGGCTGTCGCGTCATCCACAACTCCAACGCCGTCACTATCCCTAACGCCACGATCACAATCGCCGCTATCTTCTGTCTGTTCAGCATGGCCATAGAAGTTCGCCGTTCTCACATCTTAACTTTGCTTTGGCTGGGAGTTCTTCCAATCTCCGCGATTCGTTCCGGAAACGCAAGAACTTCCTGCACACACTCGCCTCGAAGAATCATTGCCGACGCGGTCCTTCCGCACTACTCTCGCGTTAAGGGACCAGCCTCATGAACGATCCGCGCCTTCCCAAGCTCATCTTCTTGGTTATGCTTGCTCTGGGCCTGCTGCAATGGGCACATGTTTACCCGCAACTTCCGGACGTTATGGCCGCGCATTTCACCGCCAATGGCACTGCCAACGGCTATCAACCCAAGCAGGCCTTCTTCACTCTCATGCTCTTGGTCGTCGGACTCTCCGCTTTCGTCGCCTTCGTCACTCCCCGCATCCTCGCCAATAAGCCTCCCGAACGCATCAATCTCCCCAACAAAACTTATTGGCTGTCTCCCGAACATCGCGAAGAAACGATTCGCTATTTTCACGCGCAAATGGCCTGGTTTGGTTGCGCGATTCTGTTCGTTCTCCTCTATGGCACATCGCTCGCGATCAACGCCAACCTTTCCCTGACTCGTCACTTCGATTCGACCAGCATGCTCTGTGTCATGATTGGCTTCAGCCTGTTTTCTCTTCTCTGGTGTATTCTCTTCGTGCGCCATTTCAGGAAAATTCCCGACCACTCGTGTAACAATCCACAATCTTGATTTCTCTCTTGTTGACGTCTGCTTCTCTGCCGCCTACTCTGTTTCTTAGAAAGTGTTGAATTTTTTCCAGACGGTCTGGTTTTCCCTTTCGAACCACTTTACAGTCACCCTAACGATTCACTCTTCGTGACTGGCCGGTCTTGGGAAAGTTTCCGGCACGCCTCACCGCTCCTCTGCCGAATCATTGCTTCGGAGGCTTTGCCCGCATCATGAAAAAGTATCTGATTGTCATCGAAGAGACCGGCTCCGGCTACACCGCGTACTCTCCCGATCTTCCCGGCTGCGTCGTTTCCGGCTGGACCCGGGGTGAGGTCGAACAGAAAATCCGGCACTCCATCGCGCTCCAACTCCAGAGCCTCCGCCAATGCGGCGAAGTCCTCCCCGAACCCCATTCTTTCCCCGTCTACATTGAACTCCCCTGATTTGGAGTGACTTATCGCTACTGTTCGGCCGATCAACCCTTCTAAAACACGCCTGTCAATCTGCCATCTCTTTTGTCCATCGATGAAGGGAGGAGTGCCTGCCGGCCACAAAAACAAAAAGCGCCCGGCTTTCGCCGGACGCTTTCAGGAATTTCGAAATATCGTTGTCTCTATAGGTAATCTCTCGATGGCCCTTCTAAGAACGCACGCAGTTTCCGCGAACGCGACGGATGCCGCAACTTCCGCAGCGCCTTCGCCTCGATCTGCCGGATTCGTTCGCGCGTCACCGCGAACGACTGCCCGACTTCCTCGAGCGTATGCTCGCTCCCGTCGTCCAGTCCGAACCGCATCTTGATGACCTTCTCCTCACGCGGAGTCAGCGTCTTAAGCACGGACGACGTCTGTTCCTTCAGATTCAGGTTGATCACCGCGTCCGAAGGTGACACCACGGCCTTATCTTCAATGAAGTCACCGAGATGCGAGTCTTCCTCTTCACCGATCGGCGTCTCCAGCGAAATCGGCTCCTGAGCGATCTTCAGGATTTTTCGCACCTTCGACACCGGAATGTCCATGCGCTTCGCGATTTCCTCGCTGGTAGGTTCGCGTCCCAATTCCTGAACCAGTTGCCGGCTCGTCCGCACCAGCTTGTTGATCGTTTCGATCATGTGCACCGGAATACGAATCGTGCGCGCCTGGTCTGCAATGGCGCGGGTGATCGCCTGCCGGATCCACCAGGTCGCATACGTCGAAAACTTGTATCCGCGGCGCCACTCGAACTTGTCCACCGCCTTCATCAAGCCGATGTTCCCTTCCTGGATCAAGTCCAGGAACTGCAACCCGCGGTTCGTGTACTTCTTCGCGATCGACACCACCAAGCGCAGGTTCGCTTCGATCAATTCCTTCTTCGCTTGTTCGGCTTCCGCCTCTCCGCGCTGAATGATCGTCAGCGTTCGCTTCAGTTCAGTCAGCCCGACTTCGCTCGCTTCCTCAATATCCTTCAGTTCCGACCGCCGCGTCCGCAACTCCCGCCGCGCTTCGGCCGCGTTCTCGCCCTTCGACACGTCCGCGCGCCGCTCCAGCCGCACCGATTCGCGCTCCAACGACTGCAAGCGCTCCACGGTCCCGCGCATCTTGTCCACCAGCCGCTTCTTCTCGAACGGATTGAAGTCGATCCCGCGAATCTCCAGTGAAATCGCGATCCGCGTTCGCGCCACTTCCCACTTCGCCCGGATGTACGGCTTCTTCTTCGCCTTCGGCGTTTTCTCGAGCTTGACCGCCTGCTTCAGCGCCGTCTCGTACAGCTTCGCAATCTTGTCGATGTGCTTCAGCGTCTGCTTGGTCTTGTTCGCGATCTTCTCTTCGGTCAGTTCTTCGTCGTCGAACTGTACGATCTCTTTGATCGACCGCGCGCCTTTCCGCAGATCGTCTCCCACCGCGATCAGTTCCTTGATCACGATCGGCGAGCGCGTAATCGCCTTCATCACCACCAGCTGTCCGCGCTCGATTCTCTTCGCAATGGTCACTTCGCCTTCGCGGGTCAGAAGAGGCACCGTGCCCATTTCCCGCAGGTACATCCTCACGGGATCGTTCGTCTTCTCCAGCGAACCCGGCGTCAGATCCAGGTCGCTGCTCTCCTCCGCGTGCATCTCATCTTTGCCTTCGCGTTCGAGGTCCGTCGACACTTCCACCGCGCGCGCCGCTTTCGCCGACGCGGCATCTTCGTAAATCTCAATGCCGTTGCGTTCGAATGTCGTAAGCAGGTCGTCGATCTCTTCCGACGAATGCACTTCTGCGGGGAGCGAATCGTTTACTTCGTCGTACAGCAGGTACCCGCGCTCCTTGCCTATGGCAATGAGCTGCCGTACCGCATCATATTTTTCTTCCAAACCCGTTGCCGCCACTGCTTGCCTCCGCTCTATTCAATCTCGTTTTCTGCGCGAACCCCAACGTCGCGCGCATTGTCCACACGAAGCACAGCGAGAAAGCCCGAAATAGGCGCTCGGAGGATTCATCGATCCTCGGCATGAAGCTCGATTTTTTCGTGAAAACCTTATGCGCCGTGCCCTGTCTCGATCCTGCCGCCGCACGCTGCCCGCCTGCCGCGATTCCGCGGTACGGCCCCTACATCCAAAGACACTACTTTGATGCCGGGGCGAGCGAATCCGTTTCCCGCGTAACCCTTTAATGTTACATACGTTATAGCCTGCGAGTCAAAGCCTCTTTCGCCCCCGGTAACGTTCCCGGCCTCGACCATCTTGGGTCATCTCGAAATCAAAACCATGTCACCCTGAGGGAGCAGCACCTAAGTTCGAGCCTCGAACGATGATCTCTGCCTCGTTAACCTGCCGCCCGCCGCTTCAATAACTCCTGCTTCCGAGTCAGCAATTCCCTTAGCGCCGCCCCCGTCGGGTTGCTCTCAATCTCCCGCTGCACTTGTGCCAACTCCCGCTCCACTTGCTTCTCCCTTAGAGCGTCAAGACAACTCTCCGCCTCTTCCCAACTGCCCTCTTGCGCTTCTTCGAACAGAATCTCAAAGAATACCCGACGCTCCCGCTCCGGCAGTAACGCCCCGATTTCCGTCGCCTGCATCGGCTGGTCCGACAATCCCGCCACAATCAGTGCCGCAAAGATCTTCTCCGTCTCCAACCCCTGATACAGCCCCCCCTGCTGTAGCCGCTGCGCCAATTCCTTCCGGAACCCCTCGGATTCCACCAGCATCCGGATGAGCCGCCGCTCGATCGGCCTCGCCGGTTTTCCCACCAGTTCCGGCTGCGTCTTCACCTCGCTGCGCCGCTCTGCCGCCGCTTTCGCCAATGCCGCCCTCAACACTGGTTCATCCACCCGCAATTGCTGCGATATCCGCGTCGCCCATTCCGAGCGTAAAATGCGGTTCGGAATCTTTTGTACGTACGGCAACAGGAAATTCACCGCGCGCAGCTTCCCCTCACCTGTTGTCAAATCCATCTGCCGCGCCCGCCCGATCAGGTAGTCCACGTACGGCGGCGACTCCTTTAACGATTTGATGTACGCCTCCGCACCTTTTTCCCGGATATATAGATCGGGATCCGCTTTCTTGTCGCCAATCGCCGGCAGCGCCAGCACCTTCACCTCGAAATCATTTTCCAGAAGCAGCGAAATCGATCGCTCCGTTGCCGCCTGTCCCGCCGCGTCCGGGTCATAGTTCACAATCACCCGCTTTGTGAATCTGCCCAGCAGTTTGATCTGCGGCTCCGCCAGACTGGTCCCGCAACTCGCGACCACGTTACTGATTCCCGCGCGCGCCACCGCGATCGCATCCATGTACCCTTCCACCAAGATTGCGAAGTCCTGCCGTCGTATCCCGTCTTTCGCGCGGTCCATGTGATACAGCACGTTGCTCTTCGAGTAGATCGGTGTCTCCGGCGAGTTCAGGTACTTAGGCTGGTCATCGCCCAACGCGCGGCAACCGAATGCCACAATCTTTCCTGACTCATTCGCGATCGGAAACGTAATTCGTCGCCGGAACCGGTCGAACAGCCTCCCGCTCTGGTCCCGCGACACCAGCCCCGACTCCGCCAGCAGTTTCTCCCCGTATTTCGCCTTGAAGAACCGCAGCAGTGTGTCTCCGCCCGCCGGCGCGTATCCGATTCCGAATCGCGTGATCGCGTCGGCATCCAGCCCGCGATCTTCCAGGTATGCTCTGGCTGCCCGCCCTTCCGGCGTGGTCTCCAGTTGCTTCACGAAGAATGACTGTGCTTCGCGGTGCATCTCGATCAGCACTGCGCGTTGCTGATTCTCTTTTCGCTCTTCCGGTGTGCGTTCCTTCGGTTTCGGCACGGGAATGCCGCATTTTTCCGCCACAGTCCGCACCGCTTCCGGAAACGGGCACTTTTCCATCTCCATCACAAAGGTGAAAACGTCACCGCCCTTCCCGCACCCGAAGCAGTGAAATATCTGCTTCACCGGATGTACCGCAAACGACGGCGTCTTCTCGCCATGAAACGGGCACAGTCCAGTAAAGTTTTGCCCGCTCTTCTTTAGGCGCACATAATCCCCGATGACCCGGACGATGTCCGCCTGCTGCTTTACCCGATCCGCAAATGATCCCGCTTCCGCCATACTGGAATGCGGCGACTTGTCGCCGCTCTTCGTTTTCCTTCAGCTCTTCAAATCCACAACCGTGATCGCCTTCCCTCCGTGCTCCTCGCTCTCGAACTGAAAATCCTCCACCAGCGGATGCCCCTTCAAGAACTCCCCAATCCCCTTCCGTAACGCGCCCGTTCCGTGTCCGTGAATAATCCTCACCCGCGGCAAACTCGCCAGCGCCGCCTCATCCAGAAACTTATCCACCTTCCCGCTCGCCTCTTCCACCGTCATCCCGATCACATTGATCTCGCCTGTTGCACCACCCTCCACGGACCGCGCGCTCACCGTCACATTGTCCCGCCGGCCCGGCGCCACCTTTGTTGCCGCTTCACCTTCCACTCCGGTTATCTCGTCGACTGCTACCTTCATTCGCAACGGACCCGCCTCAATCTCTGCCGAGCTGCCGTCCACCCGCCGCAGGATCACCGGCTTGCTGAACCCGCGCACGCGAATCTTCGCTCCCGGCTGCAGGGCTGACGCATTGACCTTCTCGAATGCCTCTGCCTTCAGTCCCAGATCCGCTTGCGAATCAGAGATCGTCTGCACCACCGCCGCATTCAACTCTTCCTTTGCTTCGCCTCGGACCTCCTGCATCTTCCGGCGCGAGGTCTTCTCCATCTGCGCCCGTACTTCGCGCTCCTTCACCGCCTCCACCACCCGCCCAACATTTTCCTCGAAGCGCTTTTGCATATCGCCGAACTTCGCTTCCAGCTCGGCGATCCGCAGCTTCTGCCGTTCGACCCACTCCGTCCGCAGTTTCGCGCGCTCGCGCTCCAGTGCCTTTTGTTCCTCCGCCATCTGCGCGTGCAATCGGTCCAACTCGTCCCGGCTCCGATGAAGATACGCGATCAACTCCGCTGCTTCTTCCGATTCCGGTGTCATCAGCGACCGCGCGTGCTCGATGATCTCCGGCGCCAGTCCCAGCCGCTTTGCGATCGCGATCCCGCTTGACCCCCCCGGCACACCTACCATCAGCCGGTACGTCGGCCGCAGATTCACGTCGTCGAACTCCACGGCGGCGTTCACCACGCCGGGCGTCGTCGATGCGTACGCCTTCAACCGGTCGTGGTGTGTCGTCGCCAGCACAAAGCATTTCTTCTTCCGAAATTCTTCCAGCAACGCCTCCGCCAGTGCCGCTCCTTCTTCCGGTGCCGTCCCGGTTCCCATTTCGTCCGCCAGCACCAGGGAATTTGGCGTCGCCTCTTCCAGCATGCCCTTCAGGTTTAGCATATGCGACGAAAACGTCGACAAATCCGCCGCAATCGATTGCTCATCGCCAATGTCCACCAGCACGCGATCGAACAGTGGCAGCACTGCGCTCTGCGCCGCGACGGGAATCCCTGCTTGCGCTGAAAGCGCCGCCAGTCCCGTCGTCTTCAGCGCCACGGTTTTTCCGCCGGTATTCGGCCCGCTGATCACCAGCACGCGTTCCTCGCCGCCTAGCGCCAGCGACATCGGCACAATCGCACACTGTTCCCTCTTCAACTTGTCTTCCAGCACCGGATGCCGCGATGCTTCCAGCCTGAGTTCGCCCGCGTCTGAGAATTCTGGCACGCACGCATCGAAGTCACGCGCGAATCGCCCCCGCGCAAACACGCTGTCTAGTTCTGCAATCGTCACCGCCGCCGCCGCCAGCGGCCCCTGCATCCCTCGCAACCGGTCCGTCAATTCCTTTAAGATTCGGAAAATTTCTGCTGCTTCGTCTTCCGCCAGTTGCACTAGCTGGTTATTGATCTCCACCGTCTCAAACGGTTCTACGAACACCGTCTGCCCCGTCGCGCTTGCACCATGCACCACGCCTTGCAAGCTGCGCCGGTGCTCCGCGCGCACCGGGATTACAAACCGTTCGTTTCGCAACGTCACGTAATCTTCGCCAGACTCCGCATTCCGCGAACGCAGGATCTGCTTCAGTGTTTTTTGTATGGAATCCCGCGTTTGCTGGATGCTGGCGCGAATCCGCCGCAGTGTGCTCGACGCATCATCACTGATCTCGCCATTCGGCAGAACGCATCGACGAATCGTCGCCTGCGTATCCTTGAAATCTGCCAGCCCCGCCGAACGCGCCGCCAGCAGCGGAAACTTCGCTCCCTCCTCTTTGAATTGCTGCTTGAGCCACGCCGCCGTTTCTAGCAACGAGCCCGCATCCAGGAACTCCGCCGGCTCCAGCACCCCACTTGGCGAATCCAGGCGCGCCATCCATCCTTCTGGATCGGCCAGGGCCCCAAACCCTAGTTCGCGTCCCAGCCGCAGCCATTCTCTTGCCTCGCGGATCAACGCAAACGCGTCCTCCAAAGGTTCGCGATTCCGTCGCTGCTCCAGGGCATCAATCGCCCGGCGCCCCGGCGCGCACGTCGTCCTCAGCCGCAGCAGCTCTCGCAGCTTGTCAAACTCCAGTACTTCTTCCGCCCGCCTCGCCATGTTCTGACTATTCCGCTTTTCTGTTCTTTTGCTTTTCTACTTGATCTTCGCTGCCTTCTACTTCAATCGCTCCGCGACGTACTCTGTTGCCTCCTCTACAGTACCCACCACCCTCACCAAATCCCCATTGGCCTCGCCCCACGAACGCGACCCGCTTCTATTCTGCGGCCCTTGTTCCACTTCCCGCACGCGATCCAGAATCGGCCGCCAAAACTCCCCCAGCGCCACCATCGGCTTCCCCGTCATCACTCCTTTGTTCAACATCTCCCACACCACCGCCAATTCCACAAGCGTCCCTGTTCCGCCTTTGCACACCACAAATCCGTCGCCCAGCCCAATCAGCGAGAACAGCCGCTCGTCCCAGGACTTCTTCCGTACCTCCACGTCCACCCACGTGTTCGCATGCCTTCCGAAAAACTCCGCTGTCACGCCGTACGTCTTCCCGCCCGCTTCCTTCGCCCCGCGCGACGCTGCCTCCATCGTTCCGCCATAACCACCCGTGCAAACCGCCAGTCCCCGCTTCGACAGCGCCGCTCCTAGCGCTCGTGCTTCTTCGTACTCCGCGGTTCCCGCCTCCGGCCGCGAACTCCCAAACACCGTCACAATCTTCTCGCCGCTCATTCCGCGCCTTACCTTTCTCTACCCCTTCACTTCATTGCTTTGTTGCTTCGCGCTTCTCATCGAACTCTTCGATCATCGCCAGGCACATCCCGTCGATTGCGTCATGCACCTCGCGCCCTTTCACGTTCTCGTTGTTACTCAAGAACGAGAAGATCAACCGCCGTCCACCCACAGTCTCTGCGTATCCCGAAAGCGTGCGCACATGGGCCACGGATCCCGTCTTCGCGTGGATCCGTCCCGTGATTCCCTTCATCCTCTCGTTCAAGGTGCCATCCACACCCGCCACCGGCAATGATGCGTAATACTCCGCAAACCATGGCTGTTTCTGCGCGTACGTCAACAACGTCACAAACGCCCGTGGTGTCACCATGTCGTGTCGCGAAAGTCCCGACCCGTCCGTCTGCACCACATCGTCGGGACCAATTCCCGCCTTCGCGTAAAACTCCTGCGCGAACTTCAGCAGATCCTCCGGAACTTCCCAACGCCCGTTCTGCCGAGCCGCCGTCCGCAGCAGCGCTTCCGTATGCAGGTTCTGGCTGATCTTGTTCACCAGTTTCACCGAATCTCCCAGCCGCACCGACATATGTTCCGCCAGCACCGTGCGCGTCGCTTCCGCCGGGTCCGGCTCATGTTGTGCCCGCGCTCGCCCGTCCAGTTTCACTCCTCGCTGTGCCAGCAACCGCGCCAACAACTCTGCCGCGTGTTGCGCCGGCTCTTGAATCGCTAACACCAGTTTGTGCGGAGCGCCTTTTACCGGCAATCCCCCCGTAAGCATCACTACGCTCGAACCTGGTTCGCGCGTCAACCGCAGTTCCCCTTTCTCTTTCGCGCCCACCGTGGTCACTTCGCTCTTCACGATAAACTCCGAGCTCGCCGGTTCCACCACAAACTGCGCCAGTTCACCTGCCTTCTCTCCCGGCGTCAACGTCAGCGTCACGGTGTTGTCATCCACCACAATCGCGGAAATCGCCGCGCCATACTCCCACACCATGTCGTCGATTTCCCACCCATCCGGGTATCTCTCGCGCGGGAAATAACTGTCGTCCCCAACAATATCTCCGGTGATCTCCTTCAACCCGCGAGCCACAACGGCGTCCGCCATCTCCGCCAGCACCTTCTCTGGCGGCCCATCAAACTCTTCCTTCGTGTCAAACGGAAACCTGCGGTTTGACAGGTTCGGGTCGCCTCGCCCAACAAATAAAAGGTCCCCGCGCAGAGTCCCATCCGTTTCCAATTTTCCATTTGTCTCGATCGTTGTCCGGAACCGGTAATCCACCCCCAACTTATCCAGTGCCAGCGCCGTTGTCAGCAGCTTCATGTTGGAAGCCGGCACGAAATATTTATCCGCGTTCTTTTGATACAGCATCTCCCCGCTTGTCGCGTCCACCACCAGCAGCCCCCACTCGCCTTTGTCCACAGGTGCTGCTTGCACCAGTTGCTCGGCTCTCATCGCGAAGCGCGCCGACGCCGACATCTCAGCTGTCGATGGGAAGCTGGCGCTCTTGCTGGCTTCTGCTACGGCTGCGGTACCCGGCTGCGCCTCCACACACATCCCACTCGCGAGCGCAATGCCAGCCGCCAGAATCCCCCAGCGCAACTCCCGCCTCCACTCCCGTCTCATAATTCCTCTATTGGCAAAATCTGTGGACTGCCAGTATATTCGAAATCTGTGGGGGCTCTCCCCTTCGTGGCCATCTATGCGGAGGGAAGCGCGGATTTTCCGGTTCGCCCACCGCGTCATTACCCTGCCCACGCCGTCTAGGGTTTACATTTGTAGATTCGCTATTCGGAAAAGGTGAGATCGAATGAAAAAGTTGCTTCCACTTCTCCTGACTTTGGCTCTTTTGGTCCCGCCGCTCTCAGCCGATGACAAGAAGGAAAATTCTCGCCTCGAAAACTGCGGCCTCGTCGTCCAGGAAATCATGGACATCCCCGACGACATTCCTCAGGACCTCATCGACAAGGCGGATTGCGTCATTGTTTATCCCTCCGTGGTCAAAGCAGCCTTTATTTTTGGCGGCAGCTACGGCCGCGGTGCCATGACCTGTCGCAGCGGCGAGAATTTCACTGGTCCTTGGAGTGCTCCCACGATGATGGCTCTTGAAGGAGGCAGTTTCGGTTTCCAGATCGGCGGCCAGGCCACCGATTTCGTTCTTCTCGTCATGAATGAGCGCGGCGCTCGCGCCATTCTCAGCAGCAAGGTCAAGCTCGGTGCCGACGCTTCCGCTTCTGCTGGTCCGAAGGGCCGCACCGCTGAAGCCTCGACTGACGTCACCATGCGCGCTGAAATCCTTTCATATTCCCGCGCTCGCGGACTCTTCGCTGGTGTCTCGCTCGCCGGTTCCACCGTCCGTCCAGACAACGGTGCCAACTCCAAGGTCTATAAGAAGGATGTTCCGGCCTCCGACATCGTCTTCAAGGGTGCCGTTCCAGTTCCGGCCGCCGCGCAGAAGTTCATCTCCTACCTCAACAAGAAGTCCCCTAAGAACAAGTCCAGCGGCAAGGAAATCTAACGCCTCGTAACTTATTAGACCAAAACACTTTGCTCCTACAAAAGCCCCGGCATTTGCCGGGGCTTTTCTCTCTCCCTTGACAATCGCCGATTTATGACCGATAGTCATGTATGAATACAGGTCATGCAATGTACCCTGCTACTCCCTTTGACCGCCGCTCTCGCCGTTCCGCCGAAACTCGCGAACGTCTCTTCCGCGCCGCTCTTGATGTCTTTTCCAAGAAGGGCTTTGCCGACGCTACTATCGAAGATATTACCAACGCTGCCGACGTCGGCAAGGGCACCTTCTTCAACTATTTCCCCAGCAAGGATCACATTCTCCTCGCCTTCGCCGAAATGCAACTCTCTCGCCTTCGCCAGGCCGTCGATGATGCCCGCAAGAACGAGACTCCGGTCCGGCAGTTCTTCCGCTCCCTGACAGCGCTGATGACAGCGGAACCCAGTCGCAACCCCGACCTCATCCGCGTTTTGCTCCTCGCCTTTCTCTCCAACCAGGAAGTTCGCCAAGCCATGTTGGATCTTCAGGACCGCGTCCTTGCGATCCATTCCGAAATGATTCAGTTCGGACAAGAGCTCGGTGAGATCCGCAACGATCTTCCCCCACTGGCCATCGCTCTGGTTTTCCGCCAGACCATTTTCGGTACGCTCCTGATCTGGTCCTTGTATGGCGACAACTCCTTGCCTTCCCGCATCGAGTCTGCTTTTGAACTGATTTGGTCCGGCCTCGCACCACGTAACGATTCCGAGCCCCGCGCCGTAACCAATCCAAAGGAGCCCGTTGTCCCTCTTTTCTTCTAAGGACACTGCCATGAACCGCAAACGCATCCTCATCCTTCTGATCCTCATCGCGGTGGCCGCTGCCGCTGCCTACTCCATGCGTTGGTTTCATCGCGACTCTGCCCTCACTGGCTCCGGCACCGTTGAAGCTCGCAACATTCGGGTCGGTTCCAAAGTCGGCGGCCGCATCGACAAAATCCTCGTTCGCGAAGGCGACTCCGTCGAAGCAGGCCAGGTATTGATCACTTTCGACGACAAGGAACTTGCAGCTTCTCTCGCATCTTCCCGCGCCAACGCGGTGAAAGCCGAACGCGGTTTCCGTCCCGAGGAGATTGCCGAAGCCCGGGCATCTGCCGCGCAGGCCAAAGCCGAATACGAACAGCGTAAGAATGGCTATCGCAAGGAAGACATTGCCGCCGCTCAGGCGGATCTCGATCGCGCCACAGCCGATGAAGTTCGCGCCCGGCTCGACTTCGAACGCTACGATTCACTCGCCAAGAAAGACCTCGTTTCCAAGCAGCAGCGCGATACCGCCGAAGCGGCTTGGAAGATGGCTCTTGCCCTGAAGGAAAACACCCAGCACAAACTCGACGAACTGCAGCGCGGTTATCGCCCCGAAGAAATCGCCGCGGCTGAAGCGCGCTATCACCAGACGCAAGCCACACTCGAAAAATTCGAACACGGCAGCCGTCCCGAGGACATTGCCGCGGCCCGCGCCGCCCTTGCCTATGACGAAGCCCGTTTCCGTGAGCGCGAAGTGCTCGCCCCATCCGCTGCCACTGTCGAGGTTCTCGATATTCGCCCCGGCGACCTGATCGCTCCCAATACGCCCATTGCCACTCTTCTCGAGCGCGACCAGATCTACGTCCGCATCTACATCCCTGAAACCGAAATCGGCCGAGTCAAAGTCGGCCAGAAGGCCGAAATCCGTGTCGACTCTTTCCCCAATCAGTGGTTCCCCGGTGCCGTCGAGCAGATCAATCAGCAGGCGGAGTTTCTTCCACGCAACGTCCAGACCCGCGAAGAACGCGTCCATCAGGTCTTTGGCGTAAAGGTCCGCATCGATGACACTTCGCACCGCGTCCTCGCCGGCATGGCTGCGGACGTCAAACTTTCTCCCGTGAGCTGATTTCCATGACCGCTCCAGAAATCACCGCCATTACCGCGCAGAATCTCGTCCGCCGTTTTGGGAATTTCACAGCCGTCAACGATGTCAGCTTCACCGTGCAAAAGGGCGAAATCTTCGGTTTCCTTGGCCCCAACGGCAGCGGCAAAACCACCGTCATCAAGATGCTCACCGGCTTGCTGCCCCTCTCCGGCGGCCACGCCACCGTTCAGGGCATCGACGTTCATCAAGATCCTGAAACTGTCCGCGAGAACATCGGCTACATGTCTCAGAATTTCTCTCTCTATTCCGATCTCACCGTCGAGGAAAACCTCACCTTCTATGGACGCATTTACGGCCTCACTCCCGAGCGCCTTCGCCGCCGCATCGACGAGATCGTTCAGCTCAACGGCCTCGGTCCTTATTACAAGCGCCTCGCCGCGCAGCTATCTGGTGGATGGAAGCAACGCCTTGCTCTCGGCTGTGCCATGCTCCACGAGCCCAAGCTCATCTTTCTCGATGAACCCACCGCCGGCATTGATCCCGTCGCGCGCCGCCAGCTCTGGGATCTCCTGTTCGACCTCTCCGCCCACGGCATCACCTTCTTCGTCACCACCCACTACATGGACGAAGCCGAACGCTGCAGTCACGTGGCCTACATCTATTTCGGTAAGGTCATTGCGGACGGCACGCCCGACGATCTTCGCGAACTCCCTGAAGTCAATCCGCCGGGAACATATCGCGTCGAGATTTCGGCGCCGCACGTTACCTGGGCCCTGCGCATCGCCCGCACTATTCCCGGACTTCGCAGCGCCACCATTTTTGGTCAGTCCATCCACGCCCTGATTGACGACCGCCTTGACCTTGATCATCTTCGTCAACAACTGCTCGACCACGGCATCGTCGTCGCCGAGATTCGCCCACTGGCCCCAAGCCTCGAAGATGTTTTCGTCGAACTCACCTATCGTCACCAGGCGAAGCAGGCCCAGCAGGCCGCCGAGCTGGAGGCTCCTAGTGCTTAACCCCTTTCGTGGCTTCCGCGCTGTCTTCTACAAGGAAACTCTTCACGTCCGCCGCGATTTTGCTACCCTTTTCTTCTCTCTCATCATCCACATCCGCCAGATCAACACCGTCGTCTACAACGCCGATGGCCGCCGCGAATCCCGCGAACTCCTCGATCGCCTCAAAAACTCCGACACCTTCCACATCTATCGCTACGTCAACAACGATCACGACCTAAACGACGCCATCATCGCCGGCAAGTGCCGCGTCGGCGTCAAAATCCCCGTCGATTACTCCGACAAGCTCCTCCATGGAATGTCAGCGCAAGTTCTCGTCCTTATCGATGGCTCGGACTCCTCCGTTGCCGGCCAGGCCATCAACGTCACCACCGCCATCGGACTCGACGAATCTCTCCGCCGCGTCCTTGCTAGTTCCGGCGTCAACTTCGCCGTCGAAATGCGTCCCAAAATCCTGTTCAATCCTGACTCACGCTCGCCCAACTTCTTCCTCCCCGGCCTCACCGCCGTCCTCCTCCTGAACGTCACCACCTTCCTCACTGCTTTTTCCATCGTTCGCGAAAAGGAACGCGGCACCCTCGAGCAGCTTTTCGTCACCCCCGTCCGCCCCATGGGCCTCTTGCTTGGCAAGCTTCTCCCTTACCTTGGCATCGGCTTCTTCGAGCTCTCTATGATTCTGTGCGCCATGCGATTCCTCTTCCGGGTTCCCATTCATGGAAGCGTCTTGCTGCTCGCCTTCCTCTCACTTCCCTACCTTTTCGTCTCGCTCTCTCTCGGCATCCTCATTTCCAGCAAAGCCGTTTCGCAGGCCCACGCCATGCAGCTCGCCTTCCTCACCATCCTTCCGAGCATCTTTTTCTCTGGCTACATTTTTCCCCGAGAGACCATGCCGAAATTCTTCTATGTCATCAGCTACTTCGTCCCCGCCACCTATTTCATCAACATCACTCGCGGCATCATTCTCCGAGGCGCCGGTTGGGTCCATCTCTGGTCCGATGCCCTCGCGCTTTTTCTCATGGGCTCGTTCCTGCTCGTCATTGCCGCCCGCCGCTTCCACGATAAAGTCATCACGGCGTGATATCCTTGTGTGCATAGTTTGCCGCCCGTCTTTCGTGTGGGGCCGCCTTCCGAGGCGAGCCGTATCATCAAGAAGACGCAACTGCGTCATGCCGGCCGCAGCGAGGAATCGCACTCTCCTTCGGCGGGGCTGATCTTTGGTAGTGTTCCAGGGGGTCGGAGCTACCGCTCCGGCATCACAGGTTCGAGTAAACAGGGCTTCAGCCCTTAAACAATCGCCTTTTCTTTTTCATCCAGGGGAACGTTCGTGCTTTGTCCAATCTGCAACAAACGCAAGCCTGGCCGCTTCTGTCCGGCCAAAGCGGAAAAGATCTGCGCCGTCTGCTGTGGCACAGAGCGCGAAGTCACCATCGATTGCCCCTCGGGCTGCGGCTACCTCGTCTCCGCGCATCGTTATGAGGAGCAGCATCCGCGCGCCCTCCCCGCCGACACTCCCCTTCTCGACGTCCGCATCACCTCGGACACCGTCCAGCTTGGCGGCCAGTTCCTTTCGGCCGTCGCTTTCACCATCGCCAAATTCGCGGCCACCCAGCCTGCTGCCACCGATCCTGACGTCCTTGCCGCTCTCCTGGCTCTCGCTGAGACCTACAAGACTCTCAGCTCCGGCATCGTCTACGAACACCCCCCCGCCGCTCAAGTGCCGCGCGAGCTCTACGACGCTCTCGCCAATTTCGTCAACGAAATCAAGCAGCAATCCACCGCGGCATCTCTTCACCCGCCCAAGGACTCTGAAATCTTCCAGCTCCTCGTCTTTCTCTTCCGCATGGGTATCCTCCGTACCAACGGCCGCCCTCGCGCCCGCAAATTTATCGAATTCCTTCGCGGCCAGTTCCCCGGCGCCCAGGAACTCAAGCGCGAAGAATCCCGCATCATCGTCCCGTAATTTGGACTGCGGCGACTTACCGCCCGCCGTTCCGATCTCTGCCGTTCCTCCTAGGGGCTCGCCGAGCCCCACCGTCAGATCCAAAAGGCGACGAATAATCTCAGCGCAAGTCCTTTTGGATACCACACCATTTCGGTCCGAAATTATCCGACCCGCACATACTCTCAAAAACCACTAACAAAATCGTTATTCTTCGTCTATAGTATCCGGTAAAAGGTGCGCTTCCGCATGCCCGAGGGAATTTCCGCGCTTCACCCGGTCCTTCAGCTCGCTGTTAGTTGCCCCATCCGGGCAATCGCTCTTCCCTTCTGCAAGCAGTTTCTCGCTCCGCGGCAGCCCTCAACAAGGAACAATATGAACTTCTCCAAGTCCGCCAAGCGACTCACTGTGTTTCTGGCTGTTCTAATTATTTCGATTCTCTGTAGTTTTGTTTCTCGCACTTGCTTTGCGCAAACTGCCGCGCAATCCGCTCCGGCCCCGCACCCATGGATGAATACTGCCCTCTCCCCTGATCAACGAGCCGATCTGGTCATCACCCAGATGACGCTCGACGAAAAAATCCAGCTTGTCCACGGCGCCGGTTGGGGGGTTCTCCGCGAAGGCGACCCCGTTCCGCCGCGTTCCAATCTTGGCGCCGGCTACACGCCCGGCATCGATCGGCTCGGCATTCCCGACATCAATCTCGCGGACTCCGCCACCGGCGTCCGTCTGGGCGCGCTTCAGTCCCGTTACTCCACGTTGCTGCCTTCTCCTCTCGGCCTTGCCGCCACCTGGAATCTCAAGTCTGCCCATCTCTACGGCGAAGTCATTGGCCGCGAGCTCCGCGATCAGGGCTACAACATGTCCATTGGTGGTGGCGTCGATCTCGCGCGCGAACCCCGCAACGGCCGCAACTGGGAATACGCTGGGGAAGACCCACTGCTCGCCGGTAGCATCGTCGGAAACCTTGCCAAGGGCGTCCAGTCTCAGCATGTCATGGGCGATATCAAGCACTACGCCTTCAACGACCAGGAAACCGGTCGAATGATTGTTAACGTCCTCATCGACAAGCGTGCGGCCCGCGAGAGCGATCTCCTCACTTTCCAGATCGCCATTGGCCTCTCCGAACCCGCTGCTGTCATGTGCTCCTACAACAAGTTTGAAAGCGTCTTCGGTTGCGAGAACGATTACCTCCTCAACGAGGTCCTGAAAAAAGACTTTGCCTTCAAGGGATGGGTTGTCTCTGACTGGGACGGCACCCACTCCACTGTCGCCGCCGCCAAAAACGGCATGGATATGGAACAGCCTCAAGGTGAGTATTTCGGTGAGGCGCTGAAGAAAGCCGTCCTGTCCGGCCAGGTTCCCGAATCCCGCCTCAACGACATGGTCCACCGCATTCTCCGCAGCATGTTTGCCACCGGCGTCATCGATTACCCGGTCATGCCGCGCCGTGTAGTCGATCCCTTCAAGGGGCTCGAAGACGCGCAGCAAATCGCCGAAGAAAGCATCGTTCTACTGAAGAATTCCGACAAAACTCTGCCACTCTCAGCCGACAAGGTTCGTTCCATTGCGGTCATCGGCTCCCACGCGGATGTCGGCGTTCTCTCCGGTGGCGGCTCCGCGCAAGTCGATGCCCCTGGTGGCAACGCCATCGACCTCAAGCCTGGCAGCGCCGAATGGCAAAAACCCGTGTGGTTCCCTTCCGCTCCGCTGAAATTCATCCGTCAGGCCGCTCCGAAAGCCAAGGTCGAATTCAATCCCGGTACCGATCCCGCCGCAGCTGCGGCTTTTGCGAAGTCCTCTGACATCGCCATCGTCTTTGTGAGTCAGTTCACCTCGGAGGATTCCGACTATCCGCTGGCACTTCCCGATAATCAGGATGCCCTCGTCAAGGCCGTTGCTGCCGCGAATCCCCACACCATCGTCGTCATCGAGTCCGGCACGACCATCCTCATGCCTTGGGTGAGCGACGTGAAAGCCATTCTCGAGGCCTGGTATCCCGGCATCGGCGGCGGTCAGGCCATCGCTAACATTCTTTTCGGCGCCGTGAATCCTTCCGGTAAGCTGCCCATCACCTTCACGAAATCCGAAGCCGATCTCCCGCATCCGCAAATCCCCGGATGGGACCTCGCCATCAAAGCTGCTCAGGACCACAAGCCCGTTCCTCCCTTCGACGCCAATTACACTGAAGGCGCGCGCGTCGGCTACAAGTGGTTCGAGTCCGAGAAGAAGGATCCTCTCTTCTACTTCGGTTATGGCCTCTCGTACACCACTTTTGCTTATTCGAACTTGAAGGTGGACGACAAGCAGAAGCAGGTCAGCTTCACGGTGAAGAACACTGGCTCTCGCCCCGGCGCCGAAATCGCTCAGGTCTACGTCGAGATCCCCAAATCCGCTGGTGAATCCTTCAAGCGTCTCGCTGCCTGGGATCGCATTTCCCTCGCCGCGGGTGAATCGAAGACCGTCACACTGCCGCTCAACGCTCTATGCCTCTCGATCTTCGACCTACAGAAAAATGATTTCACCCAACTCCCCGGCGATTACAAGGTCCACGTCGGTTCCTCCGCCAAAGATCTGCATTTAGCTGCAACCCTGAAAATCACCGAATAATCGCAGCGAGGGGCACAGTTTCTCGATTCTGTGCCCCCCTTTTTTCATTTCTGCTGGATCACAAAATCAAGTTGTCTTTGATATGGTGGCCGGTCTTTAGACCGCCCAACATCTGTTGCGTGAACCACACGGAGATTATGGAATGCCGCCCCCTGCGGTAAGATTCCGGAGTCATGCCGTGCCGGGGCGATATCTCCAAACGGAGGGCGAACGTGAAAGCGTTATCTTGGATAATTTCTGTCGCGGCTTGCGCGGCGATCTTCTCGACCGCGCCGGTATCCGCTCAAAACGCCACATTGCCGAAAGGAGGGGAGGCTATGCCGTTTCATTGGCCCAATGGAAAGAGGGCTGCCGTCAGCCTCAGCTTCGATGACGCCCGGCTCAGCCAAGTGGATACCGGACTGGCCTTGTTCAAGAAAAACGGCGTGAAGGTCACGTTTTTTGTTCAGCCCAGCGGGGTCGAAAAACGCCTCGCAGGATGGAAGCAAGCCGTGACCGATGGACACGAAATCGCGAATCATTCCTTGACGCATCCCTGCACCGGCAATTACACGTTCTCGCGCAACAATGCTCTCGAGGAGTACGACCTCGCCAGAATGGCGCAGCAACTCGATGGCGCCAATCAGCAGATTTACAAACAACTTGGAGTCAACGCTCGCACTTTTGCCTACCCTTGCGGCCAGAAGTTTGTCGGTCGAGGTACATCCGTCAAGAGCTACGTCCCACTGGTTGCGGAACGCTTCGTTGCCGGGCGCGGCTACCTCGACGAGGCTGCCAACGATCCGCGTTTCTGCGATCTGGCTCAGACCATGGGCACGGCCTTCGATGAAATGGATTTCTCCCAAATGAAAAAGATTGTCGACGAGGCCGTGCAGGAAGGGCGTTGGGTCATCTTCGTCGGCCACGAAATCGGCGAGCGCGGCTATCAGACGACCGACACCAGGGCTCTTGAAGCTCTCTTCGATTATCTAAAGAATCCCAACACCGGCGTCTGGCTGGGCACCGTCGCGGAGATTGCCGGTTATATTCAGAACCAGCGCGAAACCGCCCATCCTCCGTTGGCAAGCAAGTGACTCAAGCAATTCCGCACGGACCGATTACGAGAGCACCGGTATCAAATCGCTGGTTTATCGTCGTGTGCAGCCGGAAGGAAAAAGTCAACACGCACTGCTAACTCGCAATCGCCACCGCACTGATCGCGCCGGCGTCCCAGCTCAACTTCATCTGTCGCGGTCCGGCAGACACTACCCGCATTCCTTCCCATGGACGCGACGCAAATCCGTATCTCGCCCTGATTACTCGCACGCGCTCCGAAATTTTCTTCCTGTATTCTTCCGGCGCGTAACCGTTCCCTGCGTACCACTGCTCATACTGCTTTGCCAGTTTCGGAAACTTCTCGCCAATGAACGGCAAGAACTGTTTTGCCGACGAGGGCATCAGGAACAGTACTCCCGAATAGAACCATTGCGCTCCGGCGTCCCGCGACGCCTCCGCCACCGCCTCCAGTTCCCCATCGTTGATCCCTGGCAGCAACGGCGACGCTGAAACGCCGACATTCAATCCTGCATCGCGCAACTGCCGTACCGCTGCCAGCCGCAAATCAGGCCGAGGCGCTCTCGGCTCCAGCACTCGCGCCAGCCGTGTTCGCAATGTCGTCACCGTGATATTCAGCGAGAGCGCCGACCTCGCTGCGATCCTCTGATACACGTCAATATCGCGCACGATCTGATTCGACTTCGTCACCACGGATAGGCTCAGCCCTTCCCGTTTCGCCAGCTCTTCCAGGCACGCCCGCGTCACGCCGTACTCTTTCTCCGCCGGCTGATACGGATCCGTCGCCGTCCCGATCGCAATATGTTCCGACTCGGTCCCGCCCGACGCCTTTGACTCGTACGAATATTTCTCCGCGATGTCTCGCGCCAAAAGCACGCTCGCTTCTTTCTTCACAAAAATCTTTCGCTCGAATTCCCCGCCGTCAATTTCCATGTACTCGTGTGTATATCGCGCGTAGCAATACTTGCAGCCAAACTCGCACCCGCGATACGGGTTGATCGTCCAGTCGAACGGAACGCGGTCGGACTCGCACCGGTTCAGAATCGACTTCACCGGCAGCACAAAATACTCCGGCTTCTCCCGCGAACTCCGTTTCGTCTCCGCGACCGCCGAATTCGCGGCGAGGCGTGCTATGCCCACCAGTGGCACACGGGGAGTCTGGAGTTGTGGCGGGGGGCAATCCGCCTGGGGGCCTTCCGGACTTCCCTTGCACCAGCCGTTTGCACCCCGGGCAGGGGCGACGGCCTCTGTTTGTGGGTCAGGGCTTTCAGGGCAAAAAGGTAGGAGTTGCACTGCGGGGCGTGTTGCGGGGCGGCGCCGGCTCTCACGAGTCGAAGCCGAAAGGGGAAGAACTGGGGACATAGCTCACCTCGAGCCCGGCGATTATTTCGCTTTTTCTTCGTCATGTCAAGCATTTTCTCTTTTTCTTCGCCTCCGCAGCGTTCGCACTCGGCGAGCCATTCAACCTCGCAAACCGATCACTCAAAGAACCGCACACCGTGCTACAGTCTCTCCGGCCTTTCATGCCTTTCCCCAACGGTCGCAAGGATATCTCCTCGGCGAAAGCACCGCGCCATCCCCCGCGCATCCCGTCCCGAAGAAAGTTATTCCTCCTCGTTCTCTCCACTCTCAGTTTTGTCGCTCGCGCGCATAGCCGGATGCCCGATGACGCCGACATGACCTACTCCGTGGGCACCTCGCGGATTGACGTCCACATTGACTCAGGTCCACTTCGCGTTTCCAACCAGGATCTGCTGACCTGGACCCACTGGGCCTCCGATTCGGTCGCCGCCTATTACGGTCGCTTCCCCGTTCCAAAGCTGGACTTGCAAATCGTTCCAACCGCCGGCCGCTCTGTGCGCGGAGGAAAAACCTTCGCTCAATCTACCGGCGGCTTGATTCGCATTCATGTCGGCGGCGAGGCCACCCTGCCTGACCTCTCCAACGACTGGATGCTTACTCACGAGATGATCCACCTGAGCTTTCCGTCCGTCGAAGAGAACCATCAATGGATCGAAGAGGGCCTTGCCACATACGTCGAACCAATCGCACGCGTCCGTGTCGGCCACTTGGACGCTCATAGAATCTGGTTTGAACTTGTGCGCGATCTCCATCAGGGGCTTCCAGAACCCGGCGATCAGGGACTCGACAATACCCACACCTGGGCTCGCACCTATTGGGGAGGCGCGCTTTTCTGTTTCTTGGCCGACATCGAAATTCACAAACGGACGAAAAATCGCAAAGGTCTCGAGGATGCGCTTCGTGGCATTCTCTATGCCGGCGGAGATATTCGCCAGGATTGGAAGCTCATCGACGCGTTGCGCCTTGGAGATGAGACCACCCGTGTTCCCGTTCTCGTCCCTCTTTATAACGCGATGAAAGATCAACCCTACGAAGTGAATCTTCCTGCTTTGTGGCGCGAACTTGGCGTCGAACGCGACGGCGATACGGTACGGTTTGTCCCTTCCGCACCGCTCGCAGAGATCCGCGACGCCATCACCTACGGCTCCGCACACACATCCACCTCCGCCGTTGACTCAAAATGATTGAGGCACCGGCCCTACAACCGGAAGTGCTAAGGCTAGGATCACCAGCGTTATAAGAGGGGTTGATTGACCTGGAAGGGACGTAGGAATACGATTGTCTCGTATTCGGCATGTCCCCGCGTCGTTATCACCTCGGTGTGCGACTAGTTGTTCCGCCATGAATCTAAAGCCCATCGGATGTCTGGCAACACTCTTCCTGATCGCTGGTAGGGCCGAGGGGAACGAGCAGCCAGGCGCCTGTGTCGTCTATTTCTCAGTCCTCGAAAATGACGAGGTTTCTGGCCACCCCTCTCTACTGCTGAAGATGAATGAACCGCAACGCGGTTGGTATGAGAAGTATGGCAGCCAGGACAAGTATGCGGGGATTTGCTACGTCGAGAGTGGAGCCCGCGCCCCAGCCGATGAGCCGCTCTACGCCATCGTGTGGGGCGAGCACTTGGTGAATGAACCGTACGCCTTCAGTAATGAAGCAGCTGCGCAAATCAACAGAGATGAGAACGCTGCCATCGCCGATCCGAATGCCCACACCAACGCCGTTCCGGACAACGCTCAAACGAGCGTGCGTGTCGGTCAGTCGAACTCTGGGGCGAAAAAGGACTACGGCGCGGATGGGTGGTTAGCGGTTTGGAACCCACCAACCAGCGAGAGCAAAGGCGGTTTTCTACCCATCACTCCCCTTCGTAATCACAGCCGTACCGATTTGGCCTTAGCGTCCACATCGCTGCTTGAAGACGGAATGGAACAGATTTGCCAAAGAGAGAAGGCGAGACTGGCCGCCAAAAAAAAGGGCTGGGCGGTGCTTACCATCAGGCCGACAAATAACCCACAATTGCCGCCAAACCGAACTCCCTCAACCACACCCCAGAGTTCGCTCGACGCGGCCCAGCCGCCAGCCTCATCGGCAACCCAGATGGCCGCACTCGATCCCCCTCCTGCCCAATTATCTGGAGTCACCGCGGTAAGCGTGAGCTCCACCCTGCCTGGAGCCGACATTTTCATCGATGGCGATTTCGTCGGTAACACGCCCTCAACCATAAATGTCGCGGTTGGAAGACACGTCATCACCGTCAAGAAAACTGACTTTCAAGATTGGGTCCGTATCGTCAATTTTTCTGGTGGTGCCATCACCCTGAATGCCGAGTTGGCCGTGGAACCCGGTGAAATGAGCTCAGTAGATCCGCCGGCGAAACCCGACAGTCTAAACGAATCGGCTACGACCCCAGTATCAGCACCAAAACCTGTCGGCTGGATCGGAGTCTCTACCAAGAACGATGGCGAAGGAGCGTTGGTGCTCAACGTGACCGCGCACGGGCCGGCAGCGCGAGCGGGAATACACGTGGGAGACGTCATCCTGGAGCTCGATGGGCGACAACTCAAAGGCAAAGAACTGCAAACCGTAGTCGCCACCCTGAAGCCGGGCACCCGAGTTCCAATCCGGTTCGCCAGCGGTTCCTCGACTCACGAGGTCTGGATAACCGTGACCTCTCATGAATAAAAAACCTCTATCCTCCCGGCAGCACACCGCACTCCACCGCCGTTGAAATTGAGGGCGTCTCCCTGCCAGCATCTCCCACTCTGACTACTTGGGCTCCATTCTTTGACGACACTGCTCTGTTCGCGCGCAGGTTCGACCGGCAAGCCCTTGCGCCTTCCCTTCCCCCTCTGTTCTAATCCCATTGCTGCATTCGGGGACGTTCCTTCCGCCTGAGCTTTCTGGGGCTATGATTCAGAGGACGGTGCGCGTGCGCGCAATACCAATTCTCCTGCCGGCCATTTCCCTGCTCTTCACCGCTGTGCCCCTCTCCGCACAGACCAAACCATCGGCTGCACCGCCGTCGGCGCAAAAGCCTGCCGCCAAATCTCCCGCCAGCCAGCCGCAACCGGCGGACGCTGTTCCCTCACCCGTATCGAAGCACTATCCGATTCTCATCATCGCGCATGGCAACGAGCCGTCCTGGGGTTTACGTCTCGGTATGAAGGGGCCTGAACGTCTCGACCGCCTGGGCTATCCGCCGATCGTTCTCGAGCCCGGTGATGTCACGAACGACGAGCCGACGCGCGTGTGGACGTATCACGCACTCGACAGCACGACAGGCGCGGGGGTGGCGGTCAAGCTCACCCGGGAGGCCTGTTCCGACGGCATGTCCGACACGAAGTACACCTTCAGCGTCCAGGTCGAGCACGCGCAGATCGGCAGCCTGAAGGGGTGCGGCCAAAGCGCTCCCGACAAGTTCCCGGAGTTCCGCAAGAAGAATACCCCGCTGGACATGCCCGACGACCAAGCCGCCGCGGACAAGGACAAGGATAAGGATAAAGACAAGAAGAACTCCGTACTCGACCCCATCACCAAGTTTCAACCGCCAACGGCGATTGCGTATCTTGACGCGACCGGCAAGGTGGTCTTCGCGCGCGGCGAAGTCCGCAAGACCGTTGCGGCAAGTGGAACCGAGCTCGCGGTCTCTCACGACGGCAAGAAACTCTTGTACACGCGGTCCGACTCCAGGAGCGGCCCCGAGCGGTCTATCGTGCTCTATGATTTCGACACCGGGCACGCGAAGGATGTAGCGGGCAATACGGCGCGGCAAGCGTTCTGGTCGCCTGACGATTCGCACATCGCCTACCTGAAGTACGACGGCAAGGATTGGCAGATCTTCACGGCGCCGGCCGGCAAGCCCGAAACCGCCGCGGCTCTCGTGACGCAGAACTTCGACTCGCTGCACGGCTGGATCTCGCCGACAACTCTGCTCGCATCCGACATGCAGAATCTCTACCTGGTGAGCAGTGACAAGCCACCGCAAGCGATCCCGCTGAAGGAGATCTACGGCGACAAGTTGCAGATCATGTCCAGCGACACGATTCGCGTCTGCCCGATCAACTCCGATCTGCTGCTGGTCTCCGCGTACTACTTGAACGCGCCCGCTGGCGCTCCCACTGATTCCATGGGCCTCAACGAAACGTTCTTCCTATATGAGCTGAAGGCCAAGCGGCGGACGATTCTCGGTCCGGCGGACGCATTCGCGCGAGACGCGGAATGGTCGCGCGATGCGTTGCAGATCTTCTTCAGCAAAGGCGCGGCAGGAAAAGGTCCGCAGGTGACGGATCGCATCTTCTGGGATGGAACGGG
>Ga0335071_10000115_pt1 | contig 94880 bp, 61 predicted proteins | sample Lox_Sample_15_FD_206724 | JGI IMG/M metagenome (GOLD analysis project Ga0335071, IMG submission 206724) | Soil microbial communities from Loxahatchee National Wildlife Refuge, Florida, United States - Lox_Sample_1.5 | ecosystem: Environmental > Terrestrial > Soil > Wetlands | place: USA... | reverse complement strand
CTTGCGCCGGCCGCTTCCAGCATCTCCGCTGCGGTCTCCGCGGCATCTTCCTGAAGCGCCTTTTCATTTTCTCCGTGCGTCATCGAGATGTGCAGCGCCGGGATTCCCCAGGCATCCTTCAGCTTTGGGTCGATGGCGACAAAGTTGTCATCGCGCGCCAGTGACTCGCCAAAGGCGCCGATCGAGATCCTGTAGATCCCCTGCTTCACTGCCTTCTTATATGCGGCTCCAAATCCTTCGGCTCCTTCGTTAAACACCGCACCGGCCGAACCTTGAAATCCGTAACCGCGAATGAAGTTTGGCTGCCTGGTGCTCGCGGATGTGTTGCGATAACGGACGACGTAGATTCCGTTTGCGCGATGCGGCCCACTATAAGGTTCGGGCGCATCCTGAAACTGCGGCAACTCTCCGCTGGCGCCCGCTCCGGTCGAGTGATCCATTAACCCGCGCCCCAGCAGCCCGCTCGAATTTCCCAGTCCCTCCGTGTGGCGGCCGGTCGAAGAATTAAGCAGAATTCGCGTCGATTCCAGAGCCTGCGCGCAGAGAATTACGCTCTTCCCGCGAATGGACTTTGTCTGGCGGCTCGCGGCGTCGATAAACGTTACGCCGCTGGCACGGTTCGTTTTTGGGTCCATATCCACGCTGGCGACGATGGCATTCGACAGCAGCGTACATTTGCCGGTATCAAGAGCGTCTTTGACGGTGGTGAAGGGACTGCTGAAGTAGGAGTAGGAGACGCAGCCGCGTTCACAGGTGCCGCAGTAGTGGCAGGCCGCCCGGCCGTTATGAACCTGCGTGATGATGGCGGAACGGCCGATGGTGACTGTCCTCCCGAAGTTCTTCGCCATCGACTCGCGGAAGTGGACTTCACCGCAGGTCATCTTCATTGGAGGGAGAAAATGTCCGTCGGGCAACGCAGGGTTGCCTTCCGCCGCGCCGCTGATGCCCACATACTCTTCCACGATGTCGTAGAAAGGAGCAAGTTCCTGGTACGAGATCGGCCAGTCCTGGCCATATCCGTCGTGGCTCGCGGCCTTAAAATCCAGGTCGCTCAGGCGGTAGCTTTGCCGTCCCCAACACAGCGTTCGACCCCCCACAATACGCAGCCGTAGCCAGCTGAATGGCTTGTCCGCCGGGGTACTGTACGGGTTTTCCCTGTCGTCGACGAACCAGTCGTAGTTGTACTCGGTGCACGCATAACATTGAGTCTGAACTGGCCGTGTCTTTCGCCATGCCCCCGCACCGGGGAGATCCCGATACTTAAGCTGGAACGCGGGTTTGTGCTCCGTGAATTCCTTGGGAGACACATCTCGTCCTGCTTCGAGCACGGCCACATTCAGGCCGGCTTCGGAAAGCCTCTTCGCTGCCCAGCCCCCGGTCGCACCGGAACCCACAACGATTGCATCATAGGTGCGAGTCAGTGGATCATCACCCATCGCCTAAGCCAACTCCTTTATTTTGCGTCTGCGTGCTCGTCCGGCTGATGCTCGCAGCCTTTGAAAATTCCGCGCGCCGGCCATCCGTCCCAGCCAAGCTCTTTCAACCCGACAGGCGAACTGTAGTAGGCGGTGGCGATCCACCGCTTCATTCTCTCGAAGTGCTCGTGACCTTCGGGGCCGGCGTCAACTTCCTCCCACCGGTCGTGGGTCTGCGGCCACGCCACGAGGTTCAGAAAGTCGTGCTTTTCGCCGTCGGACAAGTTCACGAAACTCGCTTTATAGCGCGCCATCGCGCCGGTCTCGAACCACGTAAGCGAATCCAGGAATTCGTGCTGCGTCTCGGGCGCAAGCACCGACAAAACAAGGTCCAGAAACCGGTTCACCAGAGCATCCTTCGCTCCCGGCGTATCCGTCGCAGGGATGATGGTTTCGCTCAGAGAGAGGAGGGTCGCATTCTGCTGTGCGGTCAGAAAAAGCGGCTTCCAGTCAGGTCGGGCTAATTCGCGTGAAGCGTCGTCCCCCGAGGCGAATACCAGCGCTTCGGCTGGAATGCTTACGCTGGCGGCGGCCCCGAAGGCCAATAATGAATTACGAAGCAGTTCGCGGCGATTCATCGCTGGACAACAATATTAAGCTCTCCCCTATGGCCCTGAATACTCTTTCTTCGCTTGGGTCATGTTCGTTCGGAAAGATGCCCGGCGGCAGCGACGCGCACTGCGGCTCAAGACGGCGCCTTAAGGCTTGACGATGTGGATGGCGCCGAGCCCGTCAGGGTCAGTTGGAAGCGCCTTCTGGCTCGGCTGAAACTTATTCACACTCAATATATAAGCGAGGACCTGGGAGGTTTCCTCCGGCGACATGGTTCCAGGAGCCGACGCCGGCATAGTCGTATTGGTTTTCATAAAGAGGTCGGCCATCGTCTGATCGGTCCACTTGTTCAGGAATGCGTCGCCGACCAGCGGAACGTTCTTTCCACTGCCAAGAAGAGCGGCTCCGTGGCAATTCGCGCATTGTTTCTCATAAAGGGCCTTTCCTTGCTGTGCCTGTTCCGCGGTATACACACCGTCGCGTGTTGAGGAATCTGCCTGGGCAAGGACCCCCCGCCGAACGAAACCGAATATAAATACAGCCGACGCAAACCAGCCCAGCGCAACAACGACAAATCCCCTAAACCGCACTTCCGCTCCTTAGACGAGTTCCGAGCCGATTATAACCGCCAGAACGCTGTCCGCCCGGCGCTTTGATCACTCTCGCAACCGGGTCAGTGCGGCCTGCGATAGCTCTGCAGACTCGCTTGAGTTAGCCGAGAAGCATTCATTGGGAGAGTCCGCGGGTCGGAAGCAGAGCGCGGGGCGTAGCGCCTGTCTTTGGGTCCCGTTGTGACATAGGTGCAGACCAGCTGCCGGTACAGAATTTACCCGGCACTTCAGCCGTGTGTCAAAACGCACGTGAGGAGCCCCAGATGCAGATATCTGGCTCGCTTGATCGTTGCGCTACACTAGCACACGTATTGGTAAGGGGTGTCGGGCGGACCACGTCAAACTTAACCAGTTGAACTGTTTCAAGTGAGGCCTCATGCACGCAAGATTCTCGATATTTGTTTTTCTGGTGGCTCTTCTGGCTGCTTCGTCTGGCAGTCGCTTGTCTGCTGATGGCCAGGCAACCACGCCGTCGAGTTACCCGCCCGTTTCTGCGCCGCCCTTGGGATGGAATAGCTGGGATGCCTATGGGGCGATGGTTAACGAATCGCAAGTAAAGGCCAACGCGGCTTGGATGGCCAAGCACTTGAAGGCGTACGGTTGGGAGTACATCACGGTAGACATTGAGTGGTATGTGACCGATCCGACCCCGGAAGCCAATGGGAAAAACTACCACTACGCAATCGATGCCGCAGGTCGCTTCGTGCCGGCAGTCAATCGATTTCCCTCGTCGAGAAATGGAGCGGGCTTTAGGCCACTTGCAGACTATGTGCACTCATTGGGGCTCAAATTCGGAATTCATATCCTGGAGGGGATTCCGAAGAGGGCACTGAGCGAAAATCTTCCCATCGCCGGCTCCGGATTCCGAGCCCACGACGCTGCCGATACCAACGGCCTCTGCACGTGGAATTATGACAACTACGATTTGGAGAACAATGCCGCGGGGCAAGCTTACTATGACTCCATCGCGAAGTTGTATGCGTCCTGGGGCGTTGACCTCATCAAGGCAGATTGCATCTCGGCCGAACCGTACAAGGGCGACCAGATTCGCATGCTGAGCACGGCGATTATGAAAACGGGGCGCCCGATCGTGCTAAGTCTGTCGCCTGGGCCTACCCCGGTCGAAAAAGATTCCGAAGTTGAGCGGTATGCCGATATGTGGCGTATTTCGGGCGATATTTGGGATCAGTGGGAGCGAGATCCTCGTTCCTATCCGCAGGGACTTAACGATCAATTTGCGAGAACAGCAAGTTGGGCCTCTGCCCCGCACCAAGGACACTACCCCGACGCAGATATGCTCCCGCTGGGTTATCTTGGACCCGTTTGTGGCTGGGGCCAACCTCGTTGGACCCGGCTCACACATGACGAGCAGAAGACACTCCTGAACCTCTGGGCCATATCTCGATCGCCGTTAATAATGGGAGGCGCCCTACCCTACAGCGACGAGTGGACAACGTCGTTACTCAGGAATCGCGAGTTCCTCGCCGTCGATCAACATGCCCGAAATTTACGAGTGGCTTTCACGTCAGCGACGAACGTCGTCTGGATCTCGGAGCCGGAAGATGGCTCGGGCCACTATCTTGCCATCTTCAACCGCGCCGCGGTTTCTCAAACCTTCAATTACTCCTTTTCTCAGATCGGCATACCGGAAGGCAATTATTTGTTGCGCGATCTGTGGGAGCACAAGGACCTGGGCTCGGCGAAGAACATCTCAGTTACACTGGCGCCGCACGCCAGCGTTCTATATCGCATGCAGCCAAAGCAGTAATCGTGAGATCGAGAACTCAGGACATCGTTGTGCGTTCCATTTCTCTCAGGAAGCTGAGCCCCTGCGATGCGAGTTGTTTTGGGCTATCCGCGAACTTGCGCCACATGCAACATAACTTGGCGATATTCTCCAGATTCGGGTCGAATGACTCGATCGTGATCCAACCGTCGTATCCGACCGATCGTAAAGCGCGGAAAAAACTCTCCCATGGCACGAGCCCTGTGCCGGGTATGCCTCGCTGGCTTTCGCACGCGTGAACATATCCAAGATGTGCCCCGCAGGTCTTGATCGCATCGGAAAAACTATCTTCCTCTCGGATCATGTGGAAGGTGTCGAGCTGCACCCGCACATTCTGCCCTCCGACCTCCTGGATAAATCGAACCGCGTCGGATGCGATGTTGAGGAAATGAGTTTCGAATCGATTGACCACCTCTGTGCAAAGCACCACGTCGGTGTTCTCCCTCGCAAATTGGCAGATCTCTCTATACGCCGCTACACCCCAATCCCATTCCTGCTCTGTCCGCATCTTTCCAGTCAGGTAGCCCCACCCGGCGTAGTTGACGCCCGTGAGGTTTTCCGCGCCGATCTGCTGCGTTATGTCGACCAGCAGCTTCATGAACTCGATTCCGGCCCGGCGAATCTGCGGGTCAGGCGAGATAAGGTTGTGCTTGCTGGAGAGGCCAACGCAGGTGTTCAGCCTCAGGCCGAGTTGGCGAGAGCGCTCTTTGATCTCTGCGATGGGGAATGTCTCTGGATCAAATAGCGTGAGTTCCATCCCGTCGAAGCCGAGATCCTTGGTCAGGTCCATGACCGGGAGGTCTTTGGGGGTCAACGACTCAGCGAACAGTAGTTGGTGAATTCCGTATTTCATTGGAGCCTCCGCCGCAGGAGCGTCTTCGCGGCCAGAACAAGCTACAAATACTGTATATTGTATACGGAATTGCACGCGATCTTTATCTCTCCGCAGTGGTACTTCCCCGAATCGCAGACTCGCCGGCAGCAATCGCGTTCTCGGAAGGGTTGTGCAAAGATGAATCGATTCTTGCTGAAGAGCTCGATCGTAGCCGCCTTGGGAGGGCTTCTCTTCGGCTTCGATACCGCTGTCATTTCCGGGGCGATCAGTGACCTGGTGATCAGTTTTCGACTTTCACCAACCTCGCTGGGCTTTACAGTTTCGAGTGCTCTTGTTGGAACCGTCGTTGGCGCCCTGTGCGCCGGCATTCCCGGCGAGCGCTTCGGACGCAGAGATAGTCTTCGCGGACTCGCGGTCTTCTATTTTGTCTCGGCCATCGGATGCGCCATAGCCTGGAACTGGTACAGCCTTATTCTTTTCCGATTTGTGGGCGGCCTGGCTATCGGAGGATCCTCAGTCCTCGGGCCAATGTACATAGCGGAAATCGCGCCACCAAAGCGCCGAGGCTGGTTGGTCGGTTTCTTTCAATTCAGCGTCGTGTTCGGGATTCTGCTGGCTTACTTCTCAAACTATCTTGTCGGCCTGTTCCGACTCGGTCCCGCTGAGTGGCGTTGGATGTTAGGGGTTGCGGGGGTGCCCGCTGCCGTATTCTTCATCATGCTCTTCGATATTCCGAGGAGCCCGCGGTGGCTCGCAAAACAAGGCAGAATAGACGAAGCTCGCACTGTCTTGCAATTGAACGGCGAGCAGGGTATCGAAGAAGAACTTAGATCAATTGTTCAGTCGATCCGCCTTGAACAGCAGTTTGGCGGGGAGAGGCTGTTCGCAAGGCAGCATTCTCTTCCGATCTTTCTCGCCATCAGCATCGGTCTCTTCAACCAGCTGTCAGGGATCAACGCCATACTTTACTATCTGAATTTCATCTTCATGTCTGCTGGATTCGGAGCGTTTTCAGCAAGCCTTCAGGCGATCGTGGTGGGCCTCACGCTTCTTGTCTTCACTATCGTCGGAATGTTCACGATTGACGTGCTTGGCCGTAGAACGCTTTTGCTCGCCGGTTCTCTGGGAATGGCGGTATGCCTGACAGGCATTGGGACCATATTCGCAATGCAGAGGCATCAGGGGCTTCTTCTTTGGTTCCTGGTCAGCTTTATTGCTTTTTTTGCTTTCTCTCAAGGCGCGGTCATCTGGGTCTACATCAGCGAAGTCTTTCCCACCAGCGTTAGAGCAAAGGGACAAAGCTTGGGGAGTTTTTCTCATTGGGGTATGAACGCGATCGTTTCATTGCTCTTTCCGGTGGTGGCATCGTCCTCAGGGGCCTACCCCTTCTATTTCTTCGGAGCGATGATGATCCTGCAATTTCTTGTAGTCTTTAAGTTCTATCCCGAAACGAAGGGGCTCTCGCTCGAAGAGATGCAGGTTGGGATGGCCCTTAAGGCGGTTCCAACCGAATAGGGATCTCTGCAACGCACCTGGACAATCGGTGAGCCGGTTGTGCCGCCCAGGCGGTTGGTCCAAACGCAGCTGCTGCTGTCGCGCAGGAAGAGGTCGTAAGTCCCACATTTCCGGACCCGCGCCCTCTGAGGCTGTCAGACGTCGCTCCGTTGTCGGAATTGTGCGAAGACCGGTGCTATCCTTGTCGATGTGTACGAGCAGATTGAGCGCGTAGTCGACCTCACCGATCCGGGGTTAAACCATCTCTACAACATGAGTGCGGATGAGGCGCGGGCTCTGGTGCTTGATGCGCCGCCGGAGGCTGTGAACCAGATTCACGGCTCCTTCGCCTTGATTGCCAGGCGCGGCAAGACAGTGAAGATGGCGCGCTCGCTCGACCGGCCGATGCGCTACTTTCTGGCCAAGCGCAAGGATGGGCCGGCCTTGATCGTGTCGGACCGCATCGATTCTATTCATGACTGGCTCAAAGGCGAGGGGCTTCAGGATCAGTTCCGGCCAGACTACACACGCATGGTGCCTGCGCATTATGTGGTCGAGCTGCAACTTGTTGGCTGCCCCGATCCCGACCCGGTTTACACGCGCTTTTTCAATCCCAGCGTAGAGAGGCTGCCCGCCGACACGGCAGCAATCGGCAAGGCGTACATCTCCGCACTGGCAGAAGTGATCGCCCACTGGCTGCGTTCTGTTCCGCAAGATGCCCCCATCGGTGTTTGCTTTTCGGGCGGCATCGACAGCGGCAGCGTGTTTTTGACCGCGTATCACGTGATGCGCAAGCTGGGCATGAGCCCGGCTCGGCTGAAGGCCTTCGTACTCGACCTCGGCGATGGGCCAGATCTGCGCCAGGCGCGGGCGTTCCTGGACCAACTGGGGCTCTCGCTGTTCCTCGAACCGATTGAAGCCGATGCTTCGACGCTGGATGCGGACGAAACCATTCGCGTGATCGAAGACTACAAGCCGCTTGACGTCGAGTCGGCCACGATGGCGTTGGCTCTTGCCAAAGGCATTCGCGCGCGCTATCCAGATTGGCGCTATCTGATGGATGGCGATGGCGGCGACGAGAATCTGAAGGATTATCCGATTGAAGCCAATCCCGAGTTGACCATCCGCAGCGTGGTCAACAACCCACTGCTCTACCAGGAGGGTTGGGGCGTAGGCAAGATCAAGCATTCGCTCACCTATAGTGGCGGCTTGAGCCGCTCGTATGTGCGTACCTATGCGACGGCGCGGCGCTACGGTTTCAGCGGCTTCAGTCCTTACGCAATGCCGGCGGTCATCGCTGTGGCCGAAGCAATTCCTTTCGTCGAGCTGACGCAGTACGACGTGACGAGGCTTTACGAGCTGAAGGGCGAAGTGGTTGCGCGCGGCATTGCGGCTGTAACAGGAATAACGATGCCGGTGTTTCCCAAGCGCCGTTTTCAACACGGGGCCATCTCTGAAGATGCATTGCAGCGCACGCTGCCTTACCGCGAAAACGAGTATCGCGAGCGGTTCCTCGCACTCTACCACTGATGCTTTCTGTATTGGGTTCTTACCCTGCCGGCGCCGCTGAGCGCGATGCGTGGATCATTGCGCGTCGGGGATCGCGCAGTGTTGTCGATCCGCTGCGTCCCTACAATTTTTTTGTCGAGAGCGAGCGCAGCGCTTCCGGCGAGATTGTCCCTTCGGTAGCGGTCTTTCTCAGCAATCGGGAGTGTCCCTGGCGCTGCGTGATGTGCGACCTGTGGCGGAACACGCTGACAGAGCCGGTGGCGCAGGGAGCGATTCCCGAGCAGATCCGCTATGCCCTGGGGCGCCTTTCCCGCGCGCGCGAGATCAAGCTCTACAACAGCGGAAGCTTTTTCGATAAGGGCGCTATCCCCACCGAGGATCACGCGGCGGTTGCGTCGCTGGTGGTCGGTTTTGAACGGGTCATTGTCGAGTGCCATCCGGCGCTGGTCAACGAGCGTTGCCTGGAATTCAAGGATCGCCTCGAAGGACGGCTCGAAGTAGCGATAGGACTTGAGACCGCGCACCCGGAGACGCTGGCGAAACTGAATAAACGGATGACGCTGGATGAGTTCGAGCGCGCGGCGGAGTATCTGCGCGCTCATGATATTGACCTGCGCGTGTTTATCCTGGTCAGGCCGCCATTCATGCGCGAGCAGGATGCCGAGGAGTGGGCCGTGCGGTCGCTCGAGTTTGCTTTTGCGTGCGGCGCGACTGCCGCTTCGCTGATTCCGACCCGCGGCGGTAATGGCGCCATGGAAGAATTGGCCGCCGTCGGCGAATTTTCTCCCCCCGATCTGGCGATGCTCGAGAACGCCACTGAGCGCGGCATTGAACTGAATCGGGGGCGAGTTTTTGCGGACCTGTGGACAGTCGATAACTGCGGAGGCTGCAGTTTGTGTCGTGAAGCGCGAATCGCACGGCTGCGCGTGATGAATCTGGAACAGACAATTCCGAACCGCGTGCGGTGTGCGCAGTGCGGAGCAGAGGGATGAGAGCGCGGTACGACATCGCGGTCATCGGATCGGGTTTTTCCGGATCATTGCTGGCGATGATCGCGCGCCAGCTGGGCCGCTCTGTGGTGCTGATCGAACGAGGCACGCATCCTCGCGTGGTGATCGGCGAGTCGTCTACGCCACTTGCCAACCTGCTTCTTGAAGAACTGTGTACGCGTTACAGTCTCGACCGAGTGAAGCCGCTGGCGAAATGGGGAAGCTGGCAGCGTGCATATCCCGAAGTGGCCTGCGGGCTCAAACGCGGGTTCACTTTTCATCACCATGTTCTCGGAGCCGCCGCGCCGCGCGACGCCAGGCGCGGCGATCAGTTGCTCGTGGCCGCAAGCCCCCACGATGACATTGCCGATATGCACTGGTACCGTGCTGACTTTGATCATTTTCTGCTTCGCGAGGCGCAGGCGGCTGGAGTGGAATACTTCGATCGGACGGCGCTGCAGGAATGCGAAGACGATGGCAAAGGAGTGCGGCTGCGCGGCGAGCGTGACGGGCGCGCGGTGGAGTTTGAGGTGCGCTTCGTGATCGACGCCACCGGCCAGCGCGGATTCCTGCACCGTGCTCTGGGGCTGGGCGAGGCAGAGTTGCCGGGCTTGCCCGCGACACAGAGCCTCTACAACCATTTCACCGGCGTGCGTCGGCTCGACGATACCACTTTCAGCCGTGCGGACGGTGAGCCGCCTTACCCGATCGACGATGCCGCCGTGCACCATGTATTTGATGGCGGCTGGATATGGGTTTTGCGCTTCAACAATGGCGTAACGAGCGCGGGCGTAGCGGCCACCGATCAAATGGCGCAAGAGTTGCGGCTTGCTGAGGGGGAGCCGGCTTGGCGCCGGCTGCTAGGACTGATCCCAGCTCTTGCCGAGCAGTTTGCCGGCGCAATACCCGAGCGCGGATTCACGCATGTCCCGCGGCTCGCCTTCCGTTCCGCGTCCATTGCAGGAGAGCGATGGGCCCTGCTTTCTTCGGCGGCAGGATTTGTCGATCCTTTGCTCTCCACGGGATTTCCGCTGACCCTGCTCGGCGTTTCGCGGGTGGCGCAGATCATTGAGCGGCATTGGGACACGGAGAGGTTTGCGCTGAAGCTTCGAGATTATGCTGCTCTGACGGAGCGGGAACTACTGGCTACGTCGCGACTGATCGGCGCGCTCTACGCGAACATGAACGACTTCGAGGTCTTCACAGCGGTCACCCTGCTCTATTTCGCGGCCGCCAGCTTTGCCGAGGCCGCGCGAAGGCTCGGAAAATCGCACCTGGCCCAATCGTTTCTTCTTTGCTCGCATCCGGTGTTCGGTGCGAAGTGCGAAAGCCTGTGTGTTCGTGCCATGGAAAAACCTTCGGGTGAAGCGGCGCGCGACCTCGCCGCAGAGATCATCTCGGCAATCGAGCCTTTCAACGTCGCGGGCCTAGGCCGGGCCGATCGCAGCAACTGGTATCCGGTGGAAGCCGAAGATTTACTGACCGCGGCCGGCAAGCTGGACTCTACGCGCGATGAGGTGCAGGCTTTGCTCGAGCGCTGCGGCTTTTTCTGTGCGACGCCGGGGATTATCGCTCAAACACGGGCGTAAAGTCGATCGGCTTCGCCGAGACGACTCCTTTGCCTTCTTCAATTACAAGCGACTGGTCGGCAGCAACATGCTGCAGAGTTTCTTTGCGCCCGCTAGGCCAGGCAATCTCAAGTGTCACTTCCTTGATGGTTCCGGGTTTGCCCAGGCCGAATGTCACCGGCAACTCGCTCTGCGAGAGATAACTCGAACTTGACTTGACCATGGCAAGCTGGCGCATCCCTCCACTTGCGGTGAGAGTGACGCGAGCGCCGATGGCATCGCGGTTCGACTTTGTGCCGACGAACTTGAGGCGCAGCAAGTCGTTGCGATTGCCATTGAGGTTGCGAAAGAGGTGCGCGGGACCGTTGTTGGTCGAAACAACAACATCGAGATCGCCATCGTTGTCGAAATCGGCGTAGGCTGCGCCGCGTGCAACCATCGGCCGCCGCAATGCGGTTCCCATCTCCGGCGTCACATCGGCAAACTTGCCTCCGCCCTGATTGTGAAAGAGCAGCGGTGGCTCGGCATAGTGCAGATTGGGGCGGACGACCGTGATATCGTCGGCGACGTGGCCGTTGGCGGCAAAGATGTCGAGGCGGCCGTCGAGATCGTAGTCGAAGAAGAAGGCGCCGAAAGTGAGAGACTGCGCCGAAGGCGCAGCGATGCCTGAACCCTGCGACTGATCAGTGAACAGCCCCGAGCCATCGTTGTGATAGAGAGAGATGCTCTCGTCGGTGAAGTTGCCGATCACCAGATCTTGCCTGCCGGAGTTGTCGTAGTCGCCGGCATCGGTGCCCATGCCGGCGCGCGCGCGGCCCGCGTCGCTGAAGGCCACGCCCGAAGCGAAGCCTGCTTCGGAAAAAGTCCCGTCGTGGTTGTTGCGGTAGAGCTTGTTGGGCTGCGTGTCGTTGCTCATGAAGAGGTCGATCCAGCCGTCGTTGTCGAAATCGAGCAGGGCGATGCCAAGCGACTTTCCGCTTGTATCGAGTAGGCCGGCGCGTTTCGTGACATCCTCGAATCTTCCGTTGCCGAGGTTATGGAACAGGCGAGCACTCTGGCCTTTGTAGGTTTCGGGTGTGCAGTAGGACTTGTGCGTTCCATCGAGCGAGCAGGTTCGGTCGGCCTCGAGAGACCACTCGACATAGTGCGCAACAACAAGATCGAGGCGGCCATCGTTGTCGTAGTCGACCCATGCCGCGCCAGTCGGAAAACCGGAATCGGCAAGTCCCGCTTTGGCTGTGACGTCAGCGAATTTCCCGTTGTGCAGATTGCGGAAGAGACGGCTGCCGCCGATGGCGGTGATGTAGATGTCATCGTAGCCGTCGTTATCGAAGTCGCCCACTGCGCAGCCCATCCCGTACATTTCAACGGCGAGGCCGGCCTGCTGCGTCACGTCGGTAAATGTGCCGTCACGATTGTTGTGGTAGAGCGCAGGGTACGATTTTCCGCCGGCGCGACCGGGCCAATTCATCGAATTCACGAACAGGATGTCTTGCCAGCCATCGTTGTCGTAATCGATGACGCAGACGCCGCTGCCCATTGTCTCTGGCAGATACTTGGCTCCGAACGCACCACTATTGTGCTTAAAGTGGATGCCTGATTGCGCGGTCGCATCGACAAACGTGATGGGGCCAGACGGCCTCGAGGCAGCGGATGGAACCGGCGTATCGGGAAGAGAGCCGGGGGTGGATTGTGTAAGCTGCGCTGTCTGCTGCTCAGTGTGCGGGGCAGGTGCCGATTTGCAGCCTGATAAGGCGAAGACGGCGACCAGAACGGATATCGCGAGACGCGCGGCGCGCGACGGTGGCGAACATTGCGGGCTCGGCGAACGAAGAAATCTATACACCAAGGATCTTCCGGTCGGGGGATTGCGCTCCGGCGGTTTTGGCAGCCTGCCGCGAGTCAAGGCCCATCTCAATGAGCATGGCGGCGGGACCGATCCAGAACAGCGCATAGAGGGGCGCATAAATGCTGCTGTTGAGGCGGAAGATAAACTCGAGCACCGCGATTGCGGCCACGACGATGGACTGACCCAGACGCGAGCGTACTGTGGTCTTGGGATCGGTAATCATGAAAAAGATGAAGAGCTGGTACATCGGGCCGGTGATGGGGGAGATCTCAGCCTGCCACGGGTCGCCGGTGATATGCGCGCGCAGAAACGACAGTCCAACAAAGCAGACTACGTAAGTGAGCGTGACATGCAGACGCCGCGCCCGATACACGATAACCGAGCCCAGTACCCAGATCACGACCAGCGATGCGAAGTTGTTGCCCCATTGAATGCTGAGCGAAGCCACCGACATCGGAGCCAGAAACAGCATGACGCAGATGCCGAAGTTCGATGGGTTCCATATATGCCGGTTGCGAACGCGCAAGGCGTACTTCGACGTGATGGAGAGCAGACTGCAGAGCGCGTAGGGCCAGAAGGCTGGAGAGCGAAGCAGGATGCCGACGCTGATGCCGGTGATGTAGGCGCTGGCCGGGTGCGGCCATTTGCGAAGGAAGATGCGGCCCAGCACCATCTCCGCAGCCATGGCAGTGACGATGGCGAGTACTGTCTTCGAATAACTTTCGAGGATGCCGAAAGAGAGGTTGCCAACAAGCAGAATCAGCGTGATGAACAGTGGCGGAAGGAACGGGTTCAGGCGGCTGGATAGCGGCGTCCATCCCCGGAATCCTGAATTCGCCGCAGACTGCGGTCCGTCGGGCTTCGACTGCATCGTCGGCTGGTTCATTCCGGCTCCTTTACTGGATAGAGACGGTTCGGCGCCAGATTGTCGAGCGTCTGCACGGCTCCTGAGGGCCACCGGATGACCGCTTTTTCGATTTGCGGATTCTTGCCCAATCCAAAATGGATGCGCCGGTCGTTCTGCGAGGCAAAGCCACTGCCACCCGAGACCTGCTGCAACTGTTCCTTTCCGTCCCAGTACAACATAATTTGCGCTCCGATGGCACTGCGATTGCTCTTTGTGCCTTCGAGCGCGAATTCGATCCAGTCATTGCCTTGAGCTACGGTGTTCTTGTAAACCAGCAGCGGGCCGCGTTGATTGGCGACGACCACATCGAGCGCGCCGGTGTTCCATAAGTCGGCGAGAGCCACCGAGCGGCCATCGTACCTGTCGTTTGCGCCCACGGTCTGCGCAACGTCGATGAACCGGCCCGCGCCGTCATTGAGCCAAAGGCGCTTCTGCTGATAGCCCGAAAGGCTGCGGCCATCAAACGCCGGCCAGTTCGCAGCGTCACCGATGATTGAGCTGTTGCCGCCGGCGACTTTGGCAAAGTCGTACCAGTAGCTGCGCTGGCGGTCGAGCGAGACGAATCCGTTCACAAGGTAAAGATCGAGATTGCCGTCGTTGTTCAGGTCGCCAAACTGTGCACCGAAGCTCCATCCCCCCAGCTCTACGCCGAGATCGCGCGCCAGGTTGTCGTATTTCAGCGCGGAGCCGCTTCGCGGCACCCAGAGATTATTGCCCTGGATGAGCACGCCTTCTTCGGAGATGTTGGAAACATAGACGGAGAATTTGCCCTGGTCGAAGATGTCGCCGAACGAAACGTTCATGCCGCTCTTGGGCGCGAACCCCACGCCGACCGCTTTGCCGGCTTCGTGAAAGTGCCCGTGATCGTTGACGTAAAGCTCAGAGACGCCATAGTCATTGGCGACAAAGAGATCGGGATAGCCGGTGCCGTCCAGATCTGCCGCTGCCGCCGCCAGCGTCCAGCGACGGCTCACGATGCCGGCCTTGGCGCTTACTTCTTCAAAATGACCGTTACCCAGATTGTGAAAGAGATACTTGCGTCCGCCGTTGTTGGCGTACTCGAAGCTTTCAGGCATCATGCGCGTGTTGCGCAGATGCCACAGATCTACATCTTCGGGATAATAACCGCCTACAAATAAATCGAGCTTGCCGTCGCCATCGTAGTCGAACCACAGCGCGGCATTGGCGTTGATCCACGCCGGCAGCCCGGCCTGCTCGGTGACGCGGGTGAAGCCGCGGCCCTGATCGTTGTGGAAGAGCTCGGGGCGGCCCCACTTGATGAGAAAAAGGTCTTCGTAGCCGTCGTTGTCGTAGTCGCCCCACACCGCCCCCATGGAGACGCCTGTGCCGGGCTGGTTCACGTCGGCAATGCCCATTTGCTCAGCGACGTCGGTAAACGTGCCGTCGTGATTGTTGCGGTAGAGGCGATTTCTGCTCCCGATGGCGCTGTTGGTGACATAGATGTCGGGCCAGCCATCGCGATCAAAGTCGACAATCGATACGGACGCGCCCATCGAAGCGACCTCGGGCATGATGCCGTTCAGCTTGGTATCGAGCGAGGGTGCTTGGTGGACGAAGTCGATGCCGGCCGCGTGCGAAACCTCCTGGAGCGAGAAGCCATAATGGGCCAGCGCATCCGGCCCGCCGCTTTGCGACCCCTTGGTCTGGGTAGAACGATAGCGCACGATGAGCGGCACCGAGAGCAAGCCGATAAAGAATACCGTCACCAGGATGCGCGCCGTGGATACCCGTTTCATTGCGTTCCTCCACTGCGCAGAGCGTTGCGAAACGCGTCCGCGTTCACGTACCGCGTCTGATAATTCTGCCAATCCTGGGGATGTTGCTGATACACCCATTCCTCTTCGAGCGCGCCCGGTGGCGTGTCGTACTCCGTCCGCGCGTGATAGGGCAGAGGTTGCACGGTGCGGGAGAAGGTGGAATTGTAATCTCCATCCTTGATCCAGCCGTCGCCATCAATTACGTAGTCGCGAACCCATCCCGAAGGCGGTGGAGGCGGCGCGGCAAAGTGCAACGACAATTCGTCGCCTGCATTCATGATCACGTAACGGTCGTCGATGCCGGCCAGTAACTCGCGCACATCGCCGTAGCGCGTGTAGAAACCTTCAAGGTCCCGCCAGATCTGGGTAGTCGCTGCCAGGTTGTTGTAGTCGGGAATCTCGGGCGAGGACGCGTTGGCCTGGTGAATCGCGGAAAAGCCGCGATAGCGCAACTCGGCGGATTGCGGCGCCAAGCGCGTGATTCTGGTTGGGGCATCGGGTAGTCCCTGTGCCCATTCGATCTGATCCCAGTAGATTTCAAGGTTGGTGCGCAAGCGCACCTTATGCGGCTCGCCGGCGCGGAAGAGTCCGGTGAGATCGATGAGACAGGTCTTGTTGCGCCCGGCAGGGAATCCGAGGTTGGGCCCAGCAGTTCTCCATCCACCATGTCCATCAGCGACTTCAAGACTCAGAGGTTGCGGGTGCACCTTGCTGCCCTGTGCGATGGCGATGTTGATGGAAGAATCGGAGGGATGCAGCCATCCGCGCGCGATCAGCCAAAGCGGACCGCTAGCCGGCACATCGTCGCCAAAATCGATCTCAACGTAGTGGTCACGCGTGATGCCCTGGTACTGGCCGCGGCCAAATGTGTCTAAATAACGGCCGTCGAGATCGTGCAGGACTTCCGTCACGTCGTTGCCCCGGTCGTCGATTGCGCGCGCGATCGGATGTGGCACGGCAACCGTGGTGACTGCCAGCTTTAGCGGCGGCACCACAAAACGCTCGTCGGCGAAGATCTCAGTGCCGGCGGGATGGTCGACAGCCATCAGCGAGAGGTAGTCGTAGTAGTAGGTTTCCCACAGCTCGCCGGTGATGCTCAGATCCAACGAGCCGTTGCGCGGTGCGAGGGCGCTGCCCGGTATCTTGTACCACTCGCGGGTGGCGGCGATGCGCGCCGGCCCCATGGCGTCAATGCGCAGGCCAAGCGCGGACCCCCACGGCACGGTGTCTTTAACGAACTGCATCGACTCGCCGTTCCAGGCAAAGAGGAAGGGGCATGAGCCCTTGAGTCGTTGTTCCGCGACGAACTCCTGGTCGGCCTTGAGCGCGAACTCCGCGCGCACGGTGCCGTTGGGCCAGACGATTCGCGCCACTTCCGCGCCATCCTCGTTGCCCAGGCCGAAGTGGAGTTGCGCGCTGTCAATGGGTTGCGTTTGCACCAGCAGCCCCGAGCGGATTTCGATTTGGCCGCCAATGCCGAAGGAGTTGATGCGCTGGTCGCCTGTCGCCTGATGCGCGCGGGGGCGGATGATCTGCCAGTGATAATTCTTCGCAGCCCGGTTGACGGCATCGACCGGCTGGCCATCTGCGGTGAGACCGAGCAGGTCGAGGCGGCCTTGCGCGCTTTCAGTCGCCGTATCAAAGACGCGCGCCGGTCCCTGCCGGGATTGGAGAAGCGAGAATTGCTGGTTTTCATCGCCCAGCCAGATGAGGGCTCCGTGGTCCATATTGCCGTTGCCGACTGTGACGAGCAGCATGTCGAAGGCGCCATTATTGTCGACATCTGCGATCCGCAAGCGAACGTCGCTGGATAATGTCCGGGCGGGATCGGGCACGCGTTGAATTTCGTCGGCCTTCCACGCGCCGTCGCGATTGGCGAGCCGCTGGATGGAACCGTTCGACTCGACGGCAAGCAGGTCGAGCGTGCCGTCGTGACTGGCATCGGCAGCAGCGATGGCGCGCACGTCGTTGAACCCGGCCGGTAGCGCGCTCTCAGCAAAGTTTCCGAGACGCTGATTGAGGAACACGTGCAACCGGCCGGCGCCGTCGATGAGCGCGGCGTCGGGATTGCCGTCGCCATTCAGGTCGGCCCAGACGAACTGGCGAATCCCTGAGACGCCTGCAAAGGGATGAATCGCCTTGAAGGTGGCGTCGCCGTTGTTGCGCAAGACGGCGGGCAGACCCGCGGCGGCTCCGAGAACGATGTCGAGATCGCCGTCGGCTTCAATATCCACCGCCCACGCGCCGGTGTAGGCGCTCGTGAGCACGTCTCTGGGAAGCTTGGTTTGCGCCGTGACGTCGGAAAACTTTGCCGGATTGTCCTGGCGCAGGAAGCGCACACCGCCCGCGCCGGCCAGCACCAGATCAGTCTTGAAGTCGTAGTTGAAGTCGACGGGCAAAACCGACTCGGGCAGCGGAGGCCGGTTGGACGCACCGCCCGGAAATGGGAGTTCAACGCCGCTCGCAAGCCGTACTTCATGCGCGTTTGCCACTGCGACGCTCGGTGCGCCTTCGCCGCTGAGGGAGATCGCTCCAATCCAGTCCCATTTTTCGCCGGAAAGACTTGCTATCGGGGCATTGTCAAAGTGCAAAGCGAGGTCGGGCGGCGCCGGCCGACCAGGCGGCGAAGCCAGGCGCAGTAGGCGAGTGAACGGCTGCGCTTCGTCGCCGGGCGCGGGCTTGATAGCGGCGAGGTTCTCACGAAACGAGGGCAGCTGCATGAGCACATTGCGCAGGAAGATGCTGCGGATGGCCGCGGCTGCAGGCGGACCGGAGGCGGCGGCATGGAGCTGCGCCAGCTGATCGCGGGCATCTTGCGGCCACGAGGCAGATTGCGCGGCGATGCGGTCGACGGCCGAGCGAAGGGTAGCGGAATCTCCGCGCTTGGCGGCCACCCGGCTCAGTTCGAGCAGCGCGGCGAGGTTCTGCGGCTGCGCGACGAGAATCTGCGCGATGAGTTTTTGAAACTCAGCCTCGCTGTCTGCGCCGCCTTGCCGCTCGATTTCGAGCGCAAGCTGGTATTCCGCCTGCAGATTGGATGAGTTGAGGCTGACAGCCTTGCGCAGGTTCTGGATTGCGCCCGCCGGGTCGCCGCGATTGCTGGCCAGGATGCCGAGCAGGTAGTAGATATGGTCGTTCGTGGGCGCGAGTTTTTGCGCGCGGCCAAGACGCTCGGCAGCAAGATCGAAGTTGCGCTGGCGCAGCGCGAGAATGCTCCAGTCTGCCCAGGCCGCAGGCTCGCCCGGCGCGATTTGCGAAGCATGGGCCAGCGAACTGTCGGCGCGCACGTCGTCACCCACCTGAAGAGCCGCCAGGCCGACATAAAAGGCGGAGATGAACTCACGGTATGCAGCCGACGAAGGCGAAGGCAGCCCGCCATGACATCCCGCAGCGAAGAGGGTGCACGCGGCCAGAGCTGCTGCCGTAATCCTGGGAACGAGGTGGGGAACGCCCGGTTTCATTCTTTCGTTGTTTCGCTCGATTGTATCGAAAGCCGCGTGGGTCCCGATACACGCGGTGATTGCGCCGCACCGGATCGCGCGGCCCGCGAGCGAGTCGTGCGCCTCCGGCTGCGCTTGACGCTGGCGGCCTTGAACCACAGAACACCAACTCCGGCGAAGGGAAGCAAGAACAGCAGCAGATCCCAACGCCCCATCAAGGTTGGCGTCACCTGTACATCGGTATCGAGTTCGCCGCCGGCCAGCGAACTCGCAAACAGGACACGGACGTGCCAGGTTTCCTCTTTATCGAAAGGAAGAACGGTCTTGAATTCGACATGGTCGAGAAGCTTCTCGCGCCAGGCGCCATATGTGGCTTCAGGCAGACGCCGGCTCACCGGCTGCACCGCAACCTGAACCTTCATGTCGGGGGGAACGGTGAGAGTACTGCCCTTGGGAGGATCGATGATGACGTAGAAACTGCCTGTGCCCACGTCGGGATTGCTCCACACTTCGACGTTGAAGGGCCCTACCTTGCGGTCTTGCATAATCGGGTAAGGCGGCCCGATGTGCGCCCAGGCCGGCGCGGAGGCGCAAAGCAGGAAGAGGATGAACGCGGCCAGATTGCGCCGCTTGGCGTGCAACGTCGCGGTTGCCCGAAATGAAAGTTGACTCACGCGCATCCTCGTCATCCCGCCATCATCGTGGCCCGCATATCCATGGGTTGAGTCATGAGCCATGCGCAACAAATGAACAGAATCAAGCACAGCATTCCCCATGGCGCAAATGCGCGGATCGGGTGCTGCTCTGAGTCGTCGCATGCCAGGCGCCAGGCAACCAGCAGGGATCCGGCAAGCCCGAGCAGGAGAAATCCAAACTCGAGCGGCTCGACAAATGTCTTGGGCAGGCCCACCAGTGTCCAAATTGGTTCGCCCAGGATGGGCCAACCCATCTCGGCAAAGGCATTCTGTGTGACCGGGACGATGGTATAAAGCCCGGTGAAGAAATGGAAACCATAGTGCGCGAGCCACATGCCGAATCCCAGCGGGGCGAGGGCGTAGCTGTAGCGCACGGCAACTGCCAGCCAACCTCCTTTCACGCCGGCCCAGGAGCGCGTGATGAGCGCCGCCAGGCCGAGCAGCAGTGCCGGCTCGATCACAATGACAGCGGTAAAGAGCATGCCGAGTGCCCCAGCCTGGCTCTGGAAATGAAGCGTGCGCTTGAGCCAATCTTCGACCGTATAGACAGGGCTGACCATGCCGAAGGCGTTCATCAGCGCACCGAAACAGAAGACGACGGCCAGGGCGGCAATGTCGTTGCGGCGCGAAAACCGGCCGATGCCCGAACGTTGCGGGTCTCTCATCAGCTCGCCGGCCGGCAGGCGGCTGAGGATGCCTACGTTGTCATGCGGGCAGGCATGCACGCAGTCGAGGCAGAATGTGCAATCCATATTTCCCACTTTGGCCGGCTGAAAGAGCGCCAGCTCGCAGCCGCGCTGGAGAACAACGAGCGGCGAAGAGGTGGCATGGCGGCCGCGAATGCAGTCTTTGGTGGTGCAGTCATCGCAGACCTCAGGCTCGCGGACCGCAACCTCAAGCGGGGACGCGGTGGAGGCGATGAAGTTGAACTGGCCGATGGGACAGACGAACTTGCAGAATGTGGCGTGGGTGAACAGTCCATCGACAACAAGCACTGCGGCAAAGTAGCCCACAATGACCCAGGCGGTGAGCCACGGCGACGACCACAGGCCAAAGAGCTCATAGCAGAAAAGAATGAGGACGAAGAGCGCCACGGGAATCCACTTGTTGCGCAGCCGGCGCGGCCAGTTCAGGCGAGGCCGCACCCAGCGGCGCATGACGTTGCGCGCCAGCATGAAGGGGCAAGCCATACAGAAGAGATTTCCGGCGCAAAGAATCGCCAGCACCAGGGCTCCTCGAAAGTGAACCCAGGTGAGTACCGTCGCAAGATTCTTCGGCGAAAGCGTCGGACCGAATAATCCTTGCACGATCATGGCGATGCTTACGATGAACAGTGGCACCTGCAGCAGGGTCCGCGCGTGACGCCATTCGAGCAGCCTCCCGACGACCGGTACACGGAGCAGATCGAACGGCGGCGCGCCTGGGAACCCCTCATCGCTCGAGGAATCCGCGCCGTCTGCCGGGCCGGTAAGCGCATCAGGTGGCCTGGTCAACGCGATGCAACTCCCTTCACGTCGATCTGCTTTTCGATCCTGCGGCCGTCGGCAAGCGCGACATGAAACAACAACACCCAGTCACCGCCCATCGAGAATTCAATCGGCGCCCGATAGTTGCCGGGAGAAGTTTCGGTCGCATCAGCGAACATGGGAGCCATGCCAGGGTGATTCATGTCGCCCTCAAGCCTGACGTGCGCGCCGGAAAGCGGGGATCCGTCGGGATTGGTGAGGCGAAACGCGACGACCTCGGCGCCGGCCCGTACCGGCTGTGGAGTGATGGACTCCTCGATCGAAATGCCCTCAGATGGGTTGGGCTGCCGGTGACATCCGGTCGACGAAGACAACGCTGTCGCGCAGAGCACTGCGGTGCAACAGCGCAGAAAACCGCCGAGCGGCGGTCTCCGCGTCGAAACCAGTGCTTTCAATGGACGGCCCGGTGCTTCAACCTGCAATGATGCTATGCCGGGCAATCAGCCTCTTTCTCCGCGTCGTCCTTGTACCAGGAGCAACTGCAGACGGCCGGCGCCTCGCCCTTTGGCGGAAACATGTGGTAGTACATGGCGATCACCATGGGGATGAATACGATCGCGTTATAGAACAGGTGAAGTTGAACGCGCGGGAAGAAGAACTGAATGACGCTGAACGGCACCGGCTTGCCCATGAGGTTGTGATGAATGGTGGCCTGGACGAGAAGCAGCAGGTGCTCGAAATGGTGCCAGATCTGGATGCCGAGGGAGATGTTCCACCAGATGCGGCTGCGGCCCGTGAAGCCCTTGCGGAGCACCCAGAGGCCGATCAGCATGACCAACGCGTAACCGTAGTGGAGCAACTCAGACTTGATGAGCCACGGATACCACAGGCCGAGAATGCCGTTGGCTTTCGGGATGGGCCAACCCATGACCCAGATTTGATAGGCCTGGGCCAGGTGTTCCCCCCAGTGAGCCAGCACGATGGCCATGAAGACCCACAGGGCTTTCTCGTGCCATTGGGCGTTCAGTTTCTCAGAAAGGGTTTGGCGTCCGGAAGCGGGCAGAGCGTGACCGTAGACATTGGGAACCGAAGCAGCCATTGCTGTTTGACCTCACTAGCCTTGCAGGATCGGGGAGTCTTTGAAGCGAACTAAGTGTACTTGAACTTTCAGTCGATTGCAGTCGGTTGAATGGGCGAGCACAACCTCAAACCTTAGATGGATGGCGATTGACACGGGAATTGCTCGCAAGGGCGAGCGGGGCACATCATGGGGTCGTCACCGGTGTCAGTGCGGGGCTGGACTTCGATTCGGTCCCGGAAGCCGCCAAGGGAACCCAGGGTCAGCGAGACAGCGTCAGGATCGCGCCGGCGATCGCCTCGAGGGGGAGGATTTTGGCTGCGGCGCCTAGTTTAACCGCCTCCTTCGGCATGCCGTAGACGATGCACGTAGCTTCGTCCTGGGCAACCGTGGCCGCTCCGGCCTGTTTCATCTCCAGCATGCCTCGAGCGCCATCGTCTCCCATGCCGGTCATGATCACGCCCACCGCATTCGGCCCGGCGTAGCGGGCCGCCGACCGAAACAGAACGTCGACTGAGGGGCGATGACGGCAGACCAGGGGGCCGTCTTTAATCTCGACAAAGTATCTGGCGCCGCTGCGCTTAAGGAGCAAGTGGTGGTTTCCCGGCGCAATCAGAGCGCGTCCCCGGATGACTGTGTCGTTGGTCTCGGCTTCCTTGACGGTAATGGCGCAAAGCCCGTCGAGCCGGTTGGCAAAAGCGCGCGTGAAAAGCTCCGGCATATGCTGCACGATCACGATGCCCGGCGTGTCGGAAGGAAGCGATTCCAGCAGCGTTTTCAAAGCTTCGGTTCCGCCCGTGGAAGCTCCGATGACAACCACTTTCTCAGTGGTTTCAGCCATGGCCCGGGTTGCCGGGGAAAGAATGGCGTCGGCGGTCAACTTGGGCTGAACCTGGGGGCTGGGATGCCGAACGCGAGGCTTGGCCGCCGCTGCCGCCTTGACGACCTGGCAGAGAGAGATGCGCGACTCTTCAAGGAATTGCTTGGTCCCAAGGCGCGGCTTGGTGACGATCTCCACGGCCCCATAGTCGAGAGCTTTGAATGCGCTCTGCGTGCCCTCGCCGGCGAGGCTCGAGCAGATGACGACGGGGATGGGGTGCTGGCTCATGATCTTTTTCAGGAACGTGAGCCCATCCATGCGCGGCATCTCAATGTCGAGCGTGATTACATCGGGCAACTGTTCGCCTATGCGGTCGGCTGCTGCAAAGGGATCACCGGCAGCGCCGATGACTTCGATCTCCGGGTCGCTGGCGAGCACCTCGGTCAGCGTCTGCCGCACTACAGCGGAATCGTCGACGACCAGCACGCGAATTTTTTGCGAGTCCATCATGGCCCCAGAAACCTGATTCGGCGCGGCCGCATGAGGTTGAAGAATTTGCGCATGTCCCGCCTCATTCAGGCGCAGGGTTCGGAGAGACGCCGGAGGAACACTTCACCGCTCTCGGTGTTAAAGAAGATCGTGATGCCGCGGCTCCCTCCCAGGCAGGAGGCACTTACGCGGAATCCTTCGCTCTCGAGAATCCGCAATGCGGCTTCGTAGTTCAGCCGGCCCACCGTGGGTCTGCCTGATTGGTTCGAAACCGGCAGCACGTCACAACCGCCGAAGAGTTTTACGTGAACATAGCCGCGACGTGCGCCGTGAGCATCCAGCTGCTGTGCGAGATCGCGGATCGCAAAATCGACGTAGCGGCGGCCGGCGACGACGCTGGTCCGGCCGAGCCGGTGGTCAGGACAATGCGGCAACATGGGATGGCAGAGGCCGGCGATGCCGAGGTGGGGCGCCCAGAATGTGATGCCGACACACGAGCCAAGAAGCGTCTTCATGAGCGATGGCGCCGTGACCAGGCGGGATTCTCCAGGCTGCACGTAAACCTCCGGCAACGATGGGAAGAACTCAGGCATCGGTCCTCCTGTAAAGCGACGGAGCCACCGGAACCAGAGGGAGATCGTGATCGAGAAGCGACTCGGCGTGGCCAAGGAAAAGAAATCCGCCGGGCCCAAGGTGATCGGCCAGCTTCTTGAGGATGCGCTGCTTGGTAGGTCGATCGAAGTAGATGATTACGTTGCGGCAGAAAATCGCGTCGGCCCTGGCCTTGACCCCATAGTCGGAGTCGAGGAAGTTCAGACGCCGGAACTCGACTATCGCGCGCAACTCGGGAACAACACGCACGCGCTCGTTGCCCGGCTCGCGCGAGCGCATGAAGTACCTGATCCTGAGTGCGGAGGGCACCGGCCGGACCGTCTCGCCGGGATAGATTCCCAACCCGGCTTTTTTCAGAACGGCAGTCGAAACATCGGTAGCCAGAATGCGGAAAGCAAAATCGGGATGAGTGCGCGCATACTCGCTCAGAACGATGGCCAGCGTGTACGGCTCCTCGCCGGTCGAACACCCGGCGCTCCACACCAGCGCCGGGCGCCTGCCGTCAAGAGAAGCTGTGATTTCCGGCAGGGCGCGCGAAGCCAGAAATTCGAAGTGACCCGGCTCGCGAAAGAAATCGGTCTTGTTGGTGGTGACCACATCGATCAGGTGAACCAACTCCTCGTCCAGCCCGCGATCGGTGAACAGGTAATCGCAATAACCGCAATAGGAGGAAATCGAAAGCTCTTTCAGCCTGTGCCGGATGCGCCCCTCGAGCATGGTTCTCTTGCCGCTGCCTAGAGCGATCCCCACCTTGTCGTAGATAAGCTTGCAAAGACGCGCAAAATCCCTGTCTGAGATAAATTCGTCGTGCATCACAAAAACCTGTGGGGCGGCTTCACCCGCCCCACTTGCTTGGGTTATGCCGCTGCCTCGACGGGAGTCCTGGCGGGCTCCGTCCGCACTACGGCCAGTTCCTCGGCCGAGAAGACCCGGTCGATATCGAGGATCATGATGAACTGGGCGTCGCGCTTGCCCATTCCGCGGATGAAGTCGGTTCGGATGTGCGTGCCGATGCGCGGCGCCGGCTCGATCTGTTCCGGCTCAAGGTCGATCACCTCTTCGACCGAATCGGCGAGAGCGCCGATGACGATCGATTCCTGATCCAGGTTGACTTCGACGACCACAATGCAGGTGTTCCGGGTGCTCTCGGTTTTGGGCATCTCGAAACAAAGCCTGAGATCGACGACCGGAACCACGCTGCCCCGCAGGTTGATTACCCCAGCCATAAAGGCAGGAGTGCGGGGGATCGCTGTGATGGGTGTGAGATCGAGAACTTCTCTGACCTTGGCCACGTCGGTGGCGAAGACTTCGTTGGCGAGCTTGAAGGTCAGATACTGCCGCGTCTCTGTGATTTCGCTAACACTCATGCTTGAGCTCCTTTCTCATCGGGAAGATGAGGCGGACGACGTTCGCCGTCCGCCCTCGCGGTCAGTAACGTTCGAATTCTGTATCCAGTTCGTCGTGCTTGTCGTTGAGGCGAAGGTTGACCCCGGACTTTGAGCTTGCCTTGGTTGCGGGCGCCGGGGCATGTCCGCTTGGCTTGGCTGCCCTGGCCGGTGCGGCCGGCTCCTGCTTTGCAGCTTTCGGGGCGGATGGTTTGCGCCCGCGAACACTGTCTTCTTCCCCGGTCTGGAAGAACGAGAGGGCGCTGACCAACTGCTCCGACTGGCCGGTCAACTCCTCGGTGGTCGAGGCCATCTCCTCGGCGGCAGAGGCGTTTTGCTGGATGACCTGCTCCAGTTGCTGCAAAGCCTTGTTGATCTGCTCAGCTCCAGTGTCCTGTTCCTTGCTGGCTGCCGAGATCTCCTGCACCAGCTCTGCCGTGCGCTGGATATCGGGCACCAGCTTCTCCAGCATCTCCCCCGATTTCTCCGAGACCTTGAGCGTAGTGGCCGAAAGCTGGTTGATCTCTCCGGCCGCCTTCTGGCTGCGCTCGGCCAGCTTGCGCACCTCCGCGGCAACCACGGCGAACCCCTTGCCATGCTCACCGGCGCGTGCCGCTTCAATCGCCGCGTTCAGGGCCAGCAGGTTGGTCTGGCGCGCGATCTCCTCGATGATCGAGATCTTGTTGGCGATCTCCTTCATCGCCGCAACCGCTTCCAGCACACTCTTGCCGCTTTCCTGCGCGTCCTTGGCGCTCTTGTTGGCGATCTTGTCGGTCTGCTGGGCGTTGTCGGCGTTCTGCTTGATGTTCGAAACCATCTCCTCCATCGACGACGAGGCCTCTTCGGCCGCCGCCGCCTGCGAGCTGGCTCCCTTGGAGACCTGGACGGAAGCAGTGGAGATGGACTGGCTGGCCGCAGCCACTTCGCCGGCGATGGAGCGGATATCGGTCACGGTCTGCGTGAGCCCGGAGACCATCGATGTGAGCGTTTGCATCAGCTTGTCCTGGGCAGACCGCTCGCGAAGCGTGACAGTGAGATTCCCGCTCGAGATCTCCTGGGCCGCCGCGGTGATCTCATTCATGGCCGTGATGAGCGAGTTCAAGTTGTTCTTGATGACATTGAAATCTCCGTTATAGCTGTCGGTGATCTGGGGCGGAATATCGCCCTTGGAGATGAGATCGACGTAGCGCGCGGAGACGTTCAGCGGGGCGATGACGGCATCGAGGATGTCATTGACGCCGCGCACGATGCCGGCGAACGCACCCTGGAACTGGTCGTGGTTGCCGCGCGTGGCGAGCTGGCCCTGGCGCCCGGCTTCGGCCAGCCGCCCCAACTCCTTGTTCAATGCCTGCAGCACCGTTCCGACGTTGTTCACGGCCACCTTCATCTTCTCGTGGTCGCCTTTGTAGGTTTGCGCGATCAGCTCGTCGATCTTTCCGGAAGAGATCTGCGCCAGGATGCGGTTGCCCTCGCCGATGGGCAGCAGGATGGCGTCGAGCATGGTGTTCACACCGCGCACGATCTCGGCAAATGCGCCCTGGAACTGATCCGGCTTGCCGCGCTCGGAGAGCTCGCCGGCATGGGAGGCCGCGATGAGTCGCGCCAGCTCTTTCTGCAGCGTCTGCAGTACGATGCCGACGTTGTTCACGGCGACCTTCATCTTCTCGTGGTCGCCTTTGTAGGTTTGCGCGATCAACTCGTCGATCTTACCGGAGGAGATCTGCGCCAGAATGCGGTTACCCTCGCCGATGGGCAGCAGAATGGCGTCGAGCATGTCGTTGACGCCGCGCACAATCTCGGCAAATGCGCCCTGGAAGTGGTCGGTCTTGCCTCGCTCGGAGAGCTCGCCGGCATGGGAGGCGGCGATGAGCCGGCCCAGCTCTTTCTGCAGCGTCTGCAGCACCGTTCCGACGTTGTTCACGGCCACCTTCATCTTCTCGTGGTCGCCTTTGTAGGTCTGCGCAATCAACTCGTTGATCTTTCCGGAAGAGATCTGCGCCAGAATGCGGTTGCCCTCTCCGATGGGCAGCAGAATGGCGTCGAGCATGGTGTTTACGCCTAGGACAATCTCCGCAAATGCACCCTGGAATTGATCCGGCTTTCCCCGTTCCGAAAGGAGGCCCTCGCGCGATGCCTCGGTCAGGCGACCCACTTCCTTTTGCAGGCCCTGCAGAACCTGGGCCACGTTGTTGACGGCGACCTTCATTCTTTCGTGGTCGCCCTTGTAGGTCTGAGTGATCAGCTCGTCGATTTTGCCGGAGGAGATTTGCGCCAGCACGCGATTGCCTTCGCCGATCGGCAACAGAATCGCGTCAAGCATCTCGTTGACACCCTGGACGAGCTCCCGGTGCATGCCGTTGAAGAGCGTCGCCTTGCCACGCTCGCTCAGGCGGCCCTCTTTCGAGGCGTCGACCAGGCGCATGATCTCCTGGAGTACCAGAGACAGATCTTCATCTTCGTGCATTCGTTTTTTTGCCCGTTCGTGGCCATTGGGCCCGTCCTCGCCTTGTCCGTTGCCGGCGCCATGCAGCCTCCGGCCTTCACCGATCACTGCTGTTCCCATGAAACCCTCCCCCTTCGGGATGCCTCTCCGCCCTATCCGCGACTCTCGCACCAGTCGATTCATCGGCCGGTGTTGGCGGCGGAATGAGCCTGAGACGTCGTTGATTCATCTGCCTGCACCTGCACCGGCGCTCGGGCCGGCGCTGCCGTTGCCCCTGTGGGCGTTCTGAAAACCTCCTGCTCTGCTTATCCCGGCCCCGCCTGTCGCAAGGTTCGCGCCCAGATGACGCTCGGCGCGCACCGCATCCTGGATGAGCCGTTCCGGATCGAGGATCAGCGCGACAGAGCCGTTGCCGAGGATCGTGGCCCCGGATGCGATCTGCACCTGCCGGTAAAACCGTCCCAGGCTCTTGATGACCGTCTGGCAATTCCCAAGCACCCGGTCGACGACGAATCCGAATCGGCCTTCCCCCGTCTCCACGAGCATGATCTGTTCGATATCCGGTGGGCTCGACGGCATGCGGAAGTGCTCGCGCAGCCGGATATAGGGAAGGATCTCGCCGCGCACGTTGGCGATATGTTTGCCGTTGGCCCGGGCGATGTCTTCGCGCGTCAGCTCGATGCATTCGAGTGTGGACGCCATGGGCAGCACGAAACAGGCGTCTCCCACCGCCACCAGCAGCCCATCGATGATGGCCATGGTCAGTGGCAGACGCAGCGTCACCGAGGCGCCCTCGCCGGGTCTGCTTTGGACCTCCACTGCGCCGCGCAGGCTTTCGACGCGCTGGCGGACCACATCCATGCCCACGCCGCGGCCGGAGACGTCTGTCACCTGCCTGGCTGTGGAGAATCCGGGCTGAAAGAGCAGAGCATAGATCTCGCTTTCGGCGAGCACCGTGCCGGCTGGCACCAGTCCTTTTTCGACCGCGCGCTGCCGCACGGCTTCGGCGTCGATGCCCCGGCCGTCGTCGGCGACCGAGACGAGTACGCTGGCGCCGGAGTGCCGCGCGGAGAGACGGATGGTTGCGAACGGCGGTTTCCCGCAGGCCGCGCGCACCTCGGCCGGCTCGATGCCGTGATCCATGCTGTTGCGGATGAGGTGCATCAAGGGATCGCCGAGTTGCTCGATGACTGTCTTGTCGAGTTCGGTGTCGGCGCCCTCGATGGTCAGCTCGACATTCTTGTTGAGGTCGCGCGCCAGGTCGTGCACAAGCCGGCGGAACTTCTCAAAGGTGCCGCGGATCGGCATCATGCGGATCGTCATCGAGCTTTCGCGCAGGGCCGATGTCAGCCGCTCGACCTCTTCGGAGACTGCTGTCACCTCGGCATCGTCACGGGAGGCGGCAATCTCGCTCAGGTGCGCCTGCACCGTCACCAGTTCGCCCACCAGGTCGACAAACTGGTCGAGCTTGGCGGCTGGCACGCGGAGGCTCGAAACGTTGTCGGGCTTGTCATAGCTGCGCCGGCCGGGCGAGAGGCTGCGCTTCTCCTCGAGCGCCCGCGCGGTGATCTCTGGCTCGCTGGGGTCAGCCGCAGTCGCGGCCGTCGCCGGGGAATCTCCGGCTGCTTCGATCTTCAGCTCGCACTCGTCCTCGACGAAGATGAAGACATCGCGGATCGCGTCGCGGTCCGCGTCGGTGGCTAGAAGCATCTCCCACGCGACATAACAGCGTTCGGGGTCGAGCTCGCCAAGCGGCGGAATCGCATCCAACTGGGCCTTGACGCGCAGCTTGCCAAGCCCGCGCAACTCGTGCAGAAGAAGAGAAGGATTGGCTCCGGAGCGCATAAGGCTGGCGCCGGGCGCAAAGTGGATGGTCCAGCTTCGCTCCGCGACGTGAAGGCTCGGTTCGTCCGCCCCAGGCCTTGGGCCGCTTTTCTTTGCCGCGAGCGGCCCGGCTTCTTCCAGGCCGGCCAGACGGCGCACGCCGTCGAGGATCCGGTCGCACTCGGCAGGGTCGACAGCGGTGGCGCCCGGCGCGTTTTCATCGAGCATGGTAGCGATCTGGTCGAGAGCCGCCAGGGTCATGTCGACCAGCTCCGGAGTGGGCTCCATCTGCCCGCTGCGCACCATGTCGAAGGCGGTTTCAAGACTGTGCGTGAACGCGGCGATGCGCTCGAACCCGAACATGGCGCCCGAGCCCTTGATGGTATGGAGGCCGCGAAAGATACGGCCTACAACTTCGGCATTGCCGCGGTCTTCATTCAGCTCCAGAAGCGCTGATTCCAATTCGACAAGAATCTCGCGGGCCTCCTCGCGAAAGCTGATCTTGAACTGCTCGGCATGGTTCAGGACTGTCTGCGACATGATTTGCGACTCGTTCAACTTGCGACGTGTTCTTCCTCGCGCGCACACGGCAAAAGGGATTCAGGATTTAGAAGCTCGTCCAACCCCAGGTCGCGAAGCGAACTCCTTGCCGGTTCCGGCAGGGGGTCAGTAAGCTTGAACGCGACGCCTCTAACCAAAGCCTCGCGCTTTGCCGCCCACAGAACCTGGAACACCGTCACATCGAAGTCAGCCTCCGCTTCGACCGAGATACCAAGGTCCTTGCCTGTATGCAGCGCCCGGACAAGGGCTGTCTTCAATTCCGTTGCAGATCCAATCTCGATCGCGCCATCGAGGCGGATCAGATTCGAATCGCCGGTTTCAATAATGGCAACGCCCACTCTCGACTCCTGGCCGTGGCGCACGGAACATCTCCGACTGGCACAAGGCCTCCATCGGCATGAGACGAGCAATTGATGAGTAGGGAACGGACGGTGTTTGATTAGTTTTCTCAAAGAGGTCGGAGGCTTGTTTTCGAGACTCGACTTGGGAATTTGGTTTGAATCTTGGCTCGGCCCGACTGGGTATCCGGATCGTCCGTCCTCCGACTGCCGTTACAGCAGGACGCCTTCATCCATCCTCTGGCCGCCATCAGAACCGGACGCCTTCATCCATCCTCCGCCCGCCACCAGAACAGGACGCCTACCCGCCTCTGCCCGACGTCAGAACAATTCGATGGCCGGTCCATCTTGTTGAGCGCTGGCTGCTCCGCCGGCAACTGCAAGATGGGTCTGTGTCTGGCTTGCCATCCGGTACTGGCTCAGATGGGCATCGAGCATGCTCTTGAAGGTACGATCGAGGTGGCCCTCCCACTCGATCTCATCCGGCTTTCCCGCCAGCACCTGCACCTGGTCGCGCAAGTCTTTGAGCGCCTCCTGCACGTGCCCCATCCTTTGCCGCATCACGTCCTGAAACTGGATGTGCCCCATGGCATCGGAGAGCCGTTCCACCATCTCGGCGTAACTGGAATCCACATCGGCAATCACCTCCAGCAGCAACTGGCTGTTCTTCTCGAACTCCTGCTGCATCGCGTCCAGATCGCCGGTAAAGTGGCTCATGGCTGCGTGGGCCTCGTGCCGGCGGAGCGCTTCTTGCGCATTGGTCAACTCGGTTTGCACTCTGCTGCAAGTCGCGTTGATGGTCTGCGAGATTTCGGCGGCGGCTTTGGTGGAAAGGGCCGCTAGTTTTCTCACCTCTGTCGCCACGACGGAAAAGCCGCGCCCGGCACTGCCTGCACGCGCCGCCTCGATCTCGGCGTTGAGTGCCAGCACACCCGTCTGTGTCGCAATCGAGGTGATGACTTTGATTAACGGAGTCAGGGCGCAGACTCCACCCGACAGCTCCCTGATCCGCTCAAAGTTGGACCGGGTTTCGGCCAACTGGGCGTCGAGTTCAATCTGGATCGCGCCGACGAGGCCCTTGTTGGCTGCAACACGCTGACGTGTTGTTTCTGTCAGTTGCTTGCCGCTCGACACCGATCTCGCAATGTGCTCCTTTTGCTGGTTCGAAGCGTCGATCAGGCGGCTCATCTGTTCGATTGCCGCCACGACCTCGCGTTCCGATTCTGCGAGGGAATCGGCGATCTGTTCGCGCAGGACGTCGGTATAAGTCCCGCAGTCGCGTGCCTCAACTTGCAGCACCTTGCGCATCTCGAAGGCGTGCGCCAGGTCGCCAAAACTCAGATGGCCTCGAGCCCACATGTCGGTGACGGCTTGGCGCGCCTGAGCGAAGTTCCTCCAGCGATAGATGAACCCCGGAACCACGACGAGAACGATCAGCAGGAGGCCTCCCCGAACGTCTTGGGCAGAAAAGCCCGGGCCATCGAGCTGAGCCGACAAATAGAAGTACACGCCGAGCAGCAGGGTCCTCGTCAGGGACTCGTAGAACATCCGCTTGCCGATCCGGGCCAGATGCGAGTGAGGGCTTGCGGGAAACATGCCCGGGGACGTGCGCGACGCGGCGGACACGTCCGATCCTGCGACTCGCACCCGTTCTCCGGCTCGCGTCTCACGCCTCTCGGTTTTCGCGGATCCCGTCAAGCTAGGCTCCCGGCAGCACTTTGCGGATGACAGCGATGAGATCGTTGCCCGAGACCGGCTTGACCAGCCAGCCGGTGGCGCCAGCCAGCTTGCCCGCATTGCGCTTGCCGGCTTCGCTTTCCGTGGTCAGGGTGAGGATGGGAATGAACTTCAGCGCCGCCATGGCGCGCACGTTGCGAATCAGGTCCAGTCCGCCCATCACAGGCATGTTGATGTCGGTGACAATCGCAGATGGCTTGAGCCCCGCCTGCAGTTTTTCAACCGCCTCCTGCCCGTTGCTCGCCGTCTCCACCTGGAAGCCGTTCATGGTCAGGGTGGTCTTGAGGCTCAGCACCATGGTGACAGAATCGTCGACGACCAGAATCAATTTGGCCATGCTTATTCCTGCAGCTCTTACGCTTGCATCGGCTGGATTGGGCAAAAGGTTAGCTGGCGGATTCTCGCCAAAGGGTCGAAGGGACTGAAGCTGGGTCGCGCAGCTTCATTTAAGACGGACTTAATTTTTGGCTGCGAAGGCTTATTCGCCCGTCTTGAGCACCGCCACACGGCTCCGCGCCTGAGTGGCGAAGGTAGAACTCCCAGCCGAATCCTGGCTGAGTGAGACAAGATTGATCTCCACGTTGGCGACCGCCCCTGCAAGGGCAGCCTTTGCCAGGGCGATGGAAGTGGCCAGGTCGGATGCCATATTGGGATTGGTGATCGGCTTCAGTTCGGCGGCGATCCGCGCCACCTCGGCGGAAGCCTCGGCGACGCCCAGCGGCACTGTGGCCGCCTGTTCGAGGGCGATGGTGATGAGCCGTGCGCCGTCCGGCGAGTCTTTCGCGGATTTATATGCCTTCATGACCGCGCTATAGGACTCCGCGTCCGCGTCGATCGCCTCCTTGAACTCCTCGCGCAGCTCGCCGAGTCTTGCCAATGCCTGGGAGAGTTGGCTTTCGAACTGCGCGTAAGCCTTCTTGCCGCGCGACATCGACGCAACCATCCCGGCCAGGGCTGCGGCCATGGCGCCCGATGCGGCTGCGGCGCTGCCGCCGCCTGGGACCGCGGTGGGCGAGGCCAGTTGCTCGATGAATGGCTCGACGCCGGCGCGCAAACCCCCGACCGCGACCTTGCCGCTCATCACCGCCGCCAGGCGGTTCTCCAGGATGAGTGAAGAGTCGAAGTGCTCCAGCTGCAGGAACCACTCAGCGGCTTGTTCGACGGCCCGCTTGGGGATGAGCCCGACGATCTCGCTCGAGATGGGCAAAACACCGTATCGCGCTGCCTCCCGCTTTACCAGCTCGAAGACGCGATGGAGCGGCGTCTGTTCGAAGTCTGTCAAATTCATGGAAACCTGCGCCAGTCCGCGCACCAGGAATCCGGACCCCTTCACAAACCGCATCCCGCCGGAGGAGAAACGCACCGCCTTGGCGATCTTCTTGGCAACCTCGACGTCGGGCGTGTTGAGGAAGACGTTGTAGGCGATGAGGAATTTGCGTGCGCCCACCACGACCGCTCCGGCGGTGGGATGCAGGCGGGCCTCGCCGAAGTCGGGCCTGCGTGCCGGGTTCGTCGCGATTTCGTCGCGGATGCCTTCGAACTGGCCGCGGCGGATGTTCTCAAGATTCTGCCGTTCTGGCATGGTGGCCGCGGCTTCGTAGAGATAGACGGGAACCTGGTAGCGATTCCAGATTTCAGCTCCCACATGGCGCGCCATGGCTACGCAATCTTCGAGGGTGACGCCATCGATGGGGATGAACGGGATGACGTCGGCTGCTCCCAGGCGCGGGTGCGCGCCTTTATGCCGGGTCAGGTCGATGAGTTCGGCTGCTTTGCCGGCGCCGCGAATCGCAGCCTCCTGGACGGCCCCCCGTTCACCGGCCAGGGTGATGACGCAACGGTTGTGATCGGCGTCCATCTCGCGGTCGAGCAGATAGACACCTGGCATCTTCATAGCTTCGACGATGGCGTCGACCTTCGCGGGGTCACGGCCTTCGGAGAAGTTCGGAACACATTCGACTAGAGTGTTGGGCACGGCAAGAAGGATACGATTCGCGGCGGAATCAGGGCAACCGCCGCGGCCCCACCAGTTTGAAGATGCACGCGGCGCATGTGCCCCGGCTGAAGCGCCAGGCCGCCATGGGCACCACCAACGACCCACACCCGCCCGGAGTATTCTTTGGGGTAGCCTTTGAATTCGCGATCAAATGCGGTGCTTCGCCGTTCGCGCGGATCTCATGAGGAGGATCCATGGCAACAACAACGGTTCCCGTCATTCGCGCGCCGCGCGGAGCGGAATTGCGCTGTAAGGGATGGCAGCAGGAAGCCGCGATGCGATGCCTGATGAACAACCTCGATCCCGAGAATGCCGAGCGGCCGGCCGATCTGGTTGTTTATGGCGGCATCGGCAAGGCGGCGCGCAACTGGGAGTGTTTTTACTCGATTGTCAAGGAATTGGAGAAGCTTGAGAGCGATGAAACGCTGCTGGTGCAATCGGGCAAGCCGGTCGCGGTGTTTCCTACGCACGAGATGGCCCCGCGCGTTCTGATTGCGAATTCAAATCTGGTGGGCAAATGGGCCACGTGGGAGCACTTCAACGAGCTCGACCGCAAGGGCTTGATGATGTACGGGCAGATGACCGCGGGGAGTTGGATCTATATCGGTACCCAGGGCATTTTGCAGGGCACCTTCCAGACCTTTGCCGCGCTCGCGGAGCGGCACTTTGGCGGCTCGCTGGCGGGCAGACTGACGCTGACCGGCGGCATGGGCGGCATGGGCGGCGCGCAACCGCTCGCCGTTACTCTTAATGGCGGCGTGGCGCTGGTGGTCGAAGTAGACCGCAGCCGGATCGAGCGGCGCGTGGCAACCCGATACTGCGATGTGCTCGCCGCAAACCTCGACGAAGCTCTGCGCTTGTGCGAGGAGGCGCGGCATGAAGGCCGCGCGCTCTCGGTGGGGCTGGTTGGGAACTGCGGCGATGTATTGCCCGAGATTGTGCGGCGCGGAGTCCAGGTAGACGTGGTGACCGACCAGACGAGCGCGCACGATCCGCTGAATGGCTACGTTCCGCAGGGGTTGTCGTTGGACCAGGCGGCTGAGCTTCGGCGCCGTGACCCGGAGGAATATGTGCGCCGCTCGACGGCGACCATGGTCGTGCATGTCGATGCCATGCTCGCGCTGCAGCGCTCGGGCGCGGTCACCTTCGACTACGGCAACAACATCCGCCGCTTTGCCTTCGACGCTGGCTGCGCCGACGCATTCCTGATTCCCGGCTTCGTGCCCGAGTACATTCGTCCGCTCTTCTGCACCGGGCAGGGGCCGTTTCGCTGGGTGGCGCTTTCGGGCGATCCCAAAGACATCGACCGCACAGATGAGCTGGCGCTGGAGCTGTTCCCCGAAAACGAGATTCTTGTGCGCTGGCTCAGGCTGGCGCGGGGGCGGTTCGCGTTCCAGGGACTGCCGGCGCGCATCTGCTGGCTCGGCTACGGAGAGCGCGCGCACATGGGCGAGGCCATCAACGATTTGGTGCGCAAGGGAGAGATTTCGGCGCCCATCGCCATGGGCCGCGACCATCTCGACACTGGCTCAGTGGCTAGCCCGTACCGCGAGACAGAAAAGATGCTCGACGGCTCGGATGCGGTTGCGGATTGGCCGATTCTGAATGCGCTGCTCAACACCGCATCGGGAGCGACATGGGTCAGCTTCCACCACGGCGGCGGCGTCGGTATGGGCTATTCGCTGCACGCCGGGCAGGTGACCGTCGCCGACGGCACTGAGATGGCGCGACGCAAGATCGAACGCGTGCTGAACAATGATCCGGGGCTCGGAGTGGTGCGCCACGCAGACGCAGGGTACGAACTGGCGCAGAAGACGGCGCGCGAGAGTGGGATTAGCATGCCGATGGCGGAAGGCAACTCGTGACCGGATCGATCGCCATTGTCAACATCGGCCAGCTTGTCACGCTGGCCGGCCCGTCGCGTCCGCGTGTCGGCCAAGAACTTCGCGAACTGGCCATTATCCCCGACGCGGCGCTTCTGATTGAAGACGGCCGTATCGCTGTCGTAGGCGCTTACCGAGAACTCCACTCCAGGATTACGCCCCACGCAGTGGTCCATGACGCGCAAGCCCGATGCGTGACGCCGGGATTCGTGGACGCGCACACGCACATGGTCTTCGCTGGAAATCGTGCCGCCGAATTCGAGCGGCGCATCGCCGGCGCCACGTATCAGGAAATTGCCGCGGCCGGTGGGGGAATCCTGAGCACGGTGCGGGCGACGCGCGCCGCTTCGGAAGACGATCTTCTCGCCGCCTCGCGGCGGCACCGCGACTGGATGCTGCGTTCGGGCACAACGACCGCGGAAGCCAAGTCGGGCTACGGGCTGGACCGCGCGACGGAACTGCGCATGCTGCGCGTAATCAGGAGACTCGACGCCGAGGGCCCGATGCGCATCGTGCCCACCCTGCTGGCTGCTCATACTGTCCCACCGGAACTCGCCGACGGCCGCGCGACGTACGTGCGCTGGATTGCCGAGGAGCTGATTCCCGAAGTTGCCGCTGAGAAGCTGGCGAGATTCTGCGATGTTTTTTGCGACGATCATGCCTTCACGGTGGACGAAGCGCGCCAGGTGCTGACGGCGGCGCGTGCCCATGGCCTGGGGCTACGCCTGCACGCGGAACAGTTCCGACCCGGCACCGGCGCGGCGCTCGCCGCGGAGCTTCGCGCGCGCACGGCGGATCATCTGGAAACCGCTACCGAATCGACACTCGACGCGCTGCGCGACGCCGGGGTTCAGCCGGTGCTGTTGCCCGGCTCAGTTTTTGCGCTGGGCCGGACGCAGTATCCGCCGGCGCGCGCCATGGTCGAGTGCGGTCTCGCCATCGTGCTGGCCACTGACTTCAATCCTGGGTCATCGCCGATCTCCTCGGTGCCGTTCGTTCTTTCGCTGGCCTGCCTTGAGATGGCGCTCACTCCGGCGGAGGCGCTCACGGCGGCAACCATCAATGCGGCATGGAGTCTCGATCTTGGCGGAGAAGTTGGGTCACTCGAACCCGGCAAGCAGGCCGATCTGCTGATCCATGAATTCACCGACTATCGCGAGCTGGCTTATTTCATCGCCGCACCCGCACATCCACGTGTCTTTGTCGCGGGACGCGAAACGACCGCGGATCAATGAGGCGGGATTCTGCGGCGAGCGCGTGCGGAGCAGCCGATATGTTTAGGGCCCGGCCACGACATCGAATGTACCTTCGTGGATAGCCAGCGCCAGCCGGTTGATGTCCGGCGCCGGAGGCCGGTCGGCTTTAAGGCGGGGCACAATGCTGCGAATTTGCGTCAGCACCTGCTCGATCTGCACACCCGGCCGCAACGGCTTCCGGTAGTCGAGGCCCTGCGCAGCGCAGAGTAATTCGATGGCCAGAACCTGCTCGACGTTCTCGACAATCTGCCTCAGCTTCAGCGCCGCAGTCATTCCCATCGAGACGTGATCTTCCTTGCCGCCGGAGGTGGGAACGTTATCGACGCTCGCCGGATGCGCCAGTACTTTGCACTCGTTCAGCAACGCTGCGGCTGCGACATGCGCGATCATGTAACCCGACGACAAGCCGGCTTCGCTGGACAAGAACGGGGGCAGGCCTTCGTTGATGTCGGGGTTGATGAGCCGGTCGATGCGGCGCTCGCTGATGCCGGCAAGGTCGGTGAGGGCGATGGCCGCGTAGTCGAAGGCGTAGGAAAGAGGTGCGCCGTGGAAATTGCCCCCGGAGATCACCTCTCCGCCGGCAGCGAAGACGAGTGGGTTATCGGTTGCGGATCCGGTTTCGGTTTCCACAATTGAGGTGACGTGGTCGAGCACATCGCGCACTGCGCCGTGCACCTGGGGCATGCATCGCAGCGAGTAGGCGTCCTGAATCCGCGGATCGTTCATGCGGTGCGATTCCCGGATCTCACTGCGCTCAAGCAGGGCAGTGAGGTGCCGTGCTGCGGCTGCCTGACCGCGATGCGGCCTCGCCTGCTGGATTCGCGGATCGAATGCAGCCGGAGTGCCGCGCAGGGCTTCCAGCGACATCGCTCCGGCGACATCGGCAAGCCGCACGAGGCGCCGGGCACGGAAAAGGGCGAGCGCAGCAACCGCGGTCATTGCCTGCGTGCCGTTGAGGAGGGCAAGACCTTCTTTGGCTTCGAGCTGCAACGGTGAGAGCCCGGCCCGCCGCAGCGCCTCATCGCCGCTGATGCGCACGCCTTGATAGAAGGCCTCTCCTTCGCCAACAAGCACCAGCGCGAGGTGGGCGAGCGGTGCAAGATCGCCGCTCGCGCCGACGGACCCCTTCTCGGGTACCACTGGGTGAATGCCGGCGTTCAGCAGGCCGATCAGCATCTCGACGAGTTCTCTGCGCGCTCCGCTGAAGCCCTTGGCAAGAACATTGGCGCGCAACAGCAGCATGGTCCGGACTTCGACGTCCGACAGGGGTTTGCCCAGGCCGCTGGCATGGCTGCGTAGCAGATTCAGCTGCAAGTCCGAGAGCTTGTCGTCGGGTATACGGACGTCTGAGAGCTTACCGAAACCGGTGTTCACTCCGTAGACAGCCTCTCCGCTCTCGAGAACCTTCGCGACCACTTGGCGGGCGGCGTCTACGCGTTCGTAGCTCGCCGGATCGAGGCCGACCTTGCGGCCGCGGTGAGCCACCGCTTGGATTTCTTCAAGCGAAAGATTCAGGCCCGAGAGCAAGAGGGGCTCGGAGTGACTCATTCTCGCCTTTCAATGGTGGGTTCTATGGCCGGCTTTCCGATCTTGCGCCGGTGCACGAAGACCGTAACAAGTCGCAAAGACTCCCGGCTGAAAAGTAAGCGATCGGGCACCCGGCTGGCAACCCGCTGGATGTGGGATTCTGAATGGCTCTGCGCACGGGGTGGGACGTGTGGCCGCGCGAACAGAGGTGACTCTGCGAAGCCGCGCGCGGATTCTTCCTGGAACCAGACCGTCGGGTCCCGGGTTCAGGTGGTGTTTTTCAGAAGCGGAAATGCCGTGATGCGCAGCTTGGCTGCGGCGTAAGGAATGAGAGCGACCGATTCCTCCGGCTGGCTGCTGGCTACAGGGCTTTGCGGGGGCGGATTGGCCGCACCGTCGTCGGCGCGCCAATCATCGAGCTTACGCGCCTTCACGCGCATCGAAACCGGAGTGGAGCGGCGCGCGAACGGCGCTTCGCCCACAGGCTTTTCTTCCACGGCAATTTCCAACTCCGAAGAGCTGGGGTTGAGAGCGAGCGCATAGTTCCACTGATCTTTGGGAAACACCTGCCAATCGGCGGTCATGCCGCGGTCGCGAAGCTTCACCCAGCTCTCGCCGATTCCATAGGAAAACACGAGCGGACCGCGCTCCACGGCGACGGAATCGTGAAACCAGCGAGAGGCTCGCGGTTTCATCGGGAAGTTGATCTCGACTAGGTCGCCCGAGCGCCAGAGGCGATCGACGCTGGCAAATGATCCTGGTTGAGGCTCGGGCGCCGGCTGCCCGTTTACTGCGATCCTCGCTCCCTTGGCCCACGCGGGAATGCGAAGCTGCAGTGGGAAATGCAGTGGCGTCGCGGGGCCCACGCGGAGTCGGACGGAACCGCGAAATGGATAATCGGTTTCTTCGACCAGATGAACGGCTGTGCCGTGCAAGACCGTGTGCGCCTCGCAGGGGGCATAAGCGGCGGCGACCAGGCCGTCGGGGGTGTTGCTGTCCTTTGCCGCAGAGAGCATGAACAAGCTGGCTGTAAACTTGGGCCATCCCTGGTGGTAGTTTGCCGTGCAGCATCCGAAATTCGGCTCCAGGCCATAAAGATTCGATTCCGGCCCGTCGGTGCCCCAGGGTTTCTGGTGCAGACTGCATTCCACCTGGTTTGGTTCCTGGTTATATTGATGCGCCCACATGTCGTCGGTGAAGGTTCCAGGGAGGGCATTGAAGGCAAGACGCTCAAGCCTGTCGCCGAGCGAGGGATCTCCGGTGACGGCAAGCGCGTGCTCGAGCGAAAACATGTACTCGACAACGGTGCACAGCTCGGAGCCCTGAGAAGGATTCGTGCCCGCAAGGTGCTCGTCACAGGAAAACATTCCGTTGGGCAGGCCGTGATACTTGTCGAGTTCCGAGATCATCTGCGATGCGGCGTCGCGGTCGGCCGGTGATGCCGAAACCAGCGACCAGACCGGGCCGGTCTTCACGGCCTGACCATTGTTCACGCCGTGCGTGGCGAGCGCTAGATCCTTTAGTCCGTTTCCTTCATCGAGCTTGATGAATTCAGCCGTGATGCGCTGCTTGTATTGGAAATTGGCAAATTGCGCCATCCAGTCGTAGCCCTGGCTGCGCAACAGCCGGGCCAGGTCTATCAGGTAAGGTGAACCGGTGCGGTTGTAGAGCCAGATCACGCTCAGCAACTCGTCTTGCCAGCGGAACTTACTCCAGTCGCGCAGAGGCCGCTTTGGCAACTCTTGCAATTGGAATCGAAGGTACCTGTCCATGAGCGGAATCACCCGCTCGTCGCCCGTGAATTCCTGATATTGGGTGAGCGCCTTCAGCATGACGATGCGCGGCCACCAGTCGTCATTTGAAGGAGGGCCGATCATGCCGCTGGCCGCCTGATGTTCAAGCGTCCAATCGACAAATCGCTGCGCTTTGGCTTTGAGTCTTGCCTCATCGAGGAGCCATGCAAGGGGGACGAGTCCATCGAGGTAATACGGACCGCGTTCCCACGATTCTCCGGTGCCTCCGAGCCATCCGCTGTTTGGACCGACGTCAGCCCAGGTCTCATCGAGATGGCCGCTCAGTCCGTTCGCCTGGATACGTAGTTGTTCGAGCAGCCAGCCCGTCGGGCGGATGGATCCAGCGGGGAGAAGGCTAAATGCACCGGGCGCCAGGGGAGCCCGGTTCTTGACCGGTGAGCGATCGGGCAGCGAAGCAGCGGAACCTGCGATCTCAGAAGCAAACAGGCCACGGCTCGCAGAAAGAGCCGACACAGATCCGAGCAGGCCGAGAAACTTCCGGCGCGAAGGAACCCATCTGGAAGAAGGCGGCAATTGAGACTCCGGACTAAATCCAACATATCGTACTCGAGGAAGGGCCATCCCGCATGGTCCAGATGGTCTATTTTGGGGATCCTCGCGGTGGCGCAGGACACCTCCAAGTGATGGAGCCGGAGCAGCCGCCGACTTTCGAAGTTGGGTCCGCGCGTCGGCTGGCCGCTAACCGTGCGCTTCAACGATGCCGCGCAGGATCGCCGTGGTCGCGGCTTCGGTGCGGTCGGAGACCTCGAGCTTTTCGATGATGCTGTTGACGTGGTTGCGCACCGTATTCCCGCTGATGTCGAGCGCACTGCCGATTTCCTTGTTGGTCAGGCCGCGGACCAGCATATTCAGGACTTCGAGTTCGCGTGCGGTCAGATCAGAGCGCGTCATGCGCTCGGCGAGCCGGGCAGCGATATCGCGCGGGAAGTAGCGTCTGCCGCTGTGGACAACCTTGATTGCATCGATCACATCGGACTGGCGCGCATCCTTCAGAAGGTATCCCTGTGTTCCGGCCTGGACGGCGCGGTAGATATCTTCATCGGTCTCGAAGCTGGTCAGAATGATAGTGCGCGCGCTGATTTTGCCGCGCCGCATAGCGAGAAGGGTGTCGATTCCGTTCATTCCCGGCATGCGCAAATCGAGCAGAACGATGTCGACCTGGGTTGTGCCGAGAAGTTCCAGCGCTTCTTCGCCGCTGAAAGCTGAGCCGGCGACTTCAATGCCAGGCTGGGTCTGCAGCATGCTGGCCAGGCCCGCCACCACCACGGGATGATCATCAACGATAAGAATGCGAATCGGCGTGTCGTGTTGTTCGGGCATTGATCCAATGCTCCCTTCCATAATTCCAAAAGAGCTGCAGTCCAGAGACCAGCGTCAGGCGGGGCGGAAGCGGAGCCTCGACGACCACCGTCGTGCCCCGGCCGGGTGTGCTGTCGATCTGGATTGTGGCAGCTATACTCTGCGCGCGCCGGCGCATGCCGCGAATCCCGAACCCGAGCTGCTGGCTGGTATGACCAAAGCCGGCGCCATTGTCCGCGATGCTCAGTCTGACCGAGTTTTCCTTGTAATCGAGGCGGATAGTCAGCAAAGAGTGATGCGCATGACGCACCGCGTTGGCGATTGCCTCCTGCCCGATGCGATAGAGGGTATCTGCGATGCGCAGAGGGATCGGCCTCTGATCGCCCTGTCTTTGCGTGACAATCTTCACCGATCCATTCGCAATCATTCTGCGGGCGCAGTGGTCCAGTGCCGAGAGCACGTCCTCGGATTCCAGGTCTTCGCTCCGCAGTGACGCAATGCTGCGGCGCGCTTCCTCATGGCTGTGACGGACAAGATCGCTGGCCAAATCCAGTTGCTGGTGTAGCGAGGTCTGCTCAACGGGGACGCCGTTGCGAATCGCCTGCAGCTGGAAGCCGATCCCGGCGAAGCTTTGCGCCAGCGTGTCATGCATCTCGTGGGCCAGCCGGCCGCGCTCTTCTAGGATGGCGCGCAGGCGCCAATTCTCCACGCGGTGGTACAGCACTACACCGGCAAACGCCAGTGCGAGGACAGAAATGGCGATCGCAATCACATGGCCGGTGCTCCACCACGGCGGTCCGGCGATCACACTCAGATCCTCGTTGGAACGCAAGAGCAGGACGAAGGGAGTCAGGTTATGAGTGTAAGCTGGGTCGACGGCACAGATACCCCGCAAACGCAGCGTGCTGCCGATCTTGAGTTTGCTGAACAGATAATCGCTACGCCCGGGGTTGAGAATGGCGCGGAAGGATTGGGCCCCTTCGTCGAGATCCAGCACCAGCGTGTTTCCCGGCCCACGGTCCTTGCTCAAAAGGCGTCCGCTCAATTCAATGAACGTCGCATCGTATTTGCCTGTCGAAGCTTGCGAAGCCGTCACTGAAAGAGGCGGCATCGGTGTTCGCGCCCATAGAACCTTCACAGTGCCGTCTTCGAGAACCGAGCTGAAATCCCTGGGTTGTGCCTCGCCTGTCACCTCGACTTCATCGCCCACTTTCAATACGGGCCCTTTCGGGTGCGGGATGTACACCCCGCCTGTCGAATCTTCGACAAAGAGCTCAGGAGCGGTGAGGACAACAACACCGCGGATGGTCGCTTTTGTCGGCGTGACCAGAGACATCAGCCGAAGGCTGGCAATGCTGGTTGTCTGTACATCGGAAAGCTCAATACCGGGTTCCAACTCTGCCTGGTTGGTCGCTTCCATCGACTCGGTGGGTTGTGAGAGCAGGCTCTGCGAACCTCCGTCACCGCGAGCGCCGGCACTCGCGAGCATTGCCAGCAGGTCCTCGTGCGTGGCAGGATGAGCCTGCACGTTGCGCCAGATTCCGCCCGACGAATAAGAACGGAGGCCAATGCGGCCCGAGGGGACGCAGCCGGAATCCGTAATCGCCAAAGCGGCGGGAACAGGCAGAGTCGGAGTGGTCACCGAAGTGACAATCTGGCAATCGTAAGCCAGTAACTTTAAGTGATACCAGCGGAAGGGTCGAACGCCGCCGGCGTCGGGCACTTTCTTGGCGGCTTCCATCCAGCCGTGCTCGGCGCGGCCCAGAACCAGAGAGTTATCAATGGTGCGGACTCCGGCGTAATAGCCCGTATAGGCATTGACCCCCTCTTCCTCATTCCCGGCGCGAATGATAAGGCCGGCGTCACCGCTGTTTCCCAGCAGGGAGACATCTGCTTCTACGATGTAGTTCTGCCAATAGGATGAACCGGTGAGAAGCTTTGCGCCGCGCTCATCCGAGTCGTTGCGCATCATTCCGTTGTCGAGTTCCCAGGTTCCACCGAAGGCCTTCCAATCGTTCGCATTCCCATCGCCGAATGAGTCGTGGAAGGGAAGGCCGCGCTCGGGGCTACGCTGATAGATCGTCAAACCCACAACCACGATTCCGAGGCCCAAAAAAGCCAGCGCGATCTGCAGGCAAACTCGGACGGGATAGCTGAGGCTCTTCACTGGCTCGAGCTCCATTGTCTGCGTCCCAGCGTCCAATCCTGCGAGAGCATCTCCCGCACCTCTTCCGAGTTGGCGTTGGCGCGGGTAACTAGTTTCGGAGAGAGCTTGATGACAGATGGGGCTGTCTGTCGATTCAGGTGCGCGTGAATCAGTTCGATTGCCTGGCGGCCCATCGAAAGGGTGTTGGCCTGAATCACGCAATCCAGATTTGAGCTGCGTTGAAAGATCGGCCAGCCGGTGACATCGAAGCCAACCACCCGGATGGAGCGCCTGCTTGCAGCCGCGTCGAGCGCCGCGAGCGTTCCGTCGAGAGAAGGAGACATAAGGGCGACGATGACGTCGAGATCGGGATGGGCGCGGAGCGTGTCTTCGGCAACCTGTTGCTCATGGGGAAAGTTGTAGGATCCTGCGCGCCGATCGACGATTTGGATCCCGGGATAGTTCTCGTCAAGAAGCTGCTCAAACGCGCGCGCGCGAATCATGGTTCCGGTCACGTCAGGGTTGATTCCCAGAATGGCGACGGTGCCATGGCCGTGCAGCAGCTCACCCACGCGTCTGGCGGCGAGTTCGCCGCCTTCCTTGTCGTCGTTGAGGATGTAGAAGAGGTTCCCACCCGCCGGAATCGGCAATGGCGATCCGATGATGACCGTCGGCATGCTGCGAGCCAGCGCGCGACGTACCGGACTGATCAGCGCCAGCGCCTGGTCGGGGGCCAGAACCAGCCCGCGATAGCCGCTGTCGATCACGCGGTCCACAAGGGCGATCTGTGCTTCCACATCGTCTTCGCGGGTTGGAGCATTCCAGTAAACCAGCGACCCCGTATGGCTGGCGCCAATCTCAGCCCCTACATGTGCCGCCTCCCAGTTCATGGTGCCGTCGGTTTGCGGAATGAAGGCAATTCTTGGCTGGGGCCTAGTCGCGCAGCCTGAGGCGCAAACTGCAAGCAGTAATGCCGCCGCGGGCTTAGCCCGGATCACGGCGCGTTCGCGGAAAGTGCCGCATTGGCGAAGCTTATTCATCCCCGAGCACGATGGAGTCTACGCCTCAGCCGCATGCGAAGCAAGCTGGCGGCACACCGAGCGCATAGTTCAAATGAACTACCCCGCCATGGTCGCTCCATCTCATGCACGCCTCATTCTTTCTGAGTAAGCTTCGTTGTCGTAAAAGGGCTGGGTCGGGAGTGTGTTCGAAATTTGCTGCCCGCGGTTGTCGCGGAGCAGCTTGGTTCTTGTACCGACGCAAGTCAATCGGATTTCAGAGGAACTCAAGAGAATCCAACCAAAACCGTCAGGATGGAGAGGCCACCATGCAAAGAAACTTTCGACAGATCGTTCTTGGAGTGCTGGGATTTCTAATGGCGACAGCCACCTGCTTCGCGCAGTTCAACGCGAACGTGCAGGGCACCGTACTCGATCCCAAAGGGAACGCGATTCCCGCTGCAAAGGTCAGTCTGGTCAATTCGCAAACGGGAGTGCAGCAGCAGGCGACGAGCGATTCTTCAGGGTTCTATCGATTCGACAGTCTCGCGCCCGGCGATTACGCGGTTTCAACCACCGTCGCTGGATTTGAGCCGGCTACCGTGACCTTTAATCTAACCACCGATCAGACGCGCGAAGTTCCCCTGAACCTGAAGATTCAGGCGACCTCGTCCACGGTGACGGTGAATACGGAAGAGCCGCTCATCGACACTTCGGACAGCCGCTTTGAGCAGACGCTCGACACCACCGCTGTGACGGATCTTCCGCTCGCGGGGCGGAATCCGACCAACGTGATCATTATCGCGCCCGGCGTGACCGGCACGGGAGGGCAGAACTCACCGGGTTCAAGCACATCCACCAACTTCGCCCCGGAAAACTGGGTCAACGCCAGCGCCAACGGCCAGGGGGCCACCGGCAATCAGTACGTTGTCGACGGAATGGACGTGACCAGCACCATTCGCCCTGGCGTCCTGAACCTTACGCCCAACGCCGATGTCGTGCAGGAAATCAGCGTCCAAACCAATACTTACACCGTCGATTATGGCCGCGCCGCTTCGATCCAGACAGTCATGACAACAAAATCGGGAACCAACGAATTCCACGGCCTCGCCAGCGAGTACTACCAGTATGAGGGTCTGGCGGCGCGCGGCGAATTCGGGATTCCTCAGCCCACGGCGGTGGCTCCCTGGCACCAGAACAACTTGTCATTCGCGGTGGGCGGACCGGTCATTCCCCATAAACGCTTCTTCTTCTTCGTCGGCTACGAACCCTTTCTCTCATTATCGTCAAACGGCACCAGCCGGCAAGGATTCGAGGATCCGGCATTCGTGACCTGGGCAGCAAATCAGGTACCGGATAGCCCTGAAGTGGAGCTGATGCAGAAATACCCAGTAGCCAAAATGGTCAACGTTCAACTGGCCTCAACCGCTGGCACGCTGTGGGGAAATACCTTGCCCACGGAGGCCGAGCAAGAGGCATGCGCAGCGGGAACCGGCAATGTCACCGCGTTCGATGGCATCTCGGTGCCGTGCGATCAGGCAGTCTTCGACACCGGCAACTTCAATAGCTCCAGTTACGACAACGCAAAACAGTACAACATCCGCCTGGATAAGTATTTCGATAAAGACCGCATTTACGGCCAGTTCTTCCGCGACACGATCAAGAATGGCGGTCCAAATCCGCGACCGGCGTTCGCGGAATTCAACACCTACTTCACCTTCTCGCTGCAGGCGAACGAGACCCATACGTTCTCGCCCCAAACACTGAACGAGGCGAGCTTCGGCTACAACCGGATCGAAGGTTTCGCTGACCAGGGCGGCCTTTATACGGTTCCAATCGTTGGCGTGACCGACCTGGGCACTGGCTGGGGCGATGGATTCGCCAATGGCGACTACATCCAGCACAGTTACCACTGGCGCGACGTCCTGACCCACATCGTGGGCCATCACAGCCTCAAGGGGGGCTTCGAAGCGTGGCGCAGCAACGATATCGCCCTGTTTGCTGGTTGCTACGACATTGCCAGCTTCCAGTTCAACAACATGATCGACCTGATCGCGAACAATCCTTACACCGAATCGGGGATCTCCTACAATCCTGTGACGGGCGCCTACGATCCTGGCAACTATGGCTACAAGGAGACGACCTTTGGCATCTTCGCCGAAGACAGCTGGAAGGCCAATCGCAGGCTGACCGTCAACTATGGCATCCGCTACGACAACTTCGGGAACCCTTACGTTGCGCTCGCAGGAACGGTGCTGGCGAACTTCCACCTGGCTTCGGGATCGACGTTTGCCGATCAGGTCGCCAATGGGATCATGAAGCAACAGTCTCACGTATTCAATAAAGATATGAATTGGGTCTTCAGCCCGCGCGTCGGCCTCGCATACGACTTGGTTGGAGACGGCAAGTGGGTGCTTCGCGGCGGCTTTGGGCTCTTCCACAACGAGTTCACCTTAGGCAATGCCGAGAACGGCCTCAAAGGCAATCCGCCGGGGTTTATCATCCCGACGTTCTACAACAACGGTTCCACTGCCGCGCCGATCTTCGGCTACGGAACCCAGAACAAAGCTCCATTCGGCTTCCCGGCGCCGGCGTTTGTCGGCCAGCCACTCGACGCCAAGGGCGGAATTCCCGGAGCGCAAAACGGTGTGGGCGGAACGGCCCCGAATATGACTTCGCCGGATGCCCTCGACTGGTCTGCCGGCTTGGAGCATCAACTGACTCCGAGCTTGGTTGCCAGCGTTGGCTATCAGGGATCGCACGGCTACAATCTCGTCTCGGCCGGAGGCAACGTCGGCAATACGACCTACGGCGTAGACGTGAACATCTTCCCCGGCGACCTGATCCAGCACCCTGCCTTTGGCTCGGGTGGAGTCTGGACGGGCGACGGAATTCAGACTCGCCTCAATACCAGCTTCGGTACCATCAACTACGCCTTCAACTCCGCTTACTCCAATTACTACGCGTTTATCGTCGCGGTGAAAGGCAAACTGGGCCAGCACAGCTTTGTCACTGCTTCGTACACGCGCTCGGATGCAAAAGACGACTGGAACAACTATCCGGAGGGTTATGTCGGAGGCGGCGGAACTTCTTACAACTTCAAGCAGTACTACAGCCCCTCGCCGTGGGATGCTCCCAATCGCTTCTCCATGGGCATCGCCTATGACATTCCAGGGCTGAAGACAAACGGCCTGGTCCGCAGGCTGACGGATGGCTTCAACCTGTCAGAAACAACAATCCTGCAGTCGGGCAATCCGTTCTTTGTGTACTCGGGCAATCCGCTCAGCCTGGTGGATACGACAGGCGTGACGGTAACCGCAGATAACTATGCGAGCGAATTGGCAGCAGGGAACTTTGCCTTTGCCGGAAATAGCGGCAACTACTCGGCCGACGGCGATAACTACAACATTCCGAATGTTACGAGTTACAGCCAGAAACACGATCGCAAGTCGTATCAATATACCGGCGTACCCGACTCCGGAGTGATCACGCACTCGCAGTTTGCTCAACCGGCCTTCAGCGCAAATGGAACCGAAGGCAACGAGAAGATCGATCAGTTCCGTAATCCGGGCTATGCCGATACGGACTTCACCGTGAAGAAGACGACTTTGATTGCCGAGCGGATCAATCTGGAATTGCGCATGGACGCCTTCAATCTGTTTAATCGGGTCAACCTGAACGGAGTGGACACCAACTACAACGACACGAGCGCGAACTTCGGGACCACGAGCGGCACTGCGTTCCCGCGCTATCTGCAACTGGCCGCTAGAATCACCTTCTGACGAAGCGTTCCAATCTGTTCCGCCTGCGGCCGCCGCCAACGTGCTCCAGATCAGGGAGCCCGGCGCGGCCGCGGACGGAAGTCTCGCTTATACTCTCTCGAGGTACAATCCGCAATCGGACATCTCGTAAGGACACTATGCAGGCCTACGTTCGGATTCTGTTCGCTTTCGCTTGCGCCGTCGCTTTGCAACCCTCAAGCCTTTGGCCGGCTGACCTTGAAGTCAGCAACGCACACGTGCGCGCGGAATTTGGTTCGGCCGGCCTGCTCGCGCTCCATGACCAGGACTCCGGGACGACTCTGCATCTGACGCAGGATGCGTGGCGACTCACCATCGACGGCAAGACATTGCAAGGCGGAGCTGCGCAGCCAGCTTGCGCCAGGGTTTCAGGGGAACGCATTGCATGTCGATACGATGAGTCCGGCTACCAGCTCAGGGTGGACTACGAACTGAAGCCGGAATGGCGCTTTGTAAGCAAGCAAATTGCCGTGGTTCACGCGCCTGGCTCTTCGTACACGGTTCATGAAGTTGCGCCATGGGTCGTCACCTTGTCAAATCCCGTACTCTCAGACTTTGTTCCGCCGATTTATACCCCGCAACTCGGACTTACCATCGCGGAGAGCCGCGAGCATTTGCCCGGGAGGGATCTTGGCGAGTTCCTCCGCTTTGGCGATGCCGGGGCGATGCTTGCTGTGCAGAATCCCTTTCTTAAGGTCGAGCGTAACCAGCAATCGGTAACCATCAGTTACTCACCGGAGATGCAATGGCAGCAGTCGTGGGGCGAGTTCAAGTCCGATGCCGCTTCAATTGGCGCATATCGCCTGACCGGCCGCAGACTGCCACGCGAAATGACGCTGGAGTGGCATCTTTCGCCCACGCAATTGGCGGACGATGGCATGGACGAGGCGGAAATCAGCGCGTACCGGCAGTGCGTCGAGGCATCTTTGATCAATCCAGCGCCGGCTCCCATCAGCGTTGAAGTTGGGTGGACGCTGAACGATTACCAGATCGATGTCGGCACTGAAGAAGGCAGGGCCGAGTATAAACGGGTCATCGATATGGCAGCGGAGTTGGGGATTCAAACCCTGCTCTACGCTCCGGGAAATTCCCAGCTGGCCGTTCGCACCGAGAGCGCTGACACCTGGGGATGGGAGTATGTTCTGTGGCTGGGGTTGGGTGAAAAGATTCGCAAGGGCGAATGGAATCCCGAGACGAGTGCAATCCCCGAAAGCGTCTCAAGCATGCTGAGCTACGCCAGGCAGAAGCACGTGGGACTGCTCGCCTATGTCTATCCATCGATACCCTTCGCGAAAGATCCGGCATGGATTGTCGACCGGGGAGATCGGGAGTTCCCGCCTGATGACCCCAGGTACAAATATTCCTCCCTGGCCTCCCGCTCTTTTCAGGACTATCTCATTCGCCTGCTGATCGAGTTCAAAAAACAAACCGGAATCGCCGGCTACTCATTCGACTACACGTGGCTCAATCTCCCCGGTAGCAGCAGTTACGCGCAGTGGTCTGGCTGGCGGCGGGTGATGGAGACTCTTCGGGCCAAGGATCCATCCATCGTGGTGGATGGTCGCCAGTCGTATCAACTATATGGGCCATGGAGCTGGCTTGCCGGGAGTTATCCGCATCCCACGGGTACCGACGAACAGCCCGAGAGCTTCAGGCCATTTCCCGATTTGCACTTCGATCGCGTTTCCGCAGACCGCACGCGCTATGTCAATTACTGGTACAGGAATTACCAATTCGCTCCCCAGGAGCTGATTCCCGGCTATGCAACACATCAGACGGAGCGATCCCGGAGCGTTCAAGGCGCTGGCGGTCCCAACGCGGAGATGATGTATACGCCTTACCGCCGGCGTGACTGGGACTATCTCGGCTTTAAGTACTCCTTCCTCTCATCCATCGCCACAGGTGGATGGAACAACGTCGTCGATATGATCCCGGCGCGCGATCTCGAGGAAGAGAAACATTTCTCTGCCGAGGACAAGGCCTGGATCCGCAGCTGGCTGAAGTGGACAGTTCAGAACAAAGAACTCTTGCGCGAGACGCGCACCATTCTCGGCCAGCCTGATCTCGGCAGAGTGGATGGAACATCGGCGATCCTGGGAGATCACGGCTATATCTTCCTTTTCAATCCGAATTACAAGCGACTTACAGCCGAGTTCTCCCTCGATGAATCCATCGGCGTGACCAAGCCAGGCAGCTTTCTGCTGAAAGAGGTTTACCCACAGCCGGGTCTCCTGGTTGGGAGGCCGGCCAACGGAGTTTGGGCCAGGGGCGATCACGTTCAGATGGAACTCGATGGGACCAGCGCCACTGTTCTCGAACTCATTCCGCAGGGCAAAGTGGAAAGACCGCTCGTCTTCAATGCCGCATCGATGAAGCCTGGAGTTGATCCCACCGCAGAAGTGAATGGCTCAGTCTTGTCAATAAGGCACGTAGCCGGCGAGCCGGGCGCCGCCAGGGAGATTGGCGTGTTGTTGCCGGGCGATTCGCGAATCTCCGCCGTTACAGTCAATGGGGTAAAGTCGAGCTTCACTCAGAACGGCCGTTATATTGGCGTCCAGGTCAGATTCGCCGGCCAAGAATTTGCGCAGGCGCAGGAAGTCAGTCTCACCCCCTCGGCTGACGGAACACTGAAGGGAAGTTTTGCCGTTCCCCAGCGCGTCTTCGAACAGTTGGCAAAGCGCAAGCTCGATTGGCCGATTCCGTGGACTCCTGAAGACTATGAATCAACTTGGTTGGTCCCGGAGCGCCTGTTGCTCGTTGTCCAGGCGGCCGACGGCAGTGACGCTGCGGAAGCGGCTGCCACGCTTGACGGCCAACCGCTCGCACTCACTCCGGCTTATAGTTCCAGCCGCACCGATCCAGCCTGTTTCGTGGGTTTCTATGCCGATCTATCGCATATTGCGCCCGGGGCGCGGCATACAATAGAGCTGCGAATTCCAAAGATGCCGCGCGAAAGGTTGCAGGGTGTCTTCTTTGACAACATAGAGCCGCAATTTACTGAGTCGCTGATTTCTGGAGAAGATGCGCCGAATTGAAATGGAAACGATCCGGAAGTTTTCTTATGCAAGAGGCCGCCGGGCGTTGCTGGCCGCCGGAGTCTTGGTGTCTGCGGTATCTGTTTTCGGTCAGCAGCGGCCGCCCGCCGTTCCCCTCATTGCGCACAATCCTTATTTCAGTGTCTGGTCGATGGCCGATCGCCTGACCGGCGAGGATACGAAGCATTGGACCGGCGCGCCACAACCCATCCTCGGCCTGGCGCGAATTGATGGCGAGACCTATCGCTTCATGGGCGCTGAACCGCGTAGCGTGCCCGCGATGGAGCAGACCTCGCTGGTAGTGACGCCCACGCGTACCATTTACACCTTCGCGGCGAAACAAGTCACGCTCACGGTTACGTTCTTCACGCCGGCTTTTCTCGACGACCTCGATGTTCTCTCCCGTCCGGTCACTTACCTCACGTTTTCAGCAACCGCCGGCGCCGCGCACGAAATCACGTTGTTCCTGGATGTCGATCCCCTGATCGCGGTGAACACCCAAGACGAAGCGGTGACATGGGGCCGCAGCCGGGTCGCGGGCCTCACCGTACTGAGCGTCGGATCGCGCGACCAGCGCGTGCTCAATCGCCCCGGAGACGATCTGCGCATCGATTGGGGATACTTCCGTCTGGCTGTTTCCGATGACCAGAGCGCGCAGTTCGCAGAGTCGGCAACGGCCCTGCGCTCGTTCGCCTCCACAGGTAAACTGCCCGAGGCCGACGATCTCGACATGCCGCGCATGCCGCGCGATCGTGCAGCGCATCTGTCCGTCTCCCTCCCGTTGGGCAAAGTGTCAGGTTCGGCCGTTTCACGCCATGTGCTGCTCGCCTACACCGAGGAGTATTCGATCGAGTACCTCGGGCGCAAGCTGCGGCCCTACTGGCAAAGGAACAACATTCCCGTTCAGCAGATGCTCGCAGACGCTGAGGCGCAGTATTCCGGGCTGGTTTCGCGAGCCGATCGGTTCGATCGCGATCTGACTGCCGATCTCGCCTCGGCCGGTGGTTCCGGCTACGCACAGCTTGCGATTCTCGCTTACCGCCAGACGCTCGCGGCTCACGACCTTGCCGCGGACGTGGACGGCACGCCGCTGCTCTTCCCTAAAGAGAACTTCTCCAACGGTTGTATATCCACAGTGGATGTGATCTATCCTTCCGCTCCATTCTTCCTCTTCTTCAGCCCCGCGCTTCTTCAGGCGCAGTTGAAGCCGGTGATGAAGTACGCGGCTCTTCCGCGATGGAAGTGGCCCTTCGCTCCCCACGACCTGGGAACATATCCGCTGGCAGATGGCCAGGTGTACGGAGGCGGCGAGGTTTCAGAGGATGACCAGATGCCCGTGGAAGAAAGCGGGAACCTGCTCATCCTCGTCGATGCTCTGGGGCGCGAACAGAACCATTGGGAGTTCGTGCGGCAGTATTGGCCGCAGTTGACGCAGTGGGCGGAGTATCTCCGCGACAAGGGTCTTGATCCTGCCAATCAGCTTTCTACCGACGACTTTGCCGGCCATCTTGCCCACAACGCGAATCTCTCCATCAAGGCAATCGAGGCGCTTGCCGCTTACTCACAAATGGCAGAGGCGCTCGGTAAACAGGACGTTGCAGCGCAGTATTCGCATCTGGCGCAGGAGATGGCCGCAAAGTGGCAGACCATGGCGAGTGACGGCGACCACTATAAGCTCGCCTTTGACAAGCCCGGCACCTGGAGCCAGAAATACAACCTGGTATGGGACCAGATTCTCGATCTGCACCTGTTTCCGGCCCAGGTTCGCCAAACCGAGATTGCTTTCTATCTCAGGCATCTCAACCAGTTCGGATTGCCGCTCGACAACCGCCGCGATTACACCAAGCTCGACTGGCAGGTGTGGACGGCTACGCTTGCAGATGCGTCCCAGTCCGGCGGGCGCGACGCCTTCAACGCCCTGATGGACCCGATCGCCAAATGGGTAAATCAGGGCCCCACGCGGGTTCCGTTAACGGACTGGTACGACACCAGGACCGGTCTCCAATCCGGTTTTCAGGCTCGCTCGGTAGTAGGCGGGGTCTACATCAAGGCTCTTTCCGACCGGTCCCTTGCAGCCAGGTGGCGCAACCAGAGATAACCGGTCGCTCCATCACGGCTGAGAGTCGGGTCAGGCGAATCAGACCGCCATTACGCGCACGTCGTTGGCAGCGAAGGCACGCAAGGCTTCATTCGAAATTCCATCGTCGGTGATGAGTACGTCGATCTCACGCAGTGTGCTGATGACCGCGGGGCTCACCATGCCCACTTTGCTCGAATCGGCCACGACGATCACCTCGCGCGCCTGGCGCACCATCACACGAAGCACCGCTGCTTCTTCGGGCTCGATCATCGTTGCCCCCCGGGTGGGATCGATTCCGGTGACGCCGAGGAAGAGCCGGTCCAGCACGAACATGCTCAAGGTTTCAATTGCTGCCGGGCCGATGAGTGAATAGGCTCCAGCCCAACGCATCGAGCCACCGGTCAGCGTGGTTTCGAGAGCGGTAATCGAGCTCAATTCCATTCCGATATTCACGGCGTTGGTAATGATGTGAATGCCGGTGCGATGGCGAAGCTGGCGAGCAATCAGTGTGGTGGTGGTTCCCGCCGCCAGTCCGATGGTTTCGCGTTCCATTACCAGGCCGGCGGCGGCGTGAGCGATGCGCTGCTTTTCCGCGGCGAACCGTTCCTCACGAATCTGGAACGAAGCATCGAAGCGGAATGGCTCGTAAACGGCTTTGCCGGCAAGCATGGCCCCGCCGTGGGTGCGATAGACCAATCCTTGCTCTTCTAGCCTGGCAAGATCGCGCCGGATGCTGGCGGGAGACGCAGTAAGCCGGGTGGTTAAGTCGTCCACCGAGGCCTTGCCGTGGTGGAGCAGCAGGCTGAGGATTTCCTTGGCGCGTTTATCGGTCTTCGAAGACATTCGATCCGCTTATCTGGTGGGCAGGTCTCTGCTCATTCTACGAGAGCGCCATTCCTGTCCGCAGCGGGAATAGAATCAAGGCTCTTCCGTAGTTTGCGGACCTCGTCTTCACGCACGACGTAGCGGGCAAGACCGTCGGAGTGGGCGCTGAAGACCACCGCGTGATTCCAGAAACGCACCGGGCTGTTGACGCGCGCACGGACCGCGGCGTGAACCTCGCCAACCCCGGTCTTTTCGACAAACTCGCGCACGTTGTTGTGCCGGATGCCGCCGGCGCCCATCAGGGCGATCCTGCCGTGCGCCGCCTTCACGAGGCGTGAGATACGTTCGGCGCCATGGACCCCATCCATTTCGCCGCCTGAGGTCAAAATGCGGTCGGCTCCGGTCGCAATCACGTCTTCGAGCGATTGCTCCAGATCGGAACAGACATCGAAAGCACGATGGAAGGTAACTTTCAGGGGCCGGGCCGCTGCCACCAGCTCAGCGGTATGCGCGACGTCTACTTTGCCGTCGGGGGTGAGCGCGCCGAGAACAACGCCCGATGCGCCCAGCTTGCGCGCCTGCACAACATCGTCGTGCATCACGCTCAGCTCCTCTGAGGAGTAGCAGAAGTCCCCGCCGCGCGGCCTGATCATCACAAAAACGTCGATCGAAATTGCGGCGCGGACGGCCTGGATCAGCCCGGCGCTGGGGGTGATTCCACCTTCGCGCAGAGCAGAACACAATTCAACGCGATCCGCGCCGCCCGCCTGTGCGGCAGTCGCCGACTCCACAGAATCGACACAGATCTCAAGCAGCATGATGGTCGAACTCTATTGTCTCAGGTTCCGGTCGCCGGCCGGGAGATTACCGGCCGGTGAACGGAAGCAAAACAGCGTTACTCGTAAGCGTCGCACTCCGCTCGAGCGCCGATACGCTAGAAGTTGTAATGCAGCGCGAACTGCAGATGGCGCTCGGTTGAGCGAGGGCCTTGTAATGAAACGTTGCCGAAGTTGGAATCGCCGATGCCGGTATCGGGGTTGCCGTAGCTGACGATGTTGAAAGCGTTGAAGGCGTCGAAGCGGAACCCGATGGTCTGCTCCCGGAAGGTGTGAAAGTCCTTAAACATGGAAAGGTCGGTGTTGAAGTACCCGGGTCCGCGCACGGCCCCATTGCCCTCGGTGCCGAAGGTGCTGGAAGCCGGAACTCCGAAGGCGCAAGAGCCGTCGTCTACCCCGGCAGTCAGACAGGGCGTCGCGGAAGGATCGGTGCCGAACCAGTTCTCATTGGTGCGGCCCACGATCTTGAGCTTGCGATATTGGTTCACGCGGTTGGGCCCGTAGCTGTTGGAGTTGCTCGAGCCACCGAGAATGGTTTCAGGGAATCCCGAGTAGCCCACGATCGCCGTGGAGAGCTTCCAGCCGCCGACAACCTCATCCATCGCGCGGCTCGCACCGTTGAAGAACTGTTGTCCGCGGCCGAGCGGGACTGCATAAACGGCAGTGGCCGAGACATCGTGCCGGATGTCGTAGCCGGCTGGGCCGTTGTCGGGACGGCTGTTGTAGTAGTTCTGAAACGCGCCGGAAGAGCCATAACCGCTCACGTTGAGCGAGTAGTTGCCCAGGCTGTTGGTCATGGCATTGCCCAAGGTATAGTTCACGGTAAATTCAAGACCATGATTCAAGCGCTGCCGCAAGACCGCCTGAAATGCGTTGTAGCTCATCTCGGCGCGCGACTCTGTAATCAGCAGTCCGCCGTTGCCGCCGACGCCGAGCGCTGAATCCACGCCATCCACGCCGATGTACTGGCTGTTGTAGAAGGGAGCCGAAGTTGAATCGTTGTTTACGGTCCACTGGTTGACGTTGCCGTAATCCTCGATATGCTGGCCCGTCTCGCCGATGTATCCCGCCTGCAGCGAAGCTGTGTGGGTCAGCGCATACTCCACGGTCAGGTTATATTCCTGCACGTACGCAGGTTGAATGTTCTGTGGATAGGCCGTGTATCCATTGTTGGAACTGCTGTATTGGACACCCGTGTCGGAACCGGTGAAGCCTTCCTCAGCTGTATTCGGTGTGGGCACCGAGCTGGTAGTCGGAGAGTTGACCGAGAAGCCGGCCGCCTGCAGGAAAGGCGCGATAGCGGTCAGGCGCTGATTGAACGAATTGCCTTCGAAGAAGCTTTCAGCTGCGTAGCCGCCGCGAATCACGGTGCGGGAGTTGAGCTGGTAGTCAAACCCCACGTGCGGCATCCATTGCTTGTAGCTCGGCTGATAGCACGCGGTATTGGGGCAGATTGCGGCGTTGGGAAGGGCGCCCGCGGGCAGATGGCCGGCATACATGATCTGGCCGGTCTTGAGATTGATATTGCCGGTGCGGTCCTGCTGCTCAATCCAGGGCTCATCGAATTCGTAGCGCAGGCCGAAGATCAGTGACAGGTTGGGGAGAATCTTGTAGTTGTCCTGTGCGAAGCCCGCAGTGCGCCACTGCCGTTGACCGACCTTGACGCTGCCCAGGGTAACTCCGCCAGACTGCACGCGGTCGAGCACGAAATCAGCCGGGCCCCAGCCACTGGCAGTCTCTGAACTCGGGTTCGAAGTGAAGGCGCCGGAGTAATTCAGCGAGCCCAGATAGCCGTCGTTGTTTCCGGTGGGATAGTTGTTCTGGTAGCGCTTGGCATCGACTCCAAAGCTGAGGAAGTGCTGACCACGCTGCCAGGTAAGGATGTCCGTATACGTGTAGGTGTTGTCGATCACTCCGCCGTTGTAAGCGCTCGTCCCCACGCTGCTCATGTCGCCGTTCAGGTTCTCATTGGTAAAGCCGTTATACCGCTGGTTGGGAAACGAGATGCCAACCTTGGAGTTGCCGGCAATTCCGAAGAATCCGGTTGGGTCCTGGGGAAAACCTTGATTCCAGTCGGTGCGCGTAAATCCAGCGCGTCCCTCGTTGACCAGCGTGGGAGAGAAGGTGTGCACCCAGGTCGCGCCCGTAAGCCAGGTGGGATAAAGATTGATTCCGGGAAAAGAGATCGCCAGCACCGCAACCGATCCATCGTAGGCGTGGGAGTTCGAGTAGAAACCGGTCAGCTTATCCTTGCCGCTGAAGTCGTATTCGAGCTTTACATCGCCCTGGTTGTTGCCCTTGTAGCTCGGATTCGGCGCCTGATAGTTGTTGCTTGCAATGCTGTCTGACGGGGCCACGCACTTGCCGCCGGCCGGGGTAGCGGGGTTATCGCCACCGCAGTCAGGGTAGTACTGGGTGTGCGCAAAGAGAAATGTGGCGACAGGATTGACGATGGGAACGTCCTGGTTATTGTCGTAGGGTGTGAAATCGTTCAGAGAGTCGTAGAGCTGAATGGGATTAGAACCAGTCAGCAGCGCCGAAAAGTCGCCGTTGCGCATGGCATCGGTAATGGTGCTGGCCGAATTCAGTCCGCCAACGTGCCAGCGCGCGCCCAGGTAATCGGCAAAAAAGAACAGCTTGTCGTGGAGGATCGGGCCACCGACTGTGCCGCCGAACTGAGAGAAAGAATACGGGCTGGTGGGCAGGCCTTGGTATCCATGCGAATAAGAATTCGCGTTGAAGCGATAGTCCTGCACGTATCCATATGCCGAGCCGTGGAAGTGATTGGTGCCGCTTTTCAGCACGCTCACCACGGCTGCGCCGTTCACGTTGCCGCTGTCAACTGCGGCGTCGGCGGTGATGACCTTGATCTCCTGCAGAGCTTCCGGCGCGGGGCTGTACGAGATCAGATTGTTGTACGTCTCGTTCATGTCGATGCCGTCAAGCGTGTAGTTGTTAGCCTGCGCGCGGTTGCCATTCATGTTCGGCGTGTCAGAGTTGTAGGTGCTGCGCTCGAAGCTCGTCAGGCCGGAAGTGCCGTACGTCGTCACCGCTCCGGGCATGTACAGTGTCACAGCCGAAAAGTCGAGGCCATTCAGGGGAAGATTGGCGATGGTATTTGCCGTGAATGTGGAGTCGATGGTCGGGCTATCGGTCGTCAGGATGGGCGCCGCGGCAGAGACGCTCACGCTGGTCGTGGCGCTGCCGACCACCAGCTTCACGTCGAACTTTGCCGTCTGCTGTACTTCCAGCGTGAAGGGCGGCAGCGTGGCATGCTCAAAGCCGTTCGCGTCGACCGATACCTGGTAATGACCGATGGGCAGGAAGTTGATTTGATACAAGCCATCGTCGTTCGTGATTGCGGCGGTGGATACGCCGGTATCGAGATTGGCGGCGACTACATGCGCACCGACAACAACGGCGCCGCTCGGGTCAGTGACTTCGCCGGTGATCGACCCGGTGATGGTCTGGGCGATGGCGAAGGGAACCGACAGCGACAGCGCGCATCCGACGAGCGCGCGAAGAAGGAAATTCGTTTTCATCTGGTCCTCACTTGAAGCGTTGCAGGGAATCGGCAACCCTGAGGGGTTGCCCACATCGCGGAATACCGGCTTGTGACTGTCACTTCGTACGCACAGTACCCGCACTTGACGATGATCAACGATATTCAAAAAGTGATTGCTTTGTCAATGAAAATGATCATTTCGATCACAATTATGCACAAAATGAACAGTTTAAGGGGTTTGTGAGGATGAATTTAAAGGGGTTTCTGAGGCGGCTACGGGGCTACCTGGCGGGGTGCCGGACGACGGCCCGCCCGAGCCGACAGGCGAGCTTCGCATGGTCGCTGGCTATTGCCTTTGCGGCAGAAAACTCCAGATCGCCGGGTCTTCTTCGCCGAGGACCCAGGAACAGAATCCGTCGAGCCCGTTCTTCTCGATCAGGCCATAGCGGTCTTTGAAGGTTTCGAGGTCGGTGTAGTAGATCCACTCGCGCATCTGGTCGCGATAGAAGTAGAAGTACGCGCTATGGTCCTCTGCATCCCATGCCGGCTTGGCGCCATACTCGTGCGCCAGCAGCAGTGCGCTGGGTGTGCCTATGTAATCAGCCTGTGGATTGGGCTTTTCTTCGCCGGTCGCTTTATCGACGGTGGGCGCGCCCGTGTACCAGTGGTACCCATACACAGGAATTCCCAAAGAAAGCTTTGCCCTGGGAACAAATTTGAGAGCGTACTCCAGGTTGTCGACGGTCCACTGCCACCCGGCAACCGGCCCAGGCTGGGTCCAGCGCGTGTGCTGGTCGTAGGTCATCAAACACACCAGGTCGACATATTTGCCGATCGCGGCCAGATCGTAAGCGCCTCGCCAGTCGGTGTAAATCCACTTGGCAAATCCGCCGCTTCCCGGGTAGCCGGGAGCGTTGGGTACGGTCGCGATGGTAAGCTGCAATCCCTCTTTGTGCAGCGCCTCGGCCGAAGCTTTCACAACCGCGCTCAGCAGGTCGCGATCGGTCCAGTCGATGTTTTCAAAGTCGAACTGGAAGCCAACGTAGCCGTGCAATTTGCATTCACGGATCAGCGCCTCGTTCATGCGGTCCTGCGCGACCGGGTTGCTGGCGAACGTATGAAACCCCTTCTTGTTGAATAGGGCGACGATGGGCATCACCGGCAGTTTCTCGCTTTGCGCGCGGCCCAGCACAAGATCGTTCGGCGCGCCGGTCACGAGACCGTTCTCATCCACCTGGTACCAGGTTGGGACCAGCAAGTCGATCTGCCGGGAATGCGCCAGGAACGACTCAACGGAATTCGTGCCGTCGGTTAGATAGAAAATCGCCCTCGGCCTGGCCCGTAGATAACCTGAGGCAAGGAGCAGCAAGCTGAACACGCAGAGAGTTCGTTTCATAAACGAGAACTGGTTGCAGAAATCCGGTCTTGAAAAGGCACGACTTTAGTCGTGCCATAGCAGAAATCCAGTCTTGAAAGGGCACGACTTTAGTCGTGCCATAAAGGACCGTATAAACACTGGGGCTTTAGCCCCTGAGGGATGTTTTTCCGGCATTTATGCAACCACTTCGAGTCCCACCTTAGCTGATGGCAGCGGTCGCGCGCAATATGGCGGGGCGAAGGAGTCGGTGGTTCGATGCGCCTCATGGAGCAGCGATGGGCTGCTGAAGCTCAGTACTTGCCCGGTTCACCCGACGCAAGAAATGCAACCCCTGAAGGATTCTTCCCCGAAGCGAGGGAATCCCGTAGCTTTTCGGGATTTGCCGCCGTCTGCGTCGCGGCCTGCCTCAGCAATCGCAGCGCTGCCGCCGGGGCCGTATCCGCCGGAAGGCGGAAAATCCAGGGCACATTCGCCGAGGTGAGCGATTTGTCGTCGCTGAGAGCCAGCACCGGAACAAAGCTCTTCAGAGCCAGTTGTTCCGATAAGTGCCCCGCATTCCGATCGAGCGCCAAAATTGCCAGGGCGTGCTCGTCCATCAGCGCATGAACCAGTTGCGTCGACGCAGCGCCCCAGTTCTGCTCGCTATCGATGGCCAGGGCCTGCCATTCGCGGCCGGATCCACCACGCGCACCGAGAGCAGCAACGACTTCGGGCGATTGCGCAACCTGCCCTGCGTGAGGCCCGAAGATCACCACATGCACCGGTCCCGCGGGCACATCGGCCGGGTGCGGACCATGGAATTGAACGCCATCGTCACCGGCCTGCGCGTGACTGACCGCCGCGGTCTTCTTTTCCATCGTCGCCGCACGATAGGTGATCGCGCCGCTATGAACCGCGCCGAGATACATGGGCGCCACATTCTTTCCTAGCGGGTCGAACACCATGTGCCCGGTTACTCCGTCGTAATCCTCCATGTCGGCCAGAGCATCGTGGATGCGAGCGCGATTGAGTCCCGCTGCGCAGATCGCATCGAGCAGCGCACTCATCGCATCGTAGGCCAGCGAAGCAAACTGCTCCGGCTGCTCCTGGAACTTGTCTTCGAACCGGCGGTTGAAGTCGAGCCAGCGCGGATCGTTGCGCGTCGGGTCGTACGGAAATACCGCCTCGAAGCCCTCTGCTGCCGGTCCAGCCTCGGCAAGCATGTCGCTTCCCAGCGTGCGATAGGATCCGAAGACGCGCTGCTTCATTCCGGCGGCGCGCATCTGCTTGAGGATTCGTCCCGCAGAGATTTCGTCGGCCCAGAGAACGATGGCGTCGGCGCGTGAGTCCCGAATCACCTGAAGCTGCCGCGAAAAATCGGTGTCGCCAGGCAGGAACTTCTGCTCGATCACAAGCGGATGCCCCAGGCGCCGCGCCGCATCGCGCATCTTGATCACGCCAAAGCGGCCGTAGCGATTGTTGACGCGCAGTAGCGCCACCCGCTTCAGGCCAAGCTCAGTGAAGATGCGACGCGCCAGCGTGTAGCACTGCACGCGGTCGTCCTGCAGGTCGGTGAAGTACCAGGGAACATAAGTTTCGGGAATCGTCGGGTCGGTCGAGGCCGAATTCACAATCGGAATCTCCGCCTTGAGCGCCACGCGCAGAATGATGTGCGTTGACTCGGAACTGATCGATCCGAAGATGGCCCAGTCCTCATCGTCGTAGATCATTTTGACGGCTTCGTTCGACGACGAGCCCCAGATGGTGGGGTCGGTGGGCCGGTCGTCGCCGTAAACCGCCTTGGCCTGCCAGTTGTCGTAGTCGTTGTGCAACATCAGTCGAAAAGGTTTGCCGCCATAGCCACCGCGCGCATTCGCCTCTTCGACGGCCAACTGCGCCCCGTGGAGCATCCGCAATCCGGAAACCTGGTCGGGATTATGTTCGATAGGTCCGAAAAAGCCGATGCGCACCTCGCTCAGATTTTTCGGCTCAGGCAGGTCACGGCCCGCGCCCGTGTAGAGATTAGGGCGAATGTAGTTTAGATCGTACGGAGTGGCGAAGTGGGAGTAAGGCTGCAGGTCATCGGGTTCATTCGCGTAAGGCGTTACCGTGCGGTCACGCGGCGGAGCGGGTGGATGCGCTCCACATGCGCAGACATGCTTATCATCGCTGCCCGGAGTCTGGGCTCGGGCGTGCCATCCCCCCGCGACCCATAACACCACCGTTCCCAAGATCCACATGCTGCGCATGACAACTCCTCAATGTCGAGCCGGCCTTTAGCTCCTACCTCGGTTGTCCCTCTATCCCGCTTCTTGAGGCGAAAGCTAAAGGCTAACGGCTAAGAGCTAAACGTTGTTCTTATCCGTCCGGAACATGGCGATAGCCTCGATCTCGACCAGCAGTTCGGGCCTGCAAAGAATCGCCTGGATGCCGGTGGAAGCGGGCACGGGATCAAGTCCCTGTTCCGCGTAGAACGCAGTCCGCTCCTCGTTGAACGCCTCGTAGTCGCGCTCGATATCACGGAGATAGCAGGTGGTGCGCACGATGTCGTGCCAGGTGCAGCCCTCGCTTGCCAGCAACCCCGTGATGTTGGCCAATGTGCGCCGCATCTGGGCGCGAAAATCGCCGATGTGCACGCTCTCGCCTTTTTCATCGATCGATGCCGTTCCCGAAATCAGCAGAATGGTTATGCCGTTCAGGTCGATGCGCATGCCGCGCGCGAAAGAACTCGGTTTCGCGTAGGCATAAGCTTCGTTCAGCACGGAGTGGTTGGTGATCGCCCGCTTCTTGATGGGTGCGTGGGCGATGGTTTCAAGAACGTCGGCAAATGCGCTCATGGTGATGCCTCCTATTTCAATGCAATCGTTCGTTGTGTTTGAAGAACTCCGTGACTCAAGCCTTTAGCAGTAGCGACCCAGATATCGCTTCCCTGAAAGTCGATTCCCAGAATGTAGTTGTGCGCCGGCGCGGTGGTCACGGCGATCGATCGGACGTGTCCCTGCGCATCTTGCTCCAGCATCTCTGGCTTTCCCGTTGTCAGCGAAGGCCGATAGACAGCCCAGTTCGCGCCGTCGTAATAGGCCAGACCTTTGTCGGTGCAGAACCAGGCGCGATTCGCGTCGACGCCTTTGACAAAGTTCGTGAAGTTCGAGGGCAGGCCGCTGTCTTTGGTCAGGAAGTTGTGCCAGTAGCGTCCGTCGTAGCGGCTGTCACCGAAGTAGGTCGATGCCCAGACGATCTTGTCGACGTAGCTGACCGAGGATACGATCTCGTGAATCAGTCCCTGATCCTTGAACAACACCATTTCGGTTTCGCCATCGGGATCCTCGTACATGTCCCATCGCCCGGTTTGCTGGGTGAGCTCGAGCAGGCCGCTGCCCCAGACAGCGAAATAGACCTTGTCCGCCGCCGCCGAAACCCCGTACACCCAGATCTCGCGCATCGGCGTATTGCGCTCGTTGTAGAGCGACCACTGGCCTGTGTGCAGGTCGAGTTTACAGGCGCCTGCCGCCGTAGCCACCCAGACGTTTTCGCCTTCAACGGATACACCGTAGACGACGTCGTTGCTCAGGCCCGAGTTGAGCTGCGTGTAGCTCTCGATGCGGCCGGCGGAGATGCGGCTCAGCCCTCCCATGGTTCCTGCCCACACATCGCCGGTGCGCTTGTCCAGCGCGAGTGAAAGCACAGCGCGGTGAGCCAACCCGTCCTTCGTCGTGTATGTCTTCCAAATATGGTTCTGGTAAACAGCCAGTCCGTTTTCAGTGCCTGTCCAAACTCGATCCCCATCTACCAAAACGGCGAAGACGTGGTCGTCGGGAAGTCCATTGGCAGTGGTGAAGTTTTCGAAACGGAAACGCGGCAGCCCCTGCGGTTCAGCCGCCCGCCCTTGCCTGCCATTAGGGTGTTGGGCCGCCGGTCGAGCTTGCGCAGAACACAGCGGCGAAAACGCCACCATTGCGGCTACGGCCAGCATGATTGCCCGGGCATGCGTTGGTTCATGCTTCTTCATCGCGTCCTCAGATATTCGATCAGGTCGTTCAGTTCGTCCTTGGTCAAATCGTTCGTCCGGCCATGCTTGTCGTCGGGGTTGTAGATCGTCCAGATCTCTTCGAGCGTGCGTGCTGAACCGTCATGCAGATAGGGCCCAGTCAGCGCAATGTTCGTCAGTTGTGGCGCCTTCAAAAGTCCGGAGCTGTCGGTGAGCTTGCGCGTGCCCACATCGAAGAGCTTCCGGTTGGTTCCTTCGGGACCGCTGTGACAGTAGGAACAGCGGTTACCTGGCGCAATCGGCTTGCCGAATTTATCAACTTCGCGTTCGAAGAGCGCCTCGCCCCGCTCCTGCGACGGGTTCAGCTGGCCGCCGGCGGGCCGCCACCGATTGGGTCGCGCAGGTAGGCTGCGAATGTATGTGGCCAGATCGGCAAGGGTGAGATCGTCGTAGTTTTCCGACCGCCAGAAGTACTTTTCGGTCCGCGGCCCGCACTCGGTGGGAATGTTGGGGTTGGCGCCGTTCCACTTGTAGGGTGCGACGTTCTTGATGTCTTCGAGCATCTTATTGTCCACGATGTCGACGCCGAAGCCGTTTGGCTCCAGATTCCACTGCAGACCGTCGAATGTGGAGTCGATGTGACAGCTCGAACAGCTGATTTGCCCCTGAAACGAGTAGCGCGCAGAGTAGAAAGCCTGCTCGCCCCGGCGGATGGGCATCACTTCTTTCGGCCCGTCCAGAGGGATTGTCGAGGCCACCTTCAGCGTCCGCGTGTCGATTACGCTGATGGTGTCATCGAGCCGGTTGGCGACCAGGAGCCTGTGTCCGTCGTGGCTGAGCACGAGGCCGCGCGGATTGTGTCCAACCGGAATCCGCGCTGCGACATAATTGGCGCTGGCGGAAAGATCCTCGGCATAGGAGCCGGATGCCGGCCTCGGATGCGCGTGAATGAAATGCAGCAGGCGTGGTATGTCGATCGCCAGCACGCACTCCGATCCGCCGACGCTCACATAGAGGCGCGACATGTCTGGCGAAATGACCACGCCAAATGGCTGCGAAGCGTAGCGGTCGAGTTCGTCGAGCGGCACCTCGACAGGCTGGCCCACGCGAGGCCCGAAAAGTGTCAGCGTGTAGGCGAAGGCGCCGCCGTGCTCAAGATGTGCCAGCGGAACGAGGTTCTTCGGGTGGTAGTCGGCGACCGCGCCCAACTGACCGTCAGCGGAAAATGCCAGATGAAAGACACCGGCGATGGAATGAAGCGGAATGCGATCGGCCACAGTGGCCTTCGCGGCATCGATGACCGTGATCTCAGACTCCGGCGCGGTGCGATTTTCAAGGCCCGTGCGCAGCGGCGAGGGATTCGGGTAGACATGCGTGGCGTAGATCCGGCTTCCATCCGGGGAGAGCGTCAGGTAGCTCGAACCACGGCCGGCCATCAGCCTCTGTTCTTCGGCGCCCGTCTGCGCATCGAGCACGGCAACGTCGTTCGAGATCCGATTGGCCACAAAGAGACGCTTGCCTGTCCGGTCCTCGACCACTCCGGAAGGTTCTGCCCCAACCGGCCACGTTCCTGCCACGGTCAGGCCTTTCGTATCGATCACCGAGAGCGTATCGTCCCACGAGTTGGTGACGAACAGGCGGTCGCCCGTGGCGGAAAGCGCCATGCCGCGCGGAACGCGTCCCACTGCGATGCTCTTGATAAGCGCGTACGTCGCTGCATCCAGCACGCGCACTTCTTCGCTCTCCTGGCATAGTACGTAAAGCCGCGCGCCGTCGGGCGAGAGCAGAACTTCAAGCGGCGAAGCGTAGGAATCGCTGCTTGCCGAGCGCTCGCCGGCGAGAACCGGCGGATTCATCGCCGGCCACAGAGCCGCTGTAACCAGAATCGCGGCAACGCATGCCAGCGCCGGCGCAATCGCGCGCCGCACCCCGATCGTGCGAAGCCTTCTCATTTCGGCTCCTCGATCGTCAGAACTTGATCTGCGCCGACGTTTTCCAGGATCTGCTCGCGCTTGCTTGGCCAATGGATCAGAATCTTGTCGATCTTTGTTGCCGCGCCCAGCCCGAAGTGCATGCGGCTGTCGTCCTGCGAAAGATATCCGGTAGACGCCACCCGCTCCGCTGTCCAGCGTTTGCCGCCGGCGAAAATCTCGACCCGCGCGCCGATGCCGTCACGGTTGCTTCTTGCCTCCGCCGAACCGGCTGCAACGGCATGGTCCCCCGGACGCATTCCGCCTGTGAGCTTGATCTCTATCCAGTGACCCGTGTTTGTCGAAGTGTTGTGCAGCAGCGTGCCGGGTGCCCCCAGATTCACCAGGTACGCGTCGATCTTGCCGTCATTCATGTAGTCGGCGAAACACGCGCCGCGCGCTACGGTGCGCTGACTCAGTACCGCGCCGGCCTGGAGCGAAACGTCCTCGAACCGGCCGTTGCCGAGCCCCTTGAACAGCGTGTGTTCCTGCGGAATCAGATGGATGAGCCCGCCGTGAAAGATGAGGATGTCTGGATTGCCGTCGTTCGAGAAGTCGTAGACGCCCGTGCCCCAGCTCACGTATTGCGCGTTGGCCTGCGAGATGCCATTCGAGGCGCCCACATCCTCAAAGTTCCCATTCGCTTCGTTCCGCAGGAACCGGTTGTAATGGCCGTCCGTCACCCACAGGTCGAGCACACCGCGTCCCTCGAAGTCCGCAAAGACCGGCCCCATCGACGAAGTCGCCTCGCCATTCTGCCCGAAGGCAGTGCCGGTATCGTTGGCGATCTCTTCGAAGGTCCCATCGTGTTTGTTGTGGAAGAGGAAGTTTTCCGTGCGGTCATTTGCAACGTAGATGTCGTCCCAGCCGTCGTTATCGAAATCCGCCGCCGTCACGCCCATGGTCCGGCCCACATAGTCGCCCAGTCCTGATTTCGCCGTGGCGTCGGTGAAGGTTCCGTCGCAGTTGTTGTGGAACAGCATGTTGGTCTCGCCTGCGTAATCTAGCGGACCCGGATAGTTGTCGGCCGCGTAATAGGCGCGGTACTTTGGATCGAATTTGACATAGCGGCCCACGAAGAGATCGGCACAGCCATCCCGGTCGTAGTCGAGCCAGGTGGAACTGATCGCCCATCCGCTCACCTTGATACCCGCCTTCTCGGTGACGTCGGTGAAGTGGCCGTTGCCGTCGTTGTGGTAGAGGATCACCCTGCCATAACCGGTGACGAGCAAATCCTCGTTGCCGTCGTTGTCGTAGTCCGCTGCCGTGACGGCTACGGAATACATATCCGGATTCAGCCCGGCCTGGTCGGTGACATCGGTGAAGTGGCCCTTGCCGTCGTTGCGGTAGAGATGGTTATGCGGCAGCGGATTGGGCTTCTCCTTCAGCGGGTAGGGATGCATGGAGTCGTCGAGCGGCCGGCCGTTGACGACATAGAGCGAGGGTAAGCCCGAGTTGTTGTAGTCGATCCAAATGCAGCCTGCACCCGTTCCCTCGAGCAGCGATCCCAGTTGCCGCGATCCAAAGCTATGCGTGAAGTGGATGCCCGCTTCGTCATTCGCGTCTTCGAAGCGAATCGAGGGAAGCTGAGTCGCGACGACGGTTCCCTGAGCATTGGCGCCGAAGTGGTCTGGCGCGGCCTCTTGTGCGGCCGTCATTGTCTGCGCCGCAGCGCCCGGAGATGAAGCCAGGATCAAGGTGATTGCAAAGAAAAGAAGAACCCGAAGGCGCATCTCACTGGCCTCCCTGAGATGAATGAGCCGGATGGTCGCCGGTAAGGTCGACAGGCGTTGTCGTTCGCAGCAGCACACCCGGGACGCGATTCTCCGACCCGCGCTCCGGCCCGGCATGGCAGCCAACGCAGTAACGTTGTTCGCCGCCGCGAATCCAGAACCAGCCCTTCTCCTGGCGCAACACTGCGCCCCTGCGGTCCAGCAGGGCGAATCGGATGGGCTGGTTCGCGGGTACGCTCACGAAGAATGAACCATCGCCTTCGATCGGCGCGGTGCCCATGGTGGTTACGCGGCCGTTCGCACCTGCATTCATCTCCAGGGTCTCGAGCCGCGCGGCCGCAGGGGTTCCACGCAGTGCGCCATCACGCGACACGCGCGTGTCGAGGGCCATCAGGTTTGCATAGTTCCACGGATGCAACCCTGACGGATGACGGTTGGGCCGCTGATGAGGAGCAACCAGAACGGGGTCGACAAGATTCATTCCACCGATGCCCAGCAGGGTTTCAAGCTTCGCGTTGCGCGCGCCGGGATCCCAGAAGCTGATCGCGAAGTGTGCGTTGTCTGCCGCGCGCGCGCTCACCAGCCACGCGCCCGAATCCGTTTCGGCAAACGCGCCTGCATATTGGGCAGGCGGCGCGGCAATGGGTTCCTCGTGGGCCGATGGCGAGGTGAATCGGGCAAGGGAAGCGCCATGCGTGAAAACCACATCGCCCGATGCAAGCTGATGCGCGCCCCACCGCGCCCGCCCGTGATCGCAACGATACGACTCGACACCCGAGCCATCGGCATAGACCAGAAAAATCTCCGGCGTCGAACCGGTGCCGAGCGGAAAGCCGGACTCGAACAGAATGCGACCGTCGCGCAGAACGCCCGTGGGAAAAGCGCTGGCGCGAATGTAGGTGAGACGCGTCACGCCCGGCCCCGCGGTTGGATTCAACGGCGCGGTCCCTATCGGCCTGCCATCATCCGACGAATCAATTTCAAATCCAGGCGGCGTGCGCTGTGCCCAAACCAGCCGCCCGCCCGGCAAGTGAAACGGCCGCTCAGCGTCGTTGCTTGTTGAAGTAACCTTGCGAACGGACCCATCGGAGAGCGTCAACTCCCAGATTTGCCAGGGATCGCCGGCAGCTTTCTTGCCCGCGAACAAAACCGACTTGCCGTCGTAGGAGACATCGGCATCGGCAGTAGCTGCGTAGCCGGGGACCAACTGCTCCGATTTGCCGTTATGCACCAGCAGAAGCTGCGCGCCTCCTGGAAAGCGCTCACCTCCTTGCAACTCGGCAAGCGGCTTGTAGATTGGAGCGGCGGTAACAATATAGTCTGCGCCAGCGTTTTGTGATGGCGTGGGCGCAAAGCCGCACAACACCGTCGTCACGAGAGTTGCGGCGCCCGCCGCGATAGCGAGACGAGAGATGCTGTGCGTCGAAGACGTGACATTGCGTCGCGGCGACCCCAGGGAGCGGCGACCTTGGATCAAGCTGAACAGGGTAGGTATTCTCTGGTTTCGCCATAGAGCCCGGGGCAGCTTCGTCATCCTGCGGCCTCCAGGGCCCGAATCTCAACGCAGTTCCGCAGGCCCCAACTCCGGTCGCGCAGCTCAACCCACGGCGCCAGGCCGTCCATCATCGCATCGAAATCAGCGAAATCGAGCGACTGCTCGCCATCGCTCCAGGCCTTTTCCGGGTTCGGGTGGACTTCGACGATAAGTCCGTCCGCGCCTGCAGCGATTCCTATGCGCGCCAAAGCCGGAACCAGGTCGCGGCAACCGGCTGCATGACTGGGATCGGCGATCACCGGCAGATGCGAGATTTCTTTCAGTAGGGCAATGCCTGCGGCGTCAAAAGTGTTGCGCATCGCCGTCTCAAAGGTCCGGATGCCACGCTCGCAAAGTATGACGTAGGGATTTCCGGCGCTGAGGACCAGCTGTGCCGATCGCAAAAGGTCGCCGATGGTGGCCACCATGCCGCGCTTCAGCAGAATGGGCAGGCCTGTTTGCGCTGCAGCCTCAAGGAGTGAATAGTTCTCCATGCTGCGCGAGCCGATCTGCAAAATGTCGGCATATTCCGCCACCATCTCTACGTCGCACTCCGACATCACTTCCGTGACGACGGCCAGGCCGGTGGCTTCGCGTGCTTTGGCCAGCAGCTTCAGGCCATCGAGACCGAGCCCGTGAAAGGCGTAAGGAGATGTGCGCGGCTTGAAGGCGCCTCCGCGCAGAACGCGGGCGCCCGCCCGGGCCACATGCTCAGCGGTGGCCATGAGCTGTCGCTCGGTCTCGACCGAGCAGGGCCCTGCCATGGTGATGAATTCATTCCCGCCAACGACGAAATCGCGCACCGGGATAAGTGTGCGTTCGCACTGTGTGGAGATCAGAACATCCGGTGTCTCGGCAAATCGTGCAGCCCAGCTTTCGCGCACGCGGGTGCGCTCCCATCCGCCTCCATATATTGGGGAAGCGCCAGTGTAGCGTGATCAATGAGGATGTGCCTCAATCCAAAGGTTGAGAAGATGTGTCCGTCGCCATCATGAGTGACGCAGCTCACACTAGCTCGGGGAGGGGTTATCTCCGCGCCATCGGCGGCGGCTGGAATCCAAATTCGCGGTCGACAATGGAGGCGATTCCAAGGGCAATTTCGTCTTCGAATGGCCGGGCGGCGACCTGGACGCCGATCGGCAACCCTTCCGGCGACCGGCCCACTGGAACCACCGCTGCTGGAGCCGCCAGAGCATTAAACCATTGCGGATGCCGCACGGCGTCGAGATATGCGACCTGCTTTCCCTCGATCGTCCATTCACGCTCGTTGTGACCAAAGGCGGGAACGCTCGCCACCGGGCAGAGCAGGACGGGGAACTCGCTCATCTCCCGGAGGGTCTTGGCGCGCAGAATGTCCAGTTCCGCCCACGCAGTCAGCAGGTCGGCAGCCGAAAGCGAGGGCTGTGCCCGCGCAATCTCGAGAAACTCTTTGAAAATTGGGCTGAGACGCTGCTCCTTGCCGGTAATCTCGGGCGCATAAAACATGGCTCCGCATTGCACGAAAAACTTCCACCACAGCTTGCGAAGCCGCTCGAGGGTATGTGGGCGGAACGGCTCGACGCGAAATCCGGCATCGCGCAGCGCCTGCGCTGCGGCGTTGACGGCAGCGCGTGTCTCCGGCGTTACGGGAACCAGGCCGTCATCTTCGAAGTAGCCGATCGCATTCCGCCGTAAATCGTCAAGCGATGGCTCACGCAACGCCAGCGGCGGGCTCATGGGATCGAGCGGATCCTGGCGGCTGAGGACCTGGAAAAGCAGCGCGGCATCCTCGATGGTGCGCGCCATGGGCCCGATCGCGCCAAGTATGGAAAACGGGCCGACGCACGGCGGCAGATGACCGCGGCCCGGAACCCGTCCCGGCGTGGGCTTGAGCGAGCAGATGCCCGTGAAGTGCGCCGGCACCCGCACTGACCCCCCGCTGTCGCTGCCGAGACCGGCCGCCGAAAGCCCCGCCGCGATCGCTGCCGACTCGCCGCCGCTCGATCCACCCGGCGAGCGGTCGAGATCCCATGGGTTGCGCGTTTGCCCATACAGAAGATTTGCCGTTTCATAGGCCATCAGGAACTCAGGACAGTTGGTGGTGCCCAGGATCAGCGCTCCCGCAGCGCGCAATCGCGCCACAGCTTCGGCATCTTCCGTGGGGATCTCGCCCTTGTGCAGCAAGCTCCCGATCTCGCATCGGTAACCCGCTGTGGCAATCGATTGCTTAATCGTGACCGGGAGGCCGTGCAGCGCGCCGCGCGGTTCCTTTGCGGCGTCGAGTCGGCGGGCCTCGGTGCGCACGCGGTCGGGGTCGAAGTCGACGAGCGCATTCAAGGTAGGGTTCAGCCGCTCGATCTCGCCGATGTGCTCCTCAGCCAGCTCCGCAACTGAAACCTTGCCGCTGCGCAAAAGCTCCAATTGCCGCGTAGCCGATGCCAGCGTCAGCTTGCTCATGGCTGCGAGGACGGCTTCACGGACAGCAGATCCGCCGGGCCCGGAGGCATATCCTCAACCGGCGTCGATGGACGCACCTGGAAATCGAACCGGTAAGAACCCACCGGTTCACCCGAATCGAAGCGGTCGTTCCAGTTCAGCTGGTAGTCGAGAGACTGCGTGTCGAGCGGGAATTCTTCCGGTTTCGGATAGGGGTAGGTGCTCATGCGATGGAACGGCATCTGCACCACGGTGAACGGCGATGCATCCCACCAATCCATATCTTTCTCGTAGCCGTTGGCATAGAAGAAATAATCCCGCTTCCATCCGGCCGGCAGCGCCGGCAGGTTCGCCGTGTCGAACTCTGCGGCGATCTCATCGCCGCTGCCGAAGACCACGAAGCGATCGTCGATCTGCCCGAGCAGCGGCGTCACGTCGCCCATGTGTGTATAGCTGCCCCGCTCGCGCTGGTAGCTGCCGGTCAGGCTTACCAGGTTGTAGTTGTAGGTAAGATCGCCGGGGCTGGGCAGGTCGATCTCTTTCGGATAACCGCGGAAATGCAGCGTTGCCGATGCCAGCGGCAGCTCTGCCGTGCGCGATTCCGCGTTCGTGCTTTGATCGATCAGCACCTGGTCCCAGTAGATCTGCAGATTCGTCGTCAGGCGAATACGCCGCGTACCGGCAGGCAGCTTGCCGGTCAGGTCCACCACGATGGTGCGCTCCAGCCCGGCGGGAAATCCTGCGTCGCCCGGGATGCGCTGCCATGAGCCGTCAGGGAGTTCTGCTTCTACGTACGGCGGAGTCTCCTTCAGACCTGCTTGCCACGCGGCATAAAGCGAAGTCGCGCTGAAGTAGTTCACGTATCCGGTCATCAGCAGGCGTAGCGGAGCCTTCAAGTTCACCGCACCAAGGTCCAGCGTCAGCGCGTGCAGGTTGGCGAAACCATCGTAGGGCAGCGGCTTGAACCCGCTGGCGAATTGATGATCGGCGCGGCTGATGAAATCGAGCACATCACGCCCTTCGCCGTCCCACGCGCCCGCCGGCAGGCGCAGATTGGCACTGGCGACTACGCGGCCTGAAGCAAACGGCGGGTTGTCGAGGAACCGCTCGTCGGGATTCACTTCAACACCTGCAGGATGATCGATAGCGACCATGCGCAGCTGGTCGATGTAGTTCACTTCTTCCATGGGCTCCATGAAGCGCACGCTCACCTTGCCGCTCACGGGCGCAACGTCGCTGCCATCCACCTTCACCCACTCGCCAGGGTTGGGAATATTGCGGCGCGTTGGTGTAAACCAGTGGCCCACAACGCCGGCCCCGATCACATCGGTGACGAATTTGTATCTTTGCCCGTCCCAGACAAACAGCACCGGGCAGGAACTTCCTCGCCGGTCGGCTTCTTTGTAAGCGATCTCGGCCTTCTGCGGAATGTCGATCTCGTCCTGCAGAACGCCGGTGGGCCACAGGATGCGCAGCAGGTCGATGCGCGCAGATTGGCCGAGCCCGACAAGAATTTGTGGCGCCGCTTGCGTCTGGTAGCCCGAAGCGCCGGGCAACTCCCACTTTTGCCAAAGCCCGTCGGAAAAGACCTCGACCTTCACTCCAATGGCGGTCTTGTTGTCGGCCAGGCCAGTAAGGTCCAGGCGCGCGAAGTGGTTCTTGTTCGCGCCAATATTGCGCAGAAGCAACGGCGCTGCGTGCTCCTGGGTCACGATCAGATCGGCTGCGCCGTCGCCGGCAATATCGGCCGCAATCAATCCCCGCGGCGATTCTAGATGCACGCTGTCGATCCCCAGCGCGTGACTCACGTCTTCAAAGCTGCCGTCGCCGCGATTCCGCAAGACCACGACGCGCGGGCCGGCACTGGTCTCCACAATCGCCGCCAGGTCGATCCATCCATCGTTATCGATGTCGACCGGCGTGATGCCCCATCCGCGCAGCGCTCCATGCAACGGGAGTTCGACGCGCTCAAACCTCCGTCCTACGCGATTCGGGCCTTCCACGTTGCGCCACAGCGTCAGACCCGGTGCGCCGGCATGCGTCACCGCAAAGTCCATCCAACCATCTTTGTTGAAGTCCAGGACCGCGACGCCGGTCGTGGGCGGCAGATCGGCGTGCTCGTAGAGCGGCTGGATCGGGTACTTGCCTTCGCGTGGATTGATGTAGATCAGAGGCGCCGGCCCGTCTCCAGTGGTCGCAAGATCGACAGCGCGATCGTTGTTGAAATCGGTGAGGATCGCCGCTGCAGTCGATCCGCTTCCTCCCAATCCAGTTGGATCAGTCTGTTCTGTAAATGTGCCGTCACCGTTGTTTCGCCACAGCACGTTCGGTGCGTCACCCGCCTTCAACCCCGCTCCGGTGAGCAGCAGATCGAGATCGCCGTCGTGATCGTAGTCGACAAACGTGATTCCGGAGGGGCGATTGCGTGCTATGATCCCCGACTTCGCCGTTACGTCTTCGAATTTGCCGTGCCCAAGGTTACGGAACAGAAGCACCCGGTCTTCCAGCGCCACGGCCAGATCGTTCAAACCGTCGCCGTCGAAGTCGCCCACTGAGCAGGCCACCGCGTGGCCGCTGGCCTTCAGTCCCGCCGCCGGCGCATCCCACTCGCTGAAGCCGCCATCGCCCTGATTGTGCAATACGCGAATAGCCTGCTCGCCAGATTGCATCAGAACCAGATCCATCTGTCCCGAGCCGGTGGCATCCATCATGCACACGCCCCCGGTAGCTGACGAGAACGACGAATTCCCCGCGGCCAGCGGCCGCCCTTCCAGTTTCACTGGAATCATCGCCGCAATCGAGCTCTCGGGCTCCTTCACCGTGCTCGCCGTCGAGTAGTGTCCCTGCTCCCCATAGCTCAAACCGATGGCCGCGGAGATCTTGGTGCTGGTCATGTGCTGGAAGAGCTTGAAGTGCTCGCGGGCCTCATCGGTGCGGCCGGCGCGCTGCAGCGATCGCGCCAGCACGAACTCTGCCGAGGCGTGCAGCGGCTGGATCTGCAGCACCTTTTCGAGAGTCGCGATGGCTTTGTCGTATTGCTTCATCTCCTGGTAACACACACCAGCGAAGTAAAGCGAGTCCGCATCTCGCGGGTCGAGATCGGCTGCATGTTGGAAACTGGCCAGCGCCGGCTCCAACTCGTTGTCGGCATGTTGCGCCAGCCCCAGGTTGTACCAGGCTTGCGCGCTATTGGGGTCGATGACTATCGCTTTCTGCAGCCAGGTCTTGGCGTCTTCAATTTTCTGCAGGGTCAACAGGGAGATGCCTTCGTTTGTCGCCGCCTGGGCCATCCGCGGATCTTTCTTGAATGCCTCGGCAAACGCATCTGCCGCCCGCTCGGTAAACTGCTGGCCCATCAGCGCCACGCCACGATTGTTTGAGCGAATCGCATCGGCGTCGTAGCGTGCTTCTGCCCCTGCTGAAACAGCCACTGCCCCCAAAATCGTCAGCACGCAAAATGTGGTCTTTCCCATCGTCATAACACGAGTTCCCGCAGCTCTTTTCTTGATTGAAATGCAGACTCTCCAGTGTACGCGAGTCAGCGTGCTGTCCCTTGTGGCGCGCCGTCAGCCGCTTGCTAGGAGATACGCATTCAAAAACGCAGCCAGATGTCCGCCTCGCACGTCGCATTTCGATGAAGCCCGGGCAAGGCATGAATCGGCCCACGGGAAAAAACCCAAGCGCGGAGTGAGGTGCCGATAAAGGCAGATGGAGCGCGATCTCCACCTAAGGTTGGTTGTTTAACCTGCCTCCGTACTGTCATCCTCCGATGGATTCATTCCCCATAACTCTTGTGAGGTCGAAAATGCAGCGCTGGCTTTTCGTAGTGATTACATGTGTGTCTCTGTGTGCCTCCCTTCACGCGCAGGACCGCTTCGCAACCCATCCGGCGGACGGGACCAGTCAAAATCTCTTCACTGATTCAGTGCAGCGCACCGCACCTGCGAACCCCGTGCAACCTGCGAGCCTCAACGGTGGCGTGGACCTGAATACGATGTCCGCTAGAGATGCCGGACTAGAGGGTGGATTGCTGCCGAACCTGAATCCCGGCGCGTTCACGATGGCCGACGGCGCGGGAGATCTCTCGAGGCTGCTTAGGGCCCATCTCGTTGCCAACCTTGTCTCTCCTGCAGCAGCCGAAGGCTGGCCCGGCACGCCGCCCCAGGCCGGCCAGGGGAAATCGGTATCGGCGGGTGGGCCGCCGCTTAGCATTTCTGTTTACGACCGCACGCGCGTCGATTCCTGGCAGTGGTTTGCGGCGCCGCCCTATGCAAACCAATACACCTACGTGCAATCACTGGTTCGGCTGGGCATGGCGCAGCAGATCCATCGGTGGGACTGGGCGCTCGAACTGTCTCAGCCCGCGGTGCTCGATGTTCCGAACGATGCCGTGTCTGCCGTGAGCGCGCAAGGTCAGTTGGGCCTGGGTGGAACCTATTATGCGGCCAACAAGAACACTGAGCCTGCCGCCGCGTTTTTCAAGCAAGGCTATCTCCGCTATGACGGCGAAAGCAGCAACCTTCGCATCGGGCGCTTCGAGTTTTTCGACGGCGTTGAGACGCAGCCCAAGGATCCGACCATCGGCTGGCTGCAAGCCAACCGGATCTCCCAGCGCTTGATCGCCAACTTCGGGTTTTCGAATGCCCAGCGCAGCTTTGATGGCCTTGACGCTCATATCAACGCCGGCCAGTGGAACATCACCGCCATGGCGGCGCGCTCCGACCAGGGTGTCTTCAATATGAACGGCAACCCGGAGCTGAATGTGGACGTTCAGTACCTCGCGCTCACCCGGCCGGCATGGAAAGGGAAGGTGCTCTGGCGGGTGTTCGGCGTCGCCTATCACGATGGGCGAACCTACGTGACAAAAACCGATAATCGCGCCTTGGCGGTGCGCGCGGCCGACCACGAAAACATCCGCATCGGAACCTACGGAGGCGATTTGCTGACCGTCATTCCGGCCGGTTCGGGTAACTTCGACTTTCTCTTATGGGGAGTACTGCAGAACGGCAGTTGGGGCCATCTGGGCGACAGCGCGAATGCGGCCGCGGTCGAAGGCGGATATCAGTTGACCAAGGTTCCCTCGGCGCCGTGGCTGCGCGGCGGCTGGTTCCGCTCCAGCGGAGACAACAACGCCGCCGACGGCACGCATGGCACATTCTTCCAGGTGCTCACCACGCCGCGGCTCTACGCCCGCCTGCCCTTCTACAACCTGATGAACAACACCGACGGCTTCGTGCAGATTATCGACAAGCCGGCGAAGCAACTTACTCTGCGTGCAGACCTCCACTGGTTGCAGCTCACTTCGGCCCACGATCTGTGGTACTTGGGAGGGGGCGCTTTCGACAACAAAGTCTTCGGATACACCGGGCGTCCGGCAAACGGCAAGACCTCGCTAGCTTCGGTTCCCGACATAAGCGCGGACTGGCAGGCAACGAAAACCATCGGTCTCAACTTCTACTACGCTTACGCACAGGGCAAGACTGTGGTTGCGTCGATCTATCCGGCCAACCGAAATATGCAGTTTGGATATGTGGAGTTCGTCTATAAATGGGGCCTGAAGCAGGGCAGGAAATGAGCCCTAAATGCGCGGGCGCTCGCGAAGCAGGGGCGCCCCACGCACGAGACGAATGCGGTGAGAGGCTACTCTGTGCCCAGCTTATAGGGAACGGCGAACCGTCCGATCTGGATGATCGATTTTTCCGCCGGCGGCCAAATGTGCAGGCTTTCTACGCGCGATGACCCCGCGATCCAACGTGCGTCGGTCGTTCCCACAAGGTCGCCGGTCTCTGCTGCGTTGAAGTGAACCGTCAGCAGATCGCCTTCGCTCGATCGCGTCCAGCCGAAGACATATTTGCCCGGCTTGAGCAGCACCCCGCCGATTTGAATCGGGGCCTGCACGAGCAAATAGTGCGAGTACTTCCCCTCGGCCGAGTAGCCGGCGGTAATCAGAACCACCCCGGCAATGAAATGGCCGCGGCCGTCGACGATGCCCGATGCCGTCCGCATCTCCGTCTCGATGTGTTCGCTCACAACCGGCGCGCGCGCGGGCAACACTGAAGCCAGCTCTGCTTCGGTCGCCTGACGCCACGCCGCCCTTTGCGCGGCTCCGGCCTGTGTCATTCCCAGCCATGCAACTCCCGATAACGCCAGGCCCACCCATGGTTTCATCTTCATCACTCTGGTTTCTTCAGCGATTCGAACGGAACAATGCCTCGCCGAATGGCTGCTGTGGCTGCCTGGGTTCGATCGGTCACTCCGAGCTTGCTCAGCAGTGTGTTGATGTGCGTCTTCACCGTGGCCTCTGAAATATCGAGAACGGCTGCAATCTCCTTGTTGCTTTTTCCGGCTACGATCTGCTCCAGCACTTCGGACTCGCGTGGCGTCAGATCTTCGGTGCCCACGCGTTCCGCCAGCCGCTCCGCGATTGCCGGAGGAATGTGCGACTTCCCCGCATGAACCTCGCGAATCGTCGTAATGAGCTCATCGGTCGTCATCCCCTTCAGGAGGTACGCTTTTGCTCCTCCTTTCAGGGCGCGGTAGATATCTTCGTCGCCGTCATAGGTTGTCAACACCACGAACCGCGCTTGCGGTGACTCGATGCGCACCCGCTGGATCACTTCTACGCCGCTCATCCTCGGCAGCCGCAAATCGATCAGGGTAATGTCCGGCTGGTGTTTGCGAAATTGCGCAATTGCCTCCACGCCGTCCGCCGCTTCGCTCACTACCTGGATGCCTTCCACCAGCTTAAGCAGCGCCACAAGCCCTTGGCGCACGACGTTGTGGTCCTCCACGACCAGCACGCGAATCGCTTCCTTTGTCACACCTGCTCTCCTGTCTGCTCGCGCGTCGGCGCTGGCGCCGGCGCACGCAACCTTACCGTAGTGCCTTCTCCTGTTGTGCTCGTTACTTCCAGCACTCCGCGAATCGATTCCGCGCGTTCGCGCATCCCCGTTAGGCCAAATCCCCCATCGACGCTTGCCTTTGCCTGATCCGGCGCGCCGCCCTTTCCGTCGTCGCTGACCTCCAACTCGATGGCCGAGGATTCGTACTTTAACTGGACCCAAAGCCTGGTCGCGCCGGCGTGTTTCTTCACATTATGGATGGCCTCCTGCACGATACGGAGCACCTCGCGCTCCGTTCCCGGTGCCAGCGCTCTGTACGCTCCGAACGCGCTGAATTGCGCCGAAAGCCGCGCGTCTCCCGCTGCTTCCACCAGCCGTCTCATCCTCACCGGCAGTGTAGTTTCGTCCGCATCCTGTGTGCGTAGCGCCCAGATTGATTGGCGTGCGTCCGCCAGCCCCTCGCGCACAACCTGCCGCGTTTGATCCACCTGTTTCGCTGCTTCCTCCACCTTTCGCTGTCGCAAAAGCTCGGCGAGCATCTCCAGTTGCACCGAGATGCCCACATATCCCTGCGCCAGCGTGTCATGGATTTCGCGCGCGATCCGGCTGCGTTCGCCCAGCACGGCGCGAAACTCGCGCTGCGCGGTTCGCAACCGTCCTTTGATTACAAGAACGATGCTTGCAGCTACCGCCATCAGAAGCAGCGCAAAAAACCACACCGTCTGGTAGAAGTGAGGCTTCAACTCGAACGCCAGAGCTGCCCCGGTGGTGTTCCAAAACCCGTCGTTGTTGGCCGCCTGCACGCGAAAGGTGTACGTTCCTGGCGGAATGTTGGTGTAATACGCAGTTCGGCGCGCGCCGGCCTCCGTCCAGTCGCGGTCGAAGCCTTCAAGCCGGTAGCGGTAACGCACCTTAAGCGGTGCGGTAAAGCTCAGCCCGGCATAATCGAACTGAAAGTGCACGTGGCCGGCGCGAATCTTGATTGGAGCGTCCGCCTGCTGCAGTGGCTGATCCACGTCATCGACGGCAAATCGTTCCAATGCCACTGGTGGCGCAACCGAGTTCACAGGAAAATGCGCGGGGTCAGCTTCCACAAGCCCCTTGGGAGTGGCGAACCATAACTGGCCGTCTTTCGAGCGCGTCGCCGAAGGATGGCTATTGGCCGCGGTCTCGCGGCTTCGCAACCCATCCGTGGTGCCGAAGGCAATGCAATTTTGAACCGCCGCGCCGGCGCCCCCGCGGCTCTCGCTGATCCAATCACATCGCGTAATGCCGTTCCCGGTCGCAAACCAGACATGGCCCTGTGCGTCATTCAGAATCGCGTGGATCGTTGCCTGGCCCAGCGGGTCTCCCCCGCCCGCAGAAAATTTCTTTCCATCCCAGAAATCCCAGCCGTGATCCTGCGTGCCGACGAGCAACCCTCCTCCGGGCAGCGGAAGCAGCGCCGTGAGAACGTTGCTGGAGAGTCCGTCGGCCGCGGTGAAATTCGAGAGTTTGCCGCTGCGCAGGCGAGTGAGTCCGCCAAGAGTTGCGACCCACAGATCGCCGCCGGCATCGCGCGCCATTGCGCCCACCGTGTCGCTTCCCAGTCCCTTCGCCTGTGTCAGGATCTCCATCTTCGGATGGGAGTGTAATTCAACCGCGCTGGCTGCCGCCTCCATCCAATGGACGAGTCCATGCCTGGTACCAATCCAGAGCGAGCCGTCGCCATCGGCCAGTAAGGATCGGATGAAATCGTCGGGCAGGCCATCGGCCGAGGTAAATCCGTCCACGTGGCCGCCGCGGATCCGGTTGAGCCCGTCAGGGGTGCCTATCCAGACGTCCCCGTTCGGCGCAGCAGCCAGTGACAGGATTACGTCGCTCAGCAAGCCGTCGCGCAAAGTCCAGGTCTTGACTTTGATTGCTTCGTTGGCTTCACGCTCCAGTGCGTTGAGCCCGCCGCCGAGCGTCCCCACCCAAAGCGTCCCTGCGCGACCCTCGACGACGGATGTGGTGGAATCGGAGGCCAGACCATCGTGCGCGCCCAAAGTCCTGAAACGTTGGTCGCGCAGGATGTGCAACCCTCCAGTCTCGGTTCCAACCCACATGTTGCCTTCGCGGTCTTCCATGATGGCGAGGACCGACGCCGCCGCCAATGGGTCGGTAAGCGGCAGTGACTGCAGCCTGCCGCCGGCAAGGCGCGTCAGCCCGCTGTTTGTGCCGATCCACAGCGCACCCTCCCGGTCGGCGAACAGCGCCTGGATGCGGTTTCCGGGAAGGTCCTTTCCCGCGCCGAATCTCTCCACCACGCGGTCCGCGCGCATGATCAGGAGCAGGCTCTTGCTGGCGTATGCCGTTTGCCCGTTGCCGAATGCAGATTGAAACTCGATCGCGTCTTCCAGCAGCCCGGCCTGTTCCGCTGCATGCTTCCACGAACCCTCCGCCGTCTCGCCGGGTTGCGAAGTTTCCACCCAAAACCCGCTGCTGCCGCTTGCCCCCGCGGCTAGCACTTCGCCGGAACCTTCGCCACCTGTACTCAGGAATCCGTCGCCGTTCAAGCGCGCAATCCCCTGGTCGGTGTTCACCCACACCTGCCCCCCGGTGAATGCCAGCCCGCGGATCCCGTTCGCAGGAAGGCCATCGCGCGTGGTGTACGCGTGGATCTTCCCGTTCGCCCAACGCGCCAGTCCCGCGCCTGTACCGATCCACATCTCTCCGTCTGGCGTCTCCAGCAGGCAGCAGATGTCGTTGTCGGGTAATCCGGGAGTCGAAGTGCGGTCGAAGAGTTGAAAACTGTTTCCGTCGAAACGCACAAGTCCGGCCTCGGTCCCCAGCCACAGGAATCCCTGGCGCGACTGGATCATCGCCGTGATCGTGTTCTGGGGCAGCCCGTTTTCCATGACCCAGGTCTGCCGCGCGTAGTTGGCCAGAGCGGTCGACGGATCAAGCGCCCCAGCGGCCTCGGGACGCATCGTCACCAGCGCAAGGCAGGCGGTTCCCATAGCAATTCGCGTCTGCCGGTTGATGAGCACGCTCCTACAATAATTCAATCAGCTCACGTCCTGCGGACGATGTCCGTTTGAGCGAATGGCCGATTAGAACTCGCTCGAATCCAGGTCCGATCAGGTCCAATCGCCGGTCCTGAGGCCGTGTCCACTGCGGTATACTCACTTGCGAATCCCCAAAAGGAGTTGGAGCAATGAGCAAGACGAAGATTTTGAGTATTCTCGCGTCCGCGTTGATCGGCGTGTTGATTTCGGCAGCGCCCGCAATCATGCCGGCACAGGGTGGCGACACGATTCTCAAGCCGGCCGATCTGACCAAGGTCCTTCCGGCGGCGGTGTTCTATCGCGGGCAGAGCGCGACCACCCAGGCGCGAAATTCCGGCGGCGTGAAATTTGCCGACGGTTACTTCGTGATGACCAGCCTGGTCGACACCTCGGGCTACTCGACTGGCGTTGCCGCCAAGTACCAGGCCTACTTCATTAACGAAGTGCCCATCAAGATCGGCGGCCAGAAACTGGCCCCCGGGGCCTACGGTATCGGATTTATCGCCGGCAATAAATTCATCGTCACCGACATCGGCGCGCACGATGTTTTCGCGGTCAATTCCGCTACCGACAGCGCGATGAAGAGACCGATGCCCCTCCAGGTGGTTGCCGATCCCGTCCATGGGTTCAGGCTGTATGCGGGCCGGCAGTATGTTGTCTTTGAGCGGTAGCTTCTTGCCGCCGCGGATGCCGCACGCTTCCGAATAGGCCCGCTCTGCACGCGGGCCTGTCGGCCTTCACGTTGAACCTGTGCGTGGCGGGCTTTCCGGCCGCTCAGTCCCTCACCGTTACTCCCTGAGCGTTACAAACCTGGCGTGCATCTGCGCCTTGATCGCCAGTTCTGCGGCCAGGAGTGCCTCGTCCTGGTTTTGCGCCATGTGGGTGCGATTCACGATGTCGGCTACAAACTGCGGCCCGAACGGTAACGCCATCTTGCTGCAATCGATGAACCGCGCCTGCTTTCCGTCGACCACGAACAGGTTGTCTCCCTGGTGGCTGACGCCGACGTTGGTGTACTTGCGCGCTTCAATGTATCCATCGGTACCCAGGATGAACAGCCGGCCGTCGCCCCAGGTTCCCAACCCATCGGGCGTGAACCAGTCCAGCCGCACGTAGCCGAATCCGCGGTCACCACGCAGTACCATGTCGCCGAAGTCCTGGAATTGTGGGTGATCGGGATGGCGGATGTTGGCGACCTGCGACTCGACCACCTCCGCCTGCGTCGATCCCGTGAAGTAGAGAAACTGGTCCACTTGGTGTGAACCGATATCGCACAGGATTCCGCCGGCCTGCTCCTGATTCCAAAACCACTCCGGTCGCCCTGCTCCGCCGCCCGCGTTGCCTGCATGCTGAAAAACCTGATGCGGCGCGATGTTGATCGTCTGGATCACCTTGCCGATCGCTCCCTGCCGCACCAGTTCGCCCGCGTAGACGGCAGCCCGCACCTCGAGCAGCTCGCTGTACATGATGGCGTAGATTCGCCCGGTTGCTGCGATCGTCCTGCGCACCTCGCCAAGTTGCTCCAGGGTCGTCATGCCCGGCTTGTCCGAAAGAAAGTCCTTGCCGTTCTTCATTGCGCGTATGGCAAGCCCTGCGCGTTCTACCGGGATCTGCGAGCTCAGGATCAACTGCACAGACGGGTCTTCGAGAATCTCGTCCTGCGTCTTGGCGATCTTCACGCCGGGGTAGCGCACGCGAAAGTCTGCCAGCTTGTCGTCTTCCCCGCCCCACGCCGCCACCAGCTCGCCGCCGCCGCGCTGCACCGCGCCGATCATGCCGCGGATGTGGTCGTGGCTCATGCCGCAGACGGCAAACCGGATGTGATACTTCGGCGCTTCTTCGGGCTGGGCGGGCAGGCTCTCCGCCGTCACGTGCGGCTCTCCGCCGCCCCATGCTGCCGCTCCCTCAGGCAGCATGGTCATCATCGCGGCCGACCCCATGGAACCCACCAGGCCCGCTTGCTTCAGGAATTCCCGCCGATGCCTCAAGATGCCCGTCATACTGCCTCCCCCGCCTCAAAACCCCTGCATGATTTGGACCCAGGCCCTCCACAAGGGCACGTTGATCATATTCGTCTCGCCCGACGGGCGGGAACACCGCCTTGCCGACGCGGCCGTGCCGAACTAAGATTGTAGCTTCGATTCAATGAGGATGCCTGGACGGGATTATCTGTGGCGCACCGCTGTGCCTTCAGATATTCCGTGTGGGGAATAGTGGGGTGGAGCATGGAACGAACTGCCAACTGCCTTCGCAAAATGGAACGGATGAATAAGGCTCTGCATCATCAGGAGCCGGATCGGGTTCCGATCAGCGACTTCTTCTGGGGTGGATTCCTGGAGCGCTGGCGTCGCGAACTCGGACTTGCAGCCGGTACCGATATTTACCGCTATTATGACCTCGATTGGCGCGTCGTCGCGCCGAATATGGACCCGCACATTCAGCCGTTCCAGGTCCTTCGTGACGATGAAAACGAGGTCACGGTCCATACCGGCTTCGGCGCCACCATCCGCAAACGTTTCGATCTGCCCATGCCGGCCTTCGTCGCTTTCGATACCGACAGCATCGAGAAAATGGAGGCTTTTCAGTTCGACGACCCGTACGACCAACGCCGGTTTTTCTCGGCAGGCGATGACCAGATCAACGGTGTGGGCGACGGCTTTGAGCGCAACATGGCGCCGTTCGTTGAGCGAGTCGCCGCCGAATACGAGGACTTTCCCGTCTATGGCGGCGCCTGCGAAGCTCATGAAATGATCTGGCGCATCGTCGGCACTGAAAATGTGATGATGTGGATGGCCGAGTACCCCGACGCGATCGTTCGCTTCGTCGAGCGCCTGCATGAGTTCAATCTCGGCATTCTGCGGGCCCAGATCAAGGCTGCGCAAGGGCGCCTGGCGGGCATGATCATCTGGGGCGATGTGGCCTACAAGAAGGGCATGCTCTTTTCGCCGGCCTTCTGGCGACAGCATTTCAAGCCCGGCGTCAAGGCCATGATCGAGGAATGCCACAGCCACGGTCTGCCTGTCATCTACCAAGGTTGCGGCAATGTCTCGCGGATCTTCGATGATTTCATCGAAATCGGCGTCGACGCCTACAATCCGCTCGAATACAAAGCCGGCCTCGACGCGGTGGATTTGCGGCGCCGTCTCGGCCATCGCCTGGGCTTTTGCGGCAACATGGATGTGCAGCTCTGGGCAGATGCCGGCAAACCGGAATTGCGCGCCGCTGTATTGACCAAGCTGAATGCAGCTAAGGGAGGCGGCTTCATCTTCCAGTCCGATCACTCGGTGCCGTCCAACGTTTCGGGCGAGAATTATGATTACGTCGTGCAGCTGGTTCGCAAGCATGGCATCTATCCACTCCAGCTCGGTGAGTTCGATCTGCCCGACATGTGTTGAAACCTTTTAGGAGTTCGAATGAAGCGCTACGGAATGGTGATCGGCCTCAAGCCCGAGGCCGAAGCGAAGTATAGGGAGTATCACGCTGCAGTCTGGCCAGGTGTCCTGGCTACGATCCGCGCCTGCAACATCCGCAACTATTCCATCTACCTGCACAATCACACGCTCTTTGCCTGCTTCGAGTATCACGGGACGGATTATGCCGCCGATATGGCGAAGATGGCTGCCGATAAGACCACGCAGGAGTGGTGGGCCATCATGAAGCCCATGCAGCAGCCGCTGCCCGATCGCAAAGCCGGCGACTGGTGGACCGAGATCGAAGAAGTCTTCCACGTGGATTAGGAGTGCCGTCTAACGCCCTCCATCCCTGCGGGGCACTTTGCGAAAATAGCGTAGATGATCTCGCTGCAAAATGCCGGCAAGCGCTTCGGCCCGCGCGTGCTTTTTCTTGAAGCCAACTGGCTGATCCGCAACAACGAAAAAACCGCGCTTGTGGGCGGCAACGGCGCCGGGAAATCCACGCTGATGAAGGTGCTGGCCGGCCTGGAGAGCCTCGATTACGGCACGCTGGAACAAACCCGCGGCCTGAGCATTGGCTACCTGCCGCAGGAGGGTCTGGAGCTTTCAGGCCGCACCGTCTTTGAAGAGTGCCTCACGGTTTTTGACGAACTGCGCGAGATCGAGCGCGAAATTGAGCGCCTCAGCCACCAGCTCGCCGAACTCGACCACGAGAGCGTCGAGTACCAGTCCGCGGCCGAACGCTACTCGCTGCTGCAGGATCGCTTTCATGCGCTCGACGGCTACGCGCTCGACGCGCAGGTCGGTACCGTGCTCACCGGTCTCGGCTTTGGCAAAGAAGATTGGTCGCGCCAGACGGCGGAGTTCAGCGGCGGATGGCAGATGCGGATCGCGCTGGCCAAGCTGCTGCTCGCCAAGCCGAACCTTCTGCTTCTCGACGAGCCCACCAACCATCTCGACCTCGAAACCCGCAACTGGCTAGAGGATTACCTGAACCACTATCCCTTCGGCTACATCCTCATCTCGCACGACCGCTATTTTCTCGACGTCACGGTCGACCGCACCGTCGAAATCTGGAACAAGCGGCTGACGATCTACCAGGGTAACTATGGGAAATATCTGAGCCAGAAAGACGAGCGGCGCGCGCAGCTCATCGCGGGGTACCGCAACCAGCGCGAGCAAATCGAGCATCTCGAAGCCTTCATCAACAGATTCAGATACCAAGCGACCAAGGCGAAGCAGGTGCAATCGCGCATCAAGGAACTCGAAAAGATCGAGCGCATCGAGATTCCCGAAGAAGAGCCGGTCATCCATTTCAAGTTTCCCCAGCCGCCGCCCTCGGGCCGTATCGTCGCCGAGGCGGAGAACTTGGGGAAGGACTACGGCGCGAAGCGCGTCTTCGCCGGCGCCCGCTTCACCATCGAACGCGGCGACCGCGTCGCGCTCGTGGGTGTCAACGGCGCAGGCAAATCTACGCTGATCAAGTTGCTCACCGGTGAGGAAGTGCCTGCTGCCGGCTCGGTGCGCCTGGGCCACAACGTCGTTGCCGAGTATTTCGCCCAGGACCAGTACAAGGTGCTCGATCCCGACGCGCGCATGCTCGACGACATCAGCCGCAGTGCCCTGCGCATTCCCGAAGTCACGCTGCGTTCGCTGCTCGGCTGCTTCTTGTTCTCGGGCGACGACGTGTTCAAACGGCTCGGTGTGCTTTCGGGCGGCGAGCGCAACCGCTACGCCCTGGCGCGGATTCTTGTCTCGCCGTCGAACTTCCTGCTGCTCGACGAGCCCACCAACCACCTCGATATGCGTGCCAAAGACGTGCTGCTCGAAGCCATCTCCGGCTACAGCGGAACGGTGGTCTTCGTCTCTCACGATCGCTATTTCATTGACCGGCTCGCCACGCGCGTGCTCGAAATCGAGAACGGTGCCATCACCGCCTACGAAGGCAACTACGAAGACTACCTTCGCCGCAAAGAGGCTCTGGCCGCGTCTCTCCAAACGGCCGGTCATCCTGAGCGAAGATCGTCCGCCGCGGTCGGGAATAACACGGAAAAGGCCTTGTATCAGGGCACGACTTCAGTCGTGCCGAAACCGGACCCCAAGCATAGTACGGAAAAGGTCTTGTATCAGGGCACGACTTCAGTCGTGCCGAAACCGGACCCCAAACGAGGTGGGGCTTTAGCCCCTGCAGGTTTATCACCGGTTGGCCCGCCCTCCAACACCATCATCATCGAAGGTGGTTTCGACGAAGCCAACGGCGCAGCAGCGTCAAAGGCGCAGCGCGCCCGACGCTTGAACCCTATCAAGCAGAAGCAGATTCGAGACCGATGCGCCTTCCTCGAAGAAGAAATCCCTCGCGTCGAATCCTCGATCGCGCACACCGAAGAGCAGCTCGGCGTCTACGTTTCCGCCGCTGAAACGCAGCGCCTGACCAAACTGGGAGAAGAGCTTCGCACACAACTGGCCGCACTCACATCGGAGTGGGAAGAACTGATGGCGCAACTGGAAACCTGAAACCTCACGGCTGGCGTCGTACCATCCGAACCATGACATCCAAAGCAAAATCCCGCTGCTCCTGGGCCGAATCGGACCCGCTCCTCCGCGACTACCACGACACGGAGTGGGGCGTGCCCCAGCGCGACAGCCGCGCGTTGTGGGAACTGCTCATGCTCGAAGGCTTTCAGGCCGGCCTCGCATGGATCATCGTGCTGCGCAAGCGCGACGCGTTTCGCAAAGCTTTCAGGGGATTCGACCCGCGCAAGGTTGCCCGCTTCGGTGAAGCTGATATCCGGCGTCTCCTTCAAAACCAGGAGATCATCCGCTCTCGCGCCAAGATCGAAGCCACTATCCAGGCCGCCCGCATCTACGTCGAAATGCAGAAAGCCGGCGAGGATTTCTCCGCGTTTCTCTGGGGCATCGTCGGCGGCAAGCCCATCCGGAACACCGGCCCCGTCCCCGCCCAAACACCGCTCTCCGTCGAAATGTCGAAGCAGCTCAAGAAGCGCGGCTTCAAATTCGTCGGTCCAGTGATCGTCTACGCCTTCATGCAGGCTGCCGGCATGGTCAACGACCACACTCCTACGTGCTTCCGCCGCAACGTCGGCCGCAAGTAGCCGGATCGCTACTTCGCCCTATATCCCTGCCACACCCACTCCAGCGCTTCCGGTAGCGTCTGCTCGCGCACGCTGCGCTCCACGTGGGCCGCGTTGCGGGCAAAGACAAACTGGTAGGCATAGTGCTTTTTCTTGAGCACAGCCGCCATCCGCTCATTGGCCAGCACCCAGTCGTGCATATCGTCGCGCATGGTGTTGGGATTCAGCAGGTCGCGGTCGCCCACCTCCATCCAGATACGAATCGGCTTGCGCGCGCTGTTGGGAATGAGCGTCTCATGAAATCCCCAGGCGCCGTGCGGCGTCTCCGGGTTCCACGGCCACTGCTGGTTGATGTACGTGCCGGAATATGTGAGGACTCTGGTGTACCACTCCGGGTGGTACCACGCCATCTCCAGCGAGCAGGAACCGCCCGAGCTGTTGCCCGTCGCCGCGCGTCCGTCGGGGTCGTGTGTCAGCTTCACGTGCGCGTGATCCTCCACCGCCGGCAGCACTTCGTGCTCCACAAACTCTGCGTACTTGCCCGACATGGTGTCGTATTCCAGTCCGCGCTCGCTGCCCTGCGCGTCGCCGCCCCCGTTGGCGATCGAAACCGCGACAATCGGCGGCAGCTTGTGCTCGGCGATCAGCGCGTCCAGCGCGGCAAATAACAGGCGATCAGGACCGTCGGCGCCGACGATGAACGGCGCCTCGCTGCCCGGCACGTAGCTTTTCGGGACGTATACGGCAACCTTGCGCTCGTAAGGCAGCGGATGCGTTTCAACTCCCAGCAGCCGTGCCGGATTCGCAGCATCGGGCGTGGGATGCGAGTCCGGATCGCGCGCGATCCCCGGGTAGTACTTGCTGCCTTCCGAACTCATCGTGAATTCGATCACCGTGCCATCGAGCGGCCGGGCGGGATCGGCAAGTTCGGGCGCAGGGGTATGCGTCGGCCCGATGATGAAGTTGCCATTCCGGTTGGGCGACGGAATCGTGCCGTCCGGCAACTCCGTCGCCGCCACATATCCCGCCGTGTGCGGATCGCGCGTCGGCGGAACGGGGCGTGCGGGCTTGGCGGGCTGCGTCGGCGCGGCAGGCGCGACACTGGCCTGTGCGTACACCAGGTGCGCACCCGCAAACATGCAGGCCAGAACGAAGGGGAAGATTCGAGCGGATTTCGGCATGCAGCCATTGTGCTTGATCTGCCAACCCTTGCGGAAGTGCAGTCCAGCCGAAGCGGCGCCCTCGATCCTCTAAGGCATAATCAAATCACGATGGCTCTGTTGTGGAACCCTGAAAGCTGGTCGAAACGGCTGGCGGAGATCGAGGCACAGTCGGGCGACCTCAAGGAGGCGCCCCTGCGTCGCGACGTGCGCTCGCTGGGCGCGCTGCTGGGGCAGGTCCTGCGCGAGCAGGCCGGCAACGAGCTGTTCGAGCAGGTTGAGGCGCTGCGCCAGGGCACCATCCGGCGCCGCGACGCCGAACTGCGCGGCAATGTTTCAGAGGCGGTCCGGCAGGCCGGCGCCGCGCTCGCCCTCGTCCACTCTCTGCCTGTCGAGCGCGCCGTTCTGCTTACGAGGGCCTTCGCGTTTTATTTCGAGCTCATCAATCTCGCGGAAACGAATCACCGCAAGCGACGTCGCGTGGCTCTGCGCTTGAGCGGGCGAGCCGGCCGCCAGCGCGGCTCGCTCGTGGGCACACTCAGCGAGATGCGGTCCGTTGGCATCGGCGCGCAGGAGGCTCTGGAATGGCTGCGCCGCGTGCTCATTGTGCCCGTCTTCACCGCCCACCCCACTGAGGCAGCCCGTCGCACCGTCATGTTCAAGCGCCGCCGCATCGGCGAGTTTCTTGAAGCGCTCGATCGCATCCCCATCCCCGAGCAGGATCTGGCGCGACTCGAAGAACTGGTCCTGGCCGAGATCACCAGCCTGTGGCAGACCGATGAAGTGCGCTCGCGGCGCCCCACCGTCTTCGACGAAGTGAAGATGGGCCTCGATTACTACGACGTCTCCATCTTCGAGACGCTACCCGATCTTTACCGCGAGATCTCTGAAGCTCTGCGTGCCGCCTATGGTCTTGAGATCGAGCTGCTCGACCTTCCTCTCCTGCTCCACTTCGGCTCGTGGATCGGTGGCGATCGCGATGGCAATCCCTTCGTCACGCCGGAGGTCACGCGTGGCACGCTGCTGTTGGCACGCGGCCATCTGCTCCTCTACTACCAGCGCCGTCTCGACGAGATCATCGATCTGCTCACCACCAGCGCCCAGCAGCGCGCGGTCAGCCCGCAGTTGCTCGATCGTCTCCGCGACTATGTAGCCCACGTGCACACACCCGAAGCCCAGGTTTTTGGCGCGCAATACGAGTTCGAGTATTACCGGCGGTTCGTCATTTGCATCAAGGCGCGCATCCAGCAGGCGCTGGAGCGCACCAGCGAGAGGCTCGCCTCGGCCGGCGCTTCGCTGCCCGTCACGCCCTATACCCTCGGCCGCGGGCAGGACAAGCTGACCGAGGCGCTGCCGGCCTACTGCTCGGTGCAGGATTTCCTCGACGATCTCGAGGTCCTGCGCATCTCGCTTGCCGAAAACAACGGCATTCGCATCGCCCGCACCCTTATCGATCCGTTGATCCTGCAGGTGCGCACATTCGGCCTGCACCTGCACACACTCGATATCCGCCAGCACGCGCGCGTGCACGCCGCTGCCTTGCAGGAGGCGATCAACGACACCATCGCGCCCTCGCTGGCCGCCGGCCTCTCGGCCCAGACCTCCAGCGTGCTCGAAACCTTTCGCGTCGTGGCAGAAGTCAAGAGCGGCTGCTCGCCCGAAGCCGTTCGTCAGTATGTCATCAGCGGCGCCGCCGGCGTCGACGATGTTCTCGCTGTGGTCCGTCTGGCGCGGCTGGGCGGCGTCACCGTCGAGGGGGCCGGCGATGCGTCCGGCCCCGCTCCCGGTATCGACCCCGGCCTCATGCCCGTCCCCCTTTTCGAATCCATTGAGGATCTGCGTAACGCGCCGGCCATCTGCCGCGAGTTGTGGAACCGGCCCGACTACCGCCGGCTGCTCGAGTCATGGGGCAACTGGCAGGAGATAATGCTCGGCTACTCCGACTCCAACAAAGACGGCGGCATGCTCACTTCAACATGGGAGATCTTCCGCGCGCATCGCGATCTGCATGTCGTGGCGCGCGAATGCGGATTGAAGCTGCGCATCTTCCACGGCCGCGGCGGCACCGTGGGCCGCGGCGGCGGGCCCACGCATCGCGCTATCTTCGCCCAGCCCGTCGATTCCTTCGACGGGCAATTGCGCATCACCGAACAGGGCGAAGTGCTCAACTTCAAATACGCCGACGAAGTGCTGGCCGAGCGCAATCTTGAGCTGATGATTGCCGCCTCGCTCGACGCACTGGCGCGCCCCAATGCCCGCGATCCCGAGGGTCATTTCACCGGTGTGCTCAAGCCGGAGTGGGAAGCCGCGCTCGACAGCCTCTCGAATCTCTCCTACGCCTTTTATCGCGAGCATATTCTCGAAGATCCTGGCGTCATCGCTTACTTCGAGCAGTCGACGCCCGTCGGCGAGCTCGAAAACGCCAAGATCGGTTCCCGCCCCGCGCGCCGCAACGACTCGCCTCGGCTGTCCGATCTGCGCGCCATCCCATGGGTCTTCGGCTGGACGCAATCGCGCCTGCTCGTGCCTGCGTGGTTCGGCGTGGGCTACGCCATCGATCGCTATCTGGGCGAGAGCGGCTCGTCAGGATCGGGCGGAGCGAATCTCGATCTGCTCCAGACCATGGCCACTGAGTTTCCCCTCTTCATCGATCTGCTGCGCAACGTCGAGATGGCGTTGGGCAAAGCCGATCTGGGCACGGCGCGGCTCTACTCCACGCTGGTCAAGGACGAAAAGCTTCGCGAACGCATCTACGATATGTTCGAGGCTGAGTTCCATCGCACCGTGCGTGCGCTTCTCGCTGTCCTGCGCCAGCGGGAACTGCTCGAGACCAACCAGGTGCTGGCTCACTCCATCAAGCTGCGCAACCCTTATGTCGATCCCATGCATTTGATCCAGGTCGACATGCTGCGCCGCAAGCGCGGCGGCGAAGACACTCCCGAAGTGAATCGCGCCATCGCCGCCACCATCAACGGCATCTCCGCCGGGCTCCGCAATACGGGATAAGGCGCAGAAGGCCGGCGACCGCTCTCGGTCACGCCTGACAGAGGGAGCAGGGGCCTTCAGGCCCCTGAATGCTGATGCACGATCGGTCCGGCTGTAGCCACGGGCATTTCGTTACGCTCCATCAACGGGAACGTATCTCAATTCCTGACGGAGGGAGCGGGAGCCTTCCGGCCCCGGATGCCGGCGTGCAACCGATCCGGCTGTAGCCGCGGGCCTTTCGTTTCGCTCCATCAACGGGAACGTATCTCAATTCCCGACGGAGGGAGCAGGGGCCTTCAGGCCCCAGAATGCTGATGCACGATCGGTCCGGCTTTAGCCGCGGGCCTTTCGTTTCGCTCCATCAACGGGAACGTATCCCAATTCCCGACGGAGGGAGCAGGGGCCTTCAGGCCCCTGAATGCTGATGCACGATCGGTCCGGCTTTAGCCGCGGGCCTTTCGTTTCGCTCCATCAACGGGAACGTATCCCAATTCCCGACGGAGGGAGCAGGGGCCTTCAGGCCCCTGAATACTGATGTACGATCGGTCCGGCTTTAGCCGCGGGCCTTTCGTTACGCTCCATCAACGGGAACGTATCTCAATTTCCGACGGAGGGAGCAGGGGCCTTCAGGCCCCCGAACGCTGATGTACGATCGGTCCGGCTTTAGCCGCGGGCCTTTCGTTTCGCTCCATCAACGGGAACGTATCTAATTCCCGACGGAGGGAGCAGGGGCCTTCAGGCCCCTGAATGCTGATGTACGATCGGTCCGGCTTTAGCCGCGGGCCCTTCGTTTATGCTTCTAAAGTGCGGCAAGCGCCTCAGGAGACTCGGACGTACCTGGTTACCGCTGTGACTGCCGGACGTCGCAGCCTTTTTCAGGTGACGGCTACCGCCGAATTGCTTGAGCAGACCCTGTTCGACTATCGCAGTCAGGGAAAGTTTCACTTGCACGCCTTCGTCATCATGCCCGATCATTTCCACGCTCTGATTACGCCGGCCATCGAGGTTTCTCTCGAGAAAGCCATGCAATTCATCAAGGGTGGCTTTTCCTTCCGCCTGAAAAGCAAGCTCGATGTGTGGATGCGCAGCTTCAACGAGAGCCAGGTTTTGACGGACGAGAAGTTTCTTAGCTGCGTGAGGTATATCGAGAAGAATCCGGTACGGCGGGGCCTTGCGGCCACGCCGGAAGCATATCGTTTCAGCTCAGCCGCAAGAGGGGAGATGGACCCTATGCCTCTCCACATGCTGGGAATGAAGGTCCGCGCCTAAAGGCCCCATCATGGATGTGCAGCATTCAGGGACCTGAAGGTCCGGCCGGCATTGCCGGTTTTTTCTCGCTTACGCTCACACTGAATGCATGAGAATCCCAAAGGCTCCGATCGAGGCTTCGGCCCAACCAGACTTAAGCCTTTCACGATCCCGGCGGACCGAAAAGCCATAATCCCTTCGTAAAGGAAGCCGGCGGGTCAATTCGGCCGCCGTCCCCCTTGCCATCTCCGCACCGCGGGTCTACCCTGAATCCATGCGTCGATGTCGCTAACACCGTCCCGGTGCAAGCTCCGATGCTCCTGTGCGCTTTGGCGCTCTTCCCCCTGGCTGGCTGCACAGATACCCCAACTACCGTTTCCACAAGAACACCGGGATGAACCAGCCCGGCAAAGGAGAAAGTTCATGGCGCGCATTGCTGAAAATGTTACGGAAATCATTGGCCACACGCCCCTGGTGCGGTTGAATCGCGTTGCATCCGGCTTGCCGGCGACCGTTGTCGTCAAATTGGAAAGCCAGAACCCCGCATCGAGCGTGAAGGACCGCATCGGCTTCGCCATGATTGACGCTGCCGAGAAAGCCGGCAAGATCTCGCCCGGCAAGACCATCCTGATCGAGCCCACCAGCGGCAACACCGGTATCGCCCTGGCGTTCGTCGCCGCGGTCAAAGGTTACAAACTGATTCTCACCATGCCCGAGACCATGAGCCTGGAGCGCCGCGTGACCCTCTTGGCTTACGGCGCCGAGATCGTGCTCACCCCCGGCCCTAATGGAATGAAGGGGGCCATTGCCAAGGCACAGGAGATCCTCGAAAAGACTCCCGGCGGCTATATGCTGCAGCAGTTCGACAACCCA